>Ga0076929_100066_pt1 | contig 202962 bp, 177 predicted proteins | sample HotLakConUCCSL28_FD_87104 | JGI IMG/M metagenome (GOLD analysis project Ga0076929, IMG submission 87104) | Hypersaline microbial mat communities from Hot Lake, Washington, USA - Hot Lake Consortium UCC-SL28 (version 3) (version 3) | ecosystem: Environmental > Aquatic > Thermal springs > Hot...
GCAGCGACCCGACCACTGCCCTCGAGCCGCGCCAGCCGCCGCAGCGTGCGGACCTTGATGTCCGTGCGGATCGGCAACTTCGTCCCCATGAGCGGCTCCCCTGCGAATCACCACGAGAAGCGAATCATGATGATCCACGAAGGGGAATCCCCAGAGAGTCAGGAATTTGTGCGGCTGGTATCAGATCACGAAGGACTGCAGCGGCGGGAAGCCGTTGAAGGCAATCGCCGAATAGGTCGTCGTGTAGGCACCCGTTCCGCCGATCAGGATCTCGTCACCGATCTCGAGGTTGATCGGCAGCGGATACGGCTTCTTCTCGTAGAGGACGTCCACCGAGTCGCAGGTCGGACCCGCGAGCACGCACGGCTCCGCCTCGCCGGCGCGGTCGGAGACGATGGGGTAGCGGATCGCCTCGTCCATGGTCTCGGCGAGACCGTTGAACTTTCCGATGTCGAGGTAGACCCAGCGAATGTCCCCCTCGGCCTTTCGGGAGATGAGGATCACCTCCGACTTGATCACGCCGGCGTTGCCCACCATGCCGCGGCCCGGCTCGATGATGGTCTCGGGGATCTGGTTGCCGAAGTGGGCGCGGATCGCCTCGTTGATCGCGGCACCGTACTCGCCCTCGCCCGGGATCTCCTCGAGGTAGCGCGTCGCGAACCCGCCGCCGAGGTTGACCATCTTCAGCTCCACCCCGCGCTCCGACATGGCGCGGAAGATGTCGGCCGCCGACGCCAGCGCGCCGTCCCACGCCTGCGGGTTCTTCTGCTGGGACCCCACGTGGAAGGAGACGCCGTAGGCGACGAGGCCGGCCCGGTGAGCGTGGTCGAGAACGTCCACCGCCATCTGCGGCTCGCAGCCGAACTTGCGCGACAGAGGCCACTCCGCGTTCGCCCCGTCGCACAGGATGCGGCAGAACACGCGCGCGCCCGGCGCCTGGCGGGCGACCTTGTCCACCTCGGCCTCGCAATCGACAGCGTAGAGGCGCACGCCCCGCGCGAAGGCGGCCGCGACGTCCCGCTCCTTCTTGATGGTGTTGCCGAAGGAGATGCGGTCGGGCGTCGCGCCGGCGGCGAGCGCCATGTCGATCTCCTGCACCGAGGCGCAGTCGAAGCTCGAGCCGAGCTCGGCGAGCAGCGACAAGATTTCCGGCGCCGGATTGGCCTTCACGGCGTAGAAGACGCGGCTGTCCGGCATCGCGCGGCGGAAGGCGAGATAGTTCTGCCGCACCACCTCGAGGTCGACCACGAGGCACGGGCCCTCGGGACGGGTGCGGCGGAGGAAATCGATGATACGGTCGGTCATCGCAGGAACCCCAGTGTCCAAAGTTGCTGCGACAGGCCCCTCGTCCGTCGGCCGCGCTGTGGAGGCGCCGTCCGTCGTCCTCGGGACCGCGGTCCCCCGCGGGGGACACGTCGCGTCACGGTTTCCGCGCGTCCGGATGGCCGGCCGGCGGGGGTGAGCGGACGAAGAATGCCCCGCGCGAGCGAGGTTCATCGTCCCGTGATGCTGACGCTTGGATCTGGGGAGGTGCCCCGAACCGCACGCCCGGCAAGGATGTAGTCGCCTCTTCAGTGACCCCGGCCTTTGGACGGCCGGAAGAGACCAAGGAAGCCCTCTACGTCGTTGCTTCAAGTCGCGCTGCGTTCGACAACCCGGCGGCTCCTCGCCACCAACTGCCGCCCGCAGGGTCCGGTCGATTTCCGGAAGACCGGTCATTGCCCCGCCAGATCCGGTTCGGGTTCCCCCTCACCAGCCCCGGCGATGACCGGCACGCGACCACAGGCACGTGCGAAATTGGGCAACGCTCATATGCCTCGCCGCCCCGCCCATTGCAAGGCCTCGCAGAGCGATTTCGAGCACCCTCGCCGCAGCCGAAACCCCTTGGCGCAGGACGGGCTTTCGGGCACAGGAGCAGCCATGTCGCTCGCCATCGTCCTTGCGGCGCTCGCCCTCCTCGTCGTCCTCATCGCGCTCGTGGAGGCGACGGCTTCGCGGCTGGCGCTCCCCCAGTCCGTCATGCTCGCGGGCCTCGGAATCCTGCTCGGCCTCCTCCCGGTCTACGGAACGGGGCACGCCGCGCTGGCCCCGCTCGCGGCGCTCTTCGGGGAGCTGCCCCTGTCGGCGGACGCCATCGCCCTGCTCCTCCTGCCGCCACTCCTGTTCGACGCAGCGCTCAGGATCGACGCCCGGCGCATGCTCGACGACGCGGCGCCCATCTTCCTCCTCGCCGTGGTGGCGGTGTGCGTGACGACATTCGCCGTGGGGCTCGCCCTCGCCCCCCTCGGCATCGCGCCGCTCCTCGTCTGCCTCCTCCTCGGCGCCATCGTGTCGACCACCGACCCGCTCGCCGTCCTGTCCATCTTCCGGGACGTCGGCGCGCCTGCCCGTCTCGTGCGCATCGTGGAGGGGGAGAGCCTCCTCAACGACGCGGCCGCCATCGCACTCTTCACGATCCTCCTCGGGGCGGTGGCGGCCGGCGGCGGCGTCAGCCTCGCGGACGGCGTCGTCGTGTTCCTCACGACCGGCATCGGCGGGCTCGCCGTCGGCGCGGCGGCCGGCTTCTCGGCGGCCTTCGCCATCGCCCTCACGCGCCACCACCCGGCGGCGCTCACCAGCGTCACGGTCGCCCTGCCGTACCTTGCCTACATCGTGTGCGAGGAGATCCTCGGCATCTCCGGCGCGATGGCCGTCGTCGCGGCCGGCCTCGTCACCGCCGGCCGGGCCCAGTCGGGCCGCGCGCCCGCATCGTGGCGCTTCGTCAGGATGATCTGGGACCAGCTCTCCTTCTGGTCCAACTCGCTCGTCTTCGTCCTCGCGGCCTTCCTGGTGCCGACGCTCCTGTCGCGCTTCGACGCGGGGATCGCGCTCGCGGCGGCCGTCCTCGTCGTCGCCGTGTTCGCCGCGCGCGCCCTCATCCTGTGGGGGTTCCTGCCGCTCCTCCAGCGGGCCGCGCTCGCCCAGCGCATCGACCACCGGGCGAAGGCGCTCCTGTGGTGGGGTGGGCTGCGCGGCGCACTCACCCTCGTCCTCGCCCTCTCGGTGACGGAGAACGACGCCATCGGCGATGCGACCCAGGAGTTCGTGGCCGTCCTCGCCACGGCCTTCACGCTGTTCACCATCTTCGTGAACGGCCTCACGCTGATCCCGCTCACGCGGCTTCTCGGCCTCCAGCGCCTGTCGCCCTTCGACCGCAGCCTCGGCGAGGGCGCGCGGGCGCTCGCCACCGACACGGCACGCCGGCGCATGGAGGACGCCGCCCGTCTCTACGGGATCGCGCCCGAGGTCACCGCGCGCGCCGCAGCGGGCTACGCCGATCTTGCGCCCGACGAGGGCGCGGTTCCCGTCTCGGCCCGCGCGCGGCTCAACCTCGCCCTCGTCGTGCTCGCCCAGGCAGAGCGCACGGCCCTCTCCCGCCACGGCGAGCGCGGCGTGATCTCCTCGCGCGTCGCCGGAACGCTGAACCGGGAGGCGCAGCGGCTGCGCGAGGCGGCGCGGGCGACAGGTCGGCGGGGCTACATGGAGACGGCGAGCCGCGTCCTCGGCTTCTCGACCTCGTTCCGCGCGGCCCTCTTCGTCCAGCGCCTCACGGGGGTGCGCGGCCCGCTCGCCGCATCGCTCGCCGACCGTTTCGAGCGCCTCCTCGTGCGCCGCATCGTCCTCGCCGAGCTCCTCCCGTTCTGCTCGGAGCGCATCGCGCCCGTTCTCGGGACGCGCATCGCAGCCGTCTGCCGGCGCATCATCGAGTGCCGCGCCGCCCGTCTCGAAAAGGCCCTCGGCGCACTCGCCCTCCAGTACCCCCGCTATGCAGAGGCACTGGAGCAGCGCTTTCTCGAGAGGGTGGCGCTCGAGGAGGAGCGGCGGCAGTACCGCATGCTGCGCGAGGAGGGGCTCATCGGAGCGGAGGTCTCGAGCGCGCTCGACACGGCGCTGAGCCGGGCCGACCGTCGCCTCACGCGCGCGCTGCGCCTCGACCTATCGGTGGACAAGCGCGCCCTCGTCGCGAGCCAGCCGATGTTCGCGGACCTTCCTGACGATGCGGTCGCCGAGATCGCACGCATGCTGCGCACGCGCCTCGTGGTTCCGGGCGAGCGCATCATCACCCGGGGCGAGCGGGGGGACACGGTATTCTTCATCGCCTCCGGCGCGGTGGAGGTGGACACGGGCGCAGCGCTCATCCGCCTCGGCAGGGGGACGTGCGTCGGCGAGCTCGCGGCCTTCTCGGGCGGCGTGCGCTCGGCCCACGTCACGATGCTCGGCTACGGCGAGCTCCTCGTCCTGCACGGGCGCGCGTTTCGACGGCTCCTCGCCCGCAACGACGGGCTTCGCCGCCAGGTCGAGGCGCTGGTCGCCTCCCGCGGCGGCCGCCGGGAGGCCCGGGAGGCCCTCCTCGGCGGCGCGGCCGAATGACCCTCGCCACCCGTCGTCTGGCCGTCATCTGACGCTGGACAGGCGCCGCATGGATCCCTATACACCCGTCTCGGCGTCGCGAACGCGATCCCGCCCAGGTAGCTCAGTTGGTAGAGCATGCGACTGAAAATCGCAGTGTCGGTGGTTCGATTCCGCCCCTGGGCACCATCCTTGATGCGCTAACGCCCTCCGGGCTTGAGCGCGGCGCGTGACCGCCCTTCGGGCTTGAGCGCGTTGTGCGTGGGTTCGGAGTTCGCCCGCGCAGGCGCACCCTTTGCCTGATCTGATCCCGCACCGATTCCCGAGCGCTCCGCCCCGGCACAGGCGCCGGACAGATGGCGGCGCGCGATCGCGCCCGCCAGGATCGATCCCGGTCGGCACGCGCGACGGCATCACGGGACGCCCGGGCGCAGGGCCGGCGATCTCCGGCGCACGTCGCCGGCCCCCGAATGTCGCGCGCGATTCTCCGGGCCGGGCTGTTCCTGTCGGGTCGGATGATGCGGTAGTGGGATGCGCGGTCGGTCGAAGGTGGCCGACGGCCGGGAAAACGATCGCCTTCGCAGCCTCGCGCCCGCCCGGCGCGCCAGGCGGCAACGGCCGGGCGGAGGAGGCTTCAGGACGTCCCATGCCGACCGTCGTCACCATCGCCGCCGTCACCTGGCTTCTTATCGTCGGTGAAAGCGTCCTCAGACCCTTCGCGACGGCGCTCCTCCTCACGCTCGTCCTCAGCGCCACGTCAGAGAGGATCGTTGCGCTGCTCCCGCGCAGCTGGCGGCGAGGCAAGACCATCACCCGCCTCGCGAGCATCGTCGGCATCGCGCTCGTCCTTCTCGCCGTCGGAGTCCTCGTCGCGGATGCGCTTGTCCAGCTGCGCCGCAACCTGCCGCTCTACGCCGAGAACCTCGACTTCGTCCTCGCCGAGGTGCAGGCGCTGTTCGGGACGGGCGAGGCCCTCACCATCGCCAACCTCGTCGGGCAGATCGACTTCCAGTCGCTCGCCCTCGACCTCGCGGCCTCGACGGCAGGCTACCTCTCGCTGTCCTTCGTCATCGTCCTCTACGTGATCTTCATCTTCGTGGAGGCGTCCGCCGTCGGGGCGAAGATCTCGAGCCTTTCCTCCACTGCACAGGGGGAGATGCGCCTGCGCACCATAGCGGGCGAGATCAAGCGCGCCATCGACGACGTCCTCGGCGTTCAGGTTCTCGTGGGGATCGTTCAGGCGGTCCCGACCTTCATGGTCCTTGCGCTGATCGGTGTCGATGCGTCCGTGCTGTGGGCCGTCCTCGTCTTCTTCTTCAGCTTCGTGCCGACGATCGGGACGGTGTTCGGCATCGGTGTGCCGAGCCTCATGACGCTCCTCCAGTTCATGCAGCTCGACACGTTCCTCGTCGTCCTCGTCGTGACGGGCGTCGTCCAGGTGTTCGGCACCAACATCCTCATGCCGCGCCTCATGAGCCGTTCCCTGAACGTGAGCTCGCTCTTCGTTCTCGTCGGCGTGTTCGCGGGCGGTGCAGTATGGGGCATCGTCGGCGCGATCATCGCCGTGCCGGTGCTCACCATCGCCATGATCGTGTGCGCGAAGGTTCCGTCCCTTCGTCCCGTGGCGGTGATCCTGTCGGCGAACGGTGAGGTGCCGGAGCTCGTCGAGCCGGTCGCGTCCGGCACCGATCCGGATCCTGCCGGCCGCGCCCCCGGAACGCGGCCCTGACGCGCCCGCGGAACCCGGCCCTGACGCGCCTTCGGCGGCAGGACAGTCGCCATTCTCCAGCAAGCGTTGTCGACACCGGGCGGGCGGATGGGCGGAAGCTTCGCCGGTCGCCGGGCACCGGTTCCGTGCCGGGAGGGGGTGCGCAGATCGAGGCGGAGCCGGCAAGCGCCGCCGGCGCAGGATCGGTGTCGATGGCCCCGCGCCCGTGGGGCACCTCCTCCCGGTAACGGGCGGGCGATCATGCCGAGCCGGGCCACCGGTCGTCCAGGGTTCCGGCGGCGCGGGCCGGCTGCCTCCTGCAAGGCGCCTCGGGTCCTGCGGGGCGTGTCAGGCCGCCTCGCGGACGAAGTCGAGGAAGCGGCCGGCGCGGTCGCGCAGGTCCCTGTTGGTGCGCTGAAGCGTCATCGTGACGTCGGCGACCTCGTCGGCCGCTTCTCCAGTACGCGCGGACGAGGCGTTCACGTTGCGGGCGAGGTGCTCCACCCGGGAGGCCGAGTCGGCGACGCCGCCCACCGTGCGCGCGATCTCGTCGGTGGTGACGCGCTGCTGTTCCACTGCGGCGGAGACGGCCGTCGACACCTCGTCGACGCTGCGGATCGCGTTCCCGACGTTCTCCACCGCCTTCAGGAGGTCGAGCCCGGCGGCGTTGACGTGCTGGACCTCGGCGGTGATCTCGGACGTCGCCGTGGCGGCGCGCTCGGCAAGGTTCTTCACCTCGGAGGCGACGACGGCGAATCCCTTCCCCGCCTCGCCGGCACGGCTCGCCTCGATGGTGGCGTTGAGGGCGAGAAGGTTCGTCTGCCCGGCGACGTCGGCGATGAGGCTCACCACCTCGCTGATGCGCTTGCCGGCCTCCTCGAGAGCGCGGGCGGAGGCGGAGGCGCCCGCGGTGGCGGCGGCCGCCTCCCGCGCCATGGCCGCGTTGGTGCCGATGCGCTCGGCCACCTCGGCGAAGGAGCCGTTCAGCTCCTCCACCGCGGCGGCGACGGTCTGGATCGCCTCGGAAGTGCGGGTCGCAAGGTCAGCCGCCTCGGCACTGTCGCGGGTGCCGGCGGTCGCCGTCTCCTCCAGCACATCGGTCCGCGTCTTGAGGGACGTCAAGGCTTCCTCCACCCGCGACAGGAGGCTCGCGACGTCGTTCTCGAACTGGGTGGCGGTCAGCTCCTGGCGCGTGGCCGAGGTGGCTGACAGGGCAACGCCCGCGAAGCCGCCGTCCCGGCGCGTGATGGGGGAGAGGGCGTAGACCACCACCTCCTTGCCGAAGCGGACGATGCGCGTGTGGGGCAGGCGGCCCGGATCGCCGGCGACGGCCGACAGGTCCTCGCCCGCGGGATCGAGATCGGCGAGCGGCGCGCCGGCAAGGGTCGCGGGCAGGCGATGGTCGCTCCCGGCAAGGTCCCCGAAGAGGTCGCGCGCCGCGCGGTTCGCGAAGCCGATGCGCATGTCGTCTTCCGCCGCGGCGGTGAGGATCGCCTGCGAGGACTGCTCGAGGACCTGGACGTTCTCGAACGCCCGTTCCGCCGCGGCGGCGAGGCGCACGAGGGCGGACTGCATGGCGCCGAGCTCGTCCCGACGGGTGACCGAGACGTCCACCTTCCGGCCGTCGGCGAGGGCGCCGATTGTGGCGACGGCGCGGCGCAGCGGTGCGAGGAGCGCGTAGCAGACGAACGCCACGGCGGCGGTCCCGAGGACGAGGAAGACAGTGCCCGCCAGCCAAAGGCCGACAACCGTGTGGGACATGCGGCTGGCGAGCTCGGCGTTCTGGATGCCGACGTAGAGAATGCCCGCGACACCCTCCTCGTTCGCCGGAAGTGCCGACCCGGCGGCGAGGATCGGCTGGTAGAGGGCCTCGTAGGGGACGCCGAGGATCAAGGCCGTTCCGAGGAAGGGCTCGCCCGCCATCATCGGGGCGTAGGCTGCGCTCGTCTCCCCGAGCACCGTGCCGACGGCGCGGGTCCCGTCGTCCCGCCGGATGTTGGTGGTCCGGCGCACGAAGTCCCGCCGCTCCGGGTCCCAGGCGAAGATCGTCGCCGTCTCTCCGGTCAGCTGCGTCACGTAGTCGATGAAGTCGTGGTCCGGCGAGACGGCGTCGGCGAAGGAGGGCCACGTCGACAGCGTGATCTCCCGCACCTCGCCGGCATCGTCGTGGCGCACCCTCGCGCCCTCCACGCGTTTCTGGAGAAGGCGTGCCGCGATCCTCAGGTTCTCCCGCTGCTGATCGAGAGTCTCCACGGCGAGGCTCGCCTTCATCTCCCGGGTGGCGAACATCGTGAGGCTCGTCCCCATGACGGTGAGGCACGCGCTGGTGAGGAGGGCGAGCTTCAGCCAGAGCGGCAGGCGGGCGACGAGAGACATGGAGCTTCTCTTCGGGGCACGACAGGACGACCCTATGCTTCACTCCCCATCCTTGCCCGGGCCTTGCCGCGCCGTCAGCGGTAGGGCTCGGCCACAACGTCCTCGAGGCGATAGCCGACGTCGGCGAGGATCGTCGCCACCGGATCGGCGCGCAGCGTCCCTGTCACCCACACGGGCGCGAACATCTCGGGCTCGCCCTCCGCCTCGGCGACGTAGACGATCTGGTTCGGCGGCGGCGGTGGCACGTGGATGCAGGCGCCGAGCTCGGGCACCAGCAGGAACGCCGTCTCGTTCTCCGAGAAGCCGACCGGCGTCGTGTAGCCGGCGATCCGGACCCTCCTGCCGTCGAGCTCGGGGCGGATCGTGCCCACCATCGGCTGGAGCGATCGCATGTCCTGAAGGTCGAGGAAGAACATCATGATGTCGGTCGCGGTCGAGCCTTCGGGGAAGAGGTCCTCTCCGGGGGTGCCGACCCGCGTCTTGCCGCCAGCGTCGATCACGAGCTCGCCGTCAGCCCAGAGGTCGGGCCACTCGAGCGCCGTGGTGTCGCCCGGAAGGGGCGGCACCTCGGTCGGCTCGGGCATCCGGTAGCGCACGAGCTCATGCGGGGCGTTGCCGTCGTCGAAGCCCGGAACCGGGCGGAACGTGCCGTCGTCCGCGATGGACCCGCCATCGGCGCCCGTCATCCGGCCGGCCGACAGGCGTTCGGAGACCCCGTTCTCCTTCCAGGGCGCGAGGAGGAGGACGGCCGCCGCGCCCATGACGAGGACGACGACGAGGACCCGCAGCGCGATCGAGATCATGGCCGAATCCCCCCATGCGACAGCACGAATGTAGATCGCGAAAGCCGTCCTTGCAGCCTGTGCCGGCTCACGATCGCGCGCGGGCGAGTGGCTCGACGCCGCACCAGTCCGCGATGAAGAGGGCGATGGTGCCGGTGATGCGCTTCAGGGACGAGAGGCTGACGGCCTCGTCGAAGCCGTGGATGGCGCGGGAGACCGGCCCGTACACGAGGCACGGGATGCCCTGGTAGATGACGAACACGCGGGCATCGAGGTAGCCGGGGGTGACGAACGTCTCGAGGGGGCGGGCGTGGGCCGCAAGGTGCGCGCGCGACAGCGTCTTCTCCGCGTCGGTGCCCTCGGGCAGGACGTAGCCCTCGGCGAAGAAGCCGTTGAAGGTGACCGTCGGCGGCGTGTTCGACAGGAAGGTATCGTCGCGCGCGGCGGCGGCGACCGCGGCCTCGATCTCGCGCGCCGCGTCGGCGGCGGCGATGCCGGGATAGATGGCGATGCGGCAGTCGATCGTGCACCAGGAGGGCACCGACGAGGCCCAGTCGCCGCCCGCGATCCTGCCGACGTTGAAGTTGATCGGGTGGTCGAGGTCGCCGAAGTGGCGGTGCTCGTGCCGGCGCGCGTTCCAGTCCGCCTCCAGCCGTCGCAGCGCCGCGATCACGCGGTAGGTCGCCTCGATGGCGTTGGCGCCCGTGCCGGCCTCGCGCACGTGGACGGGGCGGCCGGCGACCCTGACCTGGAACCACAGGACGCCGGTGTTGGCGCGCACCAGCCTGTCGTCCTCGGGCTCGGGGATGATGGCGGCGTCTGCCGTGTAGCCGCGGGCCATGCAGGCGAGGGCGCCGTTGCCGGTGCATTCCTCCTCCGTGACGCTCTGGACGTGGACCGTCGCCGCTGGCTGAAGGCCGAGGCGGGCGAGGGCGTCGAGCGCCGCAAGGTTCGCGGCGAGCCCCGCCTTCATGTCGGCGGCGCCCCGGCCGAACAGCCAGTCCCCCTCGACGGCCGGCTCGTAGGGCGGGCGGGACCACATCTCGGCCGGCCCCGTGGGCACCACGTCCATGTGGCCGTTCAGGATGAGGGAGCGGCCCTTCTCCTCCCGCGGCCTGTGGGTGGCGACGACGTTCATCATGCCGGTGTAGTCCACCGTCGTCGGCGAGAAGCCCGGGTGCTGGCGGATGAGGTCGAGGTCGATGGGAAAGACCTCTGTCGCATAGCCCCTGTCGCGGCAGGCGCGGGCGTAAAGGTCCTGCGCGGGCCCTTCGGCGCCGCGCTGGGAGGGAATCCTCACCAGCGCCTTCAGGAAGTCCACCTCGGCGGCAAAGCCCTTCTCCACGGCGGCGAGGATCGCCTCGTCCGACGGCCTCACGACGGGAGCCTCCGCCCCGCGCGGGCACCGCGTCCGAGGCCGGTCGCCCGTCCGGACGTCGCGGCTCCTGCGATCACGGCCCTATGCGCTTGCCCCGTCACGTCACACTCCTCCCTGTCGGCCTAGTGATGAGAGCCCGGATCGGGCGCGCCATGTCAACCGATGCGGCGGCATGCGTTCCCTGCGCTCCCGTCCCGCTCAGCAAGCGCGCAGCGCCGCCCGGAGGCACCGGCCGACCGTCCGCGCAACGCCGTCCCGCGGCCCGGCACCCGGTCAGCGGCGGCGGCCGAAGCCGAAGGGCCAGAGGCTGCGGCGGGGCGGGGGAGGGGCGTGCTCCATCCTCTCCGGCACGACGGGATAGGGGTCCTCCACCCTGTCGGGCAGGCGCGCCAGGAGCTCGGGGCTGCGGGCCGCCACGATCCGGCAGCGCCCTCCGCGGGTGCGCTTCGCGGCCTTCCTCACGGCGCGCCAGAACACCTCGCGCGTCGTGCCGAAGCCGAGCCGCGTCAGGATCTCGGCGACGAGATCCGGCCCGGACGGCCACCAGGCGAGGCCGTGGACGCCGGTCATCAGGTGGTCCTTCCCCTCGGGATGGAAGCGCATGAGGTATTCGCCCCGAACGCCGTCGGTCTCCGTGTCGACGATGATGACCTCGCGCGTCACCGAGCACACCCGTTCGAGCGCCGCGACGGGATCGGGCAGGTGATAGAGGATGCCCTTGAAGAGGCACACGTCGTAATCGCGCGACAGGTCCGCCTCGTGGAGCGGCGCGTGCTGGAAGTCGAGCCCGGTGAGGCCGAGCGTGTCCTTCAGGAACTCGGCCTGGTCGATCCAGTGGCGCCGCGCGTCGAAGCCGAACGCGTGCTCCGCGCCGAGGCGCTTGGCGAGGACGCAGTAGCCGCCGCCGTTGCAGGCGACGTCGAGAAAGGACTTCCCGGCGAGACCGTCCGGGTAGATCGTCGTCAGGAGCGGGCGGATCTCGGCGGGGTCGATGACGCTGATGGGGACGCCGCGCGGCGGCGCGGTGTTGCCGTCGGCGGTGGTCAGCGTCTCGGTGAGCCGCACGTTGAAGTGCCAGGGCTGGAGGCGCTCGATCCGTGCCCTGAGGTCGTCGTCCGCCGTCATGAAGCCGTTCCGTGTCGAAGGGTTCGCCGGCGGACATTAGGCCGGTTCGGCGCTCCGGGGAAACGGGCGCTGCCGCCGGTGCGCCTCGCCCCTGGGATCGGACGGCGCGCGAGCGGCATTGATGGTGAAGAACCCGCGGCACTGCGGGCGTTGCGCGAGCGAGGAGGCGTCGAGATGGCGATGGCGGAACGGGTGAGACCGTGCCCTGCGGACGGGCTCGAGATCGAGGTCGCGTGGATGGAAAGCGACGGCGCGACGCCCAACAACCCGAGGCTTCCCGCGCTCGTCCTGCGCGGCGCCCTGCCGCCGGGCGCAGGTCCCGACGCCGTGCGCGCGCTGATGGAGGAGAACGGTTGGGGCGGCTCCTGGACGTGGACGGTCTATCCGTTCCACCACTACCACGACGACGCCCACGAGGTGCTCGCCGTCACAGGCGGCTGGGCCGGGCTCGTGCTCGGAGGCGCGGGCGGGCGGACCATCCACGTGGTGGCTGGCGACGTCCTTGTGCTGCCGGCCGGCACCGGCCACTGCCGCAAGGCCGACGACGACGGCTTCGAGGTCTGCGGCGCCTATCCTCTGGGACAGGAGGGGCCGGCGATCCTGCGCCCCGGCGACGCGGATCACGACGCCGCCGCGGCGAGGATCGCGCGCCTCCCGCTGCCCGAGAGCGACCCGATCTACGGGCGGGACGGCCCGGTGGTGCGCCTCTGGCGCGAGGCCGCCGGCTGAGGGTCAGGCCGCCTCGGGGGTGGCGCCCGTCCAGGTGGCGCCGGGAACGGCCGCCAGCAGGCGGCGCGTGTAGTCGTCCTGCGGGCGCAGGAACACGTCCGCCACCGGCCCCATCTCCACGATGCGGCCCCTCTGCATCACCGCGATCCTGTCGCACAGCTGCGCCGCCACGCGAAGGTCGTGGGTGATGAAGAGGAGGGAGAGGCCGAAGCGCGTGCGCAGGTCCCTCAGGAGATCGAGGATCTGCGCCTGGATCGACACGTCGAGCGCCGAGACCGCCTCGTCGGCGATGATGAGCTCGGGGCGCATGGCGAGCGCGCGGGCAATCCCGATCCTCTGGCGCTGCCCGCCGGAGAACTCGTGCGGGTAGCGGTCGCCGGCGGAGGGGTCGAGGCCCACCGTCTCGAGCAGGCGCCGCGCGTCGGCCATCGCTTCCCGGCGGGGGGTGCCGCTGGCGATCGGCCCCTGCGCGATGGCGCGGGCGACCTTCGTGCGCGGGTTGAGGGAGGCGTAGGGATCCTGGAACACCATCTGGACGCGCCGCCGCGCGCGCCTCAGCGCCTGCCCGCCGAGGGCGGTGATGTCCTCGCCGGTGATCCTGACGGTGCCGGCGTCGGGCTCCACGAGCCGCACGATGCAGCGCCCGACGGTGGACTTGCCCGAGCCCGATTCGCCGACGAGCCCCAGCACCTCGCCCCGCGCGATGGCGAAGGAGACGTCGTCGACGGCCTTCACCACGCGGCGCTTGCGCAGGAGGCCGCCGCGGTCGCCGAAGGTCTTGCGCAGCCCCTCCACCTCCAGCATCGGCTCGGCGCGCGCCTCCTTGGCGGGCGGCACCACGTCGGAGGGGACGGCCGCGAGAAGGCGCTGCGTGTAGGGATGGGCCGGCGCGGTGAGGACGGCCTCCTTCGTTCCCTCCTCGACGATCTCGCCGGTGCGCATGACGATGACGCGGTCGGCGATCTCGGCCACCACGCCGAAGTCGTGGGTGATGAACATCACCGCCATGCCGTGGCGCTGCTGGAGGGTGCGGACGAGGTCGAGGATCTGCGCCTGGGTCGTGACGTCGAGGGCCGTGGTCGGCTCGTCGGCGATGAGGACGGAGGGCTCGAGCGCGAGCGCCATCGCGATCATCGCCCTCTGGCGCTGCCCGCCGGAGAGCTGGAACGGGTAGGCGCGCACGATCGCCTCGGGATCCGGCAGGCCCACCTCGGTGACGAGGGCGAGCGTGCGCGCCCGCCGCTCCCGCTGGGAGAGCTTGCCGTGGGCCTCGAACACCTCCTCGATCTGGTCGCCGATGCGCATCAGCGGATTGAGCGCCGTCATCGGCTCCTGGAAGATCATGGCGATGCGCTCGCCGCGGAGCGCCTGCCGCTCCCGCTCCGACAGCGAGAAGAGGTCCCGCCCCTCGAACATGGCGCGGCCTGTCTCCACCGTCACGAGGTCCGGCAGCAGCCCCATGACGGCGTTGGCGGCCATGGACTTGCCGGACCCCGATTCGCCCACGACGCACAGGATCTCCCCCTCGCGCAGCGCAAAGGTGACGTCCTTCACGGCGTGGGTCCTGTCGGCGCCCTTCGGCAGGCGGATGGAGAGGTTCTCGACGCAGAGGACCGTCATCGGCCCTTCCTCGCGAGGCGCGGGTTGAGCGCGTCGTTGAGCCCCTCGCCGATGAGGTTGAGGGCGAGCACAGTCACGAGGATCGCGACGCCCGGGAAGAAGGAGAGCCACCAGGCGGTGCGGATCACGGTGCGCGCGGCGCCGATCATGTAGCCCCAGCTCATGATGTTGGGATCGCCGAGGCCGAGGAAGGAGAGGGAGCTCTCGAGGAGGATCGCCGTCGCCACCATGAGGGAGGCCATCACGATGATGGGGCTCATGGCGTTCGGCAGGATCTGGCGCACGAGGATCGCGCCGTTGGAGAGCCCCGCGAGGCGCGCCGCCTCGATGAACTCGCGCCGCTTGAGGCTCATCACCTCCGCCCGCACGAGGCGCGCCACCGGCGGCCACGAGACGATGGCGATGGCGGCGACGATGGACGTCAGCGAGGGCTGGAAGATGGCGACGATGACGATGGCGAGGGCAAAGCTCGGGATCGTCTGGAAGAACTCCGTGAAGCGCATCAGGACGTCGTCCACGATGCCGCCGAAGTAGCCCGCCGCCGCGCCGAGGGGCACGCCGATGGAGAGCGCGAAGACGGTAGAGATGAGGCCGACGATGAGCGACACGCGCGCGCCGTGGGCGAGGCCGGAGGCGACGTCGCGGCCGAGCGTGTCGGTCCCGAGCGGGAAGCCGTCCATCTGGAAGGGCTGGAGGAACGGGCGCTGCACCATGCGCCACGGGCTTTCCGGATAGAGGAGTGGCGCGAGGATCGCGATTGCCGTCACCACGAGCATGATGAGGAGGCCGACGACGGCGCCACGGTTGCGCGAGAAGCGGAACCAGAAGTCGAGCGCCGGTCCGCGGGTGCGCGCCCCGACCTTCGCCCCCTCCTCGGCGGCCCGCTCCTTCTCGGCGGCAAGGCTCATGGCGCGGCTCCGATGCGCGGGTCGATGATGGTGTAGATGACGTCCGTGATGATGTTGAAGAGGATCACCATGGCCGCCGAGACGAGGAGGATGCCGAGGAGGAGATTGTAGTCGCGCTGGGCGAGCGCCTCGAACATGAGGCGGCCGATGCCGGGCCACGCGAACACCGTCTCCGTCAGAACGGCGCCGCCGACGAGCTGGCCCGCCTGGAGCCCGGCGAGGGTCACGACCGGCAGGAGCGCGTTCCTCAGGATGTGGCGCATCTGCACGCGGCCGGGCGAGAGGCCCTTGGCGCGCGCCGTCTTCACGTAGTCCATCCCCGCAACCTCCAGCATCGAGGCGCGCGTCATGCGCATGTAGATGGCCGTGAAGAAGAGCCCCAGAGTCAGCGCCGGGAGGGCGAGGTGCCGGGCGACGTCGACCACCCTGTCGATGCCCGTGTAGTTCGCCCCGACGGTCTCGTAACCGTAGCCCGGCAGCCAGCCGAGCTGCACCGAGAACAGGAGCACCGCCATCAGCGCCACCCAGTAGAGGGGCGTCGCGTAGAACAGGAGCGACAGGGACGTCACGAGGCTGTCTGTCCACTTCCCCTGCCGCGCGGCCGCGACGACGCCGAGCAGGATCCCGAGGGTGAGCGAGATCACGAAGGCGGACATGGTGAGGAGGAGCGTCGCCGGCAGCCTCGCGAGGATGAGGTCGAGCACCGGCTGCTGCTGGCGGTAGGAGTAGCCGAGGTCGAGCTGGAGGACGCCGGAGACGTAGGTCCACAGCTGGACGTGGAACGGCTGGTCGAGGCCGAAGCGGGCCCTGAGGTCGGCGATGAACTTCTCGTCAGCCGCGCCGGCCTCGCCCGCCATGACGGCCGCGGGATCGCCGGGCGCCGCGTGGATGAGCAGGAAGTTCGCGATCACGATGAGAAGGAGGACGAAGACCGCCTTCACGAGCCGTGTCGCGATGAGTGTCAGGATGCGCAGCTGTGTCCTCCGCGTGGGTTCGGCTGGTTCTCGTCCGGGCGCCTCGCCGGGCGCCGCGTCGCGTGCCCTTGCGCAGGCCGCGTTGCTGCAAGGCGCGTTCCGGGCGGCCGGCACCATGGAGTTGCCGGCCCGTCCGGTCAATGCCGCCGCCCGTGTGACTCCGGGTGGCTGAAATCTGAGATTGCGGTGCGGGCGGGGCATTGCTAACCTCAGGTCGCATACGCCGCGGAGACCCACCCATGACGAGGACCGAGCCCCCAGACCTCGTCCACGTGTGCGACTGGCTCCCGCCGGACTTCGGCGCCGTCGGCCAGTATGCCGAGATCGCGACGCGCGAGCGCGCCTTCCGCGGGGAGAGCGTCGTCCTCGTCGGCCTCACCAGCGGGCGGGGGGAGGTGGTGGCCGAGCGGATCGGCCTCGGCCGCCGGCTCACCGTGCGCCTCTCGGCCGCCCGCTACGACAGGTCGAGGCTCGGGCGCCGCCTCCTGTGGACCGTGGCGACGAACACGCGCCTCCTGCTCGCGGCCCTGCCTCACATGCGCCGTGCGCGGATGGTCACCTTCACCGGGAGCCCGCCGCTGTTCCTCCACTGGATCGCCCTCGCGAACCTCCTCCTGCGGCGGCCGCTCACCTACAGGATCACCGACTTTCATCCCGAGTGCCTGATCGCCGGGAGAGGGGGGCGCGCCGGCCTTTGCCTCAAGGCGGTCCTCGCGCTGACGTGGTTCTGGCGGCGGAGGATCGACCGGTTCGAGGTGGTCGGGCGGGACCAGATCGCGCGGCTGACCGCGGGCGGCGTGCCGCCGGAGCGGATCGTCCTCGCGCGGGACCGCTCGCCCCTGCCGGCGGGCGATCCGGCGCGTCCGGCCCCCCGTCCGCCGGGGACGGAGGGGCGGCGCCTCCTCCTCTACAGCGGCAACCTCGGCTACGCCCACGACACCGGAACGTTCCTCGACGGCTACCGCCGCCATCACCGCGAGGGGAGCGGGCGGGTCCTCCTGTGGCTGAACGCCACCGGACAGCGGGCAGAGCCCCTTCGCGCGGCGCTGCGGCGGGACGGGCTCCCCTTCGTGGACGGTGCGCCCGTGCCGATCGGCCGGCTCGCCTCGCTCCTCCTCGCCGCGGACGCCCATCTCGTGACGCTGGCGGCCGGGTTCGAGGGGCTCGTGATGCCGTCCAAGGTCTACGCCGCCATCGACAGCGGCAGGCCGATCCTCTTCGTGGGACGCGCCGCGTCCGACGTTCACGCACTGTGCATCGAGGCGGGTGTTCCCTCCTATCGGCGGGCCGAGCCGGGAGATTGCGCTGCTGTGGCCGCGGCGCTCGAGGCGCTGGCCACGGCTCCGGCAGGCTCGCCGGCCATCGCGCCCGCCCGGCCGCTGGTCCTCGCGGACCGGGAGAGCCCGGCCCTCGTCGCCGCCGGCGCCGCGACGCTCGGCCACACCGGACCCTGAGCGATCCCCGGCGCGCCTCCCGGACCATGGCGCCGCGCACTCTCGCGGACCGTCGCGCATCGTCGCGGCCCCTGCCCGCGGCGCTGCCGCGCAGGATTGCGGCGCCTGCCGCGGGCGCTTCATGGCCGGCCCCTGCCGCCAGCGCCGTGGTGGTTGGGGCGGGAAGCGGCCGATCACGCCGAGGTGTCCGCCGAACGCCGCCGGGAAGCGGGCGCGCTTCTAGGCGCAACGAGGGAGCCGACCTAGATCGCCGGGAGGCCGCGGGCGGCGACGGGCTCGCGGGCGGCGGGGTCGCCCGCCCGAGGCCTTCCCTGCGCCCGGCCGCCGGCGGCGGTTGCGACAACTCGGAGATGACCGATGCCAATCATGACGGCCGCGCGCGTCGCGGCTCTCGTTGCCGGCGCGTTCGGCGCGACCCTTCCCGCCAGCGCGCAGGAGAGCTTCGTCGTCACCGGCAGCGAGGGCACGCGCCTCGCCGCCGAGGCGGTCGCCACCTTCAGCAGCCCCTGGGCCATGACCTTCCTGCCCGACGGGCGCATGCTCGTCACCGAGAAGGGCGGCAGCCTCGTTCTCGCCTCCCCGGAAGGCCGGCCGCTCGGCACGGTCGAGGGCGTGCCGCGCACCGCGGTCGTCGGCCAGGGCGGCCTCGGCGACGTCGTCCTCCATCCCGACTTCGCGGACAACGGCCTCGTCTACCTCTCCCACGTGGAGGAGGGGCAGGGCGGCTACGGCGGCGTCATCGTGCGCGGCCGCCTCACCCTCGAGGAGGCCGGCGGCCGCCTCGAGGACGTGGAGAGGATCTGGACGCAGACGCCGAAGGAGAGCGGCGGCCGCCACTTCGCCTTTCGCATGGCCTTCGGACCCGATGGCATGCTCTTCATCACTTCCGGCGACCGCGGCGAGCAGACGCCGGCGCAGGACATGACGGGCAACCTCGGCAAGATCCTGCGCCTGTCGCCCGACGGCTCGCTCCCCGAGGACAATCCCTGGGCCGGTGAGGGGGGTGTCGCCGCCGAATTCTGGTCCATCGGCCACCGCAACCCGCTCGGCATCGATTTCGCGCCCGACGGGACGCTGTGGTCCAACGAGATGGGCCCGCGCGGCGGCGACGAGCTCAACCTCGTCGAGCGCGGGGAGAACTACGGCTGGCCCGAGGTGTCGGAGGGGGTGCACTACTCGTTCCTGCCGATCCCCGACCACGACACGCGCGAGGACTTCGTCCCGCCGGTGGCGGCGTGGGTGCCGTCCATTTCACCGGCGGGCCTCGTCATCTACGATGGCGCGCTGTTCCCGCAGTGGCGCGGTGATGCCGTCATGGGCGCTCTCTCGGGACGCGCCCTCGTGGTGGCGAGCCTTGCCGAGGACGACTTCGAGGGGGAGGAGCGCTTCGAGTGGGGCGCGCGCGTGCGCGAGGTGGAGGAGGGGCCGGACGGTGCCCTGTGGGTGCTCGAGGATGGCGACGGCGGCCGCCTGATCCGCCTCGTCCCGGCCGACTGACGGCGCTGGCGCCGCGCGCGGGGGGAAGGGCTGCGGTAACTTCTCCCGGCCCGTGGCGTTGATGATCACGATGCGCGGAGCGCCCTCCCCGCGGCAGGAGGGGCGGGGGACTGTCGGGCGATGAACCAGCCACCGGAGCGGCCGCGAAGGGAGCGCGGGGAAGAGCCCGGCGAGAAGGGCCGCGCGGGACCCGAGGAGCTCGACCGGGATCTCTTCCTGCGCCGCATGATCCGCGAGCTGACGGGGGTGCTCGAGGACGTCGTCGGGCCGAAGGACGCCGCGGGCTACATCGCGACCGTCGGCAGCATCGTCGGCGAGTGGCTCGACGCGCGCTATCGGGCGACGGCGGGCGTGACCGCCTTCGACGTCGAGGGTGTGGCGCGCGTCCTCGTGGACCTCAAGCGGCGCATCGACGGCGGCTTCTTCGTGCGCGAGATCCACGCCGACAGGATCGTCCTCGGCAACACGCGCTGCCCGTTCGGCGAGTTCGTGGTCGGGCGGCCCTCGCTCTGCATGATGACATCCAACGTCTTCGGCCGCATCACCGCCGAGAATCTCGGCTATGCTCGCGTGCGGCTCGACGCGACCATCGCGGCCGGCCACCCGGGCTGCGAGGTGGTCGTCTTCCTGACGCGCGAGGGGCTGCCGGACCCGGAGGACAACGAGTATTTCAGGGTGCCCCGCCTCGATGGGACCTGACGGCGGGGCGGCCGGTCACGCGGGCGCTCCCCACGTGACGGCGGCGCTCGACCTTCTCGACGAGGCGGTCTTCGTCGTGACCCTCTCCGGCGACATCCTCTACGCCAACCACGCAGCGCAGGCGCTCGCAGGAGGCCTTGCCCGTCCGTGCGCCTCCTTCGCCATCCTGTGGCGGGAGGCGCCGGCGGCGGTCGCCGAGCGGATCGCACGCATCGCCGGCGTCTCGGCCTGGACACCCTTCACGCTGACGCGCGCCGGCGCCGGCGGGGACGAGCGCGTGCCCCTGAAGGGACGGGGCATGCTGCTCGAGGCGCCCGGCGGGGGGCGGACGCCGTCGGTGATCGTCCGCCACGACGCCGACAGGGCGCAGCCCTTCGCCGAGCACCAGCGCCTCGTGCGCCGCCTCAACGAGGAGCTCGCCAAGGGGCAGGAGGCCGAGCGCGCGCTGACCCGCCTCCTCGAGACGGAGCGGCGGCTCAACCGTGAGCTCGTCCACCGCGTCAAGAACAACCTCGCCCTCCTCGCCTCGCTGGTGCGGCAGAGCCGGCTGAGGGCGGGCACGGCGGACGGTTTCCTGGCGGACTTCGAGCGCAGGCTCCTCTCGGTCGCGGCCGTCCACGACGTCCTCGACCGGAACGCTCAGACCGATTACGTCGACGTCGACCAGATGATCGAGCGGATCTGCCGATCGCTGGAGGCGCTCGCCCCGCCGGGCGTCCGCCTCGCCCACGACCTCGTGCCGCTGAGGATCCACGTGGACGGCGCGACGGCGCTCGCCCTCATCGTGAACGAGCTTCTGACAAACGCGCTGAAGCACGCCTTTCCCACCGGGCGGGAGGGGACGATCACCGTTGCCCTCGTGCGCTGCGGCGACGGTGTGGAGGCATTGATCCGCGACGACGGGATCGGCATGGCGCGCGAGCGGCAGGCGGGCTCCGACTCGCGCATCGTCTCGGGCCTTGCCGTTCAGCTCGGCGCAACTGTCGAACCTGTCGACGGGGAGGCGGGCACCCTGTGGCGCATCGCCTTCCGCCCCGTGGAGCCCCCGTCCCCCGGCTGACTGCGGAACCGGACCGGGGAAGCCGGACCGGGGAAGCCGGACCGGGGAAGCCGGCCCGGGGAAGTCAGAGGACGGGGGCGGGCCGGCGGAGAGCCGGCGGGGTGGGGCGGCGCCCGACGGACGCCGCCCCGCGCAACGGTCAGCGCTCGATCCAGGCGTTCATGAAGCCGTCGTTGACGCCGATGGCGGTGTCCACGAGGTCCTTCACCTCGCAGCGATAGATGGTCGGGAACTCGAGCTCGAGTGTCCACGCCACCGGCACGTCCTCGACGAGGATGTCCTGCGCCTCGTCGTAGAGCGCCTGGCGCGCCTCCTCGCCGACGGCGACGGCGGCCTCGTCGAACAGGCGGTCCACCTCCTCGTTGGCGTAGCCCTGCACGTTGTTCCAGGGCGAGCCCTTGGCGATGTTGTCGGAGTAGTAGGTCCGCGCCACGCCGAGCGCCGGATCGCCGTACTGGTAGAGGTATGTGAAGGCGATATCGTAGTCCCAGTCGGAGACCTTCTGGTTCCAGCCCGCGACGTCGGTAGAATCGATCGTCACGTCGATGCCGACGTCCTGGAGGTTCTGCCGCACGGCCTCCGCCCAGCGCTGCCAGGTCTCGCCGTAGGGGAGCGGCAGGAGGCGAACCTCCTCACCGTCGTAGCCCATCTCCTCGAGGAGGGCGCGGGCCTTGTCGGGGTCGTGGTCGTAGGCGTGGAGGTCCTCGGAGAAGAAGTTGGTCTTGGAGGAGACGGGACCCATCGCCACCTCGCCGAAGCCGTTCCAGATGACGTCACGGACGAACTCGCGGTCCATGGCGTACATCACCGCCTGGCGGAAGCGCTTGTCGGCGGTCGGCCCCTCGCGGTTGTTGAGCCAGAGCCAGGCGTGGGGGGCGAAGTATTCCCAGCCCTTGCCGGTGGAGCAGACGCCGTCCATGGCGGTGAGGCGCGGAATGTCGAAGTTCTCCACCGAGCCGCCGGGCAGGACGTGGATGCGCCCTGTCTCGAAGGCGACGGCGCGCGAGGCGGCGTCCGGGATCACCTGCCAGTAGATCTCGTCGAGGTAGGGCTGCCCCTCGACGTGGTAGTCCTCGTTCTTGACGAGATGGATGTAGGAGCCCTTCACCCACTCGTTGAACTTGAAGGGTCCGGTCCCGATGGGCGTGTTGTTCATCGGGTTGTTCTGGAAGTCGGTGCCTTCGTAGATGTGCTTCGGGATCATCGGCATGGTGCCGACCTCGAAGATGCCGAGGAAGGGCCCGAACGGGTTCTTGAGCTGGAAGACCACAGTGTGGTCGTCGGGCGCCGTCACGCTCTCCACGTGCTCGAGCGAGACGCGCAGGCGCGGATGGGTCTCGCGCAGGAACTCGTCGACGGAGAAGACGACGTCGTCGGCGGTGAACGGCTCGCCGTCGTGCCAGGTGACGCCTTCCTTCAGCTTGAAGGTGTAGGTGAGCCCGTCGTCGGAGACCTCCCACTCGGTGGCGAGTGAGGGCATGGGGTTGAGCTCGGTGTCGTAGCGCAGCAGGCTCTCGTAGATGTTGCCCGCGACCATCTGCGTCGGCCCGTTCTGGGTGAGGCCGAGCATCAGGCCGGGGGGCTCCGGCTGGATGACGACATCGATGCGACCGCCCGCGGTCTGGGCCGCGGCGCTCGTGGCGAGGGCGGCAGTGAGGGCGGCTGTGAGGAGGGTGCGGTTCATGGGACCTCTCGGTTCGAGCGTGTCCTGCTTGGCCATGTCGGCCGCGCGCGGGATCGACGCGAGGATGCGCCTGTGTTGCCGGCAGCGTTCCTGCCCGGGCGAGGCGACGCCCGCCTTCGCCCCGGCACCCGCCGGCCCGAGGCGCCAGCTAAACATCGCCTGCGGCTTTCGGGCAAGCGGAGCCTCGTTCGGCGCACCGCTTGCTCAGGCGACGGGCCGCCGCCGGAGACGATGCCACGCGTGAACTGCGGCGTGCCGCCGGCGCTTCCCGACCCCTTCCTGCGCCACCCGATCCCGGCCCGCAGGCGCGTCGGCTCACTCGCGCCCTTCGCGGCGGGCCGGGGGACGTGTCCGCCGGCGCGTGGACCCATGCGGACGATCCCGAAGGCCCCGACGACGTCCCCGACCGCCGCGTTCTCCGCCGTTTCGACTTCATCCCCGACTTCATCCCCGACTTCATCCCCGGCTTCATCTCCGACTTCATCTCCGACTTCATCTTTGCTGTTCTTGATCTTCGCCGTTCTTGACGACCCCCTCGTCATCGGCCGCTTTCGTGCCGTCGCGGAAGGGGGGCGGTTCGTCATGAACGGGGGGAGCCACGGGGGACGTCTCGACAGCCGCCGACGCGCTCCGCCCCGGGATCCCCCGACGGGCCTTCGCCGGGGGACGTTCGCCGTTGCGAGCCGAGGGGGCGTCACGGCTTGACGCGCGGCGCGTTGAGTGGGACGCGTCGGTCCACGGCCGGCCGCGCCAGGCCGAATGGATGAGCGATGCGCGTCTTCTACGCTTCCGAAACGGCCCTTCACGCCCCGCACTTCTTCCTCATGCGGGGACGCCCCGTCGCGAACGAGGAGCGGGCAGAGCGGGCGGAGCGCCTGCTTGCCGGCGTGGCGAAGGCTGGCCTTAAAACCGAGGAGCCGCCGCCCGCCGGCCCTGCCGCCCTGGCCGCGGTCCACTCCACGCGCTACCTCGCCTTTCTCGAGGGCGCCTGGGCCGCCTGGCAGAAGCTTCCCGGCGCGGGGGCGGAGGTGCTCGCCAACGTCCAGCCGAGGCGCCCCGAGGCGAGCTACCCGTCCGGGCTCGTCGGCCGCGCGGGCTGGCACATGGGGGATCTCGCGTGCCCCATCGGGGAGCATACCTTCGGCGCCGCCCGCCGGGCCGCCGACACGGCGGTCGCCGCCGCCCGCAGCGTGTCCGGGGGAGCCCGCGCCGCCTACGCCCTCGCCCGCCCGCCCGGCCACCACGCGAGCCGCGAGCAGGCGGCGGGCCACTGCTTCCTCAACAACGCCGCCATCGCCGCCGAGGTCCTGCTTTCGGCCGGCGCCCGCCCGGCGATCCTCGACATCGACGTCCACCACGGCAACGGCACGCAGGCGATCTTCTACGACAGGGCGGACGTCCTCTTCGTGTCGGTCCACGCCGATCCGAACCGGTTCTATCCCTGGTTCGTCGGTCACGCCTCGGAAGGGGGTGCCGGGGCGGGGGAGGGCGCCAACCTCAACCTGCCCCTTCCCATCGGCGCCGAGGACGGCCCCTGGCTCGAGGCGGTGGACCGCGGGCTCGCGCAGATCGCGCGCAGCGGCGCCGACGTCCTCGTCCTCTCCCTCGGGCTCGACGTCCATGCCTCGGACCCCCTCGGCGGCATGGCCGTCACCACCGACGGCATCCGCCGCTCGGGCGAGAGGATCGCGCGCACCGGCCTCCCCGTCGCCATCATCCAGGAGGGCGGCTATCTGTCGGAACCGCTGACGGACAATCTCGCAGCCTTCCTCGAGGGCTTCCTGGGCGGGCGCGCGTGAGCGCCAGCGTCCGGCGCAGTGGGGCGGCGAACGCGACGATGAGGAGGATCTTCCGCCGCGGCCCCGTTCATGCGACGCTTCCGCGCGGCAGGACGGACGGAAGCCACGACGCGCGCGCCTCCGGACGCCGGCCCAAGAACTGCGGCCCGCGACAGGCGGCGGGCGCGACAGGGAGGCGACGTTGAGAGGACCGCCCGTCTTCGACGGCGAGATCGCCGTGATCCACAACGAGGCGCGTGCGGGCGTCGTGACTCTGACGCTCGCCTCGCCGCCCGAGTTCGAGGGCGCGCGGGCGGGGCAGTTCCTCATGGTCGCCTCGCTGCGCCCGGGCGCGCCGCTTCTCGCGCGGCCCATGAGCATCCTCTCGGCGAGGCCCTCGCTCGCGATCACATTCACCGTCTACAGCGAGGCGACGCGCATGCTCGCCGAGGCCGCGCGCGGCGAGCGGCTCCACGTGACGGGTCCCCTCGGCGAGCCGTTCGGGGACATGCCGGACGACGTCCTCGTCGTCGCCGACGGGACGCACTTCGGCACGCTCCTCGGCTTCGCCCACGAGCGGGCCGCCGCAGGACGTCCGGCGGACGTGTGCTTCGTCGAAAGGCCCGCGGGCGGGCGGCCGGGCGCCTCGGAGCAGGACACTGTCCTCACCGAGCGATTCGAGCGGGTGGCGAGATCCATCCGCGTGGTGCCGTTCGAGAAGCTCGATTCGATCCTCTCCCACGCTCCGCCCGAGGCGATCGCCGCGGGCGCGTCGAACGCTGCCATGAGGATCGTCCAGGAGGACGCCGGGGCGCGGGGGATTCCCGGCCGCGCCGCGCTCCAGACGGCGATGCCCTGCGGCCTCGGCGCTTGCCAGGGCTGCATCTTTCCCCGCCGCGCCGGCGGCTATCTGCGCGTGTGCGACGGCCCCGTCTTCCCCCTGTCCGAGCCGGAGTTCGGCTGATGGGCGCCGACCTCTCGGTCACCCTCGGCAGCCTGACGCTGCAGAACCCGGTGATGCCTGCCTCGGGCACGTTCTCGACCCGTTACGATCGCGTCTTTCCGCTCGCCCGCCTCGGCGCCCTCGTGCCGAAGACGGTGATGCCGGAGCCGCAGCCGGGCCACCCGCCGCCCCGCATCGCCGAGACCGCAGGTGGCCTCATCAACGCCATCGGCATTCCCTCCGAGGGTCTCGACGCCTTCATCGCCGGCGCGCTCGCCGAGTGGCGAACGTTCGGGCCGCCCGTGATCGTCTCCGTCTCCGCCAGCACCGCCGAGGGCTTCGCCCGGATGTGCGTGGCGCTCGAGGCGGAGGGTGTTGCGGCGGTGGAGCTCAACCTCTCCTGCCCGAACCTTGAGGCGGGAGGGCGCTCATTCGCCCTCGACCCCGCGGCCACGGGCGAGGCCGTCGCCGCCTGCCGCGCCGCCTCGCGCCTTCCCCTGTGGGCGAAGATCTCGCCCAACGCTGGCGCGCCCGTGGAGGTCGCCCGCGCGGCGGGGGAGGCGGGGGCCGAGGTCATCGTCGCCGGCAACACGCTTCTCGCACTCGCCTTCGACCACCGCCGCCGCCCCGTGGTCGCGAACCGCACGGGCGGCCTCTCGGGCGCGCCGCTGAAGCCTGTGGCGCTTCGCATCGTCGACGAGGTCGCCTCGTTGACGGGGCTCCCCGTGGTGGGCTGCGGCGGCATCGCCACGCTCGCCGACGTCCTCGACCATTTCGCCGCCGGCGCCACAGCCGTCGCCGTCGGCACCGCCAACTTCGCGCGCCCTGCAACGATGGCGCGCATTCTGGACGAGCTCGCCCGGCACTGCGCCGCAGAGGGCGTCACGGCACGCGAGCTCGTGCGCAGGAGACACGCTTGACCGACGAGATCGTCATCACCCGTCCCGACGACTTCCACCTCCACTTCCGCGACGGCGCGCTGCTCGCGCCCGTCGTGGCGCGCTCGGCGCACTTCGCCCGAGGCATCGTGATGCCGAACCTCGTGCCGCCCGTGGCGACCGCCGACGCCGTCGCCGCCTACCGCGCGCGCATCGAGGCGGCGATGCCGGAAGGCATGGTCTTCGAGCCTCTGATGACCCTCTACCTCACCGATGCCACCACCCCTGAGGAGATCGACCGGGCGGCCGGCGTGTGCACCGCGGTCAAGCTCTACCCCGCACACGCGACCACCAACTCCGCGGCCGGCGTCACCGACGTCCTCGCCCTCGTGCCGACGCTGGAGCGCATGGCCGAGCGGGGCCTCCTCCTCCTCATCCACGGCGAGGTGACCGACCACGAGGTGGACGTCTTCGACCGCGAGGCGGTGTTCATCGAGCGCATCCTCGACCCGCTCCGCCGCCGCGTGCCGCAGCTCAGGATCGTCCTCGAGCACGTGAGCTCGCGCACGGGCATCGACTACGTCCTCTGTGCCGAGGACAACCTCGCCGCCACAATCACCGCCCATCACCTCGCCGTGGACCGCAACGCCCTCCTCGCCGGGGGGCTTCGGCCTCACAACTACTGCCTGCCGATCCTGAAGCGGTCCGAGGATCGTGCGGCGCTGGTGGCGGCTGCGACCTCGGGCGACGGCCGCGTCTTCTTCGGCTCCGATTCGGCGCCGCACACCGACCCGCGGAAGCTCGCCCCCTGCGGTGCCGCGGGATGCTTCACCTCGCCCGTGGCCCTCGCCATCATGGCGCACGTCTTCGAGGAGGCGGGCGCGCTCCACCGCCTCGACGACTTCGTGTCCACCTTCGGCGCCCGCTGGTACGGCCTTCCGCGCAACGAGGGGACCTTGACGCTCGAGCGCTGCGAGCCCTACGCCCTGCCGCCGGTCGAGACGCCGGACGGGCCGATCGCCGTGTTCGATCCGGGCTTCCCGCTCGCGTGGCGGGTGCGCGAGGCGCACTGACCGGGCGGTCCAACGATCACGTTCCGAGGAGGCGAGATGCCGGCAGTTTCCATCGTGAGCCGCGAGGACGCGGCGCGCCTCACCGCGCGGGCGCTGCTCGAGGTGGGGGCCGTGGCGCTCCGCCCCGACGCGCCGTTCACCTACACCTCCGGGCTGAAGTCGCCCGTCTACGTCGACTGCCGCAAGCTCATCTCCTATCCGCGCATCCGCGCGACCCTCGTGGAGCTCTTCGCGGCGACGGTGGCGCGCGAGATGGGGCTCGAGCGCTTCGACGCCATCGCCGGCGGCGAGACGGCCGGCATCCCGTTCGCCGCATGGCTCGCCGACCGCCTGGCGCTCCCGATGCAGTACGTGCGCAAGAAGCCGAAGGGTTTCGGCCGCAACGCCCAGATCGAGGGCGACATCGCGGCGGGCCAGCGCACGCTCCTCGTGGAGGACCTTGCGACGGACGGCGGCTCGAAGCTCAGGTTCGCCGCGGCGCTGCGCGAGGCGGGGGCGGAGGTCTCCCACTGCCTCGTCGTCTTCCACCACGACATCTTCGCCGACAGCGAGGCGCGCCTTGCCGCCGAAGGCCTCTCGATCCACGCCCTCGCCCGCTGGTCCGACGTTCTCGCCGCGGCTGCGGCGGGGGGCGGATTCGATCAGTCCGCCCTCGGCGAGGTCCAGTCCTTCCTGAGCGCGCCTCTTGCCTGGAGCGCATCCCGCGGCGGCATCGACCGCCTCGACGGCGGGCTCTGAGGCGGCGCTGCCGCGTCGGGGGCCACTGGCCGCGTCGCATTCGTCGCTGCCGGGGGCCGCATCCTCCGGCAAGGCGCGGCCCGTTCCGGCGACCCCCAAGCGTCGACGCCTGCGTCGATACCGGCCGGACGTCGGCAGCGCGGCGAACTCGGCCCGATGACCTCAGGCCGGCGGCTCGGCCCTGATCGCGAGGGCGTGGACGGGTCCATTCAGCTCCTCCTCCAGCGCCTCGTTCACCATGCGGTGGCGCTCCACGCGGGAGCGGTCGCGGAAGGCGTCGGCCTCGATGAGGACGCGAAAGTGGGTCTCGCCCTCGGGCCGCGCGCCGACGTGGCCCGCGTGGAGATGGGATTCGTCGATGACCTCGAGGCGGGCGGGCGCGAACCTCTCCTGAAGCCGGCGCGTGATGCGTTCGCTGACGGAACCCATGAGCTCCTTCCTGTCGTTTGTCCGCCCGCGGCGCCAGCTGTCATTGACAAGGCGCGGGGCAGTGATGGCACAACGCATAGCCGACCGGCGGGGCGTCCGTCGATGGCGGCGTCGCCCGGTGCGGCGGAAGGGCCTTCCGCTGCGCGCACGGTGGCCCGGCCGGCCGGTCCGTCACCGTTCCCGCGTCGCCCGGAACACCGCAGGAGGTGCTGAGTGCGTGGTGTCCTCGTCGTCCTCGCGGCGCTTCTCGCCGCCCTCCCGGGGGCGCCTCGCCCGGCCTTTGCGGAGGTCGGTTCCTATCTCCTGTTCGACATGGAGAGCGGCGAGATCATCGCCATGCACGAGCCGACCCGTCCATGGTACCCGGCCTCGCTCACCAAGCTGATGACGGCTTACGTGACCTTCGAGGCGGTGCGCGACGGCGAGCTGCGGATGACCTCGCCGGTCTCGATCTCGCCGCAGGCGCACAGGGAGCCGCCGAGCCGCATGGGATTTCCCGTCGGCACCACCCTCACGGTGGAGGCGGCCTTGCGCATCATCATGACGAAGTCGGCCAACGACGTCTCGCTGGCCCTCGCGGAGGCGGTGGGGGGCACGCAGACGGGGTTCTCCGACAGGATGAACCAAGCGGCGGCGCGCCTCGGGATGGTGTCGAGCCACTTCGACAATCCCCACGGCCTTCCCGACCTCGACCAGCGCACGAGCGCACGGGACATGGCCCTCCTGATGATGGCGCTCGCCCGCGAGTTCCCCGAGAGGGCCGACTTCTTCACCATGAGTGGCTTCGTCCTCGCGGGCCGCCGGCACCCGAACTCCAACGTCCTCATCCGCCGCTTCGTGGGCGCGGACGGAATGAAGACCGGCTTCATCTGCGCCTCCGGCTTCAATCTCGCGGCGACGGCGACGCGGGACGGCCTGCGTCTCGGTGCGGTGGTGCTCGGCGGCCTCACCGCGCGCGAGCGGGACGAGCGGACGGCGGAGCTCCTCGAGAAGGGCTTCGAGGCCGTTCGCACCGGGGGCCGGGTCGAGCTCGACGGGTTCGGCGAGCTGTCCGCGCCGCTGGCGCTCGCACCCGTCGAGGGTGAGCGCCAGGCGCTCGGCACCGTTGCAGCGCTCTCGGCGGATCCCGACGCGCAGGTGGCCGACCGGCGGGACGAGGTCTGCGGCGCTGAGCGTCCGAGGACGCGCTACGACGCGGGAACCGTCGCGACGGCTGCCGAGGTGGAGGCGCAGCGCGCGGCGTATGAGGCCTGGCAGCGCGAGGCGGCCGAGCGCGAGCGCGCACGCGCGGCGGCGCTCACGGGACCCCGTGTCGTTCTCGAGGCGCCGGCGCCGCCCCCCCGGTCCGTCGCCGATCCCGAACTCGCCCCTGCCGGCTGGCGCCCGACCACGGGCGGCGCGGTTCCCGCGCTCCATCCCTTGCGAGAGGGGCCCGACCTCGACCCGCCACCGGCGGACGTCCGCCTCGCTTCCCTCGCGCCCGACGCGTGGCAGCCCTCTCCGTCCCTGCCGATCCCCAATCCGCTTCACGGTCTCGTGCGCGATCCCTCTCCGGCACCATCGCGGAAGCCGCTCACCTACCTCACGGCGCCGCGGAACGTGCCGCCCGTCGCCATCGCGCTGGGCGGTGCCGACGCGGCGCGACCCGACCCGCTCTCGGGAACGGTGGTGGGCGGGGGTCCGGCACCGCGCCCGCGCTCCAAGCCGCTCCCTGTCGCCGCCCTCTTCACCGAGACCATCGATCCCGACAGCCTCGTGGAGCATGTCGATGCGGTGCGTGCGCCTGATGAAGGGGGGTTGTAGGGGTGGGGAGAATGTGCAACTATTAGGTGTGTCTTGTGGGAGGGGTTGCACATGCAGTCGTGGCAGGTTCCGTGAATTCTCCGATCGCCTCTTCTCCGATGGCTTCCGTGCGTGGCGCGCTACCGGCCACTGCGCGAAGCGTGTGGGAGGTTCCGAGCCGGCGCGGCAATGCGCCTGCGGGAGACGATGCTGTTCGCCGCCGGGCATCCTTCGCATTCGGCATGGCGGCCGAGGCGACGGTTGCACAATTTCTCCGGGCGGGTGGCTACGCGATTCTCGCGCGGCGCGCGCGCGTCGGTGGTGCGGAGATCGACGTCATCGCCTCGAGGGAGGGGATCGTCGCGTTCGTGGAGGTGAAGGCGCGTCGCCGTGGCACGAGCGGATACTATTCGATCGACCGGCGCAAGCAGGCGCGGATCAGCGCTGCGGCCGACGCCTGGATGGCGGAAAATCCCTTGTTCCTTCGGCACTCCATCAGGTTCGACACGGCCCTCGTCTGGCCCGGCGGGAGGCTCGACTATGTCGAGAATGCCTTCGACGAGGTGGCCGCCGACGGGTTTGTCTTCTGAAGCGTCTTGGGCCGCTGCTGCATCGGGTGTCCTCTGCCGCGGCGAGCATCTTCTGCGCTGCGCGCGTGTGGGGAGGCCAGAGCGCATGGCCTCTGCTTGGCTCCGGGCTTCGTGAGCGGGCCATTGCTGCGCACGCCGAAGGCCTGTCCAGAGCGCGAAGCGCTCGATCTGAATTTCGATCGGGCGGTTCAAGACGTGTTCGTGACGACGTTCGACGGCAACTGGTCGTCCGGGATCGGATGCCTTCCGCACGAAAGCGGCGCCGCTCGCTCCGTGCCGGCAGCGGTGCGGCTGGGTCTTGCAGGATCGTCGGTGACTCTTGGGGGTGCGGGGCGGGGCAGGCCGAGCGCGAGGGCAACCATGTGAGGTCGGGTCGCATCGGTGCTGCAGAGCCACCGACAGCCGCAGGCGGGACGCTACCGTTGTGGCGCCGCGCCAGGTCCCGCATTCCCGGGCAAGGGCAGGCGCGTCGTGTTCGCCTTCGCGCGCGTCCGACTGTATGGCGAGCGGGCGACTGCGAATTTTCCTGCAGTGTCGCCGGTGCGACAGACCGCAGCCCATGACGAACGGGACATGGACCGGTGCGGGGGCGGCGCGCTCACCACTTCCCTGCGGCGACCTCCTTCATCGTCGCGATCTCCATCTCGAGATCGCACCAGCCGATCGCCGATCGGCTTGTTGAGGCGGGGCCTCCCTGCCGCGCGCTGCTTCAGCCGGTGAACATCGCCGGTCAGGATGGGGCCGAGCCGCTGGCGCCAGGCGTGGGTGGCCTGCGTGCTGCCGACGTGTCGCTTCGCCGCCACCAGCACCGCCACCGCCACCGCCACCCGGTCGCTGTGCACTTTTCCAAAGATCGCCGGCGCGTCGAGATCCTCGGGGTGGGGCAGGCGGGTTTGACATGAAGACAGCCAAGCAGAACGTCGTGGCTGCGAGAGCGTTTCACGAAGGGGCAGAATTGTTGCGGTGGGCGCGCGATCAGCGCTCGGTGAGGCGACGGCCGCTGGAGCGCCGGAAGACATGGCGGCGCCTGTCCGCATCGACGGCGGCGGCAAAGGCGCGCGCTGTCGCCAGCGTCGCAGCGTCCGCCGGTGCGCCCACCCGATTGGGAAGGAAGCGGCGGTGGAAGGCCGTGACGGTCGCCTCGAGCAGGGCGTCTTTCACACCGTTCCCGTCCATCGACAGCGGCAGGAAATAGCCAGCGGATGCCAGCGCTATGCGCAGCGCGAAGACGTCGATGCCCCCGCTGCCCGGCTGCGGCGGCACGTGGATCGCGTGGCCTGCCTCGGCAAGGCATGCCCAGGGAAAAAGTTCTCCGGGATCGATCTTGCGGAGCGGCGCGACGTCCGAGTGGGCGACGACGTTGCGGGGCGGCACAGGCCAACGCGACCGGACCCCGTCGAGAAGGTCGATCAGCGCGGCGATCTGGGCGTCGGGAAAGGTGGGAGGAGACGGGGCGTGGCCGGGGCTGTCGAGCTCGATCCCGATGGAGCGGCTGTTGACGTCGCTCGTCCCGTCCCAACCCGAGACGCCCGCATGCCAGGCGCGACGGCTCTCCTCGACCATCGCCGTGACCGTCCCGTCGGCCGCGACGAGGTAGTGTGCCGACACCCGCGAGGCGGGATTGCAGAGCCAGCCGATGGCAAGCTCGGCGCTCGCCATCTCGGTGTAGTGGATGACGACCATGTCGACGGGGACACCGTCCCGGCGTGCGTCGTGATTGGGTGAGGGAACGTGTCTCATGCCGGCCCGCAGGGTCCCCGATCTCGCGCGCCCGGCTCGTTCGCGTATAGGAGGCGGCGCTGCTGCCGCGCCGAGGCGCGGCACTGCCCCGCCGGGCGCCCGGCCCACTGTGGCGCCCGCGGAAAGGCTCGGCAAGGCGCGGGCGGCCTTGCGATCCGTCCTTCCGTCGGACCGCAGGAGGAGGCTGTGGCGCCAGCACGCTCGCCGCGACGTTCGCGGCGGATGCCGTCGCCGCGACGGCAGGCTCGAGCCCCGCGTCATGTGCGCGCCCGGCGGCAGGACGCTGGCGTCCACGCCTGCGGCTCGTCCCGGCCGCTGCGGAGTCCGGTCGACAGGTGATAAGCAAGGCCTGCGCCATCGATGCTCCGGGAGGGGTCGCCGCACCATTCGGCGATCGCCGTCATGGAGCCGAACTGGTCGAGGAGGTTCCCGCGTCCATGTCCGCTCTGCCGGCAGGCGACGAGGGCGGGCCCGGCGCCGCGTGCCGCCGGGGCCGCCTGAGGCCGCAGCAGCAGGCCCGCGCCCCTGTCCCCGCACGACGGTAGCCCCGGCGCGGCGAAATCCCGGCTCCCGCCTTCTTGCTGTCGGCGAGCCTCCCGTGGAAGGCCGTATTCCGTGGAAGGCCGTAAATGCCTTGCCGGCCGTGTCGGGTGTGCTCGCGAAGGTTGCGTCGCCGTCTTCGGAGCGCCTTCCCGTCGGACCAGTCGGCCCCGGGGGCCGGACGGTGAGGCTGCGGCATCGTTCACCCGAAGGAGTCACTCGCTCCATGTGGGCGTCGGCAGCACCCGTTTCGCCGCAGCCCGATCGCGGTGACGCCCTCTCGTAGTGACGCACGATCGTGGTGACGCCCGATCACGGTGACGCCCAATTGCCGGTGGCGCTGGAAATCGGGTGACTCCGGGGCGGCCTGAGGCGCTGCGTTTGAAAGCGAAGGATGGCCGTGCGCGAACACGGCATCTCCTCCCATCCTCCGGCCCGGCTTCTTCGCGCGCAACGGTGAGATCGTCGCCCGCCGTCCTCGCCGGTGCGGCCCGTCCGGCGGCAATCCGTCGTGCGTCTCGAAGCGGCGGGCCTTGCGCCGATGCGCGCTGGCGTCAGGCCCCCCGGCGGTGGGTGTTGCGGGGGATCGCCTCGTAGGCGGCGTTGATGGCGGCGAGGCGGTCGGTGGCGACGCGCACGAAATCCTCCGGGACGCCGCGGGCGACGAGCCTGTCGGGGTGATGCTCCGCGACGAGCTGCCGATAGCGCCGCGTGATCGTCTCGGGATCGGCGTCCCGCGGCACGCCGAGCACGGCATAGGGATCGTCCCGCGGCGCGAGGTGGCGTGCTCTGATGCGGTTGAAGCGCACGGGGTCGATGCCGAAGATCTCCGCCACCCGCTCGAGAAAGGCCGTTTCGGCCTCGTGGATCACACCGTCCGCGGCGGCGATGGCGAACAGGATGTCGAGGATGTCCTCGAAGACGTCGTCGTCCTCGGGAAACAGGCGGACGATCTTGTGGGCGTAGGCCTCGAAGCCGGCGACGTCCCGCTGGGCGAGCTCGAAAAGGCGGCGGATGGGCCTGTGGGCGTCGCCGGGAACGTCGAAGTGGCGCCAGAAGCTCGCGGCCTCGCTCATGGTGACGACGCCGTCGGCCTTCGCCATCTTGGCGGCGAGGGCGACGACGGCCATGGAGAAGGCGGCCTCGCGCCCCTTCTGCCCGCCGCCGGCGACGGAGCGAAGCCGCTCGAACACGTCCGCCCCGGCGGCTCCCACCGACTGGATCACCTGACCGAGTGTCTGCCAGACATTCATTGCGCCACCATCATCGTTGCCTTCCGAGGAAGCGGCCGAGGGCGGATGCGCGGCTGGGCCTCGCGGGTTCTTCGGCGGCGGAGTCCCGAGCGGAGGCCGGCTCCTCGGGGCTGCGTCCCTCGGATTGCGAGGGCGACGCGGCGGCGGGCTCCGCCGGGACCGGCGTCTGCGTCGGCGTCTGGTCCTCCGCTGCCGAGTCGCCTTCGGTCGGAGGGGTCGCGGCGCTGTCGGAAGGCGTGTCGCCTGCACTGCCGTCGTCGCCCCCCTCGCCGGGACGGAGCGCATCAGGCCGGCGGCGTGCGCGGCGGCGAAGGCGCTCGCGGATGCGGGCGGCGCGCGCCCCGCCAGGGGCCGGCCCGTGACCGCGTGCGCCGTCGAAAGCCACGTCGCCGGCCAGGGAAGCTGCCGGTGGCGCGGCCGGCAGCGGCCCTGCCGAGGGGGCGGCGGCAAGGGCGGCAGGGGTCGCGGCGGATCCGCAGACAGCTGGCTCGCCAACGGCCGTCTCGCCTCCTGCCGAAGCATCGTTTCCGGCCGTGTGGCCGATGGTGCCGACGGCGCCCGGCGCTTCGGCGGTGGGCGGAAGGGGAGACGGCTCCGGGATCGCGGGCGGCTCCGGCGGGTCCGAAGCGGCAGCCGGCGCCCGTGCCGTGGCGGGTGTGGTCGCCTGCGCCGTCTCGCGCGCAATGTCCGCCTGCGGCAACCCTGTGGGCATGGTCGGCGGGGGCGCCGGTGTGACGGGAGGTCGGGGAGGCGGCTGCGCGACGACGGGATCTCGCGCGTCCGCCGGGACGGCGTCCTCCCGGGATCTGCCGGGCGGTGGGGCCTCGGGCTCGGGGAAGCGGGGCGGGCCGGAGGCGGCGGCGGTGAACGTCAGCGTGCGGGCGAAGCGGGGCTGCCGGCCCTGCGTCAGCCGTTGCGGCGCGTCGGCGAGGTAGGCGTCGAGGGCCGCGAAGAAGAGGTTGCGCAGCCCGTCCCGCTCCAGAAGGATCTGGTGACGGGCGCCGGGCACGGTGACGAGGCCCGCCCCCGGCGTCGCCCGCGCGAAGCGGACGATGGCCGCGGTGGACACGATGGCGTCCTGCCCGCTCGCGACGAAGAGGCTCGGGATCGGGAGCGGCCGGCCCGCGCGCCGGCGCACTGTCTGCATCGCCCTGAAGGCAGCGCTCACCCAGCCGATCGTGGGCGGGCCCGAGACGAGGTCCGGGTTCTCGTCCACGAGGCGCTTCACCGCCTCGAAGCGGTCGCGGTCGCTGGTGAGGCGGTTGCCGGCGAAGGGACGCGGCGAGGAGACGGGATTGTCGACCGGCCGGCGGGCGAGCCCCGCGAACGTGCCGAGCCTCGCCGCGGCCGACAGGAGCCCCGCCGGCGCGGGCAGCCCCACCACCTCGAGAAGGGGTGCGGCGAGCACCATGCGCTCCACCTCCCGCTCGAGGGCCGGGGCGGCGAGAAGGGCGACGAGGGCGCCCATGGAGTGGCCGACGATGTGGTAGGGCCGCGGCAGCGCTTCCTGGTTCGCGAAGCGCACGACGGCGGCGAGATCCTCCACATAGTCCTCGAAGCGGTCGACGTGTCCGCCGCGCGCTGCGCGCCTGTGGGAGCCGCCCTGGCCACGGAAGTCGAAGGCGACGACCGTGTAGCCGCGGGCGAGGAGGTCGCGCACGGTCTCGGCGTAGACCTCGATGAACTCGGCGCGGCCGACGGCGAGGATGATGGTTCCCCGGGCGGGCTCGCCGTCCGCGGGCGCCCACCAGCCGACCCTGAGCGGGACCGGGGCGTTCAGCGTGCCGACGGTGCCGCCGAGATCGGTGGACCCCCAGTTGCCAGTCGGCACGATCTCCCCCTCAGACGGCGCCGGCTGGGACGAGGGTCCGGGCCGGGCTTGAAACGGCAGGACGTCGCGCCCACCTTCTTCGCGCGGCCGCCGGTGTCGGGGCCGCAAATCCGCCGGGCGTCTGGCCGACGACGGCAGCATGCCCGGTCCGTTGCTTCTCACGGAGGACGACTATGCGTCAATTCGATCTCACGCCGCTCTACCGCTCCACCGTCGGCTTCGACCGCCTCTTCTCGATGCTCGACAATGCCGCAGCGGTGAACCAGGCGCAGACCTACCCGCCCTACAACATCGAGCGCACCGCCGAGGACGAGTACCGCATCACGGTCGCCGTCGCCGGCTTCCGCGAGGACGAGCTCACCGTCGAGGTGAAGGAGAGCACCCTCACCATCGCGGGCCAGAAGGCTGACGCCGAGGCGAACGGGGACAACATTCTCTATCGCGGCATCGCGGCCCGCGCGTTCGAGCGGCGCTTCCAGCTCGCCGACCACGTGATCGTGACCGGTGCGTCGCTGGACCACGGCCTGCTCCACGTCTCGCTCCGCCGCGAGGTCCCGGAGGCGAAGAAGGCCCGCACCATCGCCATCGACAGCCAGGCCGGGAAGGCCATCGAGAACAAGGCCGCCTGAGGCGCGCACGATGTCGGCCGAACCCGGCACGTCCGGGTCGGCCACCCGTCGAGTGAAGGCGTTCCGGTCATCCGGGGCGCCTTTTTTTGTGCCCGGCGCCTCTTGGCGCGGGCACCTCGAGGAAGCGCATGTCGTCTCCCTCGATCACGGCGGCCGTCAGCGCACCGCCGTGGACGGCGCCCGTGTCGATGTTGGTGCGCCAGGGGTGCCTCTCGGGCGCATCGACCGGGGTGTGGCCGTGGACGACGTGGAGGCCGAACGTGCCGTCGTGGTCGAGGAAACCCTCGCGGATCGACACGAGATCGTGAGGATCCTGCCGGTCGAGTGGCACGCCCGGGCGGATGCCGGCGTGGGCGAAGACGATGTCGCCGATCCTGTGGTGGGTGGCAAGGCGCGCGAGGAAGCGCCTGTGGGCCTCTGGGATCGCGGCCTGAAGCTCGCGGTGGACCCCCGCGGCGCCCGCGGCCGTCCCCTCCGGATCGACGCCATAGGAGCGCGCCGTGGCGTCGCCGCCGAGCTCGAGCCAGCGCTTCATGAGGGCCGGGTCGTCGAGGGCGTCGATCATGGCCTCCTCGTGGTTGCCGAGGAGGCAGACGCGCCGGCGACCGCCCGCAGACTCCCGCGCGAGGCGATCGATGACGCCGGCCGAGTCGGGGCCGCGGTCGACGTAGTCGCCGATGCAGATCTCCCACGTCTCGGCGGCCGGCCGGCTGGCGGCGTCCTCGTCGACGAGGGCGAGAAGGCGGTCGAGCATCCCGGAGCAGCCGTGGATGTCGCCGATGGCGTAGACGCGCACGCCCCCGGGCAGCGCGAAGCTCACGGGTGAGGCCCTGGCTGAAGCCCGGGGCAAGGCCCGGCGCCGGGTGCTTGCGCACCGTCGCGCGGCGGCCGACAAGGGCGCCGTCCCGCCGGAGGAGCCTTCGTGATCGACATCGTGACCTTCGTCCTCGTCCTTGCCGCCACGGGCGCCGTCTCCGGGGTGATCGCCGGGCTGCTGGGGGTCGGCGGCGGCATCGTGATCGTTCCGGTGCTCTACTATCTCCTGCCGGCCGCGGACGTTCCCGAGGAGGTGAGGATGCACCTCGCGGTGGGGACGTCGCTCGCCACCATCATCGCGACGTCGGCGGTCTCGGCGCGCTCGCACCATCGGCGCGGCGGGGTGGACGTTTCGCTCCTGCGAAGCCTCGCGCCCGCCATCGCGATCGGCGTCATCGCCGGCGTCGCGTTCGGGGGCGTCGCGAGCGGCGAGGCCCTGACGGCCGTCTTCGGGACCGTCGCGCTGATCGTCTCGATCCACATGGCCTTCTTCCAGGGCAGGCGCATCGCGCCCGCGCTTCCCGGGCGGCCGGGGCGGGACGCCATCGGCTTCCTCATCGGCGCCGTCTCGGTGGTGATGGGGATCGGCGGAGGGACCCTCAGCGTGCCCACCTTCACGCTGTTCGGGATGGAGATCAGGCGCGCCGTGGGGACGGCGGCCGCCATCGGGCTCATCATCGCGATCCCCGGCGCCGTCGGCTTCGCCGCTGCGGGCTGGCGCGCCGAGGGTCTTCCGCCGGGCAGCGTCGGCTACGTGAACCTCGTCGGCTTCGCCCTCCTTGCGCCGCTCTCCATGTCGCTCGCGCCGCTCGGTGCACGGCTCGCGCACACCATCCCGCGGGTCTGGCTCGCGCGCGCCTTCGCGCTCTTTCTCGGCATCACCGGCGTGCGGATGATCTGGTCGCTCGTCGGCTGAGCGTTGCCGGCACCCTGGCGGCGTGTCACTCTTTCCGGCGCTGTTCGCGCGGACCGGAGGAGGCATGGCTTTCGACTTCGTCTTCATGCTGACGCGGCAGGACAGGACCGTCACGGACGCGGCGCACCACCTCGAGGTGGCGCTCGCCGCGGGGGTGAGGCATGTCGGCTTCAAGGACGTCGGGCTGCCGCACGCGGACCTCGCCGTCCTCGCGCGGCTCATCCGGGAGGCGGGGGCGACGAGCTATCTCGAGGTGGTCTCGCTGGACGCCGCCGCCGAGGTGGCCTCGGCGCGCACGGCTGTCGAGATCGGCGTCGACAACCTTCTCGGCGGAACGCGGGTGGGCGACGTGCTTCCCGTCGTCGCCGGTGCGCCGCTCGGCTACTTCCCGTTCTGCGGCCGCGTTGCGGGCCATCCGAGCGTGCTCGAGGGGAGAGTCCATGAGATCGTGGAGAGCGCCGTCCGCCTGACGGAGCACGAGGGCGTCCACGGTCTCGACCTTCTCGCCTGGCGCTCGGGGGAGGACGTTCCGGCGCTCGTGCGGGCGGTGTGCGCAGCCGTGGACAAGCCCGTCATCGTCGCGGGCTCCATCGACGGCCCTGACCGGATCGCGTGCGTCCTCGACGCCGGGGCGGCCGGCTTCACCATCGGCACTGCGGCGCTCGACGGGCGCTTTCCGGCGCCGTCGGGGCGACTGTCCTGCCAGCTCGGCGCGATCCTCGCCGCGACGGAGGCGGCGAGGGCGTCGCGTGCGCCCGCTCACCAGACCTGCGGGATGTAGAGCTCGTCCGGCAGCGTCTTGCGGTCGTATCCCTCGCTGTAGACGCGGCTCGGCAGGTCGATCCTGTCGTGGGGCACCTCCTCGTAGGGGATCTTGGACAGGAGGTGGTGGATGCAGTTGAGGCGCGCGCGCCGCTTGTCGTTGCCTTCGACGATGTACCAGGGCGCCTCCGGGATGTTCGTGCGGTCGAACATGTCCTCCTTGGCCTTGGTGTAGCTCTCCCAGCGCACGCGGCTCTGAAGGTCCATCGGGGAGAGCTTCCACTGCTTCATGGGGTCGTGGATGCGCATGAGGAAGCGCAGCTGCTGCTCCTCGTCCGTGATGGAGAACCAGTACTTGACGAGGATGATCCCGGAGCGGACGATCATCCGCTCGAAGTCCGGCACGTCGCGGAAGAAGTCCTCCACCTGCCGCTCCGAGGCAAATCCCATGACGCGCTCGACGCCGGCGCGGTTGTACCAGGAGCGGTCGAACAGCACGATCTCGCCGCCGGCCGGAAGGTGCGGGACGTAGCGCTGGAAGTACCACTGGGAGCGCTCGCGCTCGCTGGGCTTGGCGAGCGCGACGACGCGGCAGGTCCGCGGGTTGAGGCGCTGCGTGATGCGCTTGATGACGCCGCCCTTGCCGGCAGCGTCCCGCCCCTCGAAGAGGACGAGGACCTTCGCCCCCGTCCGTTCCACGAAGTGGTGCATCCGGATGAGCTCCGACTGGAGCCTGATGAGGGCGGGAAAGTAGATCTCGCGGGCGAGCCAGTCGCGGTGGCGGTCCTTGTAGATGCGCTTGATCTCGAGGGAGAGGGCCGCATCGCCGAACTCGAGCTCGAGGTCCTCGTCGATGGCGTCCTCGAGCTCGGCGACGAGCCAGTCCGGCGCGTCCTTCCGGGGATCCTGATCGTCCATGTTGCGTTCCTTCCTCCACCGCAGCGCAGCCATACCACCCGACGAGCCTGACGCCCTGATGAACCTTCCCGCCGCCGGCCTTCCGGGATCGTCCGCGACGGGCTAGACCCCCGTCGACACGGGAGGAACGGCATGGGAAATCTCGACGGGAAGACGGCGCTGGTGACAGGGGCGAGCCGCGGGATCGGCGAGGCGGCGGCCGAGGCGCTGGCGGGTGAGGGCGCCGCGGTGGTGCTCGCCGCGCGCAGCGAGGACGCCCTGCGGGACGTTGCCGAGAGTATCCGCGCAGCCGGCGGCGCGGCCGAGGCCGTCGCCTGCGACGTCGCGCACTACGAGGACGTCGCCGCCGCGGTGGAGCGCTGCCGCGAGGCGTTCGGCGGCATCGACATTCTCGTCAACAACGCCGGCGTGCTCGACCCCGTCGGCCATATCGGCGACGTGGACCCCGCGAGGTGGGGCCACATCATCGACGTCAACGTGAAGGGTGTCTTCCACGGCATCCACGCCGCGCTCCCGGCGATGACGGCGGCGGGAGGCGGCACGGTCGTCAACATCTCGTCGGGCGCCGCGACGTCCTTCCTGGAGGGCTGGAGCGCCTACTGCGCGTCGAAGGCGGCCGTCCTGATGCTGACGCGGGCGACCCATCACGAATATGCCGACAGGGGCATCCGCTCCGTCGGCCTCTCGCCGGGGACGGTGGCGACGGAGATGCAGCGCGTCATCAGGGCGTCCGGCATGAACCCCGTGAGCCGCCTCGCCTGGGAGGACCACATTCCCCCGGCCTGGGCGGGGCGGGCGGTGGCGTGGCTGTGCACGGCGGACGCCGATCCCTTCCTCGGCGGCGACGTGTCCCTGCGCGAGGAGGAGATCCGCCGGCGGGTCGGCCTCCTCTGAGCCTTCACTTCCCCGCCGGCGCGGGGCGTGCGAGAAGCCCGTGATGTTCGCAGCCTTCCCGTTCCGCGTCGGCCAGACGGCGTTCGCCGGGATGCTCATCATGGCGGCCGGCTCGCTGACCGTGCCGGCCGTCGACGTCATCTCCAAGCTCCTGATGGAGCGCCTGCCGACGGCGCAGGTGGGCGCGTTCCGCCTTCTCGCCCAGTCGCTCCTCCTCGTCCCGCTCGTCCTCCTCGCCGGGCAGATGCGCCGGCCGCACCCGCTCCAGATCGCCGGCGGCGGCCTCCTCGCCTTCGCGATCTTCTCCCTCAACGCCGCCCTGAGGGAGATGCCGGTGGCGAACGCCATCGCGATCTTCTTCGTGCAGCCCCTGATCCTCACGGTGATGGCGGGGGTGCTCCTGCGGGAGGGCATCGGCTGGCGGCGGATCCTCGCGGTGCTCGTCGGCCTCGTTGGCGCGATCGTCGTCCTTCGCCCCAACGTCGGCGCCTATGGCTGGGTGGCGGTCTGGCCGCTCGTCGCGGCGTTCTTCTTCTCGAGCTACATGATCGTCTCGCGCATCATGTCACGCCGCGGCGGGCATCTCGCCCACGTGATGTGGACGGGGGCCACCGCGACAGTGCTCCTCGGCGCGCTCGGAGCTGGGATCGCGGCTGCGGGGGCGTCCGACGCCGCCTTCCTGATGCCGACGTGGCGGGAGGCGTGGCTCTTCCTCGCCGCGGCGGTGATCGGGATCTTCGTCACCTCGTGCTTCATGGCGGCGCTGTCGCGGGCGGACGCTGCGGCCGTCGCCCCGCTCACCTATCTCGAGATCGTTGGGGCGACGGGTCTCGGCTGGCTCGTCTTCGGCGACTTTCCCGACGCGATGACGTGGGCGGGGACGGCGATCATCGTCGGCGCGGGGATCTACGTGATCCACCGCGAGAGGGTGCTCGCGCGGCGCGCGCTGGTCGGCACGCGGGAGGGGGCGGCGCGGGTCAGGCGGTGACGGGCTCCGCGACGCTCCCGAGGCGCCTGCCGTCCGGGCCGAAGAGGCAGATCGCCGCCGGATCGAGTGCAAGGTTCACGGTCTCGCCCGCACGGAAGGTGCGGCGCGTGCCGTCGCTCGCCACGATGGCCGTCTCGCCGGCGAGGCAGTGGAGGAGGCGGTGGGCGCCGAGGTCCTCAACGTGCTCCACCCGCGCGGGAATGCCGGCCTCGCCGACCGCGAGGTCCTCAGGGCGGATGCCGACGGAGACGCTCGTGCCCTCGGCGGGCGCATCGGCCGGAAGACGAAGGCCCGTGTCCAGCGTGATCCCGCCGTTCCCGGCGCTGGCGGGGAGGATGTTCATGGGCGGCGTGCCGATGAAGCGGGCGACGAAGAGGTTCGCCGGCCGGCGGTAGATGTCCTGCGGCGTGCCGACCTGGACGATCCGCCCCTCGGCGAGGACCACGATGCGGTCGGCGAGCGTCATCGCCTCCACCTGGTCGTGGGTGACGAAGATGCTCGTCGCCCCGATCCTGTCGTGGAGCTTGCGAAGCTCGGTGCGCATGGTGGCGCGCAGCTTGGCGTCGAGGTTGGAGAGCGGCTCGTCGAACAGGAAGACGCGCGGCTCGCGGGCGATGGCGCGGGCGATGGCGACGCGCTGGCGCTGTCCGCCGGAGAGCTGGCCGGGGCGGCGGTCGAGAAGGCCGTCGAGCTCGAGGAGGCTCGCCACCTCGGCCACCCGCCGCTCCCTGTCGGCGCGCTTCATGCCGGCGACGCGCAGGCCATAGGCGATGTTGCCGCGCACGGTCATGTGCGGATAGAGGGCGTAGTTCTGGAACACCATGGCGCAGCCGCGGGCCTTCGGCGGCAGGTGCTCCACGCGTCGGCCGGCGATCTCGATCGTGCCCTCCGACACCTCCTCGAGGCCGGCGATCATGCGCAGGAGCGTTGACTTGCCGCAGCCCGAGGGGCCGAGGATGACCACGAACTCGCGCTCCTCGATGCCGACGGAGACGTCGGCCACGGCGCGCGTGGCGCCGAAGGTCTTGCCGATGCCGGACAGTCTCACCAGCGCCACGGCGGTCTCCTCAGAAGGTCTCGCGGGTGGTCTCCCGCACGACGAGCTCGACCGGGATGCGCCGGGAGGCGAGCGGCGCCAGCGGGTCCGCGAGGCGGCGGTCGATCATCGCCGAGATCTCCGCCACCACGCGCCGGACGGGATAGTCGAGCGTGGTGAGGCGATAGCTGCGGCGGGCGGCGGCGGGAATGTTGTTGAAGCCGATCACGGAGACGTCCTCGGGAACGCGCAGCCCGAGCGCGCGCGCCGCCTCGACGACGCCGAACGCGAGCCTGTCGGTCGCGCAGAAGACGGCGTCGGGGTGCTCTGCTGCCGAGAGGAAGCGCACGGCCGCCTCGTAGGTGGCCTGGTCGTCGGGCGTCGCGGCGCGCACCATGACGGGCTCGAGCCCCTCCGCCTTCATCGCCGTGCGGAAGCCCTCGCCCCGCTCGCCGTCGGAGAAGGTGGGGCGGGCGAGGCCGTAGAACGCGGGGCGGCGGCAGCCCGTGCGCAGGAAGAGCTCGGCCGCCTGCCGGCCGCCGTCGGCGTTCTCCGCGGCGATGCTCTCGATCCCCGGCGCGTCCACGAAGCGGCCGGCGAGGATCACCGGGAGGCCGGCGCGCACGCAGGCGTCGGACATCTCGACGGGCATCGTCCCCGCGGAGATGACGACGGCGTCGGAGCGGTCGTCGAGCGCCTGGAAGACGCCGCCGGCCTCGCCGGTCTGCTTGCTCGCCGGCGCGACGACGAGGCGGATGCTTCTCTCCGCCAGCGCCTCGGCGAGGCCCTCGAGGAACGCGGCGTCGAACGGGTCCGTCATGTGGCCCGTCACCAGTGTGACCGTGTTGGTGCGCGAGGAGACGAGGCCGCGGGCGATCTGGGACGGGCGGTAGCCGAGGGCGCGCGCGGCCTCGCGCACGCGCTCGCGCGTCTGGGCCGCGACGCTTCCGTCGGAGAAGGTGCGCGAGACCACCGAGACGGAGACCCCGGCAGCCTTCGCCACGTCCTTGATCGTCGCCCGCTTCATGGCGCCCGCATAGCCGTTGGGCGAAAGGTGTGCAAACGTTTCCTTCGTCATACGCCGCAATTCCATTGCAACAAAACCTTCATTTTGCACTCTGCGCCCTGCGCTGTATCGTGGCCGCGGGTGTAAACGTTTCCAGCCCATGTCCGCGACCGCACGGCGGGACCGCGGGGCAGAGCCAAGGATGGGACGATGAAAAGGCTTCTCTCAACCCTTCTCGGCGGTGCGGTCTTCCTCTCCGCCGCTTCGGCGTCCGCCGAGACGCTGACCATCGCCGGCCGCGACGGCCCGTTCGCCGACGCGCTCGAGTTGGCGGTCGACGCCTTCCTCGCCGAGAACCCGGACGTCGAGGTGGAGCGGCTCGAGCTCACCGGCGGCGGCCTCCTCGACACGGTGACCATCGCCATGCGCGAGGGATCGACCGCCTACGACGTCATCATGATCGACGATCCCTGGGCGCCCGAGTTCATGGCGCGCGGCTGGCTCGCCGATCTCGACGCGCTCGGCGGCGGCGTCGACGAGGACCACGTCGCCCCCGCGCGCGACGTGTCGCGCCACCCCTACGCCGAGGGCCCGCACTACGCCGTGCCGTTCGTCGGCAACGTGATGCTCTTCGCCTACAACGAGGCGATGTTCGAGAAGCACGGCCTCCCGGCGCCGACGAGCTGGACGGAGGTGCTCGAGGCCGCCCGCACCATCGACGCGGCCGAGCCCGAGGTGACGGGCGCCGTCTTCCGCGGCCGCAAGGCGAACCCGATCGTCACCGGCTTCCTCCCGATCCTGTGGTCCCACGGCGGCGAGATCGTGGACGCGGAGGGCAGGGCGGCGCTCGATTCGGAGGCGTCCGTGACGGCGCTCGAGTTCTTCCTCCAGCTCGCCGAGTTCGCGCCGGAAGGCGTCGTCAACTACAACGCCACCGAGGTGCGCGACGCGCTGATGCAGGGCGCGACGGCCATGTCCATCGAGGTGTGGCCGGGCTGGGTGCCCTCCCTCGACGATCCCGCGGTCTCGCAGGTGGTGGGCGATGTCACGATCACCGTCGCCCCGGGCGAGGTGGAGGGGCCGGCCCCGATGCTCGGCGCCTGGCTCGTCGCGATCCCCGAGACGAGCGAGAACAAGGAGCTCGCCCGCCGCTTCATCGACTTCCTCACCTCGGCCGAGATGCAGAAGCGCCTCGCCCTCGAGGTCGGCACCCCGCCGACGCGCGAGAGCGTCTACGCCGATCCCGAGGTGGTCGCCGCCTACCGCTGGTTCCCCGCCCAGGTCGCGGCGCTGAAGGAGGCCGAGCCCCGCCCGCGCATCGCCGAGTGGGCGCGCGTCGAGACCATCCTCGGCGACTACCTCCAGCTCGCCCTCATCGGCGAGATGGAGCCCGCGGAGGCGATCGCCGAGGCGAACGAGCGCATCGCGCGCGTCCTCGCCGACTGACGCCAGCGGCCAGAGCGAGAGGGCGCGGGCGATCCCGCGCCCCGTCCCTTGTCCCAGAAGACCCTCACCTCACTCCTCCTCGTCCTGCCGGCGGCGGTCCTCCTCGCGGTGCTGACCGTCTATCCGCTCGGCCGCGGCTTCGGCCTCTCCCTGTTCGACACGGAGTACGGCTTCGCGGACGCGCGCTTCGTCGGCGCGGACAACTACGTCGAGCTCCTCGACGACCGCTTCTTCCTGCGCGCCATCTCGAACACCGTCGTCTTCACGCTGCTTGCGACGGCGACGGAGGTGGCGGCGGGGATCGGCCTCGCGCTCCTCGTGGCGCGCGCCTTTCCGGGCCGCGCCATCGTGATCCCCCTTCTCGTGGCGCCGTTCGTCCTGTCGACCATGGTCGTGACGGCCATCTGGAACGCCTGGTTCCACCTCGACTACGGCTACCTCAACAACCTGATGCGCGCCGTCGGCCTGTCGGGCGTGCCCTGGCTCTCCGACCCCGACATCGCGCTCTACGCGCTCGTCCTCGTCGACCTGTGGCAGACCTCGCCGCTCGTCTTCCTCATCATCCTCGCGGGCCTCCAGGGGATCGACCGGGAGATCAACGAGGCGGCGCGCATGGACGGCGCGGGCCCCTGGTTCATCCTCGCGACCATCACCCTGCCGCTCCTCATGCCGCACATCCTGCTCGCGGCGCTCCTGCGCTCCATCGAGAGCTTCAAGATCTTCGACAAGGTGTACGCCATGACCGGCGGCGGGCCCGGAACGGCCACCGAGACGCTCTCCATGTACCTCTACCGCCTCGGCTTCCGCTTCTTCGAGGTGGGGATGGCGTCGGCGACGGCGATGATCATGGTCGCGATCGCAGGCGCCCTCGCCGCGGTGTACGCCGCATCCATCCTGAGGCGGTCGCGCCATGGATAGGCTGCGCATCGCCGTCGTCTACCTCGTCACGGTCGCGATGATGTGGCCGATCCTGTGGATGGTGACGACATCCTTCAAGCCGGCCGGCGAATACGTGTCGACGTCCATCGACGTCCTCCCGGTGGCGCCGACGCTCGTCCACTACTGGACCCTGTTCGAGGCGGACATCTGGGGGAAGGTGGCGAACAGCCTGATCGTCACCCTCGGCGCGACGGCCCTGTCACTCCTCGTCGGGATTCCGGCCGCCTACGCTCTGGTGCGCCTCCGCCTGCCGGCAAGGCTCGACGCGGCCTTCCTCCTGTTCGTGCTCCTCATCAAGCTCGCGCCGCCGCTCGTCCTCGCGATCCCGCTCTACCAGGTGCTGCGCGCGTTCGGCCTCATGGACACCCTCGGGGGCCTCGTCCTCGTCTACCAGGTCTACACGCTGCCGTTCGCCATCTGGATGCTCCTCGGCTTCGTGCGCGACGTGTCGCCCGCCTACGAGGAGGCAGCGCTCATGGACGGCGCTTCCCTCGGAACGCGGCTCGTGACCATCGTCCTGCCGCTGATGGCGCCGGGGATCGCGGCGACCTCGGTCCTCCTGATGATCCTCGCCTGGAACGAGTTCGCCTACGCGCTCCTCTTCATCCAGACGCCGTCGAAGTTCACGCTGCCGACGTACATCGCGACGCTCATCACCGAGGACGAGACGTTCTGGGGCCGGCTGATGGGGATCGGCCTCATCGCCTCGCTCCCCATCCTCCTGATGCTCGCCGTGTTCCAGCGCTGGCTGGTGCGCGGGCTCGCGGGCGGGCTGAAGTAGCGCCCGAGGGGATTCGGCCAGCTTCGCCGACTTCGCTTGTTCCGGTGCGAGGGGAGTTCCCCCCTCGCGCTCCCTCCGTCTCGCCGACGGGCAGGGTTGCATGATGATCCGATGCTCGCGCTGCGCGCTGCGCTTCGGTCCTCATGCAATCCTGCTTCGAGCCTGGGGAGGGCCGCGAGGCTGTCAAGGGCAAGCCGCTTTGCGGGCCTTCGGCCCCTTGACAGCCTCGCGGCCCTCCTTGCCTCCTTGCCTCGGCTCGACAGGGAGTGTGTCGTCAGTCCCGCCGCTTGCCTGTCGCCGGGTCGAAGTGGTGGACCGCGCCGGGCGAGACCGAGAGGCGCTGCCTGTCGCCCGGGCGCGGAACGGCCCCGTTGGCGAGGTGCGCGATGATCTGCGTGTCCGTCCCGTCGAGGACGCCGTGGACGTTGATGGCGGCGCCGAGCTGCTCCACGACGCCGACCGTGATGGCGATCGGTCCGTCGTCGGCGCGGGCGAAATCCTCGGGCCGGATGCCGACGGTGACGTCGCCTGGCGCGCCCGGCTGCGGGCAGACGCACGCGCCGTTCCCGAGGCGCGTGCCATCCGGCCCTGCCGTGCCGGCGACGAGGTTCATGGGCGGCGAGCCGATGAAGCCTGCGACGAACATGGTCGCGGGCTTCGCGTAGACCTCCACGGGCGGGCCGATCTGCTCGATCCTGCCGGCGTTCATGACGACGAGCCTGTCGGCCAGCGTCATGGCCTCCAGCTGGTCGTGGGTGACGTAGATGGCCGTCGTCGCGAGGCGCTGCTGGAGGGCGCGGATCTCGACACGGGTGCGGATCCTGAGCTTGGCGTCGAGGTTCGAGAGTGGCTCGTCGAACAGGAAGACCTGCGGCTTCCTCACGATCGCGCGGCCCATGGCGACGCGCTGGCGCTGCCCGCCGGAGAGCTGCCGCGGCTTGCGCTTCAGGAAGTCGGCGATGCCGAGGAGGCCTGCCGCCTCCTCCACCCGCGCGCGGATCTCGGCGCTCGGCGTGCCGCGGTTCCTGAGGCCGTAGGCCATGTTGTCGTAGACGGACATGTGCGGGTAGAGCGCGTAGTTCTGGAACACCATCGCGATGTCCCGCTCGGCGGGCTCGAGCTCGTTCACCCGCCGGCCGCCGATGCGGATCTCCCCTTCGGTGATCACCTCGAGGCCGGCGACCATCCGCAGGAGGGTGGACTTGCCGCAGCCCGACGGGCCGACGAGGACGCACAGCTCGCCGTCCTCGATGTCGATGGAAAGGCCCGCCGCGATGGCCTCCATCCCGCCGGGATAGACCTTGCGCACGCCGTCGATCTCGATCCCTGCCATCGCCCTACTTCTCGACTTCCACGAGGCCGCGCACGAACAGGCGCTGCATCGTCACGATCACCACCACGGGCGGCAGCAGCGCCAGGATCGCCGTCGCCATCACGAGGTGCCACTGCGGCGTCTGCTCCGCCACGTCGGACATGCGCTGGATGCCCATCACGATTGTGTAGTATTGCTCCTCGCTCGTGATGAGGAGCGGCCACAGATACTGGTTCCAGCCGTAGAGGAACAGGATCACGAACAGCGCCGCGATGTTGGTGCGCGACAGCGGGACGAGGATGTCCCTGAAGAACTTGAGCGGCCCGGCGCCGTCGACGCGGGCGGCCTCGGTGAGCTCGTCGGGCACGGTCATGAAGAAATGGCGGAACAGGAACGTTGCGGTCGCGGACGCGATCAGCGGGATCGTGAGGCCGGCGTAGCTGTTCAGCATGCCGAAGTCCGCCACCACCTTGTAGGTGGGCAGGATGCGCACCTCCACCGGCAGCATGAGCGTGATGAAGATGGTCCAGAAGGCGAGCTGCCGGAAGGGAAAGCGGAAGTAGACGACGGCGAAGGCCGACAGGAGAGAGATGGCGATCTTGCCGATCGCGATGAGGAGCGCCATCACCGTCGAGTTGAACAGCATGAGCGACAGCGGCGGCGCGCCCGACGCGGCGATTCCCTCGCCGAGCACCGTCCCGTAGTTGACGAGGAACTGGTCGCCCGGCAGGAGCGGCATGCCCCTGTTCACCTCGACGCCCGTGTGCGTGGAGGCGACGAAGGCGATGTAGATGGGGAAGACGAAGAGAGCCGCGCCGAGAATCAGGAGCGCATGCTGGAAAACGATGAGCAGGGGGCGGTTCTCGACCATCAATATTCGACCCGCCGCTCGATGTAGCGGAACTGGATCGCCGTCAGAGCGATGACGATCACCATGAGGACCACCGACTGCGCTGCGGAGGTGCCGAGGTTCAGCCCCTCGAACGCGTCGCGCCAGACCTTGTAGACGAGGATCACCGTCTCGTTGCCCGGCCCGCCGCCGGTGGTGGCGTGGATGACGCCGAAGGTGTCGAAGAAGGCATAGACGACGTTCACCACCACGAGGAAGAAGACGGTGGGCGACAGGAGGGGAAGCTGGATGGTGAGGAAGCGCTTGAGCGGTCCGGCGCCGTCGATGGCCGCGGCCTCCACCAGCGAGCGCGGGATCGCCTGGAGGCCGGCGAGGAAGAACAGGAAGTTGTAGGCGACCTGCCGCCAGGCGGCGGCGATGACGACGAGCGCCATCGCGTCGTCGGCATCGACGTAGTGGTTCCAGTCGTAGCCGACGGCGTCGAGCATGTAGGCGACGATGCCGATGGTCGGGTTGAACAGGAAGAACCACAGGACGCCCGCCACGGCGGGTGCGACGGCATAGGGCCAGATGAGGAGCGTTCGATAGGTTGTCGCCGAGCGGATCACGCGGTCCGCCATCACGGCGAGCACCAGCGCGACCGACATGGAGATGAAGGTCACGAGGCTCGAGAAGACGAGCGTCGTCGTGAAGGTGTCGAGGTAGATGGCGTTGCCGAAGAGCCGCTCGAAGTTGGCGAGGCCAACGAATTCTGTGCGCAGGCCGAAGGCGTCCTGCCGCAGCACCGACTGCCACAGCGCCTGTGCGGCGGGCCACAGGAAGAAGATCGCGGTGATGACGAGCTGCGGCGCCACCAGGAGGTAGGGCAGCCACCGGTGGCGGAACGTGACTGTCTTCGTGCGCAAGCGGCGGGCTCTGGCGGTCTCGGCGGAAGGGAGCGGCCCGGCGTTCGGCCGGGCCGCGGGCGCATCATCATTCCGTCAGGCGGCGTGCGTGCGCAACGCCGCGACGGGCGCGGGCTGTGCCGGTCAGTCGTTCGCCGCCTCGAACTCGCGCAGGAGCTCGTTGCCGCGCGCCGCGGCGGTGGCGAGCGCCTCCTCGGCGGTCTTCTCGCCGGCCCAGAGCTGCTCGAGCTCCTCGTTGATCACGTCGCGGATCTGCACGAAGTTGCCGAAGCGCAGGCCGCGCGAGTTCTCGGTCGGCTCGTTCAGGGAGAGCTGCCGGTTCGCCGTGTCGGTGCCGGGGTTCTCCTCGTAGAAGCCCTGGCTCTCGGACAGCGCGAAGGCCGCCGTCGTGATCGGCACGTAGCCCGTGTCCTGGTGCCACTCCGCCTGCACCTCGGGGGAGGAGATGAAGTCGAAGAAGGCCGCGACCGCCGCATAGTCCTCGTCGGAGTGGCCCTCGAGCACCCACAGGGTGGCGCCGCCGATGATGGAGTTCTGCGGCTCGGAGGCGATGGCGGTGTCGAGCGGGAGCATCGCCTGGGCGAACTCGAAGTCGGCCTGGGCCTGCATGGCGCCGTAGTAGGCGGACGAGTTCAGCCACATGGCGCACTCGCCCGAGACGAACAGCGGAAGCGAATCGCCGCGGCGGCCGCCGTACTTGAAGGTCCCGTCCTCCTGGGAGTCGGCGATGCGTTGGAGGAGGGCGACGAGCTCGGGCGTCTCGTGGAAGACGAGCTCCGTCTCGAGGCCGCCGAAGCCGTTGCCGAGCGTGCCGATGGGCCGGTCGTGCCAGGCGAGGAAGTTCTCGATCATCACCCAGGACTGCCAGCCGAAGGAGAAGGCGCACTGGTGGCCGTTCGCCTGCAGCGCCTCGGCCGCCTCGAACATCTCGTCCCAGGTGGCCGGAGCGGCCTCGATGCCCGCCGCGCGCAGGAGGTCCATGTTGACCCACATCACCGGCGAGGAGGAGTTGAACGGCAGCGACAGGAGGTCGCCTTCGGCGGTCTCGTAGTAGGAGCGGACGGCCGGGAGGTAGGCGTCGGGATCCCAGTCCTCGACGTTCGCCTCCATGATCTCGTGGACCGGGCGGACGGCGCCCTCGGCGGCCATCATGGTGGCGGTGCCCACCTCGAAGACCTGCACGATCTCGGGCTGCTGGCCGGCGCGGAAGGCGGCGATGGCGCCCGTCATCGTCTCGGTGTAGTTGCCGCGATAGGACGGCACCACACGGTAGGCGTCCTGCGAGTCGTTGAACGCCTCGACCATCGCCTCTGTGGTCACGCCGAGCTCACCGCCCATGGCGTGCCAGAACTGGATCTCGTGCTGCGCGGCGGCCGGTGCGGCGGCGAACGCCACCATGAGCGCCGCGAGGGAGGTCCTCGTCATCATCCCGTGTCCCCATCCTCTGGAGTGCGTGTCGTTACTTCGAGGGGCACGCCGAAAGCGTGCGCTGACGCTTGTTTCGCGACGCCCTTGGCAGCCAATCACCATCGGTCGCGGCCGGAAACAAATGAATGTTTCATGACAACGTTCGCGCCTGCCGCACACGGGAGAAGGACGCGGCGCCGGGCCGCCGGTGACGCCCGGCGAACCGGACCCCCGCGTCGCCCGTTACCGAAGGGGCGGTGCGCTGGCCGGGGCGGGGGACACGGACGCTTGCCCGTCTCCTCCGGCCGGCAGCGGGACCGGCCCGGCCAAACCCAGGCAGAGGAGCCGAAGTCATGCAGGTCAAGGACGCCATGACCCGTGATCCGAAGGTCACGAGCCCCGAGACGACCCTCGTCGACGTCGCCGCCATGATGCGCTCGCAGAACGTCGGGGCGATTCCCGTCGGCGAGAACGACCGCCTCGTCGGGATGGTGACGGACCGCGACATCGCCATGCGCGCCGTCGCGGAGGGCGGCAATCCCGGCAACACCACCGTGCGGGAGGTGATGTCCGGCGGTGTCTACTACTGCTTCGAGGACGCCGCCCTCGCCGAGGCGGCCGAGACCATGGCCGAGCACCAGGTCCAGCGCCTCCCGGTGCTGAACCGCGACAAGCGGCTCGTCGGAATGCTCGCGGTCGCCGATCTCGCCCGGAACGATCCGGACGCTCTCGCCGCAGCCTTCCGCGGCATCGCGCGAGAAAGCGACACGCCCCGCTCCTGACGACCGCGCACCGACGCCGTCACGACGCGCCCGGCGCCGATCCACCTGCGCCGGGGCGCTGCCGTCCGGCGGCACGGGGCATCCTCACTCCGTGAGGAGGCAGGGGACGCCGGCGGGGGCGCTCGCGCAGTCGGGAAGGTCGTGGCGACGGGCAAGGGCTGCGTCGAGGCGGGACATCAGCGCCTTCGAGGACACGGGAAGCGCGAAGCGCTCGTCGCGGGCGAAGGCGTCGATGGCCTCCTGGACGACATCGGGGGAGGGGGGTGCGCCGTCGGCGAGGTAGGCGAGATCGCGCAGCGCCGAGAGCACGCGCGGATCTCCCGGCGAGGCGCTGGCGGGGGCCTCCGGGTCGGTGGCGATCCGCTCGCCGACGACGCGGGTGCGAGAGGCGTCCGCGTTCTCAGGCGCCGGGATGGCGGCGACGACGCGATCCACCACCGACTGTGGCGGCGTCTCCCGGGGCGCCGCCGCCTCCGCCGCCTCCGCGGGTACGGCCGTCTCCGCAGACACCGCCGGCGCGCCGTCCTGCGCGAGCGGCGTGGTGACCACGGGCGCCCCATCCTCGCTCGCCGCCTCCTCGCTCGCCACCTCCTCGTCCGCCGCCTCGTCGCGTGCCGCGTCCTCCCGGAGGGGGGCCGTGGGCCTGAGCGGCTCCGGTGCCAGGGGGTCGAGGGGGGCGGCGGCGATCCCGCCGGCCGCGTCAGCAGTGCCGTCGGCGACGGGATCGGCTGCCGCCGGCTCGTCGGCCCTTGCGGCGGCGAGCTCCGCGCGCGGCGCCGGGCGGGGGACTGGCGCCACCTCGCCGGGGGAGAAGAACGCGCTGCCGCCGTCGCGGCGGGGCTCGTCGGCCCTCTCCGCAGGACCTGCGTCGAACACGTCGTCGCCCTCGAGCGGTGAGACGGTGCCGGTGAGGTCGAGCGGCCCGCCGTCCTGGGCGAGCACGATCTCCGGCTCCGCGATGAGCCATGCCGCGCCGTCGGACCGGCGGCAGCGGAAGCCGTCCACGGCCATCGCCCGCGGCCCTTCCAGGAGGTCGATGCGGTAGCCGCGGCAGGGCGCCTCCCCCGGTCGCCGCACGGCGCGGTAGGGGCGCACGGCGAGGATGCGCCCGCTCGGCAGGGTGAAGCGGGAGACCTCTCCGGGACGGGCGAAGTCGAGGATGGTGGAGAGGCGGGCCTCCATTGCCCGCCGCTCCACGGGGTCGAGCGGGAGCGCGGTCTGGAAGCTCTGCCCGAAGGCGAGGCTCGCCGGCAGGGCGATGAAGGCAAGTGTCGACGCGATACGGATCATGGACCACTCCCGCAATGGCCGGCGTGCAATTCAGCGGGGCGACCGCCGCCCCGCCCCCCGTATCTCGCGGAATCGCCCGCACCGCAACGCCGCCCCGCCCCTCACCGAGGACGGCGCCGCAAGGTGCGTGACGACGAGGGATCTGTGGATCCGGGGTCGCACGCCGAGCCTCATGCTGGAAGCATCTTGCCGCCTCGAGAAGAGTCATGCCGATCCCCGACTTTCAGACGCTCATGTTGCCGGTCCTGCGCCTCTCCGAGACTGGCGAGATCAGGATCTCCGAAGGTGTGGCGCGCATGGCGGACGAATTCGCACTCACGACGCCGGAACGGGAAGAACTCCTGCCGAGCGGCCGCCAGGCGAAGATCGCCAACAGGGTGCACTGGGCGGTGACGTACCTCGTGAAGTCGGGCCTCCTGGAGCGTCCGCGCCGCGGGTATTTCGCCATCACGCCGAAGGGGAAGGCCGTTCTTGCGCAGCCGCCAGCGAGAATTGACATCGCCTTCCTCTCGCAGTTCGACGGCTTCGAGCAATTCCGGACGAAGTCCGGCGACGGGGAACCGGCCGCGGTCGAGACGACGGGGGACGTGGCGGCCGGCACGCCGGAGGAGCGGGTGGAAGCCTCCTTCGAGGATCTGAACGGTGCGCTGCGGCAAGAGCTGCTCGAGCGGATTCTCGTGATGCACCCCGCCGCCTTCGAGAAGCTGATCGTCGACCTCATGCTCGCCATGGGCTACGGGGCCAACGGATCGGGCGAGAGGCTCGGGCGGACGAGCGACGGCGGGATCGACGGAGTCATCAACGAGGACGTGCTCGGCCTCGACATCATCCACCTTCAGGCCAAGCGGTATGCGACCGGAAACGCCATCGGTGTGGAGAAGATCCGCGAGTTCGCCGGCGCGCTCGACGAGCGGGGCGCCACGAAGGGGGTCTTCGTGACGACGAGCCACTTCGCCCCCGCGGCGATCCAGTACGCGCACCGGAGCCCCAAGCGACTGATCCTGATCGACGGTGAGGAGCTGACGCGGCTCCTCGTCCGACACGATGTCGCCGTGCGGGCCTACCGCCATCTGGTGCTCAAGAAGGTCGACACGGACTATTTCGACGAAGCGGAGGTCTGAGCGGGCGCTCGTCGCGTCTTCAGGCGCTGTGGGTTCGGCGAAGGCCCTCGCGCGGAGGCGCGGTGATCCTGCGGGCGTGCGGCCGGCGGCGGCATCGGGGAATGCCGCGCCGGGACGCCGGGACGCCGGGCCGGCCGCGGACGGGCCGGGCTGGCGTCGGTCGGGCGTCAGGCCGCCGGCTGCGCCACGCGCTGGGACAGGCCGCGCGGGAGATAGGCGCCCGTCCCCGGGGTCGCGACGAGGGTCCCGTCCCGCACGGCGACACGGCCGCGCAGAAGCACAGTCTCCGGCCAGCCCTTCACCACGACGCCCTCGTAGGGGGTGTAGTCGCACCCGTCGTTCAGCCGCTCGTGGCTGATCGTCACCTCCCGCTCGGGGTCCCAGATGGCGATGTCGGCGTCCGCGCCGACGGCGATCGTCCCCTTGCGCGGATAGAGGCCGTAGGTCTTCGCGTGGTTGGTGGAGGTGAGCGCCACGAAGCGGGGAAGGTCGATCCGCCCCTTCGAGACGCCCTCCGAGAAGAGGATCGGAAGGCGCGTCTCGACCCCCGGGATCCCGTTCGGGATGTGGCGGAAGTCCTTGCGGCCCCTCGGGTTCAGCTTGCCCGTCCCGTCGGCGTAGAGGAACGGGCAGTGGTCCGAGGAGAAGAGATCGAAGACGCCCGTCGTGATGCCGCGCCAGATGTTGGCGTGCTCCGAGGCGTCCCGCGGCGGCGGCGAGCAGACGTATTTCGCCCCCTCCCAGTCCATCCCCTCGAGGTCCTTCTCGGTCAGCATGACGTATTGCGGGCACGTCTCGCCGACGATGGAGCGGCCGCGGGAGCGCCCGCGCGCGATCTCCTCCATCGCCGCGCCGTTCGAGACGTGGACGATGACGAGGGGGACGTCCACCACCTCGGCGAGGGTGATCGCCCTGTGCGTCGCCTCCCGCTCCACCGGGATCGGGCGCGTGCGGGCGTGCTCCACCGGCTCGAAGCGGCCCCCGGCGATGGACTTGTCGATGAGGAAGCGGATCGCGTCCTCATTCTCGCAGTGGACCATGACGAGCGCGCCGGTGCGCCGCGCGGTGTCCATGGTGGCGAGGATCTCGGCATCGTTCAGCCGCAGCATGTCGTAGGTCATGAAGACCTTGAACGACGTGTAGCCGTCGGCCACCGCGGCCGGCAGCTCCTGCCCCAGCACCGCCTCCGTCGGGTCGGAGATGATGAGGTGGAAGGAGACGTCCGTGTAGCACTTGCCTTCCGCCTTGGCGTGGTAGTCCGTCAGCGCCTCGCGGAGAGACTGGCCGCGCTGCTGGAGGCAGAACGGCAGGACGGTGGTGTTGCCGCCCATGAGGGCCGAGCGCGTGCCGGTCTCGAAGTCGTCCGCCATGACGATGCCCTCGCCGGAGGGCTGGGCGAAGTGGACGTGGCTGTCGATGCCGCCGGGAAGGACGAGCCTACCCGTGGCGTCGATGGTCTCCGCAGCGCCCGTGAGGCCGTCGCCGATGGCTGCGATCCTGCCGTCCCGGATGGCGACGTCGGCGCGGAAGACGTCGGAGGCCGTGGCGACGGTGCCGCCCGCGACGATGAGGTCGTATGTCATGGATGGTCCTTCAGTAGCCACGATCCCGCGCGACGACGTTCCGGAGCGCTCCGCCGGACTCGAAGGTCTCGATCTGGCGTGCGACGTAGCGGGCGACCGCGTCCGGTTCGCTGATGGCGGAGTTGTGGGGCGTGATGACGAGGTTCGGCGCGTCCCACAGCGGGTCCTCCGGGGGGAGGGGCTCGGTCGTGAAGACGTCGAGGCTCGCGCCGAGGAGGCGGCCGTCGAGGAGCGCGCTGCGGATGTCCGCCTCGTTCTGGAGGCCGCCGCGGCCGGCGTTGACGAGCACCGGGCCGCCGAGGGCGCCGTCCCGCGCGAGGCCGTCGATGAGCACGCCGTCGAGAATGCCGGCCGTCTCCGCCGTCAGCGGGAGGAGGCAGACGAGAATGTCCGTCGCCGCCAGGAAATCGGCGAGCCGCTCGGCGCCGACGTAGAGCGTGACGTCCGCCTCCCGGCCGGACCGCGCCCAGGCATGGACCTCGTAGCCGACGGCGAGAAGCACCGACGCGGCGTGGCGGGCGAGGACGCCGTGGCCCATGAGGCCGACCCGCACCTCGCGCGCGGCCGGCTGCGGCCTCAGGTCCTGCCACAGGTGGCGGCGCTGCTGGTCGAGATAGGTGAGCGCCCGCCGGTGGTGGGTGAGGACCTGGAGCGCCACCCACTCGCCCATGCGCCAGGTGAGGTCGTCGTCCACAAGGCGCACGATCGGAACGTCCGGCAGCGTGCCGTCCGTCATCAGTGCGTCGACGCCTGCGCCGAGGTTGAAGATGACCGCAAGGTTCGGAAGGCTCGCGAGCAGCCCCTCGGGCGGGCGCCAGGTGGCGGCGTAGCGGATGGCGGCGGGATCGTAGTCGTCGATGCCGTGGGTGAGGATCGTGCGGCCGGGCGCGGCGCGCGCGAATGCCTCGATCCAGCTTTCGGGCTTCCAGTTCCCTGTGCAGAGGAGCAGCGCCATTCCGCCTCCGTGTCATGACGGCCGTGACCCTAAGGCGTGTCGCTTCTTCCTGACAACACCCCGTCCAGACGACATCCCGTTCCAGACCACACCTCGTTCAGACGAGAGCCCGGCGGAGGATGAGTCGATCGAGGCGGGCGTCGTCGCGGGCCGGATGCGGATCCGGTCTGCCGACCGCGAGCCCCAATCCCGTCACGACGCCTGCGGGGCCGTCGTGGACCCTGCGGCGGCGGATGCGTCTTTCCTCGGCTCTCCAGCCGCCCCCGGCTGCGTGGCGCGCGGCACGGGGCGGTGGATGACTGCGCTCCTCGGTTGACCGCCTGTCGCGGCGGTCATATCTGCGCCATCATGGCGAAGCTCCCGATCCTCATTCTTCCCGATCCAGTCCTGCGGCAGGTGGCGCGGCCCGTCGAGCGGATCGACGACCGGGTGCGCGCGCTGGCTCGGGACATGCTCGAGACCATGTACGAGGCCCCCGGCATCGGCCTCGCGGCGCCCCAGGTCGGCATCCTGGAGCGCATCGTCGTGTGCGACGTCGTGACCGACGAGGAGGCCGAGCCCGCACCGATGGCGCTCGTCAACCCCGAGATCGTCGCGCGCTCGGAGGAGACGAGGGTCTACGAGGAGGGCTGCCTTTCCATCCCCGAATACACAGAGGAGGTGACGCGGCCCGCGGAGGTCACCGTGCGCTACCTCGACCTGTTGGGCGAGGAGAGGGAGATCCGCGCGGGCGGCCTCCTCGCCACCTGCCTCCAGCACGAGATCGACCATCTCGACGGCGTCCTCTTCATCGACCACCTGTCGCGGCTGAAGCGGGACAGGGTGATCAAGAGGTTCCAGAAGCAGGCGCGGCAGAACGCCTGAGCGCTCGGGCGCGGGCAGGACGGGGGAACCACATGCTTCGGCTTCTCGGCATCGCGACTGTGGCGGCGGCGCTCGCCGGCGGGCCGGCCTCGGCGCAGGGCGAGGAGATCGACCGCGCCATGGTCGGCGGCCGCTCGGTGATCCTCTGCGCCGACGGCACGTGGCGCCCGGCCTCGCCGCCGCCGAGCCGCGACGCAGGCGCTCCCGGCGATGATGGCCTTGCGCAGGAGCGAGGGGTCGAAATCGCCCTCCTCGCAGATGATGCCGAGGTAGGGCTCCACCCCGCTGCGGTGCGCGTGGACGGCGTCGAACGCGCCCCGGGGCGTCTCGAGGACCATGATCGCGCCACCGCGGACGGGGCCGTCCAGTCCGCGTTCCGGACGGTTGCGCCGGATGCGCCGGCGGCAGCGCCCCTGGTGGAGGCCGTCGTGGCCACAACCGGCACCGCCGGGCGCTGAGCGACTGGCGACGCCTTCATGATGCGCATCGTCTACATGGGAACGCCCCCCTTCGCCGTGCCGACCCTCATGGAGATCGCCGGCCAGGGCCACGAGATCGCCGCCGTCTACACCCAGCCGCCGCGTCCGGCGGGGCGGGGGATGGGCGAGCGGCGGTCCGCCGTCCACGAGGCCGCCGAAGCCCTCGCCCTCGACGTGCGGCACCCCGAGACCCTGAAGCGCCACGCCGAGGAGATCGCGGCGCTCGAGGCGGACGCTGCGGTGGTGGCGGCCTACGGGCTCATCCTGCCGCAGGCCGTCCTCGACGCGACGCGGCTCGGTGCGTGGAACGTCCACGCCTCCCTGCTGCCGCGCTGGCGGGGCGCTGCGCCGATCGCGCGCGCGATCATGGCGGGAGACGGCGAGACCGGCGTCTCCATCATGCGCATGGAGAAGGGGCTCGACACTGGCCCCGTCGCCATGATGGAGCGCATCCCCATAGGCCCTGACGACACCGCGGGGGACCTCACGGAGCGGCTCGCCCGCCTCGGTGCGGACCTCATGGTGCGCGCCCTCGGCGGGCTCGAGCGCGGCTCGCTCGACGTGGTGCCGCAGCCGGAGGAAGGCGTCACCTACGCCCACAAGATCGACAAGGCGGAGGCGCGGATCGACTTCGCGCGCCCGGCCGTGGAGGTGCGCAACCACATCCACGGTCTGAACCCGATGCCCGGCGCCTTCGCGACGATCGCCATCGGCGGGACGGCCGAGCGGCTCAAGGTCCTTCGCGCCGCTGTGGTCGAGGGGGAGGGCGAGCCGGGCGTCGTCCTCGACCACGCGCTGACTGTGGCGTGCGGCGACGGGGCGGTGAGGCTCACCCGGGTGCAGCGGGCCGGCAAGGGGCCGGTGGAGGCGGACGCCTTCCTGCGCGGCGCGCGCATCGGTCCGGGCGACCGCTTCGAGGCGGCCTGATTGCCCCGCTACAAGCTCGTCATCGAGTACGACGGGACGCCCTTCGTCGGCTGGCAGAGGCAGGAGAACGGGCGCAGCGTGCAGCAGGCGCTGGAGGAGGCGGCGGAGCGGCTTTGCGGCGCGCCCACCCGCATCCACGGCGCGGGGCGGACAGACACCGGCGTCCACGCCACGGGGCAGGTCGCCCACGTCGACTTCGTCCGGGAGTGGCCTGACGACACCGTCCGCGACGCGATCAACGCGCACCTCAGGCCGGAGCCGGTCGCGGTCCTCTCCGCACGGCGCGTGGCCGGCGACTTCGACGCCCGCCACTCGGCCCGCGCGCGCCACTACCGCTACCGCATCGTGAACCGGCGGCCGCCGCTCGCCGTCGACCGCCTCGCCTGGCAGGTCCCGTCGCCGCTCGACGAGAGGGCGATGGGGGAGGGTGCCGAGAGGCTTCTCGGGCGCCACGACTTCACCACATTCCGCGCCTCCCAGTGCCAGGCGGCGAGCCCCGTGCGCACGCTCGACCGCCTCGCGGTGCGCCGCGACGGGGACCTCGTGACGGTGGAAGCCTCGGCGCGGTCCTTCCTTCACAACCAGGTTCGGTCCATGGTGGGCACGCTCGTGGAGGTCGGGCTCGGCCGCTGGAGCGCGGGGGACGTATCCGCCGCGCTGGCGGCCCGCTCGCGTGCGGCGTGCGGCCCGGTCGCCCCCGCCGTCGGCCTCTTCCTGACGAGGGTGGACTACGGGGACGACTGAATGGACGTGACTCTAGGGATCATCGGCGGCTCGGGCCTCTACGACCTGCCGGGCTTCGAGGGCGAATGGCAGACGGTCGAGAGCCCCTGGGGGGAGCCGTCCGACCAGCTTCTCGTGGGCCTGATGGAGGGCACCCGCGTCGTCTTCCTCCCCCGCCACGGCCGCGGCCACCGGCTCGATCCGACCGGGATCGACTACCGCGCCAACATCGACGTCATGAAGCGCGCCGGTGTCACCGATCTCGTGTCGGTCTCCGCCGTCGGCTCGCTGAAGGAAGACCTGCCGCCGGGCACGTTCGTCTTCGTCGATCAGTTCGTCGACAGGACCTTCGCGCGGGACAAGACGTTCTTCGGGCCGGGCTGCGTGGCGCATGTCTCGATGGCCTATCCCGTCAGCCGGCAGCTCGTGGACCGTCTCGTTTCTGCGGCGCACGCGGTCGGCGTCCCCTACCGCCGGGGCGGGACCTATCTTGCGATGGAGGGGCCGCAGTTCTCCTCCCTCGCCGAATCTCTCCTCTATCGCTCGTGGGGCCTCGACGTGATCGGGATGACCAACATGCCGGAGGCCAAGCTCGCCCGTGAGGCGGAGATCGCCTACGCCACGGTCGCCATGGTGACGGACTTCGATTCCTGGCACGCCGACCACGGCGAGGTGGACATCCAGGACATCATCCGCGTGATGCAGACCAATTCCGAGGCGGCGCGCCGGCTCGTCGCCGAGGTGGCACGGGCGATGCCTGCAACGCGCGAGCCCTGCCCCGACGGGTCCGACACGGCCCTCGAGCACGCCATCATCACCGCGCCGGACAAGCGGGACCCGGCGCTCCTGAAGAAGCTCGACGCGGTCGCCGGCCGTGTCCTTTCCCGCCAGGAGACGACGTCGTGAGCGAACTCGCGAGCCTCGTGCGGGCCATCCCCGACTATCCGAAGACGGGGATCATCTTCCGGGACGTGACGACACTGTTCGCCGATCCGAAGGGGCTGAGGCGCACCGTGGAGGAGATGACGCGCCCGTTCCGCGACGGCGGGCTCGACCTCGTGGCGGGGATCGACGCGCGCGGATTCATCATCGGCGGCGCCATCGCGCTGGAGCTCGGCATGGGCTTCGTGCCGATCCGCAAGCGCGGCAAGCTGCCAGCGAAGGTCTACCGCGAGGAATATGCGCTGGAATACGGTGTGGACGAGGTGGAGATCCACGTCGACGCCGTGCCGGCGGGCGCGCGGGTGCTCCTCGTGGACGACCTCATCGCGACCGGCGGCACCGCGATCGCCGGGGTGAAGCTCATCGAGCGGGCGGGCGGCTCCGTCCCCGCGGCGGCCTTCGCCATCGACCTTCCCGACCTCGGCGGCGCAAGGGCGCTGCGCGAGAGGGGTATCTGCGTCCATTCGGTGATGGAGTTCGAGGGGGACTGAAGGACGGGCACGGACGGCTGCCGCCGGAGCCATCCGTGTCGTCCGTCTGCGTGCGCCTCACCACAGGGCGAGGAAGCGGGCGCTCACCCAGCCGGTGCAGCCGTGCCAGGTGACCTTGCACCACTCGCCGCCGTAGCCCGGGCGGCAGGCGTGGACGAAGGGCGTGCCCCAGGCGGGGATGGAGCCGACCACGTGGCCGTGGAAGCCGGGCTTGGCGCGCACGTTGAGGGTGCTGTGCTTCGAGACGATGACCTTCGCGGTCTGGCCGACGCCGTAGCCCGAGGCGCTGGCGGCGGTCGGGGCGGCGATGGTGGTGGCGAGGAGGGCGGCGGCGACGAGGGTCCTGGCAATCATCGGTCTTTCTCCCTGGCGTGTCCCCGGCAGGTCCGTCCTGCCGACACGTCGAAGAGTGGATGGCCGAGACCGCGATCCACGCCGGTCGGCGGCGGAAGACGCAGGAGCGTGATGCGGATCACATCCTGAGCCCGGTCGAGCGGTTCCCGATCAGGCGGCGTCAACTGATCGGGAAGACAGCGCTGGACATCGAGGGGATCGAGCATCGTTTCCGCTCTCGGAAGGGCGCAGGAAGCTCTCGCCATCAGTGCCACGCGAGGAAGCGCGAGTTCACCCAGCCCCAGGTGCCGTAGTAGCTCACCTTGCACCAGTCGCTGCGCGAGCCGTGCGGGCGCACGATGCAGCGCTGCACGTAGATGCCCTCGCCGTGGTGGGGGATGGCGCCGACCTTGCGCGAATAGGCCGCCGGCCACTTGCGCACGTTGAGGACGTCCCACGGCGCCACGGAGATCACGTAGGCGTGCTGGCCGACGAAGTATCCCTGCGCGTTGGCCGCCGCCGGGGCCACGAGGGAGGCCGCCACGAGGGCAGCGCCGAGGATGTTCCTGATCTTCATCTCGTCTCTCCTGTTCCTGCCGCGCCGCATCTTCAGGCGCTCGCGGGGACAACGGTGGAGGTGCGAGATCTATTCCCGTGACGGCCGACGACGGCTTGCCGCCGCAAGACGACGGGCCGGCGTCCTCTGATGAACCGGAGGTCGCGATACTATTGTGCGAGCGTTCATCTCGGCGGAACGCGCGGCGAAAGGCCGTGGGCGGCGGCGTGGGCGTGGAGGACGATGCCGCTCGTGGTGGCGACGTTGAGGCTGTCGAAGTCCGGCGCGATGCGCACGGCGAGCGGCTCCGCGGCCGCGATGAGCGCGTCCGGCAGGCCCTCGCCCTCCGTTCCGAGGAGGAAGGCGGCGCGGCGGGCGAGCGCGGTCTCGCCCACGCTCGCCCGTGCGTGCGGCGTGAGGGCATAGACCGTGAGGCCCGACGCGGCGAGCGCGGCCACCAGCGCCCCGGCCTCGCCCCGCACGGTGGGCACCATCAGCGGCGCGCCGACGCCGACGCGGATCGCCTTGCGATAGAACGGGTCCGCCGTTTGCGGGTCGATGGCGACGGCCGCCGCGCCGAAGGCTGCCGCGTTCCGGTAGGCGCCGCCGACGTTGTCGTGGTTCGAGAGGCCGACGAGGACGGGAAGGCGCACAGGTCCCTCCGGCAGCACCGAGGCAAGGGGAGGCGAGGCCGGGATCCGCCCCGCCGCGAGGATCCCGCGGTGAAGGTGGAAGCCCGCGATGGCGTCGATCACCCGCTGCGGCGCCACGTAGAGCGACGCGTCCTTCCTGTGCGCGAGGACAGGGAGGCGCCGGGCGCGGCTCTCCTCGACGAGGATCGCGAGGGTCTCGCACGGCGAGCGTGTGAGGAGGACCGTGAGGACCGACAGCCCCTCGGCGATGAAGACGCCGGCACGGCCCACGAGATCCCGCTCCTTCACGTTCCGGAAGACGGCAATCGCCGGATCGTCCACGTCGGTGATCCGGATCGGCGGGGCGGGTGCGGCGTCGCTCATGGCATCATCGCGCCGCCGCTTCCGCCCCGGCAACGGAGCGGCCCGCCCCGGCGTCGCGAGTGCGCGCCCTTCCCTCAGCCAGCCTCGATCTCCTCGCGCTTCATCTCGAGCTCGAGCCAGCGCTCCTCCGCGGCGTCCTTCTCGGCCTGCTTCGCCGAAAGCGTCCCGGTGAGCCTGTCGAACCGGGCTGGGTCGCGCGCATAGAGGGCGGGGTCGGCGAGGCTCGCGCTGATCTCCTCGATCTCTTTCTCCAGCGCCTCGAGCCGCGCCGGGAGCGTCTGGAGGTCGTGCTTCTCCCTGAAGGAGAGCTTCGCCCGGCGCGCCGCAGGCTTCGGATGGTCGGGCGAGGGGGCGGGCGTGGCCTTCCTCGGCGCCTCCCTCGCGGCGTGGCGGCCGACGGGGGCCGAGCCCCGCTGGGCGAGCATGTCGCTGTAGCCGCCGGCATACTCGCCCCAGGTGCCGTCGCCCTCCGCCACCAGTGTCGTCGTCACGGTCCTGTCGAGGAAGTCGCGGTCGTGGGAGACGAGGAGGAGCGTGCCGTCGTAGTCGGCGATCACCTCGGCGAGGAGGTCCAGCGTCTCGAGGTCGAGGTCGTTGGTCGGCTCGTCGAGGACGAGGACGTTCGAGGGCCTGGCGAAGGCGCGCGCGAGGAGCACCCGCGCCCGCTCCCCGCCCGACAGCGCGCCGACGGGCGTGTTGAACTGCTCCGGCGTGAAGAGGAAGTCCTTGAGATAGGAGGCGACGTGCTTCGTCGTGTCGCCGACGGTGACGCGGTCGGCGCCTGCGGGGCTGATGGCGCGCATCAGCGGCTCGTCCGGGTCGAGGTCCTCGCGCCGCTGGTCGAGGAGGTTCACCTCGAGGTCGACGCCGAATTTCACAGTGCCCCTGTCCGGCGTGAGGCGGCCGAGGAGGATGTTGACGAGCGTGGTCTTGCCGGTCCCGTTCGGACCCACGAGGCCGACCCGGTCGCCGCGCATGATGGTGAGGGAGAGATCCTTCACCACCGTCCTGTCGCCGAAGCTCTTCTCCACCCCCTCGGCGACGATCATGCGCTTGCCGGAGCGCTCGGCGGACGCGAGGCGCATGTCGGCAAGGCCGGTCTGCCGGCGCTGGTCGCGCCGCTCCTGCCGCATGTCGTGGAGGGCTCTGAGGCGGCCCATGTTGCGCTTGCGGCGGGCCGTGACCCCATAGCGCAGCCACTCCTCCTCCTGCTCGATGCGCTTGTCGAGGCGGCGCCGCTCCTCCTCCTCGGCGGCGAGGATGCCGTCGCGCCAATCCTCGAACTCGGCGAAGCCGCGATCCATCCGGTGGGTGCGGCCGCGATCGAGCCAGACCACAGCCGTCGACAGGGTTTCGAGGAAGCGGCGGTCGTGGCTGATGAGGACGAGCGCCTTGCGCCGCTCCTTCAGAACGTCCTCGAGCCACGCGATGGCGGCGATGTCGAGGTGGTTGGTGGGCTCGTCGAGGAGGAGGACGTCCGGATCGGGTGCGAGGGCGTGGGCGAGTGCAGCGCGGCGCAGCTCGCCGCCGGACATGGGGCCGGGCGCTGCGTCGGGGTCGAGGCCGAGCGCCTCGAGGGCCATGCGGCCTGCGTGCGGATCGTCCCCCGGCGCGAGGCCGGTCTCCACGTAGGCGCCCACCGTCGGGAAGGCCGAAAGGTCGGGCTCCTGCGCGAGGTAGCGCACTGTGGCGTCCGGCTGGACGAAGCGGCGGCCCGAATCCGGCTCGATCAGCCCGGCGGCGATCCTGAGGAGCGTCGACTTGCCGGAGCCGTTGCGGCCGACGAGGGCGATCCGCTCGCCGTGGCCGAGCTGGAGCGACGCGGATTCGAGGAGGCGCGTGCCGCCGAAGGTCAGCGCGATGTCCTGGAGCGTGAGGAGAGGGGGCCTTGCCATGCCTCCCGATTAGGGCCGCCGCGGCGCGGCTTCAAGGTGGACGGCTCTCGGCCGAATCTGATGGGGTAAGGGCGCGTTAACCATCCCCGTTCACCTTTCGGGGCGAACGTGAGGGAGTCGAAGACGATGGCCGTCCACGCAGTATTCGTGTCGCCGAAAAGCCGGAACGGGAACGCGATCGACAGGGGGCTGCGCGAGCGCTTCTGCGACGTCTACCGCGTCGGCGTGGAGTTCTGGCTCGTCGACAGCGGGCGCGACGCCGACGGGGTCGCCTTGCAGGTGCGCCAGATCCTCGGGCGCGGCGACAAGATGTTCGTCGCTGCGCTCACGCGCGACACCGCAGCCCAGCTGTCCGCGGCGGCGCGGCTGTGGCTGATGGCGCCCGAGAGGAGCTGGCGCGCGCGCGGCAGCGGCCTCGGCGAGGTGCCCGCCGAGGGGAGCCTCCTCGGCTTCGCGGCCTGACGGACGGCGCGACCCTCCCGCGGGCGCCGCATCGAGGCGCCGAGGCCGGTCTCAGCCTGGCGTCCCCGGCTCGGCGAACTGGCCGCCCTTGCGATAGGTCCACAGGTATGTCGGCAGGACCGAGGCGAGGCTGCGCGGCTCGACGCCGGCGGCCGCCAGCGTCCTGCCCTCGCGGATCGCCGCCTCCGAGACCACGTTGTCGCGCTTCAGAAGCTCCACCTGGTCCGCCGTGATCGGCGGGTTCGGCAGGATCGACAGCACCTTCGCCTGGAAGCGCGCGAGGCCGAAGGAGAGCGGCACGATGATCCTCTTCTGCCGCGTGATCTTCAGCATCATCTCGAGGAGCTCCCGGAAGGTCCTGATGTCGGGACCGCCGAGCTCGTAGGTGCGGCCGCGGGCGACGCCGCCGTCGAGGGCGACGGCGCAGAACTCGCCGACGTCGCCCACGTAGACGGGCTGGAAGCGCGTGTCGGCGCCGACGACGGGGAGCGCCGGGCTGATCTTCGCCATCCGGGCGAAGCGGTTGAAGAACTGGTCCTCGGCGCCGAAGACGATGGATGGCCGCACGACGATGGCGTCCGGGACGGCCGCCCGCGCCGCCGACTCGCCGGCGGCCTTGGTGCGGGCATAGGCAGCGGCGCTGTCCGGGTCGGCGCCGATGGCCGACATCTGGAGCAGCGTCTCGATGCCGGCGTCCCGCGTCGCCTCGGCGATCAGCCTCGCGCCCTCGGCCTGGACCGTCTCGAAGGTCTGCCTGCTGCCTTCCTGGAGGATGCCGACGAGGTTCACGACGGCGTCGGCATGGGAGACCGCGGCACGGATGCTCTTCTCGTGGCGCACGTTCGCCTGGACGGCGTGGATCTGGCCCACGGCGCCCATGGGCTGGAGGTGTCCGACGAGGTCCGGCCGGCGGACGGCGACCCTGACCCGCCAGCCGCGTTTTGCGAGCGCGTGGACGAGGTAGCGCCCGACGAAGCCGGATCCGCCGAAGACGGTGACGAGTCTTGAAGGGTTGCGCTCCATCGGTTCCCTCGCGCCGCGTGTGGGCTGACGGATAGGGTGTGTGGCGCCGAAGGGCAACGGGACGGGACGATCCGCGCGCCTCGCCGATGGCGGAATGGCGAGACGATCGGCGCGTGTCGCCCGTTGACTTCGGCCGCGTCATTCTCTACCTCGCGGCATCTGCGACGCCCCGTGCCCAGGTGGCGGAACTGGTAGACGCGCACGGTTCAGGTCCGTGTGCCGCAAGGCGTGGAGGTTCGAGTCCTCTCCTGGGCACCATCTTCCTTGATGCGCTACCGCCCTCCGGGCTGCTTGAGCGCGTGGTGCGCCGGTTCGAACTTTATCCGCGCAGGCGCACCATCTCCTCGCGCTACCGCCCTTCGGGCGGCTCGGGAGCGCGCTCCGCCAGGGCGGAGCGCATCAGCGCCTGCGGGGTCAGCGGCCTGTGAACCGCGCGGGGCGCCTCTCGTTGAAGGCGTTGACGCCCTCGCGGCGGTCCTCCGTGGGGATGCAGCGGTTGTAGGCCTCGATCTCGAAGGCCATGCCGTCTGCGAGCGACATGGAAAGCCCGCGGACCACCGCCTGCTTCGCCTGGCGTGTCGCGACGGGCGCGTTGCGCGCGATGGCCTCGGCCGCGGCGAGCGCCACAGGCATGAGCTCTGCCGGGTCGAAAACCGCGTTCACGAGGCCCCACGCCATCGCCTCCTCGGCGCCGAAGGGCCGGCCTGTCAGGATGAGCTCCAGCGCACGGCGCCGCCCGACCGCACGCGGCAGGTGCTGCGTGCCGCCCGCTCCCGGAATGATGCCGAGGCCGACCTCGGGCTGGGCGAAGCGGGCGCCGCGCGCGGCGTAGAGGAAGTCGCACGCCGAGGCGATCTCGCAACCGCCGCCGAAGGCCGCGCCGTTGACCGCGCCGATCAGCGGAACTGGGCAGGCGATGAGCGCGCGCGCCATCCGCTCGAAGACGAGGTGCTGCAGTCCCCACTCGCGGTCGCTCATGCCGCGCCTCTCCTTGAGGTCGCCGCCGGCGCAGAAGGCCTTGTCGCCAGCACCGGTGAGGACGATCGCACGCAGGTCCCCCGGGTCCGTCGCGACGCTCTCGAAGACGTCGACGAGGTCGAGAGCCATCTGCGTGTCGAGGGCGTTGCGCGCCTCGGGGCGGTTCAGAGTGACGGTCGCGACGTGCGCCCCGTGCCGCGCCACGAGGATGGTCTCGTATCTGTCCTGCAAGGTCGGCTCCGTCGTCGCATCCTCGCCGCCGGCGGGAGCGGGCGGTCGGATGGCCTCTTTAGTCCCGCCGCTTCTCAGCGATCCGCCGCGAGGAGGAGAGCGCGCGCTTCCCTCAGCCACGGCCCGATGCTCGCCATCGCCGCCAGCGCGAAGCCATCGTCCACGACGGCACGCGCGAGGCCCTCGTCCACGGCAGGGTTCGCGCGGCGGATGCAGTCGCTCCACTTCGCCCTGAGGCCGTCCTCGCCGAGCGGATCTTGCGGCGAGCCGGGAGAGACCGTGCAGGTGGCGCTCACCTCCCTGCCGTCCGAGAGTGTGAGGGTGACGGTGACGGGCGCCGCTCCCACCTCGCCGCCGCTCGCCGCCGCGCCCTCCCGCTCGCGCACGTCCACGGTCGCGAGGCGCGCCCTGATCTCGGGCCGTGCGACGGCGGCAGGCGTGAAGCTGGCAAGGTTCACCGTGCCGTCGGCGATGCTCGCGAGCACCGCATAGGGGCCGCTGAACAGCGCCTCGAGGGGTGTTTCAGGACAGGGGTGGATGAGGGGCCGCGTGCCGCCTGGCGGCATCTCCACCCGCGCCCGCGTCACGCTCTCGAGGGTGAGCCCGTTCGCCGCCCTCAGCTCCCGCGTCGCCTCGATGATCTTGTGGAGGAGATAGCAGCACGGATAGCGCTTCTGCTCGAAGCCCGGCGAGAGGATCGCGGGCGGCGCGCCGAGGACGACCGTCTCCGGCCAGTCGTCGCACGCGCCGCCGCTGAAGGCGCGCAGGAACCCGCCGCTCTCCATCACCTCGTGCGCCCCCGCGAGGCCCGCCGCGGCGAGGCGGGCCGCCCGCACGCCGGACGCCGCCGCGAGACCCACGTGGAGCGACTTCACCATGGAGCCGAAATTCTTGCGCAGCCCGCTCGCCGAGCTCGCCGCGATGGAAAGTGCGTGGCCCGTGGTCGCCTCGTCGAGGCGCATCAGCCGTGCCGCCGCCGCGGCGGCGCCGACCGCGCCGAGTGTCCCGGTCGCGTGGAAGCCGAGGTCGTAGTGGCGAAAGCCCATCGCCTCGCCGATCCGAAGCGCCACCTCGGTGCCCACCACCAGCGCCTCGGCGAGCGCCCTGCCGCTTACAGCGTCCCAAGGTGCTGCGGCGAGCGATGCGGACAGGACAGGCGCCGAGGCATGGCAGATGGCCACCATCGAGACGTCGTCGTAGTCGAGGATGTGGCTCGCCATGCCGTAGAGGAGGGCAGCGTCCTCCGGCCCGTGGTGGTCGTGCGACCAGAACGAGGGCCGCGCGTCACCGTCGTCTCCGCGCGGCGACAGCGCCGAGGCGAGGCGTCTCACCTGTGGCTCGGCGCCGCCGGCCAGGGTCACGGCGAGGGTGTCGACGATGCAGGAGACAGCGCACGCGACGGCCTCCTGCGACGGCGCGTAGCCGGTGGCGAAGGTGGCGATGCGGGCCGTCGCGCCCGCCTTCGCCGCCGCGCCCGTGCGCTCCAGCGTTCCGTGTCCGGCATCACCCATTACGAGACTCCCTCTCCACTGGCTCTCCACTGGCGCACGATCCGCCCGGCCTCGGGCGCGGCCGCCGCGCGAAAGAGCGCTTTCCTCCACATCCGGCGCGGCTTCCGATCGAGCGGACGAACCGGTCCGGTCGCACGGCGCGCCGACGCCTCACCCGGGCGCGCCGACGCCTCACCCGGGCGCGCCGACGCCTCACCCGAGGGCGCCGGCCGCCCGCAGCGCAGCGATCCTTTCGGCAGGATAGCCGAGCCGGGCGAGGATCGCATCGGTGTCCTCGCCGAGGGCGGGGGCGGGGGCGCGGGCCTCGCTCCGGCGGCCGCCGAGCCTCAGCGGCGTCGCGACCACATCGTGCTGTCCGCCGCCGCCCGGCAGGGGCAGCGGCCCGACGAGCCCTGCCGCCGCGAGCTGCGGATGGTCGAGGAGGGCCGGCACGTCGTTGAGGACGCTCGCGGGCGCGCCCTCCGCCTGGAGCGCGGCGACGATGCGGGAGGCCTCGCGCGGGCGCGTCAGCCTCTCGATCTCGGCCTTCAGCGCCTCGCGGTTGCGCACGCGGTCGGGGTTGGTGGCAAAGCGCGGGTCGTCCTTCAGACCCTCCTCGCCGAGGCCGCGGCACACCCGCGCGAAGAGCCCGTCGTTGCCGGCGGCGATGAAGACGTGGCCGTCCGCGCAGGCGAACGTCTCGTAGGGGGCGGTCATGGCGATGGCCGAGCCCATCTTGCCGGGCGTGCGGCCGGAGGCGAGGTAGCCCGCGATCACGAGCGTCATCCAGGAGACGCCGGTGTCCATGAGGCTCGCCTCCACGACGGTGCCCTCGCCGGTCCTCGCGCGGTTCATGATCGCGGCGAGGATGCCGAGGGCCGCCCAAAGCCCCGTCCCCATGTCGATGAGCGACACGCCGGCGCGCACGGGGTCGTCGCCCTCGTGGCCCGTGACGCTCATGATCCCGGTGAACGCCTGGAGGAGGGGGTCGTAGCCTGGAAAGGTGCTCATGGGACCCGTCTGGCCGAAGGCGCTGATGGCGCAGTAGACGAGGCCCGGGTTGGCCGTCCTCAGAGCGTCGGCGCCGAGGCCCAGCCTCTCGGCCGTTCCGGGCTTCAGGGAATGGACGAGGACGTCAGCTCCGGCCGCGAGGTCGCGCACAACCGACCGGCCCTCCTCCAGCGAGAGGTCGACCGTCACGCTGCGCTTGTTGCGGTTGAGGGCGAGGAAGGTGGCCGACTGGCCCGCCATCTCCGGCGGTCGCCAGTCGCGCGTGTCGTCGCCCCGTCCGGGGCGCTCGATCTTGACGACGTCGGCGCCGAAATCGCCGAGGATCTGCGTGCAGAACGGACCCGCCACGTTCTGCGTGAGGTCGATCACCCGCACGCCGCTCAGAACCGTCTCGAGCACGTCACCCCCTACTGCCGGCGCGGCCGTCCCTCGCCCATGGCGCGCAGGCCCCTCGCGTTCCTGATAGATTTCAAGGCACGGCCGCGCAACTTCTATCGGCACGCCTGCGGGCGTGCGGCCGCGAACCCGGTTGCAAGCCGACGGGGGCGCCTCCAAGAGGGGCTGCGAACACGAAAGCCGCAGGCCGGTCCGTGACGGGCAGGCGCGTCAGCCACGAGGACACCCGATGCCGGCACCCGAGACCTTCCCGGAGATCCGAGAGGAGATCGCCAAGCTCTGCAGCGCCTTTCCCGGCGAGTACTGGCGCCGCCTCGACCGCGAGGAGGCCTATCCGGCGCAGTTCGTCGAGGCGCTGACGGAGGCGGGCTACCTCGCCGCGCTGGTGCCTGAGGAGTTCGGCGGGTCGGGCCTTCCGCTGTCGGCCGCCGCCGCCATCCTCGAGGAGATCCATCGCGCCGGCTGCAACGGCGCCGCGTGCCACGCGCAGATGTACATCATGGGGACGCTGCTGCGGCACGGGAGCGAGGCGCAGAAGCGGGAGTATCTGCCGCAGATCGCCTCAGGCGCGCTCCGCCTCCAGGCGTTCGGCGTCACCGAGCCGACGAGCGGCACCGACACGGCCTCCCTGAGGACGACGGCGGTGCGCGATGGCGACCACTACGTTGTAAACGGGCAGAAGATCTGGACCTCGCGCGCCGAGCATTCCGATCTCATGCTCCTCCTCGCGCGCACGACGCCGGCGGAGCGCGTCGAGAAGCGGACCGACGGCCTGTCGGTCTTCATCGTCGACATGCGGGAGGCGAGGACGGCCGGTCTTTCCATCCGCCCGATCCGCACGATGATCAACCACGCGACGACCGAGGTCTTCCTCGACGACGTGCGCGTTCCGGCGGACAACCTCGTCGGCGAGGAGGGGCGGGGCTTCCGCTACATCCTCTCCGGCATGAACGCCGAGCGCATCCTGATCGCGGCGGAGTGCATCGGCGACGCCAAGTGGTTCCTCGACAAGGTGGTCGCCTACGCGAAGGAGCGCGTCGTCTTCGGCCAGCCCATCGGGCGCAGCCAGGGCGTGCAGTTCCCCATCGCGCGGGCCTATGCCGCGATGCGCGCGGCGGAGCTGATGGTGCACCGTGCGGCGGCCCTGTTCGAGGCGGACGCGCCGTGCGGCGAGGAGGCCAACATGGCCAAGATGCTCGCCGCCGACGCCTCGTGGATGGCGGCCGAGGCCTGCCTCCAGTTCCACGGCGGCTTCGGCTTCGCGGAGGAGTACGACGTGGAGCGCAAGTTCCGCGAGACGCGGCTCTACCAGGTGGCCCCGATCTCGACGAACCTCATCCTCTCCTACATCGCCGAGCACGTCCTCGGCCTGCCGCGCTCCTACTGAGGTGCCGGCGGTACGGGCGGGGGCGTGCCGGCGGGGCGGGCGGATGGGGCGGGGCGGGCGGATGCGGCGGCGGAGATCCGGTGCGGCGGTCTTGCCGCGCGCCATCCGCCGTCCGGCTGCCTTTTTGTCCTCTCACAGCCTTGATCATCGCCGCCGGGACTGCCTTATCGTGTCCGCTGTGAGGGCGGGGGGCACGGCATGCTGGCACGGGGGCGCGAGCGCGCGGCGGAGTTCGTCGCGAACTTTTCGCGGAAATTCAGCGGGAACGCCTTCGGGCAGGCGATCGGCTGGAGCATCGAGATCGCCTCGGGCGGCACCTTCGGCGGCGTCGGCTTCATGGCGGGTCAGGCGCTCGGCCAGTCGGTGTCGGACGAGGTGTTCCGCGGCTTCACCGCGCGGCCGCAGAACGAGCAGCTGAGGACCGCGGACGAGCTCGTGATGATGACGCCGGAGGAGGCGGCTGCCATCGCGCGGGCAGCGGCGGAGGAGGAATTCGCCGCGCGATCCGACGAGCTGCGCCGCCTCATTGCCGAGGAGCTCGCCCGGCGCGGCGAGGCGGATGCCGCCCGCGAGAGGGCGGCGCTGGAAGCGCTGAAACAGGAGATCCTCGCGGCGGCAGCCGAGACGGGCGCGCTCGTCCCCGGCGGCTTCAAGAAGGCGATCACCCGGCCGGGCGTGGAGGGCGTTTCGAAGACGCTGCCGAGCCAGCTTCCGCGCTCGCCCGCCGAGATGCAGCGTTTCCTCCCCGCGCGGGTGCCGGCGCTCCAGCGCGGCATGGTGGTGCCGGGCAATCTCGTGCTGGAGCGGCTCATCGGGACGGGCGGGTTCGGCGAGGTGTGGCTCGCCCACTCGCGCACGCTCGGCGTCGACAGGGCGCTGAAGTTCTGCCTCGACCGGGAGCTTCAGGCCTCGCTGCGCAACGACGTGAGGATGATGGCGGCGATGCTGCGGGCGGGCGGCCATCCGAACGTCGTCACCATTCTCGACGCCACGAATCTCGAGCACGACCCGCCGTTCCTCGCCCTCGAGTACGCGCCGGGCGGCGACCTTCTCAACTGGGCGGCGCAGTTCGAGGGCGGCGCGGTGCCGGTGGCCGAGGCGGTGGAGGTGCTGCGGCAGGTGGCGGAGGGGCTCGCCTTCGCCCACGGCCTCGGCATCGTGCACCGCGACCTGAAGCCCGCGAACATTCTGGTCGGCGCGGACGGCCGCTTCAGGATCACCGACCTCGGCATCGCGGCGCTCACCGGGCCGGACGGGCACGCGGCGCCGCTGACGGGACAGACGCTTCTCACGTCGGCGCAGTCGGCGATCTACGCGGACCCGATGCGGGCCTACGGGGCGCCGAGCCCGGCGGACGACATCTATGCGCTGGGCGTGATCGGGGTGCAGCTTCTCCTGTCCGACCCGCGGGACGGGGCGGGGGAGCCCGTCGTGTCGCGCTTCTCGGTGCCGCTGCCGCAGCGATGGCTGCGCGACCTGCGGGCGGCGGGGGTGCCTGTGGAGCTTGCGGATCTTCTCGCGGACGCGATGGACCGGCCGGAAAACCGGCCGGCAGATGGTGCGGCGTTCCTCTCCCGGCTTCAGGCGCTGAGCGGCGCGAGCGCGCGAGCGCCACGGGCGGAGGCGCGGCCCGTTGAACCGGTCGCCAAGGAGCCGCCGGCGCGGTGGGAGCCGCTGTCGGTGTTCCGGGACCCTCTGAAGGATGGGTCGGAGGGGCCGGAGATGGTGGTGATCCCGGCGGGCAAGTTCGTCATGGGTGCGCCGAAGGGCGAGGAAGGGTCGGACGAGGTCGAGCGGCCGCGGCACGAGGTGACGTTCGCCGCTGCGTTCGCGCTGGGCAAACATACCGTGACTTTCGAGGAGTACGATCGCTTTTGCATCGCGACAGGGCGGGACGAGCCGGATGCGAACGGCTGGGGCCGCGGATCACGCCCGGTGATCAACGTCTCGTGGCACGATGCGAAGGCCTATTGCGCCTGGCTCTCGGAGCAGAGCGGCGTGGACTACAGGCTGCCCTCAGAGGCGGAGTGGGAGTACGCCTGCCGCGCAGGGACGACGACGCCCTTCTTCTTCGGCGAGACGATCTCGACCGATCAGGCGAACTACGCTGGCAATTATACGTATGGCGATGGGCGGAAGGGCCAATTTCGTAAAAAGACCGTGCCGGTCTCCGAGATCGCAGCCGCGGTCAATGCGTGGGGTCTGAGACACATGCACGGAAACGTCTGGGAGTGGTGCGAGGATGGGTGGCACGACAACTATGAGATGGCACCCGAAGACGGCACCTCTTGGATTGCGATGAAGCGCAGGCTCTTTGGTGGTCCAGTCCCCGATACGGACGCCCGTCGGGTGGTGCGCGGCGGCTCGTGGGGCGACTACCCGCAGCTCCTCCGCTCCGCCCTCCGCGACAGGGACGGTCCCGGGTTCCGCTACAGCGACCGCGGGTTCCGTCTCGCGAGGACGCTCCTTACCCCTTGATCCTTTACTGCTTGAAGACTTGGGGGTCTGGGGGCGAAGCCCCCAGCGCCGGTATCCGGCAACTTTCGCGTAAGGGTTGTGTGCGGCGGACATGCCCCGCACCCGTCGGCCCCAAGGCCCGGACCCGACGCAGGACGCGCCCCCTCGTCAGGGTCTCATCGCTCCGACGGCACACGAAGCGGCCCCCAGCCCGGCGGCTCGGACCGGGGCGCCTGTCCTCGCCTCACCCCCCGAACTGCAGCGCCGCCAGCCCCAGCACCCCCACCGCGATCCGCCACCACGCGAACGGCGCGAAGCCGTGGCGCGACACGAAGTCGAGCAGCGTCTTCACCACCAGCAGCGCCGCAAAAAAGCTCGTCACGAAGCCGATGGAGATGATCACCGCGTCGTCCATCGAGAGCACGTTGCGGTTCGCGTAGAGGTCGTAGACGAACGCCCCCGCCATCGTCGGCATCGCGAGGAAGAACGAGAATTCTGCTGCCGAGCGCTTGTCCGTCCGAAGGAGCAGCGCGCCGCCGATGGTGGCGCCGGAGCGCGACACGCCCGGCACCAGCGCCAGCACCTGGCAGCAGCCGATGGCGAGCGCCAGCCACACCGGATACCGTGTCGCGTCCGTGTAGCGCGGCGTCGGTGCGTAACGGTCGATGTAGAGGAGCGCGACGCCGCCGAGAATCAGCGTCGTGCAGACGAGCTGCGGCGATTCAAACAGCACCTCCTTGATGAAGCCGTGGAGGAGCACCCCCGCGAACGCCGCCGGCAGGAAGGCGAGCACGATCCCCGCCACGAAACGCCGCGCCGCCGGATCGTGGGGGAGGGCGAAGGCGATCCGCGTCAGACGGGCGAAATAGACCGCGAGGATCGCCGAGATGGCGCCGAGCTGGATCAGGACCTCGAACGTCTTGCCGGTGGACTCGAAGCCGAGGAAATGCCCGAGCAGCAGCAGGTGCCCGGTGGAGGACACCGGGATGAACTCGGTCAGCCCCTCCACCACCCCGAGAAGCACCGCCGAGGCGATCGTTTCGGTATCCATCCCGCCACCCTTCATTCGCGCGTCCGCGGCCGCTATATCGCAGGAGGCGCAAAGGCGCGCCCCCGGCAGCCATGATGACGCCGGATTTCCCCCGCACCGGGCGCCCGCATGATCGTTCACCATCACCCGTTCCTGGCGCCCTGCCGCTTCGTCCGCCTCGCCATCGCCGAGCACGCCATCGCGATGGACCTCGTGACGGAACCCTTCTGGGAGGAGCGGGAGGAGTTCGTCGCCGTGAACCCCGGCCTCGTGCTGCCGATGGCCTGGGACGGCAACCGCGGCCCGCTGATCGGCGCGGCAGTCCTCATGGAGTATCTGAACGAGCGCTACGGCGAGGCGCGGCCGGGTAGCGCGCTGATGCCGGCCGACCCCTTCGCCCGCGCCGAGGTGCGCCGCCTCGTCCACTGGTTCCTGGAGAAGTTCGAGGCGGAGGTGTCGGGCCCGCTCGCCAACGAGCGCCTCCTCAAGCTCGAGATGCCGGCGAAGCGGGGAGGGGGCGCGCCCGACTCCAGCGTCCTGCGCGTCGCGCGGCAGAACGTGACGGCGCACCTCCACTATCTCGGCGCCCTCGCGGGCACGCGCAACTGGCTCGCCGGCGACGCCTTCTCCTACGCCGACCTTGCCGCCGCCGCAGCGCTCTCGGTGGCGGACTATCTCGGCGAAGTGAAGTGGGACGCCGACCCCGCCGCCAAGGCCTGGTACCAGCGCATCAAGTCGCGCCCCGCCTTCCGGCCCATCCTCCTCGACAGGGCGCGCCTCGTGGCCCCGCCCGCGCATTATGCAGATCTCGACTTCTGATCCCGCCGCGGCGAGGCGCTTCGTCATCGCCGAGGCGCTGGAGGCGGGCTTCGAGGAGGCGCGCGTGGTGGCGGCGGCCGACGTCGGCCCCGAGCTCGGCGAGAGGCTCGACGCGGCGCTGCGCGAGGGCCACCATGGCGAGATGCAATGGCTCGCCGACACGGCCGACAGGCGCAGGCACCCGAGCCTCCTGTGGCCGGACGTCTCCTCCGTCGTGATGCTCGCCATGAACTACGGGCCGGAGCGCGACCCGATGGAGGGTCTCGCCCGCCCCGACAGGGGGCTCGTGTCGGTCTACGCCCGGGGGCGGGACTATCACGACGTCATGAAGGGCCGCATGAAGACGCTGGCGGGCCGCCTCGTCGCCCGCTTCGGCGGCGACGTGAAGGTGTTCGTGGACACCGCGCCCGTCATGGAGAAGCCCCTCGCGGCCCTCGCCGGCATCGGCTGGCAGGGCAAGCACACCAACCTCGTCTCGCGCCGCTTCGGCTCCTGGCTCTTCCTCGGCGCGATCTTCACGACGCTGCGCCTTCCCGCTGACGCGCCCCACGAGGACCGCTGCGGCTCCTGCCGGCGCTGCCTCGACGCCTGCCCGACGGACGCCTTCCCCGCGCCCTACCGGCTCGATGCGCGCCGCTGCCTCGCCTACTGGACCGTGGAGGCGAAGGGGATGATCCCGCGCGAGTTTCGCCGCGCCATGGGCAACCGCGTCTACGGCTGCGACGACTGCCTCGCCGTGTGCCCCTGGAACCGCTTCGCGGCCGCGACGCGGGAGGCGAGGCTCGCGGGGGAGGAGGAGCCCGCGCTCCTCGAGGCGCTGGCGGCGCTCGACGACGCTGCCTTTCGCGCACGCTTCGCGGGAACGCCGGTGAAGCGGATCGGCAGGGAGAGGTTCGTGAGAAACGTGATGATCGCCGTCGGCAACGCCCGCGATCCGCGCCTCGCGCCGGTGATCCGGCGGCGCGTCGCCGACGATGCGGCGCAGGTGAGGGCGGCCGCCGCCTGGGCCGCGCGCGAGGCGCTCCCGCCCGCCGAGGCGGCGCGTCTTGCGGCCGAGCGGCTCGCCGTCGAGACGGAGGATGTCGTGCGAGCGGAGTGGATGTGATGGTGCGGGAGGACATGCGGCTCGTCTGTCTCGGGTTCGGCTACTCGGCCCACGCCTTCCTGCGGGCGGCGCGGCCGGCGAGCGTCGTCGGCACCACGCGGTCGGAGGCGAAGGCGGACGAACTCCACCAGCGAGGCGTCCGCTCGGTCCTCTACGGCGGGGAGCCGTCGGCGACGCTGCGGGAGGCCGTCCGCACCGCGACCCATGTCCTCGTCTCGGCAGCGCCCGGGCGGGACGGCGATCCCTTCCTCCACGCCCTCGACAGGGACTTCGCGGCGGCCGGGAACCTCAGGTGGATCGGCTACCTCTCCACCGTCGGCGTCTACGGCGACCACCACGGGGCGTGGGTGGACGAGCGGGCGGCCTGCACGCCGAACTCCGACCGGGGGGAGTGGCGGCTCGAGGCGGAGGCCGCCTGGGCCGCGCTCGGCAGGCGCCTCAAGGTCCCGGTCGCGACATTCCGCCTCGCCGGCATCTACGGGCCGGGGCGCAACCAGTTCGTGTCGCTCTCGGAGGGGACGGCGAAGCGCATCGTGAAGGAGGGGCAGGTCTTCAACCGCATCCACGTGGAGGACATCGCCTCGGTGGTGCTCGCCTCCGCGCTGCGACCCGCCTCGCGCGTCTACAATGTCGCCGACGACGAGCCGGCCCCGCCCCAGGACGTCGTCCTCTTCGCCGCCGGCCTCATGGGCGTCGAGCCGCCGCCGGAGGTGCGCTTCGAGGATGCCGAGCTCTCCACCATGGCACGCTCCTTCTACGGCGAGGTGAAGCGCATCGACAATTCGCGCATCCGCACGGAGCTTTGCGTCAGCCTGTCCTACCCCACATATCGCGAGGGCCTGAGGGCACTGTGGGAGAGCGGGTCATGGCGCGAACGGCTCTGACGGCGGCGCTGGCGGTGGCTCTGGCGGCGGCGCCGGCACTTGCCGCCAGCGAGGAGCAGCGGGAGAACCGCCGCATCCTGCGCGATCAGGACAGGCAGATGCGGGACCTCGAGTTCCGCCGCGAGCGCGACGCCCGCTCGCGCGAGCGGGCCATGCAGAACAGGGTGGAGCGGGACGCTCTGGAGCTGCGCCTTCAGGATCGCGGCTCCTCGCTGCGTCTCGAGCCCCTGCGCCGCTGAGGGGCTCGCCTCCCGCAGCGCCTGCATCACGGTCATGCGCGCGCGACCGAGGAGAGGGTGGACCGAGGAGAGGGGCGACCGAGGAAAGGGGCGATCGAGGAGAGGGCCGAGGCCCTGAAAACGCTGCCGGGCGGCCCCCGGGAGCACGGTCGTCGCCGCGCCGCGACCGCGAAACACTTGCGGGCGCGCCATTGCACCACTAAAGCCGGCGTCCGAGCGAGGAAAGGGGGACGAATGGGCAAGGTCACGGGATTTCTGGAGATCGACCGGCAGGAACAGAAGTACCAGCCGGCCGGCGACCGCATCCGTCACTTCAAGGAATTCACGCTGCCGATGTCCGATCCCGAAGTGGAGCGGCAGGCGGCGCGCTGCATGGACTGCGGAATTCCGTTCTGCCAGTCCGACACCGGATGCCCCGTCGACAACCAGATCCCGGACTGGAACGACCTCGTCTACCGCCAGGACTGGGAGGAGGCGTCCCGCAACCTCCACTCCACGAACAACTTTCCCGAGTTCACGGGGCGCATCTGCCCGGCGCCCTGCGAGGAGGCGTGCGTCCTCAACATCGAGAACACGCCCGTCGCCATCAAGGCGGTGGAGCAGGCGATCGCGGACAGGGCGTGGGAGAACGGCTGGATCGCGCCGCAGCCGCCCTCCCGCCTCACCGGCAAGACGGTCGGCATCGTCGGCTCCGGCTCTGCGGGCATGGCGGCCGCCCAGCAGCTCGCCCGCGTCGGCCACGAGGTCCACGTCTACGAGCGCTTCGCCCGCGCCGGCGGCCTCCTCACCTACGGCATCCCCGACTTCAAGATGGAGAAGCACCACGTCGAGCGGCGGGTGCGGCAGATGGAGGCCGAGGGCGTCGTCTTCCACTACGGCGTCGAGGTGGATGCGGCGACGCTGAAGGAGCTCGCCGACAGGCACGACGCGGTCCTCCTCGCGACGGGCGCAGAGCGGCCGCGCGATCCGGGCCTTCCGGGGATGGACCTTGCCGGCGTCCACTACGCGATGCCCTTCCTCATCCAGCAGAACCGCCGCGTCGCCCGCGAGACCTTCGCGGATGCGCCCATCGTCGCCTCGCGCAAGCATGTCGTCGTGATCGGCGGCGGCGACACGGCGTCGGACTGCATCGGCACCTCGATCCGCCAGGGCGCCCTGTCGGTGACGCAGCTCGACATCCGCCCGATGCCGCCGATCCGGGAGAACAAGGACATCGTGTGGCCCTACTGGCCGACGAAGTTCCGCACCTCCTCCAGCCAGGCTGAGGGTGCCGACCGGGAGTTCGCCGCCGCGACCCTCGAGATCATCGGCAAGAAGGGCAAGGTGAGCCATGTGCGCTGCGCCCGTGTCGATGCCGCGCGCAAGCCCATCGAGGGCACCGAGTTCGACATCCGCGCCGACCTGGTCCTGATCGCCATCGGCTTCTCCGGCCCGATCCTCGACACCTACATGAAGGGCTTCGACTTCTCCCTCGACAGGCGCACGAACATCGCCGCCAACACGGACGACTACAGGACGAGCGTGCCCAAGGTCTACGCCGCGGGTGACGTGAGGCGGGGGCAGAGCCTCGTCGTGTGGGCGATCCGCGAGGGGCGGCAGGCGGCGCGCGCCATCGACCTCGACCTCATGGGCGAGACGACGCTCCCGCGCTGAGGCCGACGGCGGGGACATTTGCGGTCGGGGCCGAGGCGCACTAAAGCCGGTCCATGACCCAGTCCCCTCGGCCGGGGCGTCCGTCCGCGTGGCGGTCCTCCCTCGCCGCCCTCCGTCCGCCGCCGCTCCGGCGCGAGCGCCTCGTCGCAGCGCTCATCACCCTCGTCGTGGCGTCGGCGGGCGGCCTTGCGCTCTATGCCGTGTCGGCGCCTGCAGCATTCCTCACGGGGAGCGCCCTTGCGGCCTCCCTCGCCGTGCTCCTGCGCGTCCCCCTCCACGTGCCGAACCCCGTGCGCGACGCGAGCTTCGCCATGATGGGCATGATGATGGGAACGGGCGTGACGCCGGAGGGGCTCACGGACATGACGCGCCTGCCCCTGGCGCTGGCGGGTCTCGTCCTCGTCATCGTCGGCGCCACCCTCGCGAGCTACTGGGTGCTGCGGCGCATGGGCAACTACGACAGCCTCGACGCCTACCTCGCCTCCGTTCCCGGCCACTTCTCGCTCGTCATGGCGCTCGCCGTCTCGGTGGAGGCGCATGTCGAGAAGGTGATCCTGCCGCAGGTGCTGCGTCTCTTCATCCTCATCGTGCTCGTGCCGATGCTCCTCGGCGGCCCCGAATCGGCGACCTTCCGCGCCGCCACGCCGGACGATTACGGCCCTGCCTCCGTGGCGCTCACGGTGGCTGTCGCCTTCCTCTCCGCGGTCGGGGCGACGCTCCTGCGCATCCCCGCGGGAATGCTGATCGGCCCGATGGTGGCGAGCACGATCCTCTCGGGGACGGTCCTCATGCAGATCGCCGTGCCCGTGTGGATGGGCGCGGCGGCCTTCATCGTCCTCGGCGCCATCATCGGCGCCCGCTTCAGGGCGATCCGGCGGGAGGGGCTGAGGCGCATGCTCGCCGCGGCGCTCGCCTCCTTCGTGGCGGCCGCGGTCGTGGCGGTCGCCGTGTCGGTGGCGGTTGCGTTCCTCATCGGCGAGTCCGTGGCGGTGATGTTCCTCGGCTACGCGCCGGGGGGGCTCGACGCCATGATCGCCCTCTCCTTCCTCCTCGGCTTCGACGTGGCGCTCGTCGCGCTCCTGCACACCGGCCGCATGATCCTTCTGGGTTTCGGCGCGCCCCTCGCGCTGCCCTGGTTCGAGAGGCGCCGCGCGAGACAGGTTCCCGCCGCCCTCGACGACCCGCCCGAAGGCGTGCCGCGGTGAGCCGGGCAGACGGCGGCGCAGGATCGCGGGCGAGAAGGCGCGCAAGGGCGCCGACGCGGACGAGGCCGTCCGCGGGCCGGCCGTTCCGGGAGAGCGAGCGGGTGGCGGCCATGCAGCGCGGCGTGTTGCCGGCCGGGACGGGCCTGGCGAAGTTGCATCGGCGGAGCGGGGAGATGAGCCGTGTTGAAGGGTGAGGCGCGTGCGCTCGGCCTGTCGATGGTGGAGTTCGTCGGCATGATGGCGATCCTGATGGCGCTGACGGCGCTGTCGGTGGACATCATGCTGGTGGTCCTGCCGGACATCGCGGCCGAATTCGGGCTCGAGGACCAGAACCAGCAGCAGTACATGGTGACGGTCTATCTCGCTGCCTTCGCGACCGGGCACGTCTTCGCCGGACCGCTGTCGGACAGGCTGGGGCGCCGGCCGGTGCTCCTCGCGGGCCTCGTCGTCTACGTGGCGGGCTCCGCGCTCGCCGTCGTCGCGGACAGCTACGCGATGCTCCTCGCGGCGCGCGCCATCCAGGGCTTCGGCGCGGCCGGCCCGCGCGTCGTCGCGGTCGCCGTCATCCGCGACCTCTTCGTCGGGCGCTCCATGAGCCAGGTCCTGTCCTTCGTGATGACCGTCTTCATCATGCTGCCCATCGTGGCGCCCGCCCTCGGCATGGCGATCGCGGCACTCGGCTCCTGGCCGCCGGTCTTCGGCTTCCTCTTCCTCGTCGGCGCCGGAACGTTCGTGTGGGTCTTCCTGCGCCTTCCGGAGACGAGCGCGCGGAAGGGGGAGGGGGCGGCCCCGCCGGTTCCCGTCCTCAAGGCGATCGCAACCGTCGCGGGCAGCCGCCAGTCGGTCGGCTACATGCTCGCCCTCGGCCTCTCGTTCGGCTGCCTCCTCATCTACATCGCCACCTCGCAGCAGATCCTCGTCGACATCTACGGCATCGTGGAGTGGTTTCCCCTCGTCTTCGCGAGCGTCGCCGGTGCCATGGTGGTCTCGACGGTCGTGAACGCGCGGCTCGTCCAGCGGGTCGGCATGAGGCGGCTGTCCCACGGCGCCCTCCTCGCCCTCGTGGTGCTGACGGCGGCGGCGGCGGGGCTCAAGATCGTCCTTCCGGTCTTTCCGCTCCTCCTCCTCATCGCCTTCCTGGCGCTCTCCTTCTTCCTCATCGGGGTCATGCTGCCCAACTTCAACGCCATCGCCATGGAGCCCCTCGGCCACATCGCTGGGACAGGGTCGGCCTTCGTGGGCTTTGCGATGACGGCGCTCGGCGCGCTCCTCGGCGGCGTCGCGGGGCAGTTCTACGACGGCTCCATCCGCCCTCTGGTGATCGGCTATCTCGTCTACTCGGTGGCCGCGCTCGGGGCCGTTTGGGTGACCGAGCGGGGGCGCCTCCTCGAGCCTTCGCCGGCCCGTGTCGGGGCTGGTGATGGCGCGAAGATTTCCACCTGAGCGTGTAGACCTTCGACGATTCCGTGCTACTCTCTTTCCCGCCTAACAAGGGAGGCGCGGATGTCGATCGAATCACGCAAGGCCGCACTGGAGCGCAAGCACGCCGCACTGGAGGCGCAGATCCAGTCCCTTCACACCCACCCCAGCGCGGACCCCGCGGAGGAGAAGCAGCTCAAGAGGGAGAAGCTCCGCCTGAAGGACGAGATCACCCGCCTCGCGGGCTGACGCCTCGCAGCCTCCCCCGTTTGCGCGACCGGCGTGATGGTGGCAGTGTCGCCACCCGCGCCGGCAGAGCGCCGAGAGGGAGGGAACTATGGCAGGGGAATATGCCGCGACGATGCGCTCGTGGCGGTCTGATCCTTACGCCTTCTGGCTGAACGCTGCCGAGGCCATCGACTGGATCGAACCGCCCCGTGCGGCATTCGATCCCTCCATGGGCGTCTACGGGCGCTGGTTCCCCGACGCCGTATGCAACACCTGCTGGAACGCGGTGGACAGGCACCTGCCAGTCCGCCGTGACCAGCCTGCGGTCATCCACGACTCGCCTGTCACCGACGGCAAGACCGTGTGGACCTACGGCGAGCTCGCCGCCCGCGTGAACGCCGTGGCGGCTGTGTTGCAGGACTTCGGCATCGGGCGGGGCGACCGCGTCGTCGTCTACATGCCGATGATCCCCGAGACGCTCGCCGTCATGCTCGCCTGCGCGCGGCTCGGCGCGATCCACTCGGTCGTCTTCGGCGGCTTCGCGGCGCCAGAGCTCGCGGCGCGGCTCGACGACGCCGGCCCCTCACTCATCGTCGCCGCCTCCTGCGGGATCGAGCCGTCGCGCGTCGTCGAATACCTGCCCCTCGTGCGCGAGGCGCTGACGCTGGCGAAGGCTGCGCCGCCCGTCCTCGTCCTCCAGCGCGCGCGCCACCCCGCGACGCTGGACCGGGAAGGCGAGCACGACCTCGGCGCCCTCGCCGGGAAGGCGCTCGTGGAAGGGCGGGAGGTGCCCTGCGAGCCCGTGAAGGGAACGGACCCGCTCTACGTCCTCTACACCTCGGGCACCACGGGGCACCCGAAGGGCGTCGTGCGCGACAACGCCGGCCACATGGTGGCCCTCGCCTGGTCCATGGCCAACGTCTACGGCATCCGCCCCGGGGAGGTGTTCTGGGCGGCGTCCGACGTCGGCTGGGTGGTCGGCCACTCCTACATCGTGTACGCACCGCTCCTCGTCGGCGCCACGACCATCGTCTACGAGGGCAAGCCCGTCGGAACGCCCGACGCCGGCGCCTTCTGGCGCGTGTGCGCCGAGCATGGCGTCGCCGCCATGTTCACCGCGCCGACGGCCGTGCGCGCCGTCAAGAAGGAGGACCCGGACGGCGCGCTCCCCTCCCGCTACGACCTGTCGAAGCTGCGCACGTTCTTCCTCGCGGGCGAGCGGGCGGACCCCGCGTCCATCGCCTGGGCGGAGGAGGCGCTGAAGGTCCCCGTCATCGACCACTGGTGGCAGACCGAGACGGGATGGGCCATCGTCGGCAATCCCGTCGGCCTCGAGCTCCTGCCCGTGAAGTACGGCTCGCCCACGATGCCGATGCCCGGCTACGACGTCGTCGTCCTGTCCGACGAGGGGGAGGAGCTCGCGCCGGGCAACCTCGGCAACATCGCGATCCGCCTGCCGCTGCCGCCCTCCTGCCTGCCCACCCTGTGGGGCGACGACGCGCGCTTCCGCTCCGCCTACCTCGACCGCTTCCCCGGGTACTACAACACCTCCGACGCCGGGATGATCGACGAGGACGGCTACGTCTTCATCATGGCCCGCACCGACGACGTCATCAACGTCGCGGGGCACCGCCTCTCCACCGGCGTCCTCGAGGACGCCATCACCTCCCACCCCTCGGTGGTGGAGTGCGCAGTCATCGGGGCGGAGGATCCCATCAAGGGCCAGGTCCCCGTCGGCTTCGTGGTGGTGAAGCCCGGCGTTCCGGTGGAGGGGCTCGAGGCCGAGCTCGTCGCCAAGGTCCGCCACGACGTCGGCCCCGTCGCAGCCTTCAAGCACGTCATCACCGTGCCGCGCCTGCCGAAGACCCGCTCCGGCAAGACGCTGCGCGCCACCATCAAGAAGATCGCCGACGGCGAGGAGTACAGGATGCCCGCCACCATCGACGACCCCGGTGCCCTCGCCGACATCGAGGCCGCCGTCAGGAAGAGCCAGCCGGCATGAGGGGGCTCTCCGGCAAGGTGGCGATCGTCACCGGCGGGGCGCGCGGGATCGGCCGCGCCGTCGCAGCCCGCCTCGCCGAGGAGGGCATGAGCGTGATGGTCGCCGACGTCGACGACGAGGAGGGGGAGAAGACCGCCGCAGCGCTCGGCGAGGCGGTCCGCTTCACGGAGTGCGACGTCTCCGAGAAGCTCGACGTGCGCAACCTCCTCGCCGCCACCATCGACGCCTTCGGTGACGTGCACGTCCTCGTCAACAATGCCGGGATCGTCGGCGGGGCGCAGTTCCTCGAGCTCACCGAGGAGGACTTCGACCGCGTCCTCGCCGTCAACCTCAAGGGCGCCTTCCTCGTCTCCCAGGCGGTCGCGAAGCACATGGTGGAGCGGGTCAAGGCGGGCGGGCCGGGCGGCGCCATCGTCAACATGAGCTCCATCAACGCCGTCTTCGCCCTGCCGCAGCAGGTGCCCTACTCTGTCTCGAAGGGCGGGCTCGCCCAGCTCACCCGCGCGGCGGCCCTCGCCCTCGCGCCCCACAGGATCCGCGTCAACGCCGTCGGCCCCGGCTCCATCGACACCGCGATGCTGGCGTCGGTGAACCGCGATGCCGCCGCCCGCAAGATGGTCCTCTCCCGCACGCCCATGGGCCGCATCGGCCAGCCCGAGGAGATCGCAGCCGTCGTCGCCTTTCTCGCCTCGGACGATGCCAGCTACGTGACGGGGCAGACCGTCTACGCGGACGGCGGCCGCCTTCCGCTCAACTACGTGGTGCCGACCGACTGAGCCCCTGCGCCGTCACGAATCCGTGTTCGGTGGCAGCCTGTCGCTGCCGCCACGGGCCTGCCCTGTCCGACGCCCGGTGATCGGTTCGACCGGCCGCGCGACGGGGAGAAGACGGGCAACCACCCTCTCCCCTCCCTCTCGCGCGGTCCGGTCCCTATCTTCGGGGGCACAGCGGGAGGGGTCTGCCATGACGGCGGCGATGATCGGATGGGCGCACACGCCCTTCGGCAAGCTCGGCGAGGAGACCGTCGAGAGCCTCGTCGTCCGCGTCGCCCGCGAGGCGATGGAGGACGCGGGCGTCGGCGCGGAGGACGTCGACGAGATCGTCCTCGGCCACTTCAACGCGGGCTTCTCGCCGCAGGACTTCACGGCCGCCCTCGTCCTCGAGGCGGACGAGCGTCTGCGCTTCACGCCGGCGACCCGGGTGGAGAATGCGTGCGCCACCGGGTCGGCGGCGATGCATCAGGGGCTGAAGGCGATCGCCGCCGGGTCTGCCCGCATCGTCCTCGTCGTCGGCGTGGAGCGCATGACGGCGACGCCGCCCGCCGAGATCGGGCAGAACCTCCTCAAGGCCTCGTACCTTCCCGAGGACGGCGAGACTCCCGGCGGATTTGCGGGAGTCTTCGGCAGGATCGCGCGGCTCTACTTCCAGCGTCACGGCGATAAGTCGGACGCGCTCGCCCGCATCGCCGCCAAGAACCACAGGAACGGCGTCGCCAACCCCTTCGCGCAGATCCGCAAGGATCTCGGCTACGATTTCTGCCGCGCCGAGAGCGACAGGAATCCGGTGGTCGCAGGCCCCCTCAAGCGCACCGACTGCTCGCTCGTCTCCGATGGCGCGGCCGCCGCTGTCCTCGCCGACATCCCGACGGCGCTCGGCCGGCGCAAGGCCGTCGCCTTCCGTGGCGACGCCCACGTTCAGGACTTTCTCCCCATGGCGAAACGTGACATCGTGCGCTTCGAGGGCTGCGCACACGCCTGGCGGAGGGCGCTCGCGAAGGCCGGCGCGACCCTCGACGACCTCTCCTTCGTGGAGACGCACGACTGCTTCACCATCGCCGAGCTCATCGAGTACGAGGCGATGGGGCTCGCGCCGGAAGGGCAGGGGGCGCGCGCGATCGAGGAGGGGTGGACGGAGCGGGACGGGCGGCTTCCCATCAACGTCTCCGGCGGCCTCAAGGCGAAGGGGCATCCCATCGGCGCGACGGGCGTGTCGATGCACGTCATCTCCGCGATGCAGCTGGCCGGCGAGGCGGGGGAGATGCAGCTCGCGGCGCCGGAGCTCGCAGGCGTCTTCAACATGGGCGGCGCGGCGGTGGCGAACTATGTCTCGATCCTCCAGCCGCTGCGCTGACGCGGCGGTCCTCCGGCGGGCGCCGGGCGGCGAGGGATCGGACGGTGCGCCTGCGGCCGGACGGCCGATCGACCCGCGGAGGGCAGGATGCGTGCAAAGCCACTGACGGCGCTCACCCGCTTCGGCCTCGGCCCGCGGCCGGGCGACATCGCGGCGGCGGAGGCCGACCCCGTGGAGTTCGTCCGCGCCCAGTGCTTCCGCCCGGAAGCGGCCATCCTCACCGATCCGGATCTCAAGACCTTCGATGAGGTCCGCGATCTCTACATCGAGGTGCAGACGCCCCTCATGATGGCGCGCCGGGCCGCCAGCGAGGAGGGCGCCTCGGAGGCGGAGCAAACGGCGCTGAAGACCGCCGCGGTCGCCCGGCGGGACGTGATCCGGGAGATCGGCCACGGCGAGATCGCCGCCCGCTTCCGCAACGGCGTCGAGACCGCGGACCCCTTCGTGGAGCGTCTCGTCCTCTTCTGGTCGAACCATTTCGCCATCGACCGACGGCGCATGGTGGCGCTGCGCTTCGTCACGGGCCACTTCGAGAGGGAGGCGATCCGGCCGAACGTCCTCGGCTTCTTCGCCGACATGCTGACCGCCGCCGTCACCCATCCGGCGATGCTGATGTACCTCGACAACCACACCTCCGTCGGGCCGAACAGCCGCGCCGGGCGGCGCCACGACAGGGGCATGAACGAGAACCTCGCCCGCGAGGTGCTGGAGCTCCACACCCTCGGGGCGCGCGGCGGCTACACCCAGGCGGACGTCGTCGCGCTCGCCGAGACGCTGACGGGCTGGCACGGCGGCATGAACCCGCGCCGGCACGTGCAGAGCTTCTTTCCGCAGAGGCACGAGCCCGGACCGCGCACCATCCTCGGCGAGACCTATCCGCCGGAGGGCGCCGAGCAGATCTTCACCGTCCTCGAGGATCTCGCGGTCCACCCGTCGACGGCCCGGCACCTCGCGGGGAAGTTCGCCCGCCACTTCGTGGGCGACGACGCGCCCGAGGCGCTGGTCGAGGCGCTCGCCGACCGCTACCTGGTGTCCGGCGGGGACCTGAGGGCGCTCGCCATGGCGCTCGTCGAGAGCGACGTCGCGTGGGCGGGCGAGCCGCAGAAGACGGTGCCGCCCTACGACTTCATGGTGGCGACCGGGCGGGCGCTCGGCGTCCGGCAGCTTCCGGGGCACTTCGTGGAGCGGGCGACGCGCGACCTTGCGCAGGAGATCTGGGCGCCGCCGTCCCCCGCGGGCTGGCCGGACTCGGACGGCGCCTTCCTCGGCGGCGACAGCCTGCTCGAGCGCATCGACTACGCCAAGGTGATGGCGCAGCGCTTTTCCGCCGTCGGCGACGTGCGCGAGCGTGCCGAAGCGCTCTTCGGCGGCCATCTCGATCCGTTCGTGGAGGAGGCCGTCGCGCGGGCGCAGGACCCGATCCAGGCGATGGTCCTCCTCGTCATGAGCCCGGCCTTCCAGCGGAGGTAAGACGGTGACCCTGCATCCCACGACGCGGCGCGGCTTCCTCCTCGGCGGCATCGCCTTCACGGCGTCTGCCGCGATCCCGCGGATCGCCCGCGCCGCCGCCCCGCGCGATCCCCGCTTCGTCGCCCTCGTCCTGCGCGGCGGGCTCGACGGTCTCGCTGCCCTCGCCCCCGTCGGCGACCCCGCCTACGAGGAGGTGCGGGACGAGTTCGCGATGCCCCTCGAGGGGCCGCTCTCCGGCATCGCGCTCGACGGCTTCTTCGTGCTCAACAGCCGCCTCCCCGTCATTGCGGACCTCTACGCCCGCGGCGAGGCGCTGTTCGTCCACGCCGTCCACACGCCCTACCGCCAGCGCTCCCACTTCGAGGCGCAGGACGTCCTCGAGAACGGGACCACCAGCGACGCGCACCATGCCGACGGCTGGCTCGGCCGGGCGATCCGCATCATGCCCGCGGACGGCGCCATCGCGCGGCACGGCGCCTTCGCGGCGGCTGCGTCGACGCCGCTCATCATGCGCGGCGCGCGCGACGTGGTCTCGTGGCTGCCGCCAGGCTTTCCGTCCGCCTCGGAGGACACGCGCCTGCGCCTCCTGTCCCTCTACGAGCACACCGATCCGCTGCTCGCCGCGGCGATGGCGGAGGGGCTCGCCCTTGAGGGGGTCGCCGGCACCGAGACCGAGGTCGCCGCCGCCGTCGAGGAGGGGATGGCGGGGATGCAGGCGGCGGGGCGGCATCGCCAGGTGATCGCCGCCGCCACGGCCGCCGGGCGCACCATGGCGCGCGACGACGGCCCGCGTATCGGCTTCCTCGACATGACGGGTTTCGACACCCACCGGGGGCAGCGTGTGGTGGACGGGACCCTCGGCCGCACGCTCGCCCAGCTCGACGTCGCCGTGGACGCCCTCCGCCTCGGGCTCGGCGAGACCTGGCGCGACACGGTCGTCGCGGTGGTGACTGAGTTCGGCCGGACCGTGCGCATGAACGGGTCCGACGGCACCGACCACGGAAGCGCCACCGTGGCGATGCTCCTGGGCGGCGCCGTGAAGGGCGGGCGCATCATCGCCGACTGGCCGGGGCTTGCGCGGGAGAGCCTCTTCGAGAACCGGGACCTGAGGCCGACGACGGACCTTCGCGCCGTCCTCAAGGGCACCCTGCGCGACCACCTCGGCCTCGACCTCGCCGAGCTCGGGACGGACGTCTTCCCCGGCACGCGCGACCTTCCACCGCTGGACGGCCTCGTCCGCACCTCCTGAGGGGACGCTGGCGGGCTGGCGGGCTGATGGGCGAACCCGTCAGCGCCCGTCCGGCGTGCGCATTCCCGCCCATTGGTCGCGCACGGCCCGATAATGCTGCGTCGGGTCGTAGGCGTGCACGGGAAGTCCGAGCACGTCCACCTCGAGGGCGCCCATGGCGCGCAGGATGCTGAAGGCCGCAGCGTCCCGCTCTCGGATGGCGTTGAGGCGGGTGATCTGCGTGCGGATGAGGTCCTGCTGGGCGTTGAGCACGTCGATGGTGGTGCGCTGGCCGACGCGCAGCTCCTCGAGGACGCCGTCGAGCGCGCGGCGGGCCGACACGATGGAGCGGTCCGCCGCCGCGATGGCGCCCTTCGCCGCCTCCAGCGTCGCCCAGGAGGAGGAGACCTGCGAGCGGATCGTGTCGCGGGCGACGTCGACGGCGATGCGGGCGCTGCCGAGCTCCTCCTTCGCCTGGCGCACCTGCGCGGAGACGCGGCCGGCCTGGTAGATCGGGATGTCGACATTGAGGAAGACCTCGGCGCGCTCCGTGCGGTCTGCCTCGTCGGCGGCGATGTCGGCGCGCAGGCGGCCCGAGACGCTGACCTCCGGAAGGGCCTGTCCCTCGAGCGCCTTCGTCCTGAACATCTGCTGGTCCACCGTGTGGACGGCGCGCTCGATGTCAGGCGCGGCCTCGAGCGCCGTCCTGAGCGCCGCGGACGAGCTCGGCGGCAGGAGGCGCACCACCTCGATGTCGGCGTCGATGCCGTCGGCGTCGAGCCCCGTCAGCTCGCGGAAGCGGGCTTCGGCCGAGGCGAGGGCGGCACGGGCGTCGAGGAGGGCGGCGCGGGTGTCCTCCGTGCGCGATTCGGCCTGCGCGACGTCGGTCTGTGTCGCCTCGCCGAACTCGAGGCGCGAGCGGGCCGCCGCCACCTGGTCGCGCAGGAACACGAGCTCGCGCTCCCGAAGATCGACGGTGGCGCGGAAGCGGCGCACGTCGAGGAAGGCGAGCGCCGTGTCGAGGAGGACGTCCTGCTGCACCGCGTCGAGGCGCGCCCGCTCCGCCCGCACGGTCGCCTCCGCCGACAGCGTCTCGTTGCGGGTGCGGAAGCCGCGGAAGAGGGGCTGGGCCACTTCCACCTGGAGCACCGTCGGCGTCGTCGTGTCGGTGGCGTTGCCGGTGGACTCGGTGCCGAACGGCGTGTTGACGTCGCGCTGGCGGACGTAGCCGGTGGACACGCCCGCCGTCACCGTGGGCCTGTTGCCGGAGCGGGCGATGGCGATCTCCTCGTCGGCCGCGCGAAGGTCGGCGCGGGCACGGTTGACCTCGGGGTTCGCGTCGTAGGCGCTCGCGAGGGCCTCGCGCAGGGTGCGCGCGGGGGGGGCGCTCGCCTCCATCACGTCCGGCAGAGGACGCACCGTGATCTCGGGCGTTCCGGCCGGCGCGGGCGGCCGCGGCGAGGTGACGGCCGGAGAGACCGGGCGCCGCTCCGCCACCTGTGGACCGCCGTCGCGCCGCACCGGATGGCCGTCGTCGAGGGTGTCGCCGCGAGCCCCTGCCATGGCGGCACCGCGGGCGGCCGGCGCGCGGCCGGACCGCTCGCCCTCGAGCGGCGGCGCTTCCAGGAAGCCCGTCTGGCTGCTCTGGAGAAACATCACGCCGTCGGCGCTCGCAAGGTCCACGGTGTTGCTGGCGGCGATCGCCATGACGGCGCCGCGGTCGCTCCCCCTCCCGGACTGCGAGCAGGCCGCGAGGAGTCCGGCGAGGATTATGCAAAGGATGAGCCGCATGGGGACGCCCTGTGAGACGCCCCGATTGATGAAGAGTTAGGGTTAATCGAGGCTTAACCTTGAGGCGGCGCCCTCCACGGTTCCACCGCCGTCAGCTTTCGGTGAAGGCGATGTTTGCGGCGTCCATCAGCGGCTCGAGGAGGTAGCTCAGCACGGTGCGGTCGCGGGTGCGGATGAAGACCTCGGCCGGCATCCCGGGGACGAGGCGCACCTCCCCGAGGAGGGCGAGCTCCTCCTCCTGAAGCACCACCTCCACCTCGAAGTAGTCCTGCTGGGTCGCCTCGTCGGTGGAGCGGTCGGCCGAGATCTTCGCGACGCGGCCCTTCAGCTTGGGCGTCTCGCGCAGCGGCAGGCCGGAGAACATGACGTCCGCCTCCTGACCCAGCGCCACCTCGTCGATGTTGATGGGCGCGACGCGGGCCTCCACCACGAGGTCGTCGCTGAGGGGGACGATCTTCATGAGGGTCGCCCCCGGCGCCACGACACCGCCCACGGTGTTGACGCCGAGCTCGTGAACCGTGCCGCTCTCGGGCGCGCGCAGCGCCACGCGCGTGAGCTGGTCGTCGGCGGCGACGTTGCGCTCGGCGAGGGTCGCGATCTCCGTCTGGAGCTCGGAGATCTCGTCGAGGACCGTGCGCTGGAACTCCTTCTCGATCTGGAGGACCTGCATGCGGATCTCGGCGACGCGGCCGCGTGCTGCGGCGATGCGGGCTGTGAGGTCACCGTCCTCCCCGTCGAGGCGCACGGCCTCCCGCTCGCGGGCGATGACGCGGGAGCGGGGGACGAGGTCGCGGGAGGAGAGCTGGCGCAGGTCCGCGAGCTCGTCGGCGACGAGCGCGATCTCCCGGCGCTTGGCGTCCTGCTGCGCCACGAGGCCGCCGATCTGCTCCCGGAGCTGGGCGATCTGCTCGCCGAGCTGGGCCGTCTGGCCGTCGAGCGTGGCCTTTCGTGCCGCGAAGACCGCCCGCTGGCTCGCGAGGAGCTCGGCGACGACCGGATCGTCGGCGCGGGCGGCGAGCTCCTCTCGGAAGGTCACGGCGTCCGCCTTGTCCCGCTCGGCGGCGAGGCGGTCCATCCGCGCGCGCAGCGCCGTCAGCTGGGCGGCGACGAGGTTGAAGCCGGCGCGCGTCTGCGTGTCGTCGAGGACCACGAGCACGTCGCCGGCCTCCACGAAGTCGCCGTTGCGCACGTTGATGGCGGAGACGATGCCGCCCTCGCGGTGCTGCACCTCCTTCACGCTGGAGCCGACCACGACGCGGCCTGGCGCGATGACGGCGCCCGAGATGTTGGCGAGCGCGGCCCAGCCGCCGAAGCCCACCACGAGGACGAGCGAGGTGACCATCCCGATCACCACGTAGCGCTTCATGGAGGTGGCGAAGATGGGCTCGTTCGGATCGTCGGCGCGGGCGGGGGCGTTCACTCTGCGGCCTCCGGGTTCTGGACGATGCGCACGTCGGGCGTGCGCGAGCGGGTGACGCGCGGCAGGACCTCGTCCTTCGGCCCGAAGTCCTTCACGCGGCCCTGGTGCATCACGAGGAGAAGGTCCACCCCGGAGACGGCCGACGGCCTGTGGGCGATGATGATGGCGACGCCGCCGCGCTCGCGCACCGAGGCGATGGCGGCAAGGAGCGCCTTCTCCCCTTCGGTGTCGAGATTGGAGTTCGGCTCGTCGAGGACGACCATGAAAGGGTCGCCGTAGAGCGCGCGGGCGAGGCCGACGCGCTGGCGCTGCCCGCCCGAGAGGGCGGCGCCGCTGTCCCCGATCAGGGTGTTGTAGCCCTTGGGCAGCGACAGGACGAGCTCGTGGACGCCTGCGAGACGGGCGGCCCTGACAACGTCCTGCGGGTCGAAGTCGGGGTCGAAGCGGGCGATGTTGTCGGCGACGGTGCCGGCGAAGAGCTCCACGTCCTGCGGCAGGTAGCCGACGTGGCGGCCGAGGATGCCGGCCGGGTACTGGGTGATCGGCGCGCCGTCGAGGGTGACGTCGCCGCGCACCACGGGCCACACGCCGACGAGGGCGCGCGCGAGGGTCGACTTGCCCGAGCCCGACGGGCCGATGACGCCGAGCGCCTGGCCCGCGCGCACCTCGAAGGAGACGTCGCCGATGATGGGCGTGCGCCCGCCCGGCGGCACGACGGTGACCTGCTGCGCGGCGAGGCTCGCCTTGGGCACTGGCAGGTCCATCCGCTTCTCGTCGCCGGTGAGGTCGAGGGTTGCCTCGAGGCGGCGGTAGGCCTGGCGGGAGGACAGGAACTGGCGCCAGTTGGAGACGGCCGCCTCCACCGGCTGGAGGGCGCGGCTCATGATGATGGAGGCCGCGATCATCGCGCCCGGCGTGATGATCTGGTGGATGGCGAGGTACGCGCCGACGCCGAGGATCGCCGACTGGAGGAAGAGGCGGAAGACCTTGGTGGTGACGGTGGAGGTGGAGACGATCTCTGACGCGCGGGCGTTCGCCCTGAGGAAGCTGCGGTTCATCCCCGTCCAGACGTGGCCGATGCCGCCGAGCATGCCCATGCCGCGCACCACCTCGGCGTTCCGCCGGGTGGAATCGGCGAAGTGGGCGCGCTTGGCCGCGAGCTCGCCCGACTGGGCGACGGCCTTGCGCGCCATCCTGTCGGTGACGATGGCGATGGCGATGAGGATCGCTGCGCCCGCGACGGAGAGGAGGCCGAGCGCGGGGTGGATGAGGAAGACGACGGCGAGGTAGAGCGGCATCCACGGCATGTCGAAGAGCGCCGTGATGCCGGGCGACGAGAAGAACTGTCGAAGCTGGTCGACGTCGCGGATGGGCTGGGCGTTGTCCGCGAGCGGCCCGAGCTTCATGGGCGCGTCGACGTAGGAGGAGAAGGCCGCGTCGCCGATCTCGTCGTCGAACTTGTGGCCGACGCGGATGAGGATGCGCTGGCGCACGAGGTCGAGGATCGCCATGAAGCCGTAGAGGGCGACGACGATGACGGACAGCGCGAGCAGCGTCGGCACCGAGCCGGAGGCGAGCACACGGTCGTAGATCTGCAGCATGTAGACGGGGCCCGTCAGCTTGAGCAGGTTGATGAGGCAGGAGAAAACGCCGATCCCGATGAGCGCCCCGCGGGCGGTCTTCAGGATCCTCTTGGTCATCGACTGGTTCGCCACGCTCACCGGTACTCCCCGCACCCTCGGCACTCGCGCGCGAGGCGAGACATATGGGTTACTATTCCGTTCGCATTACCACAATCTTGTCGCATGCTCGACAGCGCCTTGACGGCGCGAAAGTGGTGGCGGAATCGCCACGCCCATGGCGCGGGCGCGGGGGAGGCGCGGGGGCACGGGCTCGAAGAAGCTGCCAGCGCCGATTCCGGCGATGACGCGCGCCACGATCTCCGCCGCGCCAGCGCGCATTCCTTCAGGATCGTAGAAGCTGCCCTTGAGCTGCGTGGCGCGGGCGAGGGCGCGCACGAAGGCGTCGACGATGGCGGGCTCGGGCGCGCGCGGTGCGCTCCAGAAGCCGTCGAGGGGCTGCGGATCCGTCAGGCCGTCCATGTCGTAGACGGCGACGCCGAGGGTCTTCGTGGGCTTGAGGGCCCTCAGCGCGTGGACGCCGACAGTGGAGTTCACGAGGACGACGCCGCGGCAGTGGCCGAGCATGTCCGTCAGCGAGCCCGCCGAGAGCATGACGACGCGGCCCGCGAGCCCGTGGCGGCGCGTGAGCCTCGCGATGGTGCGCGGCCACCTCTGGAGCCCGTTGTCGAGGGGGTGGATCTTGACGAGGATCTTCGCCTCGTCAGGCGCCGCCCGGGCGAAGGAGGCGAGGACCTCGTCCAGGAAGTCCGGAAGGTGCCGCCACGGCGAATTGTGGCGGATCTGGTAGTCCTCCTGGAGCTGGAGGGGCAGGAAGAAGAAGGGCCGTCCGTCCTCCACGAGGCGCCTCAGCTGTCCGGGGGCGCGCGCCTGCGCCACCTGGCGGCGGACGAGCTGGGGAAGCCAGGAGACGTACTCGAGGACGGGGCTCTGCGGCCGGTCGGCTTCGAAATGCGGGTAGCGCGGCGTGCCGAGGAGGCGGACGAGGTTGTAGCTGACGTCGTACCACGCCTCGAGCGGGAAGGCGTGGCCGTAGAGGACGGCCTCGTCCACCGCCGGGGCGCCTTCGGCGATGCGCATGATGGAGGTGCGGTCGGCCGGGAAGCGGGAGAAGGCGCCCATGCCGCCGGGCTCGAGGGTCAGCCAGTCCGGCCTCAGGTAACCGTTCTCGATGGCATAGGGGATGGCGCCGAGCCGCCCGGCGACCTCCTCGGCGAGGCGATGGTAGGGTACGCGGTCGGCAAAGTAGAGGACGTCCGTGATGCCCTCGCGCAGCATCGTGTCCTCGAGGAAGTCCTCGAATCCTGCGAGCGTGCCGCGGAAGGGGATGCCTCTGCGCCCCGCGCGCAGGCTGTCGCCGGCGTTGAGGAGGACGCGCCGCACCGGCACGCCCGCCTCGACGAAGGCGCGTTCCAGGACGCTGAAGAAGGGCGTCGGCGGTCCCTGGAGGAGGAGGACGCGCCGCGTCGGAGGGCTCAGCATGACTCGTTCGGCTCCGGCCATCGGTCGGCTCCCTGCTTCTCCAACGCCACCGCCGCCGCCTTTGCAAGGGGCGCGGCCGCGGCTAAGGGCGTGGCGCCAGAACAGGAGGGACCGCCCGTGAAGATCAACGCCGTGGAGACCCTGCGCATTCCGCCTTACGAAAACCTTCTCTACGTCCTCATCGAGACCGACGAGGGCGTGACCGGCCTCGGCGAGGCGGTGAAGGCGCCGGTCGCGGTGGAGGCCTACGTCCACGAGTGGTGCGCGCCGCGAATCGTCGGCAGGGACCCCTTGCGCATTCCCGAGATCCGCGCCGTTCTCGACGGCTATCTCGGCTGGGGCGCCGCGGGGGTTGAGACGCGCGCCATCTCCGCCATCGACATCGCGCTGTGGGACCTCTTCGGCAAGGTGCACGGCCGTCCGGTGGCGGACATGCTGGGCGGGCGGGCGCGGGACGACATCCGCACCTACAACACCTGCGCGGGCTCCGGCTACATGCGCCGCGCCATCGGGCAGAACTCGAGGAACTTCGCCCTCGACGCCGCGGGCGACCACGAGGACCTCGACGCCTTCCTGAACAGGGCGGACGAGCTCGCCCACTCCCTCCTCGAGGAGGGGATCACGGGCATGAAGATCTGGCCCTTCGACATGGCCGCCGAGCGCTCCGGCGGCTACGACATCACCGCGCAGGAGCTGAAGGCCGCCCTCGAGCCGTTCGAGAAGATCCGCCGCGCCGTCGGCGAGCGCATGGACATCATGGTGGAGTTCCACTCCCTGTGGTCGCTCCCGATGGCAAAGCGCCTCGCAAGGCACCTCGCCGAGTACGAGACCTACTGGCACGAGGATCCCTTCCGCCTCGACACGCCCGCCGACCTTGCCGACTACGCCCCCCACTCGGAGGCGTGGGTGTGCGCGTCCGAGACGCTGTGCTCCATCCACCTCTTCCGCCAGGCGCTGGAGACGGGGGCCGTCGGCGTCGCGATGTTCGACCTTGCCTGGTGCGGCGGCTTCACCGACGCGCGCAAGATCGCGGCCCTCGCGGAGGCCTGGAAGGTGCCCGTCGCGCCGCACGACTGCACCGGCCCCGTCGGCTTCGCGGCGGGCTCCCAGTTCGTCATGCACGCGCCGAACGCGCTCATCATGGAAAGCGTGCGCGCCTTCTACAAGGGCTGGTACCAGGACCTCGTCACCGGCGGGCCGATCGTGAAGGACGGGCGCATCTCGCTGACGGACGCGCCCGGCCTCGGCGTCGAGCTCCTGCCGGACGTGCGCGGGCGCGAGGGCGTCGTGGTGCGGCGCACGACCGCCGCCTGATGGGCGGCCCATGCCGGCGGGCTGCCGCCGGCCCCTGCCGCCTCGCGGCCCATGCCGGCGGACTGCCGCCGGCCCCTGCCGCCTGACGGGCGGGCACATGCCGGCGGGCTGTCGCCGGCCCCTCCTCGATTCGCCTGCACGGACAGCGCAGTTTTGCTGCGCTGCACAATGGCGTGCGTGCGCGGACGAACGATTCTCGCCCCGCGCCGTTGAGCTGGTGCCCGGCGAGTGCTGCACCGCAGTAAGGGCAGGCTTGCACGCATGCGCCCTTTGCATCGCCGCGCGCGTGGCGACGTAGGGGGCGATGAACCAGGCGAGGGAGGGGCATGTGGCGCAGACGGCCCGAACGATGTTGATGCCACAGGTGACCGTGCGCCGTCTGCGTGGCGACGAGACGAGCCGCTTCTACGAGCACCTCCTGCGTCTCGATCCCGAGGCGCGCCGGCGACGCTTCTCCGCCTCCGTGAAGGAGGACTTCCTGCGCACCTATGCCCTCGCCAGGCCTCCTGCGGGAACCGTGATCGAGGGGGCGTTCGTGGACGGCGTCCTGCGCGGCGTGGGCGAGCTGCGTCCCATCGGCGCGGGCGGGGAGGCGGCCGAGGTCGCCTTCAGCGTGGAGGCGGGGTTCCAGGGGATGGGGCTCGGCAGGCGCCTCCTCGAGAGGCTCCTTCTCATCGCGCGCAACCACGGGGTGCGCCTCGTCACCATGGTCTGCTCCACGGACAATGTCGGGATGCAGCGCCTCTTCAGGCGCGCTGGCGGGAAGCTCGTGGTCTCGGAGGGGATGGTGGAGGGAACGATCCGTCCAGCCTGGCCGACGCCGTTCTCCATCGCGAAGGAGGCGCTCGCGGAAGGCGAGGGGGCGGCCGACGCCTTCCTCGGCGGTTTCGCGCGCCCCCGCGCCGCCGCCGGTCCCGGCTGAACGAGCGAGGCGGCCCGCCGGAAGCCGCCTCGGCAAACGGCCCCAGTTCCCGCCTTTCCCTTAACGGTCAGGCCGCTCCGAGCTAGAGAAGTTCCGGGCGCCGCCGAGCGGTGCGCCGCCACCATGCCCGGCGCGCATGGGCGCCGCCCCGATCTCGACTGTTTCCAGACTGGGCGAAAGCGCTCTAGTGTGCCGCCGAACGAGACGCCGGACCGCCGGCAGGGGGAAACGATGAGCCAGCCGAAACTGAGAAGCCGCCTGTGGTTCGACGATCCGTCGGACCCGTCGTCGACAGCGCTCTACCTCGAGCGCTACCTCAACTTCGGCCTCACGCAGGAGGAGCTCCAGTCCGGCAAGCCCATCATCGGCATCGCGCAGACCGGCTCCGATCTCTCCCCCTGCAACCGCCCCCACGTGGAGCTCGCCAAGCGCGTGCGCGAGGGCATCCGCGAGGCCGGCGGCATCGCGCTCGAGTTCCCGATCCACCCGATCCAGGAGACCGGCAAGCGTCCCACCGCCGCGCTCGACCGGAACCTTGCCTACCTCTCCCTCGTGGAGGTCCTGTTCGGCTACCCGCTCGACGGCGTGGTGCTCACCATCGGCTGCGACAAGACGATGCCCGCCTGCATGATGGCGGCGGCGACCGTGGACATTCCGGCCATCTGCCTGTCCGCCGGGCCGATGCTGAACGGCTGGTACAAGGGCAAGCGCACGGGCGCCGGCACGGTCGTCTGGGAGGCGCGCCGCGCGCTCGCGGCTGGCGAGATCGACTACAAGGGCTTCGTCGACGTCGTGGCGTCCGCCTCCCCGTCGCCGGGCTACTGCAACACCATGGGCACGGCGACCACCATGAACTCGCTGGCCGAGGCGCTCGGCATGAGCCTTCCGGGCTCGGCCGCGGTCCCGGCGGTCCACAAGGAGCGCGGACAGTACGCCTACAGGACCGGGCTTCGCATCGTCGAGATGGTCCACGAGGACCTGAAGCCGTCCGACATCCTGACGCGCAAGGCCTTCGAGAACTGCATCGTCGTGAACTCGGCCATCGGCGGGTCCTCCAACGCGCCGATCCACATCAACGCCATCGCACGCCACATCGGCGTCGACCTCACCTTCGAGGACTGGGAGAAGGTGGGCCTCGACATTCCCCTTCTCGTGAACCTTCAGCCCGCGGGCGAGTATCTCGGCGAGGACTACCATCACGCTGGCGGCGTTCCCGCCGTGGTGGCCGAGCTCATCCGCCAGGGCAAGATCCACGAGGATTGCGTCACCGCCAACGGCAGGACCATCGGCGAGAACTGCAAGGACGCGCCGAACCACTGGCCGGACGTCATCCGCTCCTACGAGACCGCGCTGAAGCCGAAGGCCGGCTTCAAGTGCCTCAAGGGCAACCTCTTCGACGCCGCGGTCATGAAGCTCTCCGTGATCGACGAGACCTTCCGGGCGAAGTACCTGTCGAACCCGGACGATCCGGAGGCGTTCGAGGGCCGCGCCATCGTCTTCGACGGTCCGGAGGACTACCACCACAACATCGACGACCCGTCGCTGAACGTGGACGAGAACTGCATGCTCTTCATCCGCGGCACCGGCCCCATCGGCTATCCCGGCGCCGCGGAGGTGGTGAACATGCGCGCGCCGGACTACCTCATCAGGAAGGGCGTGAAGGAGCTTCCCTGCATCGGCGACGGGCGCCAGTCCGGCACGTCGGGGGCTCCCTCGGTGCTGAACGCCTCGCCCGAGGCGGCGGCGGGCGGCGGTCTCGCGCTCCTGAAGATGGGCGACCGCGTGCGGATCGACCTCAAGACGGGCGAGGCGAACATCCTCATCTCCGACGAGGAGCTCGCCGAGCGGCGGCGCGCCCTCGAGGAGGCGGGCGGCTACAAGTACCCCGAGAGCCAGAGCCCGTGGCAGGAGATCCAGCGCGGCTGCGTCGATCAGCTCGCACAGGGCATGGTGCTGAAGCCGGCGGTGAAGTACCGGCGAATCGCCCGCACCTTCACCCCGCGCCACTCGCACTGAGGGTGGCGGGGGGGAACGACCCGCGGCGGCTTCCGCCGCGGGCGATGGTCCCGGCGGTGCCATGCTGATCGGCGTCGACTGGGGGACGACGCACCTTCGCGCCTATCTCGTCGGCGACGACGGGGCGGTGATGGCGCGCGCCCGCTCTGCCGCCGGTCTCATGAGCGTCCCCGCCGGCGGCTTCGAGACGGCGCTGGGGGAGGCGATCGCCGATCTCAGGGCAGAGGCCCCCGATGCGCCCGTCGTCATGTCGGGCATGGTGGGAAGCCGCCAGGGCTGGGTGGAGGCGCCCTACGTCGCGCCTCCCGCGGACCTTGCAGCCCTCGCCGCAGCCGCCGTCGTCGTCGATGCGCCCTCCATCGGCGACGTGTCGCTCGTCCCCGGAGTCGCCGTCGGGATGGACGGCGGGACATGGGCGGACGTCATGCGCGGCGAGGAGACGGAGATCCTCGGCGCCCTCCACATGCTCGGCCTGTCGGACGCGACGTTCGTCCTCCCCGGCACCCACTCGAAGTGGGTGCGCGTCGAGGGCGGCGCGATCCGCCATTTCCGCACGTACATGACGGGCGACGTCTACGGCGCCGTGTCGAAGGGCACCATCCTGTCGCGCACCATGGGAAGGGGTGGCAGCGAGGAGGGGTTCGCCACCGGCCTTGCCATGGCGCGCGAGCTCGCCACGGCGGGCGATCTCCTGACGCGCCTCTTCACGATCCGCGCCGAGGGTCTCATGGGGCGCATCGCCGACGACGAAGCGCCCGACGTCCTCTCCGGCCTCCTCGTGGGGGCGGAGGTGGCGAGCGGCGCGGGCGAGGCGCGGGAGGTGGTCCTCGTCGGCGCCTCCGATCTCGCCGCCCGCTACGCCACCGCGCTCGGCGAATTCGGCGTCGAGGTGATGGCGGCGCCCGCGGAGGCCGCGGCCCGCGGCCACGCACTCGTCGCCCGCGAGCGCTCCCGTTGACGCGGCCGACGATCCGCCTCACCTGCCGTGAGCGCGTGTTGCGCCAGAGCGCCCGAGCCAGAGCGACCATGACGGAGCGCCCGAGCCAGAGCGCCCCAAGACAGAGAGCCCCAAGGCAGAGCGCCCCAAGACAGGGCGAGCATGACGAAGCGCCCATGACAGGACGGACGAGACGATGACCCTCAGAGAAGCCCTCGCCCGGATGCCGGTTCTCGCAGTCCTGCGCGGGATGCCGCCGGAGGAGGCCGAGGCCGTCGGCGAGGCCCTCGCAGCCGCCGAAATCCCGGTCATGGAGGTCCCCCTCAACTCGCCCGACCCGTTCCGCTCGATCCGCATCCAGGCGGACCGCTTCGCAGACCGCGCCATCGTCGGTGCCGGCACCGTCCTCAAGCCCGAGGACGTCGCGCGGGTGGCGGACGCGGGCGGCACCATCGTCGTCTCGCCCAACCTCGACGAGGAGGTGGTCCGCGCCACCAAGCGCTGCGGCCTCCTGTCGGTGCCCGGCGTCTTCACCCCTTCCGAGGCCTTCCGTGCGCTCGACGCCGGCGCGGATGCGCTGAAACTCTTTCCCGGCGACGGGATGAGCCCGAAGGTCGTCAAGGCGCTCCGGGCGGTGCTGCCGAAGGAGACGATGCTCGTCGTCACCGGCGGCGTCGACGCCGACAACATGGGCGAGTGGCTGAAGGCGGGCTCCACCGGCGTCGGCATCGGCTCGGCGCTCTACAGGCCCGGCAAGGCGATCGACGCCGTCGCCGCCGACGCCCGCCGCTTCGCCGACGCCGCGAGGGCCGCGCGATGAGCGACATCGTCGCCCTCGGCGAGCCCCTCGCCGAGTTCAACCAGCAGCCCGACGGCCGCTGGCTCGAAGGTTTTGGCGGCGACACCTCCAACTGCGCCATCGCCACAGCCCGCCAGGGCGCGAAGACCGCGATGATCGCGCGCATCGGCACGGACGCCTTCGGCGACGGCCTGATGGCGCTCTGGGAGCGCGAGGGGGTCTCGACCCGCTGGGTGACGCGCGACACTGACGCGCCGACGGGCATCTACTTCATCCACCATCGGGAGGACGGGCACGTCTTCTCCTACCGCAGGGCCGGATCCGCCGCGGCGCTGATGCGGCCGGACGACGTGCCCGCCGAGGCGATCAGGGAGGCGCGCGTCCTCCACCTCTCGGGCATCAGCCAGGCCATCTCCGCGTCCGCCGCGGACGCCTGCTTCGAGGCCATGAAGATCGCGCGCGATGCGGGGACGATCGTCTCCTACGATACGAACCTGCGCCTGCGCCTGTGGCCTGTGGAGCGGGCGCGCGCCGTCATCCACGAGGCGCTGCGGTTCGTGGACGTGGCGCTGCCCGGCATCGACGACGCGCGGGCGCTGACGGGGCTCGACGACCCGCGCCGCATCCTCGCCTTCTATCGCGCGCTCGGGCCGCGCATCGTGGCGCTCACCCTCGGCGGGGACGGCGCCATCGTCGCCCACGGCGAGGAGGTCCACGAGATCGCGCCCCGCAAGGCGGCTCTGGTGGATGCGTCCGGCGCGGGCGACTGCTTCGACGGCGCGTTCCTCGCCCGCTGGCTCGCCACCGGGGACGTCGCCGCCTCGGCGGCCTACGCCAACTGCGCGGCCTCGCTCTCCACGGAAGGCTACGGCGCCATCGCGCCCATTCCGCGCAGGGAGGCGGTGGAGGCGGCGCTCGGCACCTCCTGAGCCGCGCCGCCCGAGCCGCGCCGCCCCGTTCTGGCGAGCCAGGACGGGGTCGTGTATCCCTCGCCACCGACCCGTCCCACGCAAGACTCGGCCGCCGACCATGCACCCGCGCTTCGCCCCCTACCTCTTCGGCTTTCTCCTCTCCGGCTTCATGTCGCTCCTCGTGTCCGGGATCGCGACCTTTCGCTCGGTGGGGCTCGTCGCCAACTTCGCGGAGCTGTGGGTGTCGTCGTGGCTGTCCTCGTGGGCGATCGCGTTTCCGATCGTCCTCGTGGTGGCCCCTCTCACCCGCCGAATCGTGAACAGCGTGACGAGGACACCATGAGCGCAGATCCGATGAGCGCAGGCTCCGTGACCGCAGACTCCATGGGCGCAGACTCAATAAGGGCTGGGGGGAACGCCCGCCGGACCATCTGGCGGTCCGGCGAGGAGACGGTCGACATCATCGACCAGACCGCCCTGCCGCACGACTATCGCATCGCCCGCCTCGCCACGGTGGAGGATGCCGCCGAGGCGATCTTTGTGATGCGGGTGCGCGGCGCGCCGCTGATCGGCGCGACGGCCGCCTACGGGATGGCGCTCGCCGCGGTGGCCGACCCGTCGACGGAGGGGCTGAGGGCGGCGCACGACAGGCTCCTCGCGACGCGGCCGACGGCGATCAACCTCGCATGGGCGCTGCGGCGGATGCTCGCCCGGCTGGAGCCGCTCGCCGAGGGGGAGCGCCGCGCCGCCGCATGGGAGGAGGCCGAGGCCGTCGCCGCGGAGGACGTGGCGCTCAACGCCGCCATCGGCGACCATGGCCTCGCCCTCATCGAGGAGGTGCACAGGAAGGACCCCGGCCGGCCGGTCAACGTCCTCACCCACTGCAACGCGGGCTGGCTCGCGACCGTCGGCTGGGGGACCGCGACCGCGCCCATCTACAAGGCGCACGCCGCCGGCATCCCCGTCCACGTCTGGGTGGACGAGACGCGGCCGCGCAACCAGGGCGCCTCGCTCACCGCATGGGAGCTCGCCGAGGCGGGCGTCCCCCACACCCTCGTCGCCGACAACGCGGGCGGCCACCTGATGCGCCGCGGCATGGTCGACCTCTGCCTCGTCGGCACCGACCGCACGGCCGCCAACGGGGACGTGTGCAACAAGATCGGCACCTACCTCAAGGCGCTCGCCGCCCACGACAACGGCGTGCCCTTCTACGTGGCGCTGCCGTCACCCACCATCGACCTCTCGCTCCCCTCGGGCGACGCCGTCCCCATCGAGGAGCGCTCGGCGGCGGAGGTGACCGATCTCACCGGGCGCACCGCCGACGGGCGGATAGAGACGATCCGCATCACCACCCCGTCGACGCCGGCGGCGAACCCTGCCTTCGACGTCACGCCCGCGCGCCTCGTGACGGGGCTCGTGACCGAGCGCGGCATCGTGGCGCCCGACAGGCTCGGCGACACATTCAACGACCTCGAGGCGGCCTCGTGAGGATCCTCGCCGCGGCGCTCGCCGTCGCGGCCGGGCCGGCGCTCGGCGATGCGCCGTCCCTCTCCCTGCCGGTCGACTGCGTCCTCGGCGAGACGTGCTTCCTCCAGCAGACCGTCGATGCCGATCCGGGCCCCGGCGCGTCGGACCATCTGTGCGGCCATCTCACCTACGACGGCCACGAAGGGTCCGACTTCCGCGCCGCGCCCGGCGTCGCTGTGCCCGTGGTGGCGGTGGCGGACGGGCGCGTCCTTCGCGTGCGCGATGGCGAGCCGGACAGGCGCTTCGCCGAGCCCCTCGCGGTGGCTGACGGGCGGGGCTGCGGCAACGGCGTCGTGATCGCCCACGCCGGCGGGCTCGAGACGCAGGTGTGCCACCTCGCCCGCGGCTCAGTCCGCGTCGCGCCCGGCGACGCCGTGGCGCGGGGCGACGTTCTCGGCACGGTCGGCGCCTCGGGCATCGCCGACTTTCCCCATGTGGAGCTCGTCGTGCGCAGGGACGGCGCGGTGGTCGATCCTTTCACCGGGCTCGCTCCCGGGGCGGGCTGCGGCCGCTTGGATGCCCCGCTCTGGGACGATGCGGCCGCCGAAGCCCTCGCCGCGGTGGAGCGGGCGCAGATCCTCGCCGTCGGCTTCCACGACGGTCCCTTGACGATCGCGCAGATCGAGGACGGCGAGACGGCCGCCCCATCGGGAGGGCGGATGGAGGCGGGGAGGGGCGCTCTCGTCGCCTACGGCCTCGCTATGGCGGTGAAGGCGGGCGACGTCCACCGCATCGTCCTGACAGGCCCCGGCTTCGCCATGGACGAGCGCGTCGCCATGGAGCGGAACCGTGCGCAGGAGATGCGTTTCGCCGGCCGCCGCCTCGCCGACGGCCTCGCCCCCGGCACCTATCGCGCCCGCGTGGAGATCCTGCGGGGCGGGCGCGTGCTCGATGCGGCCGAGGCGATCCTGAAGGTGCGCTGAGGGCCGGCCTCAGACGTCCTTCATCAGCCGCAGCGCGTCGTAGACGGCTGCGTGGATGTTGCGGCTCGAGACGGCGTCGCCCACGCGCCAGAGGACGTATCGGCCATCGGGATTGACCACGACGTCCTGCGGGCGGGCGGCCATCAGGGCGGCCTGGTCGATCTCGCCGCGGTTCGTGGAGCCGTCGCGCAGCGCGAAGTAGAGGTCGTCGAGGGGCTGCGTGCCGTTCTCGATCACGATCTGGTCGGCCTCCTTCAGGACCGTGCGGCGCGCGTACTCGTCGAAGAAGCGCGCGACGAGGCGGTTGCCCTCGCGCAGGATCGCCTCGAGGCGCAGGTTGATGGTGATCCTCACGTCGTGCTCGCCGAAGACGGCGAAGTACGGCGGGAAGGACGTGCCGCCCACCTCCGGGCCGAGGATGCGCTCGGGCGTCACGATCTCCACCGAGGCGCCGTGAACGGCGAGATACTCGGCGACGGTGAGGCCCGGATGGGCGCCGTTGTCGTCGAAGACGATGACCTCCTTCCCCGGCCTTGCCGCGCCCGAGAGGATGTCCCAGGAGGAGGTGGCGAGCGCCTCGCCCTCCTCGAGGAAGGAGAAGTCCGGCATGCCGCCGGTGGCGACGACCACGACGTCGGGCGCCTCGGCGAGGACGTCCTCCGCCTCCGCGAAGGTGTTGTAGCGGAACTCGACGCCGAGGCGCTGGCACTCGGAGACGCGCCAGTCGACGATGCCGCGGATCTCGGCCCGGCGCTTGAGGCTCGCGGTCAGCCGCACCTGCCCACCCGGCTCGTCCTGCGCCTCCATCACCACGACGGCGTGGCCGCGCTCTGCGGCGACCCGCGCCGCCTCGAGGCCCGCGGGGCCGGCACCCACGACGACCACCTTCTTCCTGCCCCCCGCGGACGGCTCCGCGTGGTGGGGCATCGTGGCCTCGCGGCCCGTGGCGGCGTTGTGCACGCAGGCCGCCTCTCCGGCGTAGATGGAATCGATGCAGTAGCCCATGCCGACGCAGGGGCGGATCTGATCCTCCCGCCCCTCCATGATCTTCAGCATGATGTGCGGGTCGGCGATGTGGGCGCGCGTCATACCGACGAGGTCGAGCTTGCCCGACTCGATGGCGTGGCGCGCCGTCGCCACGTCCTGGATGCGGGCGGCGTGCATCGTCGTGATGCGCGTCGCCTGCCGCACCTCGCCCGCGAAGTCGAGATGCGGCGATGAGCGGGCGCCCATGCCGGGGATGACGCGGGAGAGGCCCTCCTCCGTGTCGAGATGGCCGCGGATGACGTTCACGAAGTCGATGAGGCCGGAGGCGACGAAGCGGCGGGCGATCTCGACGCCCTCCTCCCTGTCGATGCCGTTCTTCATGTCCTCGTCGCAGACGAGGCGCAGGCCCACGATCATGTCGCCGACCCGCTCGCGGACCGCGTGGAGCACCTCGAACGCGAAGCGCATGCGGTTCTCGAGCGAGCCGCCGTACGCGTCCTCGCGGCGGTTGGTGACGGGTGAGAGGAACTGGTCGAGGAGGTGGCCGTAGGCGTTGATCTCGATCCCGTCGAGGCCGGCCGCCTTCACCTTCTCCGCCCCCTCGGCGTAGTCGCGCACGACGCGGGCGATGTCCCAGTCCTCCATCGCCTTCGGGTAGGTGCGGTGGGCGGCCTCGCGGACCGAGGACGGCGCGACGGAGGGCAGCCAGTCGCGCCGGGACCAGTAGGTGCGGCGCCCGAGGTGGGTGATCTGGATCATCACCGCGGCGCCGTGGGAATGGACGTCGTCGGCGAGCTCGCCGAGCCAGCGCACGCTCTCGTCCCGCCACAGCTCGATGTTGCCGAAGGACTGGGCGCTGTCGGGCGCGACGCAGGTGGACCCGCCGATGACCGTGAGGCCGATGCCGCCCTTCGCCTTCTCCACGTGGTAGAGGCGATAGCGCTCCTTCGGCAGCCCGCCTTCGGTGTAGGCGGGCTCGTGACCCGTCGACATCATGCGGTTGCGCAAGGTGAGGTGCTTGAGCCGGTAGGGCTCGAGCAGCGGGTCGTGGCGGGAGATGAGCGTGCGCCCGGTGGGCCGGCCGGGTGCTGCGGAATCGGAAAGATGCTGTTGCACTGGGCCGTCTCCTGTCGAGAGGTCGTTGACGAGGGCGCTTTCAGGCGACACGTGAGCGGCCGGCCGCCCGGAAGGCGCGGGATACGGGAAGCTGGAGCGTGTTCGGTGAACCGAGGTCCATCGGACAGGCCCTAGCGGTCGATGACGACGTCGCTGTCCGGCTTCGCGCAGCAGGGCAGGATGAAGCCGCGGTCGATCTCGCGCTGGCGCAGTGCGCTCTGGTTGCCCATGGTCACCTTGCCGGTGAGCTTGAAGCTCTTGCACGTCCCGCACATGCCTTGCGTGCAGGAGGAAGGCATGGCGACTCCGGCCGCCTTCGCCGCGGCGAGGATGGTGACGCCCGGCGGGCAGTCGAAGCTCCTGCCGGAGCGGGCGAATGTGATGCGATGGCCCGGCAGCGTCGCGTCGATCTCGCCGGTGTCTGCGTTGGCGGCGAAGTCGAACGATTCCTGTGCGCAGCGGTCGGCGGGAACGCCGAGGGCGAGCGCTGCCTCGCGCACGGTCGCCATGAAGCCCTCGGGCCCGCAGGAGAGCACCGCGCGGCACGCGATGTCGGGGGCGATGCGGGCGAGCATGGCCCTGTCGATCCGGCCGCGCTCGCCGGCCCATCCGGCCGGCGGGCGGCTCGCGACGGGAACGTAGGACAGGCGCGGCAGGCGGCGGGCGAGTGCGCGCATCTCGTCGGCGGCGACGAGGTCGTCCGGCGTGCGGGCGGCGTGGACGAAGACGGCGTCGAGGTCGATGCCGAGGTCCGCCGCGGTGCGCACGATCGACAGCATCGGCGTGATGCCGCTTCCCGCCGACACGAGGCAGTAGGCGTCGGCGGGCGTTGCCACCGGGCCGAAGGTGCCGGCGGGGCCGAGCGCCTCGATGGTGGCGCCGGGCCGCAGCGTGTCGAACAGGTGGCCGGACGCGGCGCCGTCAGGCTTCCTCTTGACGGTGATCTCGACCGTCCGCTCGCCGGCCGCCGAGGATGAGAGCGTGTAGGTGCGCTCCGGCGCCTCGTCGAGGCCGGTGCGGAACGTCATGAACTGGCCGGGCTCGAAGGAGATGCGCGAGCCGTCCTCGGGGGCGAGGACGAAGGTGCGCACGTCCGCCGTCTCGTCCCGCACCGCGCGGCAGGTGAGCGTCCCCCAGCGGTCGGCCCGCCACAGGGCGCGGCGGACGGGTGCCGCGAAGGGGCTCCGAAGGGTCGCCGTCCCGTGCACGTCGCCCCCGCCCGGTCCGTCAGCGCACGTAACCGTGGGCGGCCATGCGCTCCACGTACCACGTGGCGAACTCGTCGAGCTGGCGCTCGGTGAAGCGGGAGTAGGGGCCGGGGACGTAGCCGGCCGATTCGACGCCCCTGTGGGCGAGCGCCACGAGGTCGGCGTCCTGCCGGTTGGTGGCGACCCAGACGGACGTCAGGTGCTCGAGGTCGTAGTCGATGCCCTCCTCGGCATCCTTGTGGACGAGCCACTTGGTGCGCACCAGCGTCCTGTCCGGCGCGATGGGGAAGAGGGCGAAGATCACGGCGTGGTCCGCCATGACGTGGTTCCAGGAGTTGATGCCCCAGAGGTGGACGTCCCCCGTCCCCTTCTGCACGACCGCGCCGAGGGGGATGCGGCAGGCGGCGCGGGTGTCGGGTGTCTGGCTCTCGCCGGCGCCGCCGATGAGGAGCCGCTCTGTGCGGAAGTTGGTGGCCTTGCCGAGGACGTGCTCCACCGGGGCGTGCGGGAGTCCGATGGCGTCCCAGCGCCGACGCGCCTCTGCGTAGGCGGCGTCGTGCCGGCAGAGCTCGGCCACCTCCTGCGTCGACAGTTCGTCGGGATCGAAGCCGAAGTCGGAGGCGTGGAAGGAGAGGGAGAGCTCGGGATGGCTGCCCGCGCAGTGGTAGCACTCGCGGTTGTTCTCCATCACGAGCTTCCAGTTGCCCTCCTCGACGATGTCCGTCTCGAAGGCGACCTTCGTGTTGCGGATGTCGTAGGGGGCGAGGCGGGGCTCCATCACCTCGGCGAGTGTCTCGATGTCCTGGGGCGGGTCGCCGCCGAGGCACACGTAGAGCAGCCCGCCGATGGAGCGCACGTGGACAGGCTTCAGGTGGTGGAGGGCCTTGTCGAAGTCCCGTCCCATGTGGGGCGCCGCGAAGAGCTCGCCCGTCAGCTCGTAGGCCCACTGGTGATAGGGGCAGACGAGCTTTCCGACGACCGCGCGCCCGGCGGGCACGAGGCGGGCTGCGCGGTGGCTGCACACGTTGAAGAAGGCGCGGACACGTTCGTCCTCGTCGCGCACGAGGAGGACGGAGGAGCGCCCGATATCGACGGCGTAGACGTCGCCGGCCTCCGGAATGTCCGCCTCGCAGCCGACGGCGATCCAGTGGCGGTGGAAGATGACGTCGAGATCCGCCTCGAACACGTCCCGCCGCGTGTAGAGGCCGGCGGGAAGCGTGTGGCCGGGCATGCGGGCCGCCACGAGCGACGAGATCGTCTCGTGGGCGGGGTCGTGGCGTGCGACGTCCTCAACGAGCTGTAGCATGGCCGTCAGTCCGTGGCTTTACCGAACGCGTGGCGCCCGTTGGCGCCCCGTCCCAGACAGGTCGTGCATTCGTCCATCCGTCTCAACGGCAAAAATCCTGACTGCTGGGATAACCTCAGATCATCCGAAACGCTCCGAGGCGCATTCCTGGGCAAGGTTGCGCATCTCGCGCAGGCAGACCGCCCGCCGCCGAGGCAGCGGTGGAACTACTGGAACCCATGCTTGCGCTGACCTTGCGGCCGCAGCCACTGACACAATGCTCCAACCATCCGACCGTTCCGCCAAAGTAACCGGCCCGGCTCATCCCAGGGTGGCGAATCATCGGCGACCTCCCGCGCAAGAGACGGAATCCATGCTCCCGGGGTTGGTCGAGCGATGACTTGAGATTATGTGACGGGAGGGCGGACAGGGGACGACGGGGGGACATGACGTGGGCTCGTTGCGGCGAAGCGTGCCATCGCTCGGCACGCTGGCGGTGTTCGAGGCGGCAGCCCGCCTCGGAGGCTTCACGCGGGCGGCCGACGAGCTCGGCGTCACCCAGGCCGCCGTCTCCCGCCAGATCCGCGCCCTCGAGGAGGAGCTGAACACGCCGCTCTTCCTGCGCGGCCACCGCAAGATCCAGCTCACCGCCGCGGGGCGCGTCCTCGCGGAGGCCGTCGGCACCTCCTTCGAGCGCATCGCCGACGCCGTGGAGGTCGTCCGCCATCCCACGCGGCCCGAGATCCTTACCGTCTCGACGACGCTCGCCTTCTCCCACTTCTGGCTCCTGCCGCGGCTGCCCTCCTTCCGCAACGAGCACCCCGCGCTCGAGCTGCGCGTCATCTCCCAGGACGCGCCCATCGACCTCAGGGACGGCGAGATCGACGTGATCCTGCGCTTCGGCCGCGCGCCTTTCAGGGACGGGGAGGTTGTCGCCTCGTTCCCCGAGTCGGCCTACCCCGTGGCGAGCCCCGACTTCGCCGCCCGCCTCGGCGACGACTTCCGCGTGGAGCGCCTCGCGGAGCTCCCCATCATCGAGATCGACCCGGTGGAGCCGGCGTGGATGACGTGGCGGCGCTGGTTCGACCTTGCGGGCCTGAAGCGCCCGTCCCGCCGCAGCGGCCTGCGCTTCAACCACTACTCGGACGCCGTCTATGCCGCGATCGCGGGGGAGGGGGTGACGCTCGGATGGCACCGCCTTCTCGAGCGGCCGCTGTCCGACGGGCGCCTCGTGCGGCTCGGGGACGTCGCCGTGGAATCGGAGGAGTGCCACCACCTCGTGGTGCGCGACAGGATCCTCGCCGGATCGGCGGTGACGGCCTTCACGGGGTGGATCGAAAGCTGCTTCGCCGAGGGCTGATCAGGCGCGCGATGCGTCCGGGGCGAGCGCCGCCGAGGCCTGGGCGCGGGCCTTGCGCCAGGCGTCCGGCGTCATCCCCTCGGCCTCGCGGAAGGCGCGCACGAGGTGGGAGACGTCGCAGAAGCCTGTCTCCTCGGCGACCCGCGTCACCGAGCGCCCCGGCTCGGCGAGGAGCTGCTTCGCCTTCGCGAGGCGCACGGCGCGCGAGGCCTTCAGCGGCGTCATCCCGAGCGCCTCCGAGAAATGGCGCTCGAGCTTGCGGCGCGACACGCCGAGGCGGGCCGCGATCCGCGCCACGGAAAGCGGCGCCTCCATGGTCTCCTGCATCAGGGAGAGCGCGCGGCGCACCAGGGCGTCGCGGGTCGAATGGTCGAGCGCGACCCCCGGCTGAGGCCGCTCCCCCGCCATCGCCTCCTCGATCATCATGATGTTGAGGCTCTTCCTCGCCGCCGCTCGCCCCACGTGGCGGGCGACGAGATGGGCCGCAAGGTGCGCCGAGCTCACCCCGCCCGAGCACGTCAGGCGATCGCGGTCCTCCACGAAGATGCGGTCCGAGACGGGCTCGAGCCCCTCGAACTCGTCGCGGAAGTCGTCCCTGTGGAACCATGAGACGCAGCAGCGGTAGCCCTGCATCAGCCCCGCGCGATGGAGGATGAAGGCACCGGTGCAGATACCGACGAGGGGAACGCCCGCCGCCGCAGCCTCGCGCAGGAACTCCACGGTCGCCCTGTCCACCCGCTCGATGGCGCCGATGAGGCCGCCCACCACCACCACGTGGGTGAAGCGCCGCGGGTCGCCGAGCCGCGCGTCCGGCTGCACGGGAACCCCGCAGGAGGAGCGCACCGGCGCCATGGTGGCCGACAGCACCTGCCAGCGGCACAGGATCGGGCGCGAGCGGTCCCCCTCGTCCGCGGCGAGGCGCAGCACGTCCACGAAGTTCGCGAACGCGCACAGCGTGAACCGCTCGGCGAGGATGAAGCCGATGGAAAGCCGCGGTGCGGGGTCCTTCGTCATGCGGCGAAGATGGGCGCCCGCGGGCCTTGTCGCAAACCTTCCGCGGGCCTGACGCAAGCATCCATGCGGCAGGCCGGCGGCGGGCGCACTCTCCGACACCGTCGCACGTGGAGGAGGTTCCGCCGTGACGCACTTTTCCGCATGGCAGATCCTGAAGGGCGCCCTTTCCGGCAACGACAACTGGCGTCCCCAGTGGCCCGACGCGGCGCCGAAGGCGGAATACGACGTCGTCGTCGTGGGCGCCGGGGGCCACGGCCTCGCCTGCGCGCACTACCTTGCGAAGGAGCACGGCATCACCCGCGTCGCCGTCGTCGACAAGGGCTGGCTCGGCGGCGGCAACACCGGGCGCAACACCACGATCATCCGCTCCAACTACCTCTACGACGAGAGCGCGCGGCTCTACGATCACGCCGTCGACCTCTGGGAGGGGCTGTCGCAGGAGCTGAACTACAACGTCATGTTCTCGCGCCGCGGCGTGATGATGCTCGCCCACTCGGTGCACGACGTTCAGAGCGCGCAGAGGCACATCCACGCGAACCGCCTCAACGGCGTCGACAACGCCTGGCTGACGCCGCAGGAGGCGAGGGCCTTCTGCCCGCCGCTCAACATCTCGCCGACGGCGCGCTATCCGGTGCTGGGCGCCGCCCTCCAGCGCCGCGCCGGGACGGCGAGGCACGACGCGGTCGCCTGGGGCTTCGCGCGTTCCGCGGCCGCCCGCGGCGTCGACATCATCCAGAATTGCCCCGTCACCGCCATCCGCCGCGGTCCTGACGGGGCGGTCGTCGGGGTGGAGACCGGCAAGGGCTTCATCCGGGCGAGGAAGGTGGCCGTGTCGGCGGCCGGGCACACCTCCGTCATCATGGAGACGGCCGGGGTCAGGATGCCGCTCGAGAGCTTTCCGCTTCAGGCCCTCGTCTCCGAGCCGGTCAAGCCGGTGTTTCCGTGCGTCGTGATGTCCAACACGGTGCACGCCTACATCAGCCAGTCCGACAAGGGCGAGCTCGTCATCGGCTCGGGGACGGACCAGTACACGTCCTATTCGCAGCGCGGCGGGCTTCCGATCATCGAGCATACGCTGGCGGCCATCTGCGAGATGTTCCCCATCTTCTCGCGCATGAAGATGCTGCGCCTGTGGGGCGGCATCGTCGACGTGACGCCGGACCGCTCGCCGATCCTCGGCAAGACCCCCGTGCCGGGGCTCTACGTGAACTGCGGCTGGGGGACCGGCGGCTTCAAGGCGACGCCGGGATCGGGGCATCTCCTCGCGTGGACCGTCGCGAAGGACGAGCCGCACGCCATCAACGCGCCCTTCACGCTCGAGCGCTTCACCACCGGCCGCCTCATCGACGAGGCCGCCGCCGCGGCCGTCGCGCACTGAGCCCGCCCGCCAGGGAACGCCAGGGAAAGCCAGGGAAAGCAAGGGAAAGGACTTGCCGATGCTCCTCATCCGCTGTCCCATCTGCGGCGAGGATCGCCCGGAGGTGGAGTTCAACCACGCCGGAGAGGCGCACATCGCCCGGCCGGCCGATCCGTCCGCCCTGTCCGACGAGGAATGGCGCGACTTCCTGTTCATCCGCACCAACCCGAAGGGGCCGCACGCGGAGCGCTGGCGGCACACCCACGGCTGCGGCCGCTACTTCAACGCCGTGCGCGACACCGTGAGCGACCGCATCCTCGCCACCTACGAGGCAGGCGCCCCGCGGCCGGACATCGCCCGCCTTGAGGAGGACGCCCGATGACCGACGCCGCCCGAGGGATCGCCCTGCCGCTCGAGCCGCCTGCCGCCCGCACGGGCCGCCTCGCAGGGGCCTTCCGCGTCGCCGGCAGGGGTCGCGTCGACATCGCAGCGTGCGTCCGCTTCACCTTCGACGGCCGCGCCCTCGACGGGCACGAGGGCGACACTGTCGCCTCGGCGCTCCTCGCCCACGGCGTCCACCTCGTGGGCCGCTCCTTCAAGTACCATCGCCCGCGCGGTGTGATGACTGCCGGGTCGGAGGAGCCGAACGCGCTCCTCGGCATCCGCCGCGGCCCCGGGCGGGCCGAGCCAAACGTGCGCGCCACCATGCAGGAGGTAATCGCCGGCCTCGAGGCGACGAGCCAGAACCGCTGGCCCTCGCTCTCCTTCGACACGATGGCGGTCAACGACGTCCTCGCCCCGCTGTTCTCCGCGGGCTTCTACTACAAGACCTTCATGTGGCCGCGCGCGTTCTGGGACCGTGTCTACGAGCCGGCGATCCGCGCTGCTGCGGGCCTCGGCCGCGCGCCCTTTGAGGTGGACCCCGACCGCTACGCCGCACGCTACCACCACACGGACGTCCTCGTGGTGGGCGCGGGACCCGCCGGCATCGCCGCGGCGCTCGTCGCGGCCCGCTCGGGCGCCCGCGTCACGATCGCCGACGAGCACGCCGAGCCGGGCGGCGCGCTCCTCTCCGAGCCCTCGGTCGCCATCGGCGGGCGGACGGCGTGGGGCTTCCTGGCGGACGCTGTCGCAGAGCTCGGCGCCGCCGCCAACGTGACCCTCCTGCCGCGCACCACGGCCATCGGTCACTTCCACCAAAACATGGTCGCCCTCGTGGAGAGGGTGACGGACCATCTCGCCGCGCCGCCCGAGGACGCGCCCCGCGAGCGGCTCTGGCGCGTGCGTGCGAGGCAGGTTGTCCTCGCTCAGGGCGCCATCGAGCGGCCCCTCGTGTTCGCCGGGAACGACCGGCCGGGCGTCATGCTCGCGGGCGCGGCGCAGACCTATCTCGCCCGCTTCGGCGTCCTCGTCGGGCGCAGGCCCGTCGTCGTCACGAGCCACGACAGCGCCTACTTCGCAGCCTTCGACCTCGCGGACGCCGGGGCGCCTGCGGCGGCGATCATCGACGTCCGTCCCGCAGCGCCCGCCCACCTGAGGGCCGAGGCCCGGCGGCGGGGGATCGAGGTCATGGCGGCCCACACGGTCACGGGGACGTCCGGCAGGCTGCGCGTCTCGACGGTGCGCTTCGCGGCGGTGGAGGGCGGGCGGCCCGGGGCGGAGCGGGCGGTCACGTGCGACTGCCTCCTCATGTGCGGCGGGTGGACGCCGTCGGTGAGCCTCTTCTCCCAGACCCGCGGCGCGCTCGTGTGGGACGAGGCGCTCGGCGCCTACCTGCCGGGCGCCTCGCCCGAGGCGTGCGTTGCCGCGGGCGCCGGCGCCGGCCGCTGGGGCATCGCGGAAGCGCTCGCCGACGGCGCCCGCGCCGGGGCGCAGGCCGCCCGGGCCGCGGGCTTTACCGCCCGCGCCGATGCGCCGGCGGTGGAGGACGACCGTGCCGGCGCCGGAACGCCCGTCGGCCCCCTTCCGCCCGCCGCCAGGGGCAAGGGCTTCGTCGACTTCCAGAACGACGTGAAGGCGGCCGACGTGCGCCTCGCGGTCCGCGAGGGCATGCGCTCCATCGAGCACGTGAAGCGCTACACCACCACCGGCATGGCGACCGACCAGGGCAAGCTCTCCAACATCAACGCCCTCGGCATCGCCGCGGAGGCCCTCGGCAGGCGCCCGCCGGAGGTCGGCCTCACCACCTTCCGCCCGCCCTACGTGCCGACCACCTTCGGCACGCTCGCCAACCTTCGCCGCGGGGAGACCTTCGAGGTCGTGCGCAGGACGCCCATCGATCCCTGGGCCGAGGCGCATGGTGCCGTGTTCGAGCCGGTCGCCCTCTGGCGCCGCGCCCGCCATTTCCCGCAGCCCGGAGAGGGGATGCACGAGGCGGTCCGGCGCGAGTGCGCCGCCGTGCGCTCCGCCGCGGGCCTCTTCGATGCCTCGACCCTCGGCAAGATCGAGGTGGTGGGGCCGGACGCGGCCGAGTTCCTCCACCGCATGTACACCAACCCCTTCCTGAAGCTCGGCGTCGGCCGCTGCCGCTACGGCGTCCTCCTCGGCGAGGACGGCTTCATCCGCGACGACGGCGTCGTCGGCCGCCTCGCCGAGGACCGCTTCCACGTCACGACCACCACGGGCGGCGCACCGCGTGTCCTCGCCATGATGGAAGACTATCTCCAGACCGAGTGGCCGGACCTTCGCGTGTGGCTGACGTCCACGACGGAGGAATGGGCGACGGTGGCGCTCAACGGGCCGAAGGCGCGGGAGATCCTGGCGCCGCTCGTCGAGGGGCAGGACCTGTCGAGCGAGGCCTTTCCCCACATGTCCGTCGCGTCCTGCCGCGTCGCGGGGATCCCCGCCCGGCTCTTCCGCATGAGCTTCACCGGGGAGCTCGGCTACGAGGTGAACGTCCCCGCCTCCCGCGGGCTCGATGTCTGGGAGGCACTGCTGGAAGCCGGAAGGCCCCACGGCATCGTCCCCTACGGCACCGAGACCATGCACGTCCTGCGCGCCGAGAAGGGCTTCATCATCGTCGGCCAGGACACGGACGGAACAGTGACCCCGGACGACGCGGGCCTCGGCTGGGCCATCGGCAGGACGAAGGCGGACTTCGTCGGCAAGCGCTCCCTCGCGCGGCCGGACATCGTGGCGCCGAACCGCCGCCAGCTCGTGGGGCTCCTCACGAAGGACCCGTCGGAGGTGCTGGAGGAGGGCGCCCAGATCGTGGAGGATCCGCGCCAGCCGATCCCCATGCGCATGATCGGCCATGTCACGTCGTCCTATTTCAGCGCCGCGCTCGGCCGCTCCATCGCGCTCGCCCTCGTGGAGCGCGGCCGCTCGCGGATCGGCGAGACGCTCCACGTGCCGCTCCCCGGGCGCACAGTCGCGGCCGAGGTGACCGGCACCGTGTTCCTCGATCCCGCCGGCGAGCGGATGAAGGCGTGAGCCCCATGATCGCGATCGCTCCCTTTCTTCCGGACGAGGCCGCAGACACCGGGCCGGTCGCGCTCTCGGTCGTCGGCGGCTTGGCGCGCTACTCCCTCAGGATCGCGCCGGCGGATGCCCCCGCCGCGTCTTCGGCGCTCGGCCTTGCGCTTCCCCTTCGCATCGGCGAGCGGGGCCGCGAGGGTGCCCGCGAGGCGCTTCTCGTCGGTCCCGACGAGTGGGTGGTTCACGCGCCCGCCGCCGAGGGTGAACCGATCATCGCGGCGTTCGACGGTCTCGGCGCGGTCCACAGCCTCGTCGACGTGTCGGACCGCGAGCGCACGATCCGCCTCGACGGCGCGGGGGCGGCGGACCTCCTCGCCATGGGCTGTCCCCTCGACGTCTCGCGCCTGTCGCCAGGGCGCGGCACACGCACCGTCTTCGACGGCGTGACGGTGGTCGTTCGGCGGGACGCTGAAGACGTCTTCCTCCTGGACGTGTGGCGCTCCTTCGCCCCGCACCTGTGGCAGGTGCTCGTCGCCGGCAACAGGGAGCTCGCCGCAGGGCTCTGACCCCGGCGGCGCGCGCCGGGCGGGCGTCAGTCGAAGGCGGCAGGTGGCGGACCCGGCGGATCCCGCAGGGTCGCCGAGCCGGGTCTTGTGGAAGCGTCACCTCGGCGCCCGGCTGGCGCGCAGGCACGGCACTCCCTTCGAGAAGGCATCGCGCTCGTCGGGCAGGGGACGGGACCGCCCCGAGGGCGGCCCCGCTTCGTGTCAGGCCTTCGGCAAGATCACTGCCAGCGCTTGATGATCTCCTCGTAGGGGATCGTCACGCCCTGCGGCTTCTCGTTGTCGAGCTTGGGCTTGGGCGAGCCGGCGACCTCGTTGAGCCAGTACTCGGGGTCCCGCTCCTCGTTGAGGCGCGGGCCGCAGCCGCCGTAGACGTTGTCGCGCTCGTCGGCCTGCTGCATGCGGGCCATCACCTGGTCCATCTCCGCGGCGAGGCGGTCCATGGCCTCCTGCGGGGTGAAGGCGCCCGAGTTCACGTCGCCGATCTGCTGCCACCAGAGCTGGGCGAGGCGCGGGTAGTCCGGAACGTTGACGCCGGTCGGTGTCCAGCGCATGCGGTCCGGCGAGCGGTAGAACTCGACGAGGCCGCCGAGCTTCGGCGCACGCTCGGTGAAGCTCTCGTGCCGCACGGTGCTGTCACGGATGAAGGTGAGGCCGACGTGGCTCTTCTCCGTGTCGACGGTCTTCGAGGTCACGAACTGGGCGTAGAGCCAGGCCGCCTTCATGCGGTCGACCGGGGTGGATTTCAGGAACGTCCACGAGCCGACGTCCTGGTAGCCGACCTTCATGCCCTCTTCCCAGTAGGGGCCGTGGGGCGAGGGGGCCATCCGCCAGAGCGGCATCCCCTCGTCGTCGACCGTCTGGTTCCCCTCCTCGCGGGGCTTCACCATGTCGGCGGTGAAGGCGGTGTACCAGAAGATCTGCTGGGCGACGTTGCCCTGGTTGAGCGCCGGGAGCGACTGGTAGAAGTCGTACGACGCCGCGGCCGGCGGGGCGTACTCGCGCAGCCACTCGTCCCACTTCGCGATGGCGAAGACCGAGGCCGGGGCATTGGTGGCGCCGCCGCGGGAGACGGACGCGCCGACCGGGTTGCAGGAGCCCTCCTCCATGCGGATGCCCCACTCGTCCACGGGGCGGCCGTTCGGAAGACCCTTCGAGCCGGTGCCGGCCATGGAGAGCCACGCGTCGGTCATGCGCCAGCCGAGGTCGGGCGCGCGCTTGCCGTAGTCCATGTGGCCGTAGATGCGCACGCCGTCGATCTCGCGCACGTCGTTGGTGAAGTACTCGGCGATGTCCTCGTACGCCGACCAGTTCACCGGCACGCCGAGGGGATAGCCGTACTTCTCCTCGAAGCCGGCGGCGATCTCCGGATCGTCGAACCAGTCCTTGCGGAACCAGTAGAGGTTGGCGAACTGCTGGTCGGGGAGCTGCCAGAGCTTGCCGTCGGGCCCGGTGGTGAACTGGGTGCCGATGAAGTCCTCGAGGTCGAGGGTGGGGCTCGTCACGTCGGCGCCCTCGCCGGCCATGAAGTCGGTGAGGTTCACCGCCAGCTGGAGTCGCGAGTGGGTGCCGATGAGGTCCGAATCGTTGACGTAGCCGTCGTAGAGGTTGCGGTTCGTCTGCATCTGCGTCTGGACGGCCTGGACCACCTCGCCCTCGCCGAGGATCTGGTGGTTGACCGTGATGCCGGTGATCTCCTCGAACGCCTTGGCGAGGACATCCGCCTCGTAGCTGTGCGTCGGGATGGCCTCGGAGAGGACGTTGATCTCCATGCCGCGGAACGGCTCGGCGGCGTTGATGAACCACTCCATCTCCGCGAGCTGCTCCTCGCGGGTGAGTGCGGAGCGCTGGAACTCCTCGTCGATCCAGCGTTCCGCGGCCGCCATGTCGGCAAGCGACGGCGTCGCGATCGCGACGGCGAGCGCGCAGGTGGATGCCAGCAACAGTCTGTTCACGTGGGTCTTCCCTCCCTTGTCGAGGTTTCTTCGGTGACTGGCGGCGAAAGCCGCCCTCGGGTCGTCGGGACGGATGCCCCGAGACTTTCCGGTCGGCGCGGCGGGCGCGCCAGTCGCGCTCCTCAGACGAGGAGGAACACGAGAAGGGCGAAGGCGGCGGCGATGATCGAGGCCCACCAGAGCGGCCCGGTGGCGAAGGCGAGCCAGCCGAGGTGGATGTAGGCCGCCGCGAGCAGCGAGATGAAGAGGCGGTCGCCGCGGGTCGTGTGGAGGCCGAGGACGCCGCGGCGGGGCGCGCCGCCCGGCCGGGCGAGCTCCCAGGCAGTCATGGCGAGGAGCGATGCGGCGATGGCGGCGAAGAAGGTCGCGGTCTGCCACGTCCACGCCATCCAGGAGAGGCCGATACCGTCCATGGTCGAGGTCCTCACACCCGCCCGAGGGCGAAGCCCTTGGCGATGTAGTTGCGCACGAAGTAGATCACGATCGCGCCGGGGATGATGGTGAGCACGCCCGCCGCCGCGAGTAGGCCGAGCTCGTAGCCCGATGAGGATGCCGTGCGCGTCATGACGCCGGCGATCGGCTGCGCGTAGACCGACGTCAGCGTCTTCGCCAGCAGCATCTCCACCCACGAGAACATGAAGCAGAAGAAGGCCGTGACGCCGATGCCGGACGCGATCAGCGGCATGAAGATCTTCACGAAGAAGTGGGGGAACGAATAGCCGTCGATATAGGCCGTCTCGTCGATCTCCTTCGGCACCGACGACATGAAGCCTTCGAGGATCCACACGGCGAGCGGGATGTTGAACAGGGTGTGGGCGAGGGCGACGGCGATGTGCGTGTCGAACAGGCCGATGGACGAATAGAGCTGCAGGAACGGCAGGGCGAAGATCGCGGGAGGGGCCATGCGGTTCGTCAGCAGCCAGAAAAACAGGTGCTTGTCGCCGAGGAAGCGATAGCGCGAGAACGCGTAGGCCGCCGGCAGCGCCACCGCCACGGACAACACCGTGTTGATGGAGACGTAGATCAGCGAGTTGATGTAGCCCCAGTACCAGACCGGCGTGGTCAGGATCTCGATGTAGGAGTCGAGCGTGAAATTCTGCGGATAGGGACTGAAGCCGGCGAGAATCTCGTTCGTTGTCTTGAACGACATGTTGATGAGCCAGTAGATCGGCAGCATCAGAAAGATGATGTAGACCGTCGGCACCAGCCAGCGCAGCCTGACGCCGCGGGAGGGGCGCCGTTCGGCGCGCCTCGAGACCTGCGGCGAGGCGCCCGCGGCGGGGATCGTCGTGCCCGCCCGCTCCTGCACGAGGGTCATGAGCGCACCTCCGCCTTCTCCTGGGTCATCAGGGTGTAGAAGAGCCAGCAGACGAGGAGCGTCATCAGGAAGTAGATGATGCTCATGGCCGCCGCCACGCCAAGGTTGAACTCGCCGAGCGCCGCCTTCACGAGGTCGATGGAAAGCAGCGTCGTCGCGTTGCCCGGCCCGCCTCCGGTCAGGACGAGCGGCTCGGTGTAGATCATGAAGCTGTCGATGAAGCGCAGCAGGACGGCGATGATGAGGACCTGCCGCATCTTCGGAAGCTGGATGTACCAGAACACGGCCCAGCGGGACGCGCCGTCGATCCGCGCCGCGCGATAGTAGGCCTCGTCGATGGACCTGAGGCCCGCGTAGGCGAGGAGGACGACGAGGGACGTCCAGTGCCACACGTCCATGAGGATGAGCGTCGCCCACGCCGAGACGGGCTGCCGGGTGTAGTTGTAGTCGAAGCCGAGTGCGTTGAGGCTCCACCCGAGAAGGCCGATGTCCGGCAGGGCGAAGATGTTCCACATGGAGCCGACGACGTTCCACGGAATGAGGAGCGGGAGCGCCATGAGGACGAGGCAGACGGACGCCCAGGGACCCGACTTCGGCATGGCGAGCGCGACGGCGACACCGAGCGGGATCTGGATCGCGAGGATCGTGAAGGTGAACGCGAACTGGCGGAAGAGCGCGTTGTGGAAGCGCTCCGACATCAGCACCTGCTCGTAGTTGGCGACCCCGTTCCAGAAGAACAGGTTGTCGCCGAACGTCTCCTGGACGGAGTAGTTCACCACCGTCATCAGCGGGATGATGGCGTTGAACGCGACCAGCGCCAGGACGGGAAGGACGAGGAACCAGGCGCGGTTGTTCTGCGTCTTGGTCATGCCGCGGGCTCCAGGCGCCAGGAATCGGCGTAGAGGTTGATGCCGCTCGGACGGAAGACGGCGTGCGGCTCGGCGGGGATCTCGTCCTCCTCGGACAGGATCGCCGCAACGGCGTGACCCGCGACGGTTCCATGGACGATCTTCTCGCGCCCCACGTCGTCGACGCGGGTGACGGCGAACGGCAGCCCCTCGCGGGCGAGCGCCACGTACTCGGGGCGGATGCCGAGCTCCACCTTCGCGCCGTTCGTGGCGGCGTAGCGGGCGGGCAGCGCGACGGTCGCATCCCCGAGCCGCGCCGTGTTGCCGTCGAGCGCCACGGGAATGACGTTCATGCCGGGCGAGCCGATGAAGTAGCCGACGAAGGTGTGGCGCGGCCGCTCGAACAGGTCCTCCGGCGTCCCCACCTGCACGATCTCGCCCTCGAGCATGACGACCACGCGGTCGGCGAAGGTGAGCGCCTCGGTCTGGTCGTGGGTGACGTAGACCATCGTGTGGCCGAACTCGCGGTGAAGCTCCTTCAGCTGTGAGCGGAGCTGCCACTTGAGGTGCGGGTCGATGACCGTCAGCGGCTCGTCGAAGAGGATCGCGGCAACGTCCTCGCGCACCATGCCGCGGCCGAGGGAAATCTTCTGCTTCATGTCGGCGGTGAGGCTCGCGGCCTTGCGCTCGGCGTGCCGCTCGAGGCCGAGCATCCCGATGACGGTGTCGACGCGCTCCTTCACCCTGGCGGACGGGACGCCCCGGTTCCTGAGCGGGAAGGCGAGGTTCTGGCGCACGGTCATCGTGTCGTAGACGACGGGAAACTGGAACACCTGGGCGATGTTGCGCGCCTCGGTCGGCTTGTGCGTCACGTCCTCGCCGTCGAACAGGATGCGCCCCTCCGACGGGACGATGAGGCCGGAGATGATGTTGAGGAGGGTGGTCTTGCCGCAGCCAGACGGCCCGAGGAGCGCGAAGGCGCCGCCGTCGGTCCAGTCGAGTCGCACCTCCTTCAGCGCGTAGTCGTCGCGGCTCCTCGGCGTGGCGGTGTAGGCGTGGCGGATGGCGTCGAGCGTGATCTCCGCCATGGGTCAGGCCGCGATCCTGTGGCCGGCCTCGGCGACGGCGTCGCCGTTCCGGTCGAAGAGGAGGACGTGGCGCGGCTCGATGTGGGCGGTCACGGCCGCGCCCGCGGGCAGCTGGTGGATCCCGTGCGCGAGCATGATCCAGTCCTCTCCGTGGGCGGTGATGTGGATGAAGCTCTCCGAGCCCGTGATCTCCACCACGCGCACCGTCGCGGGAATGGCGGCCGCCGTCCCGCCCGGGCGGGGGTAGAGGTGGTGGGGCCGGACGGCGGCGACGTAATCGCCGTCGCTGATGCCGGCGTAGCGGTCGGGCAGCGGGATCCGCGCCGCGCCGCCCGCCGCAGAGAGCACCGTGCCGGCTTTCGTGACCGGAACCGTATTCAGCGGCGGGTCCGAGAAGATGCGCGCCGTGTCGAGCGTGTTCGGCCGGCGGTAGACGTCGACGGTCGGGCCGAAGGCCGTGACGGTGCCCTCCTTCAGGGTCGCGGTGTTGCCGCCGAGAAGGAGCGCCTCCTCCGGCTCGGCCGTGGCGTAGACGAAGATCGCGCCCGATGCGGAGAAGATCTTCGGCAGCTCGGCGCGCAACTCCTCGCGCAGCTTGTAGTCGAGGTTGGCGAGCGGCTCGTCGAGGAGGACGAGGCGCGCGTTCTTGGCGAGTGCGCGGGCGAGGGCCGTCCTCTGCTGCTGCCCGCCCGACAGCGCGAGCGGATGGCGGGAGAGGAGCGGCCCGAGCTTGAGGAGGTCGGCCACGCGCCGCACCGTCTCGTCGATCTCCCGCCGCGACTTGCCGGCGAGGCGCAGGGGCGAGGCGATGTTCTCGTAGACCGTCAGCGAGGGGTAGTTGATGAACTGCTGGTAGACCATCGCGACGTCGCGCTTTCGCACCGACACGCCGGTGACGTCGCGGCCGTCGACGAGGACCGTGCCGCTCGCGGGCCTGTCGAGCCCCGCCATCACCCTCATGAGGCTCGTCTTGCCGGAGAGCGTCGGGCCGAGGAGCACGTTGAGCGTCCCGGGCTCGAGCGCGAGCGAGACGTCCAGAAGGTGCGTTTCACCGCCGACCCGTGTCGACACGCCTCTCAGCTCGAGCATCCGTCTCCCCCGTCCGGGCCATCGCCCGCAGGCCGGTTGTCCGGCCTCTGGTTGTCCATTCGCCGGTTGTCCGGCCTCTGGTTGTCCGTTCGCCGGTGGTCCGGCCTGTCGTGGTTCTTGCGCCGGCTGCCCGGCGGGTTCCGTCGTGGCCGCGAGGCCGTCAGCTTGCCTTGCGGCTCATCCGGCCGCAACGACTCCTTGTCGCACCTCGTGCGCCATGAAGGCGTCGAGGGCGTCGATCTCCTGCGCGCTCATGCGAAGGCCGAGCTTTGTGCGCCGCCACGCGACGTCGGCGGCAGAGCGCGCCCACTCCGTCTCCATGAGGTGGCGCACCTCCCGCTCCGTGAGGCCCGCGCCGAACTGGCGGCCGAGGTCCTCCATCCGCGTCGCGTCGCCGAGGATCGTGCGGGCTGCCGTGCCGTGGAGGCGGGCGAGGCGGCGCGCGAGGGCGGGGCCGAGGAACGGGTGGTCGCGCGCGAGCGCGTCGGAGAGGTGCTCGGCGTCTTCGAGCGAAAGGTCGCCGCCCGGAAGTGGCGCGTTCGCCGTCCACGGACCGCCGCGGGCGCCGACGAGGCGGGCCGCCTCCACGGCCGCCGCCTCGGCGAGCTTGCGGTAGGTGGTGAGCTTGCCGCCGAAGACGTTGAGGAGGGCGGGCCGCCCGTCGCCCCCTTCGGCCTTCAGGACGTAGTCGCGGGTCGCCTCCTGCGCCTTCGACGCGCCGTCGTCGTAGAGCGGGCGCACGCCCGAGTAGGTCCACACGATGTCCTCGCGGCGGAGCGGCGTCCTGAAATAGCCGCTCGCGCTCTCGAGGAGATAGCGGACCTCCTCCTCGGTAATGGCGACGTCGCCGGGGTCGCCGGTCCAGTCGCGGTCCGTGGTGCCGACGAGGGTGAAGTCCTCCTCGTAGGGGATGGCGAAGATGATCCTCTGGTCGGCGTTTTGGAAGATGTAGGCCCTGTCGTGGTCGAAGAGCTTCCTCACCACGATGTGGCTGCCCTGGACGAGGCGCACGTTGTGGGCGTCGTTCCGGCCGAGCGCGCGGCCGAGGACGCGGTCCACCCACGGTCCTGCGGCGTTCACGAGCAACCTGGCGCGCGCCTCGGCGGTGCTGCCGTCCGGCCGACGCAGGCCGACCTGCCATCGCTCGCCGTCGACCCTGGCGGAGATCACCTCCGTCCTGTGGTGGATGGCCGCCCCCCGATCCGCGGCGTCCCGCGCGTTCAGGACCACGAGCCGCGCGTCGTCCACCCAGCAGTCAGAATATTCGAATGCCTTTCGGAATTCGGGGCGGAGCGGCGCGCCTGCGGGATCGGTCGAAAGGTCGAGCGTGCGCGTCGGCGGAAGTCGGCGGCGGCCGCCGATGTTGTCGTAGAGGAAGAGGCCGAGGCGCAGGAGCCATGCCGGGCGCAGCGCCCTGTGGTGCGGCAGGACGAAGCGCAGGGGGCGGATGATGTGCGGTGCGAGCTGCCACAGCACCTCCCGCTCGATCAGCGCCTCCCGAACGAGGCGGAACTCGTAGTGCTCGAGATAGCGAAGGCCGCCGTGGATCAGCTTCGTGGACCAGGACGAGGTGCCCGAGGCGAAGTCGTCCCGCTCCGCGAGCGCGACGGAGTAGCCGCGGCCCGCGAGGTCGCGCGCGATCCCGCAGCCGTTGATGCCGCCGCCGATCACGAACACGTCCACGCTCGCAGGTTCGGCCACAGCCGCCTCCTTTCGCTGATCGTGAGCGTGTTGTGAACCAAATCGAATGTCAAACGAAAATTGTCACCCGGCGGGCGCACGCCGTGTGCCAGCGCCCCCCGCCGTCCGTCCCGCCGCCGTCCGTCCCGCCGCCTTCAGTCCAGCGGGCGGCGGAACGGCGGGAGGCTCGCGCCCACGCCCGGCCGCGCGGCGCCGGCGTGCGGGCGCGGCACAGGACGGCCGGCGACGGTCGCGATCGGGCGGTTTCGTCTGGCGGAGATCGTCAGGGCGACGGGATCGTCCGCGCCTTCAGCGCCTGCGCGCCTCTTCAACGCCGCGGCGGGCGAGGGCGTCGGCCCGCTCGTTCTCCGGGTGGCCGGCGTGGCCCTTCACCCAGCGCCACTGCACGTCATGCACGGCGGCCAGCCTGTCGAGCTCCTGCCAGAGCTCCTGGTTCTTTACCGGCGCCCTCGAGGCGGTCTTCCAGCCGTTCCTCTTCCAGCCGTGGATCCAGCGGGTGACGCCGTCGCGCAGATACTGCGAATCGGTGTGGATCTCCACCGCCGTCGGCCGCTTCAGCGCCTCCAGGGCGCGGATCGCCGCCGTCAGCTCCATCCGGTTGTTGGTGGTGGCCGCCTCGCCGCCCCACAGCTCGCGCTCCTTGCCGCGGAAGGACAGGATCGCCCCCCAGCCGCCCGGCCCCGGGTTCCCGCTGCACGCACCGTCCGTGTAGACGACGACGCGCTCCGGCTCGCCGGCCGCCGTCATGCCACCCGCCCGGCGGCGCCGCTCGCGGCGGTGTCGAGCCCGTAGTCCGACGGGCCGCGCACGGCGCGGTGGAAGCGCAGGCGGTCGGCGTAGGGCTTGGGGTCCTTGGGCGTCACGAGGGCGTTGGGCGGCACGCGCAGCCAGTCGTGGAGGCGGGTGAGGCAGAAGCGGAGCGCAGCGCCCCGCGCCAGGATCGGCAGCGCCTCGATCTCGGCGCCCGAGAGCGGCCGCATCGCCGAGTAGGCCGTGATCATCGCCCGCGCCTTGGTGACGTTGAACGCGCCGTCCTCCTCGAAGCACCACGCGTTAAGGCAGACGGCGAGGTCGTAGGCGAGGATGTCGTTGCAGGCGAAGTAGAAGTCGATGATGCCCGACAGCGCGCGGCCGACGAAGAAGGCGTTGTCGGGGAAGAGGTCGGCGTGGATGACGCCCGTCGGCAGCCCCTCCGGCCAGCGGGCGGCGAGCACGTCGAGCTCGTCGTCCACGAGTGCGGCGAGCCCCGGCATCACCGAGTCGGCCTCCTGCCGCGACTGCGCGAAAAGCGGCGCCCAGCTCTGGTGGCCGAGCCCGTTCGGCCTTGCCATCGCAAAGTCCGCGGTCGCCCTGTGGAGCGCGGCGAGGCCCCGCCCGAGCTCCGCACAATGGTGCGGCCCCGGCCGCCGCACTGCCACGCCGTCGAGGAAGGTCACGATGGCAGCGTGCCGTCCGCACAGGCGCGACAGGCGCGCACCGTCCCGCCGCGGCACGGGGCGCGGCGTCTTCAGCCCCCTGTCCGCGCAGTGCTCCATGAGGGCGACGAAGAAGGGCAGCTCCGCCGGGTCCACCCTCTGCTCGTAGAGCGTCAGGACGAACGTGCCGCCGGTGGTGCGCACGAGATAGTTCGTGTTCTCGACGCCCTCGGCGATGCCCTTCGCCGAGAGCAGGGTGCCGATGTCGTAGTCGGACAGGAAGGCTGCGAGCGCCTCGTCGTCGACGCTCGTGTAGACCGCCACGGGACGCGCGTCAGGAGGCTGCGTGCACCTCGTCGGTCCGCGCGGGCTCCACCGGCTCGCGCAGGAGGCGGGGGAGGGGGAACTCGATGGTCTCCTCCGCGGTGCGCGCGGTCTCGAGCGAGAGTGTGCGCCGGGCTGCGAAGGCCTCCAGCACCTCCTCCACCAGCGCCTCGGGTGCGGAGGCACCGGCGGTGATGCCGACAGTCTTCACGTCGTCGTAGGTGTCGAGGTCGATCTCGCGCGCCCTCTGGATGAGCTCCGCCCGCGGACAGCCCGAGGACAGCGCCACCTCGCGCAGCCTCTGCGAGTTGGACGAATTGGGCGCGCCGACGATGATCATCGCGTCGCAGCGCGCCGCCACCGCCTTCACGGCCTCCTGCCGGTTGGTCGTGGCGTAGCAGATGTCGTCCTTGTGGGGGCCGACGACGCCGGGGAAGCGGGCCTTCAGGGCGTCGACGATGGCGCGGGTGTCGTCCACGGAGAGGGTGGTCTGGCTGATCCAGGCCAGATTCTCCGGGTTCTTCGGAATGAGCTCCTCCACGTCCCGCACGGTCTCCACCAGCGTCACGGCGCCCGGCGGAAGCTGGCCCATGGTGCCCACCACCTCGGGGTGGCCGGCGTGGCCGATGAGGATGATCTCACGGCCGCGGCGATGGTGGATCTCCGCCTCCTTGTGGACCTTCGAGACGAGCGGGCAGGTGGCGTCGAGATAGAAGAAGTTGCGCGCCCGCGCGTCCTCCTTCACCTCCTTCGGCACGCCGTGGGCCGAGAAGATGACGGGCCGGTCGCAGTCCTCGATCTCGTCGAGCTCCTCGACGAAGACGGCGCCCTTGTCCTCGAGGGCGGTGACGACGAACCGGTTGTGCACGATCTCGTGCCGGACGTACACTGGGGCGCCATAGCGCTCGAGTGCGAGCTCCACGATCTGGATCGCCCGGTCCACTCCGGCGCAGAAGCCCCGGGGAGCGCACAGGATCACGTTGAGGTCGGGACGATCGGCCATGAGGGAGCCGCTCCGCGTTGCAATGCCCACACCGTCAGTCATAGAGGGATGGGGGGCGTCGAAGTCAAGGATCGCCGGATGAGTGACGTGTTCGAGGGTGCGATGGGGCGAGGGGCCGGACGACGGGTGGCAGCCGCCCTGGCGGCCCTTCTGGTGCTGGCCGGGTGCGCCAGCGACGGCGAGCTGACCGCGACGTCCACCGTCGGCCAGTTCCTGCGCGGCACCACCGCCGAGCCCACGACCATCGACCCCGAGCTGATCACGCCGACCATCGGCTGCCCGACCATCACCATCAACCCCGGGACCGAGGCGCTGCGGCGGGAGGACGGGAGCGGCGGTGCCGACGCCCTGCGCTGGCAGGCGAGCATCGTGCGGACCGCCCGCGAGTGCACGCTCATCGGCGAGGGCGAGGGCGAGGGCGAGGGCGAGGGGGCGAGCGTCGCCGTGCGCGTCGGCGTCTCGGGCCGCGTCATCGAGGGCTCGCGAGGCGCGCCGGAGGTGGTGGAGCTCCCCCTCAGGATCGCCGTGCGGGAAGGGGGCGAGGTCACCTACAGCCGCCTCCACAACGTGCGGGTCGCGCTCGAGGGCGTGTCCCAGCCCTGGGCCTTCGTGGACGAGAACGTGCGCGTCTCCTCGCCGGAAGCGGAGATCATCGTCGGCTTCGACGGCTGACGCGGGGCGGTCATCCGTCCACAGTGCCGCAGGGGATGCCAATTGACAGGGCATGCCGCTTTGTTATGCTGAAAACCTGCATGCGGGAGAGATCGCCCTCGTGGCGGCGCCGAAGGAGCAACGGCCCGGAAACTCTCAGGCAAAAGGACCGCAGGCAGGACTGAATTCTGGAAAGAGGCCGGGTACGGCCCACCGAAGGAGTAGCCGCGGGGCATCCCGCGGGAAATCTCTCAGGTGCCATGACAGAAGGGCATTCGCGCGGCATCCGCCGCGGCGATCGTGTCATGGTCCCTGGAGGTCGGCTTGTCTGACGAGACCCGCGAGAATGCGCCTTCGGCGCTCCTGAAGCGCACGCCCCTCTTCGACACGCACCGGGCCGCCGGCGCCCGCATGGTTCCCTTCGCGGGCTACGAGATGCCGCTCCAGTATGCGGGCATCGTCGCCGAGCACAAGGCGACGCGCGGCTCGGCCGGCCTGTTCGACGTCTCACACATGGGCCAGGTGCTGGTGCGCGAGACGTCGCCGGGCGCCGCCGTGCGCTGGCTGGAGCGCCTCACCCCCGCCGACATCGAAGGCCTCGCCGACGGCGCCGCCCGATACACCGTGATGACCCTCGCCTCGGGCGGCGTCGTGGACGATCTCATCGTCACCCGCCTCGGGGGCGACTTCCGCCTCGTCGTGAACGGCGCCCGCCGCGAGCGCGTCGCCGAGCATTTCGCCGCGGAGGCGGACGATGCCGTCACCGCCACCTTCCTCGATCGTGCGCTGATCGCGCTCCAGGGTCCGCAGGCGGAGGCCGCTCTCCAGCCCCACGTCGAGGCCGACCTTTCCGCGATGGGCTTCATGACGGCCACCCTCGCGACCGCCTTCGGCGCCGACGCCATGGTCTCGCGCTGCGGCTACACCGGCGAGGACGGCTTCGAGGTCTCGCTGCCGGAGGAGGTCGCGGCCTCCGCGTGGGAGGCGCTCGTCGCCGACCCTCGCGTCTCCCCCGTCGGCCTCGGCGCGCGCGACACGCTGCGCCTCGAGGCGGGCCTGTGCCTCTACGGGCAGGACCTCACGGAGGAGATCAGCCCCGTGGAGGCCGGCCTCGGCTGGACCATCGGCAGGCGGCGCCGGGAGGAAGGCGGCTTCCTCGGCGCCGACCGCATCCTGGAGGAGCTCGCCTCGGGCCCCGCCCGCAAGCGCGTCGGCCTCGCCGTGGAGGGCCGCGTCCCCGCCCGCGCAGGCGCCGTGCTGGAAGCCGGCGGCGAGACCGTCGGTCACGTCACCTCCGGCGGCGTCGGCCCCACGGTGGGCGCGCCCATCGCCATGGGCCTCGTCTCCGCCCCCCACGCCGGGCCGGGCACGACGATGGCCGCCATCGTCCGCGGCAAGCCCGTGCCCGTCACGGTCGCAAAGCTTCCCTTCCTGCCCTCCCGCACCAGACGCAAGGTCTCGTCATGAAGCGCTTCACCAAGGAACACGAGTGGATCGAGCTCGACGGCGACGTCGCCACCGTCGGCATCACCGGCCACGCCCAGGAGCAGCTCGGCGACATCACCTTTGTGGAGCTTCCCGAGGTCGGCCGCACCGTCTCCGCCGGCGACGCCTTCGCGGTGGTGGAGAGCGTGAAGGCGGCGTCCGACGTCTATGCCCCCGTCGCGGGCGAGGTCGTGGAGGTGAACGCCGCGCTCGACGAGAAGCCGGAGCTCGTCAACGAGGCGGCGGAGGGGGACGGCTGGTTCGCGAAGATCCGCCCGTCCGACCCGTCGGTCCTCGACGGCCTGATGGACCGCGAGGGCTACGAAGCGTTCCTGAAGACCATTGCCTGAAGGGAGCGCATGACCTCCCCCCGCCTCGCCGTGCGCGCCGTGATCGTGGAGAAGGGCCGCCTTCTCCTCGTGAACGCCTATCCGGACGGAAGGAGCCGACCTGTGGTGCGCTCCCGGCGGCGGCGTCGAGGCGGGGACGGACCTTCCGACCAATCTCGCCCGGGAGGTGCGGGAGGAGACCGGGCTCGACATCGCCGTCGGACCGCTCCTGCTCGTGAACGAGTTCCACGAGCCGTCCGGCGGCTTCCACCAGGTGGACCTCTTCTTCCGCGCGACGATCACCAGCGGGCGGATCGCGCCGGGGTGGCGCGACCCGGCAGCCGTCGTCACCGAGCGGCGCTTCTTCTCCCGCGAGGAACTCGCCGGGGTGCGCTTCAAGCCGGACAGCCTTCCGCGGGTCGCCTTCGATCCGCCGGGCGCGGCCCTCTACGACGCTCTCGAGGAGCTCGTCGTCTGAACCGACGCCGGACGCGGTGGGCGGCCCCGCCTCCGGCAAGAACCTCGCCCGCCGCACAGCGTCTTGCGAAAGGACGGAACCGATGCGCTACCACCCGCTGACCGCCGACGACCGTGCGCTGATGCTGAGAAGGATCGGCGCGGCCTCCATCGACGACCTCTTCACGGACGTCCCCGAGGGCCGCCTCCTCGAGGGTCTGATGGATCTTCCGAGGGGCCGCTCGGAGATGGCGGTCGAGCGGGCCATGGCGGCGATGGCGCGCAGGAACCGCGCGGCCGGGGAGGGACCGTTCTTCGTCGGTGCCGGCGCCTACCGGCACCACGTTCCGGCGAGCGTCGACCACCTCATCCAGCGCTCGGAGTTCCTGACCTCCTACACGCCCTACCAGGCCGAGATCAGCCAGGGCACGCTCCAGGTCCTGTTCGAGTTCCAGACCCAGGTCGCCCGCCTCACCGGCATGGAGGTGGCGAACGCCTCCATGTACGACGGCTCCACTGCCGCCGCCGAGGCGGTGATGATGGCGGCCCGCGCCACGCGCCGCGACAGGGCCATCGTGTCGGGCAGCGTCCACCCGCAGTACCGGGACGTGATCGCCACGGTCTCGTCCGACGTCGAGATCGAGGCGATGCCGACGGACTTCGCCGGCGCCGAGGACGTCACGTCGCGCATCGACGAGAAGACGGCCTGCGTCGTCGTCCAGTGCCCGTCGTTCTACGGCCATCTCGTGGACCTCCGCCCCGTCGCGAGGGCGGCGCACGAGAAGGGGGCGATGCTGGTCGCCGTCTTCACCGAGGCCGTCGCGCTCGGCGCCATCGAGCCGGCAGGGCCGCAGGGTGCTGACATCGTGGTGGGCGAGGGCCAGTCCATCGGCAACGCGCTGAACTTCGGCGGCCCCTATGTCGGCCTCTTCGCGACGCGGAAGAAATTCATCCGCCAGATGCCGGGCCGGCTCGCCGGCGAGACGGTGGACGCCGACGGCAAGCGCGGCTTCACCCTGACGCTGAACACGCGCGAGCAGCACATCCGCCGCGACAAGGCGACGTCGAACATCTGCACGAACTCCGGCCTCTGCGCGCTCGCCTTCACCATCCACATGACGCTCCTCGGCGAGACGGGCCTGACACGCCTCGCCCGCCTCAACCACGCACGCGCCTGCGCCACGGCGGACGCCCTCGCGCGTGTGCCGGGTGTCGAGGTGCTCAACGAGACGTTCTTCAACGAGTTCACCATCCGTGTCCCCGGCGACGCGGATGCGGTGGTGGAGCGCCTCGCGGCGGGCGGCGTTCTCGGCGGCGTCCCCGTCTGCCGCCTCGACCCGTCGGCGCCCGGCGATCTCGTCGTGGTCGCCGCCACCGAGCTCACCACGGACGAGGACATCGCGGCCTACGCCGCCGCGCTCAAGACAGCCACGGCATGAGCCCGCTCGCGCGGCACTTCCAGATGATGGCCGCGAACAACGCGTGGGCCAACGACAGGCTCCTCGCCGCCTGCGAGGGGCTGTCGGAGGAGGAGTTCGCCGCGCCGCGCACGGGCTTCTTCCCGTCGATAGAACTGACGCTGAACCACATCCTCGAGGTGGACCGCGACTACACCGACGCGCTCGAGGGCCGGCCGCGCCCGTACCGTGACGAGCCGCCCCTCGACGCGGCGGGTCTGCGCCGCGGGCAGGCGGAACAGGACGCGCGGCTGATCGTCTTGTGCGAGACGCTCGACGACGAGGCGCTCGGCCGCGAGGTCCTGACCGACAGGGGCGAGAGGGGCATGGTTGCCGAGCGGACCGATGCCGTCCTCGCCCACCTCTTCCAGCACCAGATCCACCACCGCGGACAGGCGCACGCGATGCTCTCCGGCACCAGCGTCCCGCCCCCGCAGCTCGACGAATTCTTCCTGCGCTTCGACCGCCACGGACGCGCGAACCGATACGGAGCCACGCCATGACCTTCACCGGAAACGAGGCGCTCGCCATCCACGAGCCGCTGATCTTCGAGGTCGGCCACACGCAGATCACAGGCGTCGACGTGGAGGAGCCCGCGCCCTTCGCGAGCCGCCTCGGCGGCCACGCGCGCACGACGCCCATCGGCCTGCCGGGCCTCACCGAGCCCGAGACCATGCGGCACTACGTGCGCCTCTCGCGCCAGAACTACGCCATCGACCTCGGCCTCTACCCGCTCGGCTCGTGCACCATGAAGCACAACCCGCGCCTCAACGAGAAGGTGGCGCGGATGCCGGGGTTTGCCGACATCCACCCCCTCCAGCCGCTCTCCACGGTTCCGGGCGCGCTCGAGGTGATGGCCGAGCTCTCCCGCTGGCTCTGCACCATGACGGGGATGGCGGCCGTCGCCCTCTCGCCGAAGGCGGGGGCGCAGGGCGAGCTCTGCGGCATGATGGCGATCCGCGCGGCGCTGCGCGCCCGCGGGGAGAACCGCGGCACCGTCCTCGTCCCCGAGAGCGCCCACGGCACCAACCCCGCGACGGCGGCGGCCCTCGGCTACCGCGTCGAATCCATCGACGCGCGGGACGACGGGACGGTCTCGGTGGAGGCGGTGAAGGCGAAGCTCTCGGGCGACGTCGCCGCCATCATGCTGACGAATCCCAACACCTGCGGCCTGTTCGAGCCGGAGATCGTCGCCATCGCCGAGGCGATCCACGAGGCCGGGGCGTACTTCTACGGTGACGGGGCCAACTTCAACGCCATCGTCGGCAAGGCGAAGCCGGGCGATCTCGGCGTCGACGCCATGCACATCAACCTCCACAAGACGTTCTCGACGCCCCACGGCGGCGGCGGGCCGGGCTCGGGGCCGGTGGTGCTGTCGGAGCGGCTCGCAGCGTTCGCGCCGGTCCCGTTCCTGCGGGCGGACGGCACGCTGGTGGAGCGGGTCGACGAGGCGCGCGAGGGGGAGATGCCCTTCGGCCGCCTCACGGCCTTCCACGGCCAGATGGGCATGTACGTGCGTGCGCTCTCCTACATGATGAGCCACGGCGCCGACGGCCTGCGCCAGGCGTCCGAGGACGCGGTGCTCGCGGCGAACTACGTGAAGGCACAGCTTGGCGACGTCATGAGCGTCTCGTTCCCGGACAGGCCGGCGATGCACGAGGTGCTGTTCGACGAGCGCTTCCTGAAGGGGACCGGCGTCACCACCCTCGATTTCGCCAAGGCGATGATCGACGAGGGGTTCCACCCGATGACCATGTATTTCCCGCTGGTGGTCCCGGGGGCGATGCTGATCGAGCCGACGGAATCGGAGAGCCTCGCCTCCCTCGACCTCTTCATCGCGACCCTGCGGGACCTCGCGAAGGCGGCCCGCGACGGAGACACGAAGCGCTTCGCGGAGGCGCCCCGCCACGCCCCGCGCCGGCGCCTCGACGAGACGCGCGCCGCCCGCAAGCCGGTGCTCACCTGGGAGCCGCAGCCGGTCGCCGAGGCGGCGGAGTAGCCGCCCCCGTCCCCCGGCTCGCCTCGAGCGGAAGCCGTCCGCTGGCCTGCCTCGGGCCGGCGGACGGCGCCTTCCTCAGTCCTCGGGCAGGGCGCGGTAGGCGCTGTGGGTCGCGACGATGGAAAGGGCGACGCGGGCCAGCGTGTCGACGAGCGCGATCATCGTGAGGATGAAGAACGTCGTCGTCCCGCACTCGTCGACGACGAGGAACAGGACGATGAAGGCACACAGCGTCAGCACCATGACCATGTTGCCGACCACCGTGGTGCGGTAGGCGCTCGACGAGATCAGCAGGCTGACCAGCATCATGATCAGCGCGATCGTGACCAGGACGTCGCTGTAGGTCAGCGGGAAATACTGGCCCGACACCAGGATGATGTCGGCGGCGACGCTGTCCCAGAAGGGATGTGGTGCGACTTCACCGACCGAGACGATGTAGTTCGCGTGATCGTAGAGAAAGAATGCCGATACCAGGTAGATGATCAGCGGTATCAGCATCAGGGGAACCGCGCCCATGCCTCTCCTCGCGTTGCTTGCGGCCGCCCGATCGCCGGGCGGCGGTCACTGATATTTCAACGCAAAGGCACGAAGGGGACGCGAAGTTCCATCAATCTTCCTCCATCAATCTTCCTTGGGCGTCAGCACCTGGCGGCCACGGTAGCGGCCGGTCTTGAGGTCGATGTGGTGCGGCCGGCGCAGCTCGCCGGAGTCCTTGTCCTCCACGTAGGTGGGGGCGTTCAGCGCGTCGGCGGAGCGGCGGAAGCCCCGCTTCATCGGGCTCGTCTTCCGCTTGGGGACTGCCATGGCGTCGATCTCCTCTCGCCGCCGGGAGGGGCGGCTCGTCTCTGCCGCGCTCTGGCGGCATCATTCGTGCACGAAAAGGGCGGGTGGCCGCCGGACCACGCCCTATAGCGCCGGGACCGCGGTTTGGCAACGCTCGCAGGACGCCCGCCCGTCAGGGACGGATGGGTTCCGGCAGACAGGTAAACACCCACGGCGCACGATCAAGCTCCCGCGCGACATGCGCCATCACGGCGCGCTGCCGCTGGCCCGGGCGGCGCGGATCGCGCACCGACGGCGCCGGCAGGATCGTGGCGAGGGCGAGGGCCTCGTCGCCGTCGATCTCGCCCGCCGGCCTGCCGAAGAAGTGCCTCGCCGCCGCCTCCGCCCCGTAGATGCCGGGGCCCCAGTGGGCGATGTTGAGGTAGATCTCGAGGATGCGGTCCTTCGACAGGACGAGGTCCATCCACACCGCGAACGGGACCTCGATGGCCTTCCTGAGATAGCTTCGCTCCGGCCAGAGGAAGAGGTTCTTCACCAGCTGCATCGTGATGGTGCTCGCCCCGCGCGGCGGCAGTCCCTCTCGCCACTCGCGCAGGACGACGCGCACCTGCGCAAGGTCGACGCCGTGGTGGAGGCAGAAGCGCGCGTCCTCCGCCATCACGACGGAGCGCACGAGATCGGGGGAGAACGCCTCGAGGGGGCGCCATTCCTGGCGGACCGTCTCGCCCGCCCGCTCGCGCCGCAGGATCGGCAGCGACGGCGGGTCCACGAAGGCGTAGACCACCGTAAGGGCCGGAGGAAGCGCGACGACGAACGCCAGCGCGGCAAGGATGGCACGGAAGAGTGCGCGCAACTGTGACCTCCTCCCTTCGCGGCGTGACGGCATCGCCGCCCATCGCCTATCATGACAAGAAACGCAAAGCGGGGGGTGCGATGGGTTTTGGCGACAGGATCGCTCGGGCGGCGGCCGCGACGGACGAGGTGCTCGAGCGGGCGCTCCTCATGCTCGGCGAGGAGGGGCGGGCGCCTGAGCGCCTCCTCGAGGCGACGCGCCACGCCCTCCTCGGCGGCGGCAAGCGCTTCCGCCCGTTCCTCGTGATCGAGACGGCGGCACTGTGCGGCGGGCCGGTGGGCGCGGCCGTGGCGGTCGGCGCGGGATTCGAGTGCCTCCACGCCTACAGCCTCGTCCACGACGACCTTCCCGCCATGGACGACGACGACATGCGCCGCGGCCGGCCGACCGTCCACAAGGCCTACGACGAGGCGACGGCGATCCTCGTCGGCGACGGGCTCCAGGCGCTCGCCTTTCAGCTCGTGACCGCACCGCCCGTGCCGCCCGCCGCTGCCGGGCCGCTCGCCCATCTCCTGGCCGAGGGCTCCGGGTTCGCCGGCATGGTGGGCGGGCAGTACCGCGACCTCAACGCCCTCGGCCTCGATGCCGACGGGATCCGCCTCATGCAGTCCATGAAGACGGGAGCGCTCATCCGCGCCTCCTGCGAGGCGGGAGCGGTGGTGAGCGGCGCGGACGGCGAGACTCGCGCCCGCCTTTCCCGCTTCGGCACCCTCCTCGGAGAGGCCTTCCAGCTCGCGGACGACCTTCTCGACCTCGAGGGGACGGTCGAGGAGACTGGCAAGCGCGTCGGCAAGGACGCTGAAGGGGGCAAGGCGACGATCCCGGCACTTCTCGGCCCGGCGGCCGCGCGCGAGCGGCTGTGCGACCGCGTGGCGCGGGCGGCCGCACAGCTCGAGCCCTTCGGCGAGGCGGCGGCGACGCTGCGCGAGGCCGCCCGCTTCGTGGCCGAGCGGCGCTCCTGATCGCCGCTGCCTGCCGTTCCGCGCTTGACAACAGCCCCCGTTGCGACATTACAGTTCGTGCAAAGAGCGTTGCAAACGCCGAACACAGGGGAGGAGCCGTGCGGATCGCGGTCCTGGGAACAGGCCGGATCGGCCGCATGCACGCAGACAATCTCGTGCAGCACGCCGACACCGAGCTCGCCATGGTCTACGACGTGGATCGCGCCAGCGCCGAGGCTGTCGCGGAGCGCCACAGCGTGCGCGCGGCCGCCAGCGCAGAGGAGGTGTTCGCCGCCTCCGAGGTGGACGCAGTCCTCGTCGCGACCGCCACCCCCACCCACGCCGACTACATCGAGGCCGCGGTCGCCGCCGGCAAGCCGGTGCTGTGCGAGAAGCCCATCGACCTCTCGCTCGCCCGCGTGAACGAGACGGCGCGGCGGATCGCCGGCGCCGACGTGCCGATCCAGATCGGCTTCAACCGCCGTTTCGATCCCGGCCATGCGAAGGCCCGCGCCCCCGCCCACGCCGGCGAGATCGGCGACATCCACCAGGTCGTCATCACGTCGCGCGATCCGGAGATGCCGCCGCGCGCCTACTACGAGGCGGCCGGCGGGCTCCTGCGCGACATGACGATCCACGACTTCGACCTCGCCCGCTTCATGCTGCCCGAGGAGCCGGCGCACGTGTTCGCGAGCGCCTCCCGCCTCATCGACCCCGCGCTGATGAGCGAGCTCGGCGACCACGACACGGCGATGATCGTGATGACCACCGCCTCGGGCCGCCAGTGCTGCATCAACAACTCCCGCACGGCGGTCTACGGCTACGACCAGCGGGTGGAGATCCTCGGGACGACGGGGATGCTCGTCTCCGACAACGTGCGCGCCGACAACGTGCGCCGGCACGGCAAGGACGAGACCGAGGCGGGAAGCCCCTACCTCTATTTCTTCATCGAGCGCTACCGGCAGGCCTTCTTCGCCGAGCTCGACGCCTTCGTGGCGGCGGTTCGCGAGGGGCGGCCGACGTCCCCCGGCTTCGAGGACGGCCGCCTCGCCCTCGTCCTCGCCGAGGCCGCCTATCGCTCTCTGGCGGAGCGCCGCGCAGTCGCCGTGGAGGAGATCACGTGACAGCCACCGAAGCCGCCGCCGAGCGCAGCCCCGCCCCCGGCGCGGGCGCGCCCTTCCTCCACCTCGACGGGATCACCAAGCACTTCGGCGCGATCCAGGCGCTAAGGGGCGTCGACCTCGAGATCCGCCGGGGCGAGGCGGTCGGCCTCATGGGCGACAACGGCGCCGGCAAGTCGACCCTCATGAAGATCATCGCGGGCAACTTCCCGCCGTCCACCGGACACATCCGCGTGGAGGGGCGGGAGGTGCACATGCACAGGCCCATCGACGCGCGCCACCTCGGCATCGAGATCGTCTACCAGGATCTCGCGCTCTGCGACAATCTCTCGGCGGCGGCCAACGTCTTCCTCGGCCGTGAGCTGAAGAGGAGGTTCGGGCCGTTCTCCGTGCTCGACCACGCGGCCATGTACCGCCGCGCGGGCGAGCTCTTCCGCGAGCTGAAGTCCGAGACGCGGCCCTTCGACCTCGTGAAGCAGATGTCGGGCGGCCAGCGGCAGGCGGTCGCCATCGCCCGCACGCGCCTCTCCGACCCGAGGCTCGTGCTCATGGACGAGCCGACGGCCGCCATCTCCGTGCGCCAGGTGGCCGAGGTGCTCTACCTCATCCATCGCCTCAAGGAGACCGACCACGCCGTCGTCCTCGTCTCCCACCGCATGCCGGACGTGTTCGAGGTGTGCGATCGCGTGGCGGTCCTGCGCCGCGGGCTCAAGGTGGCCGACAAGGCCATCGGCGAGACGAGCCCGGAGGAGGTCACCGGCCTCATCACCGGAGCGATCGAAGCGGCATGAGCGACACCGGAGCGATCGAAGCGGCATGAGCGACACCGGAGCGATTGAAGGGCGATGAGCGACACCGGAGCGATCGAAGGGCGATGAGCGACACCGGAGCGATCGAAGGGCGATGAGCGACACCGGAGCGATTGAAGCGCGATGACGGACGTGACGAAATCCCACGCGGAGATCGACGACAGGGTCACGAGCGCGCGCGCCATGGGGCCGATCGCCTCCATGGTGCGCACCCAGCCCTTCTGGGTGTTCGTGGCGCTTCTCATCCTGTGCGTCGTGATGGCTTTCGTGTCGGACGTCTTCCTCACCGAGCGGAACCTCTACAACGTCGGGCGCAACTTCGCCTTCTTCGGCATCATGGCGCTAGGCATGACGGCCGTCATCTGCACGGGCGGGATCGACCTGTCGGTCGGCTCCCTCATGGGCCTGACGGGCGTGACGGCGGGCCTCGTCATGCAGGCGGGCTGGTCCATCGGCTTCGGCTTCGCGGCCTGCATGGGGATGGCGATCGCCGTCGGCCTCGTGAACGGCATCCTCATCGCCTACGTGCGCCTCGCGCCGTTCGTGGTGACACTCGGCATGCTCGCCATGGCACGCTCGCTCGCCATGGTGATCTCCAACAACCGCATGATCTACGAGTTCGGGCCGGACGAGGAGATCTTCCTCTGGATCGGCGGCGAGAGCGTCTTCGGGATTCCGAACCCGGTGTGGGTGCTCCTCGTCCTCACGATCCTCTTCTGGTGGATCTACCGCTACTCGACGTGGGGGCGCTGGGTGTTCGCCGTCGGCGGCAACCAGCAGGCGGCGCGCCTCGCCGGCATCCCGGTGGAGCGGGTCATCGTGTCGGTCTACGTGGTCTCGGCGTCATGCGCGGGGCTCGCGGCCTTCCTCATGGTGGGCTGGTTCGGCTCGGTCACGAACGCCCTCGGCCTCACCTACGAGCTCAACGTGATCGCAGCCACCGTCATCGGCGGGGCGAACCTCATGGGCGGCGTCGCCTACGCCCTCGGCGCGCCCATCGGAGCGGCGCTGATGGAGCTCATCCGCAACTCGCTGCTTCTCGCCGGCATAGACGCCCTGTGGCAGCAGTTCTTCGTCGGTCTGTTCCTCATCCTCGCAGTCCTTCTGGAGCAGATCCGCAGCCGGAGCCGCGATTGACGCGGCGCCTCACGAAGCCTCGAAAAAAGGGAGGAATATCCATGAAGAAGACCCTCGCCGCCGTGCTCGTCTCGGCGGTCGCTCTCCCGGGCGTCGCGCTCGCCCAGGACTACACCTTCGCCCTCGTGCCGAAGGCCATGAACAACCCGTTCTTCGATCTTGCCCGCGACGGCTGCTACAAGGCCGACGAGGAGCTCGACAACGTCACCTGCCGCTACATCGGGCCGGGCGAGCACACCGAGCTCGAGCAGCTCCAGATCGTGCAGGACCTCATCAGCCAGGGCGTCGACGGGATCGCGGTCTCCCCGTCAAACGCGCCGGCCATGGCCCGCGTCCTTCGCGCCGCAGTCGACGCCGGCATCCCGGTCATGACCTGGGACGCTGACCTCCTCGACGACGACCAGGAGATCCGCTCCACCTTCGTCGGAACCAAGAACTACGACATCGGCGTCAACCTTGCGAACATCGTGATGGAGACGAAGGACGGCGGCACGGTCTGCCTCCAGACCGGCGGCGCCGCGGCGGCCAACCACAACGAGCGCCTGAAGGGCGTCCGCGACACCCTCGCCGGCAAGGACATGGGGCCGCCTCCCGGCGACCGGCTCGACGGAGAGGGCGGCTGGACCGAGATCTCGGGCTGTCCGCTCATCACGGACGACGACGGCAACAAGGCCGTCCAGGGCCTTACCGACATCCTCGCGAAGGAGCCGGACCTGACGGCGTTTATCTCCACGGGCGCCTTCACCCAGTGGTTCGACAACGCCTACCGCCAGGCCGTCGAGCCCTACAAGGAGCGTCTCGATTCGGGTGAGCTTGTCCTCGTCGTCGCCGACACTCTGCCCATGCAGATGGAGCAGCTGAAGGACGGCCTCTCCAAGGGCCAGGTGGGCCAGCGGCCGTTCGAGATGGGCTATCGCTCCATGTACGTCCTTCTCGATCTCATCGAGGGCAAGGAGGTCGAGGACCCGATCTACACCGGCCTCGACGTCTGCACCCCCGAGAACGCGGACACCTGCATCGCCCAGTGATGCGATCCGGGCGGCGCCCGCGCGCCGCCCCCTTCGCGCTCCGGCCCCGGCCGGGGCGTTTCTTTTTCGGCATCGACCGCGCCACCAACCTGTTGAGGACACCATGCGCAGATACGCCGTCTATCCGAGCCTCGAGGACCGCACGGTCTTCATCACCGGCGGGGCGAGCGGGATCGGCGCGGCGATGGTGGAGGCGTTCGCCGGGCAGGGATCGCGCGTCGGCTTCGTGGACATCGACACGGAGGCCGGCGAGGCGCTCGCCGGCCGCCTCGGAGGCAGCGTCGCCTTCGTGCCCTGCGACCTGCGCGACATCGGCCAGCTGAGGGACTCCTTCGGCGCGCTGAAGGCCCGCCTCGGCCCCGCCGCCGTCCTCGTCAACAACGCCGCCCGCGACGACCGGCACGACTGGCGCGAGGTGACGCCCGAATACTGGGACGAGCGGATGGCGACGAACCTTCGCCACTTCTTCTTCGCCATCCAGACGGTGGCGCCCGACATGATCGGGATGGGCGGCGGTTCCATCATCAACTACGGCTCCATCTCCTGGATGCAGCGCGAGGGCGGCATGCCCGCCTACACCACGGCGAAGTCCGCAGTTCAGGGGCTGACGCGCACCATGGCGCGGGACCTCGGCGTGCACCGCATCCGCGTGAACACGCTCGTCGCGGGCTGGGTGATGACGGAGCGGCAGAAGGCGCTCTGGGCCACGCCGGAGGCGCTCGAGAAGCACCGCGAGCGGCAGTGCCTCAAGGATTTCGTGCAGCCGGAGCACATGGCGCGCGCCGCACTCTGGCTCGCATCGGACGACTCGGTCATGTGCACCGCGCAGGACTTCATGGTCGAGGCCGGCGTCATCTGAGGGAGAGTGTCATGAGAAAGCGCCCCGTCGGCGACACCGGCGTCGAGGTCACCGAGGTCATGTTCGGCACGTCCGGCCTCGGCTCGATGCCGGACACCTACGGCTATGCGGTCAGCGAGGAGCGCGCCCGCGCCACAGTCCACGCCATCTTCGACAGCGAGGTGAACTGCCTCGACACCTCCCGCAACTACGGCTTCGGCCGCTCGGAGGAGCGGGTCGGCGCCGCGATCCGCGAGCGGGGAGGGCTGCCCGACGGCTTCGTCATCTCCACCAAGCTCGACAGGGACATGGAGACGCGCCGGCTCGACGCCTCCCGCGCGCGCCGCTCCCTCGAGGAGAGCCTCGAGGCGCTGGGGCTCGACAGGGTCGGCATCCTCCACCTCCACGACCCCGAGCACTGCGCAGACCTCTCCGAGATCACGGGCGAGGGCGGCGCCCTCGACGAGCTCTTCAGGATGAAGGAGGAGGGGCTCGCCTCCGCCGTCGGCCTCGCCATGGGCACCATCGACATCATGTTCCCGATCGTGCGCGAGAGGCCGTTCGACTGCATCATCAGCCACAACCGCTTCACGCTCCTGAACCGGCAGGCGCAGGAGCTGTTCGAGCATTGCCGGGAGCGGGGGATCGCCGTCTTCAACGCGGCGCCCTACGCGAGCGGCGTCCTCGCCAAGGGCTCGGCGGAGATGCCGCTCGTCACCTACCAGAAGGCCGACGAGGCGATGCTGGCGCCCGTGCGGCGCATCGAGCACCTGTGCGCCGAGTTCGGCGTCGCGACGGGTGCGGCGGCGCTCCAGTTCTCGACGCGCGACCCGCGGGTGACGTCCACCATCGTCGGCGTCACGAAGCCCGAGCGCGTCGCCGAGACGCTGCACTGGTTGGCGGAGGGGATCGGCGAGCCCCTTTGGGACGCGCTCGCGGCGCTGCCGTATTCCACGGAGGACCCTGAGGCGAACCGGCAGTATCGTCCGGGCTGAAGGGCTTGTTGCGCTCTGCCAATCGGGCAACGATCGTTGCAGATCGCGCCACCACGGGACACCAATGGATTCGACGCCGAGGGAGCCGCCAGCGGACCACGAGAGCCTGATCGAGCTCATCCACGACCGGTTCGACGGGATGAGCAAGACGTCGAAGAAGATCGCCGTCTTCCTCACGCAGAATCCGAACGACGTGGCGATGCTGTCGGTGAACGCCATCGCCAACCGCTGCGGTGTCCACGCGTCGAGCTTCGTGAGGTTCGCGCAGATGCTCGGCTATTCGGGCTTCCGGGAGCTGCAGGGCGTCTTCCACCAGCGCCTGTCCTCCGCCGCGCCGAGCTTCGACAACCGCATCTCGGCCCTCGAGGAGGAGCTCGACGACGGCGCCGAGAAGAGCGAGGCGGGGCTCCTTCGCGAGCTCGCGGTGCGCGACATCGCGAGCCTCAGGGACCTTCTCCACCGCATCGACGAGGCGGAGCTCCACCGGGCGGTGCGCATGATGGAGCGGGCGGACACCATCTTCCTCGCAGGCCAGAACCGCTCGGCGCCCATCGTGGAGCTGATGCGCTACGTGCTCACGATGCTCGGCAAGCGCGTCGTCCTCCTCGACGCGGGCGGCGGGCTCGCGACCCACATGGCCCGGACGATGCGCCCGCGCGACGTCCTCATCGCCGTGTCCTTCCGCTACTACGCCAAGGAGGTGGTGACCGTCGCGCAGGAGGCGCGGCGGGCGGGCGTGCCGGTGATCGCCATCACCGACACCACGCTGTCGCCGCTCGCGAAGGCCGCCTCGGTGCTGTTCGCCGTGCCGGAGCACGACCACGCGTTCTCCCGCTCGCTGGCGGCGCCCATGTGCCTCGCCCAGTCCCTCATCGTGGCTCTCGCCGCGCGGCTCCAGGACGACAGGGTGGCGCCGAGGATCCCCGTCGTGACGCAGGAGTGATCGTCACGCGGGAGTGATTGTCACGCAGGAGTGATCGTCACGCGGGGGATCGTCAGGCCCGCAGCGGCTCGGCTGGAGTCGGAGGGGCGCCGTCGTAGCCGCCGTAGACGGACTGGTCGAAGTGGACGACAGCGCCCGTCATCATGCCCGAATCGTCCGACGCGAGGAAATTGACCGCCTTCGCCACCTCGGCCGGGTCGAGGAGGCGGCCGAAGGGCATCGCCTCGCCGGCCTTCTCCTGCCAGCCCTCACCGGCGCCGTGGTACTCGCGCTGGATGCGGTCCTCGCCGTCAGAGGCCATCCAGCCGATGTTGAGCTGGTTGACGCGGATGCGGTTCCTCATCAGCGCGAAGCCCGCGTTGCGGGTCAGCGTCGCGAGCGCGCCCTTCGACATGCAGTAGGGCGCGATGAAGGGCTGCCCCGCATGGGCGGAGGTGGAGCCGATGTTGACGATGGTGCCATGGATCCCCTCGCGGATCATCACCTTCACGGCGTCCTGCATGAGGAAGAAGGGCGCGCGGGTGTTGATGGCCATCATCCGGTCGTAGAGCTCGACCGAGGTGTTGAGGAGGTTGCCGCGGTCGGTCATGCCGGCGGCGTTCACGAGCGTGTCGATCCGCCCGTGCTCCTCGTCGGCCGCGGTGATCACGCGGCGGCAGTCGTCGACGCTCGCAAGGTCGGCGGCGACGAAACGCACCGGGACGCCGGTCGCCTCGGTGACGGCGGCGGCCACAGCCTCGCCCCTGCCGGCATTGCGCCCGCAGGTGACGATCCCGGCGCAACCGGCCTCGGCGAGGCGGCGTGCGATGGCCGCGCCGAGCCCCTGCGTGCCGCCCGTCACCACGGCGATCTTCCCGTCCATCCTGTTCATGTCACGACCTCGTAGCCGGCAGCCGCCATCACGCGGAGGAGCTCGGCATGACCCTTCTTCGCCATCCGAAGGGGCGGGGAGACCTTCGGGTCCTGCTCCGCCTCCACCACGAACCAGCCCTCGTAGCCGTGGCTCGCGAGGCGCTTCACGATCGCCTCGAAGTCGAGCGAGCCGTCACCCGGCACGGTGAAGACGCCCTTCACCACAGCGTCGAGGAAGCTCTCGCGCTCGCGGTCGATGCCGGCCATCACCGCCCCGCGCACGTCCTTGGTGTGGACGTGGACGATGCGTGCGTGGTGCCTGTCGACGGTGGCGAGGGGGTCGCCGCCTGCGAACGCCATGTGGCCGGCGTCGAAGAGAAGGCCGAGCGCCTCCCCCGTCGCCGCCATCAGGCTGTCGAGCTCGTCCGCAGTCTCCACGACGGCGGCCATGTGATGGTGGTAGGCGAGGGGCATGCCCTCGCCCGCGCACCACTCGGCGAACTCCGTGAGGCGCCGGCCGTAGGCGCGCATCTCCTCGTCGCCGATCCGGGGCTTGCCCGCGAGCGGCTTAGACCGGTCGCCCTGGATGGAGCGCGCCGTCTCGCCGTAGACGATGCAGGGCGCGCCGGTCTCCTTGAAGAGGGCGAGCTGCGCCGCGACGCGGTCCTTCTCCCGCGCAACCTCCCCGTCGAGGAGCTCGCCCGAGAACCACCCGCCGCAGACAGAGATGCCGTGGCGGGCGAGGACGGGCTTCAGGGTCGCCGCGTCCATGGGGAAGCGGCGGCCTGTCTCCATGCCGGTAAAACCCGCCTCGGAGGCCTGACGCAGGCACTCCTCCAGCGAGACGTCGTCCGACAGCGCCTCGAGGTCGTCGTTCCACCACGCGATGGGCGCGATGCCCAGTCTGGCCTTCATGGAATGCCCCTCAGACGCCGACGCGCTGCTTCTTGCGGATGTCGTCATGGTCGGCGCGGGCGGCCCGCACCTCGTCCCGTTCCGACACCTCAGGCACGCCGACGTCCCACGCGGCGTCCCCGGGGACCCAGGCGTAGGCGTCCGTCTGGATGGAGATCACCGTGGTGCGGTCGGTGGTCTTCGCCCATTGGAGCGCCTCCTCGAGGTCGGCGAGGCTCTCCACGTGCCGCGCCGCCGCGCCCATGGCTTCGGCGTGCTTGGCGAAGTCCACCGGCACGGGCGCCTTGATGCGGCAGTCGCGGATGAGGTTGTTGAAGCTCGCGCCGCCCTTGAAGTTCTGGAGGCGGTTGATGACGGCGAAGCCGCCGTTGTCGCAGACGACGACGATCATCTTGTGGCCGGTGAGCACGGTCGACCAGATGTCGGAGTTCATCATCATGTAGGAGCCGTCGCCGAGCATCACGATGGGTGTCGACCTGCCCTCCGCGGCGATGGCGTGGCCCCAGCCGCCGGCGATCTCGTAGCCCATGCAGGAGAAGCCGAACTCGCAGTCGAAGGTGTGCGGCGCCTTCACGCGCCATCCCTTGGTGGTCTCGCCTGGAAGCCCGCCGGCCGCGGTCACCATGGTGTCGTTCTCGCCCGCCATGCGGTTCACCACACCGACCACCTGCGCGTAGGTCGGATAATGTGCGTTCGTCGGCTTCTGGTGGTCGTCGAGGGTGGCGTTCCAGCCGGCCATCTCGGCGCGGCCCTTGGCGGTCCAGGCGCTGTCTGCGGCGGCCTCGCCGAGGGCGGCGTCGATCTCGCGCATCGCCTCCAGCGCGTCGCCCACCACGGCGTGGGCGCGGTGCTTGTGCGCGTCCCACCGCGCGGCGTTGACGGACACGAAGCGGGCGTCCGGCGCGAACGCCGTCCACGAGCCGGTGGTGAAGTCCTGGAGGCGGGTGCCGACGGCGAGCACCACGTCCGCCTCCTCGGCCATGGCGTTGGCCGACGAGGAGCCGACGACGCCGATGGGGCCGACGTAGGCGGGATGGTCGTGGGGGACCGCGCCCTTGCCGGCGATTGTCTCGGCCATCGGGATGCCGCGGCGGGCGCAGAAGTCCGCCAGTAGCGCCTCGGCGCCGGAGTAGCGCACGCCGCCGCCGGAGATGACGAGGGGCCGCTTCGCGCCCTTCAGGATCTCCACCGCCCCGGCGACGCTCCGGCTGTCTGGCCGCGCGCGCGGGATGTGGTGGACCCTCGGCTCGAAGAAGGCTGCCGGATAGTCGAAGGCGATCTCCTGCGTGTCCTGGCAAAGGCCGATGAAGGCGGGGCCGCAGTCCGCCGGGTCGAGCATCGTCGCCACCGCCTGGGGGAGGGACGAGATGATCTGCTCGGGGTGGGTGATGCGGTCCCAGTAGCGCGTCACGGCCTTGAAGGCGTCGTTGACGCTGACGGTCGGGTCGCCGAAGTGCTCCACCTGCTGGAGCACCGGGTCCGGCCGGCGGTTCGCGAAGACGTCGCCCGAGAGGAGGAGGACGGGAAGGCGGTTCGAGTGCGCGACGCCCGCGGCCGTCACCATGTTGGTGGCGCCGGGGCCGATGGAGGACGTCGCGATCATGATCTGCCGGCGCCGCTTCGCCTTGGCGAAGGCGATGGCGGCGAGGGCCATCGACTGCTCGTTCTGCCCGCGCCAGGTGGGCAGGCGATCCTGAACGGCCTCGAGCGCCTCGGCGAGGCACGTCACGTTGCCGTGACCGAAGATGCCGAAGACGCCCGCGAAGAGGGGCACCCTCTCGCCGTCGATCTCGGTGAACTGGTTGCACAGGTAGCGCACGAGCGCCTGCGCCATCGTCAGGCGTACGGTGGCCTCGCCCATCGCCTTCCTCCCTTCGCTTTTTCAGGGACCTTATTGACAAGCGGCCACTTTCGCAACGAAAATTGCGTCATAACGATAACCGCACAGAGCGTTTCGGGGAGAGAGCGATGACAGGGAGACGCGAGGCTTGGCGGGCCGTCGCGCCGGGGGCGCGCTGATGCACGAGCGCTTCGGCCTGTTCGTGGACGGCGCCTGGCGCGCGGCGAGGGACGGCGCAACCCGCGAGATCGCGAGCCCCGTCACGGAGAAGACCGTCGGCAGGGTGCCCGTCGCGAGCGTCGCGGACACCGAGGACGCCATCGCCTCCGCCCGCCGCGGCCTTGCGGCGATGCGCGCCCTCTCCGCCTGGGAGCGCGCCGACGCGCTCCACGGGATCGCCGACGAGATGATGCGCCGCGCCGACGAGGCGGCCACCATGATCTCCACGGAGACGGGCAAGCCCCTCGTCCAGTCCGGGCGCGAGTGGAGCCTCGCCATCGACCAGTTCCGCTGGTACGCCGAGGAGGCGCGGCGCATCTTCGGCCGCGTCGTCGAGAGCCGCGCCCCCGGCGGGCGCTTCGAGGTGCTGAAGGAGCCCGTCGGCGTCTGCGCGGCCTTCACGGCGTGGAACTTCCCGGCCGTCCTGCCCGCCCGCAAGATCGCCCCGGCGCTCGCGGCGGGCTGTTCGGTGGTGCTGCGCCCCGCGACGCAGACGCCGGGGAGCGCCATGATCCTCGTCGACTGCATCCGCGCCGGCAACCTTCCGGGCGGCGCCGTCAACCTCGTGTGCGGGCCGACAGCCGCCACCTACGCGCCGCTGATGGCCGAGAAGGCGGTGCGCAAGGTCTCCCTCACAGGCTCCACCCGCGTCGGCCAGCAGATGATCCGCGACGCCGCCGCCACGGTGAAGAAGACGTCGATGGAGCTCGGCGGCAACGCGCCCCTCATCGTCCACGACGACGTCGACCTCGACGCCGTCCTCGACCTCGCTGTCCCGACGAAGTTCGCGAACGCCGGGCAGGTGTGCGTCTCGCCGGACCGCTTCTTCGTCCACGAGAGGATCCACGACGCCTTCGTGGACGGCTTCGCCCGGCGCGCGGCGTCGCTGAAGCTCGGCGACGGCCTCGATCCCGCGACCGGGATGGGCCCGCTCATCTCGGCGAAGGCGCGGGAGGAGGCGGAGGCCGTGGTGGAGGAGGCCGTCGCCGCAGGTGCCCGCCTCGTCACCGGAGGCCGCCGCCCCGCCGGCTTCAACGCCGGCCACTTTATGGCGCCGACAGTCCTCGCCGACGTCACGGACGACATGCGCGTCTTCGCCGAGGAGACCTTCGCCCCCGTCGCCGCCGTCACCCGCTTTTGCGACGAGGACGAGGTGATCGGGCGCGCCAACGCGTGCGACATGGGCCTTGCCGCCTACTGCTTCACGCGCGACCCCGGCCGGGCGCGCCGCGCGGTGGAGCGCATCGCGGCCGGCATGGTCGGCATCAATTCGTTCGCCCTCGCCGCGGCGGAAGCGCCTTTCGGAGGGACGAACTTCTCGGGTATGGGCCGCGAGGGCGGGCCGGAAGGCATCGCCGACTATCTCGACACGAAGCTCGCGCAGGTCGCGTGGTGAGGAGACGCCCCCGATGATTCCCAATCACCTGAAGGCGGCATGGGCCGAGGGCCGCGGCACACTCAACGGCTGGCTCTCCATCGGCAACTCCTTCACCGCCGAGATCATGGCGGCGCAGGGCTACGACAGCCTCACGGTCGACCTCCAGCACGGCTTCCTCGACTACAGCCACATGACCGTGATGCTCCAGGCGATCCGGGCGAGCGGCACTGTCCCGATGGTGCGCGTTCCCTGGAACGAGCCGGGCATCATCATGAAGGCGCTCGACGCCGGCGCCTACGGCATCATCTGCCCCATGGTCTCGACGCCCGGCGAGGCGGCTGCGCTGGTGGACGCGATCCGCTACCCCCCGCGCGGCAACCGCAGCTTCGGGCCGACCCGCGCGAGCTTCTCCGCCGGCGCGAACTACGCGTCGGAAGCCAACGACAACGTCATGTGCTTCGCGATGATCGAGACCGCGGAAGCCGTGAGCAACCTCGACGCCATCGCCGCGACTCCGGGCCTCGACGGCCTCTACATCGGCCCCGCCGACCTCACGCTCGGCGTCACCAACGGCCGCCTCGCGCCGGGCTTCGACCGGCAGGAGGAGGAGATGATCGCCGTCATCAGGCAGATCCTGGAGGCGGCCAGGAAGGCAGGCATCCGCGCAGCCCTCCACTGCGGCTCGTCCGAGTACGCCGCGAAGGCCATCGGGTGGGGCTTCGACATGGTGACGCTCCTCAACGATGCGCGCCTGCTCGCGGCCGCCGCGGGCGAATCGGTGTCGAAGGCGCGCGCTCTCGTCGGCTCGGCCGACAAGGCCGCTCCGGATGCAGCGGGCGCCTACTGATGCGCCACGTGCTGGTGGCCGGGAAGGTGCACCCCTCGGGGACCGCCGTCCTCGAGGCGGCGGAGGGCGTCACCTTCGAGGTGGTGGATGATCCCGATCCCGCCGCCTACCTCCCCCGGCTGCCGGACGCGCAGGGGCTCCTCCTGCGCACGCAGCCCCTCACCGCGGCGCACATCGCGGCGGCGCCGCGCCTTTCCGTCGTCGCCCGCCACGGCGTCGGCTTCGATGCCGTCGACGTCGATGCGCTTTCGGCCCGCGGCATCCCCCTCGCCATCGTGGGGGACGTCAACTCCCGCGCCGTCGCCGAGCACGCGATGATGCTGATCCTCGCCGCCCGCCGCCGCCTCGTCGAAAGCGCGACCGCCCTTCGCGCGGGCGACTGGAACCACCGCAACGCCTTCGCCTCGCGGGAGGTGGACGGCGCGACGCTCCTCGTCGTCGGCTTCGGGCGCATCGGTCGCCAGCTCGCCCGCCTCGCGGCGGCCTTCGGGATGCGCATCGTCGTCCACGACCCGTTCGCGGACGCGGCCACCGTGGAGCACGAGATGGCCGCGGATCTCGGTGCGGCCCTCGCCGGGGCGGACGTCGTCTCGATCCACGTGCCGAAGACCGGCGGCGCGCTGATCGGGCGGGACGAGATCGCCCGCATGAAGGCGGACGCGGTGATCGTGAACACGGCCCGCGGCGGCCTCGTGGACGAGGCGGCGCTTCTCGAGGCGCTGGACGGGGGCCACCTCGGCGCGGCTGGCCTCGACGTCTTCGAGGCGGAGCCGCCGGCGCCTGGCGATCCGCTCGTCGCCCATCCGCGCGTCGTCGCCACCCCCCACTCCGCCGGCCTCACGGCCGAGTGCGCGGAGAGGATGGCCGTGGTGGCGGCGCGGAACATCGTCGATCACTTCGCAGGACGGCTCGACCCCGCGCTCGTCGTGAACCGGGCCGTCCTCGACACCCCTCCGGTGGAGGCCGCAAGACCCGCCACCTGACGCCGCGCCAGTCCCGGCGGCACCCAACGGGGCTGACAGAGACCTGGGAGGAAGATCCATGAAGAAGACTACAGCCGCGTCCCTCGCGCTCGCAGCGAGCCTCGTCGCGGCACCGGCCCTGGCGCAGGACATCATCGTCGTCTCGCACGGCCAGGCCGCCGACCCGTTCTGGTCCGTGGTCAAGAACGGCGTCGACCTCGCCGCAGAGCACACCGGCGCCAACGTGTCCTATCGCGCGCCCGAGACGTTCGACATGGTCCAGATGTCGTCCCTCATCGACGCGGCGGTGAACCAGGAGCCGGACGGCCTCGTGGTCTCGATCCCCGACGCCGACGCCCTCGGGCCGTCCATCGAGCGCGCCGTCGCCGCCGGCATCCCGGTGATCTCGATGAACTCCGGCTCCGACGTCGCCGAGGAGCTCGGCGCGCTCCTCCATGTGGGCCAGTCCGAGCTCGAGGCCGGCCGCGCCGCGGGCGAAAGGCTCGCCGAGATGGGCGGCACCGTCGGCATCTGCGTCAACCAGGAGGTGGGCAACGTCGCGCTCGACCTGCGCTGCCAGGGCTTCGAGGAGGGCTTCGGCGGCACGGTCGAGGTGCTCCCGACGCCGATGGACCCGACCGAGGTTCGCTCGCGCGTCATGGCAGCGCTCGATTCCGACCCGGACATCGACACAGTGCTCGCCCTTGGCGCCGCCACCGCGGGAGAGCCCGCGCTGGAGGCCGTCCGCCAGCTCGGCCGGATCGGCGAGGTGAACGTCGCCACATTCGACATGTCGCCCGCCTTCCTCGAGGCGGTGGCCGCAGGCGATGCGGCGTTCGCCATCGACCAGCAGCAGTTCCTCCAGGGCTACCTGCCGGTGACGCTCCTCGCCCTCCACGCCAGCTACGGGCTGATCACGCCCTCTGACATCCCGTCCGGCCCGAACCTCGTCACCGAGGACAAGGCCGAGCAGGTCATCGACCTGTCGGCGCAGGGCATCCGCTAGGACGCATTCCCAGGACGGGGCAGCAGAACGAGAACAGCCCCGTCCCCCCATCCGGAGGAGGGACCGATGGCGACCACCGAGACGACGACGACGGCGGCGGACGAGCGCGTCCGCTCCGAATCCACCATCGCGCGCCTCATGCGCCGGCCCGAGCTCGGCGCGATCTCGGGCGTCATCGTCGTCACCGTCTTCTTCCTGGTGACGGCGGACAGCTCCATGTTCACGCTGTCGGGCTTCATGAACTTCATGTCGCCGGCAGCACAGCTCGGCATCCTCGCCATCGGCGCGGCGCTCCTCATGATCGGCGGCGAGTTCGACCTCTCCATCGGCTCGATGGTCGCCTTCGCCGGGCTCGTCTTCGCGGTCGCCGTCGTCAACTTCGACCTGCCGCTCGCCCTCGCGATCCCCGCGACGCTCCTCTTCGCGGCACTCGTCGGCGGTGTGAACGGGCAGATCGTTCTAAGGACCGGCCTTCCGTCCTTCATCGTCACGCTCGCCTTCCTGTTCATCCTGCGCGGCCTGTCGCTGGTCGGCCTCAAGTGGGCGACGGGCGGCTCGACGCAGCTGCGCGGCGTGCGCGACGAGGTGGAGGACGACCCCCTCGCCGAGATCTTCGGTGGCGATGCGTTCGAGGGCCTGTTCTCCTGGCTCGCCACGCAGGGGCTCGTGCCCACCTTCGCCAACGGGATGCCGAAGGTTCAGGGCATCCCGGTGGAGATCCTCTGGTTCCTCGGGCTCGCCGTCGTCGCCACCGTCGTCCTCAACTCGACGCGCATCGGCAACTGGATCTTCGCCTCGGGCGGCGACAGGCGCGCGGCCGCCAACGCGGGCGTTCCCGTGGCGGCTGTGAAGACGGGGCTCTTCATGCTGACGGCATGCTGCGCGGCACTCGTCGCCATCATCACCGTCATCGACGGCGGCTCCACGGACGCGCGGCGCGGCTTCATGAAGGAGTTCGAGGCGATCATCGCGGCGGTCATCGGCGGGTGCCTTCTGACCGGCGGCTACGGCTCGGCCATCGGCGCCTTCTTCGGCGCCACCATCTTCGGCATGGTGCTGATCGGCCTCACCTACACCAGCATCGACCAGGACTGGTACCAGGTGTTCCTCGGCGGAATGCTGCTCCTCGCCGTCATCTTCAACAACTACGTCCGCAAGCAGGCGACGGGGGAGAAGTGAGATGGCCGAGCCTCTCCTGCGGATGATCGACATCAGGAAGCACTTCGGCTCGGTGATCGCGCTCGCGGGCGTCTCCATCGACGTTCACGCCGGCGAGTGCCACTGTCTCCTCGGCGACAACGGTGCCGGCAAGTCGACGCTCATCAAGACGATGTCCGGCGTCCATCCGCCGAGCTCGGGAAGGATCGTGTTCGACGGGGAGGAGGTGCGCTTCAACTCCCCGCGCGACGCCCTCGCCCAAGGCATCGCGACGGTCCACCAGGACCTCGGGATGATCCCGCTGATGTCCGTCACGCGCAACTTCTTCATGGGCAACGAGCCGGTGAGGCGGATCCTCGGCATCCCCTTCTTCGACCACGCCCATGCGAACCGCGTCACGATGGAGGAGATGGGCCGTCTCGGGATCCAGCTGCGCAGCCCCGACCAGGCGGTGGGCACGCTCTCCGGCGGCGAGCGGCAGACTGTGGCGATCGCCCGCGCGGTCCATTTCGGCGCGCGCGTCCTCATCCTCGACGAGCCGACCTCGGCGCTCGGCGTGCGGCAGACCTCCAACGTGCTCGCCACCATCGACAAGGTGCGAAAGTCCGGCGTCGCTGTGGTGTTCATCTCGCACAACGTGCGCCACGCGATGGCCGTCGGCGACCGCTTCACGGTTCTGAACCGCGGCCGCACACTCGGCACCGCGCTCCGCGGCGAGATCGACGCCATGGAGCTTCAGGAGCTGATGGCCGGCGGGCAGGAGCTCGCCGAGCTGGAAGGCTCCCTCGGGGGCACGGTCTGATCCCCTTGATGGAGAAGCGACCTTGAGAGACCTCGGCATCGGCCTCGTCGGCACCGGCTTCATGGGCCGCGCCCACGTCTTCGGCTACGTGACGGCGGCGCGCGCCTTTCGCCTGCCGGTGTCCTTCCGCCTGGAGATGGTGGCCGACGCCACGGAGGCGCTCGCGGAGGACGCCCGCGCCGTCCTCGGCTTCTCGCGCGCCACCGCGGACTGGCGGGCGCTGGTGGAGGACCCCGCCGTCGACGTCGTCGACATCACGGCTCCGAACGCGCTCCACCACGAGATCGCGATGGCGGCCGTGGCGGCGGGCAAGCACGTCTACTGCGAGAAGCCGCTCGCGCCGACCCATCGCGAGGCGCAGGAGATGGCGGACGCGGCCGAGCGGGCGGGCGTCGTCACGCAGGTGGGCTTCAACTATCTCGCCAACCCGATCATCTCCCTCGCCCGCGAGATGATCGCCGGCGGCGAGCTCGGCGAGGTGACCACCTACCGCGGCATCCACGCCGAGGACTACATGGCCGACCCCGCGACGCCGGCGAGCTTCCGGACGGAGCCCGTCGGCGGCGGCGTCCTCGCCGACCTCGGGAGCCACGCGCTCGCGACGGCCGAGTTCCTGCTCGGCCCCATCGCCGGGGTGATGGGCCACTGCCGCACGCTGATCCCCGAGCGCCCCGGCCCCGGCGGCGCCCCCGTCCCGGTCGCTGTGGACGACGTCACCCATGCCTTCCTGCGCTTCTCCTCCGGCGCTGTCGGCACCATCGAGGCGAACTGGTGCGCGACCGGCCGCACCATGCAGCACGACTTCGAGCTCTACGGCCCGAAGGGCGGCATCACCTTCACGCAGGAGCGCCTCAACGAGCTCCACGTCTTCAAGGCGGAGGGGCCGCGCGCGCGGCGTGGCTTCCGCAAGATCGAGGCGGGGCCGTCCCATCCGCCCTATGGCAGGTTCTGCCCCGCCCCCGGCCACCAGCTCGGCTTCAACGACCTCAAGGCCGTCGAGATCGCGAACTACGCGCGCGCCATCGCCGGAGAGACGCCGGAGCCGTTCGGCTTCCGCGCGGGCGCGCGCATCCAGGGCCTCGTGGAGGCGATCCGCCGCTCGTCGGACGAGGGCGCATGGGTGAACACGGAGACGCTGTGAGGGACCTCGACGTCATCACCATCGGCCGCTCCTCGGTGGATCTCTACGGCGCGCAGGTGGGCGGCCGGCTCGAGGACATGGCGAGCTTCAACAAGTACATCGGCGGCTCGCCCACCAACATGGCCGCCGGCACCGCCCGCCTCGGCCTCAGGTCCGCGCTCCTCACCCGCGTCGGCGACGAGCACATGGGCCGCTTCATCCGCGAGGAGCTGGCGCGGGAGGGCGTCGACGTCACGGGCGTCATCACCGACCCCGAGCGGCTGACGGCGCTCGTCATCCTCGGCATCCGCGACCGCACGCGCTTTCCCCTCATCTTCTTCCGGGAAAACTGCGCGGACATGGCGCTGTCGGAGGAGGACGTGGATCCCGCCTTCGTCGCCCGCGCCGGCGCGGTGGTGGCGACCGGCACCCACCTCTCGCACCCGCGCACGACGGCCGCCGTGGTGAAGGCGCTCCGCCTCGCCCGCGAGGGTGGTGCCCGCACGGCGCTCGACATCGACTACCGACCCAACCTGTGGGGTCTCGCCGGCCACGGCGCGGGCGAGGAGCGATACATCGAATCGCAGACGGTGACGGAGAAGCTCCAGGGCCTCCTCCCGCTCTTCGACCTCATCGTCGGCACGGAGGAGGAGTTTCACATCGCCGGTGGCTCCACCGACACCGTCGCAGCGCTCCGGGCCGTTCGCGCCGTCACCCCCGCGACCCTCGTGTGCAAGCGCGGCCCCATGGGCGCGGCCGCCTTCACCGGCGACATTCCGGACAGCCTCGACGAGGGCGTCTCCGGCCCGGGCTTCCCGGTGGAGGTCTTCAACGTGCTCGGCGCGGGCGACGGCTTCATGTCCGGGCTCCTGCGCGGGTGGCTGAGGGACGAGCCGTGGGAGACGGCGCTCACCTGGGCCAACGCCTGCGGTGCGCTCGCCGTCAGCCGCCACGGGTGCGCGCCGTCCTATCCGACGTGGGAGGAGCTGCAGTTCTTCCTCGGCCGGGGCGTCGTCGTGCCGGCGCTGCGCCACGACGGACCGCTCGAACAGGTGCACTGGGCGACGAACCGGCGGGGAGAGTGGCCCGAGCTGCGCGTCCTCGCCTTCGACCACCGCGCCCAGCTCGCCGCGATGGACGGCGCCGACCCGAGAAAGATCGCCGCCTTCAAGGCGCTCTGCCTCGACGCCGTCCTGAAGGTCGCCGGCGGCCGCCCCGGCTACGGCATCCTGTGCGACGGCGGCGTCGGCGCCGAGACGCTCTTCCGCGCGGCCGGGACGGGCCTGTGGATCGCGCGCCCGGCGGAGGCGCCGTCCTCGCGTCCCCTCGTCCTCGACGAGGATGTCGGCCCGGACGCCGGCGGTCTCTCCGAGTGGCCTCTCGAGCACGTCGTCAAGGTGCTGTTCCAGGCCCACCCCGACGACCCGGATGCGCTGTGGGAGGCGCAGCTCGCCACGCTGGCGCGCCTCTTCCGCGCCGCCCGCCGCAACCGGCTCGAACTCCTCGTGGAGCCCGTCTTCGGCAAGCTCGGGCGCTCCGGCGAGGACACCGCCGCCCGCGTGATCCACCGCATCTACGACGCCGGCGTCTTCCCCGACTGGTGGAAGCTCGAGCCCTACGCCAGCGCCGCCGAGTGGCGCACCGCATCGGCCGCCATCGAGGCGCGAGACCCCCGCGTGCGCGGCATCCTTGTGCTCGGCCGCGACGCGCCCCTGTCCGAGCTCGAGGCGAGCTTCGCCCTCGCCGCAGCCGAGCCGCTGGTGAAGGGCTTTGCCGTCGGCCGCACCATCTTCGGCGACGTCGCCCGCGCCTTCTTCGCCGGAGCCCTCACCGGGGACGAGGCCGTGGTCGGGCTCGCGGGCCGCTATCACAACTTGTGCGCCCTCTGGGACGCCGCCCGCAAGGGAGCCGCTGCATGAGCCGCCTTCACCTCAAGCCATCGGGCACGCACGGAAAGGTGTTCGACGTGACGCCCGAAAGTGCCGGCTGGGGCTACGTCGGGTTCGGCCTCTACCGGCTCGCGCCGGGCGAGACGGCGGCCGAGGCGACGGGCGACCGCGAGGCGATCCTGGTCCTCGTGGAGGGCCGTGCCCGCCTCTCCGCCGCGGGCGAGGACTTCGGCGAGATGGGCGAGCGGATGAACGTCTTCGAGCAGACGCCGCCCCACGCCCTGTACGTGCCTGCCAGCGCGCAGTGGGAGGCGACGGCGACGACTCCCTGCACCCTCGCCGTCTGCACGGCGCCCGGCGGCGGCGACCATCCCGTCCGCCGCCTCGGCCCCGAGGGCATCGAGGCGATGGAGCGCGGCCGCGGCACCAACACGCGCTTCATCCACAACATCGCCATGGAGGGGAGGGACGTCGCTGACAGCCTCCTCGTGACCGAGGTCTTCACCCCGGCTGGCAACTGGTCCTCCTACCCGAGCCACCGTCACGACGAGGACCGCTATCCCGAGATCACCTATCTCGAGGAGACCTACTATCACCGTCTTCATCCGGCGCAGGGCTTCGCGGTGCAGCGCGTCTACACCGAGGACGGCACGCTCGACGAGACGATGGCCGTGAAGGACGGCGACGTCGTCCTCGTCCCTCGCGGCCACCACCCCTGCGGCGCGCCCTACGGCTACGGCCTCTACTATCTCAACGTGATGGCCGGCCCCTTGCGCAGGTGGCGCTTCATCAACGATCCGGACCATGCCTGGATCGCCGAGCGGGATGCCGCGCCCTCTGGCGGCGCGCGATGAGCGGCTTCCCGGCGCCGGCGCGGCGGCTTCGCCTCGGCTTCGTCGGGGGAGGGCAGGGCGGCCAGATCGGCGCCACGCACGGCAACGGCGCCCGCCTGTCGGGGCGGTGGGACATCGTGGCGGGGGCGCTCTCCTCCGATCCCGCCCGCGCCGGCGCCTCCGGCCGCGCCTGGTTCCTCGCCGAGGACCGGATCTACACCGACTTCGCGCAGATGGCCGAGAGGGAGGCGGCGCGCGAGGACGGGATCGACGCCGTCGCCATCGTGACGCCGAACCACCTTCACGCCCCCGTGGCGGAGGCGTTCCTCGCGCGGGGCATCGACGTCATCTCCGACAAGCCGCTGACGGCGACCCTCGCCGAGGCCGAGGCGCTCGCCGGGAAGGCGCGGGCGGCGGGGCTCGTCTACGCCGTCACCTACGCCTATGCGAGCCACGTGATGGTGCGCCAGGCGCGCGAGATGGTGCGCGCCGGGGACCTCGGCGAGCTCCGGCAGGTCCACGTCGAATATTTCCAGGACTGGGCCATCGGCCTGTCGGGCGAGATTGATCCCCTGCCGTGGCGCCTCGACGCCGCGCGCAGCGGGCCGAGCTTCACCGTGGGGGACATCGGGACCCACGCCGAGCATCTCGTGCGCTTCGTCACGGGGCGTTCCATCCGGGAGCTGCGCGCGGACCTCTTCGTCACCGGCGCGCCGAAGCCCCTCGAGGACACGGCCTTCATGCAGTTCCGCCTCGAGGGCGGTGTGCCGGGAACGCTCATGGTGAGCCAGGCGATGGCGGGGAGCGACTGCGCTCTGCGCATCCGCGTGTCGGGGACGAAGGCGACGCTCGAGTGGAACCAGGAGGAGCCCGAAAGCCTCGACGTCCGGCCCGTGAACGCCCCGCGACGGATTCTGACCCGCGGCTTCGGCGGGGGAATGTCCCCCGTGGCGGAGCGGCTCGTGCGCATGCCGCGCGGCCACCCCGAGGCGCTGACGGACGCCTGGGGCAACCTCTACATCGAGCTTGCCGTCGCCATCGAGGCCCGTCGCGCCGGCCGGGCGCTCCCCGAGGGCCTCGTCGCCTTCCCAACCTTCGAGGATGGTCTTGCGGGGATGCGCTTCGTGGACGCGGCGCTCCGCTCGAACGGGACCGGCCGCTTCGTCGCCCTCGAATGACGCCGCCGCGTGTGCGCCCCTGTCGAGGATGCCGCGCGCTTTTCCCGCCGGTTCACCGACGGCCGAGATCATCCGTCCCCGACATCCCGCGCAGAAGGATCGCCGCGTGAGGCTTTCGCACGTTCGCTCCGGTGCCCTCGTGACACGCCGCGAGCGCGCAGTTGTCCGCCGGTGGATCGCTCGTCCGTCGGGAAGGTCCCGCGGGTCCTCCTGAGACGACGGAATTGCGGGAGGTCCTGCTGGCACGCCCTGCGGGAATCGAACCCGCCTTTCCAGATTGAAAATCTGGCGTCCTAACCGATAGACGAAGGGCGCTCGGCGACCCGCGTTATAGGCAGGCGCGCCCGGCGAGACAAGGGACCGGCGAGCGGGAGACGAGAGCACAGTGGACGCCTTCACGACGGACGGAACCGCCGCGCCGGCCGGAGCGCTCGCCCCCGGCATCACCCTCGAGGGCGCGACGAAGCGCTTCGGCCGCACAACGGCGGTCGACGGCGTCTGCCTGCGGATCGCCGCCGGGGAGTTCTTCGTGGTCCTCGGCCCGTCGGGCTGCGGCAAGAGCACGCTCCTGCGGCTCGTTGCCGGGCTCGACACGCTCGACAGCGGCCGGATCGACCTCGGCGGCGAGACGGTGGCAGGGCCCGGCCGGCACGTGGCGCCGGAGGAGCGCAGCGTCGCCGTCGTCTTCCAGTCCTATGCGCTGTGGCCGCACATGACGGTGGCGAAGAACGTCGCCTTTCCGGCCGAATCGGCGGGGCTCTCGCGGGCCGAGGTGAGGGAGGTGGTCGACGGGGCGCTCGCCGCCGTCTCGCTGACCGAGCTTGCGGCGCGCCGGCCGGCGGCGCTCTCCGGCGGGCAGCAGCAGCGCGTGGCGCTCGCCCGCTGCCTCGCCTCGCGGGCGCGTACGGTCCTCATGGACGAGCCGCTCGCGAACCTCGACCCGCATCTCAGAAGCGCCATGGAGGACGAGCTCGCCCGCGTCCACAGGGCGTCCGGCGCGACGACGCTCTACATCACCCACGACCAGCGCGAGGCGATGGCGCTCGCCGACAGGATCGCCGTGATGGTGGCCGGCCGCTTCCTCCAGGTGGCCGACCCCGTGACCCTCTACGAGCGCCCCGCCTCGGAGACGGTCGCCCGCTTCATCGGCCGGTCGGCCGTGATCACCGCCACAGTGCGCCAGGTGGACGGAGGGCGGGCCGCGGTGGAGGCCGGCCCCGTCACCCTCGAGGCCGACTGTGCGCCCGGCACCCGCGAGGGACCCTGCCGGCTCGTCGTGAGGCCCCACCAGGTGCGGATCGCCTCCGACGGCGCCCTTTCCGGGACCGTGGCCGGCATGGACTACCGCGGCGGCCTCTTCGAGGTGGAGATCGCCGCGGACGGCGGCCTTCATCTTGTCGCGGAGGCGCGCGGTGGCGTGTCGCCGGGGGAGGCGGTAGGCGTCGCCATCGACGGCGGCTGGGTGCTTCCCTCCTGAGAAAAAGCGATGGTGGCGGGAATAGGGCGCGTGGCCGCCCGTTCTCCTGTCGACCGCGGCAATCGGGCTGCGGCAGACACGACAGGAGAAGCGATCATGACCATGACCACCACCATCAGGACCACCCTCGCCGCCGCCCTCGTCGCGGTGACCCTCGCCCCCGCCGTCACCGCCTCGGCGGCCACCTTCGCCCCCGCCAGGGCACCCGTCGAGGCGGCCGCCGGCATCGTTACCGTCGCCTCCGAGCGCGCGGTCCGCGTCAGGCGCGCCGAGACGATCCGCCAGCGCTTCTCCGCCCGCGCCGGCAAGGGCCACGGCTCCGGCTACCCGGCCGGCAACGTCGCCAGCGCCTGGACCGCCGCCTGCTACGCCGAGTTCGGCCCCGCGGCGAAGTACCCGGACGCAGCGCTTCTCGAGAAGTGCCTCAGCTACTGACGGGCGGCGGGGCGCCCCGGCGGGATCAGTCCCGCCAGGGCACCGTCCCGGGCGGAAGGTTCCGCCCCAGCCGGTCGAGGAGGATCATGAGGACCACCGTCGCCGCCACGGTCACCGCCGACATCGCGGCGGCAAGCGTGGTGTAGCCGCCGTCCTCGTAGTTGAAGATCGTCGTCCCGATGGTCTCGTTCCCAGCGGACCACAGGAGCGCCGAGATGGTGATCTCGTTGTAGGCCGTGAGGAAGACGAGGATCGCGCCCGACGCTGCCGCCGGCGCCACGAGGGGCGCGAAGATCCGCGCCAGCCGCCGCCCGTAGCCCGCCCCGGCCACCCGCGCCGCATCGTCGAGCGCGGGGTCGAGATGCGCGAACGCCGCGGACACCGGCTTCAGCGCGATCGACAGGAACGCTGCGAGGTAGGCGAGGCCGATGATGAGGAGCGTGTTGTAGAGCGACACGCCGACGACGGGCAGCGGGCGGATGAAGGCGATGATGAAGGCGATGGAGATGACGACGCCAGGGATCGCGTAGGTGACGTCGCCGAGGGTCTCCATGGCGAGCGCCGCGCTGCGGCTGCGCCCTTCCCGGCGCGTCGAGAGGTGGCCGACGACGATCGCCACCGCCGCGAGGGCGAGCGCCGCGAGCCCGGCCGCCAGCGTCGAGTTGAGGAAGGCGCGCAGCGTCACCGACTGGCGGAAGAGGATTTCCGCGAAGTTGGCGAAGGTGATGGTCTCGGCCGTCAGCGGCAGGCCGTAGGTGACGACGAGGGCGGTCGCGACGAGCGAGGCGAGCGGCAGGACGAGGACCGCCGCCACGAAGCCCCACAGCAGCGCCTCCGTCAGCGGCCGCGCGCGGCCGAGGCGGATCGCGAGCGGCGGTCTCGGCGGCCCGATCAGTGCCGCCCGCCCGAAGCGCTGGAAGAGGTTGAGGAGGACGACGGCCGCCACTGCCAGGAACGCCATCATCATGGCGATGACGGCGACGTTGGTGAGCATGCCGACCCCGAAGCTCGCCATGCGCTGCCAGATGAGGACCGGCAGCGTCACGTAGCGCGCGGGGATGCCGAGGAGCGCCGGAATGCCGAAGTTGCCGAGCGCGGAGACGAAGGCGAGTGCGAAGCCCGCGAGGAGCGCGGGGCCGAGGAGGGGAAGGACGATGCGCGTCAGAACCCGCCCCGCCGAGGCGCCGGCGATGCGCGCCGCGTCGCAGAGCTCGCGCGGCTGTGCGCGCAGGGCGGCGCGCACCACGAGGAAGACGAGCGGCGCGTGCTGGAGCGAGAGGAGGAGGATCACCCCCTCGCGGGAGTAGAGCGGGTTCGTCGTCCCGATCTCGGGCGCGAGGCCGAGCGTGCGCAGGAGCGGGCTTTGCGGCCCGAGCGCCTGGATCCACGAGATCGCCGTCACGTGGGGCGGGATCATCATGGGAAGGAGGACGAGAAAGACGAGCGCCGCCTTCGCCCGCACGTCCGTGAGGCCCACCACGAGCGCGAGCGCTGTGCCGAGGAGGGTTGCGATCAGCGCGGACCAGAGGCTGGAATCGAGGCTGTTGAGGAAGGCCTGCCACACTGCGCGGCTCTCGAGCGCGCTCGCGAGCGGGCCGAGCGAGACCACCCCCTCCGGCGCGAGGCCGACGGCGAACAGGCGCACGAGGGGAAGGAGGAAGAGGGCGCCCGCGAAGAGGGCGAGGGCGGCGAGGGCGATGGCCTCGCCGCCCGGCTTCGTGAGTTTCAAGTGTGCCTCAGCCTCCGAAGAGCTCCTGGAAGCGCATCTTGTTCTCGGTGTCCTCCTCGAGGGCGACGGCGGGATCGACGCCGAGGAGGCGGATCTCGCTGCGCGGCGGGAAGCCCTCAGGCGGGGTGACGTCCGGATGCGCCGGGAGGTAGCCCTGGCTGACGGCGAGCTCCTGGCCCTCGCGCGAGAGGATGAAGTCGACGAACGCCTTGGCCGCCTCGGGGTTCTTCGCCGTGGAGAGGATCGCGACGGGCTCGGTCACGTAGGTGACGCCCTCCTCCGGGAAGGAGAAGCCCACGGGCGCGCCGTCGGCGATGTTGCGGATGGCGAGGAAGTCGACGACGAAGCCGTAGAGCTTCTCGCCGCCTGCCACGGCGCGATAGACGCCGCCGTTGCCGCCCTGCGCGAGCGCGCCCTGATCCGCGAGGCCCTCGTAGAAGTCCCAGCCGAGGTCATCGTGCTCGGTGATGGCCGCCATGGTGATCGCCGCCGCGCCCGAGGTGAGGGGGGACGGGATCACGATGTTGTCCTCGGCCTCGGGGGCGAGGAGGTCCTTGTAGGAGGACGGCACCGTCGGCGCCGCGTCGTTGTAGACGATGCCGGTGGTGATGAGCTTCGTCGAGAAATAGGTCCTGTCCTCGTCGTAGAGCTCCGGGTCGTAGGCGGAGACGTCGGCGTCCGGGTGGGCCATCAGCCGGCCCTCGCTCTTGAGGCCTTCCATCGTGACTGTGTCGGCGATGAAGAGGACGTCCGGCTGGGGAGCGTCGGCGGCGAACTCGGACTCGAGCTTGGCCATCACGCGCGTCGTCCCGTCGCGGAAGAACTCCACCTCGACGTCCGGATAGGCCGCCATGAAGGCGTCGATGGTCTGCTGGGCGTCCTCGTTCGGCTGCGAGGTGTAGAGCATGAGGCGGCCGGAAGGACCCTCGTCCTGGGCGAGGGCGGGGGCGGCCGCGAGCGCCGCGGCGGCGGCGAGCAGGATCATCCGCATCGTGTAGTGCTCCTCCTGAGAGATTTCCGCCGTAATGGCGGCCACATGTGACACGCCGATGACACGGGTGCGCCGGGCGATCCCGCGCGGAGGGCGGCGGGGCCTCGAAGGGTCCCTCACAGCCGCAGCCTGTGCAGCATGTACCACTGGTCGAGGTTGGCGCGAACGACCGGCCCGTAGAGGGCGTCGAGCGTCGCGACGGCGGCCTCCGCGCCGATGGCGGACACGTCGATCGCAGGGTGCCAGGCGAGGCGGAAGTGGGCTCCGCCCGTGCGCAGGAACGTCGCCGGAAGCACCAGCGCCCCGGTCCTGGTGGCCGCCCGCACCGAGAAGGAGAGGTTGCACCTCGATGCTTCAGGCCTGCCGAACAGGGGAAACTTGATGGCGCCCTCGGACACCTCGTCGATGCCGATCAGCACCGCCTGTCCCGGCACCGAGAGGAAGCGAAGGAGCGTGCGCGGAAGGTGGGGGCCTGGCGGCAGGCCCTTCGTCTCCACCCGGCGGCGCGCGGCGACGACGATGCGGTTCTCGTGACGGCTCGGCTGCGGCTGGTAGGGTCCGATGAAGCGGCGGCGGAAGGGGCCGAGGCTCGCCACCGTGGCGAGCACCTCCCACGCGCCGGTGTGCACGAACGTGACGACGAGGGGGCGGCCCGTCGCGCGCGCCGCCTCGAGGTGCTCCTCGCCGGACCGGGCGGTGCGGGCCGGATCGGCGAGGCTCCGCAGCTTGGCGTACTCGGCGAAGGTGCGGGAGGTGTTCTCGAACCAGCGGGCGAGGAGGGCGGCGCGCGCCTCCGGATCGCCGGCAAGATCGGGCCTGAGGCGGGCGATCGTCCCGTCCATCCGGGCGACGTAGGGCCTGTGGCGCTCGCGCAGGCGGTAGAGCGCCCGCCCGATCGGCACGCAGGCCCAGGAGGCGGCATCCGCCGGCAGGAGGCGCAGGCCATGGTGAAGCGCCGTCTGCAGCCCTCCCGTCAGCCTCTCGGCCGCGTGGTGGCGGAACGCCTCCCTGCGGCCCGGCCCCGTCAGCAGGCGCGCGACGGGGATGGCCGGCGGCTCAGGCGCCAGCGTCGCGCTCCAGTCGACGTCGTCCCAGTTCATCCGGCTCGTGTCGTCGATGCGGCGGGTCCGCCCGTGTCGCCGGCCAGGCGGCGGCGGACGACCATGGAGAGCGGCGACGTGGGCCTCAGCGTGAGGCGGCAATCGGCCCCGACGGTGCAGCCTTCGGCGAGGCTCACGTCGAAGGCCTGGCGCAGCGTCGCGAGGCAGATCACCGCCTCTGCCATGGCGAAGGCGAGGCCGGGGCACACGCGCGGCCCGCTCGCGAACGGGATGTAGGCGTACTTCGACGGCCGCTCGGCGACGCCCGGCAGGAAGCGCTCGGGGATGAAGTGGTCGGGCGCCTCGTAGACGTCGCGGTTGCGGTGGATGAGCCAGGGGGCGACGACGAGGATGTCCCCCCGCCGAAGGGTGGCGCCGCAGAGCGTTCCCTCCCGCTTCGCCGTGCGGCCGAGCAAGGGGACGGGCGGATAGAGGCGCAGCGTCTCCTCGATGACGGCGCGGGTGTAGGCGAGGCGGGAAAGGTCCTCGAGCTGCGGCACGCGCCCGCCGAGGACGGTGTGCAGCTCCGCCTCGAGGCGCCTTGCCACCCGCGGCGACTGCGAGACGAGATAGAACGCCCAGGCGAGCGCGTTCGCCGTAGTCTCGTGGCCCGCCATGAAGATGACGATGGCCTCGTTGCGGATCGCCTCGCGGGTGAGCGGGCGCCCGTTGCGGTCCCGCGCCTCGAAGAGCTGGCCGATCACGGCCCGCTCGTCCCCCTCGCCGGCGGCATGGCGGTCGATGATGTCGTCCACCACCGCGTGGACCATGCGGCACGCGCGGCGGGTGAGGAGGCGGCCCGGCCGCGGGACGCCGTCGGGGAGGCCGAGGAGGTTGACGATGTCGACGTTGTCGGCCTTGCGCTGGTACTCGGCGAAGCCGGCGATGATGCGGTTCGTGAACTCCCGGCCGAGGCGGCGGCCGAAGATGGTGCGGGCGATGATCTCCGCCGTGAGCTCGCCCATCTCGAACAGGACGTCCACAGTCGCCCCGTCGCCGGCCTCGCGCCAGTGGTCGCACCACTCGACGGCGACCTCGCGCATGACCGGCACGAAGCGCTCCACGTGGCGGGCGTGGACGATGGGGGCGACTGCGGCGCGCCGCTCGGCCCACAGGTCCCCGTCGGAGACGAAGAGGCCGTCGCCGAGGAGGGGCTCGAGGGCGCTGCGCTGCTGCGCGGTCTTGCGCTCGAAGGTGTCGTGCTGGCGGTGCAGCGTCTCGCGCACGCCCTGCGGATGATTGCAGACGTGGACCGTGCGGGCGAGGATGCGCCGGCTGATCCGCTTGGTGCGATAGTCGGGCTCCCGGAAGACCGCGAGGAGGTTGCGGGCGATCATGCGGATCGTGCGCAGGACGCGCTGGCGGTCCGCCGGACGTGGCGGAAAGGGCGGCACGATGCTGTCGCCGGCAAGTTCCGCGATGGCATCCGTGCGTGGCGGCGGGGCGGGGTGATCCATCGCGCGTCCGGCTGGCTTCCACCGAAGCGGTAGCCCGGCGGCCTTCGATGTTCAATCGCGACGACCCTCGCCGGCCGGCCCTTCGCCAGCCCCGAGCGTCGCCCGGCTGCCGGACCCTTCCCGCACGCGGCTGTTGATCGCGGCCGGCGCGGCGGCTATATGCGCTCTCTGCCCAGACGCAGAAGGCATCCCGCGGGTCCGTCGGTCTTCGCCGGCCGGGTCCTGTCGGCGCGCAGCGCGCGCAGAGGAGGGGCGTCTTGTCCGCCGGTTCGCCGGCAAAGGCTACCAAGGCCACGGAAAGACGAGAATGACGAAGAGACACAGTCAGAAGTACAAGATCGACCGCCGGATGAAGGAGAACATCTGGGGTCGGCCGAAGTCCCCGGTGAACAAGCGCGAGTACGGCCCCGGTCAGCACGGCCAGCGCCGCGCCGGCAAGATGTCGGACTTCGGCCTCCAGCTGCGCGCCAAGCAGAAGCTGAAGGGCTACTACGCCAACATCTCCGAGAAGCAGTTCCGCCGCATCTACGACGAGGCGAACCGGCGCAAGGGCGACACGTCGGAGAACCTGATCGGCCTCCTCGAGAGCCGGCTCGACGCCATCGTCTACCGCGCGAAGTTCGTGCCCACGCCGTTCGCCGCGCGCCAGTTCGTGAGCCACGGCCACGTCAAGGTGAACGGCCGGCGGGTGAACATCCCGAGCTACCGCTGCAAGCCCGGCGACCTCGTGGAGGTGCGCGAGAAGTCGAAGAACCTTCTCGTGGTGCTCGAGGCGATCAGCCTCGCCGAGCGCGACGTGCCCGAATACATCGACGTCGACCACCAGAAGATGACGGCGACCTACGTGCGCCAGCCGGGGCTCGGCGACGTGCCCTATCCGGTCACGATGGAGCCGAACCTCGTGGTCGAGTTCTACTCCCGCTGACGCCGTCGGCCGCTCCGGCGGCCGCTCGCACCGCACGGCCCGGCAGTCGTCGCTCTGCCGGGCGCCGCCGCCGAAGGCAGGCGCGCTCGGTTCGGCAGATCCCGCCGGACGGGCGTGCCCGTCCGCGTCACGTCCCGCGGGAGGGCCGCCATGCCGGACGCCGGCACCCTCACGAAGCGTCTCGCCGCCGTCAGCATCGGCGTTGGCACGCTCGTTCTCGCCCTCAAGACACTCGCCTGGTGGATCACCGGCAGCGTCGCCCTCCTGTCCGACGCGCTCGAGAGCATCGTCAACGTCGGCGCGGCGGTGGCGACACTCGTCGCCGTCACCTGGAGCGCCGTCCCCGCGGACGAGAACCACCCCTACGGCCACCACAAGGCGGAATATCTGTCGGCCGTGCTCGAGGGCGTCCTCATCGCCCTCGCCGCCATCCTGATCCTGCGCGAGGCCATGGCGGCCTTTCTCGTGCCCCGTGCCATCGAGGCGCCTTGGCTCGGCCTCGCGGTCAACGGCGCCGCGGGCGTCATCAACGCCGCGTGGGCGTTCGTGCTCGTGCGGCAGGGGCGGCGGCTGCGCTCGCCCGCCACGGTGGCCGACGGGCGGCACCTTGCCGCCGACACCGTCTCCACCGTCGGCGTCCTCGGCGGCGTCGCCCTCGCGGCGGTCAGCGGCTGGTGGTGGCTCGACCCCCTGTTCGCCCTCCTCGTCGGCCTGCACGTGCTGCGCGCGGGCTGGCAGCTCCTGCGCGAGAGCGTCGGCGGGCTCATGGACGAGGCGGCCCCCGCCGAGGAGCAGGACCGCATCCGCGCCGCCATCGCCAGCAGCGCCGAGGGCGCCATCGAGGCGCATGACATCCGCACCCGCCACGCCGGCCGCCGCACGTTCGTGGACTTCCACCTCGTGGTCCCGTCCGGCATGACGGTGGCCGAGAGCCACGAGATCTGCGACCGCATCGAGCACGCGATCCGGGAGGAGACGGGCGAGGCGCTCATCTCCATCCACGTGGAGCCGCAGCACAAGGCCAAGCACGACAACGCTGTGCCCTGCACCAGCGAAAGGGCGCGCTTGCGGCAGGGCCGGGGGGCGCACTAAGTGGACGGCGAGAGGGAGTTCGCAACATGAACACACACGTGCGCGAGGCCGTCCCCGCGAGGCTCATCAAGGGCGCGGTGGACGACTGGGAGGTGGTGATCGGGATGGAGATCCACGCCCAGGTCCAGTCCCGCGCAAAGCTCTTCTCCGGCGCCTCCACAACGTTCGGCGGCGAGCCCAACGACCACGTCTCCCTCGTGGACGCGGCGATGCCCGGAATGCTCCCCGTCATCAACGAGGCGTGCGTCGAGCAGGCGATCCGCACCGGCCTCGGCCTCAAGGCGCACATCAACCGCGTCTCGCGCTTCGACCGGAAGAACTATTTCTACCCGGACCTGCCTCAGGGCTACCAGATCTCCCAGTACGCCCACCCCATCGTCGGGGAGGGCGAGGTCATCGTCGACATGCCGGACGGCGAGCGCATCGTCGTCGGCATCGAGCGCGTCCACCTCGAGCAGGACGCGGGCAAGTCCGTCCACGACCTCCACCCGACGCGCTCCTACGTGGATCTCAACCGCTCGGGCGTCGCGCTGATGGAGATCGTCTCGAAGCCGGACCTGCGCTCCTCCGAGGAGGCGAAGGCGTACCTCTCCAAGATGCGCACGATCCTGCGCTATCTCGGCACCTGCGACGCCGACATGGAGAAGGGGAACCTTCGCGCGGACATCAACGTCTCGGTCCGCCGGCCCGGCGAGCCCCTCGGCACGCGCTGCGAGATCAAGAACGTCAACTCCATCCGCTTCGCCGGCCAGGCCATCGAGTACGAGGCGCGGCGGCAGATCGCGATCCTCGAGGACGGCGGCAGGATCGACCAGGAGACGCGCCTCTTCGACGCCCGGACCGGCGAGACGCGCTCCATGCGCTCCAAGGAGGAGGCGCACGACTACCGCTATTTCCCCGATCCCGACCTTCTCCCCCTCGTCATCGACGAGGATCTCGTCGAGCGCATCCGCGACACCCTCCCCGAGCTTCCCGACGAGAAGCGCGCCCGCTACGTGGAGACCCTCGGCCTCTCCCCCTACGACGCGTCCGTCCTCGTCTCCGACGCCGACGCGGCGGACTACTTCGAGGCCGTGGCGCAGGGGCGGGACGCCAAGGCGGCTGCGAACTGGGTGATCAACGAGCTCTTCGGCCGCCTCAACAAGGAGGGCATGGATATCGCCCGTGCGCCCGTCTCCGCGGCGCAGCTCGGCGGCATCCTCGACCTCCTCGCGCAGAACGTGATCTCCGGCAAGATCGCGAAGGACCTCTTCGAGATCGTCTGGAGCGAGGGCGGCGACCCGGCGGAGATCGTGGAAGCGCGCGGGATGAAGCAGGTGACCGACACCGGCGCCATCGAGGCGGCGGTGGACGAGGTGATCGCGAGGAACCCCGACAAGGTGGAGCAGGCGAAGAGGAAGCCGACGCTCGCCGGCTGGTTCGTGGGCCAGGTCATGAAGGCGACCGGCGGCAAGGCGAACCCGCAGGCGGTGCAGGAGATGGTGAAGGCGAAGCTCGGCATCGAGGGCTGAGCGGCGACGCGGCCGGAAGGGCCGGCCGCGAAGGGGAATCCCGATGCGCAACGACGGCTTCGACTTCGGCCTCGGCGAGGACCTCGACATGCTGCGCGAGAGCGTGCGCGCCTTCGCGGCCGACAGGATCGCGCCGATCGCCGAGGAAACCGACCGGGAGAACCGTTTTCCCCGGCATCTGTGGCCGCAGATGGGCGCCCTCGGCCTCCACGGGATCACCGTTCCGGAGGAGCACGGCGGCGCGGGCCTCGGCTACCTCGCCCACTGCCTCGCCATGGAGGAGGTCTCGCGCGCGTCGGCCTCGGTCGGCCTCTCCTACGGCGCCCACTCGAACCTTTGCGTGAACCAGATCGCGCGCAACGGCAGCCAGGAGCAGAAGCGGCGCTTCCTGCCGAAGCTCGTCTCGGGCGAGCACGTGGGCGCCCTTGCCATGTCGGAGCCGGGCGCGGGGTCGGACGTCGTCTCCATGAGGACGCGCGCAGAGCGGAAGGGCGACCGCTTCGTCCTCAACGGCTCGAAATTCTGGATCACCAACGGCCCGGTGGCCGAGGTGCTCGTCGTCTATGCGAAGACCGACCCGGACGCCGGGCCGCGCGGCATCACCGCCTTCATCGTCGAGAAGGGCATGAAGGGGTTCACGCCCGCGCAGAAGCTCGACAAGCTCGGGATGCGCGGATCCGACACGTCGGAGCTCGTCTTCACCGACTGCGAGGTGCCGGAGGAGAACGTCCTCGGCGAGGTGGGCCGTGGCGTCAACGTGCTGATGTCGGGCCTCGACTACGAGCGCGTGGTGCTCGCCGCGGGGCCGCTCGGAATCATGCAGGCCTGCCTCGACGTCGTGATCCCCTACGTCCACGAGCGCGAGCAGTTCGGCCGCCCCATCGGCACCTTCCAGCTCATGCAGGGCAAGCTCGCCGACATGTACGTCACGCTGAACGCCGCGCGGGCCTACGTCTACGCCGTGGCGCGGGCGTGCGACGCGGGGCGCACGACGCGCGAGGACGCGGCCGGCGCGATCCTGTTCGCCGCGGAGAAGGCGACCGGGGTGGCGCTCGAGGCGATCCAGGCCCTCGGCGGCAACGGCTACATCAACGACTACCCGACGGGCAGGCTCCTGCGCGACGCCAAGCTCTACGAGATCGGGGCCGGAACGAGCGAGATCCGCCGGATGCTCATCGGGCGGGAGCTGTTCGAGAAGACCGCCTGAGGGCGGCGCCGCGGCGGCCGCTCGCACGGCCGGTCCGGCGCCGCAAGGCAAGGTCGACGCCGCCGCCGCGCCGGCGTGATCGCCCCGGAGGACGAACGCAGACGAAGCGGCGGTCCGACAGGGCCATCATCGACGTCCTCGCACTCTCCCCGCGTCTTCGCAAACGAGACCCGAGACTGCGGCACGTTCGGCATCAACGCCACCTTCACCCCCGACGGCTCCCTGCGCCGCGTCGCCGCGTCCGAGGTCTGCGAAATCCCCGGGTGGAGCATCGGGAGGGTGTGGCGTGGCGCTGATCCGGGCCTTGTCGACAGTTGCGGCGTCCCGGCTCCCTTTCGTCACGATTGCGGGAGCCTCGCCATCTTTTCATCATCAAAACGGATATTTAAAAAAGGAGTGAACCGAAGTTTGAAGTAAGCGTCTAGGCAAGTGCCGACAGGCGCACGTCATGACGCTTGTGGAGCCTTGAGATGAATGTTTTCATATGGACTTGCGGACGTACGACACTGTCGGTCGAGAGGGGAGCATGTCGGTCAGCGGCCACTCCACCCGTGATAACCTGTTGTCGACGCTCTCCTACTGGCTCTCCAAGCTTCGGAAGCCCCTCTGCCAGCACACCTTTCGCGTCGTCGGCCGCGCCGACGACCGCTATCTCGGTCCGTGCAAGGTGGTGCGCTGCCAACGCTGCGGCGCCGTCGACCGCGTCGCCCTCATTCCCAAGGATGCCGCGAGGGCCTGACCGCCCGGCATCATCGCTGCGATCGGTCCGAAGCCCCCGCCCGCACATGCAGCGGGGAGGAAAGATCCGGGGCCGTTCGGGCTAGCCGGCCATCGTCTCCGCCGGGGCGGCCGCGGGCGGCGCCGGGACCTCGGCGGCGGAGCGCTCGCGCCGCCAGGCAGACCAGAGGCCGCGCATCCGGCGGCCGAACGCCTGGGGCTTCTCGGCGAAGAGGCGCTCTCCGGCCGAACGGGCCGAGCGCGCGAGCTCCGCCTGGCGCACCCGGCACAGGGCGATCAGCGGGGCGACAGCATCATGGCCGCCGAGCCGCTCGCAATGGCGCTCCAGCCAGTCCGAGAGAACCTCGAGGTCGTGATGATCGCCGAGGTCCTCGCCGAGGCTTTCGGCCTCCTTCACGACGCGCTTCAGCACCCTCGGCCAGACCGGCGCCACGAGGTCGAGCTGGTTGGCGTGGGACTTCGCGTCCTTGCGCCACTCGTGCATGCGGTGGCCGTCCTCGCTGGCGAGCGCCTTGCGCATCCCGCGCCGCGCATCGCGATAGGTGCCCTCGAGGCCCTCGCCGAGCGCGTTCCACCCCTTGGCGTCGAGCGACCAGGCGAGCGCCCTCAGCCGCGCCGCGGCGAGCGCCTCGCGGGCCTCCCTCAGCGCCTCGCCGGTGTCGTCCCCCTCGGCGGGCGCGGCCTCCTCCCTCAGCGCCGTCCGCACGGCGTCCACCGCGGCCGCGTCGAGCGTCTCCACCCGCCCGGCCACGAGTGCCTCGAACGACGCGCTCATCACCTGCGCGTCGCGATGGCCGGAGAGGCTGCGGGCAATGTCCCTGAAGGCGCGGTTCTCGGCCTTCGCATCGCCGAAGGCGGGGGCGACGAGGCGCACGAGGGCGCGCAGCTCCTTGCAGCGCTTGCGCACCGTGTGGACGGCCTTCTCGGGCGTCACCTCGGGATCGTCGATGGCATCAATGGCGCCGTCGATCCGCTCCACGGCGATGCGCCGCACCGCTTCGCCCACCGTGCGGTCGCCCATTTCAAGCCCGAATGCCATCGTTTCGCCCCGTTCAGTGCCGCCGATCCGGTCTCTCGGCTCGCTCCCAATGTGCCCCTGCCCGCAGCGTTCCGCCAGCTGCGACGGCACCGGCGCGAGGCCTGTCGCGCGTCAGGCGGCCGGCGGCGTCCTCGATGCGGGCGCGCCGTCGTCGCCTCCCTCGGCGGGATCGGCGGCGCCGATGAAGCCGCGGTTGCGCTCGCGGATCTCTGCCGCAGCGTCGTCGTAGAGGAAGGGGAGGAAGGCGTAGCGCCGGCCCGCGGTCACCCTTGAGACCCTGTGGAGGAGCGAGCAGGAGAACACCACGGCGCCGCCCGCCGGCGGCCTGAAGCCCCGCGGCCCGTACTCCGGAAAGCTCACCTCGCCGCCCTCGAAATCCTCGTTGAGGTTCACGGAGGCTGCGAAGCGCCTGTGGGCTGTCCCCTTCGTCAGGTTGTCCCTGTGGGCGCGGAAGTGGCCGCCGTCCTCCGCCGCGTAGCATGCGACGATGTATCGCTCCATGCGCGTCACGGCGAACTGGTGGACCTTGCGGATCTCCGGAACGACGCGTCTCACGAAGCGCTGGCGGATCGCGGCGAGGAGTGTCTCGTCGGTGATCTCGCAGTCCTTGCGCCGCTTGTGGGCAGCGTCGAGGACGCCGACGGTGCGTCCGTCCACCTCCCGCATGAATCCCGATTCGACGCCGCCCACGGTCTCGTAGAGGTTCACGAGGTGGCGGCAGAGCTCGGGCTCGAAGACGCGCGGCAGGACGATGATCGGCGCCTGGAGCTCGACCCCGGCGAAGCGGTCCGGCGGCGGGAGACGCTCGACGCAGGCGAGCGCCTCGGCGACGTCCGCGCCGTCGGGGCGGAACGGGATCACCTCGTGGATGCGCATGGTGGGGTCGATCACCACCCACGCCCGCCTCAGCGCCACGGCCTCTCCCGCAGCCGCCTCCTGCGGCGCGACGCCGTAGAGGCGGCTCACGGCAAGGTCGAAGTCGAGGAAGTGACGAAAGCCGGGATAGCGGTCGGCGATGCGCTTCTCCGCGAGGTCCCGCGGGTCCGAGGTCACGACGAAGAGGGCGGCGTGACTGTCGTCGAAGAGATCGGTCCGCGCCTTCGCGGCGGCGATGGCGCGCGCGCCTGCCGCATCCCCCGCGGAGCCCACGAAACAGAGGACGAGCCAGCGCCCGGCCGCGGTGTCGAAGGCGAAGCGCGGGTTGTTGAGCGCCTTCGCGTGGAAATAGGGCGCCGGCTCTCCCGCCCCGATCCTCGAATGTCCCCCCGCCATCCCTGGCCTCCCCCGTGCTGACGCGAGTGTCCCCGACAAGGGAAGTCAATAGTTGCGCGAGATATCGGCGGCAATCCGCCGGGCGCGCCCGCCTCAGGCGAGGCCGAACCACCACCTCGCGAGGGCGAGGAAGACGAAGAAGCCGACGACGTCGACGATCGCCGTCACGAACACGCCCGAGGCGACGGCCGGATCGACGCCCACCTTGTCGAGCGTGATGGGAAGCACGGCGCCGAGGAATCCCGCGGTGACGATGTTGAAGATGATCGCCGTTGCGATGACGCCGCCGAGCTCGGGGTTCGAGAACCAGACCACGGCGACCGCGCCGACGACGACGGCGATCACGAGACCGTTCATGACGCCGACCGCCACCTCGCGGACGATGACGCGCAGGAGGTTGCGCCTGTCGATCTGCCGCTGGGAGATGGCGCGCACGGTCACGGTCATCGCCTGGATGCCGGCGTTGCCCCCGAGTGCGGAGACGACGGGCATCAGGATCGCGAGCGCCACCATCTGCTCGATGGTGGCGTCGAAGAGGGAGATGACGAGGGAGGCGATGAAGACCGTCACGGTGTTGACGAGGAGCCAGGGGACGCGCGTCCTCGCCACGTAGAACGGCGTGTCGGAGAGCTCCGCGTCGCCCGCGCCCGCGAGCGCGCGGATGTCCTCCTCCGCCTCCTCCTCGATGACGTCGACGATGTCGTCGATGGTGAGGATGCCGACGAGGCGGTTCCCCTCGTCCACCACGGCGGCGGACAACAGGTCGTAGCGCTGGAAGACGCGGGCGGCCTCCTCCTGGTCCTCGCCGGCCGCGATCGTGTGCGGCTCGTCGTCCATGATCTCGGACAGCTTCACCGGCCGGCGCGTGCGCAGGAGCCTGTCGAGGGCGACCGTGCCGAGGAGGCGGAAGGCGGCGTCCACCACGTAGATCTCGGTGAACGTCTCGGGCATGTCCTCGTCCTCGCGGAGCGCGTCTATCACCTGGCCGACGGTCCAGAACGGGGGCATCGCCACGAAGTCGGTCTGCATGCGCCGGCCGGCGCTCTCCTCGGGAAAGTCGAGGGAGCGCTTCAGGCGGTGGCGCATGGCGAACGGCAGCTCGCCGAGGATCGCCTCCGAGGTCTCCTCGTCGAGGTCCTCGAGGATGTAGACCGCGTCGTCCGAATCGAGGTCCGCGAGGCCGGCGGCGACCGCCTGGGGCTCCAGCTCCGAGAGGATCTGGAGGCGGACCGGCTCCTCGAGCTCGGTCAGCGCGGTGAAGTCGAAGTTGTCGCCGAGGAGGCGGACGAGGGCGATCCGCTCGTCGGGGTCGAGGCGGGCGAGGAGCTCGGCGAGGTCGCTCTCGTGAAGGTCCTGCACGAGCTCTGCGAGACCTGCCCGGTCGGAGGCCTCCACCAGCGCGGCCGCCTCCTCGCTCAGCTCCTCGCCGGGCGTCGTCTCCTCGTCGGGATGTGGCGTGTCGGCCATGGCGTCCCCGGCTCGTCGGAGGGGCGGCGCGCGCCGCGTCCCTGTGCGGTGCGTGGCCTGCGGCTCCGCCCCTGTCTGGCAGCCGCCACTACCTGGCAGCCGCCACTACCTGGCAGTCGCCACTACCTGGCAGTCGCCAACGCCTGGCAGTCGCCAACGCCTGGCAGTCGCCCCGCCCTGGCAGTCGCCCCGCCCTGGCAGTCGCCCCGCCCCGGCAGTCGCCCCTGTCCGGCCCTTGGCGCGCCGCGGGCGGCGCGCGGGTCGGCTTCCTGCCGCGTCAGCCCGGCCTCTGCCCCGCGAGGCGCCCCACGAGGCGCCATGCGAGCGGCAGCACCGCGGCGGCGAGCGCGATCTTGAACAGCTCGCCCGGCAGGAACGGCGTGACGCCGAGTGCCAGCACCGGCTTGTCCCAGCCGATCGCGGCGCCGAGCCACAGGACGCCGCACGCGAAGATGATGGCCGTGCCGAGGATCATCGCCGCGAGCGTCGACAGGACTCGCCTGTCCCAGCCCCTCTCGGCGAGGAAGCCCACCGTGGCGGCGGCGAGGAGGAAGCCGACGAGGTAGCCGCCGGTCGGCCCCATCATGTAGGCAAGGCCGATGCCGCGTTCGGGCGCGCCGGAGAAGACGGGAAGCCCGGCGAGCCCCTGCGCGAGGTAGAGCGCCACGGTCGCCGCCGCGAGCCGCCATCCGAACGCCGCGCCGATGAGAAGCACGACGAAGGTCTGCATGGTCATCGGCACGGGATAGAAGGGGACCTGCACCTTCGCCGAGATCCACAGCGCGATCGATCCCGCGACGGCGAGGAGGATGTTGCGCGGGAGGCTCTCCCGGATCAGCGCGTCGGCGAGCAGTGTCTGGGTTCGCATCGTGTTCGTCCTCGGATCGGTCTCGGGGGAGGGTGCGGGCCGGATCCGGGCATTCCTGCCCGACCCGCCGCGCCGCGTCCATCGCCGCCCTCTTTACCGCGGGAGCGGGCGCCCGTCACCTCGGGGGGTGGGGCGGGCGGAAGGCGCGCACAGGGGGAAGGAGGCGCGCACGGCAGCCTTGTGGAAACCTGTTGAAGCACCCGAAAGCTTGCGTCGGACAACGTTTTGAACGATTGCCGTCGCAACGGGGCGCGTGAGGGGCCGCCTGTCGAGCAGGTCCCGGCTCCTTCTCGCACTGGTTGCGCCGAAGATCGTTGGATGATGATGATTGCAGGACAAGAACCCCTGTCGCCTCTCGCGGCGGCCGGACGGGACGCATGGCTTCAGGGCTTTCCGCCGGGAGCGGACGCACTCGACGATCATCCGATCCCGCGATGTGTCTGACAGACGACCGCGGCTGCGCGGTGCCTGCGCGCCGGGCCTCCGGCAGGCAGGCGCGACGATGCGGGACGGGAATGCCGGTGGTCGGCGGAGTGTCGCAACGGGCCGCCGACGGAGCGGCGGCGGGGGGAGGCTGAGATGCGCCAGAGCGTATGTTTCGTGAGCGAGACGGGACGGACCGACCGTCCGCTGCTCGACCCGTCGGTGCGCTACCGCTGCTTCCACGCCGCCGAGGCCCTCGTCGCTGAGGGGCAGATCGCGACGGTCTACGCCGCGCCGACCTTCTTCCAGGCGCCCGCCCTCGACTACGACGTCTACGTCTTCCATCGGCCGAACGCGGCGCGCCCCGGCTTCCATGCGGCCATCGACGCGCTGGAGCGGCGCGGCGCGACCCTCGTCGCCGACTACGACGACCTCGTGTTCGGGTCCGACGAGCACGCCCTCGATTCGTCGGCGGCGCGCAACGGGATCCTGACGCCCGAGCGGGCTGTCTCCGCCTTCCGTTCCACCACCGAGGCGCTGCGGCGCTTCGGGAAGGTCACTGTCTCGACGGCGCCCCTCGCGGAGGAGGCGCGCGCCTTCAACCCCGGTGCGGAGGTCGAGGTCTCGGTCAACGAGGTCCCCGCCTCCATGGAGGACGTGCACCTTGCGGCGGGCACGCCCTGGCGGCGGCGTCCGTCCCGGCGGATCGGCTACTTCTCCGGGACGAAGAGCCACAAGCACGACTTCGCCATCATCCTGCCTGTGCTCCACCGCCTTCTCATGGAGGACACGCGGCGCCGCCTCCTGGTGGTCGGCCCGGTGGAGGTGCCGGACCATCTTCTCGAGCTTCCCTCGGTGGAGGTGCACCAGGTGGTGGACTACATGCGGCTCCCCTCGATGATGGCCGGCTGCGACACGGTCCTCGCGCCGCTCGAGACGACCCGCTTCAACAGCTGCAAGTCCCGCGTGAAGTTCCTCGAGGCGGCGCTCTCGGGTTGCCGCCTCGTGGCGACGCCGATCCCCGACATGGTGGCCGTCGGGGAGGAGCACCTCGTACTCGCCCGCTCGTGGGACGACTGGTACGAGAGCCTCGCCGAGGAGCCCGACCCGGCGGCGCGACGCGCCCTTGCCGAGCGGAACGTTGCCTACCTGCGCAACCAGTCCCGCTTCGCGGCGCTGCGCCGGCTCGCCGGTCTGGACGGCACCTGTGCCGATGCGGCTCGCGACGGTCTGAGGGTGGTGAGGGCCGTCGTCGGGACGGGGGAGAGGTCGCTGTGCGCATCCTGATCTACGTCGAGCCCCATCCGATCCGCAACCAGCCGACCCACTTCAACATGGTTGCCCGCCGCTTCGTCCAGCTCGCGGCGGCGGGGAAGGGCGCGGACGTGCGCATCTTCGGGAACACCGCGACCCTCGACATCATCGCCAAGGCGCATCCCGAGGAGACGAAGGGCAGGCTTCTGCGTCCGCTCGCCTCCGAGCACAGGCTCTTTCGCAGCTTCGAGGGGGACTGGAACGGCGAGCGGGTGGAGGCGTGGCGGGGCCTGATGGCGGGGGAAGGGATTGCCGCGCGATACAGGCAGGTGATCGAGAGCGTCTGGTCGCGCTTTCCCTTCGACGCGATCGTCTACTGGGGCGAGAATGGTGCGGTGCGCGCCTTCGCGGCGGACATGGGCATCACGGCGATCGCCATGGAGCTCGGCTTCACCCGGCCGCCCTACTTCGATTCCATCGTGATGGATCCCTTCGGAACATCCGGAGGGAGCCTGATCGCGCGCATGACGGCCGCCGAGCTCGAGGAGGCGGTGGACGGGGTGGGCATGTCCGCCACCGAGGCGCTGTTCAGCGGGACGGACGGGCGGACCGAGGCGTTCGAGAGCGGCTTCGCGGCGCTGCCGGCGCGGGTGAGGGACAGCGTGCTCGGCCGCCGCCGGAAGGTGGCGCTCTTCCCGCTCCAGCTCGCCGACGACGCCAATATCCTGCGCCATTCCCCCTACGCCTCCCAGGTGGAGGCGGTGGCCCACGTGATCCCCCGCCTCGCCGAGGCGGGTTACGTGACCATCGTGAAGGAGCATCCGGCGTCCCGCCAGCGGCCGCAGACAATGACGGACAATGCGGCGGCCCGCAGTGCGGTGCGCGGATACGCCGATGGCGTCCTGTGGATCGGCGCTGAGGAGACGGGTTACGACAACGCCCAGCTCCTCGCGCTCGCGGACCTCGTCGTCACCGTCAACTCCTCGATGGGGTTCGAGGCGCTGCACCACGACAGGACGGTGGTGGTGCTCGGCGGCGCCGCCTACAAGCCGGCGGACGTCTTTCCCGATCTCGACGTCGCGGTGGCGGGAGATTTCGACCGCGCTGCCTATCGCCGCGCCATCGGTCACCTGCGGCGCTTCTGCCTCGACGCCTATCTCCTTCCGGCCGGCTTCTGCGCTGACGCGAGCGCCTTCGTCGATCGTGTGGCGCTGCTCACCAGCCTTTCGCGTGAGGGTGCAGGGGCGGCAGAGGTGGCGAAGGTCCTCTTCGCCGCCGCGAGCCGCGCACGCGCGCCGCGCCGTTTCGCGACCCTTCTCGATGGACCGTGGCGTGGCGTCGCGGGAGCGAGCCTTGCCAGGCCGGAAGGCCGTGCATCGGCTGCGGACGCGCCGGGGAAGATCCCGGGGCTTCTCGATGCGGGGCTCGCCCGCGACATCCTGAGGGCGTTGTGGAGAATCTCCGGTGCCACGGGGACGAGGGGGCTCGACGCCTGGCTCGTCGAGGTGTGGAGCACGCCCGGCGAGCGGGCGCGGACCCTGTCAAGGCTCGGCCTGTTCGATCCCGAGCACTACCTCGCCCGGTATCCCGACGTGGGGAAGGCCGGCCTCGACCCTCTGACCCACTTCGTCATGACCGGCGAGCCGGAGGCGCGTTCACCGAGGGCCGACATCGAGCTCGCCCGGTACCACGCGGACCGCAACACCCCGACCGACGGCCGGCTCATGCTCGCCCTTCTGAGGGAGATCGTGTCCGGCACGGACGTTTGGCCTCGGGCGCCCGGGGTCGCGGCGGGTCTCGTGCGGCCGGTCGAGGGCGTCGGCGAACATGCCCCTGTGGAGGAGATCGTTCGCCGCACGCGGCTCATCGCACGCCGAGCGGACCGGGACGGCCTCCTTGCCTGGCTCGACGACGGGCCGGCCGCGGATCCGGCACGCTGGCGCGAGGTCGTCGCGCGCTCGCGCCTTTTCGACGCGGCGCATTATGCGCGGCGCAACGTCGACGTGGCGGAGGCGGGGATCGACGTCGTGGACCACTTCATCTCCTACGGCCAGTGGGAGGGGCGACAGCCGTCGCCGCACATCGCCCTCGAGCCGCCCGAGGGCGCCGCGCAGCGGGATCGCCAGCCGGCAGCCCGCATGCTGCGCAGCATCGTCGAGGCCTCGGAGTGGAGCGACGAGGAGTTCATCCTGCCCCTCGATGCCGAGGAGGAGGCGCTCCTCGCAGAGACGCGGGAGGCGCTCGCCGCACTGTCCGCACGGCCGAGGCGGCGCATCGCCGTCGTCGCCCACTGCTTCTACGCGGACATCGTGCCGGAGATCCTCGCCGCGGCCGGGGCGATCGAGGAGCCTTGCGATCTCGTCGTCACGCTGCCCGCCTGGGGCTCGCGGCGGGTCCGGGAGGCCATTCTCGCCGCCCGTCCGGACGCCATCCTGTGCCAGGTCCCGAACCGCGGAAGGGACATCGCACCCTTCCTCACCGTCCTCCCGGTGCTGGTCGAGCGGGATTATCTCGCGGTCCTGAAGATCCACAGCAAGAAGGGCTTCCGCTCGCAGCGCCCGCACGACCCGACGCTCGGCGACGCCTGGCGCAGGCACGCCTTCGACACGCTCGCCGGAACACCGGCCGTGGCACGCACGGTCATCGACGCATTCGCCGCCGCGCCCGACCTCGCTCTCGCGGGCCCCGCGAGGCTGCTGTTCGCGATCAGGGACTATCCCGCCGCCGGGATGCCGCCCTGGTACTGGCACCTCTTCGGCATTGCCGGGCCCGAGGTGGGGCACCTGTTCTTCGCGGGATCGATGTTCTGGGTGCGCCCGTCCGCAATCCGTCAGCTGGTCACACCAGGGCTCGAGACGGATGCCTTCCGGCCGGACGACGGCGCGTCGAACGGGACGCTCGCCCACGAGGTGGAGCGCATCTTCTCGTCCGTGGTCCTCGACCGGGGCAGCCGGATCGCCTCGCTGGAGCGCGATGGCGACGATGTGCGGCTGCTGCACGATCCGGCGCCCGTCCGCGCGGATCTGAAGGATGAGATCGCGCGCATCGCCAATGCCGGAGCCGCGCTGGAGGGGGCGCTTCTCTGGTAGGCGATTGCGCCGATCGGCAGCGCGTATCCGCTTTCCGGTCAGCGCCCTTTCGCGGCCGGACCCGGCGCCCCGGGCTGCTGCGAGAGTGGGGCCGCTGCGAGAGTGGAGCTGCTGCGAGGGTGGGGCTGCTGTGAGGGTATGGCCTCGCCGGTCGATCGGCGCCAGCGGAACGGCGCCACGGCTGCGACCTGCTCATGCGGTTTCACGTGTGCGCAATTCATGCGGCACTTGGAACCGCATGAGGCGCCGATGAGGCGCCGCAATTGCGAGACGGACGCGGCCGTCGCCGGGTCGGCCGACGAATGTGGTGCGGGAGACGCCGTTGCTGGTGCCGCAGGGGAGGATTGAACTCCCGACCTCACCCTTCTTACCACTTCGGCTTTCGCCGCCGCGCCAGAGGGCGCGTTCGTGGTCTGGACTATCCCTTCGCCCGTTCCCGCGCGGGAATGAGGGCGCCGCCCGTCTAGTCTCTACACCTTCCCGCCAGGCGGGCTTGGCTCGGGATCGGCAGCGGAAGAACCCGCAGCTTTCCCCGAATTTGAGCGGTTTTCGCACCGCGGTCTCCCGCGGAGGAGGCAAACGTTACCAAGGGTGCGCTCTGCCACTGAGCTACTGCGGCAACGCCCGCGACATAGCACCCGATTCCCGCCGCGTCCAGCGCCGCCGGCGCCTCCGGCTGCGCGTCGCGCAGGGGAGGCACCCTATCCTTTCGGTCATTCGGCTTACCCCGAAGCGTCTCCACAACAATTGTTTCGTTTGCATATGTTCGGCTTCGAAAAATGCTCGCGTGCGGCCCGTCGAATGATGGAAGGTGTAGTCTGGCGGGGTTTGGCCTGTGCGAAGCCGGTTGATGATGGGAACATTCATCCGCGTCTCGTCAGAATTCGGTCATGTCATCCCCAGGGAACTGATGCATCTTCCGGGACATTTCGTGACCCACGCGCAACAAGCGGCCTTCGACATATGTTAACTCCTTGGAGTGGTCGCTTGTTCGAAGCCTTGACCTGGTTTACTACAGGCCGCGTAGGCGGTGCGGGGCCACCTTAGGGTTGACCTGCGCGCCTTCATGAATTGCCGAGATCTATTTCGGGCTCACCCTTCATCCGCCAGGGAGCGCGGCGGAGCCAGCTTGCCGCGCAAGCGCTAGAGAGGAAAATGCCATGGCAGAAGCCGGCGCCGAGCAGAGCACCATGACAGCGCGACGCATGGAAAACGTCCCCAACCAGCGCTCAGCCAACTCCGTGGACGGCCACGTGGGCTCCCGCGTCAGGCTTCGCCGCCTGGAGCTCGGCATGAGCCAGGAGAAGCTGGCCGACCAGCTGGGGATCACCTTCCAGCAGGTCCAGAAGTACGAGCGCGGGACGAACCGCATCGGCGCGAGCCGGCTGCACCAGATCGCCCTCGTGCTGCAGACGCCCATCACCTACTTCTTCGAGGGCGCCTCGGAGACGGTGCTCCCCTCCAGCCACGAGGCGTCGCCGCTGGCGCAGGCGCTCAGCGATCCTGCCACGGTGCGCCTGGTCCGCGCCTTCGCGAACATCGAGGATCCGCTCCTCAAGCAGAAGGCCATCGGCATCATCGAGGCCATCGCCGGCACCGGCGCGAGCGGCAAGCCGCTCTGACCGGCCGCCGACCCGCGGGGCGACTCGCTGTCCGGCGGCGGGAAGATGCCGTTGGAAGAGGGTCGAGAATGCTGCTATTTCCGCGACCACACCGATGAGGCCGCGGATGACGACGACACGGACTGAAACCGACTCCTTCGGACCGCTCGAGGTCCCCAGCGAGCGCTACTACGGCGCCCAGACGGCGCGCAGCCTGATCAACTTCAGGATCGGCACGGACAGGATGCCACGGCCGGTCGTGCGCGCCCTCGGCATCGTCAAGAAGGCCGCGGCACTCGCCAACAAGGAGCTCGGCAACCTCGATGCCGGCCTCGCCGACGCCATCGCCGAGGCCGCCGACCAGGTCATCGACGGCCGGCGCGACGAGGACTTCCCCCTCGTCGTCTATCAGACCGGCTCCGGCACGCAGTCCAACATGAACGCCAACGAGGTCATCGCGAACCTCGCCATCGAGCGGCTCGGCGGGGTCGTCGGCTCGAAGACGCCGATCCACCCCAACGACCACGTCAACCGCTCGCAGTCCTCCAACGACACCTTTCCGACGGCGATGCACGTGGCCGCGGTGGAGGAGATCCATCACCGCCTCCTCCCGGCCCTCGTCCACCTGCGCGACGCGCTCCTCGCGAAGAGCCGCGAATTCGCCGACATCATCAAGATCGGCCGGACCCACACGCAGGACGCGACGCCCCTCACGCTCGGTCAGGAGTTCTCCGGCTACGTCGCCCAGCTCGACTACGCCATCGAGCAGGTGGAGGGCTCCCTCGCGGGGCTCTACCCGCTCGCGCAGGGCGGCACCGCCGTCGGCACCGGCCTCAACGCGAAGAAGGGCTTCGACGAGGCGGTCGCGCGCCACATCGCCGCCATCACCGGCCTGCCCTTCGTGACGGCCGAAAACAAGTTCGCCGCGCTCGCGGCCCACGATGCCCTCGTCGCCGCCCACGGCGCCCTCAACGTGGCGGCGACTGCGCTCTTCAAGATCGCGAACGACATCCGCCTCCTTGGCTCTGGCCCCCGCTCGGGCCTTGCCGAACTGTCCCTGCCGGAGAACGAGCCGGGGTCGTCCATCATGCCCGGCAAGGTGAACCCCACCCAGTGCGAGGCGCTGACGATGGTCGCCTGCCGCGTGTTCGGAAACCAGACGACGATCACCGTCGCCGGCAGCCAGGGGCACTTCGAGCTCAACGTCTACAAGCCCGTGATGGCGGACGCCTTCCTCCAGTCCGTGCGCCTCCTCGCCGACGGGGCGGTGTCGTTCGCGGACAACTGCGTCGTCGGCATCGCGGCGAACCGTGAGCGGATCCGCGACCTCATGGAGCAGTCGCTGATGCTCGTCACCGCGCTCGCGCCCGAGATCGGCTACGACAACGCCACCACCATCGCCAAGAACGCCCACAAGAAGGGGACGACCCTGCGTGAGGAGGCGGTCGGCGGCGGCTTCGTCGACGAGGAGACCTTCGAGCGGGTCGTCCGGCCCGAGACGATGATCGGCCCGTCGTGACCGGGGGCGAGGTCGTCAACCTGCGCCGGGCGCGCAAGGCACGGGAGCGGGAGGAAGCCCGTGCCCGCGCCGCCGAGAACCGCGCCCGGCACGGGCGGACGGGAGCGGAGAAGACGCTTGAAAGGCTGAACATCAAGAGGGCGGATGAGCGGCTCGAAGGACACCGGCGCGACGACGGCGCTTCGTAAGCGCTCGGTCGTCCTCCACGGGCACGCCACCAGCGTCGCCCTCGAGCCGGCCTTCTGGGAGGCGCTCCAGCTCTGGGCGGACGAGGAGGGGATGTCCCTCGCGGGCCTCGTCGCGTCCATCGATACGGCGCGCAGCGGCGGCTCGCTCGCCTCTGCCATCCGCGTCGCGGTCCTGCGCTACGCCTTCTCCCGCCAGCCGGGCGGCTGACCGCCGAGGGCAAGCTGCCGCGATCCGGCCGGCGATGCCGCCGCCGCTCGCCCCATCGAGCACGATCCGCGCGATGCGGACCCGATCGAGCGGATGAAGCCGTACTCTACCCGAAGGCGCGCACGGCTCCCGATGGCTCATGCCGATCCGGCCCGAACGGAGCATCGCGCGCGCGGTCGATGTGCGCCCTCATCCCGGACCGGCGCGCCGGATCGCGCATCTGTCGCACGTCGGTTTCATGCCGCCCCGCACATGTCCTGCGACGGCCGGCATGGCGCCATCCGTGGGGGCCGAGACGTTCGTCGCACCGGTCCGACAGTCGGTCGGCACGGCGCGCGGATCCGGAGGGCAGGCTCGTCGGCCTCCGGGAAGCGGCCGCCGTCGAGCCGCAAGGGAGCCTGCCCGACGCTTCGGTCCTGCGTCTTGAGCGGAAGTGGCTGAGGTGACCCCCGGCCCCGGCGTCAGGGGGAGGCGGGGCGGACGTCCTCGGGCAGAAGCTCGAAGTGGGCGGGCTCCGTTTCCTCCTCGATGCCGAGGCGGCGCAGGAGCTCGCGGCGCCGTTCCTCCCGCTCCATGTCGCTCTGGCGGAAGTCGTCGATCGCCTCGTCCACCTCCCGCAGGGAGGAGCGCAGGAAGTCGCCGATGGGATCGGCCCCCTCCTCGACAGTCCCGTCGGGCCTCTGTCCGCTTCCCGCGAGGGGGCGGGCCTCTGATCCCGCCGGGCCGTCCCCGCCGTTCCCGTTCTCTCCCTCGCCGTCTGCGGTCACCGAGAACGGATCGGCGCCGGCAAGGTCCATCGGCTCCGCCAGCCGCTCCGCCGGATCGTCCTCCGTAGCGCCTCGTCCCTCTGCCGCAGATCCGGCGCCCGCTTCCGCGTCCGCCGCGAGCGTGCCGCCTTCGGGGTCCACCCCCGCGCCGGCATCAGCCGCGCCGGGACCTGGCTCGACACCCGCCCCGGCTGCCGTGGCCGTCTGTGGTGTGGCGTCAGCGTCCGGCCCTGTCCCGGCCTCAGCCGCGGGGGAGGCGTCGCTGGCGCTCGCGCCGGTTCCGGCATCGGCCGACCGCGTGTCCCCGTTGGCCTCTGCAGCAGGGCCAGCGTCCGGCGAAGGCGTCGCGGCATCGGCTTGCGCGCTGTCGCGGGCGCGCGCCGCGGGCGTCCCGTCGTCGGCGCCGGCGTCGGCATCGGCGTCGGCTGTCGTGTCTTCCGGGAGCGGGCCCGGGGCGGCATCCTGCGACGCCGAGTCAGCCGCGGCGCCCGGACCGGATTCGGCGGCCAGGGAGGCGTCGCCCCTGCCGGCGCGATCCCCTTCCGAGGTTTGCGTGCCGGGGCTGGCCGGCGGGGGATCCGGGCGCGGAACCGGTACGGCCTCGGACCTTCCGCCGGTGGCTGCGTCGGTCTCCGCCGCGGCAGGTTCGTCCTGGCCAGCCTCGGCCTCGGCTTCGGGCTCGGCCGCCGGAGAAGGCGTGTCTCCAATGGGAAGGCCGGCATCGCCATCGAGGCGCTCGATGTCCTCGAGCGTGTCCATGTCCTCGAGCGTATCGATGTCCTCGAGCGTGTCGATGCCCTCGAGGGCGTCGATGTCCTCGAGCGACTCGATGCCGCGGAAGGTGGGGTCGATGGCGGCGGCCTCGCCTGCGAGCTCCTCGTTCTGTGCCTCCACCTCCTCCACCTGCCGCTCGAGGCGCTTCAGCGTCAGCCATGCCGTCAGCGCGGACACGTCCACCCGCCGCTGAGGGGCGTCGAGGGGGCCCGCGAACGAAAGGCCCGCCGGCATGGTGCCACCGTCCGGCAGGGGCACGTCCACGGTCCAGTCGCTGGAGAGACGCCAGCCGGGAAGGTCCACGCGTGCCGATGCGAGCTCGGGTGCGCCGTCGGCCGCGATCTCGGCGTTCTCGATCCGCACGTCGCCCTCGGCGAAGGCGAGGTCCGCCGCGAGCCGATCGAAGGCGAGCGGCGCTGCGTCGAGATGGCGCGTGAAGGCGTCGGCGAAGGCACTCTCCGCCGGCATCTCCTCCGCCACGAGAGCATCGGCGAGAAGGCCGAAGGGCGCGGGGTTCATGGAACCGAGCGCGCCGTCCTGCACGAGGAGCGTGCCGGTGCCCGAAAGGTCCGCCACGAGGCTCGCCACGGTGACGCCCGAGGCGGTGACCTGCGCGGAGACGTCGGCACGGCCGGTGGCGACGGGCCGCCCCTCCTCCTGCCAGACGAGCGTGCCGATGGCGGCGTCCTGGAACGCGATCTCGGCCGCGAGCTCCGCCACCGCGCCGCTCCGCCGGATCGACAGCGATCCGGTGAGGGCGCCGTCCGCCATCCGTGCGGCAAGATCGCGCACCTCCAGCCGGTCCGCGTCGATGGCGAGCGCGAACGATGCGTCGCCGAGGTCGTGAGCGCCCGCCCGCAGCGTGCCGGCCTCGACGGCGAGGGCGACCGCGACGTCCGGCAGGAGAGGTCGCCCGAAGACGCCGTCCGGCCAGGCGTCTTCCTCCCCGGCCTCCCCGCCCTCTCCGGCATCTCCGACGTCGAGCGCCGCCTCGCCGAGGACGAGCGGTGCGAGCGCCCTCAGGTCGAGCGCTGCGACGGAAAGCTCTCCGGCCAGGGAACGCCCCTCCACAAGGAGCGTGCCCGCGACGTCGACGCCGCCGACGGTCCCCTTCAGCTCGCGCACCGCGATGGCGCCGTCCGCCGCGCTCTCGAGCGCTGCCGTGAGGTCCACCGGGCCAGCGTCGGGGAGGGGGCGCGACAGGAGCGGCGCGAGGGCCGCGAGATCGGCGACGCGAAGGCGCGCATCGCCGGCGAGCGAGAGGGTCTTGCCGAGTGTGACGCGGCCGGCGTAATCGACCCCGTCCTCGCCGGACGAGAGGGTGCCGCGCACCTCCATGCCCTCGGTCGGGACGCCGCCCGCCTCGAGACTGATCGCCGCCGCCCCGGCGTCCTCGCCCGGAGCCGCAGGAAGGCCCGCCTGCCGCGCGAGCACGGCCGCGTCGGCGCCGTCGGCGGTGAAGGAGAGGAACGCCGGCCGCTCCCGCCAGTCCCGCGAAAACGGCGCGCCCGTCGCCTCCATGGCGACGGTGGTGCCCGCGAGGGTGCCGGAGGCGCGCACGGTGAGGTCCTGCGAGGCGCCGCCCCCCTGCCCGGACACCGCGACGCGAAGCCGTCCCGGCGCGAATTCGGGGACGGCGTCGGCGATCCGTTCGGCGACGGCGCTCGCCGGGAACATGCTGCGCAGTGCGGCCGCGAGGGGTGCGCCGTTCTCCATCTCCACGGTGCCCTCGATGATGCCGGCGGGCGTTACCGTAAGCCCCGCGATGTCGCCCGACGCCAGCACCCGCGCGCCGGCGAGATCTTCCGCGAAGAGGGCGTGGAGGGTGAGCGCGTCGTCCCTGTAGACGGCATCGACGGTGAGGCTGTCGCCCTCGACGCTGCCGAGGCGCAGGCGGTCGATGGAGAGGTTGGCGAGAACGTCCGTCCCCGCAGCCACCGAGAGGCCAGCGGCCGACAGGAGGCGGGCGGCGTCGATCACGTCGGCCGCCTCCACGAGGGGCGCGCCGAGCGCGACGTCGAGCGTCGCCCCGTCGGCATCTGCGAAGTCGTAGCGCGCGCGCCCGCCGATCCGCGTCTCGCCGAGCCGCAGCGAGATGCGCTCCGCGGCGAGTCCGTCCCGCCCGATCTCGACGTCCGCGCTCGCGAGGAGCGGATCGAGGACGACGCCCGCGAGGCTCTCCCCCATCCACCACCCCGCGAACAGGGACGGGCGGGAGGACTGGACGGCGATGCTCCCGGAAAAGCCCTCATCGAGGCGGCCCGAGGCCTCCAGCACGGTTCCGCCCGGAAAGAAGCCTTCGGCGCGCACGAGCTCCATGCGCCCGTAGCGTGCGCGAAGCTCCGCCGAGACGTCCCGCACGAGGGCGCCGCCGGCGAGGACGGTGCCGACGTCGAGCGTCGCGACGGCGTCGAGCCCCGGCCCCGCGACGCGCCCGATGCCGGCGACGAGCGGCGCGGCGTGCGCGGCGAGGCGCTCCAGGGTCTGCGACGGCGGTGCTGCTGGCGGGGCGGCGAGGGGGCTCGCCTCCGCGCGCGCCGCCTCAGCGCCCTCGCCGGAGGCGATGAGGTTGATCCTGTCGAGGTCGAGCTGCTGCGCCTCGAGGGTGATGGCGAGGGGATCGTCCCCCGCGAGCGCGTAGAAGGCGCTGCCGGCGAGCTCGAGCGGGGCCGTCTGCGGCCCGTAGACGAGGCGGCCCTCGTCCAGCGTCACCACAGTGGTGTCGACCGCCATCGCCGAGCGGATCGACCAGGGCGTCTCGCCCGCGCCCTCGGCGAGGAACTCGCCGGCGAGGCGGGGGCCGGTGGCGGAGACGTCGAGCGTGCCCTCGAAGCCGAGCGTCACGTCCCCGCGCGCCGGCACCATGCGCACCGAGAGGGCGAGCGTGTCCTCCGCCGTGAGGGCGCCGCCGGCGATCCTGACACGCTGCTCGACTCCGCCGATGCCGGCGGTTCCGCTCGCCGTGAAGGGGCCGGAGAGGGATCGTGCGGCGCCGGTGAGGCTGACGTCCTCGAGGGTCGCCGTCGTCCCCGTGCGCCGGTCGAGGAGGACCGCCCGCATTCGCTCGACCACGAGGCTCTCCACGGAGACCTTGCCCGCCTCGAACACCCCGCCGAGCGGCTCGCCCTCGGCGATCTCGGGCAGTTCCAGCCGCCCGTCCTCGCCGATGGAGAGTGTGAGCGTCGGCTCGCCGAGCCGAAGGTCGAGAATGCGGATCTCGCCGCGCAGAAGTGGCGCGAGGTCGACGTCGACGTCGAGCGTCCCGGCCTCGAGGAAGGGGGCGTCCGCCTCGCCGAAGCGCACGTCCGTCAGCCTGACGCGGGGGTGGGGGAGGAGGCGCACCTCGGCGTCCCCCTCCACCGACACCTGCGTGCCGAGGGCGCGCGAGGCGTTCGCCTCGATGGTGGCGCGATGGGCCGTCCAGTCCACGAAATGCGGGCCGACCACCGCCGCGGAAAGCAACAGGACCAGCGCTGTGCCGAGCGTGATGAAGAACCAGTTCACTAGCGCCTCGCATCGTCGGTCCGCCCACGCCGGAGGCGGATGGCCGGACCGCTCACTTCACGGATATCCGTTACATGGAGATGATATATGCGCGCGCTGCGTGTCCTGAACGTTTCTTAATGGAAGATCTTGCCCGGATTGAGAATGTCGTCAGGATCGAGCGCAGCCTTGATCGCCTTCATGACGTCCACCGTCCCGCCGAGTTCGCGGCGCAGGAACTTCATCTTGCCCTGGCCGATGCCGTGCTCGCCCGTGCACGTCCCGTCCATGGCGAGCGCACGCTCGGCGAGGCGGTCGCAGAAGGCGGCGGCGCGGGTGCGGGCGGCCTCGTCGTTCGGGTCGAGAAGGACGAGGACGTGGAAGTTGCCGTCCCCCACGTGGCCGACGATGGGGCCGACCAGATCGCTCGCTGCAAGGTCCGCCCGCGTCTCCTCCACGCAGTCCGCGAGGCGAGAGATCGGGACGCACACGTCCGTCGAGAGGGCCGTGCAGCCGGGCATCAGGGCGCGGCCGGCCCAGTAGACGTCGTGCCGCGCCTGCCAGAGGCGGCTGCGCTCCTCCGCCCTCGTGGAGAAGATGAACGGCCCGCCGCCGAGCTCCCCGGCGATGGCGCCCACCGCCTCGCTCTCGTCCTTCACGCCGGCCTCCGAGCCGTGGAACTCGAGGAACAGCGTCGGCTTCTCGGGGAGCTCCAGCTTCGAGTAGCGGTTGACCGCGCCGATCAGCGTCTCGTCGAGGAGCTCGATCCGCGCCACCGGAATGCCCGACTGGATGGTGAGGATCGTCGCGTCGCACGCCGCCCGCACCGACGGAAACGGGCACACCGCGGAGGAGATCGCCTCCGGGATGCCGGCGAGGCGCAGCGTGACGGCGGTTATGAGGCCGAGCGTTCCCTCCGAGCCCACGAGGAGCCGCGTCACGTCGTAGCCGGCGGAGGACTTGCGCGCCCGGCTCGCCGTGCGGATCGTCTCGCCGTTCGCCATCACCGCCTCGAGCGCGACGACGTTGTCGCGCATCGTGCCGTAGCGCACCGCGTTGGTGCCGGAGGCGCGCGTCGCCGTCATGCCGCCGATGGTGGCGTCCGCGCCGGGGTCGATGGGAAAGAACAGGCCGCTGTCGCGAAGGTGACGGTTGAGCTCGGTTCGCGTGATGCCGGGCTCCACGGTGCAGGTGAGGTCCTGTGCATCGACGGCGATCACGCGGTTCATGCGCGAGAAGTCCACGCACACCCCGCCGGCGGGCGCGTTGACGTGCCCCTCGAGCGAGGTGCCGACGCCGAAGGGGACGATCGGCACGCGGTGCGTGCGGCAGACGTCGACGAGGTCCTTCACCTCCTCGGCGGTCTCCACGAACACGACGGCGTCCGGCGGCTCGTTGGCGATCCAGCTCGTCGTGTGGCCGTGCTGCTCGCGCACGGCCTGCCCCGTCTCGCACCGCGCCCCGAAGCGCTGCTTCAGGATGGGGATCGCGAGCGCGATGCCGGCCTCGTTGCGCGTCACCCGTGTCAGCGGCAGCGCCATTCCTGCGTGTCCTCGATCGTGTGGCTTTTGCAACAGGGTAGCAAACTGGGCCATCATCGCAAAAGGCGGCGGGGAGGACCGGGATGATCGGCGGGGGTGGAACGGGGGCGCGCGAGGTGGCGAGCCGCGCTGCCCCGGGGCGCGCCGTGCCGCGGGAGCGCGCCTGATGGAGAAGGCGCGGGGCGATCCGGCCGGCGGGGCCGAGGCAGGGGACGCCGACGCGGCGGCGCGCGCCGAGCAGTCGGAGGATGCGCGGGAGGCCGAGTTCGGCGACGCCGTGGTCGGCCCGGCGCGGCGGCCGAGGCAGCGCCGGCGCCGCCGCCTCGCGCGCCTTGCCCTCCGCCTGTCGATCGCGGGCGGCTGGTTCCGCCAGACAGGCGCCGCCTACGCCGAGAACATGGTGGCCTTCGCGTCGGAGCGGAACCTCTCCCTCTGGCTCCTCGCCCTTCTCGTCGGCACCGCGGTGGGGATGGCGGCGGTGGTCTTCCGCCTCGGCATCGGCGCGATCCAGTGGGTCTGGTTCGGCGAGGCGTCGGAATACGTCATCGATGCGATCCGCGCGCAACCCTGGTGGCTCGTCCTCCTCGCGCCGACGGCCGGCGGGCTCGTGGTCGGACTCATGAACCAGTATCTCCTGACGGGCCGGCGGCCTGGCGGCGTCGCCGACGTCATGGAGGCGGCGGCGCGCGGCGGCGGGCGGGGGCTCGGGCTGCGCAACGGCCTGTGGTCGGCGCTCGCGACGGTCGTCTCGCTCGGCTCGGGCGCGAGCGCCGGGCGGGAGGGACCCGTCATCCACCTCGGCGCCATTCTCGCGGCGGTCCTGTGCCAGACGTCGCGCCTGCCCCCGCAGGCGACGCGCATCGTCCTCGCCTGCGGCGTCGCGAGCGCCATCTCCGCCTCGTTCAACGCGCCCATCGCCGGCGTTCTCTTCGCCCACGAGGTGATCCTGAGGCACTACGCCCTCAGCGCCTTCGTGCCCATCGTGATCGCCTCGGTCTGCGGCACCGTGGCGGGGCGCATCTTCATCGGCGACGTCGCCGCCTTCCAGATCCCCGACTACGCCATCGGCTCCTACCTCGAGATGCCGGCTTTCGCGCTCCTCGGCGTCGTGGCGGCCATCGTCGCGATCTCCTTCCAGTTCGTCCTCGTCCTGTTCGACCAGACGGCGCGGGTGCTGATCGTGCCCACCTGGACACGGCCCGTCATGGGCGGGCTCGTCGTCGGCCTCATCGGCATCCAGATGCCGCAGATCCTCGGCGTCGGCTACGAGGCGACGGACATCGCCCTCCAGGGCGGCTTCGACCTCGAGACGATGGTGATGCTCCTCGTGGTGAAGATCTTCGCGACGGCCATCACGCTCGCCTCCCGCTTCGGCGGCGGCATCTTCTCGCCGGCCCTCTATCTCGGCGCCATGACGGGCGGAGCGTTCGGGCTCGTGGCGGCGATGGCCTTCCCCGGGCTCGCCTCCGACCACGGGCTCTATGCGATCCTCGGCATGGGGGCGGTGGCGGCGGCGCTCCTCGGCGCACCGATCTCGACGACGGTGATCGTGTTCGAGCTCACCGGCGGCTATGCCCTCTCGATCGCCCTCCTCCTCTCGGTCTCCATCGCGACGGGACTCCACCTCGCGGTCCACGGCCGCTCGTTCTTCCACTACCAGCTCGAGACGCGGGGCGTGGTGCTCGCCGAGGGGCCGCACCGCTACTTCCTGAAGACGGTCATGGTCTCCTCCTTCATGACGGCGATGGAGGGGGAGGCGAGCCTCGTCGACGTCTCGGACAGCCGCAAGGTGCGCTCCAACGACACCCTCGAGACGGCGCTCAGGATCTTCAACGAGACGGGCGCCGACGCGCTCGCCGTGGTCGACCCGAAGGAGCGGCAGCGCGTCGTGGGATCCGTGAGCCACGTCCAGGCGCTGAGGGCCTACAACCGCCGCCTCGTGGAGACGAGCGTGGAGGAGCACCGCTGACCCCTCGCGCCCTCTCCTCGCGGCGATGGAGGAGCCTCCGGAGGGGCTTCGCCGCGGCGCCGTGGATCAGCGAACGAGGCGGCGATGATGGCGCTGGCCACCAGCCACGGGAGCGCGACGTCAGCCCCGGCAGCGGGTAGGCTCCCGCAGGATACGCCAGCGACGCCTCTCAGAATGGCGCCGGCGGGCATGGAATCTGTGGGGGACGACGGCGGCGACAAGGAGCGCCGCGAGACGAACGCGCCCCGGCGTCGAGACGCATCGCCTGCGCACCGGCAGGTCACGTGCAGGGTGACTCTGCCGGGCGGCGCGGCGTTCCGCCCCCGGTCAGTCCCCGGCGATGGGGCGGGTGCGAGCGGCGAGCCAGGCGCGGTCCGCCGCCGAGAGGTCCGCCGAGAGGGCGCCCCGGACCCGCGCGTGATAGGCGTCGAGCCAGCCGATCTCCGCCGCCGTCATGAGGTGGGGGACGACGAGGCGCGTGTCGATGGGGGCGAGCGTCAGCGTCTCGAAGTCCATCATCGCCCGCTCGCCGCCGGGCGGGACGACGGGCTCGCGCACCATCACGAGGTTCTCGATCCGGATGCCCCACTCGCCGGGGCGATAGTATCCGGGCTCGTTGGAGAGGATCATGCCGGGCTCCAGCATCTCACGCCCGCGCCGGGAGATGGACACAGGCCCCTCGTGGACCGCGAGCGCGGCGCCGACGCCGTGGCCCGTCCCGTGCGCATAGTCGAGCCCCGCCTTCCACAGCGCCATCCGGGCGAGCGCGTCGAGCTGGACGCCGGGCGTGTCCTCCGGGAAGCGCTGCGTCGCGACGGCGATGTGGCCCTTGAGGACGCGGGTGAAGGCGACGCGGAAGGCGGTCGAGGGCGTGCCTGCGCAGAGCGTGCGGGTGATGTCGGTGGTTCCGTCCTCGTACTGGCCGCCCGAATCGATGAGCACCGGATCGCCGGGCTCCACCGTGCGGTTGGTGGAGCGGTCGACGCGATAGTGGACGATGGCACCGTTCGGGCCGGACCCCGCGATGGTGTCGAACGAGACATCCACCGCGCCCGCCTCCCGGCGGAACGCCTCGAGGGTCTCCACGAGGTCGATCTCCGTGGCGCCCGCGGCGTTCGCGTCGAACCAGGCGAGGAAGCGCGCCATCGCGACGCCGTCCCTGTGGTGGGCGGCGCGCATGCCGGCGATCTCGGCGGCGCTCTTGCGCGCCTTCAGCCGCGTGACGGGGTCGGGCGCCTCCTTCAGCGTGCCCGCCGATTCGACGGCTGCGAGGGCGGCGTCCGGCGTCGTCGCGGGGTCGGCCTGCACCTCGCGCCCGCGGGACAGCGCCTCGAGGCGGGCGAGGAAGCCGTCCTCGTGGGCGATCTCGGCGACGCCGGCGAGCTCCGCCGCGAGGTCGTTCGGCACCTTCTGCGGGTCGACGAACACCGTCACCGGCCCCTCCCTCGGCACGAAGGCGCGGGAGAGGACGAGGGGGGTGTGGGCGACGTCGGCGCCGCGCCAGTTGAGGAGCCAGCTCACCCCGTCGCTGGAGGGGACGATGAGGGCATCACCCGTCATCGCCTCCCGCACGGCCTCGATCTTCTCGGCAGCCGTGCGGCCGGCGAGGCGGGCCGGGTGGGCGCGAACGAGGCCGCGCGGCGGGGCGGGCCGATCCTCCCAGACGGCGTCCACGGGATTCCTGTCGAGCCGCACGAGGACGAGGTCCTTCGCCCGTCCCTCGAGCCGCTTCAGGTCGGCGCGGCTGTGGAGGCGCGGGTCGACGCCGAGGCGCACGCCCGCAAGGTGCGTCTCCATCCACGCCTTCGCCGTCTTCTCGTCGGAGGCGACGGCGAACACGTCTGCCGGGACCTGCCGTTCCGCCTGGAGGGTGTAGCGGCCGTCGGTCGAGAAGAGGGCGACGTCCGCGAGGATGATGGCCCGGCCCGCCGACCCCGTGAAGCCGGTGACGAAGGCGAGCCGCTCCTCCGGGGGGGGCAGGTATTCGCTCTGCCAGGCGTCCTCGTGGGGAACCACGACGCCGTCGACGCCGAGGGCGGCGAACGTCTCCCTGAGGCGGGCGATGCGCGCCCTGACGGCGCCTCGGTCTGCGGAGGGCGGGTCGAACGACTGGAAGGCCATGACATCCTCTAGATCACGTTCGGCGGAAGGGAAAGCGGGCGAGCGCCTCGGCCGCAGAGCGCCACGACCGTTCGCCGGTGTCCGGCCGCGCGCGCAAGGACCTTTCTCCGGACATGGCGGATCTGCGCGTTGTGCATTGCAAAAGACGGGGCCTGCCATGCAGCGACGTGCGTTGTGACGGGGCCAGAAAACGCCAGTTTTCGGTCAACGGCGCTGCAGCAACAGAGGTCTTGCGTATGCTGCAGCGCACAACGAACCGGAGTCCATCATGTCCATCACCACCGCCAACGACTACGCCGTCGCAGGCCGCCGCAGGGAGAGGAGCCTCCTGTCGCGCATCGGCAACGCCCTGATCGCCTCCCGCGTGCGCCAGGCGGACCGCGTCGTCGCTGGCTACCTCCTCGGCCTCGACGACGAGACCCTCTCCCGCCTCGGCTACGACCGCAGCGCGCTCGAGCGCCGCGACCCCGCCGGCTACCCCTTCCTCTGAGCCCCCGCTTCCCCGGAGCGAATGTCCCACTGGGCCTTTGTCCCCCTGATCCCCTCTGCCTCCGAGCCCCTCTGCCTCCGAGCCCCTCTGCCTCCGAGCCCCTCTGCCTCCGAGCCCCTCTGCCTCCGCGCCCCTCTGCCTCCGCGCCATGAGAGGGCGAGGCGCCCTCGGAACCGACCGGTCACGAGGACGCTCCCTCGCCTCGGGGATCGGGAGAAGATCGTCCGCGCTCTCCCGGAGCGCGGACGCTCCCCCGTCCGGCCCGTGACGGGACCCGTCGCGGCCCCGCCGCGCGCGGTTCGCCCCCGGTCCCCTCAGTCCCAGTCGATGCGGAAGGGACGGGAGAGGGAGACGAGGCGCGCACGCTCGCCGCGCGTCCTTTCGCCGTCATCGAGCCGCGAGAAGACGAGCGTCGGCCAGTCCTCGACGTTGACCCTGAAAGCGAGCGCCATTCCGCGTGCGCGATAGGCGGCGACGATCCGCCGCACATCCCGCGTCCTGAGGCCCGAGAGCACCAGCGTGCGCCCCGCCGCCGCCGCCATCTGGCGGGCCATGGCGACCAGCGGACGGGCGAGGATGTTCGCCACCACGGTGTCGGCCACCGCGAACGGCCCCGCCGCCACCACCGGGCGGATCACCCGGTGAACGCGGTTCCGCCGCACGTTCTCTCGCGCCACGTTCACCGCCACGGGGTCGATGTCCCCGGCAAGGACCCGCGTCGCGCCGAGCCTGTCGGCAGCGATCGCAAGCACCCCCGACCCGGTGCCGACGTCCATCACGGTCCCGAGGGGGCGGGCACGGGCGATCCTCTCGAGCGCCATGAGGCTTCCCCGCGTCGAGGCGTGATGGGCCGTGCCGAAGGCGCGGCCGGCGTCGATCTCGATCCGCCAGCGCGACGGCGGCAGGCGCGCCGCGTCGTGGGAGCCGTGGACCAGGAAGCGCCCCGCCCGCACGGGATGGAGCGCGCGCTGGCTCTGCGTCACCCAGTCCCGCTCGCCGAGCACGTCCGTCTCGAACGGCGGCAGGTCCGGCACGATCCCGTGCGCGGCGGCGAGCCAGCGCTCCCGCCGCTCGGCGTCGCTGTGCGCGAACAGGACGTCGAGGATCCACGGCCCGTCGTGGTCCTGCCGGAAGACGGTCACGACCGGCTCGCCGTCCTCCACCAGGGCGTCGAGGGCGGCGACGATGCGGGCGGCGGGGAGCTCGTAGGCGTCGCCGACGCCGAGCGTCGTGAATGCGCGGTTGACCATGGATCCTCTGCGTCGGTTGGTCCTGCGGGCGAGGCGACGGGATTGGGGGAATGCGCGAGCCTTGTCCAGAGCTTGGCGAGGACGGCCCCGGCCACGCCGCCGGTTGACCCGCAGGATCAGGGGAAGAAGACTGGCGCGGCGCCCCTCGGCGGGCGCGGGGGTGCGGCCCGCATCGGCCCGTCCTCGGAGCGAAACATCGCGGCACTCCTGGGCGGAAGGTTCCGGGAGCGGTCGTGCTGCCTGAGCGGAGGTGCCCCTTGTCGTCCGACGCATGGTATGTCGCCCTTGACGGGCAGCAGACCGGCCCCCTGTCGCGGGCCGAGGTCGAGGCTCTGAAGGAGGAGGGCCGCCTCGCGCCGGACACCCTCGTCTGGGCGGAGGGCATGACGGAATGGGCCCCCGCCGCCACCACGGACCTCTTCCCGGCGACTCCGCCGCCCGCCGACGCCGCGCCGCCCGCCGGCGGCTCCGTCCCGCGCGTCGCGGCCCCGGCGCAGGACGAAACGGCAGGGTCCGCCCCGCCCGTTTCCGGCGCGCCCGCCGCGAACGGCTCCGGCCCCGTGCCGGCGATGCGCGGCGTCTCCTTCGGGCAGGCGATCGGCCTCTACTTCTCGCGCTACGTGACGTTCCGCGGGCGCGCTGGCCGGGCCGAGTACTGGTGGGCGATGCTCTTCATCGCGCTCGCCAACATTGCCCTCTCCCTCGTGGACTACGGCGCGCTCGGCGCGAGCCCCGAGGAGCCGGGCGTGCTCGCGACCCTCTTCGCCTTCGGCACCATCCTGCCGACCCTCGCCATCTCCGTCCGCCGCCTTCACGACATCGGTCGCTCCGGCTGGTGGCTCCTCATCGTCCTGATCCCCCTCGTCGGAGTCATCGTGATCCTCGTCTTCCACCTCATGCGCGGGAGCGACGGGCCGAACCGCTTCGGCGGCGTCGTCGAGCGCTGAAGCGCCGACGGCGCGCGCCTCGGGGGCGGGCGGGACGCGACGAGCCGGCGGTCTCCGCCGGGCGAGCATCCCGCGCCCGGCCGGGTCGATCCGACGACGTGCGCGCAGGCGAAGGCTCGCGGCCGGCGACGGATCGAAACAGTCCCGCCGCGCCTTCCCACGGGTCATCACCCGAAGGAGGCGATCGCCATGAACGACACGACCATCAAGAAGGTGCAGTCCGCAACCTCCCCCCGCGGCACGCAGGGTCAGGCCTATCTCGCCTCGGGCAAGGCGCTGTCCATGCGCCTGTGGCAGGACGAGGCGCCGACCGATTCCAAGACGCCCCACAGGAACGCCTACGAGACGGTGGGCTACGTGATCTCCGGCCGCGCTCAGCTTCACGTGGAGGGGCAGACCGTGGACCTCGAGCCCGGCGATTCCTGGCTCGTCCCGGCGGACGCGGAGCACCACTACACGATCCTGGAGCCCTTCACCGCGGTGGAGGCGACGAGCCCGCCCGCGCCGCTCCACGGGGGGTGAGGGGAGGGGGCGCCACCGCACCGTGACGGGTGCGGGCGGGTCCGAAGAGGGCGCCGCCGATGTCGCCCTCGAACCTTTCTCGACGGCGAAGGGCCGAACTGCGCGTTCGAAAGGCGTGTCGGGGGTGAAGGACAACCCCGGAGGACGCCATGCCCAGACCCGTCATCATCAACGTGCGCGAGACGCTCGAGCTTGTGGACCGCGTGCTTGCGCAGGACTTCGCCGGGGCCGGCCGGCTCCGGGAGAGCGCCGCGGCCGACCGGATCCTGCGCGACCGAACGCTCGCCGCGGTCGCCTTGCGCCGCATGTGTCGCGACCCCGGCTATGCCCGCCGCGTCGAGACGCCCCGCCCGAGCGACCCCGCATGGGTCGCGGGTCGCCTCGCCGAGGGCGTCCCGGTGTTCCGCATCCGCACCAGCGCGTTCGGCGTGTTCCTCGCGTTGAGGGCCGTCCACGAGGACTGGTGCGTGCTCGCCGACATGATCCGACGCCTCGAGGCGAGGGTGGCGGAGGACGGACGCGGCCGTGCTTCGCTCGCCCGCCTGCGCCGCACCCGCGAACGGGCGCACCAGATGGAGCCGGATGCGCTGTCCCGCGCCGTCGACCGCGGCCTCGAGCGCGCCACCCATGAGACCGGCGACTGCCTCTTCCGCATGATCGCCGTCCTGCGGGCCGACGCGCGAAACGGCGTGCTGCCGGCGGGTCCCGAGCCCGCGGACGCGGCGGAGATGGCCGCCGTCTTCGCGGCACCGTGCGCGATCGGTGTGCGGGGCGGGGTCTGGCGGCTCTGCACGACGCTCCGCGAGGTCGAGGCGCTCGGCCACGCCCTCGGCAACTGCCTCGCCCGGATCGCCATCGACCCCTGCTGGCGGGCCGGGTACGTCGCCGGCTCGCGCGCGGTGTGGGGCTTCTGGTTGGGCGGCGTCGCCGTCGGCGTCGCCGAGGTGGACCCCGCCGGCACCCTCGTCGAGGCGCGCGGCCGCGCGAACGCCGAGTGGCCCGAGGCGCATGAGGACGCTCTTCGCGTGCTGCTGGAGGGCTTGCCGCGAAAGGGAGTTGCGGCTTAGGCTGCCTCGCGGCAACGATGGCGAAGAGGTGGCGATGGAGGAGCTGGATAGGTTTCTAAGCGAGATGAAGCGAGACCTGATGGTTCTTGACGCCGAACAGTACGAACGGGAGCTGTACGGGGCGGTCCGCTTTTCCCCATTCGACTATCTGGATCCGAAAGAGACGGCACTCAGCCGCCCCGTTGCTGACCTCTTGGACCCGCGCGGCAGCCACGGGCCCTAGCGTCTCCTCAATGCATTCCTTCGAGGGGAAACCATCACCGCGGCTTCTACTATGGATTGTGCGGCCTGTCGCCGGCGGCGACCCAGGCGGCAGGTCTGCCGGATCGGCTCTGCCCTGAACACGATGCGCTGAAGGCAAAGGCACGCGCGCAGGAAAAACTCATCTGTGGCGCATCGTCTAGATGCTGGCCCTGCCACCGTCTGTGTGGATCGCCTGACTGGAATTTCAAAGGTCTTGGCTGCATGCTCGTCGAAACGAATGGCTCGGTCGTGGACCATCCCAGCAGCCGAGCCATGATCAAGGACCTGATCGTGCTTGCGAAGGTCGTGGATGACGTATCGGGGGCTTGAACCCCCACTAGAAAAGAAAGGCCGCGCCCGAAGGCGCGGCCCCATCTCTCCCGAAGGACAGGTGCGGGACTTAGAAGTCCATCCCGCCCATGCCGCCCATGCCGCCGCCGGCGGGCATCGGCTCTTCCTTCTTCGGCTTCTCGGCGATCATGGCCTCGGTCGTCACGAGGAGCGAGGCGATGGACGCGGCGTCCTGAAGGGCCGAGCGCACGACCTTCGTCGGGTCGATGATGCCGGCCTTGATCATGTCGCCGTAGACCTCGTTCTGCGCGTCGAAGCCGAAGTCGTGGCTGGCGTTCTCCATGATCTTGCCGACCACGATGGAACCCTCGACGCCCGAGTTCTGGGCGATCTGGCGCACCGGGGACTCGAGCGCGCGCAGCACGATCTTGATGCCGGCCTGAACGTCCGGGTTGTCGGAGTGGAGCTTCTCCACCGCCATCTTGGCGCGGAGAAGGGCGACGCCGCCGCCCGGAACGATGCCCTCCTCGACCGCCGCGCGGGTGGCGTTGAGGGCGTCGTCGACGCGGTCCTTCTTCTCCTTCACCTCGACCTCGGTGGCGCCGCCGACGCGGATCACCGCGACGCCGCCCGCGAGCTTGGCAAGACGCTCCTGGAGCTTCTCGCGGTCGTAGTCGGAGGTGGTCTCCTCGATCTGCTGCTTGATCTGGGCGACGCGGGCCTTGATGTCGTCCGCGGCGCCAGCGCCGTCGACGATGGTGGTCTCGTCCTTGTTGATCGTGACCTTCTTCGCACGGCCGAGCATGTCCACCGTGACGTTCTCGAGCTTGATGCCGAGGTCCTCGGAGACGACCTGGCCAGCGGTCAGGATCGCGATGTCCTGCAGCATCGCCTTGCGGCGGTCACCGAAGCCCGGCGCCTTCACGGCCGCGACCTTGAGGCCGCCACGGAGCTTGTTGACCACGAGCGTGGCGAGCGCCTCGCCCTCGACGTCCTCGGCGATGATGAGGAGCGGACGGCCGGACTGCACGACGGCCTCGAGGATCGGCAGCATCGCCTGCAGGTTGGAGAGCTTCTTCTCGAAGATGAGGATGTAGGGATCCTCGAGCTCGACGGTCATCTTCTCCGCGTTGGTGACGAAGTACGGGGAGATGTAGCCGCGGTCGAACTGCATGCCCTCGACGACCTCGAGCTCGGTCTCGAGCGACTTGGCCTCCTCGACGGTGATGACACCCTCGTTGCCGACCTTCTGCATCGCGTCCGCGATCATCTGGCCGACTTCCTTGTCGCCGTTCGCGGAGATGGTGCCGACCTGACCGACCTCGTCGGAGGTATTGATGGCGCGCGAGCGGGCCTCGAGATCCTTCACGGCCTCGAGGACGGCAAGGTCGATGCCGCGCTTGAGGTCCATCGGGTTCATGCCGGCCGCGACGGCCTTGGCGCCCTCGCGGACGATGGACTGGGCGAGCACAGTGGCGGTGGTGGTGCCGTCACCCGCGACGTCGTTGGTCTTCGAGGCGACCTCGCGGACCATCTGGGCGCCCATGTTCTCGAACTTGTCCTCAAGCTCGATTTCCTTGGCGACCGTCACGCCGTCCTTCGTGATGCGCGGGGCGCCGAAGGACTTCTCAATGACGACGTTGCGGCCCTTGGGGCCGAGGGTGACCTTCACCGCGTTGGCGAGGATGTCGACGCCGCGCAGCATCTTGTCGCGCGCGTCGGAGGAGAAACGGACTTCCTTGGCAGCCATGGTCAGCTGATCCTGAATCTAGCGTTGCGTTGCACTGCGATGCGGCGCCTCAGCGGCGCCGGCGGAGCGTTGCGTTGCACTGCGTCGCCCGCGCCCCGGGGGACGCCGGCGGGACGGCGCGTCACGCGGCGGCGGCCGCCGTCACGCCCTCGATGACGCCCATGATGTCGGTCTCCTTCATGATGAGGAGATCCTCGCCGTCGATGCGCACCTCGGTGCCGGACCACTTGCCGAAC
>Ga0076929_100068_pt1 | contig 200582 bp, 180 predicted proteins | sample HotLakConUCCSL28_FD_87104 | JGI IMG/M metagenome (GOLD analysis project Ga0076929, IMG submission 87104) | Hypersaline microbial mat communities from Hot Lake, Washington, USA - Hot Lake Consortium UCC-SL28 (version 3) (version 3) | ecosystem: Environmental > Aquatic > Thermal springs > Hot...
ATGAACATTCATGGGTTTGGCACGAAAATAATCTATGTTCTCACTCAACATCATGATTAATCCTCGATCATCGGAAACACTTGCCTTTGTGCAACAAGTGAAAAAAGGAAATCCCAGACTATCCACTGCTAAATGTCTTTTAATACCATTGGTGAGTTTATACCTACAAAATCCTTTACTCTCTACTCCTGCACTACAAGTATTTTGTACTGCTTGAGAATCAATGATTATTAATCGAGTCCAAGTGGATTTTTTTTTACTTTTTCCCTTAGTTGCTTATGAAGCTCACACATCACCATTTCAAAGATACCCTCTTTTTTCCAGTTTTTATAATGCCAGTAAACTGTAGAATAAGGCGGTAAATCCTTGGGTAAATCAGACCAATTACAGCCATTTTTGAGTTGATAAAAAATACCATCCCAAATTTGTCTTTTAGACCACTTTGGTGGACAAGTTCGTTTCTTTTTTGGTAACAGAGGTTTGATTACTTCCCATTCTTCATCACTTAGACTGCTAGAATATGCCATCCTTCTATTTCTCTATGTTTTCATCTCAATATTCTACTAGATACCAAATGGGTTCTATACGTTTCCCAACTCCACTCGATAAAAGTTGTTTTTGAAATAAAGGCTCAAATGTTTGAGCCCAATCATCGACATGGCAGAATAATTCATCTAAACTAGACATAGGACAATATAGTAATTTAAATTTGTGGTTACTTTTAGCTTACTATTTGTCCTTTCTCTTATCCCGAACTCAGGTTAAGTAGTACCTTCTTTCCAATGTGGCTTTTTGCCCTAAAATTTTTCTTTCTGATTCCACTATTCCGATAGTTTTTAAACCCACCCATTTTTCACTATCGATGAAATCTGCCACCGAATTCATCAACCAGTAACGACGTTTTTCAATTCGACCATGATTCTTTTCTATGGTTTCATATTTTTCCGCCAATGATTTCTTGATAATTATTTTTCCATGCCCAATCAGATAATTGTTTTACATCCTCAAATAAATTACCTTGATTACCTTTGAGGCTAAGAATATACTCTCCCCCTTTCTCGATAATCCTTTTAGCTATGTCCTTTTGACACCCCATTGCATCAATGGTCACAATACAACCATTAAGTTCTAAAACTGCCAATAATTTCGGAATTGCTGTAATTTCATTGGATTTATCTTATACTTTTAACTGTCCCAAAACCAAGTTATTATTACTAGCCCACGCACTTACCATATGAATGGCACTTTTATTTTGACTTGAATCATAAGAGTGCCGTAATGTTTTACCATCAATAGCTATTATTTCTCCTTGTGTTATCTGAGCAATATGATTAATCCAATCTAGGAAAGCTGATTGTAATTGCTTTGGACATAGACGAGCAAATAAACGATCAATAGTATCATGAGAAGGAATACCATTGGGCAGTTCGAGAAATGTTTCTAGCCAAGATACTTTACTTTTACCATATTCTTCAATTTCCACCCAAGAGTCGGCACCACAAATAACGGCTAAAATTGTTAATGCTATGATATCAACTAATTTATGTTCAATTAAGTAACTGGTTCGTGGGTCTTCAATATTTTCAAAATGTTTCCACAAGTATGATTTCTCAGAACTCACGGCTATTAATTTCCTCTATGATGTTTACCATATCACTTTCTCATAAATTTTTAGTATGCGTTTGCCCTGGTTTAACTAAAAACTCGAATTAAAGTACCTCTTTGGGGTAAGTCTTGAGGGCGGATGGTGGTTTGATTTCCTCTGACAGTGCCAATATTTAATTCTTCTGCCCGGGCAAGGGTTAAAAACTCCTCTAGGGTTACTAAATCACAACTACTGGCATCGGCGTTGGAAGTGAGGTACTGGGTGGGAAATACGACTTTGGGGCGCAATACTCTAATGGCATCCATGGCTTCTTGGGGGTTATAGTTTTTTGGGCCTCCGCCGATGGGAATGAGGGCAACATCTGGACTACCCATCAAAATTCTTTGCTCGACATCGATGGGGGAAGCGATGCCCCCTAGGTGTAAGATGTTTACTCCTCCTTGATTCCAACGCCAGACGATATTGTCACCAAATCTTCTACCCCTCTGGCGATCATGAAGTGTTCTGATGCCCTGAAATTGTATTCCGCCTACTTCATATACCCCTGATTCCACCATTATTTGAGGGTTGTTAGGGAGTCCCCCTGCGGCTCCTTCATCGAGCATTCGGCTGCTAATCATGACGGCATCGGCATTGACTCGGGGAGCGGGGTAGTTGGCGGTACAACCGATAGGCTCGAAGGGGTTGGATAATACTCTGAGGTTATTGCCTGTAAAAAGGAAACAACTATGGCCTAGCCATTGGATATTTACTCCTGTGGTGGAGGTTTGGGCGATCGCCCTTTGGGGGGAATATTTAGCGGTAAGGAGAGAAGTTAAAGCTCCTACCCCTGTCAGGCGCATCCAGTCACGACGATTAATCATATTTAGCAATAGACTTGAGGAAATTTCGTAACAATTGTAACCCAGAATCCGTTAAGATGCTCTCGGGGTGAAACTGTACTCCTTCTATCCATGGATATTGTTTGTGTCGAATACCCATAATAATGTCATCTTCCGTCCAAGCGGTAATTTCTAATACCGAGGGCATAGTGCTTTTGTCCACAATCAAACTATGGTAGCGGGTGGCTTGAAAAGGAGAAGAAATATCTTTAAATACCCCCGCATTGTTGTGGAGGATGGGGGAAGTTTTACCGTGCATCAGACTGGGGGCAGAGACAATTTTTCCGCCATAGGCTTCGCCGATGGTTTGATGTCCTAGGCATACTCCCAAGATAGGATAATCTTGACCCATTTTTTTGACAAGCTCGAGACAAATCCCCGCACTCTGAGGATTTCCAGGACCGGGAGAAATAACGATCGCATCTGGTTTCAATTCTTGTAATTGTTCGAGGGTAATTTGATCGTTACGATAAACCACTAGATCTTTGGCAATGGCAAACTCAGTGCTTAATTCCCCTAAATATTGAACCAGATTATAAGTAAAACTATCGTAGTTATCGATAACTAGAATCAAACTATGGATCTCCTTATAGCAGTGAAAATATTAAGTGTAACCCATAGGGTAACAAAATAAAACAGGCAACAAATACGGAAGCGATCGCACTGACTAACACTGCTCCTGCGGCACAGTCTTTGGCTATTTTTGCACCCTGATGATATTGTTTCCCTACGGTTAAATCTACCACGGACTCAATGGCGGTATTCAATAATTCTAAGACCATCACCAAAGCACAGGTAAGGGCAAGGATAGCCATTTGAGTCATGGTTACATGAAGGATTAATCCCAAAGATATGGCTAAAAGGGCGATCGCCGTATGAATTCTAAAATTACGTTGGGTTTTGAAGGTATAAATCACCCCTGTCCAAGCAAAGCGAAAGCTAGAAAATACATCAGGGGCAACCTTCCAAGCCTTAGAAATCCTATAATCAGGTTTTTCCACAGATTCAATATGAGTAAAAACGGCGGGTTTGTCAATTAAATTAGTCATTTTATATGTATTCTCCCTTGGGAGTTTTAGAGTATATATTACTACCTAAGTATAAACGTAACTAATGATCTGTCAATCAAAATAATGATAGCTAATCTCAAAAGCAATTGTTTGTTAATAAGTAATATAAAGATAAAATGTTATCCTAACCATTATTAATCATTGAAAATGCAATGAAATTGACAAAGTTAACCCTATTCCTTCTCCTTTTTTTGTCATGGAATGTTTTTTTTTCCCAAGAAAATAAAGCAGAATCTGAAACTTCCCCAGATGATACGGAAATACTTTATTATCGCAACCCAGACCTTGGCAATGTAACAAACCGTTGGCAAGATTTAGAATTATTACGCAGTTTAGAAGAGCATACATCCCCTGTTAATGGTTTAGCATTTGATCCTCATGGCAAAAACTTAGTTAGTGTCGGTAGTTATAACGATCCTCGTATGAGGTTTTGGGAAGTAGAAACTGGGAGACAATTTAAACATCAAAGAGCCCATGGTTCCGCTGTCAGTAGCCTTCTGTACAGTCCTGATGGTAAAACCATCGTTACTACGGGTCAAGCCTCCGATATACGCATCTGGGACGGAGAAACAGGGGAACATGAAACCACTTTATTAAGCCATGCTAATAATGTAATGGCGATCGCCATTAGTCCTGATAGTAAAACCTTGGTGAGTGGAGCATTGGACGGTATCAGGGTTTGGAACTTAGAATTTAGAAGACTATCTTATATTTTAAATAGTGTCGGCAATCCTACTTATGCCCTAGCCATTCATCCCGAAGGCAGAATTTTAGCCAGTGGCGATGGCTCAGGAAAAGTAACCCTTTGGGATATAACCACCGCCCGAAAAATTAGAGAATTTACCCCTCACCGCAGTAGAATTACAGGGCTAATTTTTACCCCCGATGGCAACAGAATTCTCACCAGTGCCGAGGAAAGAAGCGTGAAAATGTGGGATTTAGAAGGCCGTTTACAAGTAGCAGAATATGGACTCCATGGCGATCGCATTCGAACCATCGCCCTATCCCCCGATGGTTCTACCCTAGCCAGTGGAGGCAATGACGGAGTAAGAATTTGGGACTTTGACTCCACCAGAGAACTAGCCTTTATCCCCTACAATAGAGATTGGGTTCAAACCCTAACCTTTAGTCCCGACGGTAATATTTTGGCCACAGGTTCTTTTAATACCAGAATCGACCTTTGGCAAAGAAGTAGAGGTTTATTAAGCGAAAATCCATGATCAGAGATCAACAACATCCCCAAGCCCACATTGATAGGGTAATAGTACAAAAAATTTTCGTAGAAGATAAAACCGATCATCACATGGCAGAAGTTGCTAGGTTAAGAATTCGTTACCGCAACTTTCCAGGGGCAAGGGATATTCAGCGGGATTTAGATGTAATTTTGCAACAGTGGGATATGACGGAAGATGAACTTTTTTCCCACGTCCGAAAACTACACACCCAAGGGAAAATATACGGTAAAAAACAAGCAACAAATGAAGAAGAAGATTGGAGCTAAAAAAAGCAATCTCACCCTAAAAAAATTGTTAAAAATTATTTTATTCTTCACTATGGGGATAATTATCATAATTACCCTCAGCTTGGCTAATAACCTTTTTCAAGCCCAAAAAAATGCCACCCAACCCATCGGTGCTTACTTCGTATTAGGGGGAAGCATCACAAGGGAAATATATGTAGCGAAAGTTGCCACTATGAATCCTGATATTCCGATTATCATTTCTACGGGATCCGATGATCCCTGTATAGTTTTGATTTTTGATAGGGAGGGGGCAAGACTTGATAATACTTGGTTAGAAACTTGTGCTGATTCTACCTTTGATAATTTCTTTTTTTCTGTACCCATTCTCAAAAGTTGGGGCGTCAAGAAAGTAGAAATGATTACCTCTGATACCCATCTTCCCCGTGCAGGAATTATGGGAAAAATTAGTTTAATGGCTCAGGGAATTGCGGTAGATGTCAATGGCATTCCCGAAATCGATGGTATCCCTGCTAACCACGAAAGTGATTTAAAAACAACATTGGATGTCACTCGTAGTTTTTTATGGGCATGGGCTGGACAATTTATTAACCCCCCCTGTGACAAAGTGATCAAACTTTCAGAAGTAGATCTCGATTTTTGGCAACAAGGAGGGTTTAGTTGTGAAAGCAGGGGAAAGATAATTAATAATTGATAATGAATAATTATTGTACTTATTCAATCCGTCTTAACAAAAGATACTTGGTAAAATAGATTAATTTGTCGATCGCCTATCAACCATTAAAACCAATTACTATTCACCATTGCTCTTGTTAATCAAGGCTCTTGTTAATCAAGTTTTTAAGATTTGTTATGGCTTGGTGTACCTGATCAAAACCTGTTCCTCCGTAACTATTACGAGCTTTTACTACTTGTTTAGGGGCGATCGCCTCATAAATGTCATTTTCAAAGGCAGGATGCAACTCTTGCCATTCTGATAAAGTTAAATCCTTTAACAATTTTCCAGCACTGAGGGAAGTTTTAACCACCTTACCCACCAAATTATAAGCCTCTCGGAAAGGTACACCCTTGGAAGCTAAATAATCCGCCACATCCGTAGCATTGGAAAAGTCCTCGTTTACTGCCTGCTCTAGCCTTGCAGTGCGAAACTCTAACCCTTCAGAGAGTAAAATGGTCATGGCCTGTAAACTACCCTTAACGGTTTTCACCGTATCAAAGATACCCTCCTTGTCTTCCTGTAAGTCTTTGTTATAAGCCAGGGGTAAACCTTTCATGATGGTTAACAAAGCCTGTAGATGTCCAAATACTCGCCCTGTTTTGCCCCGCACCAATTCGGGAATATCAGGATTTTTCTTTTGGGGCATAATACTAGAACCCGTGGAGCAACTATCTTTGAGGGTGATAAAGTTAAACTCTTGGGAAGCCCACAAAATCATCTCCTCACTAATACGGCTGAGGTGTACCATAATTAAGCTAGAGGCACTCAAAAATTCGATGGCAAAATCCCTGTCGCTGACACCATCAAGGCTATTTTCATACACAGAGCCAAAACCCAATAACTCCGCACTATAATGGCGATCAATGGGGAAGGTAGTACCTGCCAAAGCACCACAACCGAGGGGAGACATATTAGTGCGATCATAAATTTGTGCTAATCTTTGCCAATCCCTCTGCGCCATCTGGGCATAGGCCATGAGATGATGAGCCAAGCTGATAGGTTGCGCCCGTTGGAGGTGAGTATAACCGGGGATGAGGGTTTCCACGTGGTTTTCAGCATGATTTATAAGAGCTAGTTGCCAATTTCTCAATAGTTCTTGAATTTGCTTGATTTGATCCCGTAAATATAAACGAATATCCGTCCCTACTTGGTCATTGCGCGATCGCCCTGTATGCAACTTTTTACCTACCGCACCCACAATTTCCGTTAACCTTCTTTCTACGGCAAAATGGACATCTTCTTGTTCTACCCCAGGATTAAAGTTTCCAGCCCGATATTCTTGGCGAATTTGCTCTAATCCTCTTACAAGGGTTTCTCCTTCTTCGGGGGTGATAATACCCGTTTTTGCCAACATTTTGCCATGGGCTACCGAGCCAGTTAAATCATACTCGATCAGTTCAATGTCGAAGCCAATACTGGCGTTAAATTCAGCAATGATAGGATGTAAAGAGGTTTCAAAGCGATCGCTCCAGGTGGTTTTCTTGGTCACAGTTACTATAGGATTTAAATATTTTTACTATCAAAATCATAAAGCCAAACCCATAATAATGATTAAAATATTATCACCATTGCCTATTCCCCATTCCCCCTTCCCTCTCTAAAAAAAAATCCCCCAGCCATAAAAGACTAGGGGAGATGTCATCAAAAAATTAGATGTGACTAGAAAGTGAATCGGGTACGAATAACACCTACCACCTCGGTATCGTTGCGATCGTCATGGTTAGGATTGAAGATTGCATATACACCAGGGGTAATAGAAACACTACGACTGATGGGATACTTATATTGACCTTCTAAGATAAAGGAACTATCTCTTTCAGAACCAAAAGTTCCGCCAGTTACTTTAGGAGGTTGACCACCGGCCACAGTAAACACAGCACCTTCTTTTAAAGCATCCACGAATGATACGTTAGCATTCCAAGTAAATAGGTCAGCATCAGCACCACTTCCATCTTGGGCATCAGCACTACCAAAACCAACCCAACCAGCTACGTTGATATTGGGGCTAACTCTCCAACTAGTTTGAAGACCAAAATTATCAGAGGTAGTGGCAACATTACCAAAAGGTCTGTTAGTGAAAGGACTACCCGTACTACCAGTAAGGTTAGGACCATCAGCGAAGTAACTACGGGCATAAGCTAAACCTAAACCGAAACTATCGGAAGGATTAAAGCCAAGTTGAACCACCGCACTGTAGCTACCGTCAAAGATACCGTTACCATCGTTAGGATTTTCAGCATCACCAGCGAGGTAAGTTGCAGCGATGTCGAAACGGTCACTAAATTCATATTTGAAACCTATACCGCCTCCAGAGTTTTGACGGAAAATTAAGGGGTTATAACGGGTACCACGGGCAAGGGAACCACTACCACTGCTGGAGGTAAAGGGGCTGTAAGTTTCGTGAATATCATCGGATTCAAAACTTGTACCGATCGCAAAGGTTCCTCTGTCACCAACGGGGGTACGATAGAAAAGTTTATCTAAAACTACGTTATTTCCAGTGTTTTGGGCAAAGTTAAGACGAGTCATATCAGAACCGCTGAGGCTTTGAAGACCAGGTACATTACCTGCGGCGATACGAGTTCTTAATCTATCTCTACCAGTGAAGCTAGTATCAAGGGATAAACGAACACGGTTACTGAAGGTGACTTCACCACCAACCTCGTCGTTTTGAGCTACTAAACCAAAAAGCACTTCTCCGCTTAGTTTGGTAGTGGTAGAAAATTGATGATCTTCTAGGAAAGCCACTCTACCTTCTAGGTTGTCAACCCTTGCTCCGAGGGTAGCGAGTTCGGTTTCAAACTCAGCAATTAATCTTCTGAGGGCTGCAATATCTTCATCACCTACTCCACCAGTACCGATTAAACGCTCAATAGATTGCATACAGGCGTTTAAACCAGCGGCAAATTCATAACGGCTTAAGGCTCTGTTGCCACGGAAGGTGCGATCGGGATAACCAACGATACAACCGTAACGCTCTACCAGACTTCTGAGAGCTTCATATGCCCAGTCGGTGGGAGATACGTCACTGAGTTGATTTACGGAGGTAACTTGACCTTGAACGTTGGTATCTGAAGAATAGTTACTGATTTGTTCGAGGGTTAGCTCGGCATTGTTTAATTCGTTTGCTTGGACGGACTCGATGCTGGTTCCTGCTAGTAATGCCATGGCGATTACTGCGGGAGTTGCCATTTTGTAATTTTTTATTTCTCTTAACATAATGCTAAAAAAATCCTCACACCTTTTTGGTTTAACAATCTGTTATCATAACTTGAACTCCCCATAATTGTCTTCTACCACAGGTAAAAGTTAAATTAGATGGTTACATTCAAAAGTATTAACAGCCTACGATATAAAGTGTAAATGATCAAGATTAAGGTAAGTTTAATTACTCTTGATAATTTTTTATTTTTTACCCATGGCGATCGCCCTTAACGTTCCAGTGCAATGTAGGATTATCAGTTGCTATGATATTTGAGCGGTTATGCTTAATATTTCTTAAAACTTATATTGTTAATTAGATTATTTAAAGAAAATGTTAAAACTGAACAGGATATTTTGCGCTTCAAAAATAGGATTAACTTTACTTGTGGGAGGAACAGTGTATTCCCCCACGGGGATGGCTCAATCCTCGGAGGCAAAGTTAGGGGTGGTAGTCAGTAGAGAAAACATAGGACAGTGGGAGCAAATCACCTCAAGATTAGATAACGCCTCCATCAATTACTGTGTGTTGGACACCAGAGACTGGGAAAGCTCTCAAGATTTAGCATCAGTAAACGTATTATTTTTGCCCAATGTTAATAGTATCAATAGCGCTCAGGCTAACGCTCTCAAAACTTGGGTAGAGAATGGTGGAAAAGTCATTGCCTCAGGCCCTATGGGAGAATCATCATCAGGGGAGGTAAAAAATACCCTACGAGATATTTTTGGTGGTTATTGGGGTTTTCCCATTTCCCAACCCTCTTCTCTGGTTTTAAACAACTCTGAAAATAATCCTAATATTTTAGCGTCTAGTAGTCTGCGGGGGGGGGTTATCGTACCCACTGACACAGGAGTCAAAACAGAGGCTTCTTGGTCGATGAGTGGTAATCCCCCTGCGGTAATCAGTAGCAATAACGCCACTTTCTTTGGGTGGCGTTGGGGGGTAGATAATATCAGCAACAGCGATTTTGATGTGGCTTGGTTAAATAATTCTCTCCGAGGCTACGGAGTTAATGTTACTTCACTGTCTAGGACGGGGGTGGTATCCCCTTGTGATGTTCCTGCCATGCAACCCCTAAGGGGCGATCGCCCTTCTACCAACCAAAATAGTTCAAATTTGCCCCAACCTACCCCCGTCGCCCAAAATAGCCTATTTTCTGCCAATATGCCTAGGCAACAGGTAGATCAAATGGTGGCAGAACTCAATCAGTTATTGCACCGAGTGGAAAACACCCTCATCAAAGCCGACTCCCAAAACGAAACATATAAAACTACCATGGCTCAAGTGGTAGAACAACTAAGTCAGGGAAAAGGGAGAGAAAGGAGTTTGATCCATAGCAACATTTTTGCTTACAATGCCATTACCGAAGCCCAAAAAATTGTCCAGAACTTTCCAGAACTTGCCAGTCGAGACTTTAACAACGCCCGACAAAATTGGTTAGATGCCCGTCGCCGTCTTTGGGATAACTACCCCGTGGATCGCCATTTTGCCCAATCAGAGGTAAGAGCTATCTGGCTAGATAGGGGAACTATCGTCAAAGCAAAATCAAAGGCAGATTTAGCACCACTATTTGACCGTTTCGCCCAAGCAGGAATTAACACCATCTTTTTTGAAACTGTCAACGCCAGTTATCCCGTTTATCCTAGTAAAGTAGCTCCCGAACAAAACCCCATGACTAGAGGATGGGACCCCCTCCAAGCATCCATCGAACTAGCCCACGAAAGGGATATGGAATTACACGCTTGGGCGTGGATTTTTGCAGGGGCAAACCAAGGACACAATCGCCTACTCAATCAACCTGATAATTATTTAGGACCTGTGTTGAGTCGTAATCCAAATTGGGTTTTAAAAGATCGAGATGGTCAAGCCTTTAACCGTACCCCCGGATTTCAGAAAGCATTTATCGATCCTGCCAATCCTCAAGCCAGAGAATATTTACATCGACTCTTAGAAGAAATAGTCACTAATTATGATGTCGATGGGATTCAATATGACTATATTCGCTATCCCTTCCAAGATCGTACCACTCGCCAAAACTTTGGTTATACCGATGGGAGTCGTCGTGCTTTTCAGAACATCCATGGAGTTGACCCCCAAACCTTAACCCCTAATTCTCCGTTGTGGTCCCAATGGCTCAGTTTCCGTATTCGTCAGGTGGACACTTTTGTACAAGAATCATCGGATCGCCTTAAGGCCATTGATCCTGATGTGACCATTTCGGCGGCAGTGTTTCCCATGGATAGAAATGAGCGTTTAAATGTTTTGCAACAAAATTGGGAGGATTGGATTCGGAATCAGTCTGTGGATATGATGGTTTTGATGACCTATGCCCTTGATACGGGTAGTTTTGAGAGTCGTTTACAATCCTTGAGAGATCAAAATTTAAATAATAGCTCTAGTTTGATTATCCCAGGCATTCGTCTTCTCAATGTACCCCATACAGAAGCACTAGATCAGGTACAACTATTGCGCAATTTACCTACTTCTGGCTTTGCTCTATTTGCGGCGGAGAATTTAAACTCTAATTTAGAGAATATGTTCGAGCGCACCCAGGGAAATGGCACTACTATTCCTCAGTTTCTCCCCCATCGTGAGCCTTTTAAGGTGGCAGCCCAACGTTATCAAGCTCTGGTGCAAGAGTGGAATTTCCTTTTATTAAATAATCAAATGGCGATCGCCTCTGGAAACTTAGATAATTGGTCAGTCAATGCGGATGTCCTTAACCAAGCCTTACAACAATTAGCCGAAAATCCTACGGAGGGCAACTTAAAGACGGCTAAAAATAATTTTCGACGTTTTAAGGCTGGATTTGCTGGTTATACCAGAGAGCATGGCAATACACGACCATTACAGGTTGAATCTTGGCAAAATCGCCTTGTGGCTATCGAAAACCTTCTTAATTATGGGGAAGCTAGAGCTATTAAAAGGTAATGTGGGGAGATGGGTTTTAGATGCTACGATTGAAAAACTTTACTATTAATAATTGATACTAAGTTCGATTTATTTGTTTATTGTTTTTGGCAATGGGCTTAAGCCCATTGTTGGTTTTATTAGTATACTATTCTTTACGGATTCAGTATGGCAGGATTTTTTACTATTCCCCATTTCCCATTCCCCTTTGCCCATCAAAACTGATCGATTTTCCGAAAGTGTGGAAAAATAGATTAGAAAAGTGAGAAGGGGTTTGTCTTTAAACTATGAAAAAATTAATTCTTGTGCTAGGTGCGATCGCACTTATTGCTACTATCAGTATCATCACCATTAACCAGAAATTTAATAACTACCTAGCCAAAGGGGGAGTAACCAATAACCCAGAGGGGACAATTTTTGTCTCCCGTCAATCACCCTTAATGGTGTCATTGTTGGTTAATCCAGAAAAACTTAGTAGCATTAGTGGTGTATTACCTCTCAACACAGAGCAGAAAAAAGTCTTTCAAGCCGTTGAACAGCTAAGAACAAAGTTACTCAATAAAGTACAGGTAGATGATGTACAGGAATTAAAAAACTGGTTAGGGGATGAAATCACCCTCGCTGTCACATCCCTAGATTTAGATCATAATCGAGAAAATGGCGCCCAACCAGGTTATTTATTAGTAGTAAAAAACAAAGACTCCCAACTAGCAAGGGAATTTTTACAAAATTATTACGCCAAACAAGCGGTTTCCACCGAAGCCAAATTAATTTTTGACGACTATCAAGGGGTAAACATCGTTTACCAAAAACCAACCCAAGATAACCCCAACATTAAACAAGTGGCGGCTGCCGTAGTGGCTGACTATGTATTATTTGCCAATGATTTAAGCGTACTAACCGAAGCCATAAACAATGCTCAGGCCATTAATTTAAACCTAGAACATTATCAACCATATCAAAAGGCGATCGCCACTATCACCAAACCCAGAGTAAGCCTAGCCTATATCAACATCCCCTCCACCTCCGCTTGGATTACCAATCAACCCCTTCTTGAAGAAGATTTTATTGAACAAACCCTCACCCTTTCCTTAGCCGTCAATGAACAAGGTTTAATCGCCTCCACCGCCCTTTCTGGGGTAGAAGGGGAAGAAAACCAAGCCCCCAGTCTTGAAACTCCCCCCAGCGCCCTTAACTACATTCCTCAAAATAGTATTTTTGCCGCCAGTGGTATCAATTTAGATCAATTTTGGCAACAAATTAGCGATGGCTTAAAAACCAATAGTCCTCTTCAACAAATAATTAATCAAAGTCTAAACCCTCTCCAACAATCCAGCGGTTTAAACTTCGGAGAAGATATATTTCCCCATGTAAAAGGAGAATACGCCCTTTCCCTTTCCATTGATGAGATGACAAAACAACTCAACTGGTTATTTGTCAATGATACTCAAACCGACTCCCTGAGCGATAACCTCGATGAAATAGCCAAAAGCCGAGGATTAAGCGTCGGTGATTTACCCCTTGCCGATAACACCATCACCGCCTGGACAAAATTAGTTACCACTTCAGAAAATAGCTTTGCTAAATTAGAAGCGCAATTAAAAGGAGTCCATGCTGATATTGCTCCCTATGAGGTTGTTACCAACTCGGTAGATGTTTTGAGTGATATATTAGCCAACCCTTCTCAAAATTTATTACAAAATTCAGAATTTCAATCTACTATTAAGGCACTACCATCAGAAAATAATGGTTATTTATATGTCCAGTGGCAAGATTTAGAACCTTATCTAAACCGTCAATTTCCCATTGTTAGAGTAATGGAATTAGGCTTTAAACCTTTATTTGATAATCTTCAATCCCTTACCATTACCAGTGAAGGTTCACAAAATGGAGTGAGACAAGCAACTGTTTTTCTAAATTTAGTCAGTGAATAATTCCATGAAAATTAATAGGTAAAAATTGACGATTCATCCTTTAAAATGGCATGGTATAGCCGTCTTTAATGATTTATGAGTAGTTTTTCAAACTTTTTATTACCTAATAACTGCGTAATTACTACTCTTAATATTTCATTAATAAAATAGGATTTTTATAACAGCCAAAATATAGTTAGTAAATTATTATTGTTTGCTAATTTATAAAAAATATAGTCATCAATTATTTATTCTAAAACAATATCGTGGAATCATTAAATATAGCTTTACTACTCAGATTTTTAACTCCAATATCAATTTTTATAGTAATTATTGCTATCGGTTTAATAGTAGAAAATAGACTCAAAAGTATTGTACAAAACATAGAAACTAGACCCAATTTAGGGCAGTATAGTTTTGTCCTAAAGTCTTTCAATGGTATCATATTTATATGGTCAGTGGCAGGGGCGATCGCTCTTATATTACCAATGATCGATCTGCCAAGGTCTATTAATACCCTAGTAGAAACCGTTTTAATCGTCGTAGTCCTCGGTGCTGCCACTATCCTCGCCTCCCGTTTAGCCGTCAGCATAATACAAGCCTATAGCCTCAAAAACGAAAGTACCGTATCCCTTAGCTCCCTATTTGAATACCTAACCAAAGTAATCATTTATAGTACAGGGTTTTTGATAATTATCCAATCCATCGGGGTTGAAATTACTGCCCTTATCACCGCCTTTGGGGTAGGTAGTTTATCCATCGGTTTAGCCTTTCAAAATACCCTTAGCAACCTTATCTCTGGGGTAAATATCATCCTTGCCCGAAAAATTAGAGTAGGAGACTACATCAGAATAAGACAAGGGGAAGAAGGCTATGTAGTAGATGTTGAATTGCGTTATACCGTGGTCAAAGACATTTATCAAAATATTACTGTCATACCTAATAGTCAAGTAGTAAACGGTAGTTTTAAAAACTATACCCTCGAAGATTCATCCATGCTGTTACCCATAGAGATTGGTATTAGTTATGATAGTGACTTGGAAAAAGTAGAAAAAATCACCCTAGAAACAGCAAAATATGTCATGGAAAATGTGAAAGGAGGTAAAAAAGAATATGAACCCTTTATGAGGTATGAAAAATTTGACCCCTTCGCCATCAAGTTTGTCGTTTATTTAAAAATCAATGAATACTTTGATAAACTAATTATCACCCATGAATTTATTAAAAATCTTTATAAAAATTATCAACAAGAAGATATAAAAATTGCCTATCCTATTAGCAATAACTTCCTAAGTTTAGATAATTTTGTAGAAGAAAAACAAAATAGAAATAATTGACCATTGACAATAAAATAAATAACGCACAATTAAACCCTGATTGTTAATTTTAATTGTTAATGATTCTTCTTTCACAACTAATGATTTCATAGTTTTCATTTATTAAAAATAAATACATGATTCTTAACCAACTTTTTGCCTTTTTACCAGGCCCTATTGAAGATCCCGTAGCCATTTTTTTGGTTATGATGGCGGTATTGTTAATCGCCCCCATCGTCTTTGAAAAAATAAAACTCCCCGGCATTGTCGGCTTAATCATAGCGGGAGTATTTATTGGTGAACATGGATTAGGTATTTTAGAAAGAGATAATACCATTGAACTATTTAGCACCGTAGGTTTGTTGTTTCTGATGTTTATGGCAGGGTTAGAAACCAGCCTTGATGACTTAAAACTAAACGGGAAAAAAGCAGCTATTTTTGGGCTAGGGACTTTTTTGGTACCCATGGTAATAGGTACATTAGCCTTTTTATTACTCGACTATAGCCTTCTTGCCTCCGTTTTAGTCGCCTCTTGTTTTGCTTCCCATACCCTCCTCGCTTTGCCCATTGCTATCAAACAGGGCATAATGCGCACCCCCGTGGTAACGATTATCTTGGGGGGTACACTAATTGTTAATATCATTGCTCTTTTAGTTTTAGCAGTAGTGGTAAAAGCAGATCAAGGGGAATTAACTTTAGGCTTTTGGTTATTTCTTATTCCCACCCTAACAGTTTATACCTTCGCCACCCTTTTCGGTTTACCCATTGTGGGGCGATGGTTTTTCAAAAAATTTGGCAGAGATGAAGGGGCTGAATTTACCTTTGTTATTGCTGCCCTGTTTGTGGTTTCCTATGTGGCAAGATTAATCGAAATTGAGCCTATTATCGGGGCATTCTTGGCAGGGATTGGTATTCGTCCTCTTATTCCTCCCCTTAGCCCCCTAATGAATAGAATTCAGTTTATCGGTAATACTTTGTTTGTGCCGCTATTCCTAATTTCTGTGGGAATGTTAGTTAATCCTGCTACCTTGATAGAAGAACCTCGGTCAATTTTAGTTTCTGTAGTCATGATAGTAACGGCTATTGTGGCTAAATTTATTCCTGCGTGGGTAATTGGGAAGTATTTTAAATTTGCTTTACCCAGTATTATGGTGATGTTTGGCTTATCAGTAGCCCAAGCTGCTTCTACTCTGGCGGCCATCACTGTTGCCTATGACATAGATTTGGTGGATGAGTTTACGGTAAATGGCACTATTGCAATGATTTTAGTTACCAGTATAGTTTCTCCTTGGGTAACGGAGCGTTATGGAGGACAGTTAAAACAAGTTCAACAAAAGGCTTTAGATGGCGATGATGCTTCTTCAGATTCTATGGAGAAAGAGGATAGAAAGTCAAAGGCTTATCGAGTATTGGTGCCTGTGGCAAATCCTGATACGGAGGATAACTTACTTAATTTGGCTTTGTTATTGGTTAATGCGACTAAGGGGACTTTATTACCTTTAAATATTTTAGTGGATCAGGGAGAACCCATCTCGGCTAATACTAAAGAAAATCAGGGAAATTTGTTGGCAACGGCGGAGATGACGGCCCATGCAACTTCTACTCCTGTGGAAACCATAGCCCGTATTGATAGTTCTATTGATGAGGGTATCATTCATGTTGCCCAAGAGCGCAATGCTAATTTGGTGATTTGTGGTTGGAAGGGTTTTTCTACTTATCGAGACAATTTGTTTGGCAGTATTATCGATAATTTAGTTAATTATTCTCCTGTGACGGTGTTGATTACTCGTTTTACTAAGCCGATAAAAAATACTCAGAGGGTTATTTTGGCTATTGCCGATAATCAGCATAATATGGCTGGTTTTCCTGAAGTATTGGATATTACTAAGGCTTTATCTTCTCAATTGCAAAGTGAGTTTTTTATTATTCATGTGCTGTCGGGTAAGCCTAGTCCTATGGTGAATAAAGATTTAGCGGAATTACCTGTGCAACAGATGCGCGGTAATTTTACGAAAAGGGTGTTGGAGGAGTTGAAAACTGGAGATTTATTGGTTTTGGTTAATCCTATTGATAATCATTTCATTGGTAGGTCTGCTTTAGGTACTGTACCACAGGCGATCGCCCGTAGCAATGAAAGAATTTCTCTGATGATTGTTAATATACGGTAGTTAATTGAGAATGGATAATTGATAAGTAAGTAGGCATAATTAAATCGATTTAGGTAAGGGGTTTAAACCCCTTGTTTATAAGAGTCTTAATAAAATAAGAGCTATAATTAATTTCGCCAACCTACTTAATAGGAGGAGAAAAATAATTTAAATATGTAATTTATTTTTGAAAATTAATCAAATAATATGGTTTAAAATATGTTTAATAAAATCTTAAAAGTTATTACTTTATTTATTCTAATATACAGTTTTTTGTTTACTGATAGTAAAGCAGTTTTTGCCCAAGAAAGGGTGTTTTTAGATCTTTCTTTAGAGTATTTAGATAGTTATGAACTAGAAATGCAAGATTATAAAGATACTAAGGTGGGAGGCTTTTCTGGTATCACTTATGATCAACAAAGTAATATTTTTTACGTTATTTCTGATGATCGTTCTCGTCTCTCTCCTGCTCGTTTTTATACCCTCAAAATGGACTTAGAAAACGATAACATTAATAATATCAGTATAGAAGATGTGACATTATTAAAAGATAGTAAAGGGGAATTATATGCTAATGATACCATCGATCCAGAGGCGATCGCTCTTAGTCCCCGAAACAGCGTTTTTATCTCCAGCGAAGGCATTAGCCATTTGGGGGTTGCCCCTTTTATCAACGAATACGACTTACAAGGCAACTTGCTTTCGGAAGTACCTATCCCCAAAAGATATATCTATGATGAGGAAGAAAATAAAGGCATCCAAGATAACTTGGGTTTTGAATCCTTGACCATCAAAGCCAATGGTACCATGGCTCAAGACCCTTTTCGACTATTCACAGGCACTGAATTAGCCCTAACTCAAGATTTTGATGAAGATATTCCCGAAACTGTATTACGTAGTCGCCTGATGCACTATGTGGTAAATCCTTTTGGGCAACCTGTGTTAATATCCGAAAATTTATACCCTGTTAGTCAAGCAGATTTTGGGGTAATTTATAACGGTTTAAATGAATTATATGCCCTGCCAGAAGAAGGTTATTTATTGTCTTTAGAAAGAACTTTTGGCTTAAGGGGTTTTGGAGCAAAAATCTTTCAAATAGTTATGGGAAATGCCACGGATATTTATGCAGAAAAAAGTTTAGCAGGAAATATTGATAATATTAATTTAATTAAGAAACAATTAGTTTTAAATTTAAAAGATTTAAAGATAAATTTTGATAACTTAGAGGGGTTGACTTTCGGGCCTAGACTGCCTGATGGTAGCCAAAGTTTAATTTTAGTTAGCGACAACAACTTCAAGTATTCTACAGAAAAAACCGAATTTTTATTATTTAAAGTATTGCAAAATACTGAAAGTAACAATTAATTTACCATAATTATCCATTATCAATTATTAAACTCATGAGTGCAGAAATTATTTGTATCGGAACAGAAATTTTATTGGGTGATATTCTTAATAGTAACGCTCAATATTTAGCCCAAGAATTAGCAAATTTAGGGATTCCTCACTATTATCAAACCGTGGTAGGAGATAATTTAAGTAGAATTCATAATGTAATTAAAACCGCCCTAGAAAGATCCTCAATTTTAATTTTTACTGGTGGTTTAGGCCCTACCCCCGATGATTTAACCACAGAGGCGATCGCATCTTATTTTAAGACTAAAATGATCGAAAATACAGAAATTATTGACGATATAAAAATCAAATTTGCTAGTCGGGGCAGGGAAATGACACCTAACAATCATAAACAAGCCCTTATTCCCCAAGGGGCATTAGTATTACCCAACAAAACAGGCACAGCACCGGGGATGATATGGGAAAAAGAAGGCAAAATTATATTAACCTTTCCAGGTGTACCCTCAGAAATGAAACAAATGTGGCAGGATACCGCCGTGCCTTTTCTCAAAAATAAAGGATGGGGACAGGAAATTATTTATAGTCAGATGATGCGTTTTCGGGGTATTGGGGAATCTTCCCTTGCTCAAAAAGTTAACCACCTATTTGATTTAACTAACCCTACTGTTGCCCCCTACGCTTCCCATGGGGAAGTAAAATTGAGGGTATCGGCTAAAGCAAAAACTGCCGAGGAAGCCCAAAAAATAATTCAACCCGTTGCCGAAGAAATAAAAGCCATTGCAGGGCAAGATTATTTTGGTAGTGATAATGATACCTTAGCTTCTGTGGTGGGTAATATCTTAAAACAAAAAGGAGAAACCATTGCCGTTGCCGAGTCTTGTACAGGGGGCAGTTTAGGGGCAATGCTCACAGATATTGAGGGGAGTTCGGCATATTTTATGGGGGGGGTCATTGCCTATAGTAATGAGGTAAAAATGAAGCTCCTAGGGGTGTCTGAGGACGTTTTGACCAAGGAGGGGGCAGTAAGTGCGATCGTTGCTGAACAAATGGCAACGGGAGTTATCAAACGTCTTGGCACCGATTGGGGTATAGGTATTACAGGCATTGCCGGACCTGGGGGCGGCACAGATACAAAGCCAGTGGGTTTAGTGTATATCGGCATTGCTTCGGCCAAAGGTGAGGTGTTTAGCTACGGTGATACTTATGGCACTAATCGTGGCAGATATTTAGTTCGTTATCTCTCTGCTTGTAATGCCCTTGACAGATTCCGAAGGATGCTTTAAATAGATACGACTTGTTAAAGGCCCCATTTTTTTAGCCATATAGTGCGATCGCATCTCATTTTGAGATTAAACAGAAATTATTGAAGATATAGTTATTTAAGTGAGTTTTGAGACAGTTTCACCAGCTAATACCAAATCCTACATTAAAAGTAGACTAATAACTATCATCAATCTCAATGATTTCAAGTAAATAAATATACTATCTAAATAGGATTTGGTATAAAATCCCTATTCTATAAATCTTTTATAATCTGGTAGTGTTTCATTTTCATTTAGAGTAACTATAACTACAATTTGAGACATTTACAGTGGAGATATATCAAGTATTATAAGTTAGGTGTTAGGTAACATTAATGGGCAATACCCACCGAGTCAAGATACATCTCGATGGCAGTTTTTGTGTCTCCATCAAAGGCAATAGTACCGTTTTTTAGCCATATGGTGCGATCGCACAGATCCTTTACAGATTCCAAACTGTGGGATACAAATAAAATGGTACTACTTTGTTCCCATAATGACTCAATTCTTTGATGGGATTTTTGGGAAAACTTAGCATCTCCCACTGATAATACCTCATCCAAAATTAATATATCAGGTTGTACATCCGTTGCGATCGCAAAACCTAACCTTGCCATCATCCCCGAAGATAAACCCTTTACAGGAATATGAGCATAATCCATCAATTCTGCAAACTCAAGAATTGCCCGAATTCTTACCTTCATCTCTTGACGAGAATAACCCAACAACACCCCATAAAGAATGATATTATCCTGTACCGTCATATCAGGGTTAAAACCTGCCCCCAACTCAATCAAAGGAGCAATATTACCCCTAACCCTCACCGTGCCTTCCGTGGGCGGTAAAATTCCGCAAATAACTTTCAGTAAGGTTGATTTTCCTGCACCATTAGAGCCAATAATACCGATCTTTTGTCCTGATCGAATGGTTAAATCAATATTATCTAAAACTTTTTTTTTGCTTGGTTTAGTATATTTACCCTGTAAAAAAGAAAAAACCGTCTTTTTCAAATCATAATTAAACTCCTCTTGGGTTCTTCTCCACAACCCCACATTATCCAATCTAATAATTTCCATTTATGATCAAAAATAAAAACACAAAATTTAAAGTAAATCAATAAAAGCCGATTTACACCGTTGAAAAAAGAACCAACCAAAAGCAAGAATAATTATACCACCGAGAAAACTTCTCACAAAAGATTCCACACTAGGGATAGTTGATTGTAGGCTAATTTCTCTCAAATTTTCAATAATCGGTACTAAAGGATTGAGATGTAAAAAAGGCTGTATATTTTCTGGCACAATCTCCGCAGGATAAAAAACAGGGCTAGTAATCCAGACAATAAAAGTAGCAATTTCGTAAAAGTAACCTAAATCCCTAAAAAATACATAAAGGGCAGACATTAACAAACCAACCCCCGTACACACTAACACAAGGGCAAAAAACGGTAACAATAACAAAGGTACATAAAAAATATTCTGGGAGTTAACCAAGGTTACAATGGCAAGGAGAGGAAAAGAGCCTACCAAAAATTGAAATACATTGACCCCAATCATCGTCAAAGGGAATACTGGTAGGGGTAAACGAATCTTGTTAAGTAAACTTCCATTGGCTACAATACTACCTAAGGCTTGGCTAGTAGAGCCACTAAAAAAGTTAGTAATTAATAACCCTGTAAAAGCCGCCAAGGTATAGTTAATAATAGAGTCTCCATAATAGGAAGCAAAAGTAGCCCCGAAAATAGCTGTATATAACCCCGTCATGGTTAAAGGATTTAACAATGACCAATATACCCCTAAAAAAGAGCCTCTGTAACGGGTATGAAGGTTTTGAGGTATTAACACGGCCAATAACTCTAGGTATCGTTGGGCGGTTGACCAAAAAGATGTTTTTTGTAATACTATCCAATGCTTTTTGAGAGCTACAACCATGAAATAATTTAGAAAAAGGTTAAGGGTTAAAATGTCTGGGAATCATTGTATCTTACAATAGGTTATTTGTTTTTTGCCATGGATAAGGGTGTTAGTGGGGTAGTGAATGGGAGAATGTTGAAAGTATTAACGGCATTGGGAATAGGAGAGGATATAAAACGATAAATTGAGAAGTAGAAAATAGGTCGATTTTTTATTATTTATTTTTTAAAATCTCCTTACTAAATAACTTTTTAAAATTTTCATACTTTATTTTTAATTAAAAAAAACTTTTCATGTTTGAACAAGAATTTTCTGGATGTGATTTATTTTCATGGTACAAAGAAGCAAAGGCGATCGCCCTTAACAAAGCTATATCTATAGGAGAATTGAATTATATTTTAGAGGAATTTACCGCTTTAGATAGTCTTTCTATTAGGTTACAAAATTATCAACATAGAGAGAAGATTTTAAGTAAAAAAACTTTATTAGAACTAAAAGAAATATGGAAACTAAGGACAGAAAAAAAACATCCTATTCAATATTTAATTGGTAAATGCTATTGGCGAGATTTAGAGTTAAAAGTAACCCCTGATGTTCTCATTCCTCGTCCCGAAACGGAGTTAATAATTGATATAGCCCTACAAGTTACCCAGGATTTTCCTATGCTCAAAACTGGTCATTGGGCGGATTTGGGTACAGGAAGCGGTGCGATCGCCCTTAGCCTAGCCAAAACATTTCCCCAAGCCCATATCCACGCCATCGACAAAAGTCCCAACGCCCTATCCATCGCCAAAGAAAACGCCCATAACCTAGGCTTGAAAGAAAAAATAACATTTTATAACGGAAGTTGGTTTCAGCCCCTTTCTCGGCTCAAAAATAGCTTTTCTGGCATACTTTCCAACCCCCCCTACATCCCCTCTGATATAGTTCCCACCTTGCAAGCAGAAGTTGCCAACCATGAACCAAAAAGCGCCCTCGATGGAGGAAAAGACGGCCTACAAGACATCAAAACTATTATCAATCAAGCACCAGAATATTTACAAAAAAACGGACTTCTGATTATAGAAATCATGGCAGGACAATCCCCCGAAGTGTGTAAAATATTAGAATCAACCCATCAATATCATTCCATCAAAAGCCATAGCGACTTCGCCCAAATCCAAAGATTTGTCATAGCCCAAAAGCATTAGAAAAAATGACTTCCTTTAACAAGGGGCACGGGGCCCCTTGCCTGATTCCTGACTCCTTGCCCACTGCCCCCACACCGTTCAGAATTTCGATTAAGAATAGGTTAAAGAAAATAGTGGGAAACAGAGTAAAGAATGATAAGATTAGATGGAGAATAACTATCACCCCAGCCGAGTAAGTAGGAAGAGAAAAGTTAAACATGAACTCTAACCATCAACTAGACTATCGCCCAGATAAACCCGAAGAAGCCTGTGGCGTATTTGGTATTTATGCCCCCCAAGAAAACGTTGCCAAACTAACTTATTTTGGACTCTATGCCCTACAACACCGAGGACAAGAATCTGCTGGGATAGCCACCTTTGAAGGGGAAAACTGTTACTGTTACAAAGACATGGGCTTAGTCTCCCAAGTATTTAATGAGTCAATTCTCTCCAACCTTACCGGCCAAATAGCCGTAGGGCATACCCGTTACTCCACCACAGGCTCAAGTTTACAAGCCAACGCCCAACCTGCCATCATTGATACCCGTTTAGGAAAACTAGCCCTTGCCCACAACGGCAACCTAGTAAACGCCGTAGATTTACGCACAGAATTAATCAAAAGAGATTGTCAATTTATCACCACCACCGACTCCGAAATGATTGCCATTATGGTGGGTAGTGAAGTTGATAAAGGTAAAAACTGGGTTGAGGCCGCCATCAGTGCCTTTGCTTGGTGCAAAGGAGCCTATAGCCTCGTTATTGGTACTCCCCACGGAATAATCGGTGCAAGGGATTCTAACGGTATTCGCCCCCTCGTGATTGGGGCATTAAAAGAGGATAATCTTACTCGTTACGTTTTAGCCTCCGAAACCTGTGCGCTCGACATTATCGGTGCGGAATACATCAGAGATGTGGAGCCTGGGGAATTGGTTTGGATTACCGAAGAGGGTTTATCCTCCCATCATTGGGCAACCCCTGAACAAAAATTGTGCGTTTTTGAGATGATTTATTTTGCCCGTCCTGATAGCATCATGGGTAATGAAAGTCTTTACGCCTATCGTCTCAGATTAGGGGAACAATTGGCAAAAGAATCCCCCGTACAGGTAGATTTGGTAATGGGTGTACCCGATTCAGGAATTCCCGCGGCGATCGGTTATTCTCGTCAAAGTGGCATTACTTATCAAGAAGGATTGATCAAAAATCGCTACGTAGGTAGAACTTTTATTCAACCTACCCAACACATGAGGGAACATGGAATAAAAATGAAACTAAATCCCCTCAAGGATGTATTGGAAGGCAAAAAAATTCTCATCATCGATGATTCTATCGTTAGGGGTACCACTAGCCGTAAAATTGTTAGAGCATTGAGAGATGCAGGGGCGAAAGAGGTACATATGAAAATTTCTTCTCCTCCTGTTACTCACCCTTGTTTTTATGGTATTGATACCGATAGTCAAGATCATCTTATCGCCGCTAATATGTCCATTGAGGAGATTGGAAGACAAATTGAGGTGGATTCCCTTAACTATTTATCCGAAGAAGGGATGTTAAAGGTTACTAAGGAAAATCCTTTACATTTCTGTACTGCTTGTTTTAATGGTAATTATCCCATTACTATTCCTGATGAGATAAAGCGCTCTAAGTTAATTTTAGAAAAAGCGTAGTGGGTTAATTGATAATTGACAATGGATAATTGATAATAAAAAAGTCAATTGTCCATTTTTCTATATCACAGTGAAAATGTATCAATCCTTATCGCAAACCCATCTTAATCTTTTTGAAACTTGTCCCCCTATTTTTCAAAAAAGATATGTAGAACAAATCAGCACTATTCCTAACCTTGCCCAGGAGGAAAGAAGTGAGTGGGGGAAAAAATTTCACCTTTTAATGCAACAGTATCATCTAGGGTTATCCTTGAATGATTTTGTTTATGAGGATATTTCTTTTCAAAAGTCTTTGCAAGCCCTTGTTAATGAGACTCAAAATATTTGGACTTCTTCGGAGGTATTGGCACGGGAGGCAGAATATAAGTTACAACTAAAGTTTAAAAGTTATATTTTTACGGTTATTTATGACCTTTTAATTTTATATCCAGATCGAGCTGTTATTTACGATTGGAAGACGTTTTTACAACGTGAAAAGAAAGATAAGTTAATAAATAATTGGCAGACAAGATTATATTTATATGTTTTAGCGGAGAAGATGAATTATAGTCCATCTCAATTGAGCATGACTTATTGGTTTGTGAAGTTACCCCACAAACTCCAGAGTATGACGATTCAATATAATGAAGCTATGCACGAAAAAAATCGTCAAGATATTAATAATATCCTTGATAAAATAGATGAGTCTATGGATAGCTACTTTGATTTTAGTTTAGATTTTGGGCATATAAAAAACTGTGAGAAAAAATGCCCTTATTATCAGTCATTGATGGAAGATAGTTCATCAAATAATTCTATGAGTGAGTTGAAAAGGTTGCCTAATAATTTAACAGAAGTAGAGGAGATTAATCCTTTTTAGAAGTTTTTGTCAGGTTTTGTTACCTTAATCGTAGTTGTTATAGGCTTTTATCATGGCTTGAGTGCCTTCTAAATAACCATTGTTATCGTCTAGGTGGGCGACTTGGTTAAATAGTTGTTGGGCTAGGTTTATGCCTGGATAATTGTCTATGTCTTCCATTACTTCTTTGACTAGCCGTAAGTCCTTGAGGATATGTTTTATCATAAAACCAGGTTGATAGTCTTGGTTAATGATTTTGGGGGCAAGATTGCTTAATGCCCATGAACCCGCAGCGCCTGTGCTACAAACATCTACAATAAGGGTAGGGTCAATATTTTGTGTTTTGGCTAGTTGTAGGGCTTCACAGAGGGCAACCATATGGAGGGATGCTAATACTTGATTACACAATTTTACGGCCTGTCCACTGCCAACTTCTCCGCAGTAGGTGATATTTTTGCCGACTATTTCGAGGTAGGGTTTAATCTCCTCAAAGTCTTGTTTGTCTCCTCCCACCATGATGGTAAGGGTGCCATTTTTTGCGCCTATGTCTCCCCCTGATACGGGTGCATCCATAAAACGAATATTATGGGATTTTAGTTTAAGGGCGATCGCCCTTGCTCCCTGAGAACCGATGGTGCTAAAATCAACGATTATACTGTGGGGAGAAGCATGATTGACAATACCATCATCCCCAAAGATAACTTCCTCCACGTCAGGAATATCTCCTAAACAGGTAAAAATAATTGAGGCAGATTCTACTGCCTCTTGAATTGAGTTGACTATGGTTGCCCCCGATTCCCTAACACTTTCTAGCCCGGGGCGATCGATAGTACGATTCCATGCTTTGATAGATAGGTTATGATGGGCAAAATTGACACTCATAGGTGCCCCCATAACGCCTAAACCTAGGAAAGCAATCTCATTCTTAACTATCGCAACCATTGTTCAACTCCCTTTTTTTCATTTTGATTTTATCAGTCCATGGCAAAATCAGCTAAAGACTTCATTAAAACCTGAAATTGAAGCGGATTAAGACGGTAATATATCCAGCGGCCTTCCTGTCTCGTTTGTAATAATCCAGACTCCCTCAACACTCGAAGATGAAAAGATAATTTTGGCTGGGCAATTTTCAAAGCAAGACAAATATCTCCCACACACATCTCTTTTTCCTGTAATAAATTTATCACATTAAGTCTTATGGGGTCTGACAAAGCACGAAAACAGCTTAACATACCACTCAAATCTGAGGTTGGCATTGATGACATTCTTAAGTTATATAAAATGGAGTTAAATATTGAGAATAATTTATTTTTTATTCACATATTAATATAATAAACATTATCGACCTTTTTTATAAAGATCTAATAAAGATTTTATAAAGATAAGTTTAATTTTATTAACCACATATTTTATTAATCATATATAAACAATAATCTATGTATTTTTAGTGGTCACCACTCTAAACGAGGATAAATAATCTAAAATTGATATAAAACCGTATTAAAACAATAGTGTATCGAAATATACAAAAAACTTTTTCTATTAGTTCTTCGCAAACATAAATATCTTGTCATTCAACAATCGCAATTTTTATGAAGAGAAAGCCTTCCTAATTTTATAGCAAGTAAGTATGAACAAAATAGAAAAATGATATATGTAAAACATACACATTAAAGCAATTTATAAAAGAAAAAATGTCTTTATTATATTTTACATAAAAAATATTTAGACATATTTTAAAAATATATTTACTGATAAAAAAGTGGTTGAAAAACTTTTCTTTCAAATTATTGAGATTTATCTTTTTATTATTTATTTAAGGCTAGTGTAAGTAGGTTGGCGAAATTAATTATAGCTCTTATTTTATTAAGACTCTTATTAACAAGGGGTTTAAACCCCTTGCCTAAATCGATTTAATTATGCCTACTTACTTATGTAAGCAAAAAGAATAGGAAATTTAAGATAAACATAAAAAGTACCGATAAATAGTTGATAAAGAATAAGCAAAAGCAAAGAGATAGTTTCTTTTTCTTCTTCGCAGAAAAATACTCAGCTATAGATCAAACGTATTTATAATAGTAACTTGAAACAGTTTTAAATTGTTCAATATAATCTAAAAATAATAGTACAATATATTATTCATAGAACATTACAATTTAGTAGAGTTGTTGCGAAATAGTTTTTTTGAAAGATTCAGTCCTAATTTAACAAGGGTTTCAGATACGCAGATATTTAATTCGCAACAAGTCTCTTAAATAACTCTCAATTAATAATCTTTTTCTTGAAGTTTCCACTCCCCAGTAATAAAAGTTTTTACCTCTCTAACAAATTCATCTTGATTAATAATAGGTTTTGTAATGTAACCATCCGCCCCACTGAGATTTAAAAAATTTTCTCTATCTCCTTCCATAGCATGGGCGGTAATTAAAACAACAGGAATATCTTGGGTGAGGGGATTGGCTTTTAGTAATTGAGTTATTTTAATACCATCCACTGGCTCACCCTCATAGTAACTGTTGGATAAAGATACGTCCATTAAAACAACTTTTGTTACCCCAGAATTTGCTACCTTCAAAACCTCATCAACATTTTCTGTGCCAATAACATTTAATCCTCCTCTTTTGGTGAGAATTTTGGAGAAAACTTTTAAATTAATGGGATCATCTTCTACAATTAGGACTGTGGTCATGGAGTATTAGCCAAATAAACTTTTTCGTTGTGTTTGACAGATTTAAAAAAATCCACCATGGGGCGAGGATAATTTACCCCTAATTGTACCTTAAATTGTTTTTGTTCTTCCTTTGATAATTTCCACGGTTCGTGAATTTTTTCTCCTTTGATAGTCTTAATTTCTGGCAACCAATGGCGTAGATAGTCTCCTTGATAGTCATAGTCTTTGGATTGTTTCGGAATGTTGAAATAACGAAATCCACGGGCATCGTTACCTACCCCCGCAGTGTAATTCCAGTTACCCCAGTTACTACACACATCGTAATCAATCAGCAGAGATTCAAACCATTCTGCCCCCATTTGCCAATTGATACCGAGGTTTTTTGTCAGGAAACTGGCAACATTTTGCCTACCTCGATTAGACATAAACCCTGTGGTTTTTAATTCTCTCATGTTGGCATCTACGAGGGGATAACCTGTTTTGCCTTCGCACCATAACTCGAATAAGTCTTGGTTTTCTTGCCAAGGTATATCAATATTTTGTAATCCTGATTTGTGAAAGATACTATTACCGTATTTTAGGCAGGTAAAGCGGAAAAAGTCTCGCCATAATAGTTCAAATATTAGCCAATAGGTGGAGTCGTTTTTGACTCTTTCTTGTTCATATTTTTCTATCTCGGTATAAATTAGACGGGGAGAAAGGCAACCTTGGGCCAACCATGGGGAAAATTTGGAGGAGTAGTCTCCCCCTAACATACCGTTACGGGTTTTTTTATAACTACTAATATTGTCTGTTTCCCAAAGATAGTAATTCAGTCTTTTGAGGGCTTCAGTTTCTCCACCCACAAAGGTTAATACCCCTCTGTTATCTTTTTCAAATTCTTTCAAGCCTAAGTCGGAAAGGGAGGGAATTTTACCTACATCAATATTTGCTGGTAGGGGGGGTAAGGATGAGGGGGTTTTGAAGGTGGTATATACTTCGGCTTTTTTTTCTACTTGTTTTCTAAAGTGGGTGAATAAATCAGGTAATTCTTTTATGCTAAAGGGTAAGTCATCGGAAAAATAAAGGGTGCTTTGCCAGAAGGTTTTTACGTTGACTTGATTTTTTTCTAAAATTGTGGTCAATTTTTTCTCAATGGCGATTTCTTCGGCGGTGGCTTCTTCGGAAAAATAAACTTCTGAGATTTGATATTGTTCAACGATTTTTAATATTTCATCTTCAGCTTTTCCTTTTTTTACTATTAAGTCACTACCTATTTTTTTTAGAGAAGTTTGTAAATCTATTACACTTTCTATGATGAATTTTGCTCTAAATTGTCCTGTTTTTGCAAAGCCAAATGATGTTTTGTTATAAGTGCGATCGTCAAAACAGTAAAAAGGAATTATGTGTTTAGGCTCGGCTGACACTGATCTATATATACATTCTTGGTCATGTAATCTTAAGTCATTACGAAACCAAATTAAAATATTACTCATGAGTCAAAAAGTATGATTGCAATTAAAATATATTAATTTATTATACATATTTTTATTATATTTAGGATAGCAATAAAATAAATATATAATCTAAAATATAGCTTTATATTAATCATAAAATATTTATTACAAAATATAAATTAAATATAAAATAATAAGAATAATTCAACGTATTTTAATTATCAATTATCAATTATTCATTGTCAATTGTTAACACACCCTGTAGAATACATTAAGCAAAAATTGACTATAAAAATTAATAAATTAATAAAGTAATGGAGCATAAAGGCGTAACAGTTTGGTTTACAGGGCTTAGTGGTGCAGGAAAAACCACCATTAGCCAAGTAGTAGCACAAAAACTTAAGGATGCAGGTTATAAACTAGAGGTTCTTGATGGTGATATTGTACGTACAAATTTAACCAAGGGATTAGGTTTTAGTAAGGAAGATAGAGACGAGAATATTCGTCGTATTGGTTTTGTGTCTAACCTTTTGACTCGTAATGGTGTAATTGTAATTGTCTCGGCTATTTCTCCTTATCGTGAATTGAGGGAAGAAGTTAAAGGCAAAATTGGTAATTTTGTGGAAGTATTTGTAAATGCCCCCCTTGCTACCTGTGAGGAAAGGGATGTAAAAGGTTTATATAAAAAAGCGAGATCTGGGGAAATTAAAATGTTTACTGGTATCAGTGATCCTTATGAGGCTCCTTTAAATCCTGAAATTGAGTGTAGAACAGATTTAGAGGAATTGGATGAGAGTGTTAATAAAGTTTTACAAGGGCTAAAGGACTTAGGTTATTTAGCTGATTAATAATTCCTTTTAGGTGGGTAATGCCCACCTTTTTTTGTTCAAATAAACAACCTGAATGGGAGAGTTTAAGATGAGTATCAATTTTGATTGGTCAAATCCTTGGTTAGTGGGTATTGCTATTAATACGGTGTTAATCAGCTTGGCTTTTATCTTGCCGAAAAAACTCTTAACGGTGGCTGGTTATCTGAATGCTTGGTTGTTGGGGGTTATTGTTTGGGGTTGTCTAAATTGGCAGGGTTATGTGGTCGTTTTGTTTTACTTTTTTGTCGGCTCTAGTGTAACTCGTATTGGCATGAAGGAAAAACAAGAGCAAGGTATTGCGGAAAAAAGGGATGGGGTAAGGGGCCCTGAAAATGTGTGGGGTAGTGCTTTAATTGCGACTTTTTGCGCCTTTGGTTATTTTTTTATTTCTCCTGTATGGCAACCATTAATGGTTTTGGGTTATGTGGGGAGTTTTGCGACTAAGTTATCGGATACTTGTGCTTCGGAGGTGGGAAAGGCTTACGGTAAGCGGACTTTTTTGATTACTACTTTTAAGGCTGTGCCAAGGGGTACGGAGGGGGCTGTTAGTCTTGAGGGTACTTTAGCAGGGGTTTTGGCTAGTGTAGTTATTGCTTTTCTGGCTTATGTGTTGGGTTTGATTAGTGTTATGGGAATTTTGATATGTGTCATTTCGGCTTTTGTGGCGACAAATTTTGAAAGTGTGGTGGGAGCTACTTTTCAGGATAATTTTGATTGGTTAACTAATGAGGTGGTGAATATTATTAATACCTTTGTGGGGGCTATAGTGGCGATCGCCCTTGGATATATTCAATAATTGATAATTAAAAATGGATAATTAATAGTTAACTTTTACTTTTATATCCTCATCCGCTCATCACTTCATGACTCATATAGAATAGGTTCAATAATATCTATATTTGGTGACAATATGAGTTCTATTACCAAGAATACCTATCATGATGTACCTGACCATGAATTGGGTACTATTTTTGCTACGGATTTAGAGCAAGGCTTAACCCCAGAAGAAGTGGCAAACCGTTATAGAACATATGGATATAATCAGCTAGAAGCAAAAGCTGGGAAGCCCCAATGGCTGAAATTTATCTTACAGTTTAATCAACCCTTACTATATATCCTCATCATTGCAGGAACTATTAAGGCTTTTTTAGGCTCTTGGACGAATGCTTGGGTGATTTGGGGTGTCACTTTGATTAACGCTATTATCGGCTATGTGCAAGAAGCCAAGGCAGAAGGCGCCATCAACTCTTTGTCTAAATCTGTCACCACCGAAGCCACGGTATTTAGAGAAGGACAAAAAATTCGTTTACCCTCAAAGGATTTAGTGCCGGGGGATTTAGTACAATTAATGTCGGGGGATAAAGTACCCGCTGATGTGAGACTATTAGATATTCGTAACTTACAGGTAGATGAATCAGCCTTGACAGGGGAATCGGTACCCGTCCAAAAAAACCTCGAAATTTTGCCCTCAGATACGCCCCTAGCCGATAGAATCAACATGGCCTATGCAGGAACTTTTGTTACTTTTGGGCAGGGTATGGGCTTAGTGGTGGCAACGGCGAAGGATACGGAAGTGGGTAAAATCTCCCAATCCATGGACAAAAGCGTTAATTTGATGACTCCTTTAACCCGAAAATTTGCTGAGTTTAGCCGTGTCTTGTTATACATCATCCTTGCCTTGGCTAGTTTTACCTTTTTCGTCGGCATTGGGCGAGGAGAGCCTCCCGAGGAGATGTTTGAGGCTGCGGTGGCTTTAGCAGTAAGTGCTATTCCTGAAGGTTTACCAGCAGTAGTAACCATTACTTTGGCTATTGGGGTAAATCGTATGGCGGCTAGAAATGCGATCGTCAGAAAATTACCTGCGGTGGAGACTTTGGGAGGGGCTACCGTTATTTGCTCAGATAAAACGGGTACTTTGACTGAAAACCAGATGACGGTACAGGAAATTTATGTAGGGCAAGAAAATTATGAGGTTAGTGGGGGTGGGTATAGCTCTAAGGGTGAAATTCAAAGAGGGGAGGAAATTATTAAAGATTTACCTTTTGCACTCCAAGAATGTTTGATGTGTGGTTTACTGTGTAATGATTCTCAACTTAAGCGTAAGGATAAGTATAAAATTGTGATAGGAGACCCTACGGAGGGAGCTTTAATTACCGTTGCTTCTAAGGCGGGTTATAGTCAATCCCATTTCAATAATACTTTTTCTCGTCTTGATTCCATTCCTTTTGAGTCGGATTATCAATATATGGCGACTCTCCATGATACTAGCGAACATCATCCCGATACCCCCAGAGTTATTTATGTTAAGGGTTCGGTGGAAAAAATGCTAGAACGTTGTACCCAAGCCTATGATCTCGAAGGGCGGATTGTTGATCTCGATCGCACTGCTATCTTCGAACAGGTGGAAGCCATGGCATCAAAAGGTTTAAGGGTATTGGCTTTTGCCCGTAAGGTAGCCCCCGACCATCAACATTCCATCGACCATGATGACCTTGAGAAAGAGCTTATTTTCATCGGTTTACAGGGTATGATTGATCCTCCCCGCGCCGAGGCGATCGCCGCTGTCCATGCCTGTCAGGATGCAGGAATACAGGTAAAAATGATTACAGGGGATCACATTGCCACCGCCACTGCGATCGCCCATCGTCTTGGCATCAACAAAAACGGTAATCTACTCAGTTTTGAAGGGAAACAAATTTCCAAAATGGAACCCCATGAACAAGAACAAGCGGTCATTGACGGTTCCGTATTTGCAAGAGTTGCCCCCGAACAAAAATTACAACTGGTGGAAATTCTCCAATCTCAGGGGGAAATCGTCGCCATGACAGGGGATGGAGTCAATGATGCCCCCGCCCTCAAACAAGCCCAAATCGGCATCGCCATGGGCAAAGCAGGAACCGATGTGGCAAGGGAATCATCGGATATGCTCCTCACGGACGATAATTTTGCCTCCATCGAGGCCGCCGTGGAAGAAGGGCGCACAGTATATCAAAACCTCAAAAAAGCCATTGCTTTCCTCCTTCCCGTCAACGGGGGAGAATCTATGACTATCCTTATTAGTGCATTACTCGCCAGAGATTTGCCCATTCTTTCCTTACAAGTATTATGGCTAAATATGATCAACTCCGTCACCATGACAGTACCCCTCGCCTTTGAGCCGAAATCCCCTGACACCATGAAACGTCCTCCCAGAGATCCCAATGAAGGGTTACTTTCGGGTAATTTACTTAAACGGGTTTTGGCAATCTCCGCCTTTAACTGGATTCTCATTTTTGGGATGTTTGAATGGGCACAAGACTACTACAGTGATGCTGACAACTCCTTGGCGATCGCCCGTACCATGGCAATCCAAGCCCTCGTTTTAGCCCGAATTATCTACCTCATCAGTGTCAGCGAACTAGGTAACTCCTTGATCGCTAAATTAAAAGGACAAAACATCTCCCTAGGCAACGCCTCCGCCATCTCCTACGGCATCATTGGGGCAGTCGTTTTACAAATTGTTTTTAGTCAAGTTCCCTTTATGAATACCCTTTTCCGTACAGCACCCCTTGACCTAACCCAGTGGTTAATCTGCTTAATACCCGTACTACCCATGATACCCGTTGCCCTAATCGTCAACAAATTTTATCCCCCTCATCGCTCACCAGCTCAAAACTAATGGTTAGGGGAGCATTGCCCACTATCATCAATTAGATTGGGAACTATCTCTTTAACAAGGGGTTTAAACCCCTTGCCCCAAACCCTAAAACTAACGAGTAAAATTAGCCGATAACCACAAAAAAGAAAAAGTTAATAGACTCACAAATTGATCACTAGAAAAACCTAAACTCAATCCAGAATTAGCCACCACCGTAGCCAATAAGCTACTCACAGAAATAGCAATCACAAAACCAAAAAAGCTAACCCCCACCGAGCGCCAAAAAGCCTTACTCTTTCTAAACACAAAAAAGAAACTTGTTCCCAAACCAAAGGTTAACAACAAAGGTAAAATTTGAGAATCTTGGCTAAACACACTAAGCAAAATTAAGCCCAAGAAAATTAAACCACTAATACTCAACTCCTGCATCGAAGGTTGATCAAGTAAATCAGTTAACCAATTAGGGGATTGACTTTTATTTTTGGAATAATTAAAAGAAATAGGGGATTTTTTTGTCTCCACTACCTTCTCAGGAAATCGAATTTGTTCAGGCACCTTAATCTTTCCTTCCTGCCTCAACTTCAATCGATCCATAATTATGGCATCATAAGCTATTTCCACATCATCCCTGATTTGAGCATTGCCCTCATTCTCTGTCAACAAAATTTCTTTTGCCCTCTGGATTTCTTCAAAAGACGCCGATTCTTCCACTCCAAGGGTGTCATAGGGACTCAAATCACTCATTTTCGCTTTGTCCTCCTAACCTAATTAACTATACTTTATTGGTTGAATTTTTATATTATTTATCTTAATCAAATCCTATTATAGTCTCAATTGCTCAATTGATTTAAGAGGAAAAGTTCGATAACAACAAGAATAGAGGTTTTTTTGATCAATTATTTAGGACTCAAACTCTATTTTTTTCCGATGATTCCTCGAATAAGTAAAATATTGATAACAAAACCTAAAAAAGCCTTAACAATTCTTTATAATAGTAAGAATATATCACCATGGTTATTGAGTAAGGTAAAGCCCTGTCTTACAAAAGTGCTAAATTATGATAACCATCATGAAGTAATATAACGAATCTAAGCGTATAAGGTCAATATATAATGAACGACTACAATAATAGCAATTTAACACCATTTCAAGGACAACCTTGGCTAGTAGAAGAAAGAGATGCTTGTGGTGTAGGTTTTATTGCCTACCAAGATAATCGTAAATCCCATAAATTAGTAAAAGATGCGTTAAAAGGTTTAGCCTGTATGGAACACAGGGGAGGATGTGGCGCTGATAGACAAACAGGGGATGGTTCAGGGATTTTAACAGGGATTCCCGTAGCAATTTTTAAGACATGGTTTGATGAAAATAATATTGAAATGCCTCCTGCCGAAGAGTGGGGGGTGGGAATGGTCTTTTTACCCCAAGATGAGAAGGAAGCGCAAGAAGGGCGTAAATTTGTAGAGGAAATGGTAGAGGTAGAAAGCCTCAAAACCTTAGGATGGAGAGAAGTTCCCGTTAATTCTGATGTATTAGGAGAACAGGCGAAGGAAAATCAACCCCGCATTGAGCAAATCATCGTTACTTCTGGCACAAAACATTATAAAGGGGATGAATTAGATCGTCGTTTATACGTTGCGCGTTCCCGTGTTGGTAAGAAATTAAGTGATAATTTTTATATTTGTTCTTTCTCCTGTCGTACCATTGTTTATAAAGGCTTGGTACAAGGGGATGTATTAGAAACATTCTATGGAGATTTAAGTAACCCCGCCTACGAAAGTCGTTTTGCAGTATATCACCGTCGTTTTAGTACCAATACTGTACCCAAATGGCCCTTTGCTCAACCCATGCGAGTATTAGGACATAACGGGGAAATTAACACCCTCATTGGTAACATTAACTGGATGAGCGTACGGGAAGCAAATTTAGAACTTCCAGGGTGGACAAAAGAAGAGTTTGAAGGTGTCACCCCCATTGTGAACATGAATAACAGTGACTCTTATAACCTTGATAGTTCTCTCGAATTATTGGTGCGTACAGGGCGTAGTATTCCCGAAGCTCTCATGATTCTGGTGCCTGAAGCCTACGAAAATCAACCTGACTTGGAAAAATATCCCGAAATTCTCGACTTTTACCATTACTATGCGGGGTTAAAAGAGCCTTGGGATGGGCCTGCTTTATTGGCGTTTAGTGAAGGAAAAACCGTAGGGGCTTGTTTAGATCGTAATGGTTTGCGTCCTGCCCGTTATGCTATCACTAAGGATGGATATGTGGTGGTAGGTTCAGAGGCTGGGGTGGTTGATTTAGATGAATCAGAAATTATCGAAAAAGGTAAGCTTGGCCCTGGTCAAATGATTGTGGTGGATTTAGAAAATAATAAGCTCCTCAAAAACTGGGAAATCAAACAGGAAATCGCTTCTCAAAAACCCTATGGGCAATGGTTGAAAGAGTATCGTTTACATCTTGATAGAAAAGCATTTGAAACCACAGGGGAAGGAGCGCTCCTAACCTCCCTTAATAATGGGGGAACAGATTTGGTACAGTTGCAGACGGCTTTTGGTTATACCCAAGAGGACGTAGAAATGATCATTACTGCCATGGCAAGGGATGGAAAAGAGCCTACTTTCTGTATGGGTGACGATATTCCTTTGGCGGTGTTATCTGATAAGTCTCGTTTGTTGTATGACTACTTTAAACAGCGTTTTGCTCAGGTAACTAACCCCCCTATTGATCCTTTACGGGAAAATTTGGTCATGTCTTTGGAGATGCACCTAGGGAAAAGGGGTAATTTACTCCACATCGAGCCAGAAAATGCCCATACTTTGGTGATTGATTCTCCTGTGTTGTCGGAGTCGGATTTAGAGTTTATCAAAAAGTCTGATTTGGCTACGGTTGAATTATCTACTCTTCTCCCTATCACTGATGGCCCTGACGGTTTAAAATCTGCTTTGGAAAGATTATGTGATCAAGCTACAGAGGCTGTTAATGAAGGTCATCAGGTAATTGTACTGAGCGATCGCACCCCAGTTAATAAGGTTGGAATTGGTGCAGACACTTCCTATATTCCCCCTCTGTTGGCGGTAGGTGCAGTGCATCAACATTTAATTAAAGAAGGATTACGCCTTAACACTTCTTTGGTGGTAGATACGGCTCAGTGTTGGAGTACCCACCATTACGCTTGTCTGGTAGGCTTTGGGGCTTCGGCGGTATGTCCTTATCTCACTTTACAAACTATTTCTAGTTGGTGGCACGACAGCAAAACTCAGAAGTTGATGAACAATGAAAAAATCGAAAAGATTTCTGAGGTAGAAGCCCTTAATCGTTATCGTAAATCCGTGGAAGCTGGATTGTTCAAAATCCTTTCTAAGATGGGAATTTCTCTCTTGGCTTCCTACCATGGCGCTCAGATTTTTGAGTGTATCGGTTTGGGTGCTGATGTCATTGAGTTGGCGTTTAAGGGTACCACTAGCCGTGTGGGTGGTTTAAACTTGGCGGAGGTAGCGAATGAGGTAATTTGTTTCCATCAAAAAGCCTTCCCTGAGTTACAAGCCAAGAAGTTGGAAAACTACGGTTATATCAACTACAAAAAAGGCGGTGAGTATCACATGAACTCCCCTGAAATGGCGAAGTCTTTGCATAAGGCGGTATCTACCTATGGTACTCAGGAGGGATATGATCACTATGACTGGTACAGTAATTATTTACAACAGCGCCCCGTAACTGCATTGCGTGATTTACTAGAGTTTAACTCTGACCGAGATTCTATCTCTATTGATGAGGTGGAGTCTGTAGAGGACATTGTAAAACGTTTTTGTACGGGGGGTATGTCCTTGGGGGCATTGAGCCAAGAAGCCCATGAAACCCTTGCGATCGCCATGAACCGTATCGGTGGAAAATCTAACTCTGGAGAAGGAGGGGAGGATCCTAACCGTTACAATATCATTGATGAAGTAGATGGAGAGGGTAAAAGTGCTTTATTCCCCCACCTTCATGGGTTGAAAAAGGGCGATCGCGCCGCCTCCGCCATCAAACAAATTGCCTCTGGACGTTTTGGAGTCACCCCTGAATATTTAATGAGTGGTCAACAACTCGAAATCAAAATGGCGCAGGGTGCAAAACCAGGGGAAGGAGGACAGTTACCAGGGAAAAAAGTGAGCGAATATATCGCCATGTTACGTCGTTCTAAACCAGGTGTCACCCTCATTTCTCCTCCTCCTCACCACGACATCTACTCCATTGAGGATTTAGCCCAGCTAATCCATGACTTACACCAAATCAACCCCACTGCCAATGTATCCGTTAAATTGGTAGCGGAAATCGGTATCGGTACCATCGCCGCTGGGGTAGCCAAAGCCAACGCTGATGTTATCCAAATTTCTGGCCATGATGGCGGTACGGGTGCATCTCCCTTAAGTTCCATCAAACACGCTGGATGTCCTTGGGAATTGGGGGTTACAGAAGTACACCGCACCCTAGTTGAAAATCAACTGCGCGATCGCGTCTTACTCCGTGCCGATGGTGGTTTAAAAACTGGTTGGGATATTATCATGGCGGCATTAATGGGCGCTGAAGAATATGGTTTCGGTAGCATTGCGATGATTGCCGAGGGTTGTATCATGGCGAGGGTTTGCCATACCAACCAATGCCCTGTGGGGGTTGCCACCCAACAAGAAAGACTACGTAAACGTTTTTCTGGAGTACCCGGAGATGTGGTTAACTTCTTTTACTTTGTAGCGGAAGAAGTGCGCTCTATCCTTGCTAAATTAGGCTATCGCACCTTAAACGAAATTATTGGACGGGGTGACTTATTAACCTATCGTCAATCTGCCCAACTGGCTAAAACCAAGGCTTTGGTATTAGACTGTTTAACCAATCTCCCTGATGTGAAAACCAACCGTGATTGGTTAAACCATGGCGATACCCACACCAACGGGAATGTTTTGGATGATGAAATCCTCGCTGATAGTGTCGTTACCGATGCCATTAGTAATCATGGCAATGTCACCAAAGAGATTAAGATCATAAATACTGATCGCTCCGTGGGTGCCAGAATTGCGGGAGTAATTGCTAAACAATACGGCGATTACGGCTTCAAAGGACAACTAAACCTTAATTTCACTGGTAGTTGTGGACAGAGTTTTGGTGCTTTCAACGTTCAAGGGATGAACATTCACCTCGAAGGGGAAGCCAACGACTATGTAGGTAAAGGTATCAACGGCGGACAAATTGTAATTGTGCCTCCTAGCAATGTCACCTTTGAGGCTTCAGAAAACGTCATCCTAGGTAATACTTGTTTATATGGTGCCACGGGGGGAGAGTTGTACGCCAATGGACGGGCAGGAGAGCGTTTTGGGGTGCGTAACTCCAACGCTACTGCCGTAATTGAGGGTGCAGGAGATCACTGTTGTGAATACATGACAGGGGGCTTAATCGTTGTCCTCGGTAGTGTTGGGCGTAATGTGGGCGCTGGTATGACTGGCGGTTTAGGTTACTTCCTCGATGAAGAAGGCAATTTTGAAGCTAAGGTTAACCCTGAAATTGTCTCTATTCAGCGCATATCTACCCCAGAAGGAGAAGCTCAATTAAAAGAGTTAGTTACTAATCATGTAGAGAAAACAGGTAGTAAAAAAGGTCAATTAATCCTTGATAATTGGTCAGAATATTTACCCAAATTCTGGCAGGTTGTACCTCCTTCGGAAGCGGAAAATCCTGAAGTAAAGGCTCAAAAAGAGTTAACTCAGGTGTAATTTAAATGGGGTGGGCAATGTCCACCCTGATTATTTTTCATTCACAAAAAGACAATCCCTCTTTAATGCCTTTGGGAAATAACTAGTTTCATTTTTTATTCTCAATATCTAATCTGTAGGGTAACAGATGCCCTCACTTCCTGTTCGCCAGCTACCACAGGAGTTGAAGGGGCGCTAGATAGTGCCGCTCTGTCGCTCATACTTTCCATCATCAAAGGACGAGGGGTATTTGCCCCATTGATATTGATTGTAATGACTTCTTGAGGGGTTAAGTTTAAGGCACCCAGGACAGCCTGAGATTGTCTTTGAGCATCATCGGTGGCTTTTTGCAATGCTCGACTTTGGGCTTGATTGATGGCGTTTTCTGTGGCGGTAAAACTAACACTATCGATACGTGTAGCACCAACATTCACGGTTTCATCTAAAATAGTACCCACTTGGTCAATACTTGTTTCAAAGCTAACTAAGTTTGTGGCAGTATAGTTAACTAACTGACGGCGATTATCGTCATATCTATAATTAGGACGTAGTTGAATACCTGTAGTCTGTAGCTTTTCTACATTGTTAGAACGTAATATTTCCAGTAAGGCGGTAGTACGTTGGGCCACTTCTTGCTGAATTTGGGCTGGATTTTGCCCTTCTATTTCTACTCCCATCTGCACTGTAGCGATGGTGGTGGGGATAGATTCGATTCCTTGCCCTGTCACTGTGATAGTTTTGACTATTTGTTCTTGAGCAATAACTGGAGATGTTAGCATTAGGGTTGAAATACCTAAAGACAAAAGAGTTTTGTTTATGGGTTGAATAAAAAACATAATGTTATGGTTTGTTTGTTATGGTGTTGGTTTAATGGCTTTTCCATTCCCCTGATAAGATTAAGATTCCTTTATAAAAGTTGATCTTATCTTGGCTCATAAAATAAGTCCATGCTTGATCTATCGGATTGTTATTATGATCATACACGGTTACTTTTTCCCTTTGATAATCATTCCAATGAGGCTCTCTATTTTCTTGGTAACCTTCTAGTTGGTCTATTTTTTCTAATGGTGATGAGTCGGGAAAGGTGAGCAAATATCCTTTTACTTTATTTTCACTTTTAATCATAGCTGGATAACCTAAAGATAAAGAATATATATCTCCATGAGTCCAGCATTTTTGTTCTTTAATGGTTTTCAGTGCACAGTATAGATAGTAATTTACTTCTTGGGGTTTGAGAGTACCGTAAACAAAAACGTTCATATTGTTTTAGTGTAATTTGTTTCCTCATATTTCATCCATTACATATTAGCCAATGATTTTTAGAAATCAACCACAAAGTTTGAAAAATACCTATATCAATAGATGCTTTGCTATATAATGATTACCTACTGATTTGCAAAGGGGATTTTTTGATGAGTCAAGGGCGGATAGTCAATGAGTCTGATTATATTTTGGAGGCTACTAATCTATCTAAAAGTTTTGGTGGTTTAAAGGCGGTTGATAAGGCTAGTATCCAAGTTGATAGGGGTACTATTACAGGGTTGATTGGGCCTAATGGCGCTGGAAAAAGCACTTTATTTAATCTTCTTTCTAATTTTTTGGTGGCTGATGAGGGAAAAATTATTTTTGATGGACAGGTTATTAATAATGTGAGTCCCCATCGCATTGCAAGAAAAGGCTTTATTCGCACTTTTCAGGTGGCAAGGGTTTTATCTCGGTTGACGGTGCTGGAGAATATGTTATTGGCAAGTCAAACTCAGAAAGGGGAAAATTTACTGCGGGTTTTTGTGCAACCTCATAAAATTAGACAACAGGAAAGGGAAAGCAAGGAAAAGGCGATCGCAATTTTGGAGTCCGTAGGCTTGTTAGAAAAAGCCCATGATTATGCGGGGGCATTATCTGGGGGGCAGCGAAAATTATTAGAAATGGCTCGAACTTTGATGACTAACCCTAAATTGATTTTATTAGATGAACCAGCAGCGGGGGTTAATCCTACTCTGATTAATCAAATTTGTGAACACATTGTGACATGGAATAAACAGGGCATTTCTTTTTTAATTATTGAGCATAATATGGATGTGATTATGTCTTTGTGTAGCCATGTTTGGGTGTTGGCAGAAGGTGCAAACTTAGCTGATGGTACCCCTGAATTTATCCAGTCTAATGAACAAGTTTTAGAAGCATATTTAGGAGGATAGGGAAAGGAATGGAGAATTTAGAATGAAGAATTTAGAATGACAAGTAATCAAAAATCATTGCCTATTCTGCATTTTCATTACTCCACTTTTTCATCAAAGTCTAATTATGTTGATATTCAATCATGGCAACAGATACTCGTTTATCCTTCAATGTGTTGATAAAGCGATGATTTTCTTGCCATCCTAGTCGATTAAACTGATTTAATTCTCCTTCGGATAAAGCCCAAGGAGGGCCGCCAGGGGCTTCTTCGGTGTCTCGAAGATGGGTCAAAATCAGGAGAGTAGCGGAGGGTTTTGCAAGGGATGAAACGGCTTCCATAACTTGATTTCGCACATCAAGGGGAAGGGCTTGAATGGTGCGACATTCCCAGACAAGGTCAAACTGTTGTTGCCAGCGAGGAGGAAGCTCAAAAATATCAGCGGTAGCATAATCAACGGGGCTATCAGGAAATCTTTGCTTACACCAATTAATAGCAGTGGAGGAAACATCAAAGGCTATTACATCATATCCTGCTTCTGTAAGGGCTTGGGCATCGTCTCCTAACCCACAACCGATGACTATTGCTTGGGGTTTTTCTTTTCCAGTGAGGGGATTATTTTCTAACCATTCTATTAACTGATGACTAGGTTTTTGGGTTGCCCAAGGAATTTGCTCTGGATTGTGATGGGCTTGGGCGTACAATTCCTCAAACCATCCTGATGGTTGATTTTTCTGGAGATGTTTTTCTACTAGGTTTTTGATTTCCATGGTTATTTGTGTTGGGTGGTGATGATGCCATGGGAACACATTTTTGTTATCCACATTTCAAGGTTTGGATCGTTTATTTCTTTGCTAATAGTATCTTTAATCTGGTTAGCCTGTTCTTGATTTTTGCAGAGGGCAAATACGGTGGGACCTGAGCCTGACATCATGGCACCAAGGACATTTTGGGTTTTAAATTTGTCAATCAGGTTTTTGACTTCGGGATATTCGGGCAAGACGCTTTTTTGTAAGTCGTTGTATAGCAGTTTGCCGATTTGTTTTGAGTCTTTATGGGCGATCGCCCGTACCAATTCCCCTGAGTGGACGGCATGGGTGCGCTGACTGACTCCATGGCTATCTTGGACATAGAGATCATGAAATTCTTCTCGGTAGGTTTTGTAAGCCCAAGGGGTAGAAACGCTGATATTACTATATTTTGCCAAAATCACCCAAATATTATCGAGGTGGGGCAACGGCTCAATTTGTTCTCCTCTCCCTGTGGCGATCGCACTTCCCCCTGCAATACAAAAAGGCACATCAGAGCCGAGATAGGTTGCCAAGTCTCTTAATTCAGGTTGGGTTAAGCCTAAACCCCATAATAAATTTATCCCCACCAAAACCGCTGCCGCATTAGTTGAACCTCCTGCCAATCCTGCACACACAGGAATGTTTTTCTCGATATGAATATCGACCCCCCCAAAGTTACTGGCTTGGGTAGGATAATTTTTTTGCATCAACTGCACTGCTTTATAAGCTAAATTGCTGTTATCGAGGGGGACTTGGGGATTTTGACAAAAAACTCGGATTTCTTCTTTTCCATTGGCTCTGATGTCGATAACGTCCCCTAGGGCAACACTTTGCATGATCATTACTAATTCATGGTAGCCATCAGGACGATCGCCTATAATTTCTAAATGAAGATTTATTTTCGCAGGGGCAAATAATGAATAAGATTGCATAACATGAACACTCGACAAAGTTAATAAATAAATTTTATCAAGTCATGGTATTTAATGTATAAAGCAAAAATCACCCCGTGAACTAATCAAGGGTGACTTTCAAGATATATTATGGGCAGAGCGAGACTCGAACTCGCACGACCGAAGCCGCCACATTTTGAGTGTGGTGCGTCTACCAATTTCGCCATCCGCCCTTGGCATGACGCTCACTATTATAACCAACTTTTTGTTCTTCTAGCAAGTTGTAATATTCAGGAGTGCTAGACCAATTTTGGATTGCCTTCGCTCTTAGTATCGGTAAAGGGTGAGTTAGTTGGGCGGTTTGCATATCCTGAAGCATTTCGCCGATGTCCGTATTACTCATCTGTTGATAGTCCTTTACTTGCTCCATAAAAGCATCTAAATTGAGCTTAGAAGCCAAAGAAGGTGAACCCCCTGTTAATTTCATTAATACCGACATGACAATTTTAGGATCTTGAGCCACCAACAACGCTGCGCGATCGCAGGTAAACTCCGCACAACGTAACCATTGCAACAACTGACTTTGCATCGACTGAGCCAAAATACTACCCCAAGTAGGCAACAACCCCGTGGCCAAAACGATTAAATTCGCAAGGGTGAGATATACCCCATGTTCACATTTCAAATGTCCCAACTCATGGGCAATTACCGCTTCCACTTCCTCATCAGTTAAAATTTCTAACAAAGATGTATGAATAACCATAAAAGGCTTTTTACCTCGGATAGCAAGGGTATAAGCATTGGGGACAGGATTTTGTTTTAAATAAAGTTGAGGGGCTTCTATATCAAGGATAGAAGAGGCATTGAGCAAAAGCTGATGGAGATGAGGGAGTTGGTTTTCACTGATTAAAATACTAGAGGCGATATTATTCATGTAAAAAAAATCTTCTGCCACCGAGCCTAAAATTCCCCTCATGGCGATGTCTAGCCCGGGTAACTGCTTTAAATTGGTAGTGGCTTGTAAGTCGAGGGGGTGTCTAAAATCATCTGCTTTTAAACCTATTAATTGAGTTTTCATAGTCATCTTGGCGGTGGGTTATTTTTCTTTTATCTTAACGAAAAGAAGCCATAAACAAGCCGTTATCAAAAGAGCTTTATTGACATTCACACCACGATATATAATAAGCAAATATATTCTGAGAAATAAAAATAGTTACTATCTCTATCCATGGCGGAATTATCACAGGCTATTTCTAGTCATTCTGAGTCTTTAAAAATTACCTTTGCACCCCTATGTGTCGAGGATGTTTATAAATTGGCTGATTCTCCCGAAAATGGAGCCGTAGTTTTAATGAGTGGCACTGTGCGCAATCAAACCGAGGGAAAAACTGTTAAATATTTAGAATATCAAGCCTATGAACCCATGGCCATTAATATTTTTTGTCTAATTTGCGATCGCATTTATAGCCAGTGGAAAGACACAAAAACCATCGTCATCCACCATCGCACGGGTAAACTAGCCATCGGAGATATAAGCGTATTAGTCGCCGTGGGATGTCCCCATCGCACAGAAGCCTTTGAAGCCTGTCGCTACGCCATCGACACCCTCAAGCATAACGCCCCCATTTGGAAAAAAGAACATTTCGCCGACGGTGCCACCAGTTGGGTAAGCATTGGGGCTTGTGAAGAATTTGCACACCAACGAAACATTATTTAATAATCACTATCCGCCACACATATTCCCTTACACTGAATACCATTGGTAGCTGTTCTCTTGCAATGAGGACAAAGAATTTCCTCCTCCTGCTCATTGTTATCTGTAGAATGAATTTCTTGATTTTCTTGGTTATCAATCATTATCAATTGTAAAGATTTGTATCTATTTTCATTCTAGGATAGAGTTTTGCGAAGACGCAACCATCACACTAGGGAAATATCCACCCCTAAAAATGATAAGGATATTCAAGGATGAAAAGTTCTATTGATTGGAAAATTTAGACTCTAACTCAGACTTATCATTAATAATTTCAAAAACCTGTTTCATGTTTGTTAACTCAAACAACATAGTAATTTGTTCACTAAGAGACATGAGAAACAAGCGTCCATTAGCACTTCGTATGCTTTTTAGTGCCTGTACCAAACCTCCCAAACCCGAACTATCCATGAAAGTTACTTTCTTAAAATCCACCAGAATATAAATTATTCCTTCATTAACGAATTGATTAATATTTTGACGAAATTCATTCGCTTTTACACCATCAAAAATTCCTTCAGGCTTTAAAACTTTGATTTTAGGTAGCATTTTTAATTTATAGACACTCTCTATGAGTATTCTAACCAAAATTAACCGCAAAAATCCTTAATTTTTCAGTCCTGTGGTGCCAATACCTTCTATAAACTGTTTCTGCCCCAAAATAAATAGGAAAATCACAGGGATGGTGCTGATAACCACCGCCGCCATTAATAGTGACCAATTACTGGTAAATTGTTCTTGGAAAGATGCAAGGGCTAACTGCACAGTTTTTAATTGAGGATTGCTGGTAAATACTAGGGGCTTAAATAAATCATTCCACTCACCGATAAAGGTGAATAAAAACAGGGTAATCACCGCCGGTTTGGCAAGGGGTAAAAGAATATGCCAAATAATTTGCAGTCGATTGGCACCGTCTAATTCTGCGGCTTGTTCGAGTTCAATGGGTATGGTACGAAAATATTGTCTCATCAAAAAAATGCCAAATCCGTTGGCGGCACTAGGTAAAATCAAAGCCCCATAGGTGTTGATTAAATGTGCATTTCTGAGGATTAAAAAGATCGGAATTACCAATAGTTGAATGGGAATAACTAAGGTGGCAATAATAAGCAGAAGAATAAAGTTTTTGCCTCGAAATTCCATTCTAGCTAAAGCATATCCAGCCAAGGCAGAAGTAACTATTTGGGAAAAAGTAACGGCGATCGCCACTAGAGCCGAATTAAAAAAAGCCAAAACAAAATCTCCCATCTCCCACGCCTGACGATAATATTCAAAAGTAAAACGAAAATCTTGATTCCCCGTCGCCCAAAAAGAAGTATATAAAACCACAAAAAGAGGAGATAAAATAACTATCGCCCCCACCGATAAAATAACAAAACTAATAACTTTAGAAAAACGATTCACCAAAAAATTAATCATCTCAAAAAATTAATCATCTCAAAAAAAATCACTACTGCCAAAAAAATTAAACAAACCTTCTGTTTTAAAATATTAATGTGCCTTGCTCTTACCAATAACCCCTAATTAATCAACACCAAACCAGCTAAAATGAAATATAATCACTGTGGACAGTCATTTTTAGATAGTAATGTTTTATAAAAAGGGTTTAAACTTTGTTCTAAGTTTTTTAATTATAGGTTTTGGATGGGCTAATAGTACATCCGCTCAAGAATCAGATAGCACCTCCGACACTAACATATCAAACTCCAGTCGTGACTTATTATTACGCCCCAGCCAACCCCAAGAAGTACGCATAGAAGGCTTAACTTCCATCACCCTAGAACAAGCCATTGATATAGCCCTAGAAAACAATAGAGACTTACAAAGAGCAAAACTAGAACTACAAAGGTCTAATGAATCTCTAAGAGCTGCCCAAGCCAGAAAAAGAGTATTCGTTGATGGTACTGCTAACGTTACAGAAGATGGTAATCAAAGCCAAGGATTTTTAGGAAATACCAATACTTTTGGAGCAGGGGCAGGGGTTGAAGTTGGCTACAGAATCTCCACCGGGGGACGTATTACCGCCACCATCAACAGAGCCCAAGAAGAAATTAGAGTTAGTGAATTAGAAGTCGATAAAATTAGCCAAGATACCGTATTTACAGTCTCCACTTCTTATTATCAATTACAAAACAGTGACGCTCAGGTAAATATTGCCCAAGCCGCCGTAGAAGATTTTACTCAAACCCTCAGAGACGCTCAACTTTTGGAAAGGGCTGGTTTAGGAACTCGTTTTGATGTATTACAAGCAGAAGTGGATCTTGCCAATGCCAATCAAGCCCTCACTAGAGCTAGGGCGGATCAAAGAAATGCCCGTAGGGAATTAGCCAGAGTTATTGGAGTACCTGAAACCGTAGAATATTCATCCGCCGACGAAGTAGAAGAAAGGGGAGAGTGGGATTTATCTTTAGAAGAAAGTATCGTTTTAGCCTATACAAATAGGGAAGAATTAGACCAAATTTTAGCATTAAGGGAAATTAATCAACAAGATAGAGAAATTGCCCTCTCGGAAAAAAGACCTCAAGTAAATCTGTTTGCTAACTATAATTTTAATACTACCTTTGCCGACAGTCGCCCCGTCAGCACCACTGGCTACAATGATGGTTATAGTATTGGTGCCAGACTACAATGGCGTTTTGTAGATGGAGGAGAAAGTAAAGCCAATGCACAACAAGAAGAAATTTCGACCATTATTGAAGAAAATAATTTTGACGATCGCAAAAGTGCCATTAGATTAGAAGTAGAAACCGCCTTTAATGATTTAATGGCAAACCAAGAAAATATCTCCACCACCGAACAAGCCGCTATCACGGCCACAGAAAGCCTTAGATTAGCTAGATTACGTTTTCAAGCAGGAGTAGGCACCCAAACCGATGTGATCAATGCCCAAAGGGCTTTAACAGAGGCTAGGGGAAATTTTTTACAAGCCATTATCGGTTACAATCAATCCCTAAACAGCCTACAAAGGGCTGTAGGAGAATATGGTTTGGATGGTATTTAGGGCTTGGTGAAAAAGTGGAGTCGTGAGGGTAATTGAGAATTAAGAATAATAAAGTTTTACAATCTCCGTATTTATAATTTTCTTTTTATTTATCCTACCCCCATCACGGATTTCCCAATACCTAACCCTTGACTCCACTACTGGCATCGCTGGGAATAATATATTTTTGTAAAAGGATAAACAAAAGCATCACAGGGGCGATGGAAATAATGGAACCTGCGGCAATTAAACGCCAGTTGAGATCAAGGGAACTAGCAAGGGTTGCCACCCCTAGAGGTAAAGTGTAGTGAGAAGGGCGATCTAGGACAATTAGGGGCCATAAAAAATCACTCCATGCCCCAATAAACACAAAGATAGCAAGGGTAACGATGGCAGGACGAATGGCGGGTAACATAATGTGCCACCAAATACCTAACTCAGTGCAACCGTCAATCCTTGAGGCTTCTTCTAATTCTTTGGGTACTCCTTCAAAGGCTTGTTTTAACAGAAAAATACCGAAAGCTGAGGCAAGGTTGGGTAAAATTACGCCTAAATAACTATTTCTTAAACCAAAGTTAACGGTCAAAATATAAAGGGGAATCATCACAATTTGAAAGGGAATCATGATGGTGGCGACTATGAGGATAAAAATAATTTTTTTTCCTTTAAAGTCTAATCTTGCGAGGGGATAGGCAGCCAATGAACAAAACAAAAGGTTAAAGGTGACTGTTAAAACGGCAACGATTATACTGTTTAAAAGATATGTTTCAAAGGGATAGTTTTGCCAGACTGAAATAAAGTTTTCGAGGGTGAATTGCTCAGGAATAAAGTTGGGGGGGAAACTGAAAATGTCTTCCCCTGCTGATTTGAAAGAAGTCCCTAACAACCATAACAAGGGGAAAAGCATGGCGATCGCAATGAGACTTAAAATCAAATAATAAATAATAATTTTAATTGTTTTCTTCATTCTTTTTAATAGATAAGGTTTCTTAACTGATAGTAAAATTTGTTATGTGTTGCCTAAAATACTCAGCCTAGCTACTATACATAAGGGCAAGAAATAGCCTTATATCTATAAGTAAGTAGGCATAATTAAATCGATTTAGGCAAGGGGTTTAAACCCCTTGTTTATAAGAGTCTTAATAAAATAAGAGCTATAATTAATTGCGCCAACCTACTTAGTAAATAGAAATTTAAGTATCTTTTTTATTTATTGTAAGCAGAATCATTGATTATTAATCCTTAGAAAATTATTACTGAAATAAGGTTACTTCCTCAAATCAATTTGATCAATTCAAGTAATCTAAATATTCTTAGCATAAAGATATTTCCTCCGCACAATAGAGGTAAAGATAAAACAAATATTAAAAATTAAGTAAATTTTGACCCAAAATAATGAATTTGAGTTAAAAGTTAAGGTGAAAAGGATTTTAATTAGGCTATAAAATTAATATGAAGTTAAAAGACAGAGTAGCAATAGTCACTGGAGGCTCTAAAGGAATTGGTAAAGGAGTCGCGGAGGTATTTTGTGATGAAGGTGCGAAAGTGGTAATTGTTGCCAATGGAGCTAAAGACGGAGAAGAAACTGTAGCTCAAATAAAAGCCAAGGGTGGAGATGCTACTTTTATGAAATGTGATGTTTCCAATGAAGAAAATGTTCAAGCAGTTGTCAATGAAACCATTGAACTATACACTCACATCGATATATTAGTAAATAACGCGGGCATTGGTACTTATAAATCAATCTTAGACTGTACCAGTGAAGAGTGGGACAGATGTTTAGCCGTTAACCTCAAAGGATATTTTCTCTTCTCAAAATATTGTATTCCCCATATGCAAGCTATTGGGAAAGGTTCTATCATTAACATGTCTTCTGTTCATGCCCACGCATCTGCTAAAGGTACAGCCCCTTATTGTGCCTCTAAAGGAGCAATTACTGCCCTAACTCGTAATATGGCTCTGGATTATGGTCCTGTTATCAGGGTAAATGCGATCGCCCCTGGATGGGTGCTAACCCCCCTTATTGAAGATTTATTCAACAGCTATGATGATCCCATCGCAGTAAAAAAAGAAATAGAAGAGCGCCAAGTAATGAAACGAATCGGCACCCCAGAAGACATTGGTCATGCCTGTACCTTCCTTGCGAGCGATCAAGCCTCTTTCATCACAGGAACCCAACTTTTCGTTGATGGAGGACTAACCGCCATCCTAGAAGATTGGTAATAACTAACACTTAGAATCTACACCACATCACTCTTCTCTCTCCATCAAATATTGAGTGAGATTAATAATAATCTCACTGTCTCCAGTTCCACTCAAGCTACCAAAAGAAAACCTATTTATATTTTCTAACCCTTAAAAAACTATCATGTACACCCACGGCAGAAAACAAGACTGTAGAATATCCCTCGACTACACTTACAAAGGAATGCGTGTCGCATTTCTAGAAAATGATTTCATTAGAGTTGGTGTTTTAATAGATAAAGGTGGTGATATTTTTGAATTTACCTACAAACCAAAAGATATAGACTTCCTTTGGCAATCCCCTATCCCCATGCGTAGCCCCTTCGTTTCTACAAGTGCCCTAGCCGAAGGAGCATATCATGACTACTACTATGGTGGGTGGCAAGAAATTTTACCCTCCGCAGGATGGTCATCAGAACCCTACAAAGGAACCTATCAAGGATTACACGGAGAAGTATCCCTATTACCCGTATCCGCTCAAATAGTTACTGATACCCCAGAGTTAATCACATTAAAAACCGAAGTTACTCTCTATAGATCACCCCTAAAATTAGAAAAGCACCTATCCTTAAAAAAAGGCATCCCGGCCCTATTCATTAAAGAAAAACTAACCAATACCTCACCCCATGACTTTGAAATTATGTGGGGACATCACCCCGTTGTCGGAGAGCCATTTCTCGACTCCAGTTGTGTCGTTCAGGCCCCCGCCAAAAAAGTAGAAGCCATGGCATATCATCCCAATGGTTTATGGGAAACAGATCAAGAATTTGATTTTCCCCAAGCTAAAAATCGCCGCACAGGAAAAATGCAAGATGTCACCAATATTTTAGGAAAAGACTCAAAATCTGTGGATGTCTTATTTTTAAAAGAGCTTGAAGAAGGCTGGTATGGTATCAATAACCATAACCTTAACCTCGGCGTAGGAATGGCATGGGACCACAACTTATTCAAATACATTTGGATGTGGCAAGTCTATGAAGGTCATGACGACTATCCTTGGTATGGTAGAACCTATAACCTAGGAATAGAACCATTCACCAGTTATCCCCCCGCAGGTATTGATACCGCTATTAAAAACGGTAGTTCCTTAAAAATGAATCCCCACCAAATAATCGAAACAGACTTAGTCACCGTTGCCTACGAGGCTACACAAATAAAAAAAATTACCCTAGACGGTGTTGTTCATGTCTAACACTCACTTGAATAATCAATGAATACCTAATAAATAATTATGAAAATAGGAATTATCGGAGCATCCAAAGGAGTTGGTTACAGTCTTCTAACCCTTGCCCTAGAAGAAAATCACCAAGTGTCAGCCCTTCTCAGAAATCCAAGCAAGATTACCATTGAAAACCATAATCTCAATATTATTAAAGGAAACATTCGTGACCCAGAAGCGGTTCAATCCATCGTCAAAAATCAAGATGCAATCTGTATTTGTATTGGTATTCCTCCCACCCAAAAACCCGTAGATGTCTTTTCTATCGGTGCAAAAAATGTCTTACAAGCTATGGCATCAGAATCATCTCATCAGAAATTAATCTCCGTCAGTGGTATAGGAGCAGGAGAAACAAAAGGACATGGAGGCTTTTTATACGATCGCATCTTAAACCCCCTACTACTCAAAACAATCTACCAAGATAAAGATCGACAAGAAGAAATCATAAAAAAAAGTAACGTAGATTGGTTAATTGTTCGCCCTGGCTTCCTCACAGACGGTCAAAGAACCCAAAAATATCAAGTAATTGAGGATTTAACAGGAATTAAAGCAGGAAACATCTCCCGTTCAGACGTAGCCGACTTTATCCTCAAACAACTAACAAACCCCACCCACTTTGGCAAAACCCCCCTAATAACCTATTAGAATATTTCGTTTTTTAAAGAAAAAATAAAAAAATATTTTGTATTAGAAAAAACACATTAAAATTTAGTATCAGCATAAATAAAAAGGAATTCAACCATATGAATCTAGAATTGTCCTTGTATGTCAGTAACGTCAACAACACCTTCGGGGTTGGACCAGTCGTTTTAATTAGTCTTGATGGAGACTTAAACATCGCCTCCGCAGCCCCAAACTTTGAAGCCGGTACATTTTATTCAAGTATCTTAGAATACGATGCTACCACGGGAGAATTTATCAGAGACTTTGTACCCCAAGGCACAGAAGTAGAGTCAGACTTTGGGGTATTTGCCCGAGCCTTTGCCCAAAGATTTCAAAATCAAGAATCGATTTTCTTTTCCTCTGGTATCACCTTCAAAGATGGCATTCTCTACGCCAACGATCAAGGCTATCAAGTGAATGCCAACGATCCCGAAAATACCCGATATGGCAGAATTGTTAAATATGACGCCACCACAGGAGAATTTTTAGGGGAATTTATTTCTGGTTTTGACCTAACTGCGAATGGTTTGAACTTCCCAGAGGACTTATTATTTGGATCTGATGGAGACTTATACATTAGCGGACTCGGTGGCGGTGGAGTTCAAAGATTTGATGGTGAAACAGGTGCTTATAAGGAGACTATTCTTGAAACAAATCCTTTTACTGACAGAGACTTAATTGCTGCTGGTTTAAATTTTGGACCTGATGGTAATTTATACATTAGTAGCGTTCTAAACGATAACAGCATCATACGTTACAATTTAGAAACAAAAGAAGTTGACCAGTTCATTTCTCCCGAATTTGCCCCTCAAATTCCTTCCGGGTCTACCTTTACCCCTGATGACAGACTATTCCTCAATGGTACTTTTGTCAGTCTTGATGGTAGTCCTGTAACCGTTCAACAGTTTGATGCACTCACTGGACAAGCAGAAGGTTTTTTTGTACCCCCTACTAATAATGGAGGGTTAACTTCTGCTTCAAGAATGGTTTTTGATGGGGAAGGAAATTTGTATGTTAGTGACTTTAATGGTAGTCAGATAGTTAAATTTGACTCCAATGGAAATCCTGTGGATGGAGGAATATTTGTTCCTTCTGGTAGCGGAGGTTTGAATAATCCAGGAGGTATTGCTTTCTCCGAGCCTTCTGTAGCCTTAGTTCCCGACAATGAAGTTTCTTTGCTTGAGACCCTCTTTAGTAGAACCTCAAGTTCTGGTGGTAGTTCATCACCATCATTAGTACCTGCTGGATTTGACAGCTCTTTTGAAGCAGAAACTACTCCTCTAGTGGCTAGTAGTAGTTTTCTTGGCTAAATCATAACTACTCAAAATAAAGGGCAAACTTTAAAAAGTTGCCCTTTATTTTTACTAATAGTGTTTGGTTTTATTAAATTACTTTTGATTAATATGTAAAACGCTATCTCTTATCATTTCCGCTTCATCAGAAGCTAACCACGAGGTAAATTGTCCGATTTGCTTTGGCGTAATCCAATTAGGTTCACTATAGGCTTCCATGACCTTAGTTTTAACCATACCTTGAATAATAACTTCATTAATTCTAACTCCGCTTCCCTTCATCTCTGCCATGACGATTTTTGCCATCATTAGTTGTCCTGCCGCCGTTATACCCACTGGACTAACATTAGGTAAGGGAACTTCTGCCGCTGTACCCCCTAAAAGAGTATAGGAACTTCCTTCAGTTTTTGCTAAAACAGGTAGAAAAGTTTTAGCACAGAGAAAATGAGAAGTTAGATTACTATTCAAGTATTGTTCCCAAGTAGCTAAATCAAGCTCTGTTAATGGTTTATTTCCTGTCCACCAACTCCCAAGAGACACTAGTACACCGTCTAAATGTCCAAATTTCTCTAATAATTCATTTTTGAGCTTTTCTGCTCCTTCCAATGTTCCGATATTGCCCACCATTGGAACAAATTTGTCTGTTGCTAAATCTCCTAATGATTGGGCTAATTTATCCAAAGATTCTTTTCTTCTCGAAGGAACAATAACTGTCGCTCCTTTTTCTAAAAATACAGGTACAACCCCCTCACCAACATTTCCTGAACCACCTGCAATTAGTATGATTTTGTTATCTAGGTTTGCCATTTTTTTTCTATTTATTCTATAGCTTTCTTTAATTATCTTATAGCTAATCACTATTTGTTACTACTAAATTTTAAAGAAATTATTAAAAATAAATTTTAAAGAAATTATTAAGATTATTGTGGTAATATATTGGCATTGAAAATGTTTTAAGTTTTAAATAAATTGAAATAAGTACGTTATGACACTTAATACTAAAAGTACTGTTGCTCAAGATATACAGAGAATTCATTTTGTCTTGACCTACGCTATAGGAAATAGTATAGATGAATGCTTAGAATTACAAGAGAATAATTGTGATATTGATGAGCAAAAAAAAGAGGGATTTATTAATTATTTGAAAAGTTTAGTTAATTTGTTTCATTCTCATCACACAGTAGAAGATGATAAGATTTTTCCCTTTTTTAAAAGTTCTAATTTTTCGATGCCCTACGAAAATTTAGCAAAGCAACATGAGGATTTAATACCTTTATTAGACAGTTTAGAAAGTTCCATTGAGCAATTAAATAGTGATTTCAGTAATGTAGAGAATATTGAATTTGTTAAGATATGTTTGCAACATATTCAGAGTGCTTGGGATGAACATTACAAATTAGAAGAGGAGTATTTGAATGATGAAAATATTGCTCAGTTAATTAGTTTAGAAGAACAAGGAAAATTATGTCTTGAGTTTGGTCAATATGCAGGAAAACATATTAATCCTGATTATTTAGTAATTCCTTTTATTTTATTTAATTTACCTACCCAGGAAAGAGAAGTTATGGCAGAGGTTTTTCCTCCAGTGATTACTCAGGAATTAATTCCTAATCAATGGAAGGATAAATGGCAATCAATGAGTCCTTTTTTACGGATTAATAAAGATTTAGGGTAGAAAAAAATTATGTCAGTTAACTTAAATCACCAAGAATGGTTAATAAAGCAACAGGTAGCAAAATTTGCGGATGCTGTTAACCTCAGAAATAAAAATTTATTTACTTCTTTATGGCTACCTGACGGAATCTGGAAATTGAATCCTCCGATGAATATGACGGTGACAGGTAAGGATAATATTGGTAATCTTTTTGCTGATTTGCTCGATAAATGGGAATTTTTTGTACAGATGGTACACACAGGAGTTGTGGAAATTCAAGGTGAAAAGGCGATCGCCCGTTGGTGTATGAGCGAAATAGGGAGAAGTCATCAAGGAAAAGGATTTCAAAACTATGGAATCTACCAAGACCAACTTATTTGGCGAGATAATCAATGGTTATTTTTAGAGCGAACCTATCATTTTTCGTACATAGAAGAACCACAACTCCTAGGAAATGCTTTCCCGTTGCCCCAAGTTTTTTAAGAACTGAAAGCATCAATACCTTGAACAGTGTCCATAAAATCTCGCATTCCTTTAATCTTTCCATTTTCTACCGTCCACACTGCAACCAAATCATTTTCATATTCCTTTCCTGTCGAAATTGCAACCCCTTTCATCTTGCCGATAACTATGACCTTATTCTTATCGGCGAGAAACTCCTGTAATTCAAAGCCTTTAACCTGCACAGTATCATGCATTACTTGAAAAAATTTCGTTACTTCTTCCTTTCCTTTCCATTTGCCACCAAAAGGAACAACATTTCGAGGATGGGGCATATCCCACTCCGCATCATCCGTAATCATACTAAGAACCGTTGGGATATCTCCTTTACCTAGAGCTCCATAAAAGTCTTGAACAACTTTCAGGTTATCATTTTTATTTTCTATTTTATTTGAATTAGTCATAATAAATAAACTTTTGAATCAGTAATACTTCAGATCTTTCTAAAAGATAACACAAAAAATATAGCTTGTTTTCACCATAAATTTTGTAAAAAATAAATAATTGGGTTCTTACTTTCAAAGTAACCAGTAAACTTTTATAAAATTGAAACCATAATAGAATATTGAGTGTATAGAATAGAATATTTATAGGTAAAGATTAATTTCAAAGGAAGTTTTTCCTTACAATGTTTTACAGATTACAACCCTACACCTAATCCTTGAGAGAGAAAACATAACTATCAAACCTATGAAATAAAGTCTTTTTTTAAAGAGTAAACTTGACCATGTTTCTTTCAATAAGTCCATAGGATTCATGCAGATCTTGCAGGTAAATCACTTGCAATAAAGTGATACAAAACTTATTTTTTCTTAACGTTTAAATAACATTGTCTTAACATTTTTTTAATGCGAAAAAAGAAAAAAACTGTTCTATCATTATAGCCAGAGTTGTAGATAACTTTCAGCATTCAATATTTATCAAAAACGAGGTTAATATGTCCGAACAAAAATCAGCAAATAGAGAAACCTGTGAAAAAATGTTTTCATCTATGTTGGCTCAAGATTGGAATTCTTTTCAAGACTGTTTAACAGATGACGTATTCTACCGTATTGGTTCAGGAGAGGAAATAAAAGGCAAAGAAAATGTCGCCAAAACTCTTCAAGGACTGTACTCTCAAGTAGAAATGCAAGCTCCAGACGTCAGACAGGTTCTTGATTTACCAGATTCTGACCAAGTTATTTTTGAATTTGAAGCACACTATAAATACTTAGCAGATAATTCAATTTTGAACTTTGCCTGTACAGACGTTCTCAGAATGAAAGACAACAAAGTGAATGAATGGCGTGTTTATGTTGATATGAAACCTTACTATGATAAACAAGCATAAAAGGTAAGTAAGTATGAATATGCTCAGATTCTTTCCTCCCCACTGAAAAGAAATCTGAGCGAAAGTCCAAGTAATATTTTGAGATAAAGTTAGAGTTTATGACATACAACAATGCAGTATTAGATGATCAAGAGCTACAAGCAGGATTAAAAAGTATTAATCCTAAATTTGGTGATTTTTGTACTCGAGTAGCAGGAGAGGCTTGGGGTTTACCGCTGATAGACCAAAAAACCAAAGCTTTAATAACCATTGCCATTGACGTCGTCAATCAAGATCAGACAGGACCAGGTAATCCCTTTGGAGCCCACGTAAACATGGCCATGAAGCAAGGAGCAACAAAAGAAGAGATAGAAGAACTACTACTTTTTATGTGTGTTTATGCTGGTTTTAATAAAGCAGCAGGTTGTTTTGGGGTACTAGAAGAAATGTTTGCTGAGTAGTTTTGATTGTCAATCATCATGATTTGAAAATGGAGTAAAAAATTAAACGATGCCGCAAAAAAAAAGAACCAATTACTATAAGGATCTATCCGCTAATTACTCTCGTCCTGGTTTAATTTCCCCTGAATTGGGAGCTAAATTAGTCGCTGAAGCTGAAAGAATAGTCAGCCTTAAAGAAAGTACCTTACCTGAAATTGATGCTGATTATACCTTAGAGCAAATTGAGCAAGAGAATAAAGATTGGTGGCCAACCCACTGTGAGGCTCTTAGACAAGGAAGGGGAGACATTCTGACGGAAGAGTACAGAGAAGATTTAATTTATTTTTGTCAAGATGGTCCTTATTATGGTTTAGATGAGCAAAAAGAGAGGGAGAAACACTGGTGGGCATTAATTGCTCAGCCAGGTGTAACCATGTGTTGGCCAATTGTGATGTTCTCGGGAGAACATACTTTCTTTGAATGGAAATGTATTGATTTAGAAACTAATGAAACCCTTGCCAAGGGCAATGTAACTTGGGTTCGTCGGGGTCATCGGGGGGCGTGTTATCTCAAAACTGAGCAGTTAACTTTTTATCGAGATGTGTTTGCCCCTGAGTCATTAATTGAGTTAATCACTACGGCTTAATTTCAGGTCAATCTAAAAAATAAAGAAGAAATAGTTTCTAGTAAATTTTGAGGATAAAATTAATGGTATCAATGGATTATTCAAGTCGAGATCAACAAGGTAAAGTTTCTTTTTATGTACTGCTTTGGAAAAGAAAGGGTATATCGGTAGAATTATTTGATAATTATTGGAAAGATGTTCATGGTCCTGTGTGCGCTCGTTTACCAGGACAGCATCAGTATTGGCAGTTTCATGTGGCTCATAATGAAGGGGGCTTCTGGTATATGCCCGATGATCCCATCAATACATCCGCTCCCGAAGAACAGTTTGATGGAATTGCAGAATTGACCTTTACTTCCCCTACCCAAAGAGAAACTTGGTTTAAGGCCGCTGGTATCTTGATGGATGATGAGCATAATATATTTAGTAAGGCGATCGGGTATAATACGAACCCAGGTAATTCCATTACTTATGTGGATAAAATTCCTGATGGTTGTCCTAATGGAGAGCAAGATATACTTAAGTATCATGTGATGATACGCAAGGCTGACGGGGTAGGGGTTGCTGAATTTAGAAGGTTTATGAAGGAACGTTTGGTTCCAGTTTTCTCTAGTAGCCCTCAAATTACTAAATGTCGCCTGCATCTATTTGAGGAAATTGATAGTTCTCGTCCTTCTGCAGGACAAGTAATTCATAGCGAAATACCCGGTCAACAATATCATGCTGCTTTAGAGATTGCTTTTGCCAATCAGCTAGATGCCGCTTTATTTTTAGAATCGAACTCCTATCAAAATTTAGCTCAAGAATCTCGTCCATATATTAAGGATTTTAAACCTTTTCCCCAAAGAACTGCGTATACTTTTGTTCATGATGACAAGATAACTTTGGCAGGACAAAGAAGTTCTTTTGTTGCTGATTTAATTACCCGTATCGGTGCTTCTAATCAGGTTAAACAAAATATTATTAGTTTGATGATGGGGGATGGAAAATCGGCGTATGGGGATGGGGGCAGTACTAGCGAAATTATCCCCGGAAAAAGAACTGAGTTAGTTCAGGCTTTATTTTCTCGGGGAGAGGCTTTTGATTCTCAAGGATTTATCGAATTTTTTACAGATGCACCAGTATATCAGTTTGGTAATTTTGAGCCTTGCCTAGATAAGGGTGCTATTTTTGAATCCGTTAAGTATTTCTTTAGCCAAGTTTCTGCTCTGTATCATGAAATCAAAATGATGTGGGAAGTGGGCAGTACGGTTTTTGTAGAAATGGACGTGACTTATTGGCGTAAGGATGGTAGTGAAGTTACTTTACCTTGTTTTGATATTTGTCGCTTTGAGGGAGAAAAGTTGGCAGAGTTGAGGATATTTATGGATGCCAATCCTGTGGGAGATTCGAGTATTCCTATTTCTGATACTTCTTCCGTGATGACTTTGGCTAACCAACAACGTTATCAACCAGCAGATATAATGAAGCGATTCTTCATTGAAAATCCTCTCGGCAAAAAAAGAGTTTTACAAGGTCATACGCCTAAGTGGGCGATCGCAGGACCTCGTTGGTCGGCAACTGACACCCGTACCCCCTTCAACAGTGGCACCAATAACCCTCCATCAGGATTATTAGAAACTATGCCAGGACGTAAAACAGAAATCGTCACCGCCTTATTTGCCCGAGGAGAGGCTTTTGACTCCCAAGGATTTACCGAGTTTTTTGTGGATAATCCTGTGTATCAATTTGGTAATTTTGAACCTTGCCTAGATAAGGGTGCTATTTTTGAATCCGTTAAGTATTTCTTTAGCCAAGTTTCCGCCCTATATCATGATATTAAAATGATGTGGGAAACGGGAAACACAGTTATTGTGGAAATGGATGTTATGTATTGGCGTAAAGACGGGAGTTTAGTGACTCTACCCTGTGCTGATATTTTCCGCTTTGAAGGGGAAAAAGTTGCTGAACTAAGGATATTTATGGACGCTAACCCTGTGGGTAATGCCAGTATTCCCGTTAGCGATACTTCTTCTATCATGACTCTCAAAGAAGGTTCTCGATATAAATCAACTGATGTGATGAAGAAGTTTTTTACCGAACATCCCCAAGGACAAGAAAGAGTCAGACAAGGGTTTGTACCAAAATGGGCGATCGCCGGTCCCCGTTGGTCTGTCACTCCCGAAAACCAATATATTCCCATTTCTAACAATAACGGTCATGATAACGGTAATAACAATTTTAATTGGCAACAACTGAGAAATTACCTTAAAGGATTAAATATAAGTGACTTAGTCCAAATGTTGTCATCAGAGGAAAACCCCTGAGAGCAACAGGAGAATCCACCACAAAATGAACCAATCTCACCTCAACCACACTCCCTCAATATGATAGAAAGAATTTTTCACTTTAATATCAACTGTAGCAACCTTGAGCGTGCTTTGGACTTCTATAAAAAATTAGGGTTTCAAGTAATTCTCGATTTTGGAGAAGGGATGGAAAGTAAAGAGATGGCTGAAGCCTTTGGTATGGAAGTCGCAGATATCAGAGGAGTTCATCTCCGACTAGGCAATAATCCTAGCGCAACCCGTATAGATCTTTTGGAATTTAAAAATCCTACTCCCACAGGACAACCATATCCCCATCTATATCACACAGGGATCGCTCGGATGTGTCTAAAAACCACTGATATTGAGGCTGACTATCAAAACTTAAAAAATCAGGGTATTGAATTTATTTCGGAACCCAAATTACTGCCCGGTACTACTGTAAAAATTGTTTGCTTTAAAGATCCTGACGGTACTTTTATCGAGCTACTAGAAGGAGATTTTTAGCATAAATGAACTCCCACGATTTTCAGAAAGGATTAAGAATTGTTAAATTCTACCCTTCAAAATATGGGAGTTCACTAGAATTCCAACAATAATACTTTTCAACCGTAAACATAAAGAGCTATTTTCTAAAAATGTCTAAAGGAAAAATTGGTGTAATTATAGAAGAACATTTCGACGCAACTGAATATAAGCGTTTTAATGAATTCTTCCCCGAGCATGGTTATGAAGTAGAATATATTTCTCATTTATGGGGTAATGAGTCTCTCAAATTTGGCTCTAACCCTGAAAATGATGTTATCGAATTTCACGCCACTGTCACCACAGAAATTAATGATGTTAAGCCTTCGGACTATAAAGGTGTTATTTGCATCGGAGCTTATGCCATGGATCGATTACGCTATCAAGTAAGCGTAAAAAAGGGTCAAAAAAATATAGCTCCAGCGGTAGAATTTTTAAGAAAAGCTGTAAATGAAAATCAGGTTAAATTAGGAACAATTTGCCATAGCCTTTGGTTATTTTGTGCAGATCCTGATTTACTAAAAGGTAAAAAAGTCACCTGCGCCCATAATATTATTTGTGATGTGGAAAATGCAGGGGGTGATGTGGTCTATGAAGGAGATGTTACTGCTGATTTAGTTATTGATGGCAACTTAATTACAGGAAAACATCCAGGAGTTGTTGATCAATTTTTAGACGCTTTTTTAGCAGAAATGGACAAGCAATAAATTTGCAAAAAAATATCCCATGAACTTAATTTTGAGATAGCCTTACTTTAAGTTAAACATAGAATTATCAACCTGAAACTAAAACGAAAAAATGACCCTTTCCATTAATTTTCCCTTCTCTGATTTAATCGCTGGCTATGTTACTAGCCATGATTCCTCCAATGACTCTTTCACCCTCAAAACCTCCGATGAAAGAGAATTTAAAGTGAAAATCAGTGCCATGGCTTATGCAAAATTAATTCAAAATTTTGATGAGGCCTATCCTGATGCCACTGGTAATATGCGTTCAATGTTAGAAGTTGGGCGCTTTTTGTTTGTTTACGGTGTTTTTTATCCTGATAGTGAGTATTTTGATGCTAAACAAATCGTTTTTGCTGGACGCAAGAAAAATGATTTTGTCTTTGAGAAACAAAATTGGTGGGTAAACCAAATCAATGCTTTGGGTAAGTTTTATCTTAAGGCTCAATTTGGGGAAGGAGAATTTAATTATCGTAATTATAGAACTTCTCTTTCCATTAGTGGGATTCAGTCAGAAACCAGTTTCCGTCAAGAAACTGATACTATCTCCCGCTTGGTATATGGTTTTGCTACCGCTTTTATGATGACAGGGAATGATAGCTTCCTCAAAGCAGCCGAAAGGGGTACTGAATATTTGCGGGAACATATGAAATTTGAGGATCTCGATGAAGGGATTGTTTATTGGTATCATGGTATTGATGTTAATGGCGATCGCGAAGAGAAAATTTTCGCCTCAGAATTTGGTGATGATTACGACGCAATCCCTGCCTATGAGCAAATCTATGCCCTAGCAGGACCCATCCAAACCTACCGTTGTACGGGCGATCCCCGCATCATGGATGACACGGAAAAAACTATCAAACTGTTTAACGAATTTTTCCTTGATAAAGGGGAACATGGCAGTTACTTTTCCCACCTAGACCCCATCATGTTAGATCCCCTCAGTGACACCCTAGGACGCAATAAGGGACGGAAAAACTGGAACTCCGTGGGGGATCACGCTCCTGCCTATCTTATCAATCTCTGGCTCGCAACGGGTAAACAAGAGTATGCAGATATGCTCGAAGACACCTTCGATACCATCACAAAATACTTCCCTGATTTTGAAAATAGCCCCTTTGTACAGGAGAAATTTTATCAAGATTGGACTCCCGACAAAACTTGGGGATGGCAACAGGATAGAGGAGTTGTAGGGCATAACTACAAAATTGCATGGAACTTGATGCGGATGCAAAGTCTCAAGTCAAAAGATGAATATGTAGAACTTGCTAAGAAAATTGCCGACTTGATGAATGAGCATGGGAGCGATCGCCAGCGGGGTGGATGCTATGATGTAGTAGAAAGAATAGTAACCAAAGGAGAAAAATACCATCGTTACGTATGGCATGATCGCAAACCTTGGTGGCAACAAGAACAAATGATCCTCGCCTACTTCATCCTTGCAGGGGTACTAGATGATCAAGACTATCACCGCCTTGCTCGTGAATCCTCCGCCTTTTATAATGCGTGGTTCCTAGATTTAGAAGACGGTGGGGTATATTTCAACGTTCTTGCCAACGGTATCCCCTTCCTCGCAGGGGGTAACGAAAGAGGCAAAGGAAGTCACTCCATGAGTGGTTATCACTCCTTTGAATTGTGCTACCTCGCCGCCGTTTATACCAATCTTTTGGTAGTTAAACAACCTATGGACTTCTACTTTAAACCTATCCCTGGCGGATTTGAAGATGATATTCTCAGAGTATCCCCCGACATTCTTCCCCCTGGTAGTATCAAAATTGCCAAAGTAGAAATTGATGGTGAACCCTATAACAACTTTGATGCCGATGCCTTGACGGTAAAATTACCCAAAACTGATAGCCGAGTCAAAGTAAAAGTAACCATAGCCCCCGCATAAATGATTTTGATGACAGGTATTTTGCCTGTCATTTTTTCTTATTATCAAAAATCTTTCTTGTCCAACAAACTATTAGACCCAGCATAATGGAAATAAATATTACCCAAAAAGATAATCTACAAATAGCCACTATAAAGGGAGATATTGATTCCTCCGTCGCCTCCGAAGTCACAGAAACCATAGTTCCTTTGGTTACCGAAAATGCCAAAATCATCCTTGACATGACAGAGGTGGAGTATATGTCCAGTGCAGGATTGAGGATTTTACTTTCTACCCACCGACAGGCTACCGCCAAAGAAGCAAAATTAATTTTGGTAGGACTATCAGAAGACATCAAAGACACTATGTCTGTCACGGGATTCCTCGACTTTTTCACTGTCAGTGATTCCATTGATGATGCCAAAAAACAACTAGAAGGTTGATGATTTACTCAAAATTATCCCCATAGCAAAAATTAATAACAAAAACAAAAATGCAAAGAATTGATGTCCACCCAACCCATACTCATGGGCAATTTAAACTAAGAAGAGGAAATCCCGCCCCTTTTGGAGCAACCTTTGTACCGGGGGGAGTAAATTTTTCTATTTTCTCTAGTCATGCCACCTCCTGCACTTTGGTTTTATTTGAAAAACACGCCCCAAAGCCCTTTGGAGAGATACCCTTTCCCGATGAGTTTAGAATAGGCAATGTTTACTCGATGATTGTCTTTGATCTCGACTATGAAGACATTGAGTATGGCTACCGTATGGATGGACCCAATAGTTTCCAAGAAGGTCAATGGTTTGATGAAAGTAAAGTATTACTAGATCCCTATGCCAAAATTATTGGCGGACGGGATGTGTGGGGTACTCCCCCTGACTGGGATGATATGTACCATCACCGAGCGCGCATAGCCTTTGATGATTTTGATTGGGAAGACGATCGCCCCTTAGAAATTGCCCCAGAGGATCAAATTATCTATGAAATGCACGTCCGTAGCTTTACCAAACATGAATCTTCAGGGTTGAAAGAAAGCCATAGAGGCACTTTTGCTGGAATTCGGGATAAAATTCCCTACCTCAAAGAATTGGGAGTAAATGCCATCGAACTGATGCCTGTCTATGAATTTGATGAATTTGAAAATAGTCGTCCTAGCCCCACCACAGGGGAAACCCTCTATAACTACTGGGGTTATAGTACCGTAGGCTTTTTTGCTCCCAAGGCAGGATATGCGGCTACGGGTAAATTTGGCATGCAGGTGGACGAACTCAAAGCCTTAGTCAAAGAATTCCATAAAAATGACATGGAAGTAATCCTTGACGTGGTCTTTAACCACACTGCTGAAGGCAACGAAAGGGGCCCGACTATCTCCTTCCGAGGCATTGATAACAAAACCTATTATATGCTCACCCCTGAAGGCTACTATTATAATTTTAGCGGTTGCGGTAATACCCTTAACTGTAATAACCCCATCGTCCGTGGTATCGTCCTCGACTGTCTCCGTTATTGGGCTTCAGAGTATCATATTGACGGGTTTAGATTTGACCTTGCCTCTATTTTAGGTAGAGATCCTTGGGGCGCCCCTTTGGCAAATCCTCCCCTCCTTGAAACCCTTGCCTTTGACCCCATTCTGGCAAAATGCAAATTGATTGCCGAGGCTTGGGACGCAGGAGGTTTATATCAAGTGGGCTCATTCCCTGCCTATGGAAGATGGGGAGAGTGGAACGGTAAATATCGAGATACCATTCGTAAGTTTATCAAAGGTGATACTACTGTAGGGGAAATGGCTCAACGGTTACAGGGTTCTCCAGACCTCTATGCGGGGGCTGGTAGGGCACCTGCTACTTCTATCAACTTTATCACTGCCCATGATGGTTTTACCCTTATGGACATGGTTTCCTATAACGGGAAGCACAACGAAGCTAACGGGGAAAATAATAATGATGGTAGTAATGATAATGATAGTTGGAACTGTGGTTGGGAAGGGGAAACTGACAACGAATATATTAACGCCCTTCGTCATCGCCAAATCAAAAATGCGATCGCCCTGTTGATGGTATCCCAAGGAGTACCCATGATATTGATGGGAGATGAAATGGGACGCACCAAATACGGTAACAATAATACCTATTGTCACGACAACGAGTTAAACTGGGTTAATTGGGATTTACTAAAGAAAAATGACGATATTTTTCAGTTTGCCAAAAACTGTATCAATTTCCGTAAAGCCCATCCCGTCTTGAGAAATACTTGGCATTTCCAAAACCGTGACTATATGGGTAGTGGCTATGCCGATATTTCTTGGCATGGTACCCAAGCATGGAACGCCGATTGGTCGGAGGATGCCAAAGCCCTCGCCTTTATGTTGTGTGGTAAACACGCTAAAGGTGGCACCGTAGAGGATAATTACATCTATGTTGCCATGAACGTTTATTGGGATGCCCTCTGGTTCGAGATTCCCCAACTTCCTCCAGGACTTCAATGGCACGTATTTGCTAATACGGCGATGCCTTCCCCCGAAGATAGTTGGACTCCCGGTTCTGAACCTGTATTACAGGATCAATACGGTATGCTTGTGGGCGATCGTTCCACGGTGATTCTGGTGGGCAAATAATTGACAAACCACCCTCTGTGACCCAAAATTAACCAAATTTTAATAATAACTACAGGAGTTTTAACCCATGGCTTTAGATTTGACTTTAACTATTGATAATGATGTAGCAAAAATTACCCTCGTGGGAGAATTAGATGGTAGCAATGCTAGTGATTTTAAAACCAAAATTGAAGAAGCTGCCGCCTCCGAACCAAAAAAATTAGTGCTTGTGATGAATGATTTAGAATTCATGGCCAGTGCTGGTTTACGAGTCTTAGTTTTTTCTAAGCAAAAAATGGGAGCTGGAGTTGATGTTTATGTAGTTGGTGCCGATGAAATGATCACCGAAACCATCGAAAAAACTGGTTTACATCACAGTTTAATTATTCAGGAAACCTTTGCATAATTAATTTATACGAAATCCGTACATTAAAGTAAAAGTTCAATTTATTGAACCATCAGCCCTTATTCATTAGACACTGGAAGATGATCAACTTTATCAACCGGATTTGCTATTATTATCCATGGGGAAAGAAAGATTTTTAATCCTACTTTCTCTATGGTTTTAACAGTTACTGACAATAGTTAATGTGGGTTGGACAGAACAACTCTTAATATAAATGGGTTTTCGGCTTTAGGTTCTTGTTTATCCCTATTTAATGAGATTTGTAAAGTAACGGAGTTTGCAGTAAAAAAACCATCTCTACTTCTATAAAAGTCATGATCGAAACATTAACCGTTCCCGCTCACTTAGATTCCCTCAAACCCATTGCAGAATATGTCATGAAAGTTGCAAAAATGGCAGGGTTAGACAAAAAATCTATGTATAAGTTACGATTAGCGGTAGATGAGTTAGCGACCAATATTGCTAATTATGCTTATGCCGATGATCATGACGACAAAAAAGATATATCATTAGAATCAAATATTTCTCAAGATTCTTTGATAATTACCATTAAAGATAATGGTATTCCTTTTAATCCCATCAATAAAATAGATGCGGAAATGGAGGTAGTGCAAAAACCCATAGAAGAACGCAAAATAGGTGGTTTAGGAATTTTTCTTGCCTTTGATGGGGTGGATGATTTTTCTTATCAGAGGGTTGCTCAACAAAATATTAACACTTTAACTGTGTATCATCACAGGGATTAAGTGTAACCTATTAAAAACAATACTTTTTTCATAATGGCTGTTAATCAAAGGATTCAAGATTTTTTTCAAGAAATTGTGTGCCAATACCCCCAGAAAATAGCACTTTTGACCCATGATGAGCAGTTAACCTATGAGCAGTTAAATATAAAGTCTAATCAGTTAGCCCATTATTTGAGAACTTTGGGTATTGGTTCTCAAGAGGATATGTTGGTGGGGGTATGTTTGGAGAGGAAAGCCAGTTTAATTATCTCCCTATGGGCTATTTTTAAAGCAGGGGCGGGGTATGTTCCCCTTGACCCCTATTATCCTCAAGATCGTTTAAGGTTTATGGTGGAAGATTCTGGGTTGTCGGCCATTATTACAGAAAGTGCCTTTACCCATTTATTCTCAGGGGATGGGGTTCATTTAGTGAATGGGGATGAAGATAATTTTTCCTCTTTTTCTGTAGAGAATCCTTCTCCTAGGTCTTTGGAGCATAATTTAGCTTATGTTATTTATACTTCAGGTTCTACGGGTATCCCCAAAGGAGTAGAAATTGAACACCGCAATACGATCGCATTTATCCAATGGGCGATCGCCTTTTTTAGCTCCGAAGAATTAGCAGGGGTATTGGCCTCTACTTCTGTTTGTTTTGATTTATCCGTATTTGAAATCTTTGTACCTTTGAGCGTGGGGGGTACCGTTATTTTGGTGGATAATATTCTTCATCTGCCTGATTCTCCCCATAGAAATAAAGTTACCCTCATTGATACCGTACCTAGTGCGATCGCCTCTTTAACTAAAATTAAAGGTATTCCTGGCTCCGTAAAAACCGTTAACTTAGCAGGGGAAGCCCTTACTAATAATATTGTTCAGGAAGTTTATAAATTTGATCATGTAGAAAGAGTTTATAATCTCTATGGACCTTCTGAGGATACGACATATTCTACCGTCTCCCTCATTCCGAAAGGTTTTGATGATGTTCCTCCCATTGGAAAACCTATTAGTCAAACCCAAGCCCACTTACTTGATAGCAACTTACAACCCGTAGAAAAAGGCATTATTGGCGAGATTTATTTAGCAGGGGCAGGAATTACTCGCGGATACCGTCATCGCCCCGATTTGACGGCCGAGAGATATTTAAGCAATCCCTTTGAGGAAGATAGTACATCAAAAATGTATAAAACAGGGGACTTAGCAGTTTATTTACATGATGGACAGTTGAAATTTATCGGACGACAGGATCAGCTAGTTAAATTTAGGGGTTTTAGGGTTGAATTGGGAGAAATTGAAGCTGTATTGACCAAGTATCCCCTTGTAGAAAGATCAGCGGTAACACTACATCATTTTACCGATGATGACCAAAGATTAATTGCTTACCTGACTTTAAAAGAAACCAGCAATCGCAAAGAAACTTTGACAGATATTCGTGAATATTTAACTCAAAAACTTCCTCCCCATGAGGTGCCAGGAGGATTTATGGTGCTAGAAAAACTACCCGAAACTCTCAACGGTAAAATAAATCGTCGTGCATTACCCACCCCAGAGCGTCACTTACTTTGGGATAATTCTCAACATTCTACTTATGCGGCTCCTCGCAATGGTATCGAAGAGAAATTAGTACAGATGTGGCAATCTGTTTTAAAAATTGACTCTATCGGCATTGAGGATGATTTTTTTGATTTAGGAGGTAGTTCTCTCAGTGCGATCGCCCTTATCCACGATATAAACACTGAATTTAATACTAATATCTCTTTAGGAGTATTCCTAGAAAGCTCAACCATTTCCTGCTTGAGCAAAAACATCGAACAGAAAAACGACTTATCCTTAACAGAACAAAGACATCAAACCCTAGAAATAGATACAATCCTTCCAGACGATATTTATCCCCAAACTCCCTTTAACTATTCCAAAACCTACCATAGCGCCCTTCTCACTGGAGCCACAGGCTTACTAGGTTCTTACTTATTAGCAGACTTACTGAACAATACCAATTATCAAATTTATTGTCTGGTTAGGGCAAAAGACCAAGAACAAGCCTTACAAAGAATTCAAGCCAAACTAGAAAAAAACGATCTTTGGCAACCTTCTTGGCAATCCAGAATTATCCCCCTAGTGGGTGACTTGGCCAAAACATCTTTGGGTTTAACTGACCAACAAGTAAAGTTTCTTGGTCAAAACCTTGACCTAATTTATCATTGCGGTGCTTGGGTAAATATTGTTTATCCATATTCCTCCATGAGAGGTGCAAACATCGAGAGTACCAAAGAAATTATTAAATTAGCTTGTCAATATCACCCAAAACCTATTTTTTATATCTCTACCACCGATGTTTTTTCTTCCCACGACATCAGGAAAATATCCTTCAATCAACAGCCAGACGGGGATGATCTGTGTGGGGGATATGCTCAAACGAAATATGTAGCCGAAGAATTATTGCAACAAGCCCAAAAAAGAGGATTGCCAGTAACAGTCTTTCGTCCTAGTAATATCATTAATCATCGTGAGTCGGATCCTAACATTGTTACAGAATTTATACCCCGAATGTTCCAAGGTTGTTTACAATTAAATTTATTCCCCCGAATAAATGCGATCGTTAATTTAGTTCCTGTTGATTATGTGAGTCGAATGATAGTACACCTATCTAAAGAATCATCATTTTTTAATCAAACATTTAATATTGTTAATCCGAAACCAGCCTATTTCTCCGATATTTTGCAGTGGTTAAAAAAGAAAAACTACCAATTTTCCATTGTTGATCATCAAGAATGGGTTGATACTTTGGAAAAGATGGTTAAAACGGGAATAAATAACTCTTTGACTCCCTTTGTTAGTTTGCTTCATTTTGAGAATTTTTTACAAAGATCCCTCGGTTCTTTTGAATTTGAAGATAATCAAACTTTACAAGAAATATACTTACAAGTACCTTGTCCCCCAGTAGATGAAAAACTTTTAGATATTTATTTCAATCACTGTATATCCCATTCTTTAACTCAAATCGATGAAATTCAAAAAAGAAGAAACTCCTAAAAAATGTACGGCTATGAAAAGGTTTAATCGCTCCCTTGGTCAAATTACCATGACTAAAACAATCATTGGCGTGGGAGCTATCACACTTATTTTTAATGGGATAGGATATTTTTATCTTCGTCATCTAATTAGGGATAGTATCCTTGGCTATGTGACCAGAAATACGGACATTGTAGTTCAAAGAGAAAGTCAAATTTTTATTGAAGCAGAAAAAAATAATCAAATATTAAAAGATAGACTGATTCAAGAGATCAACACAATTAACCCTGATAATCTCCAACTTTTCGATGAAATAGTCGAAAGAAGAGAAGACGGTACCATCAGAAATGTTCTTCCTCTAAATACATTAGATACCCCTGGAGTGTTTTTGGGTACCAATGTTGATATTGATGAGGAAATGAGAGATAGAGTTGTTAAATTTTTTGATAATGTGCGATCGTATGGTTTAGCATGGCAAAAAACTTTTGTAAATACTTATATTCACATTCCCGAAAATGGCATTGTTATTTATATGCCTAATTATCCGTGGACTGAGGAGGCAGAAGCTGAAAAAATTATCACCACCGACGAATCTTTTCAAATTAGTACTCCAGAAAATAACCCCGAAAGAGAAACTGCTTGGACAAGAATTTATTATGATGCAACTCAAGCTGACTGGATGGTTTCCAGTGTTACTCCTATCGATAACGCTCAAGGTGAACAAGTTGGTAATATCGGTCATGATATTTTAATTGGGGAATTACAAGAAAGAACCATTAATGATGCTATAGAAGGTACTTATAATGTTATTTTTGACCAAAAAGCAAGATTAATTGTTCATCCTCAACTACTAGAAAGGATTCAAGAAGCGGAAAGTCGAGATAATGTTACTGAAGCGGAATTAGATAGTATTGGTAATACCTATGATTTAGATTTTTTCCTGAAATTAATGGATGAAATTGATCCTGATCAAAAAATTAATGGCACTGTTAAAATCCATAATCAAACTAACAAGGAATATTATATTGTTAGCCAAATAGAAGGTCCTGATTGGTACTGGGTAACGGTCGTACCAGAATCTTGGGTTGGTAATCAAGTCTTTATTGTCACTAGAACTTTAATTTTGGTTGGTATATTATCTCTGACAGTAATCATTTTGATCATTTCTTCTTTAATTCGGAATGATATTGAAAAACCGATTAATGATTTAATGTATGCGACAGAAACTGTCGCCCAAGGAAATTTAAAGTATCAAATGAGTATTAACCGTCGTGATGAATTAGGTCATTTGGGTTATTTATTCAATCAGATGGCTGAAAAATTAAGAGACTCTTTTGATTCTTTAGCAAAAACCAACGAAGAGTTAGAAATTAGGGTCAAAGAGCGTACCCAAGAACTAGAAGAGGCGAAGGAGTTAGCAGAGGAAGCCAATCAGGCAAAAAGCTCTTTTCTGGCAAATATGAGCCATGAGCTACGTACCCCTCTCAATGCCATTATTGGTTATGGAGAACTTTTGCAAGAGGAAGCAGAAGAGATGGAAGAAGATGATTTTGTGGAGGATTTAAAGAAGATTCAGGGAGCAGGAAAACATTTGTTGGGCTTAATCAATGATATTTTAGATATTTCCAAGATTGAGGCAGGAAAGATGGAGCTTTATCTTGAAGAGTTTAAAGTATCTTCTGTTATTGCGGATATTATGTTGACGATTCAGCCTTTGATTGAAAAAAATAATAATACCCTTGAAGTCAATTATCCTGATGATTTGGGTTCTATGGTGGGTGATGTGACTAAAATTCGTCAAAATATGTTCAATTTATTGAGTAATGCCAGTAAGTTTACTGACCATGGAGTAATAACCATGACCATTAATAAGTATCAAATAGAGGGGCAAGATTGGATTTTCTTTGAAGTTAAGGATACTGGTATTGGTATGACCCCTAAGCAACAAGCTAAATTATTTGACGCCTTTTCTCAGGCTGATGCTTCTACGACGAGAAAATATGGTGGCACGGGTTTAGGATTAACTATTACTAAAAAATTCTGTGAAATGATGGGAGGATATATTGATTTGGACAGTGAAGAAGGAGTAGGAACGACTTTTACTATTCACTTACCTGCAGTGGTTCAAGATATTAAAAAGTCTGAGGTAAATGTGGAGGAAATTATTAATCAATCTGTAGAGGGGAACGAACATTATAAACATATCTTAATTATTGATGATGATGTTACTACCCACGATGTGATTCAGGGTTATCTCAAGAATGAAAACTTTACCATTACTGCAACTATAGATCCTGAACGGGGCTTAGAGTTAGCTAGAGAATTGATGCCTGATGTGATTATTTTAGATGTGATTATGCCTAAAATGGATGGCTGGTCTGTTTTAACAGAATTAAAAGCTGATCCTGAGTTGACTCATATACCCGTGATTATGGCTACAATTGTTAGCGATCGCAGCATAGGTTATACCTTGGGAGCGACAGACTATATTACTAAACCTTTGAATCAGGTCAAACTTAAAAATATTCTCAATAAATATCAGTCTTCCTCCGAAAATATAGTTATGGTTGTGGACGACGATGAAGGCACAAGAAGAATGATGCGTCGTTTACTAGAGAAAGAAGATTGGCAAGTCATAGAAGCTGAAGATGGTGAAGATGGTATAAAAAAAATAAAATCACAAATTCCAAAGTTAATCTTATTAGACTTGATGATGCCAAAAATCGATGGATTTCAATTTATTAATATTTTACGTGAAAATCCAGCGTGGAATGATATACCTGTTATAATTGTTACGGCAAAAGATCTTGATGATGAAGATCGCCAAAAGCTTAATTCTCACGTACAAGATATTATTCAAAAAGGTGATTATGACCGCCAAGTTTTACTTAAGGAAATGCGTCGTTTGATCAGTCATGTCACTACTAATTAACATCTCAAATATTACATAATCTTGATTTCTTAATAACCTATTTAATAAAATTTATGCACAAAATTCTATTAGTTGAAGATAATGAAATGAATAGAGATATGCTTTCCCGTCGTCTTAAACGCAAAGGCTATGAGATTATTATTGCTGTAGATGGAGGAGAGGGAATCGCAAAAGCTATTTCAGAAAAACCAGACCTAATCCTCATGGATATGAGTTTGCCTGTTATGGACGGCTGGACAGCCACAGAGCATCTCAAGCAAAAAGAGGAAACGAAAATGACTCCCATCATTGCTCTGACTGCCCATGCCATGGCAGGAGACTATGAAAGAGCGATGAAAGCAGGGTGTGATGATTATGATACAAAACCCATTGAACTACCCCGTTTATTGAGTAAAATCAAGGCTTTTTTAGATTAAAATAACAGCTTAAAATTGTGACAAAAAAATGAGTAAAATATCTAAACATATTAAAGAAATTACTGAACTTAATCCTTCCATTATTGCTAGTCTTCGTCATGATTTAAGAACCCCTATTAATGCCATTTTAGGATATAGCGAAATGTTGCTCGAAGATTTGAGCGAATTAGAAGAAGAACAAGAGATCACTCTTAATCAACCAATAATAAAGCAACTAAGCATAATTCAAAGAAATGGAAAGGAAATTTTATCCATTATCAACCAACTATTAAAACAGGAAAATCAATCCTTTACAAAAGAAGATTTTTCTCAAAAAATGTCTCTACTTAGAGCAAATACAGATCCCTTAATTGCTATTATTGAAAACAGCTGTGAACTGATAAAAGCTGACGAAAACAACAATAAAGAAGACCTTGCCAAAGACTTAGAAAGGATCTATAAATCATCCATCCGTCTAAAAAACTTTTTAATTGACTTGGAAAAGTTTGAGTTTATTATTCCTGTGGAAAATCCTGATGACATCAGTAATATTCCAGTCCAAGAATTTGTAGACACCCGACACCCAAAAATAGTAAAGATAGCCAAAAAACAACCTATTACAGGGCATATTCTCGCCGTTGACGACAACGAAAACAACCGAGAATTACTATACAGTCAATTGACCAGAGAAGGTTATGCTGTTAGTACCGCCATAAACGGTAAACAAGCTCTAGAAATGATTGCCCAAAAAGAATATGACCTCATTCTACTTGATTTATTAATGCCCGAAATAGACGGTTATCAAGTCTTAGAAACCCTCAAACAAGATCCTCAAAAAAAATATATCCCCGTCATCATGATTTCCGCTCTAGATGAAATGGATAACGTCATCCGCTGCATTGAAATAGGTGCCGAAGACTATCTACCCAAACCCTTCAACAAAGTTTTATTACGTGCTAGGATAAAAGCATCCTTGGAGAAAAAGAACCTGCGCGATAGAGAAATTCAATACTTAGAGAAATTAAACAAAGAATTGGAGAAAGGTAGGGAAGTGCAACTTAACTTTTTACCCTCCCAACCTCTAAAAATAACCAACTGGGAGATAGCCACCTTCTTTAAACCAGCCCGGCAAGTAGCAGGAGATTTTTATGATACTTTTACCTTACCCAACGGTAATAGCGTTTTAGTTTTAGCTGATGTCTGCGATAAAGGAGTTGGGGCCGCTCTATTTATGGGACTTTTCCGTAGCTTAATTCGCATTTTTACCCATCAACATCGCCTCGAAGGAGAAGCAAGAAATATTTTAGCTACTCATCAACCCTTAGAAACATCATGGATAGGAGAAGACGATGATATTAACCTCATTCATCTTAACGCTCTTCAAGCCGTGAGTATTACTAATAACTATATTGCTAACAACCACGGAGACTTGGGAATGTTTGCTACCATGTTTGTAGGTATTTTGAATCCTGAAAATGGCTTAATAACCTATATTAATGGTGGTCATGAGTCCCTCTATGTTAAAGATAGTCAGGGTAAAACTAAACTACTACTAAAATCTACTGGCCCGGCAGTAGGGATGATGCCAGGAATGAAATTTAATTTTAAACAATTTTATTTAGAGGTTGGAGATACTCTTTTCGGTAATACTGATGGTGTAACCGATGCCCGTACCATTGATAAAGAATTCTTTCGCACTAAGAGACTAGAGGATTTGCTAGATAAACCCTATGAATCCGTGGAAATATTAGTCAATACCATTAAAGACACAGTCATTAAACATATAGGAGAAGCAGATCAATTTGATGACCTTACTATGTTAGCAGTACGTCGTCTAGCTTAAGAACTTTTCACTTAGTGAAATAGATTGTAGTTTACTTTTGCTGCTAATTTTGGAGGAATTGAGTCGTTGTTTTAATACTTTTGTCAGTGACTATTAGGATTAAGCAAAAATTCTTGTAGAATATAACCTTAGATCCTCAAAATTTAATAGTAAATGGAAATAGTCAAAATTGGTATTATTGGCGGTAGTGGTTTATATAAAATGGAAGCTCTCGAAGACGTTACAGAAGTGAGTTTAGAGACTCCTTTTGGTAAACCGTCTGACAATATCATCATCGGCACATTAGACGGTACTAGAGTAGCCTTTTTAGCTCGTCATGGTACAAATCATCATCTACTACCTACCGAGTTACCTTTTCGGGCAAATATTCATGCCATGAAACAATTAGGAGTTGATTATATTATCTCCGCTTCCGCTGTTGGCTCATTACAAGCAGAAATAAAACCCCTTGATTTTGTAATACCTGACCAATTTATCGATCGCACTTCCCAACGTACTGCCACTTTTTTCGGAGAAGGCATTGTCGCCCACATTGGTTTTGGAAATCCCGTCTGTAAAAAATTAGGAGATACCCTCGCCCAAGCCATTAAAAAACTCAATTTTCCTGATGTTGACCTCCATCAAGGTGGTACTTATGTATGTATGGAAGGACCTGCTTTTTCTACCATCGCCGAATCAAATTTGTATCGTAGTTGGGGAGCGAGTATTATTGGCATGACCAATTTAACCGAAGCAAAACTTGCCAGAGAAGCAGAAATTGCCTACGCTACCCTTGCCCTTGTCACTGACTATGACTGTTGGAATCCAGACCATGACCATGTTACTGTGGAAACAGTGATTAATAACTTACATCAAAACGCCACTAATGCCCAAAAAATAATTAGGGAAACGGTGAAGTTAGTCACAGCGAATCCCTTTGAATCCGAAGCTCATTCTGCCCTCAAAACTTCTATTTTTACTCCCCTAGATAAAGCCCCAGAGGCAACGAAACAAAAGTTATTACCTATACTCAGAAAATATCTTTAGGTAATGGATAATTGAGCATTGAGAATGAAGTCTTTTTACAACTTAATCTTTTGTATTTTTGATTAAAATTATTGTTCACCTAAACCAAAAATCATATTTAAATTCAGCAATACCATGATGAGAATTTTTAAAAATTTACTTTTTGCCAAGCCCAAAACCAAAGGATTACCCCCCATGGAAAAAACAGGTAAGGGTATTCAAATTAAAAATGAAGCGGAAATTGCAATTATGCGACAATCTGCCAAAATTGTGGCAACGGTATTAAAGGAAGTTCAGGAAATTGCTCAGGCGGGAATGACGACGGCGGATTTAGATGAGTATGCGGAAAAACGCATCAGGGAAATGGGGGCAACTCCTAGTTTTAAGGGTTATCATGGTTTTCCTGCTTCTATTTGTGCTTGTATCAATGAGGAGGTTGTCCATGGTATCCCTAGCCCGAAGAAGGTAATCAAGATGGGGGATATTGTGAAGGTTGACACAGGCGCTTTTTATGATGGTTTTCACGGGGATTCTTGTGTTACTTTTCCGGTGGGTAAGGTAAAGCGTAGTACCCGTAAACTATTGGAAGTGGCGGAAACTGCTATGTATAAGGGCATTGAGCAGGTAAAAGCTGGTAATTATTTAATGGACATTGCCGAGGCGGTGCAAGATTATGTAGAAGTCCATGGTTATACGGTGGTGGAGAATTTTGTAGGCCATGGGGTAGGTAGAAAACTTCATGAAGAGCCTTCGGTATTTAATGTGCGCACTGATGATTTACCCAATGTACGGTTAAAGGCAGGGATGACTTTGGCGATTGAACCTATTATTAACACTGGATCTAAGTATACCAGATTAATGGGCGATCGCTGGACGGTGGTGACAAAGGATAATCAGTTATCGGCCCAATTTGAACATACTGTGTTGGTTACCGACACTGGTTATGAAATTTTAACCGATCGCACTTTAATATAAATAGTAAGTATGTTTTAGAGGGGTTAAGAGTTATTTACCCCACTTTAGTTATCCTTTCCTGCCCCATATTTCCACATATCTAGGTAACGATGATAATAATAAAGTTGTTGCTCATTCATGGTTGACTCTAGAGATTTAAAAGACTTAGCAAGGGGGTATAAACCGGTAAAAAGTCCTAGGTTAGTAAAATGTTTAAACCAATCGGCGAAAACAGGTAAACCCACTTGGGGTAAAAGGGGTAAAACCAGAAGGGGATTAACGAGGGGTAAGGTTTTGGCTAATCCTGAAAATTGTACAACATCTTGTAAAAATGGTTTTAAAACATCGTCTCCCATTCTATCCATCACTTTGAATACTCCACTCATTAAATCGTTGATTTGATTGGGGGAATAGTTTTTATCAATACCCACACTCATGGTTTTTTGGAATAACCAAGTAACGGATATGTTGGGTTGGTAGGGTTGAATTAGGTGTAAGTCTTTTGGGCTTAAACTGTCGGTTTTTAGGGCTTCGTTTATGGCTTCATTCAGGCGGGGAAGATGACGCATCATACTGCCAAAACCGCCAAAACTGACGGGGGATTGGCTACCGCTACTGTCTCCGATGGCTAATATTCTTTGCCATGGCATTTTCAGGGGGCTGTTACTATAGGAAGGGAAAAACCCGAATAGAAAACGTTTAAAGGCGATCGCCCCTAGGTCAATATTTTGATATTCTGGTAATAGTCTAAGATACTCTTGGGTTAAATCCGTTAAACTAATTCTATCAGGGTGGGCATCCACATAGGTAAATAAATAGGTAGTGCGTCCATCCTTGGCTGGAAAAGCCTCCCAAAAATACTGACATCTATTTTCAATGGGGGAAATCGTTGCAATTAAATCCCCTGTATCATTCTTTTCAAAACCATCACCGCAACTCCCCACCACTAAACACACCCCTTCGGGTTTTTGCCCCTGTCTAGCCTGTTTCGCAATGGGAGAAAAATGCCCCATGGCATCAATTAACAATCGACTAGATATAGTTTGATTATCTAACTCTATTTTTACTCCATCATCATAAATAGTGGCAGAAATAAAAGGTTTTTTTTCTAATAAAATTCCCCCTAATTCTAAAAATTTATCTTTAACTTTTGCTAGTAATAATCTAGGACTAACTCCTATATTTAAAACATCTTTTACCCACAACTCATAACCTTTATAAAAACTAACCCTAGCGGGATTATATTCAGTGAATATGATTTCTTCTAACTCTTTCTCAGTTAGTAAATCTAACTCCATTAAACAACTTAATTCATGGCGAGAGATATTCCATTCTTGCTCCCTACCTTGTAAAACTCCTTTTTCAACCACAGCCACTTTATAGCCTTTTAATGTGAGGGTTGTGGCTAAAAATATGCCTAAAGTACCTCCACAAATAACTACATCAAAGTCTGTTTCGTTAAGAGATTCTTTCTCCTCATAAATTACTTTATTAATAGACTCATTATTGTTACGAAAATTATGCCAAAATTGATCTGCAAAGCTAAGATTTTTTTGATTATTGCCAAGAATATTTAAGTTCATGATTGGTACAGTGAAATTTATGATAAATAATTAATTATGTAAATGCACAATAGACTAAATTTTTCTTACTTTATCAATCTTAACCATTGCCCATTACCTATTCCCCATTGCCCACCTCACTTCAACTAAATAACTTTTCCCATAAACCCTATGGATGATTGACAGGGAAGCTCATAAAAGTTGATATTAACAGTAGCATCAATTATTAAATACTTTATATGACCATTATCACTATCAACAATCAACATATTGAGAAATTAGACTTATCCCCCGTTAGTACCATGGTAGAGGAATGGGAAAAAGGAGAAGGGGTATTATCCGCCGAGCAACAAATTAAATTTAAAATTGATTATACCTTGCCTGAAAATGACCCTAGGGAGTTATCCGAAATTCCTGAAATTCGCCTTTGGTTTATAGCCCTCAATGCCCGTTACCCTTGGTTTCCTATCCTTCTCAATTGGCGTGAGGGGGAGTTAGCCCGTTATACTGCTATGGTTGTACCCCACGAGTTTAAACGGACAGAGGGCATACAATATAATCCTGAGGCGTTGGATATTTTTATAATGGGCAAAGTTTTTACTCTCCATCAATGGTTAAAATCTCAGGGAGTGACTGGTAATTCTCGTTTAAAGGCCATGGCTCAAATTTTTGGCTATGATTTAGATGATAGCTTTTTTGCCCTTCTTGGTTAAGATGAAACATTTTTTGATTTTACTAATTAGGGGGTATCGTGCTTTTATTTCCCCTTTGTTTCCTCCTAGTTGTCGGTTTCAGCCCACTTGCTCGGCCTATGCCCTGGAGGCGATCGCCCTTCATGGTACAATTAAAGGGAGCTATTTAGCTATAAAAAGGATCTTAAAATGTCATCCTTTTCACCCTGGGGGATATGACCCTGTACCATGTTCCCATGACCATGATGTAAAATGAGAAAATCTTGCTCAAAATAATAAATAGACCATAAAAGCAAGATTTTTTATAATATAAATTAAGAATAAAAATAATAGCAACCAAACTATAACAATTAACTATTTTCTCCTAGTTTCTGTAGTGAATAATTAGCAGCCTGAGATACTTGTTGATGGGCATCTTTCGCTAAATATTTTAGGGCAGAAATGCTCTTTTCTGTATTAAAATTACCTAAAGATTCAGCCAATCTTTGACGAATTAACCAGTCTTCCGATTGAGCAAAATCTAAAATGTCTCCCACACAATCTTCGGCTTTAATTTCGCCCAAAGCAGAAATAGCTGCTTGTTGTAGTACCGTTTCCCCACTTCTGAGGGCTGCCAATAATACTTGTTTTGCCCGAATATCTCCCAAATTGCCCAAGGATACCGCCGCACTAAACCTTACTAGCCATTGGGTATCTTCATAAAAAGCCCTTACCAAAGCATCAAAAGCCCTGATGTCATTCAGGTAGCCCAAAGCGCCTGCCGCATCCGCCCGAATACCGTAATCAGGATCACTTTCTAATAATTTGACTAGAATAGGGTAACATTCCTCAGTTTTCTTTACCCCCAAGGCAAATACAGCCATCGAGCGCACGGGCAACACTTCATCATCAAGGACTTTTTTAATTAAAGGTACAGCATCCTCAGCATCCACTTGTCTTAGGGAAGCCAGTGCCAATAAACGATCCTTTGAATTACTACTTTCTAGGTTATCCGATATTTCTTGTAAATTAACTATACTCATTTTTGCTCAATATTTCTTTACATTTTAATTATAGTTGAAGAAAATATGATCGTTATCGGGAAAACCGTCTAAGGGAATTGATAATGGATAATTAATAATGCTTACCACCTCTCAACACCTACCCCCCATTTATTGATATGATCTAAGTATTGTAATGGTAAAAAAATAGCTTCAATGATTAGACAAGGTGAGTTGGTAGAGATTGATATAGAAGATGTTAGTAGTGATGGTAATGGGGTAGGAAAAATTGATTCTCAGGTTGTTTTTATTCCTCATACGGTTACGGGCGATCGCATTTCGGCTAAACTGATAAAAGTAAAGAAAAAATATGCCGAAGGAAGACTAGAAAAAGTTATCACCCCTTCACAACATCGTATTCGCCCCCGTTGCATCGTGGCAGATAAATGTGGAGGTTGTAAATGGCAACATATAGATTATCAACATCAGTTAGAAATTAAAAAAAATCAAGTAAAAGAAACCCTTACTCGTATTGGCGGTTTTACTGATTTTGAAGTAGAAGACATTTTGGCAGATACAGAATTAGCCTATCGTAACAAAGCTAGTTATCCCTTTGGAGTATCCCAAAACGGCACTCTGAAAGCAGGTTATTACCGAGAAGGTAGCCATCAAATAGTTAACCTCAATCAATGCCCTATCCAAGATGAAAGACTAAACCCCCTCCTTGCAGAAATTAAACAAGATTTACAAGAGTTGGGAATCCCTGTCTATGATGAGACTACTAGAAAAGGCATCCTCCGCCATCTTTGTTTCCGCATCGGTAAAAACACAGGAGAAATTCTTATTACCATTGTCATCAGTAAACCCAGTAACTTTAAATTAGCAGAACAAGCTCCTTTATGGTTAGAGCGTTATCCTAATGTAGTAGGGGTAACATTGAATTATAATCCTAAACCTAATAATGTGATTTTTGGTGAAGAAACGGAATTATTAGCAGGGAGATTATATCTTAAAGAAGAATTTGCAGGATTAACCCTTACCCTACGCACGGAAACTTTTTTCCAAGTTAATACCACCGTGGCAGAGTCACTTTTTCAGTGGGTAATTGATACCCTTGATTTTCAGGGAAATGAGACAGTAATTGATTTATATTGTGGTATTGGTACTCTTACTTTACCCATTGCTAAAAAAGTAAATAATGTAATTGGTATTGAGTTTGATAAAGTTGCCATTGAGTTGGCTAATCACAATGCTACTATCAATGACATTGAGAATACCCGATTTGTGGTGGGTAAATCGGAGGTGATTTTTCCTGAATTAACTATTACTGCGGATGTAGTGATTTTAGATCCTCCCCGCAAGGGTTGTCAACCAGAGGTAATAGAAAGTTTAGGGAAGATGAAACCAGCCAAGATAGTTTATATTAGTTGTCATCCTGCCACCCTTGCCAGAGATTTGAAGTTGTTATGTGAAAATGGGGATTATCATATTGAGAAGGTAAAATCTGCGGACTTTTTCCCCCAAACTACCCACGTGGAAACCGCTGTTATTTTAACCCTTAAATAATGAGGGTGGGCTGAATAATACCAAATCCGTGAATCAAAATATACCTTAGTTCAATTCATTGAACGATAAACTGTTAGCCTTGTAATTTATTGCAAGGCGGGGATGGCATACTCTACCATTCGGATTTGGTATAAGGTATGAGGTGATGAGAAAATAGGGAGATAAAAATTTATTCCCCTTTGCCTCTTGTCTTCCCATCGAAATACTTTTTGAGAAACTCTAATTATTTTCTTCTTTCGTCTAGTTTTTTATAAACTTCCCTAATATCAACATTGTGATGGGCGAGGGCGACGAGGGTATGGTACAACAAATCGCTGACTTCCCCTGCTATTTCGGCGGGGTTGTCGTCTTTGAAAGCCATGACTACTTCGGCGGTTTCTTCACCAATTTTTTTGAGGATTTTATTATCTCCCCCTTGGAATAGGCTACAGGTATAGGATTTTTCTGAGGGGTTATTTTTGCGATCGCAAATTACCTTATATAATTCTGTAAGGGTATCTGCAGGAGGTGCAGATTTGCTATGATCAACTTGGTGAAAACAACTTCTTTCCCCTGTATGACAGGCTATATCGCCAATTTGTTCGATGGTGAGTAATAAAGCGTCACTATCACAGTCATAACGGATGGCTTTTATTTTTTGAATATGTCCAGAGGTTGCCCCTTTGTGCCATAATTCTTGACGAGAGCGACTCCAATACCATGCTTCCCCAGTATGGAGGGTTTTTTGTAAAGATTCTCTATTCATCCATGCCATCATCAATACTGTACCATCTAAATGATCCTGTGCGATCGCCGCTACTAATCCTTTTTCGTTGTAGGCAATTTCATCGAGGGGTATTGATTGTTGGAAAGGCATCGATAAGTTAGTTGTCATAGTCTTAAAAATATCAGCAATTAAACTATTATTATAACAGAAAATAATACCCTACTCTTTTTTTAAAATATACTTAGATAATCCTGAACAATTGTTCATTTTTTTTGTCATAAAAAAATATTTAGTAGTTTATTAATCTATGGATTTTTTATTTTTAATCAAAGAATTATATGTTGGTATATCGACAAGATAAGGAATTTTTTTATTTTTATTTTTGTTATACTCTGTATATTCTCCTAATAATTTGCCTTCATTTTCCCTAATAAAAAATAAAGCATCTCTATTATATTGGGCTTGAATAAAATTAGGATTTATTGTTAATAATTTGTCATAAAGGGCGATCGCCTTTTGTAAATAACCTAAATCAGCCTGTAAAATAGCTAAATTGAAATAAGGTTTTTCATAGTCTGGCTTCAAGCGAAGACAATTTTTATAAGCAGTAATACATTCAGAATGATTCCCCAAAGTTTGATGAATATAACCAAGATTATAATAAGCTTGATATAGATTAGGATTAAGCCCTAAAGCCTGAGAATAGTCATCTATAGCATCTTCATAATCCTTTAACTTCAGGTAAACAAACCCTCGATTATAATAGACTAAAAAAAAGCTAGGATTGATTGTTATACAAATTCGATAATCATCTAAAGCCCCTAAAAAATTTCCTAATTGTGTCTTGATAAAAGCTCGTTTATAGTAACCCAAAAAACTAACAGGATTAATTCTCACCTCCTCTTCATAATCTTGTAATGCCAAATCATATTCCTGAAAATAAGTATGAGCAAAACCACGCCAATGATGGGCTAAAAAATGATTAGAATCAAGTTTAATAACTGCCGAAAAATCATCCATTGCCCGACGATAATGCCCTTGTTTCCATAGTGCGACACCCCGTAAAAAATATAAATTAGGGGTAGCTTCCCCAAGAGTTAAGGCTTGATTATAAGCATGAATAGCCAAATCAAACTCCCCTTTTTGATCATGAAAAGTGCCTAATCTCGTATATTTACTTATTTGTTTTTTCTTTGCCCAGAGTAAATATCCTTTTAAACCCCCACCGTAAAATAAATCAGAAATGGAAATATAATCTTTTGTTATATATTTTTTTATATATTCTTGAGGCAAAAAACCAGCTAATATCAAGGGATAATCTTTTATATCAGATTGAAAATCATACACAGAAACAAAAAATACAATTAATTCATAATTATTAACTTCCTCTTGAGTTAGAAACCAGTGAATATCATCACTTTTTAAGGCAGTTTTTACTAAAATATTAAAATTATAATTATCTTGGATTACAAAACTATTATTAATTCCTTGTAAACTACTACTACGTTTTTCTGATACTATTAAATCGTGATAACGATGTTGTAAAAAATTTTCTCCTAATCTATCAAGAAAATGTTTAGACAAGACATTATGATAGTCAGAATTATTTTTTTTATCCTTAAGTAAAACTTCTAATTTATTAACAATCGTCGTAGTATGAAAACTCCTTATTGTGTCAATTTCTGTATAGCAGTTATCAGATTGACAAGCACAAAGAGAATCTATTTTTAAACGATGACAGAAATCTTTTTGTTGCTCCTGAAGAATAAAATTATTATCCATTTTTCTGTCACTACCACCCCATTTGTCAATTATTTGTTATTACCGAATATTACTTAACGTTTTTATTACCTATATAATTATAATCTGCTCAGATAATCATTAAAATAATATCCTGTATTTATCCAGATAAACTTTATTTAGATACAGTTTAAAGATTAGTGTCTTTTTTGTTCATTGATCATTAGTGTAGGCAAAATCTAATTATAATGAAAAGTGGAATTCTCCATACAAAATCTATTTTATTCCATGAATATCACCTGTTCTCGCCCTTATTGTAAACATCCGATAAATAGTTTTGGCGAATTAAAAAATGCCTCTCTACTAAAAACAGTACAACAAAAATATTGTATTAGTTGCGGTATGCCATTGATTTTGGCAGGAAGATATTTACCCACAAGATTACTTGGAAAAGGGGGATTTGGGGCGGCATATTTGGCGGTGGATAGATATAGCCCCACCATGAGAAAATGTGTGGTGAAGCAGTTTCAGCCAGAGGGAGACTTTGGAGAGGCTGAGTTGGCAGTGGCTTTGGAATTGTTTGATAGGGAAGCCCTTGTGTTAGATAATTTGGGTAATCGTCACCCCCAAATTCCTGATTTATTTGCTTATTTTCCTTTAATTGTACCGGGTACTGTTAATGGTAAGAAACAAGGGGAAGAGCAATATTTTTACTTGGTGCAGGAGTATATTGATGGGCAAGATTTGGAACAAGAATTATTACAAAAGGGTGCTTTTTCTGAACAGGAAATTACGGAAATTTTAAAAGAAGTTCTCAAAATATTAACCTTTGTCCATGAGAATGGCTCGATTCATCGTGATATAAAACCATCAAATATCATGCGTAATCGTGAAGGATTGCTTTATCTTCTTGATTTTGGGGCGGTGAAGATGGTAACAAGTCATACCCCCAATCCTCAGTCAAAATCTACTGGTATCTATTCTATGGGTTTTGCACCCCCTGAGCAAATGGCCGGGGCGCAGGTGTTTCCTTCTACGGATTTATATGCTTTGGCGGTAACTTGTGTCAGTCTTTTGACGGCGAAACCAACGACGGATTTATATGATGCTTATAGTAATACATGGCAGTGGCGCAAGTATGTTACAGTTGGCGATCGCCTCGCTCTCACCTTAGAAAAAATGTTGCAACATAACCCAGCCAAAAGGTTTCAGAGTGCCAAGGATGCTTTGAAAATTATCGACCCCCAAGGACAAAGAGCCGTGAATGTTTCTTCTGTTGCCCCTCAGCCCACCGTAAAACCCCCCGCAACCACAAATACAAGTCCCTCTACGTATGAACCCAAACCTATCAATGTTGAGCCTATAGAGCCTACAAAACAAGGTATTCAACCTGTGGAAAAACCACCAAAACCTGTAAAGGAGAAAAAATCCCGAGCTCCCTTACCTGTAGCTTCTATCCTAAGAGGAGTAGGTTTTTGGGCTTTTGAGGGGGTATTAGTGGCGATCGCCATTACCAGTGCATTAGCTACTTTTTCCATGGGAGTACAGATGGGGGTTTTAGGAGGAATAATGGGTTTATTAATTCTTTTACTCTGGAAAAAAGTTATTGAAAAATGGGATTTACTATTTGTAGCAGCAGCTAGTATGGCTTTAATTTACTTTATTCCTTTGCTTCATAGTTCGTTATTCACCCTGTTAAATTTACCCTTATTAGCTCTATTTATCTTACCCCCTATTAGTGCATTAATAAGTATATTTGTTATTAGTATATTATTATTTATTTTGTCACTTTTAAGAAAGTTTGTTTAACTCTAAAAAGTCCCCTATGGCTTTTAAATAGGTGACGCTATCTTCTAACATGGGAAAATGTCCAGTCGCTTTGATGGCATGGTATTGAATATTTTCAGGATTAAGAAGAGCGGCAGCTTTGCCCATATTAGCAGGAATTATTTGATCTTTTTCCCCTGATATTAATAGGGTAGGTACAGAAATATTTTTATATGCTTGGGGTATGGTTTCTACGGATTTTTTACTAACAGAAGTATAGATGGTATTTAGGGCAGCTTGATAGTCTGCCATCAAGAAGTCTTCTAAAAAAGCGATGCTCATTTCTTTGGGAATGGGGCGATGCAAAAATCTGGCCATGAAAAATTTTTCGGCTAGGGGAAATTTTAAAAACCAGTTGTAACGGAATTTAACTACATATCCTCCCACTTGATGAAAAATTAAGAAAGCGAGAGCATTGTAAGTAAAAATACCATTACAAGTAAGAATGGCTTTTTCTACTTTTTCAGGTGCCATGGAAAGGAAAAAGGTGGCTATAGATGCGCCCATGGAGTGAGAGTTAAGATATACTTTTTCGAGGTTAAAAACTTCGAGGAGGGCGAGTAAGTCTTGGACATATTCTTCTAACTCGTAGGATTGGGGGTTGTGGTTCGATTTTTCTCCCTGAGATTGACCAAATCCTCTCATATCATATAATAAGCAGTCAAAATAAGGTGCGATCGCCCTTGCTGTAGTACGCCAGTAACGACAAGAGCCACCCCATCCATGAATAAAAACCATTACGGGTTTAGGGTTATTATCTCCCTGTTTTATCCATTCGTAATAGTGTTCAAATTCTCTGATTTTAATAAAACCTGTTTCTATGCTGATATTCATGGTTAATAATTGATAATGGATAGAGACAAAAGAAAATAATTGTCTATGGCTTATAACGCCAACTCCCTCGATGTTTTCTAATTTACCCTCTCCCATAGGAAAAAAGGAGATTTTTTTTAGGCCAAAATCTCCTTGAGTTGATGTTGTTGCCAGAGGGTTTGATACAATCCTTTTTGGTTAAAAAGTTCTAGGTGAGTGCCTGTTTGAACGATTTTCCCCCTATCCATAACAAAAATTCGATCGGCATTTTGCACGGCAGCTAGTTGATGGGTAATGAAGATAACGGTTTTACCTTCTTCTTGTTTCAGGTTTTCGAGAATTTGGGTGGCAGTTTTGTTATCCACGCTGGAAAGGGCATCATCTAGGATTAATATTTTTGATTCAGCAAATAAAGCCCTAGCTAATGAACTTCTTTGGCGTTGCCCCCCTGAGAGGGTGATTCCCCTTTCTCCTACTAGGGTTTGGTATTGTTGCGGGAAGGTGATAATTTCGGGATGAATTTGGGCTTGTTTGGCGGCATATTCAATCTCTGGCATTTCACCAATGGGGTTACTATAGGAGATGTTGTCTTGGATGGTGCTAGAAAATAGGAAACTTTCTTGGGGTACATAGGCGATCGCCCTGCGCAAATCTGTTAAATTAATTTTAGTAATATCAACCCCATCAATAAATAACTGCCCTTCTTCAATTTCCAATAGACGAGGAATGGCATTGGCAAGGGTAGATTTTCCTGAACCTATTAAACCCACAATGGCAATGGTTTCACCCCCCTGAATTTTGAAATTGAGATTATCAAGGGCGGAAAAATTAGCCTCTGGATAGGTATAGGTGAGATTAACCGCTTCAATGTCTCCCCTCATGGTTTGCGCATCCATGGAAACAGCATCAGCATCGGTTTGAATTTTTGGTTCAGCTTGTAAAATAACTTCTAAACGCTCGATACTTACTTCACCCCTTTGATAAGTGGTAATGGTAAAACCGAGGAGGGCGGTGGGAAATACTAACCTTTCTACATAAATGATAAGGGCGATAAAGTCACCCACGGTGATTAATCCCGCATTAATATCGCTCGTACCTAACCAAAGTAACATTAATAAACTGATACTGGCGATACCTTGAATGACGGGAAATAAGATATTTCTGGTTCTCGCTAACCCCAAATTTGCTTTGAGTAAATTACGATTTTTTTCCCCAAAAGCTCTTCTTTCGTTTTCCTCTTGAGCATAAATTTTGATAAGGGCAATACCGCTCATATCCTCTTGGATTAGTTCGCTAATATCTGATAGACTTTCTTGGACGTGGAGTTGCTCTTGGGCTAATTTACGGCTAAACAGTTGTACGGTGATTAACATGAGGGGGTAAACGGCGATCGCCACTAGCGTTAATTTAACGTTAATCAACAACATAGCAGGGAGAGTCAAACCATAGGCAAAAATAGTATTAACCAAACTTAAAATAGCAAACCCTACCAAACGGCGAATATTATCTACATCGCTAGTGGCACGGCTAATCAAATCCCCTGATGTGTTGGTACTAAAATAAGAAGGCTCCAATTTGAGAAGATGTTCAAAAATTCTTTGCTTTAAATCAAACTCTACCTGTCGGCCAATACCAAATATCATCATGCGGGAATACATTCTCATACCCCACATCACACAGGCTAAAATCACTAATATAATTACATAAGTGATTAATTGATTAAAGGTAAAACTTTCTTGCAAATCATCAAAAATATTACGAATTAACCAAGGTATGGACACCCCGACTACATTCACCGCAAAAAGGGCAAACATACCCAAGTACATCATTTTACTGTAGGGTTTTAGATAAGAATATAAAATTTTCAGTCTGGGGTTTGCCATTGGGAAAGAAAAATAATAGTGTAAAGAGTCATTTACATTTTAACATTCCCCCCTGTAATTCTTCATTACTTATTGCCTCGGTTGCTATAATATGCTTACAATACTCAAGGAAGTGACTCTCCTAAAACTTAGTTTTTACCTCTAATGATGAGGAATTAAAAGGCTAAGTTCTTCGGGGTGGGCGCGAAGTCAACAGATTATATTGTGAAGGATAGATATTGTGGCGTTTAAAATCGGTTTATTAGGACTAGGTACTGTCGGAACTGGTACTGCAGAAATTATATATAATCCCCAAGGAAGACATCCCCTCCTAAATGATATTACTATTGCCAAAATAGGGGTTAAATCTTTAGACAAACAACGAACTATTGACATAGCCCCAGAAGTTCTCACCACAGATTTAGAATCTATAGTTAGCGATCCTGATATTGATCTTGTTGTGGAGTTGATTGGGGGTTTAGAACCCGCTAGGAGTCTTATTTTAAAGGCGATCGCCTCTGGAAAGCACGTTGTTACCGCCAACAAAGCAGTTATCGCTCGTTATGGTCAAGAAATTTTTGAAGCGGCGAAACAAGCCAAAGTATATGTACTATTAGAAGCGGCCGTGGGTGGTGGTATTCCCATCATTGAACCTCTCAAGCAATCCCTTGGGGCAAACCGCCTTGAAACCATTATCGGCATCATCAACGGTACAACCAACTATATCCTCACGGAAATGACCGAAAAAGGGTCAGATTTCAAAGATGTATTACAAGAAGCCCAAGCCCTCGGTTATGCAGAAGCTGATCCCACCGCCGATGTAGAGGGTTATGATGCGGCTGATAAAATATCCATCCTAGCTTCCCTTGCCTTTGATCGTCAGGTTAAAAGGGAGGATGTTTACAGCGAAGGTATTACCTCCATTACCAGCAGTGACATTGACTATGCTGATAAACTCGGTTATGTGATCAAATTATTGGCGATCGCCCAGAAATCCACAGAAAATCAAGAAAGCCTAGAACTAAGAGTCCATCCCACCCTCGTCGAAAAATCCCACCCCCTAGCCAACGTTAACGGGGTATTTAACGCCATTCTTGTAGAAGGACAACCCCTCGGACAAGTTATGTTTTACGGGCCAGGTGCAGGTTCAGGCCCTACCGCAAGCGCCGTTGTTGCCGATATTCTCAATATTGTGGGAGTCTTACAAAGTAACCACGGGGCCCACTCCTTAGATCCCCTTCTCAGTTGCTCTCCCTCCCAGTCTGCAACCATTGCACCTATCGATGATGTTTCTACCCGTTTTTATGCCCGTTTCCTCTGTGCTGATGTACCAGGGGTCATAGGTCATTTAGGTACTGTATTTGGCGATTTTGGGGTAAGTCTTGCTTCTGTGGTACAGATTGGCTTCCAAGATAATCTAGCCGAAATTGTGGTAGTTACCCATAATGTGAGGGAAGGTAATTTCCGTAGTGCTATCAAAAAGATACAAGAGTTAGAGGCGATCGAAAAAATACCCAGTATGATCAGAGTTTTATAAAAGGGTTTAATTTTTTTAACAAGGAGCTTAAGCCCCAATCCCTTGCCCCTTGCCTAACACGTTTACCGATATAGACTTTTAGGGTGGGCATTGCCCACCATTAATTATTTTTAAACCAGCAGCTGATTACCCATCGTATTATTCGCTATCCTTCTCAATAATTCCTCCCCCCAAGAGCATATTCCCATGGTATAAAACCGCTGCTTGTCCTGGAGTAATGCCAAATTGAGGCTCCGAAAATATCAATTTAACTCTGTCATTGTCCAAAGGTACTACATTCACAGGTTCAGGGGTGCTACGATAACGAATTTTGACTTCTGCTTGAATGGGTGCAGAAGGTTGGGCAATGGATACCCAATTCATGCGCGCAACGGTACATTCTTTTTTCCCCCCCTCATCACGGGTAGCCACTATCACACGATTCATTACGGTATCTAGCTTCACAACGTACAAAGGTTCAGAATAAGCGACCCCTAAGCCTTTTCTCTGCCCGATGGTATAGTGATGCACTCCATCATGTTCCCCTAATATATTACCCCTAAGATCAACTATTTCCCCTTGTTTGGGTTTGATATATTGGTCTAAAAAGTCTTTCATCGAGCCATGGGCTTCTATCAAACATAAGTCTTGACTCTCAGGTTTTTCGGCGGTACTCAGGTTAAATTTAGTCGCCATTTCCCTTGTCTGAGTTTTAGTCTGATTACCGAGGGGAAATATCAAATGGGCTAATAATTCTTGGGTTAAGTCATAAAGAAAATAGGATTGATCTTTATTACCGTCAACTGCTTTGAGGAGTTGAAAGCGATCGCCCTTACTGTCATACTGAATCCTAGCATAATGTCCCGTGGCAATCTTATCAATACCAAGAGTTTCCTTTGCATATGCCAACATGGGCGGGAATTTAACCGTGCGATTACACTGGGAACAAGGAAGGGGTGTAACACCATCTTCATAACCAGATATTACATAATCAATAATATGAGTTTGAAATAAATCACGGGTATCTACCACATGATGGGGAATTTCTAGCTGCTCACATATAGAAGCCGCATCCACCATGCCTTCGGAACAACATTGGCCCTTACCTTTCATCAACCATAGGGTTAATCCTTCCACATGATAGCCTTGATGGTGTAAGGTTGCCGCCGCAACGGAACTATCTACCCCCCCAGACAAGCCTACAACTACCTTATCCATAATAATTTTAATATAACAATACTTTCTTACTTATAATATAACGCTACTGGTAATGGCTAATGGGTAGTTAATTATTTTGTTCTAGCTATGATTCTTAATTATTCAAACTTCCTTTAAACTTCATCAACTCATAAAGTTTAACCCCAATTTGATATTCATATTGACTGAGTAAACGCCCATAAATATAACCCGCTTTGCCATCAAGGAATCCTAGTCGGATAATATAAAAGAGAATAAAACGCAATAATGGCTTAAAAGGTAGCCTTACCCATATTTTTTTGAGAAAACGCTTTCTTTGTACAGCATCACCAAATAAATTTGCTCCGATGGTGCCATCATCATTTTGCCCCGTGAGAAAGTTGTAATATACCCTTGCTTCCCAGTTGGAGTAACGATTGTGACGGGCTAACCATTCGTAAATGTCACGAAAATCGATGTGAAGCATATCATTGTGTAAATAGCCGACTTTACCGTCCAAAATAACGTGTTCGTGGACTTCGTTATCCCCTGTGTTTTTTATTTCTTCGGTATTTAGGTTTTCGTAACGTCCTAATTTGTGTCTGAATAACCGTAAATTCCAATCGGGATATTTACCACCGTGTCTAATCCATTTACCAAGGAAAAATACTTTTCTGTTTAGGTAGTAGCCTTGGTAAGTATCATCTTCAATTTTCTTGGCAATTTCTGCCCAAAGTTCGGGGGTAATTCTCTCGTCACAATCAACAATCAACACCCAATCGTTTTTGAAAGGTAAGTTTTCCAATGACCAATTTTTTTTCTTTGGGGACTTACCATTGTAATGGAACTGTACTACTTTCGCTCCTTTTTCTTCGGCAATGGCAATGGTGCGATCGCTACTTTGAGAATCAACTAAAAAAACTTCATCAGCATCAGCAACACTATCCATACACGCCTGAATGTTCTTTTCTTCATTTTTGGCAGGAATCAGAACAGATACAGGAATTTTTTTTTGTTCCACACCCATAACACCGCTTTATTTGTCTTTCAATTTGTTTTACACATCTTATCTCAATATCATCGAAAAAACTTTTTTTTTACAACTTATTCAATATTATTTGCAATAATATCCACTTTTCTTTTATACTTATTGATTATTATTCTTAAATAGTGTGTGAAGGAGATTAACTATCAATGTCAGTAAAATCTTGGCAAAAACTAAATGCGATCGCGCAGTGCCATTTTATGATCGCCCTAGCCTCTTCCCTCAGTCTTGCTGTGGCAGAAGAAGCAAGAGGTAATGAAAATATATATCAGATAAACTCATTAGAGACTAATGAAAATAGTGTTAATTTTTTATCACCAACAGATAATCAACTAGGACAAGTAACTTCTGTTAATCAACTAAGTGACGTATCCCCCACCGATTGGGCTTACGAAGCCCTTAGAAGTCTAGTAGAGCGTTACGGTTGTATTGTCGGTTATCCCGATCGCACTTTCCGTGGCAACAGAGCCTTAAGCCGTTATGAATTTGCCGCTGGTTTAAACGCCTGTATGCAATCTATTGAGCGTTTAATCGGTACTGGTGGAGTAGGTGATGAAGATATTGCCGCCCTCAGAAGACTAATAGCAGAATTTGAAACCGAACTGGCAACCCTAGGAGCAAGGGTTGACAACCTCGAAGGAAGAGTGGCTTTCCTAGAAGATCATCAATTCTCTACCACCACCAAATTAAGCGGAGAAGTAATCTTCACCCTTGCCAATGCCTTTGATAACAACTCCGATAATTTCCAAGGCACAGGAGTAGATAGAGATCAAACCATGTTTGCCAATCGAGCGCGTCTTAACTTCGATACCAGTTTTACAGGAAAAGATCGTCTCCGAGTTCGTCTGCAAGCCGCGAACTTTGAGCGTTTTGGTAATAGTAATATGTTGCGTTTAGGTCATGACACTAATACAGATAATAGCTTTGAACTTGACACATTAGCCTATCGTTTCCCCGTAGGTGATGCTATTACCGCTCATGTAGGAACTAACTCCCTAGACGTTGACGGTATCTTTGATGTTCACAATCCTTTTTTAAGTGGTGGTAGCACGGGATCATTAACCAGATTATTACGCCGAGATCCTCTCACCCTCAGAGGACCTGGGGGCGCAGGAGCGGGAGTTAATATCAAACTCAGTGACAGCTTAAAATTAAACGCTCTTTACCTTGCCAGTGATGCGAATGATCCAACGAGGGGTAATGGCTTATTCGATGGGGGATTTAGTACAGGGGCTCAGTTAAGTTATACTCCCTCTTCTAATCTAGCCCTTGCCTTCGCTTATCTAAGAACATATGAACCTGACAACTCTGTAAACCTTGCTAGTGGCACCAGTACGGGAACAACAGCGAACCCCTTTGATGGACGTGGTGCTAGTTCAGATCGCTTCGGCTTACAAGGAAATTTTCGTATTTTGCCTCGGGTAAACTTGAGTGCATCAGGTAGTTATGTATCTGCGAATAATTTAAATCGCAGTGGAATTTTAGGTGCAGCTACGAATAGAGATGATGCGGAGTTGTGGACCTGGGCGGCTAACGTTTCCTTTTTGGATGTAGGTAAAGAAGGAGCAATCCTTTCCGTTGGTGGTGGTATGCCTCCTCGCTCTCAATTTGAAACGGATACTTCTTATATGGTAGAGCTACAATATCGTTATCCCATTAACCGTAATATCATTGTTACTCCTGGGCTATATGCGGTATTTAATCCTAACCATGACAGTGCCAATGATACTGTTTATGTGGGTGCTTTACGTACTACTTTCCGTTTCTAAATTTACTTGCTGGATGGAAATAGCACCATAACATATCGATTTATCCAGAGGGCGTAATTAGTTTTTACGCCCTTTTGTTTGCGTCATCAAAGGGAAATTAATTGTTAGTGCAGAAAAAAAGGAAAATGTTTAAGCAAAAATACTCATCCCAGTGTAAAATGTATGATTTAACACCGCCAAAATTCAACATATCCGATAACCTGTAAACTAGATACAAGATTAAAAACCCTAAAATCATCATGAATAACAACCCCTCAGCAAACAAAATTCCCCACATCGTCATAGTCGGTGGTGGCTTTGCTGGTTTATACGCCGCTAAAGAGTTGGGCAAGGCTCCGGTAAAAGTTACCCTTGTGGATAAACGTAATTTCCATTTATTTCAGCCCTTGTTATATCAGGTGGCAACGGGTAGTTTATCCCCGGCTGAAATTTGCTCTCCTTTGCGCTTAGTGGTGGGTAGAAATCCTAATACCCGTGTTGTCTTGGATGAAGTGGTAGATGTTGACCCTGAGAAAAAACAGGTCATCATGAGAGAGGGAGTATTGGACTATGATAAGTTGATTATCGGTACTGGGGTAAGTCATCATTATTTTGGTAATGATCAATGGGAAGAAGAAGCCCCTGGTTTGAAAAGTATTGAAAATGCCCTTGATATTCGTCGCAAAATTTTTCTCGCTTTTGAGGAGGCAGAAAAGGTATCTTCTCCCGAAGAAAAACAGGAATGGTTAACTTTTGCCATTGTGGGTGGTGGCCCTACGGGGGTTGAGTTGGCAGGGGCGATCGCAGAAATTGCCCACAAAATTATTAAAAATGACTTCCAAGAAATTGATACTACCAAGGCAAAAATTCTCTTGATTGAGGGCATGGATAGGGTTTTACCTCCCTACTCCCCCGATTTATCCCAAAAAGCACAGGAATCTTTAGAAGAATTAGGGGTAACTGTGTTAACCAAACGCATGGTAAATAACATCGAAAATAACACCCTCACCATGCGCCATGGAGAAGAAACAGAAGAAATAAAAGCTCGTACTATCCTTTGGGCCGCAGGGGTAAAAGCATCGGGAGTGGCTAAAACCATCGCCGAAAGAACTAACGCCGAAACCGATCGCGCTGGTAGAATTATGGTAGAACCAAATCTAAGTTTGGCGGAATGTCCTGATATATATGTAGTGGGAGATTTAGCCCACTTTGCCCACCAAGGAGATAAACCCCTTCCAGGTATTGCCCCCGTTGCTATGGCACAGGGTAAATATATGGCAAAATCCATTAAGGATGAAATCAAAGGTAAACCCGTTGTTCCTTTTAAATATGTAGATAAAGGAAGTTTGGCGGTAATTGGTGATAATCATGCGGTGGTGGATTTAGGATTTGTGAAGCTCTCTGGTTTACTTGCCTGGTTGGTATGGGTATTTGCCCATATCTACTATCTCATCGAGTTTGATAATAAGTTAACCGTAATGCTTCAATGGGGTTGGAATTATCTTACCCGTGGTAGGGGCGCAAGGTTAATTACTGGGGAAATTACGGAGAAAAATTTGATGACTAAATCATTTAATAATCCTCACTATCCTTCTTCACAAGATAATAATGATAAAACAGGAAAAGAGACGGTAAAAGTATAACTTTTAATTCTTTTGATGTTTACCCCTCATGGTTAGAGGGGTTTTTTTATAAAAAATAGTTTTGAAATGTAATATAGTAAAAATAAATGGTAGAAAATATTATTAATAATCCTCCAACATTATCTAAGTCCGAAAAACAGGAATTAATGCGATCGCTCTTACACAAAGAAGGGTGTTGGGTGGATTGGGGTAAAAAATGCCAACAACTACAAAAAGCAGGGGTTGACTCCCAAGAAATTTTTGAAAAAACAGGATTACAAAACAGTCAACAAAACCTCGTCATTGTCGCGTCCCAAGTATATGACAGTTTAGTTAATACCGAAGTAGAAGAAAGCACCCTCCAATATTACCAAGGGCCTCGCAGCGACGTATTATACGAATTAAGGGTATTAAACCACCAAGAAAGAAAACAAGCCGCCCTCTATTGTGAAAACAAAAAATTAGACGTGGATGGGGCAAAGGAAGTGGCAAAAAATATGAAATTATTTGCCCGTATCTCTCAACCTCCCGAAGGCTTCACCAATCACCCAGGAGATACCGTGGCTTATCAACTGTGGAAAAGTGCTAAACAAAAGAAAACTCTCGCCGATAAAACCCGTCTCATTGCCGAAGGCTTGAAATATGCCCATTCGGAAGGGGCAAGAAATAAAATTCAACAACTATTAACCGATGTTGCTACCGCAGACACCGTAACCAAAATTCCTTTATTACCTGTATATCGCCTAGAGGAAGAAGAACAAATTCCCTGTATTCTGCCTGTGGTTGGCTCATTTCCCTTGGCTTCATCACCCTTTGCAAATATTCCTAGCCTTTCACCCCAAGAACCTTTTGATATAGTAGAAGTGTCTCAAGCCATGTCATTGGTTTCCATCCCCACATGGCAAGTGGTATTACAGGCAAAAAAACCCGTGGTAATTACAGCCCATACCCATGATTTACCTCAACAACAGGATGAAAAAAATGAACCTATTTTAGTTGTGGTTGATGCAGATAATAGGGAATGGAGTTCACAATATTATTTTTTAGTGGATGATGGCGGGGAGATTAAGTTTTCCTGGCTACCCACCCAACGCCATGGGCAAATTTTAGGCAGACTATTAGTAATTCTTAAGCCTCGGAGAATATTAGATGAGAATAATTTAACAGAGCCATGGCAAATGGACGATTGATGATTGATTCAGGTTACAATATTAGTGTTAGTGGGCTGTTTAGAAATTAAAAGTAAATGACAGCAAAGACAAATAGACGGTTTGTGATAGGTGATGTTCATGGTCATTTTCAAGCTCTTATGGGCTTGTTAGAGGCGATCGCACCTACTCCAGAGGATGAAATTTATTTTTTAGGAGACTTAATCGACAGGGGGGCAGACAGTGCCAAAGTCGTTGATTTTGTGATGGAAAATAACCACCAATGTATTTTGGGCAACCATGAAGTTATGCTCCTCCAATCATTCACTCCTAAAGGTCTAAATCATATGTCCTTTCAGTCATGGCTCCAAAACGGCGGTTACTCCACCATTACCAGTTATAAAAACAAAATTCCCCCCGAACACCTAGAATGGATGCGTCAACTACCTCTTCATATCGATTTAGGAGACTACTGGTTAGTCCATGCAGGGGTTGATCCCCATTTACCTCACCAAAAACAAAATTCTGACCAATTTTGCTGGATTAGAAGTGAGTTTCATAGCACCCCTGAGCCTTATTTTAAGGATAAAACCATTGTGATTGGTCATACCATTACCTTTACTTTTCCAGGGGTAAAACCAGGGCAAATAGTCCAAGGAAATGGCTGGATTGGCATTGATACGGGAGCTTATCATCATGGATACGGTAAGTTAACCGCCCTGGAGTTAAATGACTCCATGATTTATCAAGTAGATAGTTTTGGCAGACATTTTTCCAGTAAAAAACTCGAGGATGTGGTTCACAAAATTGACCCTCGTAACCTCGCTTTTAGGAAGCCAAAAATATTTTTCTAAATTTACATTAAAAACCCCTTAACAATATACATCTTATCCCTAATAATAGATCCAGTGTCTATGAGGATAAATGATGAGTTTCTCAATTTTCATTGGTTTTGCCTTGATCCTGTCCGCTTATCTGCTCGGTTCTATTCCTACGGGTTATCTCGCTGGTCGTATCCTCAAGGGAATTGACATTCGAGAACATGGTTCAGGTTCTACGGGTGCTACCAATGTGTTACGAACTGTGGGTAAAGGAGCCGCTGTGGGGGTTTTATTGGTGGATATGTTGAAAGGAATGATGGCGATCGCCCTTATTAAAGTAACCTACAATTATGTAGGCAGTGATGTACTACCCCTAGGGTGGAAAGAATGGTTAGTAATGATAGGTGCCCTATTGGCAGTATTGGGTCATAGTAAATCTATCTGGCTCAACTTTTCAGGGGGGAAATCCGCAGCCATAAGTCTTGGGGTATTGCTCGTAATGAATCCCTTTGTCGGTTTAGGAACATTGGCAACCTTCCTCATAGTATTATATCTTTCTCGTATCGTTTCCCTTAGCTCCCTCAGCGGTGCGATCGCCGTAAGCGTATTTATGGCAATATTCAACCCCTCCTTACCCTACCTAACCTTCGCCTTCCTCGCAGGAGCATATGTCATCATCCGCCACCGTAGCAACATTCAACGGTTGATGTCAGGAAAAGAACCCCGTATCGGTCAAGCAGTATCTTCGTAAATTTTATATCGTAATTTCACTTTAGGGCTACTAAAAGCCTCTCACTTTTAGGCAGAGGTAGTTTACATAGGGTGTAATGAAAAAGTATGCGCATTTAGCAGACTATTTTTTATTGCACCATTAAAATATTTTGTATCCATAGAAATAACCTTTTAATATTTTTAATATAAATACATATTTCCCCCTTAATTTTATGTGCAAAAATTCGTTTATCATATAGAAAAGCTGTATAGGTGCAAGTCCATGAGTGAAACTCAAGAATTCCGTCATATATTAGTCATAGAAGATCGCAAAGGAAGAAGAATTATATCCTTAGAAGACAACAACTACACCCTCGGAAGAGACTCCAATAACCCCATCGTCATCTATGACTATCAAGTGTCTCGCACCCATGCAACTTTAGAAAAAAAAGAAGACGCCCAAGGAAGCACCTATCGCATAGTGGACGGAGACTTGCAGGGCAAAAGAAGCACCAACGGGATTTTAGTAAATGGACACGCCACCCTTTCTCATGAATTAAAACATGGGGATTCAATTCGTTTTGCCAACGAAGCCAAAGCTAACTATTACATCATCGCCACAGAGTCAGGTATTGACCTTTTTAATCCCGACGACTTAGGAAATCTAAACTCCAGAAGCACCCTCACCAGCCCCACTACCCAAACAATGATTTCCAAGCAGGAAGAAGCAGAAAATCCTCAAGACCAAGAAGAATTAATACGTCTTGCATCCTTCCCTGAATTGTCTCCCCATCCTATTATCGAGGTGGACTGGGAGGGTAATATTACTTATCTTAACCCCGCTGCCAGTATCAAATTTGAAAATCTTTATGAAGAAAAACTAAGTCATCCTATCCTTGCAGATTTATTAATAGAATCAAATAATCGTCAGGGAAATCTTTTCCTACGGGAAGTAAAAATAGGGGCAGAAGTATTTGAGCAATATGTTCACTACCTTTCCGAAAAAAAACTCATTAGAAGTTATATTTTCGACTTTACTAAAAGAAAACAAGCCGAAGCCCAACTAAAAGAAAGTGAGGCTCGTTATAGGGCTATATTACGCCAAACTTCTGAGGGTATCATTCTTGCCTATGCCCACAATAAAAAAATTATTGAAGTAAATGGAGCCTATGCCAAGATGATAGGCTATGGCACGGAAGAAATGAAAGAGATGACTCTTTATAATCTCATTGCTAGTGACTTACAGTTATTTAACCAAGATTTGGCCAGAATCGCCGAAAGAAAACAAGATACCCTTGCTCAGTATATCCATCGCTGTAAAGATGGAACTTTACTTAATTTAGAATCTAATATTAGTGTTATTAGTTATCAAAATAAAGACATTTTTTCTATTGTGGTGAAAAATGTTCCTGAAGCTACCCATACTGCTAACAAGTCTAGTTATTATCATTTTTATGATAGTTTGACCAATTTAGCTAATAAAACTTTATTAGAAAAACAACTAGATTTTGCCCTTTTATCAGCTAAACGTTACCAACATTTTCTTGGTCTAATTGTATTAGAAATAAAAGGATTAGATGGATTTAAAAAAATCAGAGGAGAAGAGGAAACTAATAAATTTTTACAAAATTTTGCTCAAACTTTTGAGTCCTGTTTACGTAGCTTTGATTTGGCCGCCAGATGGGATGATAATAGATTTATTGCTTTATTTTCCCGTATTAGGGGACCTAGAGATCCTGCTAAAATTGCGAAAAGGATGGCTACGGTTTTTGAGCAGTATATTCAACAGCAAAAGGGCAATACTGACTTAGATTTAAATATTGGTATGGTGGTGTATCCCCTCGATGGGGATAATACTGAGCATTTAATCCAAAGTGCTTTGGTATCTTTAGAACAATCTAGTCATGATGAGTCTGGAGTTGTTAGTTGGAGTGGATTTAAGATTAGCCCCAAAACAGCTAGTTTACTTAGGTTGGAAAATTTGATTGGTAGCGCTATCCAAGAAAAACAGTTTTATCTGTGTTATCAACCTCAATTAAGTCTTCCCACTAATAGTTTAACGGGCATGGAGACGTTACTTCGTTGGAATCATCCTGAGTTGGGCAAAATTACCCCTAAACATTTTTTGAGATTGGCGGAGGAAACTGATTTTATGTTGCCTTTGGGGGTGTGGATTTTACAGACGGCAGTGGCTCAGATGAAACAATGGACAAGTCAGGGTTTCTCTACATTTCCTGTGACAGTTAATATTTCTAGTCGTCAGTTTAATCAAGATAGTTTTGTGGATTTAGTGGCTACTATTCTTCAGGAAACAGGTTTACCCCCTCAACAGTTGGAGTTAGAAATTACTGAAAATTCTTTATTACAAAATCCTAGTTTTGCGGCTCAAAGTTTACAGCAATTGTTAGAGTTAAAAGTACGTTTATGTCTTGATAATTTTGGGGTGGGGGGTTCGTCTTTAGGTCATTTGCAACAATTTCCTTTTAATACTGTAAAAATTAGCCCAACGGTCATTAGTAAGTTAGAATCTAATCAGGCTTTTAATTCATTTATAAGGGCGATCGTTTCCTTTAGTGAAGGTTACAATTTGAAAGTTATTGCTGTGGGGGTAGAAAAACCTGCACAACTAGAATTGTTAAAAAGTCTAAACTGTTTGCAAATTCAAGGTAATTTATTTAGTAGTCCTTTACCCACTCAGGATGCTACTGCATTCTTGGAAAAGGGGAGTTTTTATATTCCTTCTTGAGTATTTGAAGATGTGTTTACACTTCATTAATAAAATACTAGCCGTTAAGGTTATTCTTCAGTTATGAGAGTAGCTTTATAATTTTGATAACTATAAAATAATAGTCTTTTATGATTAAATAAAAATACTTTTTATTAACTATGAATAGCGATTACACGGCCACAGTCTTTAATAGTCAATTGCGAAATTTACTCCATGTTTTGGTGCTGAAGGATAAAACTTCTCGTCATACCATTCTTTTAGAAGATCAAAGATATACTTTAGGCAGAGATCCCCGTAATAATATTCCTATCAAATCAAAAAAAGTATCTCGTATTCATGGGACTATACTTCGTAGGGAAGATGCTCAACACAAAACTTTTTCCTATTGGCTGTTAGATGGTGATTTGATGGGTAATCGTAGTACCAATGGGATATTTATTAATGATAAAAGATGTTTGGTTCAAGAATTAAAACATGGTGATGTTATTACATTGGGCATGGAAGTGGAAGGAGAATATCATATTCTTTCTGATGTCAACCAATTAGAAAGTTTGAGAGAGGAAGATTTTGATTCTCATCAAGGTGGGGGGGTTGCCAATACTAAAAGGTCAGATGAAAATAAAATTCATAATTCCATAGATTATGATCGGGAGAATACTCCGACAATCATTAGTAGCTCTGATACCTTGTTTATATCGGAACCCACCGTAGAGTCTTTTGAGGAGAATAGCAGTAATGCTAGTTCTGCGGATGCCTCTGAGGTTCAGTCTGATGAGTTAAGTCGCTTAGCTTCCTTTCCAGAATGGAGTCCTAATCCTATTATAGAGATTGATTGGTCTGGAAGGGTAACTTATTTAAATCCTTCAGCGACAACTAAGTTCCCTACTCTGAGGTTAAATGAAACTAATTCGAGTCATCCTGTTTTAGAGGGTTTAGTTCAGGGTATCAAGAAGAATAGTGCTAGTTCTAATTTATTTGTTCGGGAAATAACCATTAAGAATCAGGTTTTTGAACAATATATTCATTACCTATCGGAACAGAAGTTAGTTAGATGTTATATTTTTGATTTTACGGGGAGAAGAATTACTGCAACTCAGGTTAATGAGAGTGAGCAAAGATATAAAGCTGTTTTAAATCAGATTCAAGAGGGAATTTTTCTGGTGGATGCTGGAAGTAAAAAAGTTTTGGAAGCTAACAGTGCGTTGGCTAATCTCTTGGGTTATGGTTTGGATGATTTGCATTGTTTGAGTTTGAATGATGTATTATTTTTGAGTCCTGGAGAAGTGGAACAGAAAATAGATTTTTGGTTAAATAATCCTAATTCTGGCTCTGAAACTTTAAGTTATCGTCGTAAAAATGGTTTTTTATTGGAGTTGGAGTCTAGTCATTCTACTATTAGTTATGGGGATCAGAAAATTGTTTCTTTTACGGTACATCCTGTTAGTCAAAGTTTAGGGACTGAGACGATAATTCAGGAACAGGGTTTGTTTGATTTGGAAACAAATTTACCTAATAGTCAGTTATTTTTGGAACAGTTAAACACTGCGATCGCCAATAGTTATCGTTTAGAACAACTGTTATGTGTAATTTTCGTAGAGCTAGAATTACCGAAAAACTTAAAAGAAAAAATAAATAATAAAATTCAATTAACCTTATTAGAAGGCTTTTCCAAAAGATTAAGATCCTCTTTGCGCGGCGGTGATACCGTTGCTAGGTGGCAAGGAAACCAATTTGTGTGTTTATTACCTCAAGTCAGAAGTATTCGAGACATTGGCAAAGTATGTCACCGAATTTTAGAAACCTTAAAACCACCTTTTTTCTTAGAACATCAAAAAATCCATATCAAAACCAGTATGGGCATAGCGGTTTATGATGAGGAAAATAATACGACAGAAACAATTTTGGCAAATGCCCAAAAAGCCTTAAAAAAAAGCCAAGAATTGGGCAGTAATAACTATAAATTTATCCAATCCAACATTCAAGCAGAAATAGAAAGACTTTTAAAGCTAGAAAAACTTTTAAACTCTGCCCTCGAAAAAAAGGAATTATCCCTCCACTACCAGCCCCGCATCAGAGTAGAAAATAAACAAATAACAGGGGTAGAAGCCTTTTTGCGGTGGAATCACCCCGAATTGGGGTGTATGTACCCCGGGCAATTTTTACCCTTAGCCGAAGAGACAGGATTAATTATGGACATAGGAGAATGGGTATTGGAAACCGCCTGTTTTCAACATAAAATCTGGTTACAAAATAATGTGATTAAACAACCCATTAGCATTAACATTTCTGGTTATCAATTCCAACAACCTAACTTTACAAATGTCATTGCCAATATCTTAGAACAAACAGACTTACCTCCACATTTTTTAGAACTAGAAATCACCGAAGAAACCATTGCCCAAGAGCTAGATTTGGCAGAAAAAACGATCTCAGAATTAAAGCAAATGGGAGTAAAAATATGCTTAGATGATTTTGGTAAAGGAATGTCTGCTTTAGGCTATCTAAAGAAATTTCAAATTGATACCATCAAAATTGATAAAGATATTGTCCAAAACCTAGAGAATAATTCTCAAGACTTGGCCATTGTATCAGCTATAATTGGGGTAGGAAAAAACTTTAATATAGCTGTAGTGGCTGAAGGAATAGAATCCAAAGAACAACTAGCTCTTTTATTAGAATTAGGATGTGAGGAGATACAGGGTAATTTGTTGACAGAACCATTAAAAATGGGTGATACAACCAATTTTCTTGCCAATCCAACCCAGAGTCTCACTTTATCATAAATTATTCATCATTTATCTATCATATTCCCCACTAAATGAGTAATCATAAGACCAAATTAAATCACATTCTGGTGGTAGAAGAACTCAATAATCAGAGATTCTTTACCCTTGAATCCGAGGTCTATTCTATTGGGAGACATTCAAGTAGTGATATAAAACTAAACTCGGCCCCAGTATCTCGACATCACGGTACCATTATCAGAGATCACTTGGGGGATAATGAATATGCTTACACCCTCATTGATGGCGATTTTAAAGGCCATAGAAGTCAAAATGGTATCTTAGTCAATGGCAAAAAAATTATTCGTCGTCGTCTTCAAGATGGAGATCAAATTTTATTTGGTGGAGAGGATATTAAAGGGATATATTATTTGGAGTCTGAGGCGCAAGTTAATCGCAATGTAGAAAAAAATGATAATTGGCGCATTGAAAAAAATCGCACTAATTCGGCGAGGGAGGAGTTACAAAATACTCTGATTCTGTCGGAACAAAATTTATCGGGTAATTTACAAAGTGAGGAGATTAAAAGGTTAGCTTCTTTTCCTGAGTTATCTCCCCATCCCATTATAGAAATAGACTTTCAGGGTAAGATTACTTATATGAATCCTTCTGCTAAGTTATGTTTTCCTGACTTATCAGATGATGATGAGGATAATGGGAAGCATCCTTTAATGATGAATATTAATATTCCTCAAGATAAAACCCATAGTCAATTAGAACAAAGGGAAGTTAGTTCTAACGATCGCCACTTTGAACAATATATTCATTATCTCTCAAAATACAACGTTATTAGAAGTTATATTTTTGATATTACCGAGCGCAAAATATCAGAAGCGAAGTTACAATATCAAGCCTTCCATGATTCTTTGACGGGCATTGGCAATCGAGATTATTTCCATTGGCAACTAAATAATCGTCTCAGGGAAATGAAGGAAAAGGGAGATGATTTTGCAATTTTATTTATTGATATAGATAGATTTAAAAATATAAATGATACTCTCAATCATTCCACGGGGGATAAATTATTAGAAAGTTTTTCTTTTCGGATTCTCTCTTGTCTTTCAACAGACTGTATTTTTTCTCGATGGGGAGGAGATGAGTTTATTTTGGGGTTACCCCTAGGAAGTCAAGAAAAAAATCACACTGGTTTGATTAACGATACCATTAAGGTGATTATGGATAGTCTCAAAAATCCCTTTTTGATTGAGAACTACACCATTTATGTTACCTGTAGTATTGGGATTGCTCTTTATCCTCAAGATGGAGATAATCAAGAGCAACTGATCAAAAATGCCGATATTGCCCTTTCTCGGGCAAAACAAATGGGTAAAAATAATTCCCAATTTTACACTACTCGCCTGAGTGAAGAGCAAATGCTCATGTTTGAGTTGGAAACCAGTCTTTATGATGCGATCGCCCATAACCAACTATACTTAAACTATCAACCAAAATTAAACCTCGCCACCAACAAAATTGATAGTGCAGAAGCCCTTGTAAGATGGAAACATCCCACCCTTGGCATTATCTCCCCTGGCAAATTTATTCCCCTAGCAGAAGAAACAGGGCTAATTATTCCCATCGGGGAATGGGTATTAAAAACCGCTTGTCTTCAGGCTAAAAAATGGATTGAATTAGGTTATGGACTAGACACCATCGCCGTAAATATTTCCGTGAAGCAATTTCGGCAAGAAAACTTTGTCGAAGTCGTCAAAGATGTCTTGGAAGATGTCAACCTCGAAGCAAAATATTTAGAATTAGAAGTAACCGAAAGTATTTTAATGCAAGATAGGGGCAAAACCGCTTTAATTATTAACGAATTGTCCGAGCTGGGTGTAAAATTTTCCCTAGATGACTTTGGTACTGGTTATTCATCTTTAAGTTATCTGAAAAAATTTCCTTTTCATACCATTAAAATTGACCAATCTTTCATTCGAGATTTGACAGTTAATCAACAAGATAGAGCCTTAATTGATGCAGTAATTACCCTCGGAAAAGGCTATAAAATGCAAGTAGTAGCCGAGGGAGTAGAAACAGAAGTACAACTCAATATTTTAAGAGAATTTAACTGCGATATTATTCAAGGAAGATGGCTTAGTATGCCTATTTCAGCCCCTGAATTTGAAAAATTCTTACAAAACTTTATCCATGCCATGACAAAATAAGTTTTCAAATATTCTATAAATATTCTTATTAAAAAAAACTTAGTTTTCGTCCTTCAAAGATAATAATTGTTCATTAATAGTAGCAAGATATACCTGAGCCGAATTTTCCTCCAAAATGCCTTTTCTGAGAGCATCAGTTATGGCACCTTGCTCAGCTAAATAAAGCCTTCGTTTCAAACTATTGATATATTTATCCTCCGTAATGCTTTTGCCCCGCTGGTTGTAAATATCCCTTAACTCCCTCTCCCCTTGGGCAATCTTAGCTTGATAACTAGCGAAAATTTCTTCATAAAGAGAGCGAGAAAGACTGCCAGATTCTAATAAATTGTTTAACTCCTTTTGGGCGGCTTTAGAAGCAATGAGGGTTAACTGTAGATTTTCGATGGTTTTTTTGAGGGGAGAAGGTTTAGAAAGTTCTAACTTATTTACTAACCAAGGTAAGCTCAAACCTTGCCCCACTAGGGAGATTAATACAGTACTAAAAACAATGGCAATTACTTGGGTTCTTTCTGGTAAAGTAAAAGGTAAACTGATGGCAAGAGCCATGGATAACGAGCCTTTGACGTTGCCTAAAATTAAAACGTGTTGCCATTTTAGGGGAATAGGACGATCTAATCTTTTTAATAAAGATAGGAGAGGATAGATAGATAATACCCTGCCCATTTGATAACCGATGATAGCCAAAATGGCTAGGGGTAAGGTAGAGATGAGGGTTCGGGGTTCGATTACAATACCCACCAAAAGGAAAATAAAAGTATTTACCCCAAATCCAGCATATTCCCAAAAGTTGAGCAGAGTTACTTTGGTGGTGGCCGATATTTTCTTGAATCCTGAATTGCCGATAACCAATCCTGCAATCACCACTGCGATCGCACTTGATACCTCTAACAGTTGACCAATTTGAAAAGTAACTAAAGAAACTGCTACCGTCAATAATATACCACTAAGGGCATCATCCAACTGTTGAAATAAACCCACACATAAATAACCCAAACCCCAACCCAATAAACCCCCACCGAGGAAGGCAATTAAAACTTGAGTAATACCATCTGCAAAAGAAAAAGAACCCTGTAAATGTATTCCAGCGATAATATTTAGTAATACAAGGGCAACCCCATCATTAAACAAACTTTCTCCCTCTACGATGGTAGCCAGTCGAGAAGGCACTGACACCGTGCGGAAAGCGACAATTACCGACACAGTATCGGTAATGGTAAGAATAACCGCCATGGCGGCTACCGTAATCCAAGGTAAACCCATGGCTATTTGATAAAAAATAGCGGTGATGGTAGCAGCAATTAACACCCCCGGCACCGCCAAGACGGCAATGGGTTTGATAGTGCTTTTGAGACGACTAATATCAGTATTGATGGCGGCCTCAAAAATGAGAATGGGTAAAAATAGATTGAGAATAACGTCAGGATTTAGACTAACAAAGTCAGGTAATGTCCCCTGAGTGACGATTAAACCAGCTAAAACTAATCCTACCACATAGGGGATTTTTAATTTTCTGCTCACTAAGGCAACAACAGTGGCAATGAGCAGTAAGATAATCAGGGCATCTACTAATCCTGTGATGTCGGCATTCTGAACGGGTAAGGATTCAATGTCAAATTCGGTAATAGTTTCGGCAATTATAAGGGATTTGAACATTGTAATGAGGATGGGGTGGTGGCAAGATGAAAAGATAAGGGCTAAATTTACAAAAAGTTTATTATGCTTGTTTCTCTTTTCTTAACTGATGTCTAATTGTCCTTTGTCCAATGTTAATTGTCAATTATCTAACAAACCGAGGGGGGGATTAATTTCGATTTTTTTATTACTTAAGTCCACAATGGGGACAATTTCTGTAACAAAGGGAATTAAAACGGTTAATTCTTTGGGTTTTTTCTCTTTTACTTTTTTGCGGCGAGAAACACGGCTAATGGTTTCAGGATTAGTGGGGGCTTTAGTTTCTGGGGTTGGTTGTTTGTGGAGTCTGACTTCTAAAATTTCGTGGGCGGCACTAAATACATCGATGACAACCCCTATATTTTCCCCATCTTGTTGGTTATACACTTCCATACCGATTAAGTCGGCAACGTGATATTCGTTTTCCTTTAATTTAGGCCGATCGCCCTTATGTACCGAAAGTATAGCACCTTTTAAATTTTCCGCCTGAGTGCGATCGTTAATATCCTCCAGTTTTACCACATAAATATTTTTACCTGGAACTTTTCTTGATTTAATTAACTCAACAGCTTGGGGAGATGAGTGACTATTTATAATTAACCATCTTTGCCCAGGATTTTCAAACCTTTCAGGAAAATCCGTAGTAATGTTTACCCTAACCTCTCCTTTCAATCCAGAAACACCAACAATAGTGCCAATTTCAATTAAATCATCAATATCCAAGCTCAACTACTCCATCACAAACTATTTTTTTACCTTCACAATTTTAACCGATTAGGGAAGATCAAACATTCTCCACTCCCCCAACCGCAGGAAAAAACACTAGAATGAATAAGCCCAAGACCATCTTAATGTTGAAATTTCCCATCAATTACTTATTGTTCTTCCCTATCCATAAAATAAAGTTTTATTGCAAAAGGTAAAGAATAAATTGCCAAAATCGGCAACTTCAGTAATGATCAATAGTGTTTAAAAGCATTTATACTAATCCGTTCTCAAATTTTATAAACAAAAAATGAATATTGTAGTAGTTGGTCTTTCCCACAAGACAGCCGCCGTAGAAATAAGAGAAAAATTGAGTATTCCGGAAGCAAAAATAGAAGAATCCATACAACAACTGCTTAGTTACCCTCACATCGAGGAAGTAGCCATTATCAGTACCTGTAACCGTATGGAAATTTATGCAACGGTATTAGAAACAGAGCAAGGGGTAAAAGAAATTACTCAATTCCTCGCCGAAACAGGGCATATATCTTTACCTGAATTACGCCGTCACCTCTTTATTTTGTTACACCAAGACGCTATTCGTCACCTAATGCGAGTATCCGCAGGATTAGAAAGTCTTGTACTAGGTGAAGGACAAATTCTCGCCCAAGTCAAAACTACCCACAAACTTGCCAATAAATACAAAGGCATAAGCCGACTACTAGATAGACTATTTAAACAAGCCATCAGTGCAGGAAAAAGAGTACGCACCGAAACCAACATCGGTACGGGGGCTGTATCCATTAGTTCGGCTGCGGTAGAATTAGTCGATACCAAAGTTGACAATTTAGCAGACTTTAAAATTACCATCATCGGTGCAGGTAAAATGTCTCGTCTTTTAGTGCAACATCTCGCCTCAAAAGGTGTCAACGCTATCAATATTGTTAATCGCTCTGCTAATCGCGCCAAAGAATTAGCCCAAAAGTTCCCTCAAGTGGAGTTAGCCATTTATCACCTTGATGAAATGATGGCAGTGGTAGAGACTTCTGATTTAGTATTTACCAGCACAGGGGCAACAGAGCCTATTTTAACCAAAGAGAATTTATCCCCTCTCAATATAAATAATTCTCTGATGTTGGTAGATATTTCCGTGCCTCTTAATGTCGCTGGTGATGTGGAAGAATTAGACTTTGTTAAATCCTATAACGTGGATGACTTAAAAGCCGTTGTAGCCCAAAATCATGCCTCTCGTAGAGAAATGGCAAGGGAAGCAGAAGCCTTATTAGAAGAAGAAATTGAATCTTTTGAACTATGGTGGCAATCCTTAGAAACCGTACCTACCATAAGTTGTTTACGCACCAAAATTGAAGGTATCAGGGAACAGGAATTAGAAAAAGCCCTCTCTCGTTTGGGTAGTGAGTTTGGAGAAAAACACCAAGAAGTTATCGAAGCCCTTACCAGAGGTATTGTTAATAAAATTCTCCATGACCCTATGGTACAACTAAGAGCTCAACAGGATATTGAGGCCCGAAGGAAGGCTTTAAACACTTTACAAACCCTGTTTAACCTCGAAATTTCTGAACAATTCGGCTAATTAACTACGTTAAAATTCCCTTTTTCTCCCCTTAAAGGGGGAGATGCCGTCAGGCAGGGGAGTTGTATGATTGGTATGTGATGAAAACTTAGTCTTGGGGATGAAAAAACAATGTTTTCCATCAAAGCATAATTACTATTAATAGATCTATACTTTCGTAGCTCTGTTTGCACCCATATTCTCACCTTCTCGCAGACGCTTACCACGCCAGAATAATCTGAGGGGAGTTCCTTTGAAGCCCAATTGTTGACGGAATTGTTTTTCCATATAACGACGATAACCTTCATCCAAACGTTTAGGATCATTGACGAATAAAGCTATACTAGGAGGCTTAACCGTTACCTGAGTACCATAATAGATTCTACCCTGCTTACCTTGTCGGCTAGTGGGAGGAGAGTGCCATTTAACTGCTTCTTCAATGACTTCATTAATAACAGAGGTACTAACCCTTTTACGATGTCCTTCGGCGGCTTTATCTACCAAATCGAGGATATTTTCTACTCTTTTCCCTGTCATGGCAGAGACAAAAATTCTTTCCGCCCAATCCATAAAGAAAAGGCGATCGTCTAACATTTTCTGGTATTCATAGATGGTATGGGAATCTTTTTCCACCGCATCCCATTTATTCGCCACGATAATAGCGGCTCTTCCTTCCTCAATGATTCTTCCTGCTAGTTTTAAATCTTGCTCGGTTACACCATCTAATATGTCAATGACAAAAAGAACCACATCCGCCCTTTTAATGGCTTTGAAAGCTCGGTTAATGCCAAAAAATTCTGCTCCATAATCAACGTTTTTCTTACGTCTGACTCCTGCAGTATCGATGAGACGATAGGTTGTTTCGCCCCGACGTACTATCATATCGATCGCATCTCGGGTGGTACCAGATACAGGGCTAACAATGGCTCTACTCTCTCCAGTGAGAGCATTTAGCAAACTGGACTTACCCACATTAGGACGACCAATAATAGCCACCTTAATTTCTTCTTCCTGATCAATTTCATCCACAGGGGGAATATGTTTGATCAACTGGTCTAACATTTCTCCTGTACCATTACCATGGATTGCAGAGATAGGATAAGGCTCCCCTAATCCCAAATTCCAGAACTCCGCCGCTTGGGCTAGTCCCTGATTTTCCGATTCACATTTATTAACAACCAAGACAATAGGAACATTTTGGGTTCTTAACCATGAAGCGATTTCCTCATCCCCTGCCGTCAAACCAAACTTACCATCAACAACAAAAATAGCGGCTATAGCTTCACTCAGGGCTGCTTGGGCTTGTTCTCGGATGTAGGGTAAAAACTCCGTATCATCATCAAATACTAATCCTCCCGTATCTACAATCTGAAATTCTCTATCTTGCCAAAATCCGGGGCGATAGGTACGATCTCTAGTAATACCCGGCTCATCAAAGACGATCGCATCTTGTTCCCCCGATAAACGATTAACAAGGGCAGACTTACCCACATTAGGGCGCCCGATTACGGCAACAATAGGAAGCATAGCAGATTTAACGGTAAAAATAACCAACTTCTTATTATAACCTTTTATAAAACTTTTTATGTTAAGAAATGCAAAAATCGTTCATCCCTCGACGAACTCCCGTCGGTGACTATAATGGAAAAAGCCATAATATAAAAAATTTATTAAGGGGGATTTTCTTAATGGTTACAACTCCCATAAAAACCACAAAACGCTTAACAACTCAGGTGGAAAACATCGCCACTGACACCACTACCATACGCTCTCTTGATTGGGATCGAGATCGTTTTGATATAGAATTTGGTTTACAAAATGGAACCACCTATAACTCCTATGTGGTAAAAGGAGAAAAAAACGCTTTAGTAGATACCTCCCACGCCAAATTTAAAGATCTTTATTTTGATGAACTAAAAAAAGTAATTGATCCTCAAACTATCGATTATTTAATTATCTCCCATACTGAGCCAGACCACAGTGGTTTGGTCAAAGATTTATTAGACATCGCACCTGATATTACCGTGGTCGCTTCCAAGGTTGCCATCCAATTCCTAGAAGGTTTTGTTCATAAAGACTTTAAACGACAAATTGTTAAAAACGGTGACCAATTAGACATCGGCAACGGACATATTTTCGAGTTTATCAACGCTCCTAACCTTCATTGGCCCGATACTATTTTTAGCTATGACCATGGCACCAATATTCTTTTTACCTGTGATGCTTTTGGTTTGCACTATTGCAGTGCGGATATGTATGACCAAGATTTAGATGCCATTTCTCCAGACTATCGTTTTTATTATGAATGTTTGATGGGACCTAATGCAAGGTCTGTTCTTTCTGCCATGAAAAGAATGTCTGCCCTTGGGGACATCAAAATGGTCGCCAATGGACATGGCCCTATATTAAAACATAATACTCAAGAATTACTAGATCGTTATCAGCGTTGGAGTAGCGAACAAAGCAAGGGAGAAAAAACTGTCGCTGTATTCTATATCTCTGATTACGGTTATAGCGATCGCCTTTCCCAGTCCATTGCTAAGGGTATCACCAAAACAGGGGTTACCGTAGAAATGATTGACATCAACGGCACCGACATCCACGAAATACCCGAAATCGTGAGCCGTAGTGCGGGAATCGTTCTTGGAATGCCCCCCCTCAGTGACCATGGCGACATCGCCAATAAAGTGGGGGCTATCCTTGCCACCATCAACAGTAAGCAGATTTTTGGTTTGTATGAGTCCTATGGCGGAGATGACGAACCCATTGACACCTTCTCTTCCAAGTTGTCGGACTTGGGTTTAAATCAAATTTTTGCTCCCATCCGCATCAAAGAAACTCCCCACGAAATTACTTACCAAACCTGTGAAGAGTCAGGGGTGGATTTAGGGCAAGTTTTGACCAAAAAGACCAAAATTAGTAAAAGGAAAGCCTTAGACGTTGATTTAGACAAGGCTATGGGACGTTTGAGCGGAGGGTTATATATCATTACTGCTCAAAAAGGAGAAGAAACCAAAGGAGCGATGTTGGCATCTTGGGTGAGTCAAGCCAGTTTTGAACCCCCCGGATTTACCGTTGCTGTGGCAAAAGACAGGGCGATCGAATCTTTGTTACAGGTAGAGGACACCTTTGTTTTAAATATCCTTGAAGAAGGAAAATATCAAAACTTAATGAAACATTTTCTCAAAAGATTTCCCCCTGGAGCAGATCGTTTTGAAGGGGTGAAAACCACCGTCGCCACCAACAAATCTCCTATTTTAGTAGATGCGCTCGCTTATCTTGAGTGTGAAGTGGTTAGTCGTATGGATTGTGGAGATCATTGGATTGTCTATAGTAAAGTGACCACAGGCAGGGTTTCTAAATCTGACGCTTTGACAGCGGTACACCATCGCAAAGTAGGAAACTACTATTAAATAATTATCTCAAAAGCAAGGGTAAACTATATTTAAAAGCAAGGGATTTAAACCCCTTGTTATACCTTATCAATTTGACCAATTATTCAGCAATATCAGCGGATGTATTAGATTTACTTTTAATAAAAAATAATCTCAATAACATCGCTATAGTACAATAAAGAAAATAGTAATTTAAACTACATTTAGAATAAAAAATGACTCAGACATTAACTGCAGAAAATCTTTTTCGTTCAGCTTATGAAAACCGCTACACTTGGGACAGTGATTTCCCTGGATATACCTGTGATATTACTTTAAAATCCAAAGAAGGTACTTTCACCGCCCAAGCAAAGATTGGGGCTGATCTCAAATTTGAAATCTCTGGCATCGAAAATGAGACGGTCAAAAAAACAATGGAACAACAATTATGGGAGATTACCATTCACCGTGTTAACCATAGTTTTGAAAAAAGCCATGGCGATAATACTTTCACCTTTGGAGAAAAAGATGAAAATGGTGCAGTGGAAATTTTAGTGGGTGGTGCATCCGAGGGCAACCGCTACAAGGTAAAAGATAACAATGTTTGTTTTGTTTATCGTCGCATGGGTAAGGGCATTGTTGCTATTAATACCTTTGGTTTATTAAACACCGATCACGGTTATCTTTCCACTGGTTATGATTCTGTTTATTTAGATGCAGAAACCTTACAGCCCAGAGGTGCTAAAACTATCTTTAATGATACTTTTGAAAATGTTGATGGTTATTATGTTTTAACTAATCGCACTATTACCACGGAGGAAAATGGTGAGCCTGTAACTACTGAATATCAGTTCTCTAATGTAGTTTTAGGCTAGTTTTGGTTCTGATTCTGTTTAAGTAAATGACCCCGCTTTACCTATCATAAGCGGGGTTTTTTGTTTCTACAGTAAGATGTTGAATGAGTTATCCCTTTTTTGTCACTTTCCATTTTTTCTTACTATTAATTAATTTCATAACTCCTTATAATCAAAAGATTACATATACTACAATTTACTTTTCTTAATTTTGAGTCATCTTTTATTTTAAAGTAACAAATAATCGGGCGATCGCATATAGAGAAAGACTTTTAGAGTTTAGCAATTTCAAAGATTATCGGAGACTGACAAAAGAGGGATAAGAGCAAAAAGTCTTTGTTTAAGCGAATCGGATGACCATTTTGATTGCTTTTCATCAAAACAGTTATCGTAATTTCAAACATTTTTATCTCAATCATGTTCAGCAATATTGGAGATCAGCTTTTCCCAAACTTCCCAGTTATAACCGATTTATTGAATGGATACCATCAACCCTAATGCCTCTTTGTGTATATCTCAAACATTGTTTTGGTCGTTGTACAGGTATTAGTTTTATTGATTCAACCAAAATTCAAGTTTGTCATAATCGACGCATTTCAAGGCATAAAGTTTTTCAAGATTTAGCCGCGCGAGGAAAAACCTCCGTGGATTGGTTTTATGGTTTTAAACTTCATTTAGTTGTCAATGAATTGGGGGAAATTCTCAATATGAGTTTAACCCCGGGTAATGTAGATAACCGAAAACCCGTTACTGAACTCCTAGAAACACTTTGGGGTAAAGTATTTGGAGATCGAGGTTATGTCTCGGCTAAACTAGCCACAGAGTTACTTGAAGAATATGGCATTGAATTTTTTGCTAAACCTAAGCGTAATATGAAAAACAAACTCATGAAACTCCATGACAAGTTACTTTCTCGTAAGAGGTCTATTGTGGAAAATGTTTATGATCAACTCAAAAATATTTCACAAATAGAACATTCTCGTCATCGCTCACCTGTCAATTTTTGTGCCAACCTTCTTTGTGGATTAATTGCATACTGTCATAAACCCAAGAAACCTACGCTTCATTTAGACTGGCTTTTACCTCAATCTGCTTAACCCGAACTCAGGTTAGTTATGTTAAACCTCATAATATCGATACTACAAAATTTATTTTCTTCTCAGAAAACTTTAGATTTATTTTATATTTTTTATTAAAATTTTTGTTAGAATCGGCGTACATTTTTACAGAATATAGTAGTTTTAAATAACGTATAATCATCAAAATTACCATGGGTATTATGATACACTCATTTACCCAATACATTTTGTCGTTTTCATATAAACACTTAAAAAATTTCTTCACAATAAAAAAGACCACGTAAAAAAATAAAAAGAGAAAATTATTAAACATAAAATCAGCTCTATATTCTGAGTAATAAATAATTATTTTCCAATTTATCGGAGGGGTTTATTATGACTTCTATGGCTGACATAAACAATCAATTTGTTTCTATCGAATTCAAAAAGATCGAGACTAACTACCATAAGAATAAATTTCTAGTTCAATGTTTTAACACCATGCAAATGGCGGCGTGTGAAAGTTATATTAATGGATTAGAGATACCTGATTTTTTAGTCAAGTCAAATTTAGATACAATTATTCCTATTTGTTATCGAGAGTATCCTTTTTTATTAATCCCCTATGAATGGTTATTAAAAGAGAGCGAATACTTAGCTGAAAAATCCCATGAATTGATGGAAACTCAATATAACTTACCCAAAGAATTATTTAAAGTTATGCTAGGGGAAAGTCAATTAATGTATCCCAAATACACCATGGCATTATGGCAAAAAGGAGCAACAAATCTGGAACAAGCACAAACAGATATGTTGGATGATCTTATTACTAAAGCTCAAATAAAAGACGGAGATCATATCTTAGATATTGGATGTGGTTTTGGCAGTGCTTTACATTATATTCTTTCAAAATTTCCTAACTGCCAAGTAACAGGATTAAATCTAAGTAAAGAACATTGTCAGTATATTCGTAATAAAATAAAAGATGATCAAAGTTATTTTAGTTCGGATTGTTTTACCTTAATTGAAGGTGATTTTAATACCATTAATTTTGAACAAAAATTTGATAAAATTATTAGCTTAGGAGTGTTTGAACATATAGGAAACCTAACTAATAGTTTTAAAAAAGTATCATCTTTACTTACAGATAAAGGTCAATTTTTACTACATATTATTGCCATTAAACTTCCCCATAGTATCTCGAGTGTCTTTCTTGAAAAGTATATTTTTCCACGCTTTAGAGTGTGGGGTTATGAAAATGTACCGTTATATAATCAAGACCTTAAAACCGTTGATAAATGGTTTATGAATGGCTCAAATTATTCTAAAACATTAGTAACATGGTTGCGTAACTTTGATAATAACCAAGAATATCTTAAAACCCTTAACTATGACATGGATTATAGTCGTTTTCGCAGAATGTGGCGGTTATATTTGATATGGTGTATTGCTTATTTTGATGCTTGTAATGGGGAAGTTTTGGGTAATGGGCAGTATTTGATGACTAAAGCCTAATCGAGCTACAACAAAATCATCATAACTTTTTTTCTTAGTAATTTTTCTACTGTTTTATTTACCAAATTAATTCCAAATTTAAGGTAAAGTTTATTAAAATATATTCTCCTAACAAATTACTAGGATTATCTAATATTTCAGTATTTTGATTCTCTCGATAAATTTCTACTTGTCTATCTTTCCGATTAATTAACCATCCTAATTTTGCTCCATTTTCCATATATTCTTTCATCTTCTCTTGGGTAGTTTTTAAGCTATCACTAGGAGACATTAATTCGATGACAAAGTCAGGGCAAATATGGGCAAACTTTTCTTTTTCTGTATCGGGAATTGATTGCCATTTTTTAAGGGAAATCCAAGAAGCATCGGGAGATCTAATGGCGCCATTTGGTAATATAAAACCAGCGGAAGAATCAAAAACTATGCCTGAATTTTCTTGATTATTCCATAACCACAACTGAGCAATAATTCCAGCATTTCTATTACTGCTAATATCTCCTACGGGAGTCATAATAACTAAATCTCCTTGATTATTTTTTTCAAATCTAATATTACGGTTATTGAGGCATAGTTGATAAAATTGGTCATCGCTAATATTTAATGATTGACAGTCAATGGTTAGGGTTGTCATGGCTATTAATCTATGTTTTTAATAAGTTTATTTTAGAAAAATTTTTATTAGACTTTTTTTTCCCTCATCTTTTATTTCTTTTTTAGAGAAAAAGAGGATCATTTTTCACTTTTTATCTAGGAGTGTCATATTTGACCATGGGAAAATAATATTAGTTCTATAATAATTCTATGGTAAGTATTTTACAGGGTAGAACTTATGGTTACTCTCATTGGTAATAAAACTGTCAGTTTAGAGGAGTTTCTACAACTGCCTGAGACTAAACCTGCACAGGAATTTTTTGATCATAAAATTATTAGTAAACCGATGCCTCAAGGAAAACATAGTATTATTCAAGTTGAATTGGCTACAGCTATTAATTCAATTCTTAAGCCTAAAAAAATTGGTTTTGCTTTTCCTGAGTTGAGGTGTACTTTTGGGGGTAAATCTATTGTGCCTAATATTGTGGTGTTGACTTATGATCATATTCCATGGGATGATAATGGGGATATTGGGAATGTGGTGAGTATCGCCCCTGATTGGATGATTGAGATACTTTCCCCTGAACAAAGTCAGAGTTTGATTATCAAGAAAATATTGCGTTGCCTTGAAGATGGATGTCAGTTAGCATGGATAATTGATCCTGAACATAAGACTATTTTTGCTTACTATCCTCAGAAAGTGAAGGCTTTTGATGTGGATGATGATGTTTTACCTGTGCCAGATTTTGCTTTAGATTTGAGGTTAACGGTAGGGGATATTTTTAGTTGGTTGAATTTCTAAGATTAAACGAGGGGAAGGAAAATGGCAGAGCTTAAAATTCCCAAAATTAAACCGACTACTACCTGAAAAGGGGTGTGCCCCAGTAATTCTTTGAGTCTTTCTTCGTTAAAATCTTCGTTGTTAATCATTCCTTCCATGATTTGGTTTAATACCTTTGCTTGTTTTCCTGCGGCTTGACGCACTCCTGCGGCATCATACATGACGATTCCTGCAAAAATAGAGGCGATCGCAAATTCGGACGATGACCACCCCAAAGTTTGTCCTACACCCGTGGCTAAAGACCCTACAAGGGCAGAGTGAGCGCTAGGCATACCCCCTGTACTAACGATATAGCGAAAGCTAAATTTGCGGTTATGGACGGTATCTACCGTAACTTTGATGATTTGGGAAAGAATACAGGCTAAAAGAGGAATTACAATTAACTTGTTACCTAGAACTTCATTCATTATCTGCATTGTTTATACCCTCTTAATTTTTTCTATTAACAATAAACTCTGCCAAAGCTTTTAATGGTTGGGCTTTTTCTCCATATACCGCCAACTGTGCGATCGCACTTTCCACCAACTCATCAGCCTTAGCCTTAGACTCCTCTAAGCCCCATAACTTGGGATAAGTAGCCTTGTCAGCAGAAATATCCTTTCCCGCCGTCTTACCCAACTCCTCACTAGTGGCAGTTACATCTAAAATATCATCAATAATTTGAAACGCTAAACCGATATTTTTTGCATAGATAGAAAGCCGCTCTAAATCCTCTTGGTTTGCCCCTGCCAAAATCGCCCCAGAAGTTACACAGGCTTCTAATAAAGCCCCCGTTTTGTGAATATGGATAAAACTAAGCATCTCCGCCGTCACATCAGTCTTACCCTCGCACTCCAAATCCATCACCTGCCCCCCAACTAAACCTTGGGCGCCCACCGCCCTAGTTAAAACCTTAATCACCTCCAACACATTCTCAGGAGGTACCCCCTTAGTTTTCCTCGCCACATACTCAAAAGCATAGGTTAACAATCCATCCCCTGCCAAAACCGCAATATCTTCCCCATACACCTTATGATTAGTCAACTTACCCCGACGATAATCATCATTATCCATCGCGGGTAAATCATCATGGATTAAAGACATAGTATGAATCATTTCCAAAGCACAAGCAGAAGGAATCGCAATATCATCATTACCCCCCATCAACTCACAAGTAGCCAAACACAAAATAGGGCGCAATCTCTTGCCCCCTGCCAACAAAGAATAACGCATCGATTCATAAATCTTTTCAGGCTTACCCATAGGCAAAGACTCATCCAAAGACTTTTCCACCAACTTTTGTTTCTCTTTCAAATAGCTTTGTAAATCAAACACAGAATTTTACTTTCCTCTACTTGCCTTTATTTCTAATCTTTTGGAATATAATCTCTTAGTAGATATACCAGATATTATTATCAATCATCATTGACCATTAGGCAATAAAAAATAGAGCATAAAAATTTAATTATCAACTATCCATTATCCATTATCCATTATCCATTATTTAGCCCTTGCCACCGCTGCCAAAATCGTCTTTTTCACAGACTCAAACTGTTTTTTCAAAATAATTTTACTCCCTTCGGGTTGTCCTTCACCCTGCCAAGAAGAAGCCTTAAGCAGAAAATTTTGTAGTTGTTTCAACTTCTCAGAAGCGACATTAACAGTTAACTTTTGTTTATAACCAGAAGGATGTCCTAACTCAAAAAGTAAAATATGGTACTTCTTCTGACTAATTAAATTAGTACTAATTTGAGCACCAATATCTGTTTTCAAATCCAAATAACAAGGCAACCATTTTGGCTCATAAGTCCGATTATAAAGCAAATTAACCCACAAAATCATCGGGTGGGGAGTAGCCTGAAACATAAAGTGGGTAAAACAAAAAGTTGATTTAGGTTGAAAATGTAGCACCTCATCAGACTCCAACATACTCCATAAACTAGAAAAAGCACCCTCTTGGGCTTCCACCAAATTCGGAAAAACAATCTTTTTCTGGGGTTTATTCTGCGGCCAAAAACTTTGACGATAAACCGTATTGATAGGAAGAAGTGCTGAAGATGCTTCTTTACTTGTTTGATTCATTCCCCCATCGCTATTATATTCCCTGTCTAAAGGGATAATTACCTTCAAAATTTCCCTTATATTTTGAGGGCGACGGGCAGGGGATTTATGTAAACAACTCATAATCAAGTCATCTAAATCCTTGGGTAACTCCAAATAAGTAGGTAATTTTTTGGGGGGAAATTCATTATGGGCTTTGTACCACGACTGAAAATTATGAGCTTCTGCCTTAATGGGGGTTTGTTGGGTTAACATCTGATACATCAATACCCCTAAACTATAAATATCAGAAGTTGCCTTCAATTCATCCTCCGCCATTTGTTCAGGAGAGCAATATTCAGGAGTACCCATAAAGGATTTTTGGGTTAAAGATTCATCAGGATTATGAATTTGGGCAATGCCAAAGTCAAGAATTTTGACAAAATGACCTCCTTTTTCATCCTTGGCTAAAAATATATTACTCGGTTTAATATCTCGGTGAATAATGGGGGCTAACTCATTGTTGACTAAAATACCATTATGGGCGCACTCTAATCCCAAGCATATTTGACGGGTAAGGGATAGAAATTTGGGGAAAGAAAGGGGCTTTTTCTTAACCAGTTGATCTAAATCATAGCCTTCTAAATATTCCATCACATAAAATGGCACTTGACTATCATCAACGCCATAATCCTTTACCCTAACAATATGATCACTTTGTTCACCCAATAATGCACTTATTTTAGCCTCTTTCTGGAAGCGATCGCGCATTTTACTATCCAACAAAGCCTGAGAAAGAAATTTGATCGCCACCACCGTATCATTATTATTAATATCAAAAGCCTTATAAACCTGCCCCATGGCTCCCTTACCCACCAAATTACCGATTTTGTAGCGATTTGTTAGTAATTCTTGGGAGTCCTTATGTAAAGACTTGACTAAATCTGAGATAGGCTTAAACATTATGATACTGTACCTCTACCATGTTGAGTTGCCATAGGAATAAACCCTAAGCACCTTATTAAATATATTATAGAATTTAAACCGTTCGTTTTTTTGCCCTTGACCATAAAAAACCATTTACTTCCTTAAATAATGATTAATCCATCCGAAAATATCCCCCCCGAAGAAAGTAATCTTTTCCCCACAGAAAACCATACGCCCCCAGAATTATCTTCTACCCTAGAAAATGATTCTCCCCCAGAATTACCACTCCCCGAAGAAGTCACCGAAACCCCTCCCCTCAGTAGTCAAGAGCAAATTAAATTAAAACAAGAAGGGGATTTTGTCTATCTTTTTTTACCCCCCCACAAAACCAACCATAGCAATCAATGGATAAGGATGATAGAGGATTTCAAAACCCGATTGCAAAAAATGGATAAGTCATGGCTTCCTGAGACAAAAGCCCATTTAGATAGCGGTGATAAGTTGTTGGATACTAGACAAATTAGGGAGTTAGATGAAATTCTTGAACAAAATCAACTCAAACTCGATTTAGTCATTGCCCAACGTCGTCAAACTGCTGTGGCAGCGGCTAGTGCGGGTTATTCTGTTAAGCAAAATCCTTCTATTTCTCTTTTTGTTAAACCTAAAGAAAATCCTCAACAAAATTTAGCTGAACCTTTATATCTTAAAACTAATTTGCGATCGGGGGTGCAAATATCTCACCATAGCACGGTAATTATTCTTGGTGATGTCAATCCAGGTGCCACTATCATTGCGGGGGGAGATGTTTATGTGTGGGGTACTCTAAAAGGTATTGCCCACGCAGGGGCAAGGGGTAATCGAGAATGTTTAATTATGTCTTTAAAAATGAATCCAACTCAATTGAGAATTGCGGATTTGGTAGCTAGGGCGCCTGATAATACCCCCGATAGTGTGGCGGAGGTGGCTTACATTGGGGATGGGGGTATCAGAATTCGGGATGCGGATACTTTTCGTAAGTTAAATGTTTTTAGTACACAAAAACAACACTGGGTGAATAGTAGTCATGGGGAATTGAAATTCGAGCGCACTGAAAACCTAACCATTGAAAATTGATTTATATTGGAGGTAGAGGAAATATTTAATTATTTTGTGTCATGAATAATATTATTTTTCATTTAGCAATTCCCATGATTAATGGGGAGGATACTAAAAAATTTTATGGAGATATTTTAGGAGCGAAGTTAGGTAGAAATAATGACCATGCCATGATTTTTGATTTTTATGGACATCAGTTAGTCGCTCATACTAGCAAAGAAAATATTACTCCTCCTAGGGGGATTTATCCTCGTCATTTTGGTATCGTTTTTACGAAGGAATCTGATTGGGATGATTTGGTTTTTAACTGTGAAAATAAACAGGTTGAGTTTTATCAACCTCCTCGCATTCGTTTCTCTGGGGAATTAACTGAGCATAAAACTTTCTTTTTACAAGATCCTGCCCATAATATCCTAGAATTTAAGTTTTATCTTTATTATGAAGCTATTTTTGGGGCTACTGATGTTATGGCTATAGGCGATCGCTAATTAAATATAACCTTTAATGAACCTATATTTATCCATAAATAAAAAAACTCTTATTTTTGAGTTAAAGAATTAACATCCCATGACCAAAATTATCAATTTATGCTCATAAAAAATCATTGTTAATGTTAAAAAATAAAGATATGATTACTCTAGTCATTATCTATAGAAAATTATAAAGTTGATGGATATTAAATTGGTAAATATAGGTTTTGGGAATATTGTTTCTGGTAATAGAATTATTGCCATTGTTTCCCCAGAATCAGCCCCCATAAAAAGAATTATCAACGAAGCAAAAGATAAAGGTCAACTTATAGATGCTACCTACGGGAGAAGAACACGGGCTGTTATTATCACAGACTCTAACCATATCATACTATCTTCTATTCAACCCGAAACTGTGGCTCAAAGGTTTACTTCTCCGAAAGAATGAGGTAGTAGGTAAACACCAAAAAAAGTTGTACAGTAATAAATTATTGTCGTCGAAAATAAATACGTCGAAAATCTTTGTGGATGAAGCATTACTAATGATACTACCTTAAATCAGGTTTAACGATTCTTCAAAATTAATTAACAAATTAGATGTCGTTTTCCCTAGAAATAGCGAATTATATGTCGCCTTCCAATTAGGCGACTTTTTTGTTTGAAAAGTGGTCATTAACAAATTAGGGTCTGCTGAAAAAGTCTTAAACGTAATATTGCATTACAAGTGTTAATATGTCATTGACTTTATAGATAAGCAAATCTAAGACTTATGTCATAAAAACAAAAGTAAAACTTATCATATTGAGGGAATTTTAATTGTTTTTGCAAAAATAGACAAAAAATTTCCTTTAATATTTTTCTGATTATAGTCATTAAATTCATTACCAAAATAGCGATTGCCACTTTGTTTTCTGATGTTTCTCTTAATTTTGTTCTAATTAAATTTAACCCGTATCTTCTTTTTCCTTCTCCAAATTTTCCTTCTATTCTGCTTCTAATTTTTTCGTCTTCTCTTGCTTTATTTAATAGTCCCAAGTCTGTGGGATATTTTATGTCCGATGGGGTTACTGTGGCATCTAATATTAGTTTTCCTTTATTCTTTTCTTCTTTTTCTGAGTTTTTTTTTCTTCCTCTGTTACCAATGTTTCTTTTACTATTTGTCTATTTATTTTATCGATTATTTCTTTACTTATTCTTTTACGAAAATGCACTAACATTGACGGGTCAAATACTACTTTATTTTCGTAGCACTCTAACCCTATGTAGATATGGATTTTCTTTTATTTGCTCTACTGTTTCTCTATCACTTATCGTCAATATTTCTTAAATTCATAATGAACCCAATGCCACTCTAAATGATTTGGCTGGTGCTCCTATTTTTTCTTCAAAAATACTTGCATATTCTTCTTCATATTCTAACCATGGAATTATTTCACTCATTACTACCCAACGATTATTTTCATCTAGATGAAAATCTTCTTGGATTTTAAAATCCGATACTGAATAATGTATTTGATTTGTTCTAATGTACATGGTCAAACCGAAAAAACTTACTTTTTTCTTGATTTTAGCTCATTTTTTCGCTTTTTTCTGCTCACATAATCCTTCTAACTATTGCTCTATCTTGATTCTATTATTATTCAGCAGACCCTATTTATGTGTAAAGGTATTGGCAGAAAAGGACAAGAGGTAACTCATATCCTGTACAATATAGGTAGTACCACAATCATTAGGCATACCAAAGTCAAGGGCAATGCTAGTCCTTATGATTCTTCACTCCGAGAATATTGAAATAACCGCAAACTCAAACAGGGTAAAAACTACTGGGCAAAAGGTAGTAAATACTATCAAGTAGCCATTAACCAAAATTGGAAATGTCCTGTATGTGGTGAGAACTTATTTAACGGAGAACTATTAGAAACCTATCATATAGTACCTGTGATAAATGGTGGTGAAGATTTCACTGATAATCTTGTACATTTACACAAGTCTTGTCACAAACAGGTACATTCAAAATCCAAGTTTGAAGGCTTGAAGTAAGGCTTGAGCCGTGTGATGGGTAACTGTCACGCACGGTTCTTAGGGGAGGAGAGAGAGGTGACTCTTGAACCTTACCCGCTAATTAATGTTCTCTAAGGTGCGGAATATCTAAAACTCAATAACCATGGTGTATTCGCTAAAAATATTAATTATGGTGATATGTTATTGAATTAATTCCCAAGCTAGTTTGGCAGCACCAACCATTCCTGCATCATTACCTAATTTTGCAACCATTAATTTTAGTCCTTCCCTAGAACTAGGTAATACTCTTTTTTCAACTTCTTCCCAAGCTGATGGTAAAAAATATTCAGCACTAGCACTCACTCCCCCCCCAATCAAAATGGCTTCTGGGGTAAAGATGTAAATGTAGGTTGCCAAGCCAGTGCCTATTATCTTGCCATAATCTTCCCAAAATTTTAGGGCGCTAGGATCATTTTTTTTTGCTAATTCGCCCCATTCAGATGGTTTTTTGCCTGTATCACGATAAATGGCTGTAGCGGAGGCGTGTTGTTCAAAGGAGCCTGTGTTACCGCTATTACAAGGATGTCCATGGGGATTGAAGGTCACTAAACCTAATTCTCCCCCAGCACCATTATGTCCGATAAATAATTTGCCATGGAGAATGACAGCGCCCCCTACCCCCGTACCAATGGTTAATAAAATTAAATTTTGATAGTTTTTTCCTGCACCTAGCCATGCTTCTCCTAATCCTGCACAGTTAGCATCGTTACAAAGAATGGTTTTTAGTCCTGTTTTCTTTTCCAATTCATCGGCAAGGGGTACATCATGCCATCCACTTAGGTTGATGGCTACTTTGGCTATTCTACCTTTTACGTCTGTAGCCCCTGGCATTCCAATGCCCAAGGCAACAATGTTTTTATTTTGGTTGATTCTATTAACGGTAAGGGCGATCGCATTTATGACATCTTCAGGGGTAGCAGGTTGAGGAGTGGCAACACTAAAAGACTCTAAACAAGTACCATCCACCAGAAAACGTCCAAATTTAATGGCTGTGCCACCCAAATCCACTCCTATTACTTCTTTTTCTTTTACCATTTTTAAATACTTTTTTTATCCCTATTTATTTTACTATTTACTCAACCTCATGGGACTTTCTCACTAACCAATAACTGGCAGAGAGACAAATTATAGCTATCCCTAAAGCAATTAAATCAATTTTGTCATATTGTTTGGGATCAAAAATAATAATTTTTCTTGCCACCGCAATTAAGGCAGTAGTCAAAACTAACTCTAGTTGAAGTATGTGCTTTCTTAAATATACGGTAATATTTTCCAATAGTTCCAGGGCAATCAATATATTAAGAAATAGTCCGAATATTTCAAAAATTGTACTAGCAAAAAAGCCAAACTCTCCAGTGATAAATAAATATTTTGCTAAGACAAATATTAAATCTAATATCGAAATAAAAACAACAATTATAATTCCTAAAGAAAGAATTTTAGAAACAATATTTTCTGTAAGATGAACTATTTTTAAAAAGTTTTTATCTTTAAATGCTTCTTTTAAATAATTAATAAAACTATTCATATAAATTATATATATGTCTTAATATATTTTGAATTGAAAAATAACAATAAAATGGAAAAGACAATATATATTCCGTTGAACAAAATAATTCATTTTATTCTCCTTTCATTAGACTATTGAATATTTCGTAGATCAAAACTTTTTTAGTTGACATTTTCAACACACAAATATTAAAACACGTTCTTGCCATTCTGATGGTTGAGGAGATTTAAAAAAGTGTCCTTAGCAACTGTATGAACATAATTGCTACAATATTATTAAGTTTTGTAAACTCATCAGCAAAAAACCTTGAAGACTAAACCAATCGTAACTCAGTGGAACTGTTTAGATAATCTCTGGCAAGGGGGAGAAGAAGTAGTAAAAACAGGTTTACCCCATTCCCAATTAGCACCTCCTTGGCAAATACTATTATTAGGAGATGGCTCTCCCACAAGGCATTTGAGGTTATTAACCCAAGAGCCTACCCAAGTAGATGTGATTGATATGTCTTTGATTGGTATGGATAAAGATAATGCCCCTCAGGCCATAGAAAACGTCCCAGGACCTAGGTTAAGAAGACAAGTATGGCTCAAAACTGCTTCTGGGCAAAGGTTGGCTTATGCTTCTTCTTGGTGGAGTGCGGACAATGTGGATCATTATTTAGAGAATAGAGCCTTACCGATTTGGGAAAGTTTATCTAAATTGCACACAGAATTGTATCGGGATATTCAAGGTATTTATTACGGTAATTGTCCTTATTTAGAAGAAAGTTTTGGGGAAAAAGGACCTTTTTGGGGGCGACATTATCTTTTTTGGCACAACCGCAAACCTTTAACTCTTATTTATGAAGTTTTTTCCCCTTATTTATCTAAATATTTAGGAGAAATAAAGTACAAAAAATAATGTTTTCACCATGGCTTAATTCTCTATGAGATCCTCTGCAAACTGTTGTAATTTTTTGCTTAGTTGTGTCACAGAAATACGGGGAGACATACGGGGTATGGGGCGATCGCCCTTATCCGTAACCATCAATAATACAGGTATTTCGTATTTATAAACCTCAAACCATTGTTCATTGGTAGTAATATCTCTAATTTCAATAATTAAACTAAAATCATCAATTTCCCGTAATTTTTCCTCTAATCCTTCACAAAGGTGACAACCCTGTTTGCTATATAAAACTAACTTCATTATTTTTAAATACTAATTAATCCACAGTAAAAAAAGAGTGATAGCTACTAAATAAACCGAACAACTGAGTTTTTAAAGCATCTAAAAAACCTAAAAAATAAAATACTCCTCGACTAATAACTTTGGTCAAAGAACCATTTTTATTACAAGGAGGATTACCTAAAACATGACAATCAAATAACTTACCATAAAAACGTATTTGTTGGGATAAAGTCAAATTTTTTAAACCCATCAAAAAATGATTATGGTAAAAAGCAAACTGATAACTCAAAGACTTGGTTGTAATATCGTGACAGCCTCCAAGTTCCTCCCCTAAATGAACTAACTCTGCCAATGGATCGTACCAAATATCATAACCCGTACCGCGTAACCGTAAACAAAAATCCGACTCCTCTCTCACTGCACTACCCCGAAACCTTTCATCAAACCAGACATCATACTTGGTAAAAATATCTCGCCGAAAAGACATATTGCAACCCCTAGCAGTAATAATTTTTTGGGGTTTGATTAAATAAACAAAATCCAAATGATACCATGCCAACCCCGGATCACTTGCTTCGGGGTCTAAATGCTCTTTGAATGCCGTTGAATAGCCTTGCTCTCCTGTTTGAGCCGAAAACTGCTTCATACGGTCTAAAACCCTTCCAGCTACTGCACCTATCTTTTCATTATCTAAATAATTTTTGACATGGGAAGAAATATAATTTTCTGATAGCTGAACATCATCATCAATAAAAATTACGATGTCGCCTTTCGCCTTACTAACTCCATAATTTCTGGCTTTTGGTAAACTAGCCCAATCTACCCGATACCATTTTATTTTTCCTTGTGTATGATGATTGCTCAAAAAAGATTCAACTTCTTGATCATGATCCAGAGTTTGATCCACCACAAGCACTTCAAAAGAAGGATAATCTTGTTTAAGTACATCCCGAATACTATCCACCAGGGCTTGTTCTCGTTTATAAGTAGGAATAATCACAGAAACTAGAGGTTGATTCATGATGTCGCAGGGTGTCTTTTTTTGAGGGACTTAAATTTTTTTCTGGTTTTACGATTTTTAGTCAAGATAGTTTGAACTTCTTGATCCCGTTCTTGTTTATCTATCACTGTTAGTTTAATTAAAACTCCCGCAAATAACCAGTAGTAAACGGCCACAGGGTCAGTGTCAAGGGGGTACCAGTAGGGAAAATAACCAATAAATAGTAAAAACACCCAAAAGGCGCTCGCAAAACTTTTGAGAGTTGGATCTTTAATGGAACGATACTTTTTAAAAGTATATATTACTAAATGAGTAATAAATCCCAAAAAAGCGATTAAACCTAACATACCAAGTTCATAAATAATTTTGGGATGATAGGTTTCCAAAAATGCCACAGCGCCAAAAGCTCTAGCGGAATTAGTCGCTTTACCTAAACCTGATCCTAAAAGAATTCCGTCACCATTACTAATAGCCCATTGCCACTGTTTAATGATAAAGTCTTGAGGAGGGGAGGCATTCCAACGCCCGATCGCACTATCAATTCTGTCCGTGACGAATTCAGGGTTAGCCGTAATAAATATAAAACCAATAATGAAGAGAATTACGGCAATGGGAATAAAACGTTTAAGACGAAAAATTTGCCCCGTTAAAACTAACATTACAGCGATAAATATAGGTACAAGGAAAAGAGCGGCTCTTTGTCCTGACACTACCGCATTAATGAAAACTAAACCCATGCCCCCAAGTCCGATTAATTGCCAAAAACGGGAAGTTTCAAAAAAGGCAACACTAAAACAAATGGCACTATTGGCAATGAGAAACCAGCCCCAATGCCATGGAGAGACAAATGTTCCTGGTAGTCGTATTTGATTTTGCTCTGGGGTATATAGTAGTGAACCACCCACAAAGCATCTAGCATCTAAACTAGCTCGAAATAGACCAGCACCTTCGGTAAATTCGCTGGTTGCTTGACAACGCCCACTTTTTAGAAATTGGTATTGCACCAAGGCTAAAAGACAACAGATGATTGCTAAAACCGCTAATAATCGACCGAGTTTAAGTACGGTTTGTTTATCTTCGATGAGATGATAACCACAAAACATTAAGGGTATGTAGCCGATAAATATTTTTAAGCCCAAAATACCCTGCAAAAATGGTTGTCCTTCTTTACAAATGCGAGGGGGACTGACATTTTGTACCAAGTTACAAGCTGGGGCCAGAAGTTGAATACGAAGGTTTATGAAAACTAAAACCATCAGGCAGACTATGCTTAGTATCATCAAAGTAGGAAGCAAAGGCTTAGCGATGATAATGGGTTTCCTCTGCTTCCATGCCTGAAGTAGTAGGGCACATAGGGCGGGAATATAAAATACATCTTTAGCAATCTGAAAGATCAAGTTTCCTCCTGCAAAGACATATACTACTGTACCTCCGAAGGGCATATAAATCAGAAACACCCAAAGCGCTGATTTGGGAAACTGATAGGAAAGAATGAGTGCCATAACTCCTAGGGCGGCGGCCACTGCCATCTTTGGTGATAAAAGGAAAAATGAAGGTAGGGCTACTAATATTCCGAAGATAATGGCGATCGCCCATGAACTGACCAATTTTTGCTTTTTTTGCCTTTCCTGCCGCTTGAGAGCCATTTTTTCTTTACGACTGAGGGGAGCAGGGGTATTAGGGGGAGCATTGCTTACACCCCTTTTACGGTTGCGAAATTTTTGAGTTTTCGAGGCAGTCATAATGCTTTGGGGATGATGGACTGAAAAGAATCACCCATAAAACAAGCAATTCTTTTCTTTTCAATTATGCTAGATGTTGCTCGACTACCGCCACTAAATTATCAGTCCAATGGTTAACTAAATTATGATTTTGAGCTTCTACCATTACCCGAATTAAAGGCTCTGTACCTGATGCACGGACTAAAATACGACCTTGATTACCCATGGCTGACTCTGCCTTGGCGATCGCCTGACGCACAGGTTCACACTCCTCCCAGCGTAAACGTTTTTCCCTGTCTTCTACCCGTACATTTTTTAATAGTTGGGGATAGGGGGTAAAACTTTCTTTTACTAATTGGGTTAAACTAACACCCCTTTGACGGGTAAGGGAAGCAAGATGGAGGGCGGTTTGAATGCCATCTCCGGAATAGTGGTGATGATGACAGAGGATATGCCCTGATTGTTCTCCTCCTAACATGGCTCCTGTTTCCCACATGGTAGCCTGTACGTGTTGATCTCCTACGGGGGTGCGTACCAGTTTACCGCCTAACTTTTGCCATGCCAATTCAAAGCCGAGGTTTGCCATAACAGTACCCACTAAAAGGTTATTGGGTAGTTGCCCTTGCTCTTGTAAGTATTGTCCCCAAAGGTAAAGAATATAATCACCACAGATTTTGTTACCGTCAGAGTCCATGGCCATCACCCTATCGGCATCACCATCAAAGGCAAACCCCATGTCAGCATCATATTCTGTGATGGCTTGTTTTATTCTATCAAGGTGAGTGGAACCGCAGTTAACGTTAATGCGATCGCCATCTGCTTGATGATGAAGGGTAATCACTTCTGCTCCTAACTCGGTAAATACTTGAGGGGCAATTTCTACCGCTGCTCCCCATGCCAAGTCGAGGACAATGCGCATTCCTTGAAAGTTAATATCTGCGGGTAAAGATTGGGTTAAAAATCTTTGATAATTGGTGGCTAACCCATGATGATGGATATTTTTGCCATATTTATTACCATCTCCTCTTAAATTGTGGCTTTTGAGAAGGTTTTCAATGGCGATCGCCTTTTCACTATTCAATTTAGTACCATCTGCCCCAAAAAACTTAATACCGTTATCCTCTGGGGGGTTATGACTAGCAGAAATCATGATCCCCCCCACAGCACCCATGGTGCGCGTAAGATAAGAAACGCAAGGGGTAGGACACAAGCCGATATTCCACACCTCTAAACCCATAGAAGTTAAACCAGAGGCGATCGCCATGGCTAACATATCACTAGAATTACGAGAATCCTGACCGATAATCACCGTTTTAGAATCATTTTGCCCTTGATTCCAGACCCTTCCGGCGGCCATACCAACCCCTAAAGCCAACTCAGGAGTGAGTAAATCACCCGCCTTACCTCTGATACCATCAGTACCAAAGAGCTTATCAGGTAAAGCACTAACACCAAATCGCACCCCTGCATTATCGAGTACCTTGCCATTTTGAGCCAGATCAAAAGACATTACCATTTTCAATTTTCCTCACACAATTAATTAAATGAATAGCTATCAAAATTTATGTATAAAACCAAACCAATTAACGCATTTATTTAGTTTATGAACCACCAGCAGTTAATTAATACTATTGCCAAAAATATAATTTATCAGGAATATTTAAAAGTATTTAATTTCAATTACTATGATTCATCAATTTTCGGTTTAGTTAATCCATAAAATTTTAATTAAGTTTTGTTATATTGGTTATATCATAACCATGATTTTAAAGATCATTGCATGATAGACTAAAACGTTCAATAAATCAAATCCTCAGAACTTTTTCTTTTGACAGTTTTGGGTTTTCTATGTTATATTGAAAGGGTAAGGATAAATCGTTCATCTGTTGGTTACAGACGGAAGTAAGAAGAAAAAAATCTTCTGAAGGAACGCGCCTCGAATCTAAACTCAACAAATTAGAGGAGGCGACATTATGAACGCAAATAACACTTTTAAAAAAAACAATAATCTCAGTTCGGTTAGTCAACAAGCTCGTTTATTGATGAGGGGCGATCGCAAACGTACTCAAAATCGTCAAGCATCGATGTTAACAAGAATATCCGCCGAAGTAGGAGTTCAATAAAAAAATAGAGATAAGAGAACTTATCATAGTTTTCCCTCGATTCTCTGACAACTTAAAAAGGTGGGCATCACCCACCACATTTTAGTTCGTATAAATAAAATAAACACATCATCAAGAAGTAAAAAAAATGATTAATAAAAATACCGCTCAACAAGTAAAACAAGCCCATCGTAACACCCTATTGGAAACCCTAGAACATAGATTACAGGTAGCCAAAGCCAACGGAAAAAACGATTTAGTAAATCAACTAGAAGCCGAAAAACGCTACTACCTTAGCTAATAAAAAAACCTAATGTGTGAACAAAAACCCTGATGCTCTTAATCATAAAAGCAAAAGGGTTTTTTCTATGTAGATGATACATCAAATGTGTTTTAGATTACTGTTTACTCAAAAAGCAAACTATAGTGTTAGTAATAACCTACGAGGTTTGAGCCGAAATAGTAACTAGATTATAGACAGTTTATGAATGCAGAAGAAAAAGCCAGAGGTTTAGAAATAGCCACCAAAATCGCAGCCGTTGTCAACCTATTCAAACAACAATTTCCAGACGTAAAAACAGATCTCAAACCGTGGCATAATGATCCTGATACCATTAATTTAGTAGATCCCGACTCCATCGACATCGGTTTTCACTTCCCCGGCTGGAGTCGCAAGATTCAAAGTAGGAGTATTTTAGTACAAATTAGATTTCACTATGATGAAATTGATAAAACCCATAAATTAATTGGGGTTGAGAGTGCAGGATTTAACCACACAGGGGAAGCGTGGCGATTATCCACCATTGAGAATTGGCAACTAGAAGGTAAATCTCCCCCCGTAGAAGAAATTAAAGAAAAGCTAAAATATTTTTCCCGTCAAGTATTCGAGCTATTCCAAAATTAAAGAATTATTAAAAAGTTTACTAAAATGTGACAACCTTTGCCATAAATAGATAAGCCAAATTAAGTTAAACTAAACATAATAAAAAAATAATACTCGTATTTTAAGATGAGCATAGTAAGTCAAGTTATTCTCAAAGCAGATGATGAACTGCGTTATCCTAGCAGTGGGGAATTAGAAGGAATCAAAAGTTTTTTAGATTCAGGATTACTCCGTCTCAAAGTAGCTGAAACCCTAGCAGAAAACGAAAAGAAAATCGTTGAAAAAGCTAGTCAAGAGTTATTTAAAAAACGTCCTGAATATCGTGCCAATGGTGGTAACGCTTCTGGACAAAAACAATATAATCAATGTTTAAGAGACTTCGGTTGGTATTTACGTTTAGCCACCTACGGAGTTTTAGCAGGAGATAAAGGGCCTATCGAAAAAATTGGTTTGATTGGTGTCAAGGAAATGTACAATTCCCTTGGAGTACCTTTACCCGGTATGGTTGATTCCATCCGTTGTTTAAAAGAAGCATCCCTTGCCCTTTTGAGCAAAGAAGAAGCGGCCGAAACTGCTCCTTATTTCGATTATATGGTTCAAGTAATGTCTTAAAAGAAAACATTAAAAATTTTTGATGACATTTTATGGGGGCTTGATAATCAAGCCCTTTTTGCTAAAGTTATATGGCTAAAAAAAAGGAAGAGGATTTATTTTTAGAAAATCACATTTCTTGGATTGATAAAAAATCATGGTTATCTCTATTGTTATATTCTTGCATTTATTTGATAATTGGTTGGTCCATAGCTAGTCGCTCTGAAATTTTAATTAGAAATACCAGAAATATAATAGATAGATGGAATATATTAATTGATGATGATTTGTTACTAATGGTTATCCGTGCATTTTCTTTAATATTGATTATGACTATCTCTTTGATGGTAATGAATCCTTTTTCTATTATTACTTTTATATTTGAGGAGTCCATTAGTTCTGATTTAAAGGGATTTATCTCGGTATTGGTTTGGTCTATTTTATTAGTTTTTATATTTTGTTATTTTGATTATTTTGCAGATATTCTAGTAATCACTTCATCTACTATTTTGCTTAGTTTAGATTTAGAAGAAAAAAAGATTTATGGTAAGTCGCTTATTTTTCTAATGGTTTTTATTGCTTCTATAGCATTTAGTTTAGGGGTGTTAATGTTTGATTATTTACATTGAATAATATAGTTAATTTTATGGCGAGTAAAAAGAAAGGAAAAGAAATTTTTAAAAAGGTTTTTGTAATTTTATCGGGATTAGCTTTTGTTTTGTTTTCTGTGTCTGCGGTGGTTAATATGATTATGAATCCTCAAACACCCGGGGCAACGGATAATCAAAACTCCCAAGGAGATGATGGTGCCATTGCTCAAATTGATAGAGAAATTGCAGGTTATCAATCAGTGTTAGAAAATGAGCCAGAAAATAGCTTTGCGCTAGAGAGATTAGTAGAATTAAATTTGCAAAAGGGAGATTTACAAGGGGCATTATCTCCCATGGAGAAGTTAGTAGCCCTTAATCCAGATAATGAGCAATATCAGCAGGTTTTGGGCATTATCCAACAGGGTTTGGAAGAGGAAGAAAATCCTCCCACGGAGTTACCTATTACTCCTGAAAGCCCCCCTGAAGGTGAATAAAATCTCGGTGAGGTAAAGAAAAGTTTAATGATTGGTTATTTTTAGCCCTAAAATTATTGTGTCTTTAGTATTCCATTTTTTATGAAAATTCCTATTCTTGATTTAAAACTGCAATATCAACAATTAAAATCTGAGATTGATGGTGCGATCGCCCTTGTGCTAGAATCAACCCAATTTGTATTAGGGCCAGAAGTTCAAAAATTAGAACAAGAAATTGCTAGTTTTTTGGGAGTTAACCATGCGATCGGGGTAAATTCTGGTACAGATGCACTAATTATTGCCCTAAGAGCCTTAAATATCGGGGATGGGGATGAGGTAATAACTACCCCTTTTTCATTTTATGCCACCGCAGAATCTATCAGCTTGGTAGGGGCAAAACCTATCTTTGCCCAGATAGAAGAAGATAGTTTTAACATTAATCCCCTGAGTATCAAAGAAAAAATTACCCCGAAAACTAAAGCCATTATGCCCGTGCATCTTTATGGGCAACCTGCCAAAATGGTGCAAATAAAAGAAATTGCCCAAGAATATGGATTAAAAATCATTGAAGACTGTGCCCAAGCCTTTGGGGCAAAATACTATGGAGACTGTCTAGGATGTGAGCAAAAATGCAGTGATACTCAACGTAATAGTATGGAAGGTAAATATGTAGGCGGTATTGGTGATGTGGGGGCTTTTTCCTTTTATCCCTCCAAAAACCTCGGTGCCTATGGAGATGGAGGGATGATTACCACCAATGATGATAAAGTTGCCGAATTAGCCAGAATGTTGCGGGTACATGGAGCGAAAAAGAATTATCATAACGAGATGTTGGGATACAATTCCCGTCTTGATAGTATTCAGGCAACTATTCTACGAGTAAAACTAAGATATATTGAAAAATGGAATCAAGCAAGGCAAAATATTGCCCGTCAATATAATCAACTGTTGGGGAATAATGACTTTATCATTGTACCTCAATTTTCAGATGGTCATGTATTCCATCAATACACTATCAGAGTTAAAAATGGCAAAAGAGACGAATTGAAAGAATATCTCGCTGACAAGGGCATCGGTAGCATGATTTATTATCCCATTCCCCAAGATCAATTACCAGTATATGAAGGTCAATATATTCCTCATCCTCTTACTACTCAATTAGCTTCCGAGGTGTTGAGTTTACCTATTTACCCCGAATTGCCTCAAGGTGATATTGAAGCCGTAGCAGATGCTATTATTCAATGGACTAAAAATATTAGTGATTAATTGCTAAAACGTCACTCACTAAATCACTTTTTCATCAAAACCTAATTAGACCATTATTTTTATGTAGTTTAACAATTCAATTTTGTATTTATTTTATGAAAATTATTAATAATATAATCGCTATTTTTCAAAAGGAATTACAAAGCTATTTTAACTCTCCTTTAGCCCTAACCATTGCGAGTGTTTTTTGGTTAATTTCAGGAGTATTTTTTCTTTTTATTCTATTTAGTGAAGAGGGTATAATTCAAAACGTAGCACTACAAGAGCAGTTAGGTAATACGACTCCGAGGGATGTACCCTATGAGTTTATACAAGTGTTTTTTGGTATTATGGGTTCTATTACCATTTTCCTTTTACCGATGTTATCTATGGGTTTATATTCGGAGGAAAGAAAAAGGGGAACTATTGAACTTTTAGCCACTTCTCCTGTTTTTAATTGGGTGGTTGCCCTCGGTAAACTATTGGGGGTAGTGGTGTTTTATATTACTATGATTGTACCAATTTTGTTATATGAGGCGATCGCATTTAGCACTTCTAATCCTCCCATTCCTCCCCAAGTGCCTCTTTTAGCCCACCTTGGCTTAATTCTCCTTGCCAGTGCCATTTTATCTTTGGGAATGTTTATTTCTTCCCTGACTGATAGCACAATTTTTTCAGCAATTATTACTTTTATCTTAGTCGTTTTTATCTCGATTTTAGATGCTTTAACTAACAATTTACAAGGGGCTTTAGGTCAATTTATTAATCAATTATCAGTGCTAAAAAGTTATGAAGAGTTTGTCCAAGGAATATTTAGCACTTCTAGTTTTATTATCTTTTTAAGTTACATTATACTAGGTCTATTTTTAACGGCTCAATCCATTGAAACTTTGCGTTTTACGAGAAAATAAATATTGTATTAATACCTATAAAATATATTAACCAAAATGTTACGATTAGATAATGGTAGATGATCAACAGGAAAATAAATATAGTCATTTAACGGCCATAGATAGAAAATATTTATCATTTCCTGCCAGATATTTATTACAAAATAAACTATTAAAAGGTAAAGTACTAGATTTTGGTTGTGGGCTTGGTAATGATGTGAAAAAACTACAAGAAACGGGTCTAAATATTATTGGTTATGATCCCCATTATTTCCCTGATTATCCCCAAGAGAAATTTGATACTATAATTTGTTTCTATGTCTTAAATGTGTTGTTTCCTGAACCTCAAGAAGAAGTTATAATGGCGATCGCCCATAAGCTCAAACCATCAGGAAAAGCATATTTTGCCGTAAGAAGGGATTTAAAAAAAGAAGGATATAGAACCCATTATGTTCACAAAAAACCAACCTATCAAAGATTAGTAAACTTACCATTTAAATCATTATACAAAGATGAATTCTGCGAAATTTACGAATATACTCCCTACAATCAAATTAAAGAAAAAAAAGAATATTGTATCTTTTGCAATCCTTATTCTAAATTAGAACTTATCACCGAATCTAGCTTTAGTTATGCTATTAAAGATGGTTATCCTTTAACAAAAGGACATAGTTTAATTATTCCCAAAATTCATATGCCCAATTATTTTGATTTGCCCATAGAATATCAAAAAAACTGTTGGCAAATGGTGAATAACGTACAGCAAATTCTAACAAAAGAATATAATCCTGATGGTTTTAATGTAGGATTTAATGTAAATAAAGCAGGAGGGCAGAAAGTAATGCACAGTCATATTCATATCATTCCTCGCTATGAAAAAGATAATCAAAAATCAAATAAAGGTATTCGATCTATTATCTCAAAAAGATAAAATCAACCACTACGAAAAAACTACATTGTAGTAAGTTTTACTAAATTATTTTTTATTAATTTTTGTGGAACTATTTATCAAAATAAACGTCATAGCAATAAATATTATAATTTTAAGTATCCGTTAATTTTTAGATTTAAAAATACCATAGCCATGACTATCATCAAAAAGAAGTATCCTAAAATAGTTCCCATTGCGATCGCCTCTAGTCTTATCACCATCTCCCTCTCAAGCCTCAACATCAGCCCATACCAAGCCCTAGCCCAGAGTCAATCATCCCAAACCCTCCTTGCTCAAAACAACCAAGAAAGACTTACCATCGCCGTCATGGACTTCGACTACAGTAGTCTTAGCAACGCAAGAAACCTTAACTTAATCGATGGTGCAGCCAGAGGAGTAAGCGATGTGGTAGCGGGAGAATTAGTTGATACCAGAAAATATCGAGTCATCGAACGTAGTCGCCTTAATGATGTTCTTAACGAGCAGGGTTTAACCGACAGTGGTTTAGTAGATCCAGGCACCGCCGCTCAAATAGGGCGTTTACTCGGCGCAGAATTGATCATGGTTGGCTCTATCACTCAATTTGATTTACAAGAAAGAGGCACTGGTTTTGGACTATTTGGTTTTAGCCTTGGTAATCAGACCAAAAAAGCCCTCGTCACCCTCAATACCCGTGTTATTAATAGCACCACAGGGGAAATTGTCATGAGTGCAGAAGGACAAGCAGAAGTTTCTCAGGTAGATGGAGACGTAAGAATTCGGGGAATGGACTTAGGTACATCCACTAACAATGACGGTACATTACTCACTGTTGCTACCCGTGACGCTATCCGAGAAGTCATTCAGCAAATGGACTCAAGACAGACTGAATTATCTGCCGTGGGCAGAGTTTCCCCCGATGTGTCTGGGGTAGTGGCAGATGTGGCTGGAAATAGTGTAATCATCAATCGTGGTAGTAATCACGGTTATCGTAATGGTTTGAGACTATCTATCGAAAGAGTATCCAGAGAAGTTACAGATCCTGAAACAGGGGAAGTTATCCGCCGAATCACTGACCAAGTGGGAGTTATTGAGCTTCAGGACGTGGATTCTACATCTAGTCAAGGACGTATCGTTTCTGGTTCTAGTTTTCGAGTTGGTGACATTGCTTCCCCCATGTAATGTTTAGGTGGTAGGAGATAGAGAGATGGGGGAAAAGTTAAAATTGAGAGATACTACGCCAAATCATCGAAACTCAAAAACCATTCCCCATCTTCACAGCTCCATTTTTCCATCAACCCCCATAATTCTGGTGTGGTTTTCCCCCAATAGGTTTTTTTGCGTTTAAGATGAGAATTATGTTAAGTTTAGTTAAGAAGCGGTTGTTATTATTGTTAATAATTAAATAAAAGACAACATTAAAAGAAAGTGTTAAAACACTTTTGACATTAAAAAGAGGATTTAAGAAGATATGAAAACACCTTGGCGAACTATACTATTGTGGGCCATTCCATTTTTGGTAGTGGGATTTTTCTTGTGGCAAGGCAGTTTTGCTCCCAACAACATGAGCAATGCTGGTAATAATACCGCAAGTACCCGCATGACCTATGGTAGATTTTTAGAATACATTGACAAAGGTAGAGTTAGCAGTGTTGATTTATATGAAGGTGGACGCACTGCTATCGTTGAAGCCATTGACCCTGAATTACGTCAGGTACAAAGATTAAGGGTTGATTTACCCGGTTCTTCTCCTGAGTTGATTAGTAAATTAAGAGAGTCTGGTATCAGTTTTGATTCTCACCCTGTGCGCAATGAAGGGGCAGTTTGGGGTATTTTGGGTAATTTAGTATTCCCTGTATTATTGATTGCTTCTTTGTTCTTTTTGTTCCGTCGTTCTAGCAATATGCCAGGGGGCCCTGGTCAGGCGATGAGTTTTGGTAAGTCTAAGGCTCGTTTCCAGATGGATGCTAAAACTGGAGTAAAATTTGATGATGTGGCTGGTATCGATGAGGCAAAAGAGGAGTTACAAGAAGTTGTTACTTTCCTTAAGCAGCCTGAAAAATTCACCGCTGTTGGCGCTCGTATTCCTAAAGGGGTTCTACTGGTAGGACCTCCCGGAACTGGTAAAACCTTGTTAGCAAAGGCGATCGCCGGGGAAGCTGGTGTTCCTTTCTTCAGCATTTCTGGTTCCGAATTTGTGGAAATGTTTGTGGGTGTGGGTGCCTCCCGTGTCCGTGACTTGTTCAAAAAAGCAAAGGAAAACGCTCCTTGTCTTATCTTCATTGATGAGATTGATGCCGTAGGTCGTCAGCGTGGTGCTGGTATCGGTGGCGGTAACGATGAAAGGGAACAAACCTTAAACCAACTCTTAACGGAAATGGACGGTTTTGAAGGTAATACTGGTATCATCGTCATTGCGGCTACCAACAGAGCCGATGTACTTGATTCTGCGTTGATGCGTCCTGGTCGTTTTGACCGTCAGGTAATGGTTGATCCCCCTGATTTCAAGGGTCGTTTGGGGGTATTAGATGTCCATGCCCGTAACAAAAAATTAGCTCCTGAGGTGTCTATCGAGGCGATCGCCCGTCGTACTCCTGGCTTTAGTGGTGCTGACTTAGCAAACCTTCTCAATGAAGCGGCTATCCTTACCGCCCGTCGTCGCAAAACTGAAATTTCCATGAGTGAAATTGATGCGGCAGTGGATCGTGTTATCGCAGGGATGGAAGGTACTCCCCTTGTGGATAGTAAGAGTAAGCGTTTGATTGCTTACCATGAAGTAGGTCATGCCATCGTCGGTACTCTCTTAAAAGATCATGATCCTGTGCAAAAAGTAACCCTTATCCCCCGTGGACAAGCCCAAGGTTTAACTTGGTTTACCCCCAATGAGGAGCAAGGTTTAACCACTAAATCCCAGCTTATGGCAAGAATTGCTGGTGCTATGGGTGGACGTGCAGCTGAAGAGGAAATCTTTGGTGATGACGAAGTAACCACTGGCGCAGGGGGTGACTTACAACAAGTCACTGGTATGGCAAGACAGATGGTAACTCGTTTTGGGATGAGTGACATGGGGCCTTTATCCCTCGAAGGACAGGGCGGAGAAGTGTTTCTTGGTGGTGGTTTTATGAACCGTGCTGAGTATTCCGAAGAGAGTGCTTCCCGCATTGATGATCAAATTCGCACCATTGCCGAACATGGTCATCAATTAGCCCGTCAAATTGTCAGAGATAACCGTGAAGTAATTGACCGTCTAGTGGATCTTTTAATTGAGAGAGAAACCATTGATGGTGAAGAATTCCGTCAGATTGTCGCTGAATACACTGAAGTTCCTGAAAAAGAACAGTTTATTCCTCAACTATAAAATTAACTGATTTTCAGGGAATGAAAAGGGCTGGACATCCAGCCCTTTTTTTATTATCTTTATGATAATAAAACAAACAACATTATAAACACTACTGGATAACTGATTAAGATAAATGAAATTTTTGTTTCAGTTAATTGGAATCGCCTTGATGCTTTTAGGAATTTATGTATTAGGTAAAAATATAGTGTTCACAACCATTGCCACACCATATTTTTGGCGAGGAATTGCCGCAGATCTCTCGGTATTGGCACTAACTTGTGGTGTTGTCATTCTATTCATGTTTCCAAAAACCATGAAACCTACTGGATTTATCTTGATTGCTTTTGGAGTAATTTGTGTTTTTTACAGTAGTCGCGCCATTCTTAACCCCACCAGTTTATGGCAGTTTTTTCTTTCTATTTCGTCTATTGTAGGTGGCTTTAAACTTCTAACAGATAGACAGTTTGGAGGCTGAAAGTATTGTATTGTGAGTAGGGTGGGCATTGCCCACCATTAATCATTTAACGCCACTTATTCAGGAATCTATCACCAATATTCGCCCGAGGCTCTAGATCTGCAATACGTTTATTTAAACTAGCATTTTCCTGCTTTAGTTGTGTATTTTCCTTGGTTAAACCTTGGATAATACTATTTTGTTTAGTAGCATAACTTTGGCTCAAAGCAACTTTCTCTTGCTCTTTGTGTGCAACCTGTTGACGATAATCAGCTATTTCTTTTTTAAGTTGGTCAATAATAGCACTCAATTGTTCATTATTATCACTATTTTTAACTTCTTCTTTTAGGGTAAAAAATTTGTCTGTTAATTCTCTAATATACTTTTCTTTTTCTTCAACTAAAGAGCTTAATTCAGATTGTTTATTTTCTAAATTTTTAATAGAATTATAGGCGGAGTTTAATTCTTGATTAAGATTTTTAAGTTGATCAGAGTTATCACTTTTTTCTGAATCCTGAGTGACTTTTTTAAAATTATCTTCTAAGTTTTTGATCTGATTATTTTTATCTTCTAACTCTTTTTGAATGGAGCCAACCTTATCTTGTTGTGCCTGTAACTTGGTTTCCAAATCTTGATTAGTTTTAGATTTATCCGCCACCAAATCTTTTTGTTTATTAATTTCTTGTTCTAACTCAGCAATTTTTGCTTGGTGGTTTTTTATTTCTTCTTCGATGGCATTATTATTTAAAGAACCAGAATCAGACTCACTGTCTTTATCATTATCATCAACTTCAGTGACCAAAAACTTTTGCTCCCCTTCATCATGCAAAACAACCTTAGTATCTGCACTGTGACTATTGATCACAAATCCACCCACTAAAATTTGATCAAATAATTTAGACTTAGTTAAACCAGTCTCTTTTGCAAGAGCAACCAAAGTTTCGTTCGCTTCTGGGCTAAGGGTGATGTTAACTTTAGATTTAGAACTTCCTAAACCAGTTCCAGTTCTAGTCTTTTTTCTGGTCATAACTTATGATTAACCTCGGAAAATATAATTATAATTTCTATATTTGGATAATCGTATTATAGATAACATTTTTTTTGGGCTTTGTGAAATAAAACTTTATCTTTTGATGGGTTGTAGTCTTGTTTCTGTGTGCATCCGCCACTATATCTTTGTTAATCTTGCTCATCTTTCCATGGAAAAAACCATACTTTCAGCAATGATGGAGAGTGCAATCGGCTTAGTACCCGCTTTTTTTGTGGGAACAAGTTATGGTCATCATCACATTTTACGGTGTAAATGATCACATTTATCCATGAATTTATGTTACAAAAGGAAAGAGAAAAATTAATTATGTTATGACTAACCTGACTGATTCCCGACCAAATAAAATATTTATGATTAGTAAGAACATTCTGAAAACGTTTATCTTAGTACTTATTTTATTGGCAGTGGGAAGAATATTAATCAGGGATAAAGAGCCACAATTAAAAAGGGCTGGACAACAAATTATTTCCAATATTACTCAGAATTACAATATAGAACCCTTAGAAATGGAAGGGGGAAATCCTTATATTCGAGCTTTGATGCGTACCATCAGCGCTTCGGAGGCAAATTCTGATCGCCCTTACAATATCATTTATGGTGGTCGCCATATCGACAATTTAAAACAACATCCAAATAAATGTATTGTCATTGGTAACGGGCCAAACAGGGGTAGATGTTCCACCGCTGCGGGAAGATACCAGTTTTTGAATACCACTTGGGCAGAAAAAGCAGAACTTTACCATCCTCGCCCTTCTGGTTTCCTGCGCAAAAATTATAGTTTTGAGCCGATTTATCAAGATGAGGTGCTGTACAGTTGGCTAAGGGATACCAATGCATGGGGGGGCAGAGACATTACCAAATTATTAGAACAAGGACAAATTGACTTGGTATTAGAGTTACTTTCTCCCACTTGGACAAGTTTGGGTTATGGTATTGAGAATAACTCTATTACTAAAAGTTTGCCTAACATTTATAAAAAGATGTTGGAAGAAGAGCTAATGAATGCTGGTTCATCGTATTATTTATATTAAATTAACGTAAAAACAATTAATAACTCTATTACTTTAATCTCCGGCGGACTCTACCAATTTACCGATATTAAAGTCAATTTTTACCCATGGTTTTAATTTCATTAAATTACCAAATAGTAACAGGGGAATTTGCCAATGATGCACCATTAAAAATGGTAAAGGATCTTGCCAAGAAAAAATCCCATCTTGACCTTTTGTTACTTTCTGCCACCATTGAGATAAATCCTGGGGCGATCGCACCTCCGTTAAGCGCCATAATTCATGGTAAGTCCAAAAAGTAGGTTTACTACTTTCTAGCGGGGTAATAGGGGCATCATCTCCATCATTTAAATAAGCATCGGCTACCAACGGATGATTATAAAACATTGAAATCGCCGAATGGGTGCGAGGATTGCATTCAATGGGGTAAACCGTGCCATCATCGGTTTGAATAAAATCAAAAGAAATTTGCCCAGTCAAATTCAACTTACCCACAAACTCCTCCACCCACTCATAAATTTTTTGATTGTCGATGTGTTTATAATTCACCTGAAAATGGGAAGACTCTGAGCAACAATGAAGCCTAATTTTGCCATTGCGCACTGTGCTATGGGTGCAATACTCCTGCCCCGTAATAAACTGTTGCATTACCCAAGGATTTTCCTCACTAATGGGCAAACTGCGCACATATTCCTCCATTCCCTCAAAAGGAAACTGCGTCATATTAAGACGATAAACCGAATCATATTTAATACTTTTTAAAATATATTTATGGTTATTTTTACTAAAATCAAAATCAAGAATTTCTTGAACATTAGTAATAAGATAAGAAGCGGGGGAAGTCAAGCCCAAAGAAGAAGCCTTTTTACATAAATTTGCTTTATCATCCAATACCAAAGTCATTTCTACATCAAAATGTAAAACCTCGCAATAGGGAGACAATACCATTTTTGCTACCGAATCATAATAACTCGCCACAGGGCTAGAAACAGGGATAAATATATCTACACTTTCCCGTTTTACAATGTCCAATAAACCATCAATATAACCCTCCTTATCTTTCACAGGATTGGGCATAGTAAAAAACTTATCTACCGCCACCGAAAAACGATGTCCCGATAACCAATATTTATGAGTTTCCACCAGAATAACCCTATGTCCAGCACTATGAAATGACCTCGCCAACTGTAGAGCTTTAGTCATTTTACCACCTGTTAAAAGGACAGTTTTTGAGTTAATATTAGGCTTTTTTTTTATTTTAAATGGATTAGAAAATATGTTGATAATTGAAGCTATTAATACTAGGGTTAAATTAAAGGGTAATGCTAGTTTTAATAAAGCTAGGGTACCAAGACTCTTAAAAGTAGTTAAAAACATTGTTCGTGAGTGAAAAATAAATAATTAATAATATAAAAAATATAATGTTTAGATTATGACTATAGAAATAAAAATATTGCAATAAAAATGATTTAAACTAAACTTTTTACATTTTCCAGAAATCCTTAAAGGAGATTTAGGCAAGGGGCTTAAGCCCCTTGTTAAGAAAAATTTGAATAAACATAAAACTAATTTTTCCAGTCTAGTTAATTCTTAAATCTTTGCACCGCATTACACCAAACATCAAAGATTACCGAGTCTAAATTTTCTCCCTTTGCCAATAACATTTTAGAAATCATACTGATATTACTAAAAGCCCAAAATAAACCAGCTTCCAACAAATAAGGCTCATTAGTATCTTGATGTACCCTAAAATCATATAGAGAATAATCTCTACAACCGATCGCACCGTGGGCTTTGATAGCTGCTAAACTTAACTTAGTTTCCAATTCTGGGGTAAGGTGCGCTGGGCAAATAGCTTTTACATTAGGTTGAGGAGTTTGTTGTTGGGGCATCCCATCCTCCTTAAGTTCCAGTTTTTCTGCGGTAGTGCGAATAGGATTAGTTTCGGTGACTAAATATTCAAACATGGGCAAAACCTCTAATTTATTACCCTTGTCAATAACTGCCACCCGAATTTCTCGCCCAGGAATAAACTCTTCTGCCAAAAGTTGACTATCATATTGAAAACCTAATTTCAAGGCTTCATCGATTTGAGTTTCATCTTTCACAAGGGTAATTCCTAGAGAATTATCCTCTCGATTGGGTTTGATAATAAAAGGTGGTTTTAACTCCACCTTATCTCCTTGTTTCAAAAGTTGACCCTTTGCCACTAATACCCCATTAGCCGAAACAATGTCTCTGGTGTGGGCTTTATTGGTAGCAAGGGCAGTGCAGGAAGATTTTGAACCCACCACGGGGAAGCCCAACATATCCTCAAAAAAGCCCCTTACGGTAGTCATCCCAGGTTCACAAAATAAGTGGGGTACGACCACATCTATGGGGGGGAATTCTTGGAGAAAATCAGATAGGGGTTTCGAGGCGCTGAGGTTGGTTAATGAGTCTCCATGTTGCCACAATCCATCGGGATGTACCACTGCATAATAGGGGTTTACGCAGGGAGGTTGTACTACTTCTTTGAGGTAAAGTAAGGAAAGTTTATCGTAAAAATCGGACACTAAAGAGCCTCCGATATGTAGTACTTTTAAGGGTTTCTCTGATGTAAACATGATTAAAGGTTTGTGCAAAAAATGATCTCAAAGGAGTGGGCAACACAACAACCCTCTCCCACAGGAGAGGAGGCAAGAAAAGGAGGTTTTAAAGGTGTTAATTAACTCGAATAACCGTCAAACCATCCCGCAAGGGTAATAATACCTGTTGTACCCGTTCATCTTGGGCTACCATTTGATTAAATTCATGGATAGCTTGACCATTTTCTGTACGTTTAGATTCTGGCAAGTAAACTTGTCCTTGATATAGGGTGTTATCTACAACAATTAAGCATCCAGGACTTACCAATTTTTTGTCTAGCAATAAATTAAAATAATCTTTGTATTCTTTCTTGTTGGCATCGATAAAGACTAAATCGAAATTTTTATCTTCTTGGGCTAATTCTGCCATGGTATCGAGGGCAGGGGCTACTTTTACGGTGATTTTTTCACCATGGGGAGAGTGAGAAAAACACTCCTGAGCAAATTTGGCGACGTAGTCATCTACTTCACAGGCGATTACTTTGCCATCATCGGGGAGGGCTTCTGCCATGGCTAGGGCGGAGTAACCTGTAAACATTCCAATTTCAAGGACGTTTTTTGCCCCTAACATTTTGACAAAAATTTGTAACATTTGCCCTTCGATATGCCCAGAGAGCATTTCCTGTTCTAGTTCAAAGGGGGTTGCCCCTTCTGCAAATAGTTTGCTCCAATCTTCTTGGGCTGTTTTCTCGGCAAGGTTGGCGAGCGCCCCTGATTGGGTGGTCGATACTTCTCCTAAGTAGGGTTCTAAGTTTGAAGCGAATTCGTAGGCTTCTTGCAAATCATTCACTAGCTGAGAGGATTTCTCAGTATTCTTTGCATTTTGTAATATTTGCTCTAATTTTTCGACTAAAATGCCCAACGGTGCGATCGCCCTTGGTTTGTTAACAGTTGCGGACATAGAACTACTCCAATATTTGTAATATAGATGAAATATAAATTAAGGAAAAAATAATAAAATACTGTGAAAAATAAAGGTTAATCCCTTACTAATCGAGGAAATAAATGGATTTATGACCAAATTTTGCATTTTCTTAACAAAAGCAGACCTGTAAGCCCACCTTTGTTAAGATCCGATTAAGATTTCAGATGGTTTGAAAAAGATGAATAAGGGCGATCGGACGCCAATCAGAACAACCCTCGTAGTCCTATTCTAAACCAAGATCACTGAGATACATCTGCTCTCCTGCACCCTCATGGGGTAACTGAGAGCAGTACTTTTTGTGAGCGACAACCGCTTGATTGAGCAATTCAGGTTCCACCTCTTGGACATAGTCACAAGCCCCGATGGTAGTAGGTAAAGGCGCCCATAAGCCCCCATCACCCCGTTTGCGGCGCATATTTTTTTGTCCATCTACCATGATTTGAACATCTTCTAGGATGGGGTGAAACACCGACAACCCTAATTTGCTAGATAAATTAATGATTCTTTGACACTCTTCTTGACTTAACCAGCCCAACTCTTGAGCTAAAGTTGCCCCAAACGCCATGCCAATGGTGACGGCATGACCGTGCATTAATTTAACAGCGGGTTCAAAACGAGGACTCCAAGTGTGCCCGTAGGCGTGGGGCCTGTCTTGGTACGTTTCAAACATATTTGTTCCTTCATGCTTCATATAGGCATAAAGAGCTTTATAGATAATCAAATCAGCAATTTTTTCTAGTTCTTCACTAGCATCGATGGTGGCAAAACGAGTTTTAATCAACTCCTGCCCGTACTGTTCCAATAACTCAAACAACTCCTTATCATCGGTGACTGCCATCTTGATAATTTCTGCCATACCATTACGGATATGTCCCATATCAAGGGTAGAGAAAAATTGACGATCAACCAAGGTTAATACTGGGGGATGATATACCCCAATGCTGTTTTTAAATTGAGTGCCATTGGTACAAGTACGGGGAGAAGGACCTGCATCAATAGCGGCAATGATGGTTGTACCAATCATAATGTAAGGGGTACGACGATGTTGCAGCGCACAGGCTAAACCAGCCACATCACTCAACACACCACCCCCAATGACCAATACAGGCTCATTACGAGACACATCACAGCCATCTTTCCCTAAAAAGGCAAGAATACGATGGACTGTTTCGGGGGTTTTATCACTTTCCCATGCCCGTATGACCATCAATTCTAAGGGAATTTCTTGGGCTTGGAAATAACCTTCTATCTTCTCTCCGTATAACTCGGCAACGGTTTGATCTACTACGGCGATACAACGACTACGAGGGCGATAAATATTCGCGAGGGTATGGTTAGATATGGCGAAAATATCCTTAACTACCTTTACCTCTGACTTGAGTTGATATACCGCCGTTACTTCAAAGGATAAACCCTCATCAGCGGTGGTAATTTGACCTGAACCTGTGTACCATTCTGATGTGCGATATTTTTCTTCGTGGGGGCGCCAAATTACTGTCTTATCATCTTCCTTGAGATTTTCGGCTAGGGCGCCGTTGCCCATGGTTGAATCTCTCATCATTGGGAACGAACTTTTTATTTCACTAGAAACCATGACTGTTTCAATCCTTATTGTTGACTGAATAGCCCGAAACCTCAGAGGTTTATCTATTCTGGCTACCATACTACACAATATTTTTAAGATTGTAAAGAAAAGTTAAAACAAATATTAAGAAATTCATACTTTTTTAAGGTTGTACTAGACCCGTAAAAAAAATTATACTAATACAACGAACAATAGACCCTAAACCCATTGCCAAAAACAATGAATAAAAGTATGGTTCAGTTGGGGTAAAGGGTTAAAACCTCTTGTTATGGGAAGATGGTGGATTAATTTTGTTTGATGATATTTACAAAACGGCATTACGATCTAATACAAGTAGATTTCGTAATTGATCGCTATCTAAGTCGGTTAACCAATCTTCTCCACTATTGATGGTTTGTTCGGCTAGTTGTTTTTTACTTTCGAGAATGTCGTTAATTTTTTCCTCCAAAGTACCGCTACAGACGAATTTATGCACTTGTACATTTTGAGTTTGCCCAATGCGAAATGCCCTATCGGTGGCTTGATTTTCTACAGCAGGATTCCACCATCTATCGAAATGGAAGACGTGGTTTGCTTTGGTGAGGTTTAATCCTGTACCTCCTGCTTTTAGGGAAAGAATAAAAATTGGTGGCCCTTGGGGATCATTTTGGAAACGGTCAACCATTTCTTGACGTTTTTCTATTTTTGTGCTTCCTGAGAGGAACATCACATCTACCCCTAATTTCTTTTCTAGGTAGGGTTGTAATAAGTTTCCCCATTCGGTAAATTGGGTAAAGATTAAGGTGCGATCGCCCTCAGCCACAATTTCCTCTAACATTTCTTCCAATCGTAACAATTTGCCAGAGCGAGGCTCAAAATCTAAACTATTCTCCTTGAGAAAATGAGCAGGATGATTACAAACCTGTTTTAATCTCATCAACAAAGTTAACACCAAACCATGGCGCTGAATCCCCTTACTATCGTTAATTTTAACTAAAGAATCATCTACCAAACTTTGGTATAGGTGCGCTTGTTCGGGAGACAAACCACAATAAACATTCATCTCCTGCTTTTCGGGTAAATCTTGAATGATATTTTTATCGGTTTTTAATCGTCTCAGGATAAAAGGCTGAACCAAAGAGCGTAAAGTTTTCAGAGAATCTTGATCCCCATATTTCTCGATGGGCAAGGTAAAACGCCGTTGGAAAAACTGCTGTGTACCTAAATAACCTGGGTTCAAAAACTCCAAAATTGACCATAATTCCGAAAGACGATTTTCCACAGGAGTACCCGTCAAAGCGATACGAAAATCTCCATCCAACTGACGAATGGCTTGAGTTTGTTTTGCTTGAGGATTTTTGATATTTTGAGCTTCATCCAAAATTACCCCTTGCCAATCAACCCCTTTTAAACCATCTAAATCACGAAATACGAGGGCATAGCTAGTAATAATCACATCATACTTTTTTGCCTCCTTAACAAATGTCTTACCCTTATGGCGCTGCTCCCCATGATGAATTAAAGCCTTGACATTGGGGGCAAATTTTTGAATTTCCCTAGCCCAGTTATTCATCACCGAGGTTGGGCAGACAATTAAACAGGGCTTAGTTAATAATTTATCTTGTTTTAAACGTAATAAAAAGGCTATTAATTGAATGGTTTTACCTAAACCCATATCATCAGCTAAACAAGCTCCTAAATTCCATTTTTCGAGGAAATAAAGCCAGCTAAAACCTGCTTTTTGATATTCTCGCAAATCCCCTTTAAATGTTTTGGGAGTAGGAAGAATCTTAATTTTTTGATAGTCGTTAACACTATTGATTAATTCTGATAATGCCCCACTACTCTCGAAGGAAACTACGGGTAATTTGGCAATGGTTTCTCCGTTACCTCCGCTCAGGCGCAGGGCATCTTCCACGGTTAAATTAATATTATTATTGGCTTGATCTAAAATATCTTGGGCGGCTTTTACATCAGCAGGTTGCAAGGCTAACCATTGCCCATCTACTTCCACGATGGGAGATTTTTGAGCCAAAAGATTTTGAAATTCTTTGTTGGTTAAAACTTTATCCCCTACGGCAACTTTAAGATTGTAGTTTAGTAAACTATTGAGATTTAAACGCTCTCCTTTTTTGAGGTTAACTTTCGCTTCAATTTTGACTCCTAAACGTTTTTCTCCTGCACCTTCGGCTAAACCTTCGGGTAAAATAATACCTAATCCATTATCTTGTAGTTGCCATACTGAACTACGAATGAATTGATAAGCGTCAATAGCATTTAATTGACAATAATTGGGCATTGCATTTTCTAAACTTTTTGCTACCAAAGGATAAATTTTGGACGCTAAACCTAATCCTTTTAAAAGAATTTCTTGAGGGTTTTCTATGGTGCGATCGTCTATTTCTAAATCAGGGTGAGAATGTTGCCAAATTTGCTCGGATGGTACGAGAAAATCTGGGTTATCAATGGCTTGTAAATAGTAGTCTAATTTCCAATTATCATAGTTATTTTCTGATGGGGCAGGGGGGTTTAATTTAAAACAAATACGATATTGTTTTTTTGATAGTTGAAAGTCGGAGGTAATTAAATTATCTTGAATTGGCAATGTCCAATGGTCAAAAGCCATCTTTAAACGTTTACTTTCTGTAGATGGCAAATCGCAGTGGTTTATGTCAGTTTCAGCTAAGGAATTTAACCAAGGTTCAATAGTTATATCATTGCCTAAAGGAGTGGGTTGTTCTAGTAATTGTCTAATTTGTAAGTCAACAATATTGGTTAAAAAGTCTAAAATTAATTCTTGAGGGTCAATAGTTGGTGATTCTTCTGAATCGACGTAGCAACGGCACAATGAGGGCATCGATTGCACAAATTTAGTTAACCTTATTTGGTCAATGTTACTATCTAGTAATGGTTGCCAAAAACTTTTATTATGGTCATCAATGGTGGGGAGAAATTTTTGGCGACAAATGAGATCTAAACTCCATCTATATACATGACTCCAAAATCGTAAATCTGAGCCGATATATTCTTCATTGTTGAGGGGAATTTGCTGTAAGAAGCTAATGGTATCAAGAAAATTTAGTTTGATTCCTTCTACTTTCCAAGGGTATAAAATAACGGTACTTAGTTTATTTTCGATCGCCATAAATTGTTCATATAGTAGCGGAACAACGGTTTTTGATCTTGGCTTTTTTTGGACAGGAAATAAAACTAATTCTTTTTGTTTTCCTTTGTTTGTTTCAAAGGTTTGATTATGGATGGATTCGGGAACTAATTTGTACTTTTCTAAGGTGGAGATAAAATTTTCTAAGGATTGACTTTGAAAGGGATAGTTATAAATATCTCTGGTTTGTAAATCGTATTTTTCTGTGCCTAATTGTTTCCATTCTTCATTCCAAATAAAGAAATATTTGAAGTGATTTTTGACAATAAAACTACCACGCAAAATTGACATATTATTTTAGTTTTTTAAAAATAGATATACAAACTTAGATTACCTTCTACAGATGAGATAGTTAAGGAATAATCTAGGTTATAAGGTTGCAAAAAATAAGATTTTAGTTATTATAGATGTAGTTATTTTTGATAAATAAATAATCTGTTTTTTATTAGATAAAAATATAATAGCTCACGGTGAGACATTGATAATTGGTAATCAATTTCCCATATTTTGTGTTCCATTATGGACTAATATCAGGCTTGGGGAATACTTACGATGTATGATCTAATACGACTGGTAAGATATTTTGCCATGAATTTTTATTTTACCACTATGAAGGATTATTGATCATTCTGTTTTGAAAAGTTTGCACACTAATAATTGAGGAGATTTGACGTTAATTCTTTTTGTTTTGAGCAATGATACGGTTATAGAATAACAAGTCTGATGGGTAGGAGTCGATGTTTGCTCCTTTTTTTTGTCTAAATTTCTTTACAATGGTGAGGTATAGCATTTTTGCTAAGTATAGTTATTTTTCACATTATGACCTCCAAATCTATTGCCCCTCTTTCACGATTATTAGAATATTCTCCGAAATACCGTGGTTTGATTTATCGTGCGGTTATTTGTTCGGTATTAAATAAGGTTTTTGATTTAGCACCCCCCGTGTTGATTGGGGCGGCGGTAGATGTGGTGGTACAGAGAGAAGATAGTGCGATCGCACAGTTTGGTTTTGAGAGCGTTTTTTCTCAGTTGTTGGTGCTGACGGTTTTATCGGTCATAATTTGGACATTAGAATCTGCATTTCAATATGCTTATGAGCGTTTATGGCGTAATTTGGCCCAAAATATTCAGCATGATTTACGCTTAGATGCCTATGGTCATATTCAGAATTTAGAATTAGAATTTTTTGAAAATAAAAGCACAGGGCGTTTACTATCAGTGTTGAATGATGATATTAACCAGTTAGAAAGATTTTTGGATGTGGGAGCCAATGAAATTTTACAGGTAATTACCACGGTAATTATTATCGGTTTGGCTTTCTTTATTCTTACCCCTACCACTGCTTGGATGGCCATTGTACCTATTCCCATTATTATTTGGGGTGCGATCGCCTTTCAGAAGTTTCTTGAGCCTCTATACGGTGATGTGAGAGAAAAAGTAAGTCTGCTCAATAGTCGTTTGAGTAACAATCTAAGTGGCATTACCACTATCAAAAGTTTTACCACCGAAACCTATGAAGTAGAGAGAGTAAGGGTTGACAGTGAAGCCTATCGTCGTAGTAACCAAAGGGCGATCGCTTATAGTGCAGGTTTTGTGCCCCTGATTCGTCTGGTTATCTTGGCAGGATTTACCAGCATCCTTTTATTTGGGGGTTTACAGGTGGAAGAAGGAACATTGGCAGTGGGTACTTATAGTGTACTGGTATTCATGACCCAACGCCTACTATGGCCCCTTACCCGTCTAGGGCAAACCCTCGATTTGTACCAAAGGGCTATGGCTTCCACCACTAGGGTAATGGCGTTATTGGACACCCCTATTCAAATTCATTCGGGAGATATACCCCTATCATTTGCCCACACCCAAGGGGAAATTCATTTAAAGGATGTTACTTTTTCTTATTTTGAAAGAGAGCCTGTTTTGCAACATCTTAACCTTGATATACCTGCGGGACAAACTACCGCCATTGTGGGTTCGACGGGTTCGGGAAAAAGTACCATTATTAAATTATTACTCAGACTCTACGAAATTAATTCGGGTATGATTACCCTCGATGGTATCAATATTCAAGAGATTGTACTCTATGATTTGCGACGGGCGATCGGTTTAGTAAGTCAGGATGTATTTCTTTTCCATGGTAGCGTGAGGGAAAATATTGCCTATGGTAGCCCCAACGCCACGGAAGAAGACGTTATTTGCGCCGCCAAAAATGCCGAAGCCCATGAATTTATTATGGAATTACCCCAAGGTTACGATACTGTAGTGGGTGAAAGGGGACAAAAATTATCAGGGGGGCAAAGACAAAGACTATCTATCGCCCGGGCTATTCTCAAAAATCCTCCTATTCTCATTCTCGATGAGGCAACCTCCGCCGTTGATAATGAAACCGAAAGTGCGATCGCCCGTTCACTACAATATATTACAAAAGGTCGTACCACAATTATGATCGCCCACCGTCTCTCCACCATTCGCCATGCTGACTGTATCTATGTCATGGAAAGGGGCAAAATTATCGAACAGGGAAAACATGAGGAATTAGTCGCCCACAATGGCATCTATCAAAATTTATGGCAAGTACAAACAGGGGAACAATTAGCAATAGACAGTTAGTTAATGGTTTTAATCCCTTAATAGGTATTATATTGCTCTGAATTAAAAATCCACTTTTCCTTATACAAACCTATAAGGTTTCAATCCCTTGATAAGTATTATTTTAGTTTAAACCTTTCAAAAGGTATATGGACGATTACAGGATTATGGTTTCAATCCCTTAGTAGGTATTATGTTGGTTTAAACTTCTATGAGACAAGCCGCTCAAATGCTAGGAACAGGTTTCAATCCCTTAGTAGGTATTATGTTGGTTTAAACTTGATGTTGACCTCAATGAGCCTCCCCAAGCAGATTGTTTCAATCCCTTAGTAGGTATTATGTTGGTTTAAACTAAATATTTCTCTGTTCTGTCGGGACACACAGGATGTTTCAATCCCTTAGTAGGTATTATGTTGGTTTAAACCATTGGCTACAGGTTTGGGAGGTATAGGCAGGATTGTTTCAATCCCTTAGTAGGTATTATGTTGGTTTAAACACGGGGAGTTCCTACTCCTTCCACGTAGCCTCCATCAGCAAGTTTCAATCCCTTAGTAGGTATTATGTTGGTTTAAACCGCTTACATTTGAAGCCTTTGATATATAAAGTTTTCAAGGTTCATTTCCGTAAGCCTAGGAGAATTATAACACATTAGTATTAAAAATCATTCACTAAATTACCTATAAATCAGTCATAGTAAAGAGCGTAAGGCGATCGCACTTGTTCAAATGCCGTAAACCATCAACGGAAGTGTTTTTGGAGACTTCCGAGAATAATAGTACATTTACACCCCTATCCTTACGCAAAAAAGATAGTATCATCTGGGGGTTGTTCACCACCAATACGCTCTATTTTACCCTGACAACATTGCCCCAAAAAATAAAAACGAATACTATCACTATCCTTCTTAATTAACTTACTAAGTCGGTGACGTAGTTTAGCATACTGAGTATTAGTCAAATCACATTCAAAAATACTATATTGCACCCATTGTCCATAGGATTTTAAAATATTATGTATTTTTGTTCTTCTTTTATTGTCGGTAATATCGTAACTAATAACAACAAACATTTTTTTCAGAGAATAAATAAAGGATAACTTTAGACTTATTTTTTCACAATTAATGGAGGATATTGTTCTGTTTCATTCATTAAATATTTAGCCAATAAACGAGTCTGAATTTCAAATGCTTCTTGATAAGTACATTGTCTTTTTAAAACAGGATGTTTAAATTTTGATTGTTTTTTCTCCTCATATAAACGCAGAAAAACTTTTAATCCTTCCTTAGTTAAAGACACAGCATTACTGAGGGGTTCAATGATAAAATCATCGGGAGTTAACTTTTGATTGTTGATTGCATTTAAAACAATAGCATCCGTAATTAATGGTCTAAATTCCTCCATTAAATCTAACGCTAAACTTGGTCTGCCATAATGGGCTACATGAAGATACCCTAAATAAGGATCAAAACCCACAATATTAATCGCACTTTGTAAATCATGCCTTAATAAAGCATAACCTAAACTTAGTAACGAGTTAACTGGATCTGTGGGGGGACGACGATTTCTCTTTTCAAAAGTAAATTGTTTATTTTTTATTAATTGGTTAAAACAACTAAAATAAATAGCACTTCCTGCACCTTCTAAACCTCTCAGGGAGTTTACATTGTTTTTATTCTCTAAGGCATTTATTATTTCCTGTAATTTATCACTAGAAGTTTCTAAGATTTTATTGGGTAATTGTCTATTTCTAAGTTGAATGAAATTACGATAATTTTTTAATTTCCCCCGAATAAATGCTTTAACTACATGAATAGATTTTTCTGAATTTTCTTCTACTGACCATTGAGCTTTTCTGATAAATATATTTTTAGTTAATTCTGGTTCTAATCTACCTAAATATTTACCCGTTGTTGTCAAAAAAGTAAGGGGTATTTTTCTTATTAATAGTTCATTAACAAGGGCTGGAGAAAAGTTTGCTCTACCTAAAATTACTAATCCATCTACCTTGATAAATGGAACTTCTAATAATTTCTTTTTATCTGCCTTTACATGGATTCTTTCATCAATTTTTCCAATAAAAGCGTCATCTTGAGTAATATAAATTGTTCCCATTTTTTTGTTAATAATTAATATTTATAGTAACTTATGAGAGGTTATTTAATAATGGCTAAAACCATTACTACGAATTTATTTTTCTTCTTGATAGCGATTTACTTTGTCATTTGCCATGGGCAGACAAGCCTAATAGAGACTGCAACCTTTACATTTTTTACTGTATTCAGCTTTAGGTATTTTTCCTTTATCAACAATCTCTTGAATTGCTGTGATAGTAGCGATCGCACTTTCTCTTAATTGATCAATCTCTACTTCTTGCCGTTGATGGGTTTGGGCATAATAAACATAGCCAGTGTGAACCTTAGTGCCTGTCATTTCTTCTATACATAGGGCTTGGGCGACTACCTGCAACTCATCATTTGCCCACTCTCCTTTTTTACCTCGTTTATATTCCACAGGGTAAAACATGCCATTTTCTGTCTCAATCAAGTCCGCTTTGCCAATTAATTTATATTCTTCTGACTTAAGCCAAATAGCTCTAATTTGTCGTGTTTCACCTAAGTTTAAATCTCCTACTGTATGCACTCTTTCATGGAGAGTTGTGCCGTCAATGGTATATTGATTATCTTCAAATTCATTAGTACAAAACATCCGCCAAAATCGATGGGGACAATAGGAATAATGATTTAAGGAAGCAATTTGTATGTAGTCCATAATTTACTAACTTTAAATAAATGATGAAAATTATTCATTAGATTTTTTTGTTTTATAATACTCCCAAATCATTTGTGAGAATTTTAAATTAATGTCCTCCGTTATCAAGGAGGGCTAAAGAGGATAATATTTTTATGGCTCATATAAGATCGCTAGATTAATTATTTATTGTCTTGTAACTGTACCAAAACCCATCGTTGTTTTTCTTCCCAAACCACAATAAAAAGCATAATCAGCTAATACATTTAATTGTTTAATAATTGATGGTTCAACATCTCCTAATACTTTATAAGTTATCTTTCCTACGCAGCCGATAAATTTAGTTTGAGGTTGAATAACGATTTCTGTATTTATGTTGAAGTAAGCTGGAAATAAATTATCAAAATTAGTCAAATCAATTAAAGTATTGCTGTGTTTTTGCCAACGTTTTAATAAACTGTTAAATACTAATTCTGTAGTGGGTAAAAATAGATCATATTTTCCCCGACGAAAAGAGGTAGGAGTAACAATATTAAAAGTAAAATTACGCTCTGTTTCCGATGCTTCTTCATATATTCGTTGATAACTACAAGCATTTGCCCACGGATGACTATCAGGAGAACACAAAACACTGGTTATTAATAGTTCTCCACTACCTAGATGATAAGGTTTATCAGGTCTTAAATTAATCCATAATTTAGTTAATTTACCAAATAAATTATCATCTAATAATGTAATTCTCCACCAACAATTAGACCCCGCTTTTATTTTACTTTGGTGTTGCCACTGCAATAAATTATCAGTCTTTTTATGATTATAATTTACTTGTAAAGGGCTGATAGTAAAAGTTTTATGGGTAGAGGATTGGTGAAAATATTCGGCTAATTCTTGATCTACTGAATTAACTAAGTTTAAAAAAAGAGCGTGTAAGTGTTTTCCTGATGTATAACCAAGGGGAATATCAGAAGTTGTCGTAAAGTTGATGACTAAACTATGGGGCATATCAGTGAATAATAAATAGTTAATGATTAAATTATTGCAAAGTAATCAGATTATTCCAGCTTGATCCAAAATTTGTAGAGGAGTTAAAGTTAAATTAGGTAATAAATCATCTGTTAAACCGTCGTTATTACTTTTTGTTTGAGGAGGATAATCAGGATAAAAAATCGTTATTTTTCTTACTTTTGAATCTATAATCCAAATGTGATCAAATACTGCATTAAGATAGTCAACTGCTTTTTCACTAAGATTACTAAAAGATTGTTCGGGAGAGATAATTTCTATAACTAATTCTGGCGCAATTGTACAAGCAATATTTTCAAAAGATACTTGTTTTAAACGCTCATTAGAAATGTATAATAAATCAGGTACAGGACACCAATCTTTTCCTTTTCTTTTAAGGGCGATCGCCCATTCAATCCCGATTTCTCCTTTCTTTTCTTGTAATTGATTCCACTGTTCTAATAAAAAAGATAGAGCCAAAGTAATACGAGAATGAAAACGTTTTGGAGATATTTTGGGTAGTGCTTTTCCTTCTACTAACTCATAGGTATAATTATCATTTGGTAAAGCTAGAAACTCAGATAAAGTTAAGATTTTGTTTGATAAAGTTACCATAATATTTCAACTTAATTATTTAAATTAAACTCTGAACTAAAATACGCATTAACGGTTCTAAATCATCTGGTACACGATATAAGTTTAAACCCTGTTCAATATGTTTTTTCTGACGATTTAAACGCCCAAATTGCCAAATATTGCCCGTCGTAACTGCACCTATTAATATCTCTTGACTACTCATTTTTTCCCATTGATCTAAAGCAATTAATTGAGATGTCAGCTGTGTAAAACCATAATCTAAATCTGCTTTTTTAGCTTCAATTACTAATAGTTGTTTTTCTTTCTCAATTAGATAATCAAAATAACCCTGTAATTGTTCATTAACTTTGACTGAATACTCAATTCTGACTTCTGATTTTGTATAGTGAATCAAATCAAAAATAATTGGAGAAATTAACATTTCTCTCCTTGCCGTTTCACTATTGAGAGAAACATAGGGTAAAATTTCTTTTATTCTTTCTTTTGTATCATTAATTCGATTTAATTCTCCTTGAAATTGTGGTAAATTAAGTTCATTTCGAGAAAAATTGTAACCAAATTCTTCAGCCAAATCTCTAACTTCAATCTTCATGTCAAAGTATTTGCTAAAGGTGTAAGATTGAGTTTGATCGATAATTTTCATAGTTATGACCTGATTATTCAAAACGATAATTCATATTTACTGGTATGTTAATCAATTGTTTAGAGTTTTCATCAAGACTGATTTGATAATAATCCCCTTTCATGGTGACATTTTTTATTAGGCTAACGGGAGGCATATTAACTACGTCATAACTGATTAATTCATTCGTAAACATTACATCTAAAGGATTAAGAGGGTAAATATAAGTAAAATCTCCATTTTTCATTTGTGGTGTATGAATTTCTTGAATGCTAATTTCTGCTTTACTCATCCATTTGCCCAATCTAATAAATTTAGGTAATTTCCATTGCCAAATATGAGAAGCACTATCTTTTCGTAAGGAGTTATTACTAATAATAAAACACTCAAATTTACTTTCTGGTGCAATTTCTTTATTTCTCCCAAAACTAGGAATATTTTTTTGAGTTTTTTCCATTTCTACATGATAATTATTGTTAGCATATTTCCATGTATTCAGTACAGATGTATGATAAAGACTTCTTGCTGGAGTAACATAAATTCTCTGTTGATTTAAAAAGGTTAAATGTTGTTTATACTTGGGAATTTGTTCCGCACAAAAATAAGTATATGAATTTTCCTCATCAACAGTTGTTTTATATTTTTTACTATCAACAAATCCTAAAGCATAGCAAAGACTGTAATTATGTAATATTGCTTCTGTTTCATATAATCTCCCTATTTCACGGGTAGCATAGTAAAGATTATCGTGAAGTTCAATTTCACAGCGATAAATATTTGTCATAGCAATAATTTTAATTTATTTTTTAATGGTTTGTGGTGGGTGTTACCCACCACAAATTTTTTATTTTTTAGTCGTTTTTTTCTTATTTTCTTGCTTGCCTTTTATATGTTTTTTCGCATAGGCTTTGGTTTCATCGTCAGCTTGTTTTAACACTGCTTTTAATTGCTCTTCGTCAGTAATAATTGCTTTTATCTCTGTTAATAGTTCCTTGAAAGAGTCACCTATAAAATCGGTGTGAACGATAAATTCATCTCTCATTAAATGTGCGATCGCCTCTTGAGCAGATTTCATAACATCATCTTCATTTAAAGGATCAATATCATTAAATTTATTGTCTTTTTTTAAATGATCATAAATGGCTTGTGTCCAACGTAGATTACTAACGATTTCACCGTCGGCAAAAATAACTCCAATTAATTCATTTTTCACTTTACCTGTGCGAGTAGTTTGGGCTCCATAATGACGAGTTCTTAAAATATTATTAAAAACATATAAAAAACTTGCTTCAGTAGGATCTTTTAGAGTGATAATACTGGGAAAAAATATTTGTGGTTTAATATGATCTTGTTGATTAATTCGACTTGTTACCTCACCCGGTTTACTTCCTTCTTCTCCTTTGGATGCCATTGTGCCGTTTTCGTAAGGAGCATTAAGAGTAAAAGTTTCGTGAGATTCATCAAAAGAAGTAATCGAGAAAGCCGTATCAACTACAACTTTCGATTTTTCTGAACCAGAATCACCAATAGCAAATCCATATATAATCGAGTCAGGGTTATCCATGGCAAACTTGACATTATATTCGCATTCTTCTGCTGTCATAAAACCGTAATGACGCATCAATTCACGCCCCATCAAACGCTCAGGGGATGATTGTTTTCTCTTAAACATGGCAAGGCGAGTAATGGGAGTTTTATCTTCAATGCCTACACTAACTCTGGCTTTATTTAATTCTTCATCAGTTTGAAATAAGGGATAAGATTCTGTAACTCGAATAGTAAGAAAATGAACGTATTTTCCCATGGGTTTATAAGAAATTTCACTGTGAAAATATTTAGAATCGATAGTATTTAAAAAAGACATAGTTTTTCTCCTTAGTTTGTTAATAAATTTGTTAGTTGATGAATAGATAAAAATGACTGAACTTCATTGATTATTACTCTTCTGAATTATCATTATTTTTACTTAATTCTTGAGATTGTTTTTGTTGAAATTCTTTATCATTTTCTAAGCGATAAAGAAACTCGCAAGTGTCTCGAATAATATTTAATTGTCGCCCTGCTAGACGGGCGCGATCGCCCTTAAATGCCCCAAATAAAACCTCCTTTACAAAGTAATTAGCAAAATCTAAAATAGCTTGTCTTTCTTCATCTTTTTTCGCAATAATCCAACGTCCTTCGGCAGTAGAAGAATGTACTCTTTGCATTAACTTAAAAATTCTTGCACCCACTTCATAAATTAAGGCTTCTTCATTTTTTGAAATAGCTTTATCGACAGTTAAAATAACATCGGCTGCTTCATCGATAGGTTTAAGAATGGCATTCGCTTTAATGGGATTTCCTTTACTAGATTTAGCTCGATAAAATTTGCGATAAAGTAAGGTTAAATTTAAAGGGTGATTCTATTTGCATAATAAATTCCTCTTTTTCAGGATGAAAGATTATATATGGATCAAAACAGGGATAAAAATGATAAGCATAGAGCTTAATTTTCTTAATTCCTGTGCTGTCTAATTTTTGTTTACGAACCCATTTATTGAGATAAGAAAAAACCATTAAAGGAGTGGTTTCTAAATCCCTTGCAAGTTCGGTTAACTTACCCCAATTCGGGTCATAACCATTTTTAGTTTGTCTAGCATTAACATCAAGATGGATAGCATAAGAAGCCGTGAGAATATTTAAAGGAGAAGCATAATTTTTATGATTTTCTTGCCAACCTTCTAAAATATAATCAAGACGAAATCTATCCCTTTTTGCTAAACTTTTGATGCTAATAGGTGGACTATCTAAAAAGACCGTTTCATGAAATTCTGAACCATCAATAAAGGGTGGAATTGGTGACTCAGAAACGGCTACTTTTACATCTAAAATCATAGGAAATGCAAAACCTAACCATGTGGGCATAATCCATGATTCAGTATCACTTACTTTTTTTTCTTTTCCTTTTTTTTCTGGGGGTAATGCAATGAAATAAAATGTTAAAGGTTGATTTTCAGGATAGGATAATTTGAAGGTTTTATCTATGGTTTTAGAATTATCATTATCTAAATGGAAAATGTCCATAGTTTGATAATTCTCTAAACTAAAATCTGCCTGTAAATCTTTACTAATGAAATGATTACGAATACCAGTATCAAAACGAGTTTGCCGAATATTATCATAAGCCTTATGTAAAAATGTGTTAGTTTCAGGAGTACAATAATAGGTCGGATAAAAGTAAAGATAGCGATATTTTGCTTCTTCAAAGTTTTTACCAATAGCTTGAGTTTGACTCATTAAAATTTGTCTTAACATCATCTCTAGTCCTGCAATACTAGATATATTTCTTGTTGCATTGGAACCTCCTAACATTTGTTTATTAGTATAAACTTGAGGCATGAATAAAACGGCGGATTCTCTTTGTTCTGTCACGGTATAAGCTGAATGAGAAATAGAACAAATTTGTTGTTTGCCACGCCCTGATTTTTTTGCTAGTTGATAATTATTTAACTCCTCTAACAACTTATGATTAATGATATTTTTTGACTCTTTTTTAGGTAACATTATTACTTGTGTAACCCATGATTTTAAATCTTGCCAACCATCATCAATATTATATTTTTCCTTTATAGGATTAATTATGGTTTTTAAATATTCAATTAATTCTAAGCAAGGGTTTCTAATATTTTCTATTCCTTGATTTTTTTCTAAATATTTGACGGCTAAATAGTACCATTCATAAGGAACTCCTCCAGTGTTTCCGTTCAAGTTGTTATCCCTTAGTTTTTGATTAATATTTTGAATACTATTAATCGCAGGTAAATGCTCAGATAAGTTCCAAAATTCAACAATTTTTTGAATTAATACTTCAGATGTTAACTCAAGATTAGGAAGTTCAGGTAAGTCTTTATTGTTTTTCCTTTGAGCTTTATTTTCTTTAATTAATTCTGTGATTTTTTCTACTTTTGTTCCCCAAATTTTACGAGTTATTGTATCGCCAAATTCAGCTATTCGATCAATTCTAATATCATCAGAGAATTGAAAGTTATAACAACTAGGTAAAATTTCTTGTTGCTGAAATTTAACTAGATTTTCACTACGACTAGCGGAAACAGGGGTTTTTTTATCGTGAAGAATCTTAATGGTTGCATCGAGGGCAACTTCCATTAAACTAATATCATCAAAGAATAGCTCATAATAATCAGGATACTTAATGCCTTTACCATCACGGTTAAATCCTGTTTGACGTTTTTTGAGTTCATCACTACAAAGAGATTTAATCTTATCAACAACTAATAAGGGAATATCATCTTTACTGATATTAGGTGCATGACGATCGCACAAATAAACTACTCCTGTGGGTAAATAAAGTAAAGGATAATAGTATTTTTGTTCGTTTGTATTGAGATTAGTGTGGGCATCGATTAAAGCATTGTTAAGGATATTGGTTAAAACACCTCTATTTTCGGCAATACTATGATAGGAAAGTTTTAACTGTCGATTACTAAGTCGCCCAACTAAATCGTTAATACTTGGCTGTAATGCGTCTTGGGGATGTTTGATGATTGACGCAAAACGATCTGCTAAACAGGATAAATAAGCGAGGGAGTTTAATTTATCTCCTGTTAATTTCGGTGTTAAGTCGCTATTACTGGATAAATTCCAGTTGGTGTCATAACGGGTTTGAGTGTTATAAGCTATGAATAAAATATCGTCTAAATATTCTAAGTAGCTGTCTGAATTTTCTGGATCAATGAGTCGATCGAGATTAAGATATTTAATGATAACGGTAATAATTTCCCGATGTTGGGCAACGGATAAATCCCTGATTTTTTTACTTTCTTCTTTTTGCAAGTCGATATATTTTTGGGGCATTTCAGGGAAACGACTATAATCAAATTTTTCAAAGTCATGAAGAATGAAACCTGCTGTTGATAATCGTCTTTCTTTTTCTTTGATGACTCGTCTAATGGTGGTGTCTAATTTCTGTAATTCTTTTTGAATTAAATTAGCAGGAAATAAGCCATTTAAAAGATGAGTATTGAGAGATTGATCACTTAATGCCCTTTTACTTTTAATTCCTTCGGCTAACTTCTTCTCAATCCATTTCCCCCCTTTAGCAGTTACACCGACAGCAACTTTCAACAAATTAGGCAATACATATTCGGCAAAATCTGCCATGACAATATCATCAGGATTTTGTTTGATAATCGCTTCTTGTAAAAGTTTAAGGGTAATTAATTCTCTTTTTGGAGGTGCGATGGTGCGATCGCTATTTTCCCACTCATCACCTAAATTAAATTCATCATCATCATAGTCATAATCTTCAAATTCATCGTAATTCATTAATTCTTCCTCTTGTGTAAAGGTATCCTTTTGAATGTGATTGTTGTCTAAATCAAGCTGTAGTTGATTCGATTCTGAGTTAGGATTTTTGCTTTTTTTAGCCATAATTTTAGATTGCCAAATTTATTGTTTTATTTAGAACAGAAGAGAGAAAATATAAAATAATTAATACTCTTCAATAATTTGTCGTGTTTTGTTGATTAGTGACTTCACCAGCCATATTTGGGAGCAAAGAATTCCTACGTCTATACCTATCAGGGATTGAAACTCTAGCAAATCCATGATTCACCTCTTTTATTTTTTAAACGATATGCTAAAGTGTCGAGAAGTAAAGCCGATTGCCCAAAAGCGATCGCATAGGGGGGTTTTTCATCTGTGCCTACCTCATCCATCGGATATATTTCAAAGTGCATAGGTAATTGTAAACGCCCTTTAACCTCCCATATGGAATAAGGCACGACGTAACTAACTAATCCTTGTATTTTTAGTCGTTTGTTAATCTCATTAATCCAACAATTATCAGGTTGATAGACTTGGATACCAGATAAAACCGTTACTTTCCAAGAATTTGCGATCGCCTTTAAGTCACTACTATAGGTAAATTTCCAATTTAATCTTTCCTCTCGATAACAATTTAAGTTCATAAAGCCTAAACAATGACGAAAACGCCCTTTAGGAATCGGTATATTAGTTTTAGCTTTAGTTTTTTCTAAAAGTTGCTTAAATTTAGATTCGGTGATCGGTTCAATGTCTAAATTGCTTAAGATACTAGGTAAATTATAGGTTTTAAAACGATCGCATTCATTAACTTCTGTCAAATCATATAAACCACATTGAAGCTCATTTGAACCTCTAAAACTAATAGCAGATTCAACGATGGGATTACCTTTTTTACCTGATAATTGTTGCCATTCTTCTCCCCATTTTCTCATACAAAAAGCGGTTTTTTTGAGACTAGAATTAAATACCGTTTCACAATCTTGTTTAAATGCCTCTTTACTACCTGCAAATTGTTGTTCAATGGTTTTATGTCCTAATCCCGATTTACTACTAAGCAATACTGATAAAACTCCTGCCCAACGTTGATAATATCCTTCAAAGTTATTAATTATACGATAATTATTTCTAATTTGATCATGAAAAAAAGGTCGATCATAAATACCATTTTGTTCTAAGTTTTTATTTTGATCATTGAATAGTCTTTCCACTAAAAAATTAGGAGTTAAAGCATAAGCAGTAAAATTGTCAAAATTAATTATTTCCCCTTTCTTTTCATAGCCATCATGTCGTGCTAACCTACCCAATCTTTGAATAAAACTTCCTGCATCTGCGGATTCAAAAATCAGAAAGTTAATTTTAAAATCAACCCCAACATCAATCGTGCTAGTACCAATAACTAAATCAGCTTGTAAAGATTTTTCTTTGTCTATTTTACCTGTCAAACTTGTGTTTTCTTGAACTTTTAAAGGAGATAAAAATTCTTGTAATAAAGGTGTTAAACGTTTAACAGAAGCGATGGAATTAAGAATAATAGCACCTTTACATCCTTGATGTTTTTGAAAATGAGATAAAATGAGATTTTTATTTTCTTTAATCCAATTTTCTGAGGCATTGTAAGAAGATTCTAAAGGAATAAAAATGAAATCTATTGTACCAACTACTTTACGCCATTTTTTTGCTGCTAATTCTGGGCATTTTTCTAGGATATCAGGAAATTGATATTTTTGTTCTTGATAAGGATCAATTACTTGGCAATTAAACCCTACTTTTTGCAATCTTTCAATTATTTGGGTTTCTGGAGTTGCTGAAAGGAAAAGATATTTTTTATCTCGATTAGTGTGACGCACTAATAACATTGTATTTATAATATTAGCGATGCTCGGAGCATTAAATATATGAAATTCATCAAACACAAAAAAATTAAATTTATTATCCAGAGGACTCCATAATTTATCAGGACGGTCTTTTGGTATTAAATAAGCCCCTTTTCTGAGATAATGCAGAATATCTGGATTCGTTTGGATAATCTCTGAATTTTCAATTTTAGTTGCGATCGCCTCTTCTTTTCTGATTTCTTCTGTTTCAGCATAAATTTCTAAATCTGCACCACTTAAACGAGTTATACGAGGCTCATTATTAGATTTAAATAAGTCAATGTAGTGCTTAATTTGTGCTTGTTGATCTCTTGCTAATTCATTGGTAGGATATAAAGCTAAAATATAACGAAATTGCTCTTTTTTTTCTCCTTGTAAAGTATCTAAATAAGCAGCTAAACTTTTACCATCTCCCGTCATTGCTATATTAAAAATAACATCAATATTAGGATTATTAAGGGCTTTAAAAGTTTCTAATTGATGCCAAGATAAAGACCAGTTTTCAGGTAAATTAATATCTTGGGGAATATCATCAGCAGGGCAAGAATAAACTGGTTTTAATTTGATTTGATACATAACTTTGACGGTTTAAATATCTTGTAAAATATCGTTAATTTGTTGTTTTAATTTTGGTAATTCATTTTCCGCTATTTCCTAAACAACACCTAAATCAACTCTAAAATATTCATAAACGATTAAATTTCTAAAATCTGCCATATCTTGCCAATCAAGTTGACAATATTTTGCTTTAAATTGCTCAAATGTTGCCCGACTGGCTTCTCCGATAATTTGTAAATTATGGATAATCAACGTCTGTATTAATTCATCTTCATAAAATTCTCTTTCTCCTCTAACAACATATTTTTCTATTTTTTCAATATATTCTTGAATATCCTTAATTCTTTCTGTGTCGTCTCTCATAAATTAATTGCCTCCTGTAAAACCCGCTCTTTAATACGTTGTTTCAACCCATTAACGGTGACAACATCAACTTTTTTACCTAAAAGGTTTTCCAATTCTCTAATTAACCTCACAGGAAACCAAGGGGTAATTTTATCTATGTCATAATCAATCAAAAAGTCAATATCGCTTTTTTCGTCTGCTTCTCCCCTTGCAACCGAGCCAAATACACGCACATTATATGCTCCATGCTTTGAGGCTATGTTGATGATTTCTTCTCGTTTTTCTTTCAGCAATTCTAAGTTCATATTTTCCTTAAATACTGTCCGTAAATCACTTATATTGTCATAATAATTCATTAAGATAGAAATTACCACAAATGCACATATATAGTGTCCGTATAAATATATGACTAGAAAAAATCAAGCCATAACTCTGTCTATCAATGAAAAAGAAAAAAAAGCCCTAGAAAATTTGGCTTTGGAGTTTGGTAAGACTTGGGGGGATAAACCTAATGTATCGAAGTTGATAAAGGCGATCGCCCTTAACCAATTAAAAATAGCCGTCAATAATGATTGGAATAATCAGAGGATAGAAACCTTAGAAAAAGCAAGAAAACTGTTATTAGACTTCGGATTTATCCTAGAAGCCGAAGAAATCGCCAAAATATTAATAGAAAGAAGCGAATTTAAAAATATATTTTCTAGCCGTGAGATAGAGCAATTTTTAGATAAACCTAAACCCCTATGGCGTAAAAATATAGAAAACTTTATAAAAAGACAGCAACCCTTTAAATTGACTTATCAAGACGCTTCCGAAAGACTGTGGAATTTTACCGTAATCCACGGACAATTAAGAATAATAGAAAAACATCAATATCTAGTGTGTACCTGTCAAGAAACAGAAGGGAATCAAGACATCATAGAATTAAAGCATAACTGGACATTCAAACTTGATCGCATTCAGGAAGCCGTAGTAACTCCCGTAGAATTATCTTGGCAGCCTGACTTAGATACGATTGAAGTCCAATTTAAAGTTTACCGAGGATTAGCTTTTGCTTACAGTAAAGAAGAAATTAAACAAGACGATATTTTTAAAGGTGACATAGAAGATAGTCCTCCATCTCGATTAATTATTCGTAATGTGTGGAGTACTTTTTGGTTTTTTAGGGAAATAAGCAACTATTGGAATGATTGCGAAATTATCGCCCCTGAATCTGTGAGACAAAAATTTTGTCAAAAATTGTTCGCTATCAATGCTATGTATGCTGAAAATCCTTCACAGGATAGTTAAAATAGTAGTAGAAACTAAATCTATTATTCCCCTCAATATAATCCTTCTATGCAGATTTACCTTGATTCCTGTGCCACTACTGCCCCTCGTATGGAGGTAATTAATTTGATGCAGGAAATATTACAAAAGGGATGGGGTAATCCTTCTAGTTTACATCGCTGGGGAGAAAGGGCTACTTTGGCGCTGGAAAAAGCCAGATGGCAGGTTGCGTCTTTTATTAATGCACCTTCTCCTGATTCTATCATTTTCACTTCAGGTGGTACGGAGGCGGATAATTTGGCAGTTTTTGGTATTACTTCTCAATATGCTACCCCCCAACATATCATTATATCTGCGGTGGAACACAGTGCGATCGCCCTTCCTGCCCAGATGTTAGAGGATAAAGGGTGGCAAGTAACCCGTTTACCCGTCAACCGTAAAGGAAGAGTAAACCCCCAAGACTTAGCCCAAGCCATCCAAGATAATACTGTTTTAGTATCAATTATTTACGGACAAAGCGAAGTAGGCACCATTCAACCCATCAAAGAATTAACCACCATTGCCAAAAGTAACGGGGTTTTATTCCATACCGATGCGGTACAAGTGGCAGGGCGTTTAACCATTGATGTAGAGGATTTGGGAGTAGATTTATTATCTCTTTCCGCCCACAAATATTACGGCATTCAAGGGGCAGGGGCTTTATATATCCGTGCAGGGGTAAAATTAGAGCCTTCTGGGGGTGGCGGTGGTCAGGAAAAAGGGTTAAGATCTGGTACACAGGCATTAGGTGCGATCGCATCTATGGGTTTAGCGTCTCACCTCGCCCAACAAGAATTAGAATCCGAAAGCCTTAGACTTAGAGAATTAAGAGATTATCTTTTTGAACTATTATCCCCATGTCCTTATTTAGCGTTTACAGGGGATTTATTACACCGTTTGCCCCATCATGCTAGTTTTCTCATAAACTCCGATTCAAAGCAACTTACGGGGCGTAAAATGGTCAGAGAATTAAATTTTGCAGGTATCGGCATAAGTGCAGGATCAGCTTGTAACAGCGGTAAAAGTCAGCCATCAAATACCCTCGTTGCCATGGGTTACAGTGAAGATGAAGCCGTAAAAGGTATTAGAATTAGTTTAGATCGTCATACCACCAAAGAAGATATAGCATGGACAGCCATGGTAATAGAGCAAGTTATTCAACGAATTATCTGATTATAGAGCCCTAAATATTATGTTGTAACCTTTAAAAACAAGGCTGTTTACCATTCCCCGTTGCCCATTCCCTATTCCCCACCTTCCCCAAAATACTTTTTCATCAAACCCAATAACATTGCCATGGCATAACAACTATGGTTAAAATGGTAGGGTTGTGTAAACGTAAAGTTTAAGTATAAATATTATTTAAAAGATATGGCAGTACCTAAGAAGAAAACATCTAAATCTAAAAGAGATCAACGTAAAGCCCATTGGAAAAGAAAAGCTAAATTCCAAGCAGAAAAAGCACTATCTTTAGGAAAATCCGTCTTAACTGGCAACTCCAACAGTTTTGTTTATCCCACCAAGGATGAAGACGAAACCGAAGAGTAAGAATATTTCACCGAGAAAGAAAGGGGTAAAACTACCCCCTTTTTTTATGCCATACTGATTGCGGTGACAATAGCCCAAGAATCAATTAAGAGTAAGAAGAAGGTAAAACCAAGGAGAAAAAAATACATCCAAGGTTGTGCAAGGGGATAAACATCGGTAGTGTCAATGCCTGTTTTGCTTTGTACTATACGCACCATTTTGGCAAATCCCGCCACTCGCATGGGTAATAAATAAGCGCGATCGCCCTTATCGGTAGTAAAATAATATACCATGCCCCCTTGTCCTGTGGTACGCATTTTTAACGCTTTTACTTCTTTCCATGGCAAATTCCAACCCTTACGCCAAATGAGTTTTGCCCAGTTAGGATATGTAACTTTAATGCCTTCTTCATCTAAAATTACCCTTTCTGTCATCACCGTATAAACTAAAAAAGCCCCGACGACTAAACCCACCCAAAATAACCATTGAGGAATGGGTAAAGTTGTGGTTTTGGCTAAAAAAGGTAAGGGAGTAGTGAGGGCAAAATATAAACTTAGCAGGGTAATTCTAATTAAAGGAGAGATGGGAAAAATATTTTTAGTAGAGTTATTTTCGTTCATGAAGTATTTTAAAAATGCAGATGTTAGGCTCTATTATACTGTCTATATTATTACCATTCCCCATTGCCCATTCCCTATTCTCCAAATGATTTATCGATTTAAATACGGTTGAATTACTTGATTTTTTTCGTTTTCAGAAATTAGCCAATAACTAAGACGATATTCCCATGGTTGACTAGGGCGCCCGGGTAAAAGGGTAGTATTAAAACCATTTTGCTCTAATCCTTTGGCAAAAGACATCAGAGTGATAATTTCTCCGTTGGTTAAGTCGGTATCAACGTTTTTATCCACCACCTTTAAAATTTGAGGTAGTCGAATAATTACCATGGGGGATTGTAATTTATTTTTTATGGCTTGTAATATGATTTGTTGTCTTTTTACCCTACCAATATCCCCCAAATTATCTCCCCTATATCTCACAAACTGCTCTGCTTGATCTCCATTTAATACCTGTTGTCCTTCCTTTAGATTAATATATAATCCCTGAGTGTGATCGCTATATTCCATATCCATGGGTACATAAACATCAACCCCCCCCACTGCATCAACCAACTCCTTAAACGATTCGGTGGTAATGCGCACATATTTATCGATGGGAATATTATTGAAATTATTTTGTAATACCCTCTTGGTTAAATCAATTCCCCCAATAGCATTGGCAGCGTTAACTTTATCCCAATTACCATTAGGAAGTCTAACCCTAGTATCCCTAGGAATAGACAACATATTTAAACTATTACTATGAGGATCTAAACGCACTAATAACATAGTATCGCTACGGGCGGAAAATCTTTGATCTGAATTTGCATCAACCCCCGGCTGAATGTCAACTCCCATCACTAAAATATTAACAGGACGTTCGAGTTTTCTTTGCCATAAAGCACTTAAACCAGCTTGTCTGACACCGTCTATTTTTTGCCAAATTGCTTCCATATCAAAAGGAAGTTCCCCATTTAAAGCCACGGACATTCCCACCATCGCTGAAGCCCCTGCGGTTAAAATCAGGACGCTACCCCAGACAATGCCTTTGATTACGGGAGATTTTTTTTTTCTTCTTGCCACCGATTGATACCTTTTAGATGCTAATCCTCTATGATTTTTTGTTGTCTAGTCTAGTCTGGGAAGGGAATAGGAATACTACATGTTGAGTTTTTTACAAATAGACATATTTTTAAGTGTATGAATAAGGATAATGTTACCATTTTCTCAAATAGTTAATAATCTTTTATCTTGTTGATGAAAAGTATATGCCGATCGCTCCTTATTTGGTAAATTTAATAGTATTCGTATTAGGTGCTTGTATTGGTAGTTTTCTAAACGTAGTCATATATCGCCTCCCTGCCAAAATTTCCCTAATTCATCCCCCCTCCCGTTGCCCCCATTGTTTGCATCCCCTCGGAATAACGGAAAATGTACCTGTATTTGGTTGGTTATGGTTAGGGGGAAAATGTCGTTGGTGCAAAACTCCCATTTCTTTTCGCTATCCATTGGTTGAGGCGATAACGGGGTTATTATTTGTATTTATCTTTTTACAATTTGGTATCTCTTGGCTGACGTTAGGTTATTTCATCTTTGTCAGTTGGTTAATTTCCCTTGCCCTTATCGATTTCGATACTTTAACTTTGCCCAATGTTTTAACCCAAACGGGGCTGGTGGTGGGTTTAATTTTTCAAACTGCTTTGGGATTTCTTCATAATGGCATTGCGGGGGCTAGTCAATTTTTGTTCACTGCCATTTTAAGTGCGGTAATTGGTATCTGGTTATTTGATGCCATTTTAATTGTGGGTACTTTTGTTTTTGGTAAACCTGCCATGGGAGGAGGAGATCCCAAATTAGTGGCGATGATTGGGGTATGGTTAGGATGGCAAAATGTTCTTATAACGGGCTTTCTGGCTTGTTTAGTGGGTACTTTTTTCGGACTAAGTGCGATCGCCCTTGGAGGTTTAAAGAAAGGGCAACCCATGCCTTTTGGCCCTTTTTTGGTAGTAGGTGCCATTATTACCTTGTTTTATGGTGACGGGTTACTTTCGGCTTACCTCGATTATATGTTCAATTAATTGGCGTTGGTGAATTAAGGTATGATTTTTAGTTTAGTTTGGCAACAGGGAATGGGCAATGGGCAATAGTAATAATAGTTTTAATACTATATATTTACTGTAATTCAATAATGTTTCATACTCAAAATCAGCAATGCCAATTAATTTACTACACCAAGGCTTGTAGAAGAGCTTGAAATTTAAGCTCAATTTCCGTTAACTCCTGCTCTGGTTTTGAACCTGCGACAATTCCAGCCCCAGCATATAATCTAGCACGATTACCTTGAATGAGTGCCGAGCGAATACCGACAATAAACTCACAATTACCATTAGTATCTAACCAGCCAATGGGGGCAGCATACAAAGAGCGATCAAAATTTTCATAGTTTTCAATCTCTGCACAGGCTATATCGATGGGGACACCTGCCACAGCGGGGGTAGGGTGCAACTGGGCAATAATTTCCAGTGGATTACGCTCTTCTATGATTTCAGCATAAATGGGTGTCCAAAGATGTTGAATGTTGGATAGTTTTAATAGTTGTAGTGATGCTCTTTTGGGGCTTAAACCCATGATAGAGAGTTTCTCAAAAATATAGTCACTCACAAACTGATGTTCTCTTTTTTCTTTTTCACTATGGAGCAGATTTTCCCCCAATAAACTATCATCATAATCGCTTTTGCCCCTTGGTGCTGAACCTGCAAGGGCATCGGTTACTAATTGTCTATCTTGTATAGATAATAGTCTTTCTGGACTTGCCCCAAGGAAAAATTCTTCTTTTTCGTTACCGACACAGAAGATGTAACAGTCGGGGTGATTGTCTCGGAGGTTGGTTAAGGATTTGGTGATGTTGAAGTTGTCTTCTAATTTTATTTCTAGGGCATGGGCGACAACAATTTTAGTTAGTTTTTCCGAGGCGATCGCCTTTAGGCTATGATTAACTTTATCGGTAAAATTATGATAGTCAGATTTTTCTAAGGTATAACGACAAGGGGTACATTGAGAATGGTGAACTCGATGATAATAATGTAGTATATTTTGACTAAAGTCTTGTTTTAAATATTGCTTAATTAAGTTTAGCTCAGGGGCATTTTTTTGATAAAAAGTATTAACAATTACTAGATAACTATTAGCCTTTTTTACTAACTGTATATAAGGAATGAATATTTTGGCTTGGGGAAAAGCCTGATAACTATCTGAACTATGTTCAAGAAAATTGAAAGAAGAGAAAAAGTAAGGAATTTTTTGACTATCTAGGTTATCTTCAAAGATTATTTTACCCTTACTATCTTCTATAAAATTTTGGCATTGCTCAAAGCGATTATAACCCCCATTCACCTCCCCACCTTCATTTTTTACCTCTAAACTTTTTATCGCCCCAATAGCAACAACAGCCTCTTGTTTTCTTTGATTTTCACAGTAGAAAGACACTTGATTTTCTGGTTTTAACATGGCAAGAAAAACCAATAAATCCATAGGACTTATTTCCTGAGAAATAGATACAATTTGTGCGTCATTATCTGTGACAGGGTGGGATAAAAAAATTAATTCTTTGAGTTTTTGAGAGTAATCGGTTAAAAAATGGTTATCGGGAATGACCGGCATAACACTTAAAATTATAAATATTTATATTAAATTGTTAACCTCAGAGGATAACTGATGGTATCTATAGAAATGTTAACTAAAATCTGGTTTTAATCATATGCCCCACCTTGGCGGAGATTAATAACTGTAACAAAACCAATCTTTAATCATTGTCTATTTTATCGAATATAAGTAACCATGACGATTACTAATCCTATCACCGGGCCTGAGCAACATAAAAAAAGGAAGCTATGGTTAGCGGCGATTAAGCCTCCTATGTACACTGTCGCTGTCATTCCTATCAGTTTTGGTACTGCTTTGGCTTACTATGCCACGGGTACTATTAATCTTTCTATTTATATCACTTTTTTGTTAAGTGCGATCGCCATTATTGCTTGGTTAAATCTCACTAACGATGTTTTTGATGCTGACACGGGCATTGACGTTAATAAACATCACTCGGTAGTCAATCTCACGGGGAATAAAACCCTTGTCTTTTGGATTGCTAACATTATTTTACTCCTTGGTTTGGGAGGTATTTTCCTTATCAACTGGTGGCAACAAGATTGGACGGTATTATGGCTTATCCTTGTGAGTTGTTTCTTGGGTTACACCTACCAAGGGCCTCCCTTTCGTCTTGGTTATCAAGGGTTAGGGGAAATTATCTGTTTTTTTACTTTTGGACCAATGGCGATCGCATCTGCCTATTATAGTCAAAATCAGTCATTTTATTTTAATTCTTTAGTTATTTCCAGTATTATTGGCATTTCTACCTCTATTATTCTTTTTTGCTCCCATTTTCACCAAGTAGAAGATGATTTAAAAGCAGGTAAAAAATCCCCTATCGTGCGCCTCGGCACAAAAACAGGGGCAAATGTGCTAATAATTTCCGTTGCCCTCGTTTATCTTCTAAGTACAATTTTCGTATTTACGGGGCAATTACCCCAACAATGTTTATTAATTTGGTTTAGTTTTCCCGTTGCCTATCAATTAATTAACCATGTCAATCAATATCACGCTCAACCAGAAAAAATTAAAAACAGTAAATTTATTGCTGTTAATTTCCATTTTCTTAGTGGTTTATTATTGTGTTTAGGACTGTGTTTCTCTTAAACAACAGGGGTAATAGTATATAATTTAAAAGGAAATATTTTCTATTTATTGAACTTTTTATTACTATCAACATTAGGTATTGACATCATAAAAATTATTACCTAATTCCCATTTCTAATCTTAAAGATTATCTGTTTTATTAAGCCCTAAATAAACTAAAAAAAATGGCATCATTCAAAGACTTAATAGGGTATTACGACAAATATAAATTAACAGTATTTTTTAGTATTGGTGCATCAGGACTATTTGAAATAATAGATCTTTTAGTACCCTATTTAATAGGTCAAATATTAAACGTTATATCAGGGAATGAAGTAGATGTTTTTTTACAAAAAATTATTACCTCTATTGCCACATTCTTAAATTTATCAAATCAACCTCAAACCATTAACCTGATAGTATTGTGTGGGTTTATTTTCGTGATAGCTGTGGCTAGGGCGCCCATACAGCCTTGGATTGGCTCTTGGTATCACTGGGAAATTACTTTAAAATCAAGAAGAGACTATTCCCAAAAAGTTATCGAAAAAATTCTCACCCTACCCCTCGGATTTTATGATGAAAATAACCCAGGTAGGATAGCGGGGAGAATAGCGAGGGGAATTTCTAACCATACTTGGACATATCCAGAAATTGCGGGGCAATTTATTCCAAAACTCATTAGGGTATTCGGTATTTTTATTATTATTTTACTGATAGAAAAATGGTTGGCAGTGGGTTTTATTGTCTCTTTTTCTTTGATTTTAGTTCTCACTTTTTTCCATCTCAAAAAGTTGATTATTCAAGAGCAAAAATTAGATGCTCATCAGGAAAATACTGAAAGTAGAACATCAGAAATAATTACTAACATTAAAACTGTTAAGGCTTTTGCCACCGAATCAAGGGAATTGGCAAGGCAAAATAAACGCTTTAACCGTGAATATAAAGTAGTTATCAATCGAATCCATCTAGGTTACGTAAAATTAGCCACATGGAATCGCACAGTGGTGCAACTATCTCTGTTTCTCGTCTTTTTAGGGGTACTGATTCCTACTTTTAGGGGGGAAATGTCTTTAGGACATTTTATCACCACCTACACCCTTGCCAGTATGGCTTATGCGGAATTAGAGCCTTTGAGTAATTTGGCGGAGGTATTTGCCCGTCGTTATGCGTCCATGATTCGTTTCCATGAGTTTCTGAATCTACCTGCGGGGCAGGATGCTTCTAGTTTGATTCCTGAATATTTACCTAAAAATCCCTATGAGTTTACGGGAAAATTGGAGTTTCAAAATATCTCCTTTGGTTATCATCCTGATAGTTTGGTGTTAGACAATATCAATTTTAAGGTTGAACCTTATCAAACTGTGGCACTGGTAGGACGTTCGGGGTCTGGTAAATCTACGCTGGTTAAGCTCTTATTTCGCTATTTTGACCCCTTGGAAGGAAAAATTTTTTTGGATGGTCAAAATATTAAAACCTTTGATATTAGCCGTTATCGTCGCCGTATGGCTATTGTGCATCAAGAGGTGGATATGTTTAACGGTAGTATTGTGGATAATTTGACCTATGGTAATCCTAATGTTAGTTTAGCAGAGTTGAAACAAGCCTGTGCGATCGCCCGTGTGGATGATTTTATCCAAAAACTACCCGATAAATATAACACCATCGTCGGAGAAAGGGGAGTAAGACTATCAGGAGGACAAAAACAAAGATTGGGCATTGCAAGGGCATTAATTGTCAACCCAGATATATTGATATTTGATGAAGCCACATCCAGCCTTGATTATGAATCAGAAAGGGAAATTCAACTGGCAATGAAATCTATTTTTGGCACCCGTACTACCATTATTATTGCCCACCGTCTTAGCACCGTGAGGGAAGCGGATAAAATTATTGTGGTTGATAATGGCAAAATTGCAGAAGTAGGTAATCACGAGGAGTTACTTCGCCAAGGAGGTATTTATCAAAGGTTACATTCTCTCCAAGAAAGCGGAGATTTGTATTAATTTCGTGATTACAGAGTTCTAGGTAGCCTGTGTTACAGTATCTTGATAATTGGTTAGGTTATCCTTAAGATATTAAAATTTCAAGACATTGGGAAAAGCGGAAGTGATTTACATATCCATAGTTGAAGGGAATCCCCATTTGCGATCGCTCCTAGGATGGCACTTACAACAAGCGGGTTACATCACCCATCAATATAGCACTATTCAACAGGCAAGAAGTAACCTCACCCAAAATCCGCCTACCCTAATGATTATTGATTCAGACTTACCAGACGGTGACGGGGTAGAATTTTGCCGTTGGTTATCCCAATCAAGACAAACCCTCATCTTAGTCTTGTCCGCAAAAATAGGAGAGAAAGATGTGGTCAATGGTTTAAAAGCAGGGGCTGACGACTACATCAAAAAACCCTTTGGAATGCAAGAATTTTTAGCCCGGGTTGAATCCCTACTCCGTCGCTTTCGAGTTAATAACGCTCCCCTCATTCTCGATTTTGGAGATCTAAAAATAGACTTAGTCCAAAGAAGAGTAGAATTTAGAGGGGAATTTATCGACCTAACTCCCCAAGAATTCAGTTTACTCTATGTCTTGACCCAAGCCCAAGGAACAGCCCTTAGTAGAACGGAATTACTACGTCGAGCTTGGCCAGAGGCGATCGAAAATCAACGCACTATCGACACCCATGTATTATCATTGCGCAAAAAAATAGAAATTGACCCTCGACAACCTAACTTAATTCAAACGGTACGTAATGTGGGTTATCGATTTAACCTTGAATTATTGCAACAGAATAAACTTTCATCCCCAGAAGCCTATCAACACCCAAAACACTATCATAGCCATAACAATCATAACAATGGTCATCTTTCTCCTTCAACCCTAAACCAAGAAAGAATAATGGCAAGATAAGAGCCATTGATAATTTAAAAAATGCCCATAAAAAAGGGTTAACAATATTGTTAACCCTCAGACAATTAATGGACAGTAAAATTTAACGCTTAACTAACTTTTTGGTGTTAACTTTGCGTAAGCGAATAGATTCGGGAGTTACTTCTAACAACTCATCGGGCCCGATATATTCTAAAGCGCGTTCTAAATTCATTTCCACAGGAGCTTGTAATTGTACTAATTCATCCCCTGTTGCCGCACGGTGGTTAGTTAACTGCTTAGTTTTACAAACGTTAATCTCCACATCTTGGGCGCGGTTACATTCACCGATAATCATGCCTTTGTAAACCTTGGTACCAGGATGAATAAAGAATACTCCTCTATCTTCAGCATTTTTCATGGCGTAGAAAGTAGAAACACCCTCTTCAAAGGAGATAAGGACACCGTTGTAACGGGTTTCTAAATCTCCCACCAAAGGACGATATTCATGGAAACTATGGTTCATGATACCAGCGCCTTTTGTCATACGAATAAAGTCACCACGGAAACCAATTAAACCACGGGCAGGGACGACAAATTCTAACTGAGTACGTCCATTATCCCCTGATTGCATATCCTGCATTTCCGCTTTACGTTGTCCTAAGCGTTCGATACAAGAGCCTTGGGCTTCTTCGGGTACGTCTAAAACAAGGTATTCAAAAGGTTCGTAGGGTTGTCCATTTACCTCACGGTAAATTACTTGAGGCTGAGATACTTGAAACTCGAAACCTTCACGACGCATATTCTCGATGAGGATACCGAGGTGTAATTCTCCTCTTCCTGAAACAATAAATTGATCAGCGGATTCTCCATCTTCTACTCTTAAAGCTACATTAGTTTGTAACTCTTTGTCGAGGCGATCGCGAATTTGACGAGAAGTAACAAATTTACCTTCTAATCCAGCGAAAGGAGAGTTATTAACAGAGAAAGTCATTCTCAAAGTAGGCTCATCAACCCGAATCAAAGGTAATGCTTGAGGTTCATTTGGACAGGTAATAGTTTCACCAATATTGGCATCGGTAAATCCTGCCACAGCAACGATATAACCAGCGCTTGCTTCTTCTAATTCGACCCTTTGTAAACCTTCAAAACCCAACAGTTTGCTAATTCTGGCCTTAACCATGGTACCGTCTTCTTTCATTAGAGCAGCCTGTTGTCCTGCTTCAATTTTACCATTATGAATTTTACCAATAACGATTCTGCCTAAATAGTCAGAATAATCGAGGGTAGTTACTTGCAATTGTAAAGGTTTTTCAGGATCTCCAGCTGGGGGTGGAACATGGTGTAAGATAGCCTCAAACAAAGGCTGCATATCAACATTGTCATCGTCGATTTTATTTTTAGCAAATCCAGTCAAACCAGAAGCATAAAGGGTGGTGAAATCGCATTGATCATCATCTGCACCTAATTCTACGAATAAATCAAATACTTTGTCCACAGCCCTGTCAGGGTGGACGTTAGGGCGATCAATTTTATTAACAACTACAATGGGGCGTAAACCTTTTTCCAGAGCTTTTTTAAGTACAAAACGAGTTTGAGGCATGGGGCCTTCGTTGGCATCGACGATTAATACACAACCGTCAACCATTCCTAAAACCCGTTCAACTTCACCGCCAAAGTCGGCGTGTCCAGGGGTATCTACAATATTAATTAATGTATCTTTGTAGCGTACAGCAGTATTCTTGGAAAGAATTGTAATTCCTCTTTCTTTTTCTATATCATTAGAATCCATGACACAGGTAGGAACTTCTTCTCCTTCTCTGAAGATTCCAGACTGTTGTAATAAAGCATCTACGAGGGTGGTTTTGCCGTGGTCAACGTGGGCAATAATCGCAAGATTGCGAATGGGGAGAGACATATATACTCTTTAACTTATTGTAATGATTATTTATAGTTGCCTTAATTCTAACTGATCATTGTTATTTTTTGTTAATCTTGTGAGTCACTTTGGTTTTTTTATTGTATTTGGATTAAAAAATGTATGGGATACAAAACAAATCAAACCCTAGGTAAATAAATCAATGTACGGAAAACTACACTACCTGAACTGCCCTAATTTGCTTCATTATAGAAGATGAAAATAATCAAATTATGAGCAATCATTAGGAAACTTTGATTATTCCAATATTTTAAATTTGTAAATATATTAAATCATTAATCATTTATGGGAAAAGTAGTAGGTATAGATTTAGGTACAACAAACTCCTGTGTGGCTGTAATGGAAGGTGGTAAACCTGTTGTTATTGCTAATGCTGAGGGTTTTAGAACCACTCCTTCTGTGGTTGCCTATGCGAAAAATGGCGATCGCCTCGTAGGACAAATTGCCAAACGTCAAGGGGTAATGAACCCCGAAAACACCTTTTATTCTGTAAAACGTTTCATTGGTAGAAGACATGACGAAGTAACCAACGAAACCACCGAAGTATCCTATCAAGTATTAAACGTAAACGGTAACGTAAAATTAGACTGTCCTTCTCAGGGTAAACAATTCGCCCCCGAAGAAATCTCCGCCCAAGTATTACGTAAATTAGTAGAAGACGCTAGTAAATACCTCGGAGAAACCGTTACCGAAGCGGTAATCACCGTTCCTGCATACTTCAACGACTCCCAACGTCAAGCCACTAAAGACGCTGGTAAAATTGCCGGGATCGAAGTAAAACGTATCATCAACGAACCCACCGCCGCTTCCTTAGCCTACGGTTTAGATAAAAAAAGTAACGAAACCATCCTCGTATTTGACTTAGGTGGTGGTACTTTTGACGTATCTGTATTGGAAGTAGGGGACGGAGTATTTGAAGTATTAGCCACCTCTGGAGATACCCATCTAGGGGGAGATGACTTCGACAAAAAAATTGTTGACTTCCTCGCCGCCGACTTCAAAGCAAAAGAAGGTATTGATTTACGCAAAGACAAACAAGCCTTACAACGTTTAACCGAAGCGGCTGAAAAAGCAAAAATTGAACTTTCCAACGTATCTCAAGCAGACATCAACTTACCCTTCATCACCGCCACCCAAGACGGCCCCAAACACCTAGAATTATCTTTAACCAGAGCTAAATTCGAGGAAATTTGTGCCGACTTAATCGATCGTTGTGCCATTCCTGTACAAAATGCTCTCAAAGACGCTAAATTAAGCCCTAGCGACATTGACGAAGTCGTATTGGTAGGGGGTTCTACCCGTATTCCAGCGGTTAAAGAAGTCGTTAAAAAAGTATTAGGAAAAGATCCTAACCAAACCGTTAACCCCGATGAAGTAGTAGCCGTCGGTGCCGCTATCCAAGGGGGTGTATTATCTGGGGAAGTTAAAGATATTCTCTTATTAGATGTTACCCCTCTATCCTTGGGTGTTGAAACCCTAGGCGGTGTAATGACTAAAATTATTCCTAGGAATACCACTATCCCCACCAAAAAATCTGAAACCTTCTCCACTGCGGTAGATAGTCAAAGCAATGTAGAAATTCACGTTTTACAAGGGGAAAGAGAATTTTCTAAAGATAACAAGAGTTTGGGAACTTTCCGTTTAGACGGTATCCCCCCTGCACCCCGTGGCGTACCTCAAATTGAAGTAACCTTCGACATTGACGCTAACGGTATCCTCCATGTAACTGCGAAGGATAGAGGCACTGGTAAAGAGCAGTCTATCAGCATCACTGGGGCTTCTACCTTACCTGATGAGGATGTTGATCGTATGGTCAAAGAAGCTGAGGCTAATGCGGCGGCAGATAAGGAAAAACGGGAAGCTATTGAGCGTAAAAACCAAGCCGACTCTTTAGTATATCAAGCTGAGAAGCAATTAACAGAGCTAGGAGACAAGGTTTCTGCGGATGATAAAGCCAAGGCAGAAGGTTTAATCGCAGATCTAAAAGATGCGGTAGCCAAGGAAGATGACGAGAAGATCAAAACCGTAATGCCCGAATTACAACAAGTTCTTTATACCATTGGTACTAATGTTTATCAACAGTCTGCTGATGGTGCAGCCCCTGGAGGCGCTCCTGGTGCGGATGCGTCTTCTGCTCCTAGTGATGATGGTGACGATGTCATCGATGCGGAATTCTCTGAAGAGGATAAGTAAGTTTTTTACTAAAACCATTTAATTTTTGAATTAGGAGGCGTTGTTTTCAACGTCTCTTTTTTTATGGGAAAAATCATAGGCATAATTTGCCATAGCAAAAATATAACGATCGCTCTTTATCCTTGAGTGGCAATGGAAAAATAATATTATGATTAAAATGTAGCACTTCAATAATCGGGAAAAACCTCGAATATATTTTATATGACTGATTCAGACAAAAAAGAAACAAAAATCACCACCAATCAAGAGCAAAGTGAATCCATTGATAAACCCATCACCCCCCCTCGTTGTTTTGTTGGGGGAGCAATATCAGGAGCATTGGCGATCGCCGCTTATTTATTAACCAAGTCCATAGTACAAACCTACGCAGGAATTCCCATCAGTTTCGACAACCCCATGGCCGCCCGTATTGCTTCCACCGTCAGAACCCTAATCATGGGCATCACCACCATGGCAACCTTTGTATTTGTCATGGTAACTGTGGGTTTATTCGCCCTAGGAATTCAATTAATTTTCAAAAAACAAGGTTCTAGCCCCAACTCTTAACCATTATTCTGAGAAAACTTAACTATTTATGTAAATTTATGTAAAGTTTGTTAGGATCATAGATAGAGTAGTAATATATAGATATATAAAAAATAATATGCAACCATCTCAACCCACAGAAAGAGAGCTACTAGCCAAGGTTCTTGCCCCTTTACTAGAAGATTTTAAATACTGGTTTTCCCGCTCTATTACTTTACTAGAATCCGAGAGAATAACTTTCTTATCAGAAGAAGAACAAAATGATCTAATTGCCAGAATCAAAAATTCTCAGGAAGAGGTGAAAACGGCTTCTATGCTCTTTAAAGCCACCGATGGGAGAGCGGGAATAGATACAAAAGTTCTAATGCCTTGGCACAGCCTTGTAGGGGAATGCTGGAGTGTTGCCCGTAGATGGCGCAAAGAAAAAGAACTAAACCAAAACTAGATTTTTCTCAATCAAAGAAAAAACTAAAACATTAACAAGCTATTTAACTAAAAACTATTACAAGGAATTCTGAGCGGAGACTTTAATGCTACACCTAATTTATATTCTTGCCTTTACCGTGATTGCTTTTTTCGCCATCAGCAACTTAATCCGTAGTCTCATCACCATCAGTGCTGAGTCTCAAAGAGGCTCTTGGACCGATACCCCCAAACCTCTAAATAGAAGACCATCCCAGTCTTACAGGGTACCTCATCCTGAATTGTTGGATGATAACGGAGATCCTGTGGATGAGCCTTTATTGGTAATTCGTTCTGTATCCGTAGAAGATGCCCGTCAAAGATTAGATTCTATCTATCAATCGTCCCCCGGACAAACTAGACAAACCGAAGAAGACAGTTAGAATAATTGATAATTGATAATTAATAATGGATAATTGAAGCTAACGTAATTTTTTCCCTTACTTTGCTTTATGGTAATCACTGCTGCGGATGTTAATATAGCCGATTATATAGATCATTCTCTCTTAAATCCTCTGGCGACAACCAAGGATGTAGAATTGTGTTGCAATCAGGCTATTGATTGCGGTTTTCCCGCAGTATGTGTCTATCCTGTCCATGTCAAAAAAGCTGTGTCTATCCTTCATACCCAAAAGATTAAGGTGGCGACAGTTATCGGTTTTCCCACAGGGGCAACTACTCCCCACGTAAAGCTACACGAAGCCCAAGAAGCCACTAATTACGGGGCAGGGGAGTTGGATGTGGTTATTAATTTAGGTTGGTTAAAGTCTGGGAAGTTTGACTGGATTCATAAGGAAATAGCCTCTATTTGTGAGGAGACGGGTATTCCTGTTAAAGCGATTTTGGAAACTACCTGTTTGACAGATGAGGAAAAAAAAGTGGCCGCTGAGATATGTTTGGATGCGGGGGTAAGTTTCTTAAAAACTAGCACTGGTTGGTTTGGGGGGGCAACGGTGGAAGATGTGGCTCTATTGCATCGTATTTCTAAGGGGCGTGTTGGTGTTAAGGCTTCTGGGGGTATTAAGGATTTAGAAAGTGCGATCGCCCTTATCAATGCAGGGGCAACCCGTCTAGGCACATCAAGGGGAGTCGAAATAGTCAGACAACAAAAGGACAACGTCAGATAAATCATTGTAACCATTGCTCATCTTTGCCATTGTTCATTGCTTTCCTCGACCTTAATGGCGAAAAATGTTATGATAGAAGATCATAGTCGAACTTGCCCATAAAGAGAAGTTCAGCAGATTTCAAACATATAGTCTAATGACAATAACTGATCCTCGTCGTCGCATAGAGTTACAGAAACTACTTAAAAAACTAGGTTTAACAGATTTATCAAAAGTTAACTGGACATTATTAGATACCGCCCTGACTCATCCGAGTTTCTCTCATCAAAACAATTACGAACAGTTAGAATTTGTCGGTGATGCCGTGGTGAGACTGGTTGCCGCCGAATTACTAAAAGAAACCTACCCTGAGTTACCCGTAGGGGAATATGCCGCCATTCGTTCGGTCATTGTGAGTGATCGCTTTTTGGCCGAAATAGCAGAACAGTATGGGGTAGAAATGTATCTACTAATTGCTCCTAATGTAAGGGGCGATCGCATGGGCCGCATCTCTCGTCTTGCTGATGCCTTTGAAGCCATCCTCGGTGCATTATACGAAAGCACCAGAACCATGGAATTAATACGCCATTGGCTTGACCCCATTTTATCAGAAAAGGCCGCCCAAGTTCACGCCGATCCTGCCCGACAAAATTATAAAGATGCCTTACAAGAATGGACGCAAAGGGTACACAAATCCCTACCGACTTATCTTGTGCAAGAACATCGTTTGAGCAAAGGAGAAGAAAATGAGCGTTTTGTGGCGCAAGTATGGTTAAAAGATAAGCTCTTGGGTGAAGGTAAGGGTGCAACCAAAAAAGCATCCCATCAGGCCGCTGCTAAACAGGCTTTTTATGCTTTTGTTAATCAAGAGCAAGTTTCTCCGACCAAAAATCAATAATTAGGCTCTGACGGGGAAACTGTTAGCAATTATTTTTTAATATAAATCGTGATCTTGAATGTATGATTTTACTTTCGGGGTCAAGATTTCTTGATTTTGATTCTGACGATACTCTGTAGAAGATACAGGGGGTAGTGAATAGTCTGCCAGAGTGTAGCCAAGGGTATATTTATCTAGCTTTTTCTGAGTTTGAGTATCAATTTGATAACCTTCACGGGGTAATATTAAAACCTTTACCTGTTGCCAGAGTTTTTCTGCCTCATACCAGCTAAATATTTGCGGGGCTAAGTCACTACCAATAACGAAAGTTAAGTCGGCTTTGTTACCCCATTTTTTTTTCGCTTTTTCAATGGTGTATAAGGTGCGCCGATCGCCTATATCCGTTCCCAGTTTAATGTTATCATTACCAGAAGATAGACTCAGTTCTTCTATGAGTAAATTCAACATTTGACTACGATGGTATAGGCTTTTTTGACCCTCTTTAAATGGGTTGTCAGAAGCATACACTGCTACCAAATCATATTTTTGACTCAGATAACCTAAAATTGTTTGATGGGCAATGGTAGGGGGATCTGCACTGGTTCCAAAAATAGCAATTTTCATCAATCAACTGTTTAAGCTAAGGCCGAATCACCAAAATTAAGGGGAATATCCTGTAATCTGCCATCTCCCACTGCTTTAATGGCTTCCGTTAAATCTACCTTTCCAGTATAAATTGCTTTACCCACAATAACGCTCTTTACCCCAACGGGTTCGAGGGATAGTAAACTAAGAATATCGCTCAATGAACTAATACCTCCAGAGGCGATAATGGGAATATCGGTAACACTAGCAATTTCCCTTAAGGCTTCTTGGTTTGGGCCTACTAAGGTACCATCCCGATGGATGTCGGTATAAATGATGGCGGCGGCTTGGGGTGATATGGCTTTGGCTAATTCAGTGGCTTCTACTTCCGAGGTTTCTAACCATCCCTTGGTGGCTACTTTTCCATTTCTAGCATCGATGCCGATGGCTACCTTTTGGGGAAATGCTTCGCACAATTCCTTGACTAACTCAGGATTTTCTACGGCTACGGTGCCCACAATGGCTCTATCTACCCCTAATTTAAAGAGGGTTTCTACTGAAGTGCGATCACGCAAACCCCCACCCACTTGTACAGGAATATCTAAAGCCGAAACAATTTCTTTAATCACATCCACATTAACAGGATGCCCAGCTTTTGCTCCATCCAAATCCACGAGATGTAAACGGGTAGCCCCCTGATTCTGCCATTGTAGGGCAACTTCCACAGGATTTTCGTTGAATACTTGAGATTGGGCATAATCTCCCTGATATAAACGTACACAATGCCCACGTAATAAATCAATTGCTGGTATTACTTCCATAACCACATTAGTGAAATGTCAAGAATTTTAATTATACCCCATTAGCAATGGACAACGAATAATGGACAATAAATTAACTTACTCATTACCTATTATCTCACCAACACATTTTATTCTGCGAGGGGGGTGATAAAGCCTTGTTAAAATAAAACCGATTATCAGTAAACCCGTGGCACCATAAAGGGCATAGTTGTAACTGGCGGTGTTGTCCTTTATCCAACTAAAAACAAAAGGCCCCATAACCCCTGCACTGCCCCAAGCGGTTAACATTGCCCCATAAATACGACCAATATTTTCTGAGCCAAAGGTATCAGCGGCAAAGGCTGGCATGGTAGCAAATCCACCCCCAAGGCAAGAGAGAAGATAACAGGCAATGAAGACAAAAAGAATATAGCTATGGAGATAAGGGGTTATCAAATATAAAACGGCTTGGGTGATAAACATGGTAGAGAAAATCGCTTTTCTGCCAAAAATGTCCGATAGCCATGCCCAAAATAGTCTCCCTAAACCGTTAAAAATAGCTGCGATCGCCACTACAAAAGAGCCTGCCCTATCCCTTAGCAAACTAACCTCTTGGGGGCTTAAATCCTCAAAACTAGGCAGGTAATATAAATCCCTCGCAATGCTTGATAACTGAGAAATAAACCCCAATCCAGCACTAACATTGACAAATAAAATTCCCCACAAAATCCACCACTGAGAAGCCCTAATGGCGCGATGGAAGTCATAGGAGTCAATGGTTTTACTTCCCGTGGGCAACTCATAACCGAGGGGTAACCATCCCTGGGGCGGATTTATCAATAACTGGGCAGACATGACTATTAAAATCAAAAAACAAATTCCCCAGAGATAAAAAGTGTTAGGCACCCCAAAATTGTTAATACAATAAGGTGCAATTAAACCAATAAAAAATGAACCAGCCCCAAAACCCATTACGGCTAATCCTGTCACCAAACCCCTTTTGTCGGGAAACCAACGAATGAGGGTAGCAATGGGAGTAACATAACCAAAACCATTTCCCAATCCAGCAATTAATCCATAACCTAAATAGAGAATAAGGAGATTATTTAATTGGATTCCTACCCCTGCGATAATAGTACCAATACCAAAGAGTAAACCCCCTAAAGTTGCCACAAACCGAGGCCCTTTTTTATCTACCAAGATACCTCCCACAGCAGCAGCAAACCCGATAACACCCAAGGCGATGACGAAAGCCAAGGAAGTGCCAACCTCTTGCCAACCTTGGTTAGTGACTAATTCATTTTTTATGACACTCCAAGAGTAGATAGTGCCTAAACACAACTGGATAAGAATAGCGGCGAAGGCAATCCACCATCTTTGTTTATCTAAATTATCCTTGATAAGAAATGTGACCATGAAAGTAGAAAGTTAGTTTTTTTCCCAACGTACGACATACCATTGTAAGTAACTATTTTCGTCGGGATTAAATTCGCAGTAGTTTTCTAGTAAATATTCGGCTTTTGCCTCAATACTATTATGTTGTGCCACATCACGGGGTAAATCTGTGGCATTGGTTACAACTTGTTGGAGTTTGTCTAGTAATTCTGTCTTACTCATCAATTCTTCTGGCTTGTCGTTTTCTAATACAACATAACCATCTTCTTGATACATGATTGAGTCAGCCATAGAAAAAAAATTAATTAAAATGTACTTTTTACCATTAAAAAGAGAGGACTAAAACCGAATTTAAATTAATAGTATTCGATGTTAGCCCTCACCCTTAAATATTGTTGTGATTTCAAGAAAAATTTAATAGAAATCATGTTCTTTTTGCATCTGAGGCATTGCCAATTCAAAGTTAGAAGGATCTCTTAGAAAGCGAAATGCTTCTTCTTCGAGACGATGAATTAGGTAAGGTTCGATAATATTTGTTTGACGTAAACAAGCCAAATATCCTTCCATATAAACCCTTAATTCTTCGTAGCGACTGCCTCTAGCCCACAAATCAACCATTCCATCGGTTAGTTTTTGGTAGTATCTGATAGCGATTGTGTCTGTAATCATCTTCTTAATTAGGTAGTTATTAAAAGTTTTATGTTATGAAATACTGAGCTTCCATACCTTCATTCTAGCTTAACTACCAGGAAATCCTACATACCAAAAGTATGTCACCATAGGGATAACCGTAGCAAGGATTACTAAAAGCACTATCCAGATGGTTGCAATGCCATCATCGGTTTCTTCGGCGGTGGAAAATGTTCCTTCTATGTTCAACTCTTGAATTTCAGGGGGTCCCGGGTCTTCTTGTCCTGATAATATGGCAATCATGCGATCGCCAGCATCCACTATGGCTTGATTATATTGCTGATTTTTGAGGGCATAACCGATGGTTTCTTTACCCACACTTTCGATGATGTCGGGGGTTAACAAATTTTGTACCGATTCACCCACACGAAGCCCACTGCGATTGGTAAGAGTATCAAGGGTTAGCAATACTTGATTTTCTTGCTCTTCGGGGCTAGGATACCATTTTTCAAATACATCATCGGTGAAACTATCAATGGTTGCGCCATAATCTAGGCGACGGAGGGTAATTACTCTCAACTCAACCCCTGTAGATTGGGCAAGTTTATCAAACATACCATCCAATTTGGCTTCGGTAGCTCGGCTAAGGGTATCGGCTTCATCCACTACCCACACAGATTCCCCTGCACTGACGAGAGGCATATCATAAACCCCAGTGGCATAAGCGTTACCCATGCCCATACTAAATACGATGGTTAGGGTTAACCATAAACTGGTAATAATGCGATACAGTTTTGTCATGGCAATGTATCCTTTATCTTTAACTTATAATTTCTTTTACATTATCTCACTCAGAGCGGATTTAGAAAACTTAACTTTGCTTAAATTAATGAAATTTCATTTTCTAAAGGATGTAAAATTAAAGGTAATAAACTACCTGATTAGTTTAATTATTATTGATTTTTATTTAATTATTTAACTTTGCTCTCGGGTGGTTAATTTTTTAGTTCTAATGCTTCGATTTTGATGGGTACTAATTATTAGAAGTGATGAAAAAAATTATAATCAATATGTTTGATAGAAAGCTATGAAAAGCTGACTCAGACTTTGTTATCGACTTTTTCTTATTCCTAAATATTCTGTCATTAATGTAGTGTTGATTTTTCCTTAAATTTTATTCATTTTTAATTTTATGATGAAAATTGCGATCGCCCAGTTAAACCCCATTATTGGGGATATAAAAAACAATGCCAAACAAATCATCGAAGTAGCCCATCAAGCCTCCCAAGACGGGGTGCAATTGTTATTAACCCCCGAATTATCTCTCTGCGGTTATCCCCCCAAAGACTTACTATTTCGCCATGATTTTATTACCATGATGGCAGAAGAATTAGAGGCGATCGCCCTTAGTATCCCCAAAAATATAACCATCCTCGTCGGTTTAGCCACCGAAAATCTCTACGCCATGGAAAAAGGAGAAAAACCCCTCCATAACAGCGTTGCCCTAGTGCAAGAAGGAGAAATTAAACAAATCTTCCATAAACAACTCCTCCCTAACTATGATGTTTTTGAAGAAAAAAGGTATTTTGAAATAGGAGAAAAGCCTAATTATTTTGAGTTAAATAATGTTAAAATAGGTGTAACTATTTGCGAAGATTTATGGAATGATGAGTTTTTTTGGGGGCGAAAAAATTATAAGATTAATCCATTACAATCAATTGATAAACATGGGGTAGAGTTGATTTTAAACCTTTCGGCTTCTCCCTATGTTTTGAGGAAACAGCAACTAAGAGAAACCATGTTAAAATACTTGGTTAATAAACATAAAATACCCATCATCTATGCTAACCAAATCGGGGGAAATGATGAATTAATTTTTGATGGAAATAGTTTCGCTGTCAACAAAGAATCCCAAGTAATGGTACGGGGCAAAGGTTATAAAACAGATTTAATCTACCTAGAATATTCTCCCGAAACCAAGGATATATTAACCACCGACATTATCAACTCTATTCCCAGCGAAGAAGAAGAAATCTATCAAGCCCTTACCCTGGGAGTGAGAGACTACGCCCGAAAATGTGGTTTTAGTAAAGCTGTTTTAGGTTTAAGCGGTGGTATTGATTCGGCGCTCGTTGCCAAAATCGCCGTAGATGCCCTCGGCAAAGAAAATGTTTTAGGGATACTCATGCCCTCCCCCTATAGCTCAGAACATTCTATCATTGACGCTCTACACCTTGCCAAAAACCTTGGTATCCAAACCCATAAAATTCCCATCGCACCGATGATGGACGACTTTAACACCTCCCTAGAAACCATTTTTGACGACAAAACCTTTGGTATCACCCAAGAAAATTTACAGTCACGGATTCGAGGTACAACCCTAATGGCGATCGCCAATAAATTTGGTCATCTTCTTCTATCCACGGGCAACAAATCAGAAATGGCCGTGGGATACTGCACCCTCTATGGAGACATGAATGGAGGACTAGCCGTCATTGCCGACATCCCCAAAACCAAGGTTTTTGCCCTTTGCCGTTGGCTAAATCACGATCAAGAAATTATTCCTAACAATATCATTATCAAACCCCCCAGCGCGGAACTAAAACCAGGACAAAAAGATGAAGATTCTTTACCTCCTTACCCCATTCTCGATGATATTCTGGAACGGTATCTCAATTTTCATCAATCAGAAGAAGAGATTATCAACTCAGGCTATGATTTAGAAACGGTCAAAAAAATATTACGATTAGTGGTTAAAGCAGAATTTAAACGAAAACAAGCTCCCCCCGTACTCAAAATTACTGACAGGGCTTTTGGCACTGGTTGGAAAATGCCCATTGCCAGTCGATGGTAAGGAAAAATTTGGCTTGTATGTATGTTAATTGTTTTTTACCCTAGTTATCAATTATCATGCTAATGAAAAGATCGTGTTGGTATCAGGATAATTGAGGAGAAAACTAAAGATAATATGGCTGAACATTCTATTACAGATAAAGATTCTCGTCATCAGTTAAGGGATTTAGTGGCTTCTCAATTAAAGTTGATGTTGGATGCCAATAACCTTGAAGGGGCTAAATCTCTGCTTATTCCTGTGCAACCCGTGGATATTGCCGAAGCCATTGAATATTTACCCGAAACCATGCAATTAATTGCTTTTCGTCTTCTGAGTAAAACCGAAGCTATCGATGTTTATGAACATTTAGACTATAACACCCAACAATGTTTGATTGAAGAATTTAAGCGTCAGGAGGTGTTGGACATTGTGGATAAGATGTCCCCTGATGATAGGGCAAGATTATTTGATGAGTTACCCGCATCGGTGGTAAAACGTATTTTAGCTCAACTTACCCCAGAAGAAAGACAAGCCACAAATCTACTTTTGGGTTATGAGGAGAATACTGCTGGGCGGATTATGACTCCTGAATATATTTCTTCTAAGGCCCATGTTACCCTTGAAGAAATGTTGGATAGATTGCGATCGCACGCTAGGGTATCAGAACTAATTTACTATATATATGTCACCGACGAATCCCGCCATTTAACTGGGGTAGTATCCCTCAAAGACTTAGTCACCCATGACCCCCATCATACCCTAGGGGAGGTGATGAAATCCGACGTTATCTATATTAAAACAGATATGGATCAAGAAGAAGTTGCCAAGCTCGTGCAACGGTACGACTTTTTGGCAGTGCCTGTGGTGGATAAAGAGTTGCGTTTGGTGGGCATTGTCACCGTAGATGATGTTATTGATATTTTAGAACGAGAAGCCACCGAAGATATTTATGCTTTGGGTGCCGTCCAATCTGACGGAGATAACTACTTTGAAACCAATCTTTTCACCGTTGCCCGTCGTCGAGTGAGTTGGTTATTAATCTTATTATTTACCAATACTTTCACTGGTAGTATTATTGGTGGACAAGAAGAACTTTTGACCAGAATTACTGTTTTAGCCGCTTTTATTCCCCTTTTAATTGGTAGTGGTGGCAATATCGGCACTCAATCATCTACGGTGGTTATTCGTGGCTTAAGTACCGACGAATTAAAAGATTTGGGAGTAGCTAAAGTTATCTTAAGGGAAGCCACTGCAGGGGCGCTTTTAGGGCTAGGGCTAGGTTTAATTACTGTCGTCTGGGCTTATTTTCTACCCCAGAGTCAGCGTAATCTAACCGTTGCCATTACTGTGGGTATTAGTTTGATGGTGATTTCCATTTTAGCATCCATCGCTGGTTCGAGCTTACCATTTTTATTTAAATTTTTAAAATTAGATCCAGCCCTCATGTCTGGCCCTTTTATTTCCACTGCCGTTGATGTTGTCGGGGTGCTAATTTACTTTAGCATTGCTCAATATATGTTAGGCATTTAAAATAATTGACAATTAACAATGGACAACGGACAATTAGAATTTAAATTCTAACGTTCCCAATCTCAATAAAATTACCGTTATAAATGGTTAAAAAAAGTGTAAATGTTAATGAAAAATATCAAAAATTAATTTTCGCTATCGGCCCAGGAATTTTGATGGCAGGGGCAGCCATTGGGGTTTCCCATCTTGTCCAAGCCACTAGGGCAGGGGCAGAATACGGTTTTTCTTTACTATGGTTATTGATATTGGCGGTGGTGAGTAAATACCCTTTTATGGAATTTGGGCCCCGTTATGCTTCTGCCACAGGAGAAACTCTAATACAAGGTTATCGGCGCATGGGCAACTACGCTTATGGTACTTATATTGCCCTCACCATTGGCACTATGTTTATTATTCAAGCTGCCGTCACCGTGGTAACAGCGGGGTTAGCCGAACAATTATTCAAATTTGGTTGGTCTGCGGTGCAATGGAGTGGGGTAATTTTGGCTTTATGTATTGCTTTGTTATACATTGGTCATTACAAAGTCCTTGACCTTACCATGAAGTTTATCATTTCTTTACTTACTATCTGTACAGTCTTAGCGGTAATCATGGCATTGGGAGCAAGGGCAGGTAGTGAAGCGGTTACAGCTGTTCCTCCTTCCTACTGGACTCCTGCGGGAATTACCTTTGCGATCGCATTTATGGGCTGGATGCCTATTCCCCTTGATGCGGCGGTGTGGCATTCTATTTGGACAGGGGAAAGAGCAAAACAAACCCATTATTTACCCACTTTAAAAGAAGCAAATATTGACTTTAATTTAGGTTATTTATCCGCAGGTTTTATTGGTTTATTATTCTTTCTTTTAGGTGCTTTAGTAATGTTTGGTAGTGGGGAAAGTTTTTCTAATAATAGTGTCCAATTTTCTGTGCAAGTAATTCAGCTTTATAGTAATACCCTCGGAACTTGGAGTACCCCTATAATTGCGATCGCCGCTTTAATAACCATGTTTAGCACTACTTTGGCGGTAACGGATGCTTACCCAAGGGTAATGGCTACCTTATGGACAGAGCATCATCCTAACTCCAAAAAAGAACAAAGTAAATCCACTATTTACAGAGTATCATTATTTGTGGTACCTGCGATCGCCCTTATTATTTTACAATTTTTGGCAGGACAAGCCTTCACTGTCTTAATCGATTTTGCCGCAGGATTATCCTTCATCGCTGCTCCTATTTTGGGTTGGTTTAACCTCAAATTAATTACAGGAAAATTTACCCCTGCCATCGCTAGACCAAATAAATGTTATAAATATTTTAGTTGTCTTTGTTTATTATGGTTAATTGCCTTTACTCTCATTTGGTTTTATTGGCAATTTTTCCGTTAAAAAAAATACAATAATTACTAAATAATATTCTTATTTTAAAGCCTAATTAAATCTGTTATAAATATAGTAAATTCACTAAATCCTGAGCAATGGTATATGTTAAACGAGTAGAATTATCTAAGTTTAAATCATTTGGCGGTAGTAACGCCGTTCCTTTTTTACCTGGTTTTACCGTCATTTCTGGACCCAATGGCTCTGGAAAGTCTAACATATTAGATGCTCTTTTATTTTGTCTTGGTTTGGCAAGTTCCAAGGGAATGCGCGCCGACAGGTTACCTGATTTAATTAACAATAGTCAAAAAAGTAATAATAAGACTTTAGAAACTATCGTTTCTGTAACTTTTGATGTGTCTGATTTTGATGATTTAGATAGTTTTGAAGCACAAAATAATGAGGAAGAGAAAGAGAGTAATATTGATTTAAAATCTTTAACAGAATTAAAAATTACCCGTCGTTTAAGGGTTACAAAAAAAGGGAGTTATGCTTCTACTTTTTATGTAAATGATCAACCTTGTACGGCTACAGAATTACAAACTCAATTAAACCGTTTACGGATTTATCCTGAAGGTTATAACGTGGTATTGCAGGGGGATGTGACTCGCATTATCACCATGAATGTGAAGGAGAGAAGGGAGATAATTGACGAGTTGGCAGGGGTGGCAGAATTTGATCGTAAAATTAATCAAACTAAGTCCACTTTGGATGCGGTAAAGCAGAGGGAAGAAAAGTGTCATATTATTACCCAAGAGTTATCGGCTTATGGGGAAAAGTTACAAGAAGATTCGCAAAAGGCGGCTAAATATCAGAAATTAAAAGCGAAAATTCAAGAGAAGCAACAATGGGCTATTGTTATTAATTGGCGTTATCTTCAAGAGAAAGAAAATCAGCTTAATCAGGAGATAATTAGGTTAGAAAATGAGCAAGAAAATAAACAACAGGAATTAATTTTAATTACGGAAAAAAGTGCGATCGCCCTTAACCGTTTAGAGGAACTAAATCAGGAAGTAAAAGCATTAGGAGAAGAGGAACAAATTTCTATCGCTTCTAAACTTGCTACCCAAAAAGCCAAACGACAACAGCTACATCAAAGACAAGAAGAATTACATAAAATCTCTCAAGAAACTATAGTTAATCAAAAAAAAAGTAAAGCTAGTCAACAGGAATATCAACAACAATTAGTTACCCTTAATCAACAAAAAGAAGAACTAGAAAACAATCAAATTCCGAAGCTAGAAAATGATAAAAATAACTTAAAACAAACCCTTGAAACATTAAAACAATCTGCCCAACAAATAGCTTCCCAATCTCAAGCATGGGTAGAAAAGCAAACAGCCTTAAACCAAGAAATTAATCACATTCAAAACCAATTAAATCCCCAATTAACCCAAAAAGCATTATTAGAAGAACGTTGTCAACAACTACAAACTACCATCAAAAATGATAACGAACAATTAGCCTATTTAGAAGCCCAAATTAATCATCAATTTCACTCACAAACCGACTTTGAACAAGACATAAAGGCGATCGCCCTTACCATCGAAAACCTTACCCAAAAACTAACCAACTTTGAACAAGAAATCACCCTCAACCAAGAAACCGTCAACCGTTTGTTAATCGAACAACGAGAAAAACAAAGACAACTAGACAAACTAGAAGCCACCAAACAAGCCCAACAAGAAGCCCAAGGCACCTATGCCAGTAAAATAATTCTCAACTCCGACTTACCAGGGGTATGCGGCTTAGTAGCCCAACTAGGACAAGTGGAAACCGTCTATCAACTCGCCCTCGAAATTTGTGCAGGGGGAAGACTAGGCTTTATCGTAGTCGAAGATGACTCCATCGCCGCAGCAGGAATAAAACTTCTCAAAGAAAAAAAAGCAGGAAGAGCAACCTTCCTTCCCCTCAACAAAATTAAAGCCCCTCGAATCCATCAAATAGGTGGCATCCAATATGCCCAAGGGTACATCGACTTAGCCGTTAACCTCATCACTTGCGAGGATAAACATTACCCTATTTTCGCCTATGTTTTCGGTAATACCATGGTATTTTCCGACCTAGAATCCGCCCGTAGCTTTATTGGTCAACAAAGAATCGTTACCCTCGATGGGGAGTTATTAGAAGCCACTGGGGCGATGACTGGGGGTAGTATTAACAAGCGCAACTCACTTCATTTCGGCACTGCCATCAATACTGATTCTGCTGAAGTAGATATGTTGTACAAACGTATTCAGGAAATTGAAGACATAATTATCCAGCTTAACCTTAAAATAACTGAAAAAAGGCAAAAAATCAAGGACTTCACCGAAGAGCTAAATCAAGGAAGACAAAATAAGCAGAAAAAACAACTGGATTTTGAACAATGGCAAAAAGAAAATAATCGTTTAGAAACAGAAAAAGAAAAAATAATCACTAACAATGCTCAAAATTATCAACAGTTAGTTGACGGAAAACAAGAGTTAACAAACCTAGAGCAAAATATTCCTTTATTGCAAAATAAATTGACCGAAAAACAAGCTCAATTAAAAGAATTAGAGTCTAGTTATGACAATCAAGAATGGCAAAAGTTACAAGTACAAATTCAAAATCAAGAATTACAATTAGAGGAACAACAAAACCTAATTAATAAAGCTCAAAAAACATTACAATCTTTAATCAATCAATGTATAGATATAGAGTTAAAACACACTCAGAATCAAGAAAAATTAGCTAGTCTTATTGAAGCTCAAGAACAAACAGCCACTGAAACTAAAGATAATCAACAAAAGTTAAACCAGTTAGAGCAAGAAATTAAAAATTATGAAACTCAATTCCAAGAACTAGCTCAAAAATTAGCAACGATAAAAAAAGCTAGGGATACCCAAGAAAAAGAACTGAAAAAGTTAGAAAATCAGCAACAACAACTTAGCTGGAATTTAGAAAAATTATTATTACAACATCAAGAAAGCCAAACTAAATTAACAGAATTAAAAACTCAATTAGAAGAAATTACCCCAGATTTACCTAATCCTTTACCTGATATTCCCTACTTGATTAATAAAGAAGGAGAAGACAGTAAAATTGTTTTTGATAACTTACAAGAACAACTAGAGCAAATTAATAAAGAAATTCGTAACGGACAAAAAAGACTAGAAGCCCTCGAACCTGTGAATATGTTAGCCCTAGAAGAGTATGAAAAAAACCAAGAAAGACTCAAAGAATTATCCGATAAACTGGCAACTTTAGAAGGAGAAAGAACTGAATTATTATTACGAGTAGAAAATTTTACTACCCTCAGATTAAGAGCATTTAAAGAAGCCTTTACTGCTGTAAATGAAAACTTTAAAACTATTTTTGCCACCCTTTCGGAAGGGGATGGTTACTTAAAATTAGAAGATGAAAATAATCCTTTTAATGGTGGCTTAACCCTCGTTGCTCACCCCAAGGGAAAACCCGTCACCCGCTTAAGTTCCATGTCTGGGGGAGAAAAATCTTTGACCGCCCTAAGTTTTATTTTCGCTTTGCAAAGATACCGCCCTTCTCCCTTTTATGCCTTCGATGAAGTAGATATGTTTTTGGATGGGGCAAACGTAGAAAAACTCTCAAAAATGATTCAACAACAAGCAAAATTAGCTCAATTTATTGTGGTGAGTTTACGTCGCCCCATGATTGAAGCCTCCGAGCGCACCATAGGCGTAACTCAAGCCAGGGGGGCTTATACTCAAGTATTGGGGATAAAATTGTAATAAAAATTTAAGTATCTTTTTGATTTTGCCGTGATATAAATAGATGATCACTTAAAGAAATAATCAGCTATCAAAAATGTTAACAAAATTTTGGTTGTTGCAGTTACCCGTTGACGAAATTCAAGTAGAAAGAGTCAACGTTTTTTTACAAACCATTAAAGAACAACTTGCCAATTTTGGTATTAAATTAGTAGGAGCAATTTTGCTCTGGATTGTCGGTCAATGGTTAATTAATAAAGGAGTTAAATTATTATCTCGCCTGTTAAAAAGACAGAATATTGATATAACCTTAATCGCCTATTTAAGTAACTTTATCATCGTTGCCCTAAAAATCATCCTCATTGTGGCGATTTTAGGCTATTTTGGCATCGAAACCACCTCTTTTGCGGCCCTACTCGCCGCCGCTGGTATCGCCATTGGTGCCGCTTGGGGAGGGCTTTTAGCCAACTTTGCAGCGGGAGTCTTTTTAATTCTATTTACTCCTTTTGCGGTAGGTGATTTTATCTCAGCGGCGGGGGTAACTGGTACAGTGGACGAGATTGGTTTATTTGTCACCACCATTAACACCCCTGATAATGTTAAAACCATTGTGGGTAATAACAGCATCTTTTCTGATAACATTCAAAATTATTCGGCTAACCCTTATCGTCGTGTGGATTTAGTTGCCCAATTAAATCATAATGCCGATCATCAAGAAGCCATTGCTTTGTTAAAACAAAAACTTCCCACCATTGCCAATGTAATTGATGCACCCGCACCCACGGTGGAGATTTTGGAATTTAATTTAGCTGGCCCTGTTTTAGCTGTACGTCCTTATTGTAATAATGACCATTATTGGCAAGTCTATTTTGACACGAACAAACTAATCCGAGAAACCTTTGGAGAGGCTGGTTATCCGATTCCTGAACAACATTACGCCGTAAGAGGGTTTGAAAAAGTAAGTTCCCATGGATAAGAGGTATTAAGTGTTAGGTTAAAATCTCTGTAATATCAATTATTAGGATAATATTGGTTTTCACAATTAAATCTCAGTACAGAACAAAAAAATAAAAAGAGGGGTTGCAATATTAGAAGGTAGGAGGTTTGATAGAAATTAACAAAAAATCAAACAAATC